>Ga0316205_10000013_pt1 | contig 503607 bp, 460 predicted proteins | sample 3monthpyrite_MG_FD_204941 | JGI IMG/M metagenome (GOLD analysis project Ga0316205, IMG submission 204941) | Microbial mat bacterial communities from mineral coupon in-situ incubated in ocean water Damariscotta River, Maine, United States -... | ecosystem: Environmental > Aquatic > Marine >...
CCGGACGTGCCGGTGGTTGTGGTGGCTGCGGACGTTGTGCCCAATCCGGACGTGCCGGTGGTTGTGGTGGCTGCGGACGTTGTGCCCAATCCGGACGTGCCGGTGGTTGTGGTGGCTGACGTTGCTGTGACTGAGGTTGATAGGGTCCCGGTGGTGGCGGAACAAAACCTTGCCCTGGTTTAGGCATCTCAGCCAAAGCCGCTGCAGAGATAACCGTACTCAGTAGTCCAGCAACCAACGATATTGATATCGGTTTATTCATTGTACTTCCCCGTTTTACTAATTTCATTCATCAAAATCCTGTTTAAGCTGAATACCGCGCGGCTTGCTGCGTGATTTTTTCTTGCTCGTTTTCTTCTTTGTTACAACTTTTTTAGCTGTCACTTTTTTAGTGCTTACTTTTTTGTTTTTTTCGCTAACTGGTGCAGTCTCCACAACCGGTTCAGATTCTACTTTAGTTTCTACCTTTTTAGTTTCTACTTTAGCCTCAGTTTCTACTTTAGCCTCAGCTTCATCACTTGGCGTTGGTAGCGGTGTCGGCGGTGTATCATCAGGCTCATCGCCTCCTGTACCACCAGTTGGACCACTACCGTCAGGTTCATCACCACTCGACCCGCCTGTCGGTCCACTACCATCTGGTGGTGTGTGATCATCACCGATATCATCCGCATGACCAAACAAACGTGCCATCAGTGCGAGGATGAAAGCCTTGATCAAGGCTGCAAATTTCTCAATCGCAATTGAACCTTTTAATAGCGCACCACCGATCTTGTACTCACGCGCAATGCGTCGTTCTCTGCGTGATAATTGCTCGGCTTCTAAATCGTTTAACGTGCAGTCACTGTCTTCCGCTTCCGGCGAAGTCCCTGCCATTAAATAAAACTGTTTCTTGGCACTGATGCAGCCCAGTGGAATAACAACCAGTGTCAAAATGGTGGCAACGCCCGTACCAAATAACAAGCTTGCTGCCATCCCTTGGAAAATAGGATCACTAACAATCGCCCACGCACCGGCCATTAACGTTAACGCGGTAATTAAAATAGGTCGCATTCGTGTTTGTCCAGCCGATATCACTGCCTCACGAATGGGTGTTCCCCTTTCAAGCTCGTTGTTAACAAACTCAACTAATAAAATTGAGTTTCGAACAATGATTCCTGCTAATGCAATAAAGCCAATCATTGATGTTGCAGTGAATTCTGCACCAAGTGCCCAGTGCCCGGGTATGATCCCGATCAAGGTTAGGGGAATTGGTGCCATAATTAAGCCAGCAATCCTGAAATTTTTGAATTCCCAGACAATAAGACCATAAATAAGTATCAATGCCGCCATAAAGGCCAGGCCCATATCGCGGAATGTTTCATAGGTCACGGTCCATTCACCGGTCCATTCAAAGCCAGAAATGTCATCTGTATCCGGTGGGCCGAGCAAACCGAGTGGCATACCGGTTATTTGTACGCCATCAGGGGTGGTATAATTTTCAAGTAAATCTTCAACGCCAAACATGCCGTAAATCGGTGCACCTAGGCGCCCTTCCATTTCACCGGTGACGTATTCAATCGCACGCAGATCTTTGTGATAAATAATCGGCTCTTCAATATGCTGCGCAAAGCGCCCTAACTCGGTTAATGGCACAGGTGTCCCATCACGGGCTCGAATAGGCAGGTTGCCAAGCCGATGCAATTGCGCTCGCACAGCTAAAGGCACTTGCATGACAATCCAGGTAGGCTCTAGTACCGCGGCACGTTTCACATCGCCAAGACGATAATCCCCCATCGCCATATCAAGGTTGCGATTAATGTCGTCAACACTAATACCGTGACGGACGGCTTTTTCCACATCGACTTCAAAACGCCAGAATTCGTATTTGCCAGTAACGTAATTATCGACATCAACGACATTATCTACTTCTTCAAATAATCGCGTCATATCCAGTGCAACCTGACGACGGGTTTTTGCATCCGGTCCATAAATTTCGGCGACAACCGTTTGCAACACAGGAGGGCCAGGTGGCATTTCAACCACTTGAATGCGCGCATTGATATTGTTATTACGAATGTAATCCCAAAGTAGACCACGTGCCTCTACCGCAATCGCATGGCTGCCACGATCACGATCATTCTTATCCAGCAACATCACTTGAATATCAGCATGCCAGGGCTCACGACGAAGGAAGTAATGGCGAACCATGCCGTTAAAATTAAACGGTGAAGATGTGCCAGCGTAGTTTTGTAATGCGGTGACTTCAGGAATATTTCTTAGTTGTTCAGAAAGTTCTGCGGCTAAATTCGCCGTCACAGGTAACGCGGTCCCTTCTGGCATATTAATAACAACGTTAAACTCCGGCTTGTTATCAAACGGCAGCATTTTTACCGTGGCAGCATTAAAATAAAACATCGAGCATGCCAAAAAAGTTAGCGCTATCATACTGGCAAGAAAGGCTAACCCTAACGTACGGTTAGTACAGAGCCTATGCATAATTGGTCGGTAGAAACGACCAATACGTTCGCGTGAACGTATCTCGCGTTGTTCAGCCGCCTTTAATGCCTTTAATTTAGGCCGAAGACGCATCGCCAGCCAAGGTGTAAAAACAAAAGCCGCAATCAGTGAAAACACCATCGCGGCGGCACCCAACACAGGGATGGGTCGCATGTAAGGTCCCATTAAACCGCTAACAACCCCCATCGGTAACATGGCAGAGACAATTGTTAGTGTCGCAAGTATGGTTGGGTTACCGACTTCACGGACAGCATCGATCGCAATCTCGACCGTTGTTTTGCCCGCTTCTAACCATCGACGGAAAATATTTTCCACGACAACGGTTGCATCATCAACCAAAATACCAATTGAAAATACCAACGCAAACAAACTAACTCTATCGATAGTGTAATCAAGTATCCATGCAGCCCAAACCGTGACGAGAATAACAATTGGAATAACAGTAATAACAACTGATGCCGCACGTACACCTAAGCCAATAAGACACAAGACACTTACCGCCAGCGCGGCTTCAAACAATGCTGTTAATAATTCATTAACTTTATCGTCAGCTGTTTTGCCATAGTTACGCGTAATTGTAACGTTTACATCGTGAGGAATTAACGACCCCTTTAAAGAGTCCAGTTTTGCCAGAATTGCTTCAGCGACTGTTACACCATTGGTACCGACCTTTTTTGCAACAGAAATTGTCACCGCTGGAACCGCTGTTGCAAAGGGTAATGTTTTATCACCTTCACGACCACTATAGAAAGTCACCAACTGTGATGAATCAGCTGGTTTTTGTTCGACTAGTGCTACATCGCGAACATAAACAGGAGTTTCATCACGAATACCAATAACCAGGTTTGCGACATCTTGTGCGGTGGTAAGGAAGGCACCACTGTAAACTGTGAATGCACGATCACCTGATTCTACTCCCCCTACATCTAATTCTGTATTAGCGGTACGAATTGTCCGCGCCAATTCATCAAGTGTTATACCGTGGCCACTCAAGCGTTCAGGTGAAGCTTCAATACGTATTTGTTCTCGTCGCCCGCCAGTAACAAAACCATTACCGGTATCAGGTACCTGCCCAAGACGCTGCAACACGTCTAGCGATAAGGTTCGTAAGGTTGCATCATCTACTGAGTCTGACCAAAGTGTTGCCGTGACAATTGGCACATCGTCAATACCCACCGGTTTAACCAACGGCATGGCAACACCGGGGGGAATTCGATCAAGGTTTGATTGCACTTTGTCATGCACGCGAACGATTGATGAATTTAACTCTTCACCCACTTTAAATCGCACTGTAACAATCGCCGCACCGCGCATGGTCGCGGAATAAACGTGGCGTACACCCGGAATCTCGCCCATGATGCGTTCCAGCGGGTCGGTGACCAGTGAGGCAACTTGTTCAGCAGAGGCACCTGGATACTTTACGTAAACATCAACCATGGGTACTGAAATTTTTGGATCTTCCTGCCGGGGCGTAAACATTAACCCCAAAATACCAATCGCCAAGAAGGCAAACATAAGTAATGGTGTGACAGGAGAGTTAATAAACTGTTTTGCTATACCACCGGCAAAGCCTGGTTCAGGCAAATTGTCAGGTTCAGAATTATTATCAGTCATCTTTAGCTGCTTTTTTATTAGTTATTATTATTTTCACTACCAACAACTTATCTAGCGGAATTCATTTTGCCAGCACGATAACCCGCTTTTGGTGCAGCCAAAATCTGCTCACCCGCTTTTAATCCAGAGAGAACGGGAATAAAACCATTGCCCAGGTGTTCCCCTAGACGAACTAATCTAAGTCTTGTTTTGTTTTGGTTATCTAATACAAAAACGGCTGGTAGACTGCCGCGGCGAATAACGGCAGATTCAGGAATAACCGGCGTTACTTTATTGGTTGCATTTCCATCAGGCAGCATAACTTCCGCATACAAACCGGGCCCACCAGGGGTTCTTTCCGGTAGATCAAGTTTTACGGTAACCGTATGGCGGTTAGCATGTGCGGCGGGGAAAATCTGCGCAACACGTGCCTCAATTTGCCCACCGACATCTAACCGTGCAGGCACAGGCATGCCAACTTGTAACGCACCAACTATTCGTACCGGCACCTCAACTTGAATTTGCAAACGACTGACATCAGCGATACTGACTAAAGGTTCACCTGGTTGTACTGTGTCACCAATCTCAACAAACTTTTGCGTTAATACACCCGAGAAAGAGGCTAGCGTACGTGCATCACGTAATTTTGCTTCAACTGCATCAATGCCCGAATGGGCTTGCAGCATTTGTGCTTGCGCGGTATTCACCTGTGCACTTTGTCCATATAGATCAGCTTGCCTTTCTAACCAGGGATTACCCTGGCCAAAGTTACTGGCAAATCCGCGGGTAAAAAACTGATCAAACATCGATGGTAATCCCATGCCCGGCATACGTCCGACATTTCGAGATTGTGGCGCCCATAACTCACGCGAATATTGCACCCGGCTATTGCGCAACATGCTTTCAGCTGAGCCTAATTGTGCCAGCGCTCTGCGCCTTTCAGCTTCGATACTGTCCGCGCTTAAACCAATAATCAGCGAACGCTCAGCAAACCAGTCACCTTCACGCCCGCCAATATATTCAACACGTCCCGGAATTTGCGCCGTCAGGGTAACTTCTCGTACGGCAACAACCGAACCACCAAGAATCATTGAGCTACCTTGAGGTGCAGTCATGACGCGATAAATCCCAGCGCCGTAATAGCCATTTAAATTTTGCCCTGAATATCCCTGACCAGGTTGCTGTTGCTGCTGTTGTTGCTGGTAGTAAGGCGCTTGTTGTAACGGTGGCATTGCATTGCCACACCTAGGTAGGACAACTCCAACACTGATCAATAGGCCCATTAATAAGAATGCTGTTGTGGCTTGCTTTAAGGTGTCCATAAGATACGCTCAATTTTATTGTTCTTAATTAATATACTGCACTCTTTGTGCCAAATTGTAAACTACTGAAAAATAGAGTAATTTATTTATCGTGTTGCAAGTGTTGTGCAACATATGAAACGTCATTTCATTTTAGTAAATTATTATTTAATTGTTTTACCAATAACTTATGTGTGTTACCTTTGTTGCAGTTGCTTGCAACACAATCTAACGATTGCAACGCAGCAAGGAGAGATAGATATGAGTAAAATCGAGCAATTCCTAGAAGCGCTTGAGCCCATCCTAAACCATGTTGACGATGGTGTGTTAATCGCAGAACAAAATGATGACGTGTTGTACTACAACAGCCGTTTTAAAGAGCTAATTCCGCTTGTACAAAGTACCTCGTTTAGAACACTCCACGACCTACCGTCACTGAATTTAAAAAAACTCAGCTTACGTGCCGCACTTGATGCCGGTGAAGAAGATGCTGCAAGTCGGCCTTCTGGTAGTTTTGTAGAATTTGATCACACAATGGATTTGAATGACTCTACTCGTCACTTACATATAAGAAGCGGCTTAATGCAGCTGCCATGTAGTAATGATTTAATGCGTGTCGTGATGATTCGTGATCGCACAGAGCATAAAAAACTCGAAGCAGTGCTTGCTCACGCGGAGACCAGCGGGCTGATTACTAATGACTCACACATGCTTGAAGTCATCGCCAAGTTAGAACAGATTGCCCCTTCACAAGCTTTTATTTTATTACAAGGCGAATCAGGCACAGGTAAAACACAACTTGCCCGGTATTTGCACCAACAAAGTACCCGTGCCAACAAGCCCTATGTAGAAGTAAATTGCGCGGCCATTCCTCATAGTTTAATCGAATCAGAATTATTCGGTCATGTAAAAGGTGCTTTTACGGGTGCACACAAACACCGCGAAGGACGTTTTCAGTCGGCTAATGGCGGCACACTCTTTTTAGACGAAATCAGCGAAGTGCCGCTTGAGCTACAGGCAAAATTATTACGAGCAGTACAAGATCAAAAGTTTGAAATGGTCGGTTCAGATGAGACGATAAAAGTAGATGTCCGAATCATCTCTGCGACAAATAGAAATCTTCGCAAAGAAGTCGATGAAGGTGGCTTTCGCGCAGATCTTTTTTATCGACTTGCCGTTATACCCGTACATATCCCCCCATTAAGAGAAAGACCCGGTGATATATCATTGCTAATCAAACATTTTAATGACCAATTGGTGCAACGTGGTTACGCAGACAACCTTGTATGGCATAACGAAGCACTTGGTAAAATGCTTGACTATGAATGGCCTGGCAACGTGCGAGAGCTTCGAAATGCAGTCGAACACGGGATGATTTGTGCAAAGAAAAATACCGTAACAGTTGCCAGTTTACCTCAGGATATTAATAATAGTACGCAACATCCATCACTAATGAATACATCTTATTCGATCGCAGACAACACAGAACAGCGCGAGAAAATAATTAATGCACTACGTGAAGCCAAAGGTAATAAAGCAGACGCTGCTGAGCACCTTGGTATTAACCGCACAACACTTTGGCGTCGTATTCAACGCCTTGGCATCGCTGAGAAAGACGTCTAATTAACTGAGTACCGACATGCGGCAATTTGTCGCAGTATAGTATTACTCGCTCAGGTATAATGTTCTGAGTAGTAACAGGACTGTACCACCATGTATTTTGATGAAAAAACAAAAGGTTATCTCACACACGATAACCTACATCTATTATTCCGCCTCAGGAATATTGCCATCACAGCACAAAGCGCGGCGATTATAACCGCACTCGTCTATTTACAAATGGCGCTACCTGTATGGCCTATGCTGGCTGTTATCGCCCTGCTTAGCCTGTTTAACGTTTTTACGCGCTACCGAATCAATAACCCTAAACCGGTAAAACTGGTAGAACTTACCCTGCAACTTTCGACCGATATTATTGCATTAAGTCTTTTACTGAGTCTTTCGGGTGGCGGTGCAAACCCCTTTGCGATTCTTTATCTATTGCCCCTTACCATCGCGGCAATTTTGCTACCGACAAGAACCATTTGGGGTTTAGCACTACTGACCGTCGTCTGCTACAGCATCATCTTGTTTTTTTACGTACCGATGCCTTTTGCTCACAATCATACAGATGCCTTTAATTTGCACATTGTTGGTATGTGGATAGGTTTTGTCTTAAGTGCAGGGGTCATTGCCTACTTCATTGTTGGACTGCGAAAAGTTATTCAGCAACAAGCCAAAGCACTTAGCAAAGCCAGCGAAGATGCCATTCGCAATGAACAACTGGTTAAGCTAGGTGTGTTAGCCGCGACGACAGCGCATGAAATGGGCACACCACTTAATTCAATGGCGCTGTTAATAGAAGATATTGAATACGAACAAGCACCGTCACCTCAATTATTAAAAACAACCAATTTACTTCGCGAACAAATTACCCGTTGTCAAAAAGCCCTCTCAACGCTCACCAGTAGCGCAGGAAGTGCCAGCCTTAAAGGCGGCCAACAAGCCATCTGCGCAGACTATCTGCAAGGCCTTGTTGAGAATTGGAAAAAGTCTCACCCAGATATGAATATTGATCTAGTGCTGAACCAGGATGCAAATTCAAACACCATCATGACTGATGAAGTATTAAATTTAGCACTTACCAACATTGTTGAAAATGCGGCTGAAGTGTCACCAGAGAAAATAGAAATTAATGCCCAAGCTGGCAATAATCAATGGGCTTTAACTATTCGAGATTATGGTCCGGGTTTGAATAAAGAGCATGCTGAAAAAGCAAGCCAACAAGGCTATTCAACTAAACCGCATGGTTTAGGCTTAGGCTTGTTTTTATCTCACTCAGTGATTGAGCGTCTTGGCGGCATGGTTAAGCTAAGCAATCATGAACAAGGTGGGTTGTGTACACATATCACTTTGCCAACAAATTTTAGTCAGTCAGCATCATGAAGACAAAACAATCAGTCTTGATCGTCGACGATGACATTACTTTCTGTGATGCACTCGCGCGCGCATTTTCACGTCGTTCTTTTACAACCTTCACTGCACAGAGTGCTCAACAAGCCTGTATAATCGCGCAACAACATCAACCGGACTGTGCAGTGGTTGATCTTCGAATTGGTGACGAGTCGGGCCTGACTGTCATTGATCAACTCAACACTATCGTTCCCGAAATTAGAATGGTCATACTTACTGGTTATGCCAGCATTGCAACAGCGGTGGAGGCAATAAAACTCGGTGCAGTGCATTATCTGGTCAAACCCGCTTCAGCGGATGACATTATTTCAGCGATATTCAATCTCAAAGGTGATGCAACAACCTTACCGGCTGAAAACCCCATGTCAGTGAAACGATTAGAGTGGGAACATATACAAACAGTGCTTGCACAACATGACGGAAACATTTCGGCTTCTGCCAGGTCACTGGGCATGCATCGCCGCTCACTACAACGAAAACTACAAAAAAAGCCGGTCAAATATTGACCGGCTTTTTTAATACAACACTTATAGTTTATTAAAATGCTGCTGAAACCCCCGCCACAATACGCTGATCGATATCTGCTTGAATACCATGTTGATTTTCAACAACTGGAACACCATAAGATATAAAGCCTGTCAGGCCTGAGCCAGATACTCGAAGCCCCGGCGAAAAGAATATTGAGGTGCCACCAGTATTTTGTTCTGAATCACCCGATACTTTATCTCGGCGTCGCGATTCACCATTGAGTTCCAATATCAAATTCCACTTAAGCCCATCTGTATTAGCGTGTTGATGATTGTGATCAACATGATTATTAATTCTATAAGTCAGTGCCGCGTTATAAGCAATGACATCACCAATCTCTGTTGACTGAGATCCTTCATTCGTTTTGTTATAAAGCACATTGGCGTGATAGCCAAAACTACCTGAACCCGTACTAATTGCCGCACCCAATATGAAGTCAGTTGATCCCGTACCCGGCTGAAACTCGGTTTCAAAACGAATATCATCATCGTCTTTTTCATCTGTCTCGCCAGTGGGGAGTTTCACACCAAAATTAAAAGAAATATTGGTTTTATTATATTCAAAAGCACGATATTGGCCGAGCAAAACAAGATCACCAAAGCCGGAAGAGTCACCATGTGTGTGTGCCTCTGGCTCATCGTCTTCTATTTCACCTTCGCGTATATTTTTTCGTTTAATATAAGGTAGTCGAGCACTTAGGCTAAAGTCTTTGGTCAACCCGTAAGAAACAGAGACTGAGGTATTACTAATGCTGTCTGTGCTATGAACACCTTCAAAACCACTAGCCGCAAAGCCTTCAAGCTGCTCTGTACTGAAAGCATCATTGTCAATGACTTCAGTTTGTAATCCAAATCCCCATACGCCAACAGGCGCAGGATCAGCAGAAATAGTTTGAATCGCACCACTGCCACCGATGCCAAATGCTACGGTTGGGTGATCGGCTAAGGTAGAACTACTGAGCGCAGTGAATATGACCCCAGAAACGACTTTAAAAACAGACTTCTTCATCAAAACAATCCCGATTCATTATATAAAATTAATAAATGAATTTTGACTACATAGAGTAATAAACTAAAGTGACATATTGTCGCAGGTAAGGGGCTAGATTTACTTCATAGCAAGAAATTCTGATACACGTTGTTGGAGAGGAGGAATTAACTCTTTTTCAAACCAGCGATTTTTACTCAACCAGATATTATTTCTGGGACTCGGGTGTGGTAGTGGGATTAGATCAGGCCAATAACGTTGCCAATCTTTAACAAGCTCAGTCAGCGATGAGGCGGCTTTGCCGAAATGATAAGCCTGTGCATATTTCCCTAACACTATCGTCAAACCAATATTGGGTAATTGCTCAAGCACTTTTGCTCGCCATAATGATTCACATTCAGGACGTGGTGGTAAATCACCCGATTTACCCGTGCCGGGATAGCAAAACCCCATTGGTAAAATAGCGACTTTGGTTGAGTCATAGAAAATAGAGTTAGAAATGCCTAACCAGCTTCTTAAGCGTTCACCACTGGCATCATCAAAAGGTACACCGGATTCATGAACCTTCCTTCCCGGCGCCTGTCCTGCGATTAAGATACGGGCTTTACGATGTGCTTGTAAAACAGGCCGAGTTCCATCAGGTAGATCTTTCAAACAGGCCGTGCAATGGTTAATTTCTTGTAATAATGCATCAAGCTTATTCATCCTTGAATTCCAGTCATACCTTAATTACCGGTCCTTATTTATCTATCTTTACTTCCTTAATCTGTGCAACCTGGTTGAGTTCCAATTCCGCTTTCTCGACTAAGTGTTCTGGTAATTCTGTTTTCACTGACACGCCTAGCTGCTTAAATTCATTAGCTTGTTTAATTAAGTTGCCACGCCCACTGGTTAACTGACCATAGGCGGTGTCATAAGAAGTCTTAGCACGATCAAGGGCTTTACCAACCCCTTCCATGCTGCCAACAAAACTCTTTAACTTGTCATATACTTTGCCTGCTTTATCGGCCAATTCAGCAGTATGCTTGTTTTGATCTTCGTAGCGCCAAAGTTGTCGAACGATGTTTAAACTGGTTAATAGTGTCGTTGGCGTTGCCACTAATACATTCAGCTCAAGTGCTTTTTGAAAAATAGTTTCATCCGCTTTCATCGCTTCAACAAACGCCGACTCAATAGGGATAAACATAAACACCATTTCAGGTGAGTTCAAGCCCGGCAGCTCATAATAAGTACGATCGGATAATTCTTTAATACGATCAGACACAGCACTAACGTGTTCAGCCAAGGCTTGATTTCGCTCATCATCATTTTCAGCGTTAACATAACGCGTGTAAGCGTTCAGCGATACTTTGGCATCAATAATTAAATGTTTGTCATCGGGCAGATAAACGATAGCGTCAGGACGACTTCGCCCTGCTTCAGTGGTAATACTGACTTCACGTTTATAGTCTTTATCTTTTACTAGACCCGAACGATCCAATACATTTTCCAGAATCATCTCACCCCAGTTACCCTGCATCTTCTTCTGACCTTTCAATGCTGTGGCCAGTCCGTGAGCTTCTTCGGTTATTTTCTGGTTTAGTTCTTGCAGCTGTTTTAACTCTGTTTTTAATTCAGCCTGCTGCTGCGTTTCCTTATGATGAATGTCTTCGACTTTCGCTTTAAAATCTTTTATCTGGATTTTAAACGGGTTCAACAATTCATCTAACGATGCTTTGTTTTTATCTGTAAATGCCTGCCCTTTGACTTCGAATATTTTATTCGCCAGATTTTCGAATTCTGTTTTTAAAGCATTCTTCTGTTCGTCAAATTGTTTTAATTGTTGTTGATAATGTTGTTCTTTTTCAGACTGGCTAGTACGCAGTTCGGCATTTTCAGTTTGAATTGCTAAAATAGTCTGTTGCGTTTTTTCAAGTTCAGCTCGTAAGCCATCAAGTTCGCGGCTGCGGTCATAGGCTTTTTGCTCCTCAGCTTTGTAACTAGCATGCGTTGAAGCTAGCGCTTGTTGTTTTTCAGAAAGACTCGCTTGCAGTTCGGTAATCTGCTGTTTAGCTTCCGATAAAGTGTCCTGCATATGAGATTGCTGTTCTTCAAGCGTACTAACGCTTTGCTGCGACAGCGCAAGAGCCTTTTCGGTATTAGATGTTTTACTATGGCTAAATAAATAACCTAGCGCAGCAGCAATAACCGCAACAAAAACACCTGCTATAACGACTTCAAAACCCACCAAAACCACCTTTATCGTTTAATATCATGATTAAAATATGCACTATAAAACACACCACTACAAGCCTTGTTTAGGCATAAAAAAAGGCCGCTAAAAGCGGCCTTTTTTAAACAGCTTTCAGCTTAGCCTTTAGCGTAAAACGCTTGCGCAGCCTTGATTGCTTCACCACTGTTAATCGGTGCACCCAAGTCGGTTAACACGGCATCCATTGATTGTAAGCAGAATAATACGTTGCGCTGGCATGAGCTAAAGCCCATTAAACCAACACGCCATACTTTACCGGCCAGTGCGCCTAGACCTGCACCAATTTCTAAATCGTAATCATTCAGCAATCGTGCTCGCACAGCCGCTTCGTCAACACCGTCTGGAATCGTTACCGCATTCAATTGCGGTAAGCGACTTTTCTCATCAACGATGAAACTTAAGCCCATGGCTTCAAAACCAGCACGTAATGCACCATGGTTATGCGCATGGCGTGCCCAAGAATTTTCAAGACCTTCTTCTTCTAATATGACTAAGGCTTCATGTAAACCATATAAGGCATTGATTGGTGCTGTGTGGTGGTAAGCGCGTTTGCCACCGCCACCCCAGTACCCCATGACCAGATTCATATCCAGAAACCAGCTTTGTACCTTAGTTTTGCGTTGCTTAATTTTTTCTTGTGCTGCTGGGCTAAAGCTCACCGGTGATAAACCCGGTGTGCAAGACATACATTTTTGTGTGCCGGAATAGATGGCATCAATGCCCCATTCGTCAACTTTTACTGGTGTACCAGCAAGAGAGGTCACCGCATCAACGATTGTCAGGCAATCATGTTGCTTGGCTAATTTACACAAAGCTTCTGCATCAGATTGTGCGCCGGTTGATGTTTCTGCGTGCACGAAAGCAACAATCTTCGCATCAGGATTAGCTTTTAACGCAGCCTCAACTTTAGCAGGGTCTACAACATGGCCCCATTCGTCATCAACGAGGATGGCTTCGCCACCGCAACGTTCAACGTTTTCAGTCATGCGCATGCCAAACACGCCATTACGGCAAACAATCACTTTATCGCCGGGCTCGACTAAATTTGCAAAACAAGCTTCCATGCCGGCAGAACCCGGTGCAGAAACTGGCATTGTCAGTTCATTCTTAGTTTGAAATGCGTATTGCAGTAAGCCTTTCATGTCATCCATCATGGCGACAAAGGCCGGATCAAGATGACCAATCGTTGGGCGTGACATTGCCTCAAGAATTCGTGGGTTTACATCAGAGGGCCCAGGACCCATTAGTGTACGCAGTGGTGGATGAAAAGATGTACTAGCCATTGTTAACCTCTATCTAAATACCAAGTGTTTTAGTCAATAATTGGCGGCTATTCTGTCGTAAATAACAATTAATTTCCAGTGCTCATATTATTCTTACTATTCAACACTTTAGCGTCAAGCACATGATTGACGTGGACTCCATACCGATAAATGGTCTCCATTGCAATGCTGGTTGAAGGGTACCGATTGCTTTATCCTTAGCGAATGAATCAAGTAAACGAACAACAAGGTTACCAGGGAGATAAGCAGGCTCTGGTCGGTGCGCTCAGCGCGGTATTGCTTAAATCGGCCATTATCAGCAACGATGAAGCCCTCACTCCCTATGAATGCGATGGTCTTTCGGCCTACAGAGAAAAACCTTTTGTGGTGGTTATTCCCGAAACGATTGAAGACATTCAACAAACACTGCGGATTTGCCAACGCCTAAAAACGCCTGTGGTTGCACGTGGTGCCGGCACCGGGCTTTCAGGCGGGGCTTTGCCACATGCCAAAGGTGTATTACTGAGCCTGGCAAAATTTAATCGTATTCACGACATAGATACTAAGAACTGCTGTGCACGCGTCGAACCTGGTGTACGAAATCTAGCCATTAGTGAACAAGCGAGCCAATTCGGTTTGTATTACGCACCTGACCCTTCATCGCAAATTGCCTGTAGCATCGGTGGTAATGTGGCTGAAAATTCTGGCGGTGTGCACTGTTTAAAATATGGACTCACTGTGCACAACATCCTGCAATTAAAAATACTTAGCATGGATGGCGAGCTACATACTATTGGTGCTCGTTCACTCGATGCAGCGGGTTATGACTTATTGGCCTTGCTCACTGGTTCAGAAGGATTACTTGGTATCATTGTAGAGGTCACCGTTAAGTTATTACCCAAGCCAGAAACCGCACAAGTGATCCTTGCTGCTTTTAATGATATTGCTGATGCAGGTCGATCAGTGAGCGATGTGATTGCTGCTGGTATTATTCCTGCCGGTTTAGAAATGATGGATGGTCTGGCCATTCGCGCTGCTGAAGAATTTGCTCACGCCGGTTACCCGATTGATGCGACTGCGATCATTTTGTGTGAACTAGATGGGCCCGCTGATGAAGTGAAGGTGCTAATTGAAACTGTCACCGCTATTTTTAATCAGGCCGGTGCCAGTGAAGTTCGTTGTTCGCAAGACGAAACCGAACGTTTACGTTTGTGGGCGGGTCGTAAAGCAGCTTTCCCCGCTATTGGTCGCATTAGCCCAGACTATTACTGCATGGACGGAACGATTCCGCGTCATCAATTACCAACAGTGTTACAACGCATTACCGAACTATCCGAACAATATGAATTACCGGTAGCAAATGTCTTTCACGCGGGTGATGGCAATTTACACCCGTTAATACTTTATAATGCGAACAATGAAGGTGAATTAGAACGCACTGAAGAATTTGGCGGTAAGATATTAGAGTTGTGTATTGAGGTTGGCGGTACCATCACTGGCGAGCACGGTGTTGGCATGGAAAAGCTTAACCAAATGTGTGTGCAATTTGGCAGTCTTGAACTGGAACAATTTCATGCCATTAAGCACGCCTTTGATCCTAATGGTTTACTTAACCCAGGCAAAGCAGTCCCTACCCTACACCGCTGTGCAGAGTTTGGCGCGATGCATGTACATAATGGTGAAACATCGCACCCGGAATTAGAACGATATTAAATGGACGTTACCTTGTTATTTAAACGATCAATCCTGATTATTTTACTACTGTTATGCAGCAGTCATCATATTGCCGTCGCCGGTGATGGTGGATTAATTGGTCAATACAACAAGGGCTTTTACACTTCCCCCAGAGATAGTTTTAGCATTACGTTGCCAGTGAGACTAGATAACGATAAAGATGATGTTCAAAATATTCAGGAGCGACTAACCAGATCTTCCACTTTGCTAGCGATACCATCCAACCTTAGCGACAGCACCTATCGTGCTGAGATAAAGCAAGTTAGTAAGATTAAGGATAAAAAAAATGACGTTGCCAATTTCGCCCTTGCCAGTCGTAAAGCAATCGATTATTACCGTCGCTTAACTTTGCGCACATTCCGCGGGCCATTGGTAGAGTTACATTATCAGCAATTCAAGCACAGGGGATTTAATGCTGTGCATGCTATATACAAAAAATTTGCCGCTAACGATGAAGGCCCACGTTATCATTTGTATTACCTTATTGATTTTGGAAGCCACATTGGTTTTTTCTGGACAGATATTGGCTTGGAAAAAGAAAACCTGGAACTTGAAGATAACATTATTGAAGCAAGTAGTGGGCCTGCACTAAAAACATATAATTTCTTTAGCTCGCTGAAGTTACTAAGCAACGACCAGAAGAACAACCAATAGGCGAACAAAGTAATGTACTCACTCATGCTACAGTTTCCTTGCCCATGTTGCGGCTATATTGTCTTCACCCAACCACCTGGAGCACATGGCGTATGCCCCATTTGCAATTGGGAAGACGATTTATCACAATTACGATTCCCATTAATGCCGGGACTTTCTAATCATTCCTCGCTGCAATCAGCACAAAAAAATTATGCCACCTCGGGTGCTTCGGCCAAGCATAACCCCGGCCCGGTACGAAAACCTGAAATCACTGATCAACAAGATGAAGGATGGCGCCAACTTGATACCGAGCACGACAATATAGAAGAACCACATCGAGGTATTGACTACAATAGCAGTTACCCGCAAGACACAACTGTCCTCTATTACTGGCGAGAAACATACTGGCGTGCCGGACACGCTTGCTAACAAGATACTAAAACATGACTAACAACGATCTTAGCGCTACGCTACAACAACAAGTTTGCGACGCGTACGAAAATAATTCACCACTGTGTATTGCAGGCAGTCATAGCAAAGACTTTTATGGTCGAGCGGCGAAAGGTGACACCTTAAATCTACAACAGCATAGTGGCATTATTGAATACCACCCTACTGAATTGGTTATCACTGCTCACGCAGGGACTAGCCTCGCAGACATTAATACAGCACTTACTGAACAACAACAAATATTACCTTTTGATCCCCCCATGTTTAACAACAAAGGAACACTTGGTGGTGCCATTGCCTGTGGCTTGTCCGGACCTTCACGGCCATGGACTGGCGCAATACGCGATGCAGTATTAGGCGTAAGCTGTCTCAACGGCAAAGGCGAGCAATTAAAATTTGGTGGCCAGGTCATGAAGAATGTTGCTGGCTACGATGTTGCACGTTTGATGTGCGGTTCACTCGGCACTCTTGGCGTATTACTGGATATCTCAATAAAGCTTTTACCCCAACCTGCGAAAACGCTGACACTTGTCATGGAACAAGATGCAACGACTATGCTAAAAACCATGGCAACATTAAATAGTCAGCCACTGGCAATCACGGGGGCTTGTCACTATCAGGGAAAACTCATGGTTCGACTCTCAGGAACCGAACAAGCCATTAAGGCATCACAAAAAATAATTGCGGGTGAAGAGCATGAAGTTAACGACTTTTGGCAACAACTGCGTGACCATCGTCTAGATTTCTTTAACGACACTCGTCCTCTATGGCGTCTATCACTACCACCCGCAACACTGGCCTTGCAACTTGATGGCGATAGCTTAATAGATTGGGGTGGCGCTCAACGCTGGTTGTCCAGCGAGGAATCACCTGAGATTATCCGTGAACTCTGCATCGCACATGGTGGCCACGCGACATTATTTAATAATGGCGATCGCAACAGTGATATTTTCCAACCACTTGAAATAGGCTTATCCGGTATTCATCAACAACTGAAACAAGCTTTTGACCCGCGCGGCATTCTTAACCCACACCGTATGTATCGGGATTGGTAATATGCAAACTCAAATCCATATCAATTTCCAAAGTTCTAATTTCGCCACTCAGGCTGACGAAATATTACGGCGCTGTGTGCATTGCGGTTTCTGTAATGCCACCTGCCCAACCTACCAATTACTGGGTGATGAACTCGATGGCCCGCGTGGCCGTATCTACTTAATTAAACAAATGCTCGAAACAGGCCAGAGCACATCTGAAACGCAAACCCACCTAGATAGATGTCTAACCTGTTTGAACTGCGAAACAACTTGTCCTTCCGGTGTCGAGTACGGCAAGCTGGTGTCTATTGGTCGACAAATCAGCAGCGAACAAGTCCCTCGCGCAGTGCATAAGCAATTTATTCGCTGGGCCATGCGGCAAGTACTGAGTCGCCGTGAATGGATGGTACCGCTGATTAAACTGGCTGCTTTTGTGCGCCCCGTTTTACCGGGTTCTTTGCAGCGTCAGCTACCGAGACGTCAACAACTTAATCATGACGACGGTCAAACATTACAACATCACCTGCGCACTGTGATTTTACCTGCCGGTTGTGCACAACAAGCCTTTGCCGCGGAGATTAATCAACACTGTCGTACTTTACTAAATAAAATAAAAGTGACTGCGGTTGAAATATCATCCGATGGTTGCTGCGGTGCACTCAGTGAGCATTTAACAGCACAAGATGAAGCACAAAGGCAAATGAAGCAAAATATTGATGCTTGGTGGCCACAAATAGAAAATGGCGCTGAAGCAATCATTAGCACTGCCAGCGCTTGTGGCCTGATGATTAAAGATTACGCGCATTTGCTAGCAACAACTGATTATGCCGAAAAAGCCAATCGCGTATCAGCGATGTGTCAGGATATTAGTGAGTTCTTGATGAACGAGGATTTATCCGAACTACCTGATGCCAGTAATCAACGCATTGCCGTGCATACCCCTTGTACTTTACAACACGGGCAAGGTATCCAAGGTAATATTAACCACTTGCTAGAACAGCGCGGTTATCATTTAACCCACGTGGACGATGCGCATTTATGCTGCGGTTCTGCTGGCAGCTACGCCATTTTACAGCGAAGCATCTCTCAAAAATTGCTGCACAATAAAGTTAACAACTTACTCGCCGACACACCTGACACCATTGCCACTGCAAACATCGGTTGCTTGCTCCACTTACGGAGCGGCACCCCGGTTCAAGTACTACACTGGTTGCAGCTGTTAAATTAAATTTTCTGGAACACCTTCATGAACCAAACTAAATACCCACTCGTTATCGAATGCGATGCATTACAAAATCTGCTCAATAATGACGACATCGTCATTATCGATCTCTGCAAGAAAGAAGCCTGGGTTCAAGCTCATATTCCGAATGCTGTGCACCTCCACTACGCACAAATTATCCACATTCAAAAACCCGTTATGGGCTTATTGCCAGAAGCAGCTGAATTTTCTAACGTGCTCGCAGCGCTTGGCGTCAATAATGATAGTCATATCATTGCTTACGATGATGAAGGTGGCGGTAAAGCTAGCCGTTTACTTTGGACATTGGAAGCCTTTGGATTTAGTCATTATTCGCTACTCAATGGTGGGCTCATTGCCTGGGCAAACGAAGGCTACCCGGTCACTACCGAGGTAAAACACCCAGAAACAGGAACTTTTTCTGTTACGACTAAAAATAATGCCGCCATTGCAGAAAGAGATTATGTACTGGAAAACCTCAACAATGATTCAGTGAAATTTTTAGACGCCCGCAGTACACCCGAGTTTACTGGGCAGAAGTGTTTTGCACAGCGTGGCGGTCACATACCCGGCGCTATTCATTACGACTGGTTGGAATTAATGGAGCCTACCAACAATGCGCGCTTACGCTCAGCAGAAAGTCTTAATGCGACTTTAAGCAACAAAGGTTTTGATAAAGAGAAAGAGGTTGTTTGTTATTGCCACACGCATCATCGTTCTGCCTTGAGCTTCGTTATGCTCAAATCTCTGGGTTACAATAAACTTCGCGGCTATCCGGGTTCATGGTCTGACTGGGGTAACATTGCCGATACACCAATCGAAAATTAATCCTTAACTCACGGCTGTGGTTTTTAATTGCTGCCAACGTTGATAGTCATCAGGGTTATCAACGTCCCATAATCTTTCTAACTGCTCCCAGCTGCAACCACTGTCAGTTAAACGCTGACAGGTGGTGGCGAATACTTGCTTGCCCCCCCAGGGAATATTGCTGAATAGATTTTTTATCTGATTAGTTTCAATAGCCTGACTATCGATCGCCAGTAACACGTAACCACCATCTTCAGCCGGCCCCAGCACAACCGGCGCTGATTGCAGTTTTTCAAGGGCTTGATTAATGTACTCTACGCTAATAACAGGACAGTCTGTGCCTATCACGACTATATAACGCTGCATTAACGCCGCCGTTCGAATCGCATGGTGCATTCGCTCACCTAAATCCGCACCGATCTGTAACTGCATTTCAAAATGATAATGTTGGCTCAAGTCGTTGATGATCTGATTACGACTATCAGTAGACCATAATTGATGGCGCCAATTTCCATGCTGCATTTTAGCAAGGCAGGCTTCCATCAGTTGTTGATGAACATCACATGCTGCTTGAGGGCTCAGTAATGTTTGCAATCGGGTCTTCACTTTACCTGGCACAGGTGCGCGGGCAAAAACACACAGACAAACATCACTGCTCATAATCACGGGCCAGACTGTTCGGACAAACACCACGCCAGTAGCGCCAACGCAGTGTCCACATCAACCAAATAGTTTTCCACACGCCTTTTTTCTGCCAGCGCCGGGCAGAGCTAATAACCTTTGTGCTAATACACGCTGGCGCAGAGTACGCGCGTAGTTTTTTGCTTAGGGCAATATCTTCCATTAATGCAATATCAGGGAAACCTCCTACCTTCTCAAAAGCATCACGGGTAACAAATATCACTTGATCGCCGGTCGCAACAGACGTTATCCGTGAACGAAAGTTCATCATCGTGGCAATTAGCGAAAATAATAATCCTCTTGCCTTAAATCGGATATCAAACCGACCCCACTGCGCATGATGTTTAATATTTTTATTAATCTGATCTAATGCATTAACGGGCAAACGCGTATCAGCATGTAAAAAGATAAAGATATCACCACTGGCCTGCGCAGCACCGACATTCATTTGATGAGCCCGACCAGACTTAGACTCCAAACTAAAATCAGCATATTCAATTGAAATATCACTTGTCTCATCCGTGCTTCCTCCATCCACAACAATCACTTCATGACCTTGCTGTTGCCAGTGACTAAGTTGTTGTAAACAATGCCGTAAAATCGCGGCTTCATTGACGACAGGAATGATAATTGAAAATTTAATCACTAGTGTGGAATAAAATCTTTGATTAACTCAGGGCTCCGCCACAGCTGCTACCTTGCCCTGCCGTGCAACCATAGCAGTGATCAGCAATCGTGATTGGTACACCTTGAAGCTCTGTATTGAGCAAATCTTGTAAATGCGGGCGACTACTATTAGTTGAGTTAATCGGCAAATCCAACATCTGATTAAAATCACAATCATAGACATAACCACGCCAGTCAACACTTAATAAAGAGCGACACATCACGGCCGACACATTTTCCGGTTTGTGTGCGGTATGTAGTAATTGCATATAATCTTCAAATTGCCCGGTTGAAATCAACATGCTGCCAAAACGCTTAATCGGCATGTTGGCAAGCGTGAACAGGGTATTAAACTGAATATTAAAATCATTAGCGAAAATACGACGATAATCTCGTTCAAGCTCAGCTTGCGCAGGTGGCAAACTTGGCCCTTGCGGATTAAAAACTAAATTAAGTACTAAATCACTGTCTGGTTGCGCGTAGCCCAATGCATTAAGTTGTCTAAGCCCGGCAATGCTCGCATCATAAACTCCCTTACCACGTTGGCTATCAACATTTTCCTTTTGATAGCATGGCATAGAGGCAACTATTTCAACATTTTGCTCAGCAAGAAAGCTCGCTAAATGCTCATAACCGGGTTCTTCAAGAATGGTTAAATTACAACGGTTCAGAACCCGAAGCCCTCGTTGACGTGCGTGGCGTACCAAATCAAAAAAATGCGGATTCATTTCAGGCGCACCGCCAGTCAAATCAAGCACCTCAATGCTATGCGCATCAATAAATTCAAACACCGTGTTTATGGTTTCTTGCTCCATTAGCTCTGTACGCTTTGGTCCTGCATTCACGTGACAGTGCAAGCATTGCTGATTACACAAATAACCGAGGTTTATCTGTAAAGTCGTCAGTTTTCCGCGCTGAATCGCTGGAAACCGTGTCTCAGTAAGTCGTTCTAGTGTTGGTAACATCTTAATTCCTAAATACACCGCTCGCGGCGGCACATTATATAATGAGTCAATCTCAATATCATGAGCCAATCACCTCGAAATAACGGCTCTTAAACCCCAAACTAATCCTAACAATTCAGCGATTTTATCATCATTTAGGGGCTAAAACGTCCTGAGCCATGCCAATGAGTTTGCGCCCCAGCCTTTTTCGCTAAGTTATTAAAGTTTCAAGCCTGAAAGTCGATACCGAGCTTGTATGCACTGGTAGTGGTAGTCGCACGCAAGCCAATACTAGCAACCCTAAAGGGGGTAACGACGATGAATGAAAACAAAGAAAAACACATAATCAGCTGTCAGGACTCATTGGACATCTCTATTGTCACCGAGTTCGCTGACGAGCTTAAAGGCGCCTTGGATCAAGGTGGTGCGATACAGCTACAGGGCAGCGAAATTGAAAAAGCCGACACCGCTGCACTACAACTATTGTGCGCATTTTTTCTAGATGCTGAGGCACATGGTATTGAAATTGAATGGTTAGACCCTAGCGATGCGCTTTGCGAGGCCGCAACGCAAATAGGCCTATCTGAATATCTAGGTCTGGCTGACAGGACCATCCACTGAATGAATAACATTTCCCTACTGAAGACTTTCCTTACCAAAACCTCTGTTATTAAGGAGTACACATAATGGCTAGCATTCTTGCAGTTGACGATTCAGCATCGATGCGGCAAATGGTGAGCTTTACATTGAAAGGTGCCGGATACGATGTCACTGAAGCAAAAGATGGTCAGGAAGCCCTCGACATTGCTAAAAGTGCAAAATTTAATCTAGTCATCACCGATGTCAACATGCCCAACATGGATGGTATTACTCTCACCAAAGAGCTGCGCACCCTTCCCGCTTATAAATTTATACCGATTCTGACACTTACTACAGAATCATCAGGTGAAAAGAAAACCGCTGGTAAACAAGCAGGCGCGACAGGTTGGATAGTCAAACCATTCAACCCAGACCAATTACTCGCGACGGTAAAAAAAGTACTGGGGTAAATTATGACAATTGATATGAAGCAATTTCATCAGACCTTCTTCGAAGAAAGTTTTGAAGGTCTCGACATCATGGAAAATGAACTGCTGAACTTAGATGTCGGCAGTGCTGATATCGATGTTATTAACACCATATTTCGCGCTGCCCATTCTATTAAAGGTGGTAGTGGCACATTTGGCTTCAATGAAGTAGCAGACTTCACCCATGTCGCAGAGACTCTACTTGATGAAATGCGTGATGGAACCCGCCCCGTTATTCAGGAAACCGTCACTGTCTTATTAAAATCGGTCGACATTATCCGCGGCATGCTTACAGTATTACGTGATGGCGGAGAAATGGACAGTGACAATATTTCTTCTGTGCACGCTGAACTAGAAGCTGCTCTTGGAGTAGAAAATAGCCCCTCCACATCCGATACTAGTGCGAACTCATCCTCCGCTGATGGTTGGAAGATAGATTTCACTCCCCATACAGGCATGCTACGCACTGGCAATGATCCCGTTCGGATGCTCTCAGCACTTGCTGAACTAGGTGAGCTCGAAGTTAAAGTAAACATTAGCAACCTACCCAGTATAAAAGCGCTTGATCCTGAAGAATGTCATATAAGTTGGCATATCGTTCTAAATGGCGATACAACCGAAGCAGACATTAAGGAAGTGTTTGAATGGGTTGATGAAGATTGTGATCTGAGTATTACTCAAAATAGTACTACGGTGGTAGATAAAGTACCGACATCTGTTACTACGCCAGAAAAAGTAGAAATAGCACCTGAGCAAACGCAGCCTAAGACAGAAACTAAAACGGCCCCTACAGAAAAAACAAGTACTCGTAACGCCAAAGCCAGCGCAGGGGAAACAACATCGATTCGTGTAGGCATTGACAAGGTTGATGAAATCATCAACTTAGTTGGTGAATTAGTCATCACTCAATCAATGCTCGGCCAAATTGGTGGAGATCTGGAAGATAATATTGACCTTGCCGGTCATCGCATGGAAAAACTTCGCGAAGGTCTTGCTCAGCTTGAACGCAACACAAGAGAAATTCAGGAAAGTGTGATGCGTATACGCATGTTGCCCATCAGCTTTGTCTTTAGCCGTGTACCAAGACTGATTCATGATTTATCACAAAAACTAGGTAAACAGGTTGAACTGGTCATGACCGGTGAAAACACTGAACTAGATAAAACCGTCATGGAAAAGATTGGAGACCCGCTAGTACATTTAGTTCGCAATGCGCTGGACCACGGTATTGAAACCCCTGATGAACGTATTGCCGCAGGTAAAGAAGCAACCGGAAAACTTTACCTTGATGCCTATCATAAGGGTGGCACCATTGTTATCGAAATTGCCGATGATGGCGCAGGTTTAAATAAAGAAAAGATCTTCAAAAAAGCTGTCAGTAGCGGAATAGTTGGCGAAGATGAAACACTAAGCGACGACCGAGTTAATGACCTGATTTTCCAGGCTGGATTTTCTACTGCAGAGATTGTCAGTGATGTCTCAGGTCGTGGCGTTGGCATGGACGTAGTCAGAAAAAACATTAAAGCATTAGGTGGCAGCGTTAGTGTCGCCCCTAACGGCGGCACCGGGACAAAATTCACCATTAGTCTGCCGTTAACACTCGCTATTCTTGATGGACAATTGGTAACCGTCGGTAATGAAACTTTCGTAGTACCACTTATTTCAATCATTGAATCATTACAAATAAAAAGCAATATGGTTAATGAGCTAGCGGGTAAAGGTGAAGTCTACAAACTTCGAGACGATTATATTCCTATCATCCGCGCCGATGAAATACTCGGCATGACTTCCACACACAAAGATTTAAATAACCGACTAATGGTCGTTGTTGAAGGTGAAGGCGTTAAAGCAGGCATTATTGTTGATGACTTATTGGCACAACAACAAGTTGTCATTAAGAGTCTTGAAACAAACTACCGTCAAGTAGAGGGTTTATCCGGAGCAACTATCCTAGGTGATGGTACCGTTGCCTTGATACTTGATATCTCAGGAATTATAGAATTATTTAAAAACACAGAACTTATCATCCCGCCAACACCGCCAACAACTGATGGTACAGATAAACCCGATGCTGCTGATGAAGCTGCATAAGGAGAGAAATAATGGCTGCTAACCAAGTAGATACAACAAACGGCGTCAATTTAGACATAGACTCTGATACCGATCAATACCTAACTTTTATTCTTGCTGATGAGGAATACGGTGTAGATATATTACGTGTACAAGAAATTAAAGGTTGGGATTCTGTGACACCTATTCCAAACACACCGAGTTACATTAAAGGTGTTATAAATTTGCGTGGCACCATCGTCCCCATTATCGATCTACGACAACGCTTTAAAATGGACTCTGTCGAGTATGGCCCCATGACCGTTGTCATCGTTCTTAAAATCGAGTGTCAGGATCGTGATCGTATTATGGGTATCGTTGTCGATGCCGTATCAGATGTGTATGACGTGCCTGAAGAAGAGATGAAACCAGCTCCCGATTTTGGCGATATCGTCGACATTGAATTCATCAGCGGATTAGCAACGGTCGATGAAAAGATGATCATTGTCCTTGATATCGATCATCTGCTATCAGGCGATGAATTAAAACTAACCGACTCACTAAGCAGCTAGTTAATAACTTCTTAAATACGAGAAAATGCGCATGATTGCAATCATGAATCAAAAAGGTGGGGTAGGGAAAACAACAACTACGCTTAATCTTGCGCACGCGCTGGCTATGTCTGGTAACGCGGTGACAGTTTTAGATATGGATCCTCAAGCCCATTTGACTTCATGCTTCGGTATCAACACACCTGATCATATTGGCATGTTTGATGTTTTATCTGGTGAAGTCGATATTAATGATGCCGGCGTTCATGTTCGTGAAAATATTACGCTAATCCCAGCCGGTGCGAGGCTTGGGGAATTTGAACAAGCCCATATTGGTGGCGTTAAACGGGGTTGGTTACTAAGTGAATCAACAAAAAATTTGAAAAACCAGGATTATATTCTCATCGATTGCCCTCCCTCTTCCGGGATGTTGACGATGAACGCCATTCTTGCTTCTAAGGAAATGCTAATCCCTGTTTCTGGCGACTACCTGGCATTACAAGGTCTGTCACGATTGATTAATATTTTGAAGCATATAGAAGAACGTTTAAGCCATGCGACTAAAAAATGGTTGGTTGTCACACGCTTTCATAGCCGACGTCGATTAGCAAATGAAGTCAGAGAAAAATTGAATAGTTATTTCCCAGGTCAATTACTAGCGACACCTATTAGGGAAACTGTTGCGTTAGCAGAAAGTCCCGGCTTTGGAAAAACAATATTTGAATATAAGAAATCAAGCAATGGTGCTCACGATTACCATGCGCTTGCCGATGACCTCCTTCAAGGAAGGACATACTAATGATTGACCCAACACAGAAAAAAATATTAGAAGAAAGCACCAATGAACTACTTTCTTTAGATATTGAGGTACTAGAAAAATCATTTACCCTTTTATCTCCCAATTTTAAAAGCATTGTGACGCATTTTTATGCTGAATTATTGACACATTACCCGGATATGAGACCGTTGTTTTCGCATCTTGACATGGTTCAACAAGAGGCAAAAATGATTCACACCATTGAAGTAGTCATTATGAGTCTGCGAAAACCTGATCAACTTTTAGAAGTCATCAAAGAGTTGGGATTCCGCCATCAAGGATATGGTGCAAAACCAGAAGATTTTGAACACGTTAATAAAACCTTACTGCATGTAATGTCTGAGTTTGCCGCAAAAGCCTGGACCGCTGAAGTCGAAAATGCCTGGGAAATTGCTCTTCAAACTATCAGCAAGATCATGATTGCTGCTTACAGGAAGAAATAATGAGTAAAAAAGTACAACAACCTAACAGCATTAGTGATGATGTGAATAGCAAACATTCTGGCGGACACCTGAATAAAAAACTACCCAATGATAAATCACTCGGCGCAGAGAATGGTAAAAAGGCGACATTATTAACGCAAGTTTTTTCTGCCATTGCCTGGAATGGCTAAGCAGTGAAGTTAATGAGGAATATCGGAGCGAAAGATGGCGATTAAAAAACAAAGCAAAATGGGTTATGACCCATTAGCGTGGATGGGTGAGGATACGACACCCAAACCCGAGGAAGTGAAAAAACCTAAGGCAAAGCCCCGCGCAAAAAAGTCTAAAAAGGATAGTTACGATTCACCGTTAGGCTTGGACGTTCCATTATTGGAAAGTTCTTTCGCTGCATTAGCACCGCATGGAAAAACACTTGTAAAACGTTTCTATGCAGAATTATTTAGCCGTTATCCTGAGGCAAAAGCGCTGTTTGCCAATACAACAGCAGCAAAACAACAGCGAATGCTGCTCGATGCGCTAGTGCTAACTGTCGAGAATCTACGTAACCCAAATGAATTAGTCGAGATCCTTCAGGGACTCGGCTCGCGTCACCAAAAATACGGCGCTGTGGCTGCTCATTACGAGGCGGTCGCTACTACCTTACTTGATGTCATGGCAGAAACTGCCGGTGACATTTGGACTAATGACATAAAGAAAGCGTGGCAAGGCGCTCTCAATATTATTGCCACAACCATGCTAAACGCTTACGAATCGGAGGATTCCACCATGGCCACATCAGCAAAAAAAGTAACAGACGAAGCAGTCGCCGAGCTCAGCAAAATGAAATATGCCGTTGATGGTGCATTAACCGCATTCATGATGATAGACCGCGACCTAGTCATTAATTATGCCAACGAGGCGACAACCAATCTGCTGAGAAAATACGACGCCGAGCTGCGCAGTGTTTATCCTGGCTTTGATGTCAATAATATAATCGGCACTTGCATCGATATTTTCCATGCAAACCCAGCGCATCAGCGAAGACTACTTTCTGAACCGAATAACTTGCCGTATTCTACTGATATTAATGTTGGAGCATTAGTCTTTAACATCAACGTTACTGCATTATACGACGATAATAATCATTACATTGGTAATACCTTAGAGTGGTCTGATGTGACAGATCTGCGCGAAAAAGAAACTAATGTTTCTCGCTTACAGGGCACGGTTGATGGAGCCATGACTGCGATCATGATGATTGATCGTGATTTCAATATCACTTACGCCAATGCCTCTACTATCAAGATGCTAAAAAATCATGAGCAAATATTACGGGACGTCTACCCTGGTTTCTCAGCAGATAATGTCCTCGGCGCTTGTATTGATCAGTTCCATAAAAACCCTTCACATCAACGTGAAATGTTGTCAAACCCAAACAACCTACCCTACTCCACTGATATTAATGTTGGACCACTAACATTCGCACTCAATGTTACAGCCATCATGGATGCAGATAATAACTATGTGGGTAATGCATTAGAGTGGTCTGACGTGACTGAGTTACGAGCCAAAGAAGTTGAAATTGCCAGACTTAGTTCAGCTGTTGATGGGGCAGCTGCTAACTTGATGATGTGTGATGAAGACTTAAACATCGTTTATGCTAACCCAGCCGTAACATCCATGTTGCGTAACCGCCAGCAAGAATTGCGCAAAATTTGGCCCGCACTAGATGCAGATAACCTGAAAGGTCAATGCATAGATCAATTCCACAAAAACCCCGCTCATCAACGCAGTTTGTTAGCGGACGCTTCACGTTTACCTGCCAGCGCAGAGATTGCTGTCGGTGGACTAGTCTTCACTGTCAATGCCAGTTTTGTCAAAGGTCCAAATGGAGAATATCTAGGTAACTTGGTTCAGTGGGATGATATCACTGAACAAAAAGATGCTGAGAATCAAATTGATAATCTAATTTCTGGCGCCAGTGAAGGGAAATTAGATACCCGTATCTCACATGACGAATACCAGGGTTTCATGAAAAATCTTGGCACCGGTATTAACGCACTAATGGATGCTGTCGTAGAACCATTACAAGGTGGTATTGAAGTCATGAAATCCCTGGCTAAGGGAGATTTAACCGACACCATGGACGGAAGTTACGATGGTGATTTTGCGGTTTTAAAAGAATCTATCAATTCGACCGTTGATAACCTAGTCGATATTGTCAGTAAAATTCGTGAATCTGGCGGCAGTATTGCCAATGCCAGTTCTGAAATAGCCCAAGGTAATGCCAACCTCAGTCAGCGTACTGAGGAACAAGCATCGAGTCTCGAGGAAACAGCTTCCAGCATGGAAGAGTTAACCGGCACAGTTAAACAAAATGCCGACAATGCTAATACAGCTAATCAACTCGCTGCAGGGGCAAGAGATCAGGCAGAAAAAGGCGGTACAGTCGTTAACAAGGCCATTGACGCCATGTCTGAAATTAACAAGTCGAGTAAAAAGATTGCCGACATCATCGGTGTCATCGATGAGATTGCTTTCCAAACTAACTTACTAGCATTGAACGCAGCTGTTGAAGCAGCACGAGCCGGTGAGCAAGGCCGCGGCTTTGCCGTTGTTGCCAGCGAGGTGCGCAATCTAGCGCAACGAAGTGCCGGGGCAGCGAAAGAGATTAAATCTTTAATCAGCGACAGTGTTGAAAAAGTCACCGAAGGTAGCCGTCTGGTTGATGAATCAGGTTCAACGCTTGATGAAATCGTAAATTCAGTGAAAAAAGTCAGCGACATCATTGCTGAGATTGCTGCCGCCAGTGAAGAGCAGTCAAGCGGCATTGAACAGGTTAACCAAACCATCACCCAAATGGATGAAGTTACTCAACAAAATGCAGCGCTGGTTGAAGAAGCCGCTGCTGCGAGTGCCTCACTTGATGAACAAGCTAAGGGCCTCGATCAGCTAATGACCTTTTTTAATGTAGATGGCTCAGTCAGACAGGCACCACGACGTTCTGCCGCACCGGAAACGACCACTCACACCTCTAAACCAAGAGCTGCAGCTAAGCAACAAGTCACCGGTGAAGATAGTGAATGGGAAGAATTTTAAACCGATATAATAATGGAGATAATTAATGTCGGCCGTCCCTGCGAACTATGAACGTGAGTTCCACCTTTCTGACAAAGAGTTTAATGAAATACGAAAACTTGTCAGCAAGCATACTGGAATATCGTTATCAGATGCGAAGAAAAACCTGGTTTACAGCCGGCTTGTAAAGCGGCTGCGAGGCCTGAAAATGAGCAGTTTTAAACAATACTGTTCATTTATAGATAGTAAGGAAGGTGAAGGTGAACTATTAAATTTCACTAATGCGATCACAACTAATTTAACATCGTTTTTTCGTGAAGCTCATCATTTTGACTTTCTAAAAACCAAGCTTATACCAAGATTACTGCAAGACAATGCATCCAGTAAGCGTATTCGTGTCTGGTCGGCCGGTTGTTCAACGGGTGAAGAACCTTACAGTATCGCAATGATGCTACGCGAGTCTATCCCGAGAGACAAAGATTGGGATATAAAAATCCTCGCTTCCGATCTAGATAGCAACGTTCTTGAGCATGCTAAGCGTGGTGTTTACGATGAGGAAAGAATTGAGGCTCTACCTAAAGGACGAGTGAAAACCTGGTTCAAATACGGTCAAGGTGACAATGCTGGCTCAGTGATGGTTCACCCTGCTTTAAAGGAAATGATTAGCTTTAAGCGGTTAAATTTAATGAAAGAATGGCCGATGAAAAATCAATTTGATTTCATCTTCTGCCGCAACGTCATGATCTACTTCGACAAACCAACCCAGAAAAAACTTTACTCTCGCTTTGCAAATCAAGTCATTGATCACGGACATATTTGCATTGGCCATTCAGAAACCATGTTTAAGGTTAGTACCGATTTTGAGCTCTTAGGCAACACTATTTATAAAAAGAAATAATAGTTATGCTAGCCGACATAAAAAAAGAAACCAAGGCCGATAAACTTAAAGCCTTAAATGGTTTTAGTGACATTAATCGATATTGGGACGCGGGTTTCGGTAAGTATGTCGCTAAAATACTCCCGGGTCAGTATTACGTTACTCATCATCGAGAGCTTATTGCCACAGTATTAGGCTCTTGTGTTTCGGCTTGCATTCGTGACAATGTCATTGGTATCGGCGGTATGAATCATTTTATGCTACCCATCAAGAAAAAACATGGCTCTGATGCGTGGAAAGATAGTTATGTAAATGAAGCAACTCGCTATGGAAATTTTGCAATGGAACATTTAATCAATGATATTTTAAAAAATGGCGGGCGCCGAAAAAACCTGGAATTAAAAGTATTTGGCGGCGGAAAGATGATTCAGGCAATGACTGACATTGGCCTTTCAAACATTAATTTCATTCATGAATACATCAGTACGGAAGAACTTAATTGCATCGCAGAAGATCTCGGTGATATTTATCCGCGAAAAATTCTCTTTGACCCCAAAACGGGGAAAGTAAAGATGAAGAAACTGCGTAATATGCATAATAGAACTATTGTAGAACGTGAAAACATATACATGCATGAACTTGAAGAAAAACCAAAAGAAGGTTCAATTGATCTTTTTTAGATACAATTAATCAATACATAATATACAGGGTGCGATGACTACTACTAATAAAAAAGTGCGTGTACTAATCGTTGATGACTCAGCATTGGTTCGTCAGGTTCTCACTGAAATTCTTAATCAAGATAAGCATATTGAAGTAGTTGGTGTTGCCTCTGATCCAATCATTGCCCGAGATAAAATTAAGAAACTCAATCCAGATGTTTTAACACTAGATGTCGAAATGCCTCGCATGGATGGTATTACCTTCCTCAGTAATTTAATGCGCTTACGACCAATGCCGGTTGTCATGGTCTCTTCTCTGACAGAAAAAGGTGCCGACATCACTTTTCAGGCTCTAGAAATGGGCGCGATTGATTTTATCTCTAAACCAAAGCTTGATGTCGCAGCAGGCTTAAACGACTATGCTGAAGAACTTCGCGAAAAGGTTCTCATCGCTTCTAAAGCCAAAGTGCGGCCAAGGAAAAAAAGAGTATCCTCACCGACCGGCAGTGACCCCAAACTTTCTGCCGATGCGATTCTTTCCAAACATAGTCCGAAACACTTTAAAACGACTGATACGATTATTGCCATCGGTGCATCAACTGGTGGCACTGAGGCGATAAAAGATGTACTAATGCAAATGCCAGCAACCTCACCTGGTATTATTATCAGTCAACACATTCCAGAAGCGTTCAGTGGCCCATTTTCACAACGCATGAATGACAATAGTCCGATGACTGTGTTTGAAGCAGCCGATGGCCAACAAATTCTACCAGGACATGTATACATTGCTCCAGGTAGTCACCATCTCATGATCGAACGTGACGGTGCACGCTACATTTGCCGATTAAATGACGGCCCACGAGTTAATCGGCACAAACCTTCAGTGGATGTCATGTTTCGTTCTGTTGCCCAAAATGTGGGACCTAATGCGATTGGAGTTGTACTGACGGGGATGGGTGACGACGGTGCTGCCGGCCTTAAAGAAATTAAAGATGCCGGCGCCTATACCTGTGTTCAAGATGAAAAGACTAGTGTGGTCTGGGGTATGCCTGGTGAGGCGGTTAAACATGGTGGTGTCGACGATATATTGCCGCTTGGAAGTATTGCGCAACGGCTCATTAATCTAACAGGTGGTAAATAATCCCTCCCCATAATACGGTTTAAAGTTCTTAAGTTTTCCACTTTATAACCGATAGCTATACTAAGTTATTAACCGTATACAAATCGATGTTGTTGAAATTACTAATTAAATTTTGGTATGCAAGTCTCGCTAGTGTTATCAGCATTGGCGTCGTTTTGTTGATAGCAACTCCTCTCTCAGCCGTCATTGCATTAATTGCCACCTCATTAGCATGGGGGATCGTAGTCGTACGACAACATAACAATCATCATCAACAATTGCTCGCGGCACAAGCCAGTGCAGCAAACAATTATTTGTCAGCCATTTTTGAAGAGCTCAGTAATACGGTAGCAAGTGAAACAAATAATATTAATGAAGATCTTCGACAAATCAATATGTTAGTCAGTGATGCGATTAGCAAACTTCACGAAAGCTTCAGCGGTCTTAACAGTTTATCTCAAGATCAATCTGAAATTGTTTTCACCTTAGTGCAGAGCATGACCGCAAGTGATAGTGCTGACAATGAAGAAGCCAGCAAGATGAATGCCTTTGCTGACGAAACTAATAAAGCACTCAGTTATTTCATCGATCATATTCTTTCAATTAGCCGAGACAGCATGGAACTTGTCCATATTATTGGAGAGGTTGCAGAAAATGCCGAACTGGTTGATACATTGCTTAACGAATTAAAAGGGATTGCCGATCAGACCAATCTTTTGGCCTTAAATGCCGCTATTGAAGCCGCACGCGCTGGTGAAAGTGGCCGAGGATTTGCCGTGGTAGCTGACGAGGTACGTAAGCTTTCAAAAGACTCTAATGAGTTTAGCGATAAAATACGGGAGGTCATGGCTAATTCCCTTACCAATATTGAATCTGCCCGTGAGTCTATTGGCAAAATAGCTTCTAAAGACATGAATGTGGCCATGGAATCGAAACAACGTGTTAGCTCGATGATGGACGACGCACAAAAAACTAATGATCTTTTAGCTCTAAAATTAGGTGATGTTTCGGGTATTACTGCCGATATAAATAACAATGTCGGCATTGCAGTGCAAGCACTTCAGTTTGAAGATCTTGTTAGCCAGCACGCTAATCACTCTGAAACCACCTTGCAATCGCTATCTGGTTTTATGCGAGATTTTCAGCAGCAATTTGATGACGTATTTATGACTAAAGGCGATAAACCCGATGAAGTCGTTGAGGATTCACTCAACATTATTTCATCACTCAAGTCTCAGCACTTTACAGTCGCGAGCAAACAGGATACATCTGCATCAATGGATGAAGGTGAAACAGAATTATTTTGAACCAAGTAATTGCAATACGAGGAGAAAATGATGCCAATATCTAGCCAACTGTCTAATGAAGGCCAAAGTGTCACAATTCGAACCGGTGAGCGGTTTGATTATAGTGCACACAGTGAGTTTAGATCAGCTTACAAAGATACCCCTTCCAATGCTAACTATACTGTCGATATGAGTAGTACATCATACATGGACAGTTCTGCATTAGGCATGCTGTTATTACTACGTGAATATGCGGGTGGCGATAGTGCCTCAATACAAATTTCAGGTTGTAATTCAGAGATTAAGAAGATTTTAGAAATTTCTAACTTTCATAAACTCTTCGGCGTCGCTTAACAAAATAACATGGCGCCCCGGAGACGATTCGAACGTCCGACCTGCCGCTTAGGAGGCGGCTGCTCTATCCAGCTGAGCTACCGGGGCATGCTGCTATGATATTTGATAGTGTTTTGATTGTATAGATAAAGAAGTAACCGAATATAGTTACTGTGGGATAGGACGTCAACGAAAACTAATTAGTTCAGCCTTGTTGTAACTCAAAGTGTTTTTCTTCTCGCTCCATCAACATTTCTTCCGCTTTCGACTCTGTTACTGGTTTACTCACCATAAAGCCTTGCACATATTCACACTGACGCTCTTTCAAGAATTCTAATTGCTCTTCTGATTCAACACCTTCAGCGACCACCTGTAAGTTCAAGCTATGTGCCATGGAAATAATGGCGCTAACGATACAGGCATCTTCTTCATTTTCAACAATATCGCTAACAAAAGAACGATCGATTTTCAGCGTATTAATAGGGAATTTCTGCAAATAGCTCAGTGAAGAATACCCGGTACCGAAATCATCAATCGCCAAACCAACACCCATATCACCTAATTCGCGAAGGATAATAGCCGCTTGTTCAGGATTACGCATAATGGTGCTTTCAGTTAATTCAAGTTCAAGTAATTCGGGTGGCAAGCCTGTTTCCAATAATGCATCAGCGACCACGTTAGCAATTTGATTATCATCAAACTGCACCATCGAAATATTGACCGCGACAGAAATTGGGTCTACATCATTTTCTTGCCATTGCATACAGACATTACATGCTTCGCGAAGTGCCCAACGCCCTACTTGCTTGATCATGCTAGTTTCTTCAAGCAGCGAAATAAACTCGGTTGGAGATATGAGTCCAAGTTCCGGATGACGCCAGCGAATAAGCGCTTCAAAACCAGAAATTCTACCTGTGGCTAAATTAACTTTAGGCTGATAGAGCAAAACAAATTCTTCACGCTCAAGTGCTTTACGTAAAGATGATTCTAAATTCAATCGATACAATGACTGAGCATTCATTTTCGCTTCATAGAAACGGAAATTATTACTACCACTTTCTTTCGCATGATGCACCGCAACATCAGCATTTTGGACCAATAATTGTGGTATCTCTCCATCCGTTGGATACATGCTAATACCCATACTGGTGGTCACAAATAATTCGTGTTCACCAACATCATAGGTTCTACTTGTTGACTTAATGATTTTGTCAATCACTTGAGAGATATCATCTGGATGCGCTACATCATCCAGCACAATTGCGAACTCATCATCCCCTAAACGCGCAACGGTATCGCCATCGCGAATACTTTTGAGCAAACGTTCCGCGACTGACTGAAGAATGCGGTCACCCGTTTCAAAACCTAACGTTTCATTAATATTTTTAAACCGATCCATGTCTAGTAAAATAACCGCCACATATTTACTATTTCGTCGAGCACGTGATATTGCTTGATCTAAACGGTCATTGAAAAGCAATCTGTTTGGCAGACCGGTTAACACATCATGATGCGACATGTGTTGGAGTCGATCGCGAGTCGCCATTTGTTCGGTAATATCTTTACCGGTAGAAATATAATGACGAACAACACCTACTTCGTCTTTTAAGGGACTAATTGATTTTTCTTCATAATAAATCGTGCCATCTTTTCGGCGGTTGATAAATACGTCCTGGAACGCTTCACCACGAGTAATAGTGTCCCACAAGATGCCGTAAAATCCTTCTTCATGGCGACCCGAATTAAGTAGTCGAGTTGAAACACCCGTTGCATCTTCTTTGGAATAGCCAGTCATCTCGACAAAGCCATTATTCACGTATTCGATAATACCTTGAGAGTCTGTAATAACGACCGCATCAGTGGTTTGTTCAATCGCGTGGGAAAGCTTATACATGGTTTTTTCAGCACCACGGTGCCGTGCACGTATTTTAGATTCTTTTATCTCGCGTTCGATAGCCGGCACTAAACGTGCCAGCTTACCTTTCATTATGTAATCATGAGCGCCAGCTTTCATTGCCATGACGGCGATTTCTTCACCAATGTTGGCAGAAACAATAATAAAAGGTGTGTCGTTCGAATAACGATTGCTCATTTGCAATGCGCTGATGCCATCAAAATTAGGCATTGAGTAGTCGGAGATTATAATATCCCAGTTGGCTGTCTTTAGTTCTTTTTCCATCGCCTCCGCAGTATCGACACGCGCATAATTCGGCGTAAACCCACCTTTACGTAATTCACGCAATAGTAATTCGGTGTCGTTATCTGAGTCTTCGACAAGGAGAACTCGTAATATCTTTGCCAATGTATTGATCCCCTAATGATCAATTATTCTACGACCTTAAATGCTTATTGGATTTATAACCCTAAATTAATACTGGGTACTCAATCTGCTAATGCTTCAAGCTTATTCTTTATATATGGGCTCAAATTAGTGACATTAAAAAAACTATTAATACATCATCGTCTAAATTCTCACGAAATCAAGAGGGTTTCTCAATAAATTCCAGAGTATTACCGTCAGGATCACGACAAAACAATGCTTTACGACCCGATTGGCTCAGGGTAAAAGCCACCTTAGCCTCTTCAAGCCTTTGCTTCAATGGTGCAAGTTGTTGAATTGTAAAGGCTGAGTGCCTGTCGCGCCCACCATGTTCAGGTCTGTTTGCGACTGGGTCAGGGTTTTCGACTTCAAGTAAATGGATTTGTTCCCCCTTGGCAATATCTAGCCAGGCGCCAGCGAATGTCATTGCTGGCCGACTCATATTTTGCTCAAACCCAATCACGTCACAGTAAAAGGTCAGTGATTTAGTCGTGTCGGCAACCACTAAACTGACATGCGCAAACTCTATTTGCTGTTTCATTTAGACTCCAATACCCGCCGGGCACTGACGTATCCAGCGAGAATAATCATCACCCCACCTACCCATTCTTGCGGCAACACTTGCTCATTGGTAAGTAACTGTGCCGAAATAGCCCCGGCCACAACCTCAAACAGTAAGATAATCGCAGAGTGTTTGATCGGTAACCTTGAAACGCCATATTGCACTGTTAAGGTCATGAACAATATACCAAAACAGCCTAGTAAGGCAGCATTGAGATAGGCATTCCATGAGACATCTGGCAACGAAACCGCTCCAGGCAAGGACACAACGGCAACCCATGTGCCACAAAGCAGCATCGTCCCCCAAAGGGTCGCTGAGGTTTTGCAGCGCACTTCCACCATCGACGCACGTCGCACCATGACATTATTGGCGGCAAAGGCGATTCCAGCAGTAATCGCCAGGTAGTCCGCTTTGGAGTCTAATGCGATACCGCCAAACTCAGGATTCCATAGCATTAGCAGCGCTCCACACAGCGCGATGAAGAGAATTAATAGTCCATGCCAGCCTATTCTTTCGTTCAGGACAAAGCGTGCAAGCAAGATGGCCCACACGGGAGAAAGGTAAAACAGCAGTAAAACCCGCACGATATTGCCATCTAACACCGCCAGAATGAAACCGATATTAGTCCAGCCGCTAAACAACATGATCAATAATATCTGAAACCAATGTCGTCTTATTTGCCTTCGACAACCCCAAAGTGCTGGCAAAACTACCACACTGGCGGCACTAAACATGACCAAGGTCGTCCACAAGCCACTCAGGCCTTGCGCCTCAATTAACCGCAGTGGATACCAGATAACGCCCCAGGCTGTGGCCGCAAACAATAATGCCGCGACCGCAAACAATTTATGATGTGTGTTGGATGACATATACCAATGACTTATACTACGCGCCGAACAAATAAACGCTATTAGCGCCCACATTACCGGAAGCCACTGCGGCTGTCATTGACTGCATCATGAATTCGACTCTTGCCAAGCTCCAGCCCTATCCCTTTGAACGCCTCGCTGCGCTCAAAAAAGGCTGCGTGCCGCCGGCAGATAAAGAGCATATTGCCTTATCGATTGGCGAGCCTAAACACCCGACCCCGCACTTCATTAATGAAGCTATCATCAGTCATCTACATGGCCTGGCTAGCTACCCGCTAACGCGTGGCAGCGATGACTTACGTGCTGCAATTGCTAATTGGCTTAATCAACGTTTTCAGCTCGACAACGTGCCGGCTAATCCCGACTGCCATGTATTACCCGTGACAGGCACTCGCGAAGCCTTGTTTGCCTTTGCACAATGTGTGGTGGATTCGCACAATGTGGATGTCACACCTGCGGTGTTAATGCCTAACCCGTTTTACCAAATTTACGAAGGCGCTGCCCTTTTAGCTGGCGCTGATACCGTGTTTATTAACTGCACGGCGGCCACTGGCATGTTGCCTGACTTTGACTCAGTGACTGAAGCCGACTGGCAACGTTGCCAACTGTTATATATTTGTTCTCCCGGTAATCCAACTGGTGCAATAATTGATGAAGCAACCCTGTCGCAATTGCTCACCTTAGCAGACAAACACGGCTTCATTATTGCCTCAGATGAATGCTATTCCGAAATTTACTTTGATGAAAAGCAACCACCTATCGGTCTACTGCAAGTTGCGGCCAATTTAGGTCGCACTGACTTCTCTCGTTGCGTGGTGTTTCATAGTTTATCTAAACGTTCTAACGCACCGGGTCTACGCAGTGGTTTCGTTGCTGGCGATTCGGAAGTGATTAAACAGTTTTTGAAATACCGCACCTATCACGGTTGCGCTATGCCACCGGCTACCCAAGCTGCCAGCATCGCTGCCTGGAAAGATGAGAAACACGTTTTACACAACCGTGATTTATATCGTGAGAAATTTAGTGCTGTTATTGATGTGCTAAAAGACGTCATTGAAGTTGACGCACCACAAGCCGCTTTTTACTTATGGTTAAAAACACCGCTCAGTGACACCGACTTTGCGCGCGATTTATTTACCCAGCAAAACGTCACCGTGCTGCCGGGTAGTTACCTGTCGCGTGATACAGTGAGTGGCAACCCCGGCGCCAACTACGTACGCATGGCTCTGGTCGCCCCAATAGATGAATGTATTGAAGCGGCACACCGAATTAAACAATTTATTGAAAATTTATAATACTAAACACTCGTCAACAGCTAACAATGATCAGCGACCTGACGTGATACTATAGACAGAATATCGGAGAATAAAATGAGTGATATCCAGAACATTATTGTCGACGCGTTCGAAAACCGTGCAGACATTACCCCACGTAACGTCGACACCCATGTGAAAGAAGCCGTGGTACAAGCAATTGCTATGCTCGACAGTGGTGAAGCCCGCGTTGCTGAAAAGAAAGATGGCGACTGGGTGGTTAACGAATGGTTGAAAAAAGCCGTGCTGTTGTCATTCCGCATTGAAGACAATGAATTCATGAAAGGTGGTTTCACTAACTACTACGACAAAGTGCAATCAAAATTTGGTGGTTATAATGCTCGTGACTTCCGCGAAGCCGGTGTTCGTGTTGTGCCACCCGCCACTGCGCGCTTTGGTTCATACATAGCATCAGGCACCGTATTAATGCCTTCTTACGTTAACATCGGTGCTTATGTTGATAGTGGCACCATGGTCGACACGTGGGCAACGGTTGGCTCTTGTGCTCAAATTGGTAAGAACGTGCATCTTTCTGGCGGCGTCGGCATTGGTGGTGTACTGGAACCTGTTCAAGCAGCCCCGACAATTATTGAAGACAACTGTTTCATCGGCGCACGCTCAGAAGTTGTAGAAGGCGTTATCGTTGAAGAAGGCGCAGTGATTTCCATGGGCGTTTACATCGGCCAGAGCACCAAGATTTTCAATCGTGCCACAGGCGAAGTCAGCTACGGCCGCATTCCAGCTGGTTCAGTAGTTGTGTCTGGTAACTTGCCTTCTAGTGATGGTAGTTGCAGTCTTTACTGTGCCGTGATTGTGAAACAAGTTGATGCCAAGACACGTAGCAAAGTAGGCATTAACGAATTACTGCGCGACATTTAATTTAACATGATGATTCTCTACGGCATTAAAAACTGTGACACCGTGCGTAAAGCCCGAAAATGGCTAACGACACAAGATATTGATTTTGAGTTTCACGATGTCCGTAGTGATGGTCTGGATAAAAAACAATTAACGGCCTGGGTAAAAGAGCTGGGTTGGGAAACCCTGCTCAATACCCGCGGCACGACTTGGCGCAAGTTACCTGAACAACAGCGTAGCAACGTTAACGAAAAGAAAGCAATTGATTTAATGCTTGAACAACCAGCGATGATAAAACGTCCGGTGTTAAAACTTGGCAAAAAACATCACGTTGGTTTTAAGCCGGATCAATATCAAGAATTGTTTTCGTAAACTTATTCATCAACACTTAAGAAGCCATTATGTCAGACACACTCGAACTCGCCATTGACCTTATTAGTCGTCAATCTCTTACTCCTGAAGATGCTGGTTGTCAGGAAGTTATGATTACCCGCCTTGCAGCGATTGGTTTCACTATCGAACGCATGCGCTTTGATGACGTTGATAACTTGTGGGCAAGACGTGGTGACACAGGACCTGTATTAGCTTTTGCCGGACATACCGATGTTGTGCCTACCGGCCCAGTCAGTAACTGGGACAGTGATCCATTCGTTCCGGAGATTCGTGATGGTTTACTTTATGGTCGCGGCACCGCAGACATGAAAGGTAGTTTGGCGTCAATGGTGACGGCTTGCGAACGCTTCATTGAACAGCATGACGATCACAACGGCAGTATTGCTTTTTTAATCACTAGTGATGAAGAAGGCCCGAGTATTAATGGCACGGTTAAAGTCATTGAAACGCTTGAAGAGCGTAATGAAAAAATGGACTACTGCATTGTTGGCGAACCAACCAGTACAGCCAAAGTTGGTGATGTGATTAAAAATGGTCGGCGCGGTTCATTTAACGCGGTACTAACGGTTAAAGGTAAACAAGGTCATGTTGCTTACCCTCAACTGGCGGCTAACCCGGTTCACTTAGCCTCTGCGGCTATTGCCGAATTATGTGCTGAACATTGGGATGATGGTAACGATTCATTCCCTCCCACCAGTTTCCAGATTTCCAACATCCATTCTGGCACGGGTGTGACCAATGTGATTCCGGGTGAAATGGAAGTGGTGTTTAACTTTAGATTTAGCACAGAACAAACCGAGCAAGGTTTACGCCAGCGTGTTGAAGCGATATTGAATAAGCACGGTTTTGATTACGACATTAACTGGAATTTGTCAGGCAACCCTTTCCTCACCGCTGCTGGAGCTTTAGTAGAAGCTACCCAAGCTAGCATTAAAGAGATCAGTGGTTTTGATACTGAACTTTCAACCAGTGGTGGCACCTCTGATGGTCGCTTCATTGCCCCAACTGGAAGTCAGGTACTTGAGTTAGGGCCGCTCAATGCGACCATTCACCAAGTCAATGAATGCGTCAATGCGGCCGACCTTGATACGCTCTCAGAATACTATCAGCGCATCATGGAAAAACTGTTAACTTAATTAAAAGATTAAACCAGCAACGCAAGATCGAACTGAGATTATTCAGCCAGCCCTTGCTCAATGGCATCGATAACGGCCTTGTTTAACTCTTTTAATACTGGTGCTGCTTTAGAATCTTTGCCTACCACGTCTGGGCGCACAAATAAGACTTTTGTCATGCCTGCTTTATGAGTCATAGTGATCCGCAATGGACATAAACCCAGCATGTCCGGATCCGCATTACTAACTTTGTTGGCATACCAACCATTACAAAACACCATGCTCTTAATATTATCTATCTTATTAAGATTATAGTTATCCCACTTGTTGCCAAAACGCGCCAGACTGTTACCGATGTTAACTTCAAACACGACGAAGAAACGATTATCTTCCAGACTCTTGTAAACACTTTTATAGGTTTTCTCAAAATCTGCTTTCACTTCGGCGACATACACTGAGTTTGACTCAGCAGCTGATACTGTTGGCACTATAGCGACCGCTAGCAAAAATAGTAAAACAGTTTTAAAAATTAGTTTATTCCGAAATAAAACACCCATCGCTCAATCCCTTGTGTTCGTATTAAGTTTTTTTCTTATGCGCCACATTGTCACGCAAATACACTGGCAAGGCCTGCTCAGCAGGCACAGCCTCATTATTTTTAAATGCACGAACGGCCAAAGTAATAATATCCTGCGCGCGCGGAAAACTACTTGTTTGCATATTTTTCAAAGGTTCTTTTAATATTGCAGCGGTGCGTGCCTGTAAATCATTGGCGTAAGTCTCCCAACCACTGCCAACCGCAATCCAGTCTGAACCCGTTGGTAAGTTAACATCATTGGCAGCACAGACCTGTTCGTCAATGACTGGGGTGACTGCTTCATCGTTGCATTCAAACGCAGACCAATACACTTCATTAATTCGCGCATCAATGGCAGTGAGAATTTTATGATGTCCGTGCATGTGCCACTGCCCTTGCGCCATGGCGGCTAAGGTTGAAACGGGGACAACCGGTAAGTCCGTGGCAAAAGCCAAACCCTGTATTACACCGGCGGCAATACGCACGCCGGTAAAAGCACCCGGGCCACGACCAAAAGCTAAACAATCAATATCGTTCAACTTTACATCGGCTTGCTCAAGTAATTGATTGCACATTGGCAGAATAATATCCGCATGCTGACGTGGCGCCACTTGATAGCACTCAGTAATTTCACCATCAATATAAAGTGCGGCAGAACAGGCTTCTGTTGCGGTGTCTATTGCCAGCAATTTCATTCTTGCGCTACCTCAACAGCAGGTTCATCAATTTCATGTGTAGAAAAGAATTTCTGTACATCTGTAACATCTCTACTGCGTGGCATCGCGGGCAAGCTTGATAAAAACAACCGCCCATAAGGCTTTGAGTAAAGCCGTGGATCACAAATCATTAATACACCTGAATCACTCTGATCACGAATCAATCGCCCGGCGCCTTGTTTCAGCGTTAACACCGCGGCAGGAAGCTGATAACTCATAAACGGATTTTCACCCGAGGCACGAATTGCATCAATGCGTGCCTTTAGCACTGGATCACCTGGGCTAGCAAATGGTAGCTTATCAATGATCACGCAACTGAGGGCTTCGCCTCGCACATCAATCCCTTCCCAAAAACTGGCTGTGCCTAATAACACCGCATTACCTAACTCGCGGAATTGGCGCAGTAGCTCACTACGTGGCTTATCGCCTTGCACTAACAAAGGATAATCAATTTTTTTATTCAATAAGCTTTCTGCTTCACGTAAAGCACGATGACTGGTAAATAACATGAAAGCGCGGCCACGGCTTGCTTGCAAGACCGGTAAAGCATTATTCACCACCGCTTGTGTATATTGGTAGCTATTAGGTTCAGGACAATCTTGAGGAATATACAGCAATGCTTGTTGTTCAAAATCAAATGGACTATCCCAACGCTCGCAGTCTGCGTCATCAAGTCCCATGCGCGTTGTAAAATGTTCAAAACTATCGGCGACGGCTAAGGTCGCCGAGCTAAATATCCAGGCAGCGCGACTTTCTTTCATGTGGCGGCGAAAAATTTCAGCGACTTCCATCGGTGTGATATGCAAACTAAAACTATTGCGATAAGTTTGAAACCATTGAATCACATCTTCTTCAGTTTTTTCAGTTAATCTCGGTAATAATTTAATCAGGCTCTGACAACGATTCAAACAATGTTCAAGTCCCCGACCACGTTCAGCATTCGGTTCAAGCTTACCTTGTAACAACTGTAATGCATCCGCCAAATCGGCAATAGCCGTCTGCATTGGCTTACTATTAATTAAATCTCCCCAGCCACTTCGTTGCGCTGATTGGCCGAAGGCTAATCGTAAATCAGCACTGGCTTTAGTGAGTACCTCAGCCGCAGCAGTAATACCTTTAGCTTCGCTCGCATCCTTTAATTGTTCGGCGGTGGCGTCACTGGCTAATTCTGTTAGTTGACGGCTACTTAAACGACTACCGAAAAATTGCATCGCCGCTTCGGGCAATTGATGCGCTTCATCAATAATATAGGCATTAGCACTGGGAACGACTTCACCAAAGCCATCATCACGCAATGACATGTCGGCTAATAACAAATGATGATTCACCACTAACACATCGGCCTTCTGTGCACGTCGCCGAGATTTAATCATGTAGCAATCATTGAATTGCGGACAATCAGAGCCGAGACAGTTATCGGCATTGGCAGTGACGTGTGGCCAAATCACCGCATCCTCAGTGACTTCGCGGCACTCAGCGATGTCACCACTAACAGTATGTACTTCCCAATCACGCACTTGTTGCCACTGAGCAGAAATAGATTTATTACGAAAGCGATTACGTTCGCCGCTTAAAAACAAACGGTGTAAACAAAGGTAATTAGCACGGCCTTTTAATAATGCAATGTCTACCGGTAAACCCAGCGCATCGCGCACTGTCGGCAAATCTCGATGAAATAATTGATCTTGTAATGTTTTGGTGCCGGTGGAAATAATAACTTTTTTACCCGACATCAACGCCGGTACAAGGTAGGCAAATGTTTTACCGGTGCCAGTGCCCGCTTCAGTGACTAAACTGGCCTGATTGTGAATCGCCTCATCGATGGCAGTTGCCATCTGTTGCTGTACAGCACGAGGTGCAAAACCATCAATGTGATCAGCAAGCGCACCGTTGCTGGAAAGTTGTTCGGCCGGGGTTAACATTGAAATATAGTGTGACTAGCAGGTCGAGTTACGGTTATTTTTCAGCGGTGTCGATTAAGCCATTTTCATGACTCCAGGCCAGACGACCAATCGCTTTAAATTTTGCCACTGACATCGCGCCCCGCTTGCTACGTGGGCCTTCGCCAACTTTTTCGTGGTCTGCTTTTATTGCCTCGTGGCTTACTTCATAAATTTCATGTGGCTCATATTCTTCTGTGAGGATCACCAGCACAACAATGTCCCAATCCTGATCCAATTTGATCTGTCCAACGCGTTGCCCGGCCGCTTTTCCCTTACTGATAACACGGCCTTTTATCTGCACTCGCTTGCCTTCACGGCTACCCTTGCCAATCGCATCATAACCATTCACTGCCGGTTTACAGGCTTCTAGATCAAGCAAATGAACCGCATCATACTCAGCAATTTCGCTACTGATACCTGCCAGCGGTTTATCCATCGTTTTACGATAGTCGCTGGCTAATTTACGCGCCTGGGCTATTAAAGTGTCAACTGCATAAACAGACAATGTCAGCTACCTTGTATTAAGTGAATCGAAGTTAGTAGGCTAATTGTACCGAAAAACTAGTTGCTTGCATTATTTTTGTTGTAGTGCGCGATAGTTTGACCAGGCTCGCTGAGCGGCTTCAGGTCTGCCTTGAGCACGATTAGCGCTAGCAATTAACTTCCAATTCTCAGCCTGCAATTCACGATCTTTGCCGGCAAAACTATTTGATTTGGCGGCCATGCTTTCAGCCAAGTGCCATTTTCCCTGTTCCAGTCTAACCTGCGCTAACTGCTGCCAAAGCTTGGCATTTCGCGGGGCTATCCGTAATGCGCGTTCTAATGTGGCTGCTGCTTGCGAAGATCGGCCCTGCTTTTGTAGCTGACGTGCTGTTTTGCTTAACCGCAATACAACAGGACCCGTAGCATCCGCTTTGGCAATTTGCGTTGGCGCTGAGTCAGCATTATCGCCTTCAGCCCGAGGTTCTCTGACATCCGGCAAGGATGACTCTTTAACGGGTTGCGAAAACCCAAGGCACGCGGACAGCCCCATACAAGTCACTAGCAATAATAAAATCCGTGTAAACATAAACAACAATTCCTTGAAAAACCTTTATTTATCACCGAGAAAATTGAATAAATCGTTCAATGTATCGCTAATAATACCACCGGCACAAGCTGCATTTTCTTTGGGTGCTGTGCCGGTGATAAAGGGTAACACCAATACGTCCTCACAATCATCATTGCCACGCAATCCGCTTTGACGTTCGATCCACACTTGTTCAATCGAGTTGGTCGCAGTGAGATCCAGTGACTGTGTGTCTAACTTAGTCATTACATCCGCCCAAACACGCATTGCACCACTGGCGCCCGTTAAGCCAGCGTTACGATTGTCATCCGCACCTAACCACACCACAGCTAAATGATTAGCCGTGAAACCGGCAAACCAACTATCCCGTAAATCATCAGTGGTACCTGTTTTACCCGCTACTCGTAATCCTTCGGGTAAAAGGTTCTCTAAACTTCGTGCTGTGCCTTCTTCCACCACCCCACTCAACGCCGTGTTCAGTAAATAGATAACGTTAGGATCAAATGCCTGCTCTACGGTTAAAGGATAGCGTTGTAACGGTTTTCCCTCACCATCGAGCACTTCGCGAATTGCCCGTAAGGGACTTCGAAACCCACTGGCGGCGAAGGTTTGATACATTTGCGTGACTTCAATCGGACTCAGTGGTGCCGTGCCCAATGACAAAGAAGGGAAACGATGTACTTCTCGTTGTACACCCAATTGCTTTAAGGTCTTTGCAATCGAGTTCATACCTAACTGCTGCCCCAATCGTACCGTCGATACATTATACGAATGCACTAACGCATCACGGAGTAATACTTGACCGTGGAAACGCTTATCGTAGTTAGCCGGTCGCCATAATTCTTTATTGCCACGATCAATTGTTAATGGCGTGTCATCCAGTAAACTGGCTAAACTGTATTCACTACTGCGTTCCAATGCATTCAGATAAACCGCCGGTTTCATCAAGGAACCTATTGGCCGAACGGCATCAAGCGCACGATTAAAACCACTTGCACGTGGCGACCGATCACCCACAACAGCGAGTAACTCACCATTATCAGTTGATGTTACTACCACGGCTCCTTGCAAACTGTTTTTACTTAACTTACGTTGTTTCTCCAGTGACTTTATACGTAAAGACAATGCTCGCTCTGCCTGCCATTGCACATGTGGGTCAAAGCTAGTGAAAATTTGTAACCCTTCCGAACGTAGATCCTCATCACGATAATCACGTCGTAATTGGCGTCTGACAAGATCCAAATAAGCAGGGTAATCTGTAGCGCTAGCACGCGGTTTAGGGACTAGCGATAACTTGCTTCGCTTTGCGCTTGTAGACTGCTTATTATTAATTAAGCCTTGCTGTTGCATCACGTCTAAGACTAAATTTCGCCGTTTTAATGCCCGCTTAGGGTGGCGTCTTGGATTGTAATAGGAAGGACCTTTAATTGTAGCGACCAGCAATGCTGTTTGTGCTGTGTTTAAATCTTGCAAATCCTGACCAAAATAAAACCGACTGGCTAAACCAAAACCGTGCACACCACGCTTCCCATTCTGGCCAAGGTAAACCTCGTTTAAATAGGCCTGTAAAATTTCATCTTTGTCGTAATGCCATTCCATTAATAAAGCCATTACGGCTTCGTTAGCTTTGCGCCATAAACTTCGTTTTTGAGTGAGGAAAAAGTTTTTAACTAATTGTTGGGTAATAGTACTACCCCCTTGCACAGTTCGGCCGGCTTGCAAGTTCTGCCACATGGCACGGCCAATCGCACTCGGTACAATACCGTGGTGCTGATAAAAATTCCGATCTTCAACGGCCAACAAAGCATCAATAAATTTTTTCGGTGCCTGCTCTAGTTTAATCAGCAACCGGTCTTCATTGTGAGCGGGATAGATACCACCAATTTTGATCGGCTCCAGACGCGCCAAGTCAACATTCTTGCCACGGCGGTTACGTAAGCTAATTAACTGATCATTACTGAAGCCTAGCGAAAGTTGTTGAGCTTTTTGTTCGCCATCCCAGTAAATAAAAGGCCTTGAGGCAATATGCAGTGTCGAGCCAGTTTGCCAGTACGTACCGGGATTACTCCAACCTGAGTCGTTACGGTAGCCCAGCGCTTTCAGTTCACGGCGAAGGTTGCCCAGCGATAACTGCCGTCCCGCATAAAGCTCTAGCGGTCGAGCGTAGACCCGAGCGGCCACAGACCAACGCTTGCCTTCAAACTGATGTTGAATGCGGAAATCAAGATAAAAAGTGTAAAGCGTCGCCGCGACTATTCCTACTATGATTCCGCGCAGAAATAGCCTTCTCAGCCACAAAGCGAATTTACTGGGCTTCGCCTTTCGGACTGATTTTTTACGTTTACGCCTTCGTTTGGGCACAGTGACTAGTCATTACGCTATATAGAGGTTCTTCATCAAACAAGTATAACATTTCTCATAGTCAGGAATATCAACCTTAACCGTTATGGAAATTAGGACATTTTGTTTATAATGAGAAAATAAAACGATGTATTACAATGAGTTACACAGAATTATATATTTACACTTTATTTGGGGGGAATTAACTAAAGATAAGTAAACGATGACCGATAAGGTAGCTACGTTTACATAATAATGACAATTTGGAGTATCCCTCATGCTCAAGAAATCCTATTTGGCCAGTGCCTGTTTGGCAGCAACTCTCCTCGGTTCAGTACCTGCTGTTGCAGATATCAATATGGGGGTTTTTCCTCGACGACCGATTGCAGTAACCAGCAAAGCCTTCAAACCACTCGCTGAAAAACTCTCGGCCGTTCTTGGTGAGAAAGTTAATGTTGTGGTGGCGAAAAATTTTAAATCTTTTTGGAAAGGCGTTAAAAACAAAGAATACGATCTGGTGCACTACAACCAATATCATTACTTAAAAAGCCATAAAGAATTTGGCTATAACGTGATTCTTGCTAATGAAGAAAAAGGCAGTAAAGTGATTGCTGGCTCACTGTCAGTTCGAACGGATAGTGGCATTAACAGTATTGCTGATCTAAAAGGCAAAACCATTCTTTTCGGTGGTGGCAAAAAAGCCATGGGTAGTTATATCGCCCCGACAGCTGTTTTGAAAAAAGCGGGTCTCGAAGCCGGTAAAGACTACAAAGTCAGTTTTGCAAAAAACCCACCTAGTGCCGTCATCGGCGTTTATAACAATGCTGCCGCTGCCGCGGGTGCTGGTAACGTTATTTTAAAAGCCGGTATCGTGAAAAAGAAAACCGATGTTTCAAAACTGAAGATCTTAGGCGAAAGTGAAACCTTTGTGCATCTTTCCTGGGCCGTTAAAGGCGACATGCCTGCGGATAAAGTCAAAAAAATCCAATCGACAATGACATCGCTTAAAAATGATGATTCGGGCAAGGCCATTTTAAAATCAGCCAAGGTCACTGGGTTTTATGTAGTCACCGACGCTGACTTTGACAAGGTCAAAGAAATCACTAAGTACGCCATTGGTGAAGAGTACTAATTAATAAATCGATACTGATAATAACCCGCCAAGGATGGCCTGTTAAAAAAGTATATGAGGTTACGACAGCATTATGAAGAATCCAATAAATAATCTGAACTTATCTGCTAAGTTTCTTATCCCGATATTATCAGGCACCTTAATTGCCTTAGCGATAAGTTCTTTCATTGTTTATCAAGCATCAGAAACGTCATCAATAAAACAAAAAGAAATTGCATTAAAAGCATTGAATGCAGAACAGGCTAGCGCTGAGCAGTCATTAATTGATGCATTAAGTACCAAGGCAGATGTAATTGGTGGCTTCATGGCTGCGACAGCACCAGATTTAATTGCATCGTTTGATTTCACTACCTTAAAAGCCTATCAAGAAGATGCGGTACGCGATCCAGATGTCGTCTATGCTGCGTATTTAAAACCTGATGACAGCACCCTCACCGACTATGTTAAGCCTGACAACATGACAGGCATCACTGAAAAAAAATACACGGTCGAATATGAAGGCGAAAAACTAGGATCCGTTATCGTTGGTTTGTCTGACAAGAGTGTTAGAGCGGGTGTTGAAAAAAGTAACGCTCGAATCAATGATGCCATCTCTGCTGTTGAAGTCACTGCCAGTGACTCACTTGGCGATCTTGCTAGCATCATGAGCATTAATATGGTGGTTATCGTTGCCGTATTAAGCGGCCTGATTGTTTACCTATTTCGAATATTTGTTGTAAACCGTTTATTGCAAACCACTGAGTTAATCGTTGATCTTGCGCAAGGCGGTGGTAATTTAAGCGCTAGATTACCTGTAAATTGTAATGACGAAATAGCCAAATTACGTAGTTCGGTCAATGAGTTCCTTAATATGCTTGGTGATATGATTGGTATTATTGCCAAAGAAACAAACACTCTGATTGGCGAAGCTGATCAGCTTAATGGGCTTAGTTCAGTTCAGTACACACAATCTGAACAGCAACGCCTTGGTACTAGCCAGGTAGCCACTGCGGCCACCGAAATGGCCAGCACGGTTGTGCATGTTGCCGAAAATGCAGCGGCAGCCTCAAATGCAGCCGGTGAAGCCAATCGTGAAACCAATACAGGCCGCCAGGTAGTCACAGAAACTATCGATTCAATCAGCTCGTTATCACAAGAAATAGAGCGCTCCGCTAATGTGATTACTGAACTGGAAAAAGATGCGCTCAATATTGGTTCAGTCCTTGATGTGATTAAAAGCATTGCCGAACAAACTAACTTATTAGCCCTTAATGCCGCAATTGAAGCGGCGCGTGCCGGTGAACAAGGTCGCGGCTTTGCCGTTGTTGCTGATGAAGTGCGTTCCTTAGCTAGCCGCACACAGGACTCCACACAAGAAATTCAGCAAATGATCGAGCATTTACAAAAACGCTCGAGTGAAGCCTGCACCGTCATGCAAAGTAGTCGTGAGCAAGCCAATGGCAGTGTTGAATCTGCTGCTAAGGCTGGCGAGTCTCTCGATATCATCGCCAAAGCGGTTTTAGAAATTACTGAGATGAATGCACAAATTGCCAGCGCAGCTGAAGAACAGAGTTCCGTTGCAGAAGAAATTAACAAAAATATCGTTAGCATTAATGAAGTGGCTGAAAGCTCTGCATCCGGTGCTCAACAAACAATGACCGCTAGTGAGCAGTTAGCTGAGTTAGCTGATCGATTAAAATCAGAAGTCGAGCAATTTAAAACATAAAAAAGCGCATTCTATTCATCGACTGGACAGCACCTATTCATCCAGATGCTGTCCAATTTCTGACCCTTACGATTCCCAAGGAGCGGATACTATGCGGCATTTGATTATTTGCATTGTCTTGAGCCTCTGTTCAGCCTGTAGCAGTCAACCATTACAGCAACACCGAGCATCTGTCAGCTCTCGGGCACCCAGCAATATTCCTACCCCGCAGCCACAACGCTCCATCCAATCTCTGGCACGTGCTCAGCTAGGTGTCCCTTACCGCTATGGTGGTAATAGCCCTCGCCAGGGCTTTGACTGCAGCGGCTTGGTGCGCTACGTGCACAATCAAGCTGGACTCAATATTCCCCGCTCAACACGGGAACAATACCGCTCCAGCACCCCTGTCAGCCTCAACAAGATCAAGGCTGGTGATTTACTGTTTTTCCGTATTCGACGCTCACGTGCTGATCACGTGGCTATTTACTTAGGTAAGGGTCGTATGATTCATGCCCCTTCTAGCGGCAAAGCGGTCGAAATTACCAGCCTCAACAACCCCTACTGGGCAAAAAGACTGTTTGCGGCTGGCCATTTTTAAACAATCGTTTACAAATAGCATTGAGCCTATGCACTACATTCAGGATAGGTTCACAGAAGGTGTGACATATTCACTACCACGCTGTGCAAAAGGTCATCGCCGCCGTTCCAGAGAGGCTCTATTCTAGGCACCATAGAATAGATGAAAAGAGACTGCGGAAGAGGAAATAATAATGAATAGATTCCAACCCTACAATAATCAGCCAAGTGAAAGAAACCAACACAGCCGTGCGCTGGCGTTCCCACCTGTCTCACGCTGGGTAACTCAATTTCTGTTCAGTAGTAGCATCGTGCTGTTATTTGCGATGCTATTAATGGCTGAAAATGCTATTGCGAGTAACACCAATGAGCCAGATAAACTCATCGCCAGCACAACCAATACAATGTTAGCGGCTTTGCAAACTGACCGGGAACAAATTAAAACCAATCCTCGGCATATTTACACGTTGGCGAATGATATCGCCCTACCGCATTTTGACTTTAAGCGCATGTCAGCGTGGGTGCTAGGTAAATATTGGCGTCGTGCCACTGCTGAGCAAAAACAGCGCTTTCCAGAAGAGTTTAGAAATTTAATATTGCGCACATACGCAACTGCACTCGCTGAATATACCGATGAGAAAGTAAGTTTCTTACCCCTTCGCGGCTCAGTAGAAGAAGGCAACGTTAATGTACAGACATTAATTAATCGCAGTGCTGGCCCTGCCATCCCTGTTGCCTACAGCATGCATAGAACTGATGGTGAATGGAAAGTTTATGACATCAAAATTGATGGTATCAGTTTAGTTAGTAACTATCGGAGCAGTTTTTCAAGCGCGATTCGTCGTCATGGACTTGATGGTTTAATTAACCAATTGGCCAGTAAGAACACTGTCGCTAGTAAATAATATTTTTCAAAGTTGTTGTCTGCGGGCTATGCCGAAACCTCCTCCTCGGCATGGCCCTTTTTTTCTGTCGTCACCACAAAACGTAGTGGTCCACCGGTGGTAATAGCATTAAATGGGTAACACGTCGTCAATAACAAAATACTTCTTGATGGCTGATCAACAACCTTAAAATTTCTCGCATCAACGACATCTATCGCTATCACTTCATAAACACTTTTTTCACCGTCAGCATTGGTTACAATTACTTCGTCTGACATGCTTATTTGTTGTAAAAAAGCAAAATGCGTATCGCGGTGAGCACTGATAATACTCAGTCCCCTTTCCCCAGGCATAGCACTATGACTAATATGCCCCGGCGCAAAGGCCAGCACATTTCCACCCGCGCCGGAAAGTACGATGGCATCTTCATTTAGGCGAGGCACTTGCAGCCGCGCCGTTGGCCAAGTATCGGCCCAAGGCCAGGGTTTCACTTCAGGTTTACCCTCTAACGTTGCTTGCCAGGCTTGTTGTAATAAATGCTGAGCCATCCATGCTTTGCCATGAATAAAAGCCGCGTCTGCAAACTGCCAACCGGCGAGGCATAATAATACTGCCCCGATTACAACACCCATGCGCCGACGTGGCTTACGCACCTCCAATTTGTGCGAGGGGACAAAGCCCCGCGCACGCATTAAGTTAAGTTTACGCATGCTTAAACATCCCACGTGGGATACGACTATAGCCTTGTGAAACTAATAGACTGATTAACCCTAGCAATAAGGCAATTGAACCTAATAAACCATGTAATGTTGCCGCCGTGGCAGTTCGTGGTAGATCTATATGCTTACTCACCGACCCCGCTGGTAATGGTGTTCTCAGTTTCTTAGTCACTAAACCACGACTACCTGGCCGTGTTGGCGTCACATCCACGGCAACAAGACTGGTGTACTTACTGACCAGGTGATGATTTAAAGCGGTTCGAATAACGGCTTTTTTCACTTCGCCACGATTAGCGCCATCATGCAAACTGTCCATTAGCGAAGCGATTTTTTCTCTCGCCCAACGTTTGGCGACACCACTTTTTTCAGCGCCACCATTAAGTTGTAACGTTCGCTGCCACCGGTGCTTGCCAATAAAACCGCTCACACGCACGGCATCGACTTGTTCTGGTAACCGTGCGGAGATAACTAATGGTTCGCCAAAATATAAATCAGCAATACGATTAGGATAGGTTTGTAAGTCAAAGCCTTTGCCTTTATTAACAGGCGTTTTACCAATCATCCACTGCAGTTTAATATTGGTTAGCACCGCTTTCTCAATGCGGCTAAACATCGATAGCATTTTCTCTTCGACTTCTGCGATATTACCGATATGGGTATAGGTACCACGGCCAAACTTGGCGGCCTTATGCATGAAATAACTATTTGGTGCAGAACCAATGCCCACCGTAAATAAACGTGACTCACCCAAACGGCTGTGAATTAATTCAAACAATGCTGCCTCATTACTGACACTGCCATCGGTTAAAAATACAATTTGTCTCAGTTTGTCACTGACACTGGGGTTACTACGAGTATATTCAGATCCAGGCAAGGCCGCCTTTAATGCTGGTAGCATTTCTGTGCCGCCCCCCGCCACGAGAGAAGTAATGTACTGTTGTGCCAAATTCAGGTTGATCTGGTTCGCAGGCACAGCAGATGAAAATAACTGGCTGGTGGTTGAATTAAATTGAATGATGTTAAAACTATCTGTTGGGACTAAGCGTTTAACCGCCAAATGTAATGCGCTACGTGCTTGTCTGATGGACGCTCCGCCCATCGAGCCTGAGGTATCAATCACAAACACCAGTTCTCGTCCTAGCTTAGCGGTACCGACACCACCTGGATGGGGCGGCATAAACATTAATAATGCATAATCCGCCTCATCACGTATTTCACTAAACAAAGCGGCCTGTGGTTGATCTGATAAATTTGGTTGCCAGTTTAAAACGAAATCACGATCAGCGGGTATATCACCTGCAGCTAAACGGATATGATGCTTACCCCCTTGCTCTCGAGTGACAATACGATGATAAGGGCTATCAATATTCCTTAATGGAAACCCGGCATCGAGGGCAATGTTAAGTGTCACAGGATGAGCGGTTAGGCCACCCGTATCATCTATTTCATTTTTCTCTAACGCACCAGACCAGCCACCAATATTAAAACCTGAATTCTCCCCCGCTAATGAGATAGCATTGGCCATCGCCTTATCAGAGTTTGGTGTATAACGAGGGTTAACAATCATCGGGAATCGTAAACTAAATTCCCCCGCCAAATATTCGAGCCGCTGTTGGTAATGAATGGTTATAGTGATACTTTCACCCGGCCCAATATTCGCGACTGAATTAGTAAACATATTGGGTCGTTGCTGCTCAATGAGTGCTGCTTTTTTACCACTACGCTTAGCCTGCTCATAAGTTCTACGGGCTTCGGCTTTTTCTTTAATTTTACCTTCGATAAGTCGTTCGCCAATTCGCATCCGTAATCGGTCAACAGCCGCATTATCAGGCAAGGGGAAAACGTACACACCTTCTTGCCATTCTTTAGTCGGATTAGTGAATCTTTGTTCCACTTTAACGTGTGCTAACAATCCTGAAATATCCATCGACACATCAGTTTTCAAAATAGGTGCCGTTGCATAGACCCCTTTCTCACCTTCACGCTTAAACAATAAGCGGCCTTGTTGGGACTCATTGACTCTCGCTAATGGCAACTCAGTTTCATTAGCTTGTGCAGGTTGGGTAATAAACAACACAATAGCACCGAGAATTAAACTCCCTACCAAACCAGTGGCTAAGCACAAGGTAAGGGTGGCGATAAATTCTAATACTCTTGACCACAAAGAAACTCGCCACGGTAAAAGGTTTTTACTTAAGCTAGTCATTATTAGTTCTCCCGTTTTGACCTTGGTGAGTAACATTTTTAACTTCGCGACTCACCGGCAATAGTGCTTTTAATAATTTATTTTTAACTTCCACCTGCACTTGCAAGTAATCCGTTACTTGCTCAGGCGGACAGCTTAGAACCTCATCGGAAACCGCTACCCAATTACTCATATGCCTGCCCCTTCAGCACCGAAGCTGACAATCACCCGGCGATCAAAATCGTAACCAACTCGGTCTTTCTCATTGGTTAAGGGTCTTGTTTCACCCAGCGCAGTCATGTGAAGTCGTTCAACAGGCCAGCCAGCATTGCGTAACACCGACACGACTTTTTCGGCACGCTTTTGCGAAAGCACTTCGTTTTCATGTTGAGTGCCACGCCGGTCTGCATGGCCACTAATACGAACATGCAAATCTTCGATAGCGACAAAAGCATGTGCCAGATCGGTTAGTTGTTGTGAGAAGTGTTTTTCAAGATTGGCGCTATTGGTACGGAACTGCACCGCAAAACTAAATCCATTAGCTAAGGCATCGCCAAGGCGTAACGCTGGTTGAACACTTTTAATATTGGTTAACTGAACACGTTGTATCTCTGCTTGTTGCACTTGTTGTGAAAGCTGAATATTTTGTTGCTCTAGGGTGGCTAGCTTATTTTGAGAGGTATCTAATTCAGATTGTAGTGAAGATAGTTTCAGTTCTTGCTCACTATTTTCCGCAAACAAGCCACCGCCCGCACCACCCACTAATGCTCCTGGAGGCCCCGCTAACAAAGCACCAATCAGCGCGCCAATGCCAAGCCCAGTTGCCTCTGTTGTTGAAATTTCAGGATGATTGCTATCATAATCATAAATATCGAAATACTCGTCTGCTTGTACAGAAGCCGTTGCCATTGCAAAACTCAGTGCAGTAAGTTTTAGTGCCATGTTGGTAAGTGATTTTTTCATTTGTCAGACTCCAATTTGTTAGTTTGCTTGTTGTTGGTCCAGCGACCCTTCCTTGGGCAGTTATGCGGGCTTCCTTGCAAGCGCCGGTTTTCAATGCTCAGGATGTATTTAAGCCCCTCAAGATGGCTAAGTTCGGGGCTAAATCAGGCGAGTAACCGACCAATTGTGGCAACAATATGGCAATTCAAACGGATGTCATGATTTGCTTTAAAGGATGGTGTAAAGTGAATAAAAAGTAATAAGGACCCGTCTGTGAGCCGCCGTATCGCTATTGTTGAAGATGAACCTGCCATTCGTGAGAACTATGCTGATGTACTGCGCCGACAAGGTTATGAAGTACAGCTCTATGCTGACCGCCCTGCTGCCATGCAAGCCTTTCAGTTGCGTTTACCGGATCTGGCCTTACTCGATATTGGGCTGCAAGATGATGCTGAAGGTGGCTTTGAAATCTGTCGTGAGCTGCGTGGCATGTCTCGCACCTTACCGATCATCTTTCTCACCGCACGCGACAGTGACTTTGATACCGTCTCGGGGTTAAGACTTGGTGCTGACGATTACTTAACCAAAGATATTAGCCTGCCGCATTTAACGGCTCGCATCGCTGCCCTATTCAGACGCATTGAAGCCTTACAAAGTCCGCCTGATGCTGAGAAAATACTGGTCCGCGGCCACTTGCAACTCGACATGCAGCGGATGCGAATTGAATGGCGCAATCAGCCCGTCGATCTGACCCTGACCGAATTATGGATCATCCATGCACTGGCTAAATTTCCCGGTCATGTCAAAGACCGCGATGCACTGATGCAGGATGCCAACATCGTTGTCGATGACAGCACCATCACTTCACACATAAAACGCATCCGTAAAAAATTTGCGGCACTGGATACCGAGTTTGATGCCATTGATACGGTTTATGGCATAGGTTACCGCTGGCAGGATGACAACTGATTCCACAAGCGTTGCTGTAAAACCTAAACGTCGCGTTATGTTTCGATTGCGTGGCAAGCTTTTACTTGTCTCGCTAGCACTCTTTGCAATTCCTTGGGCTGGTTACGAATATGTTCAGGAAATGGAATCGTTTTTACGTTTAAGCAAACAAGTCAGTTTAAGTGATAATGCACAGGCGGTGGCCGCCGTGATGCACAACCGCCGCACATTATTTGAACCCACAGCGAACATTGCCTACTCAATCAATGACAACCGCAATCTTTACGCCAGAAAACTTCAGCAACCGATTCAACTCGATGGTTATATCGATGACTGGTCGAAACACCTTGAATACAGTAAACGCTATTCAAGCGAGGCATTGATTCAGGGCAATACGCCATACCAGCAAGACTCACTTTCTTATCAACACATACTCGGCCGCTATGGGCGTTATTTATATGCGCTGTTTATCGTTAAAGATGAAAGTATTATCTATCGTGCGCCTAACAGCCTGAGCATCAAGCAAAGCGACCACTTGCAAATTGCACTCGAAGATAGAGACGGTCTATTGCAACGATACATGCTCACCACCACCGGGCCGGGATGGGTCAACGCACACTTACTTTCTGATAATATTAACGATGATACACCCGTGCGCCCCGAAGTAAGAATAAAAGGTGAATGGCAGGAAACAACTGATGGTTACATCCTAGAGTTACGTATTCCTCGATCAATGTTAAAGGATAAACTGGCCTTTGCTATCGCTGATGTCGATGATCAACAAACGCGTCAGATAAAATATTTAGTCACAACCAGTGGTGGAACACAGCGAGTTGAAGATCTCGGCAGCATACTAACCCCTTCACCGGATATTGAAAAAATCATTGCTTCACTCGATCGAGGCAATTCTCGAATCTGGGTCATTAATCGCAACCGACATGTATTAGCGTTAGCCGGTAGCCTGACACACCAAAACCAGCCCACTACCACCAGCAATAAAGACAGTAATTTTATTGCTGATGCAATGCACGCAATTTATCGGCTTATTCTCACTCAGCCAACTAATCAGCTCAGTGATAATTTACAAGGCGCCTCCAGACTTGAAGGGGAAGAAGTTATTTCTGCTTTAAAAGGCACTGCGGCACTACGCTGGCGTGGTGGCGATGATGAACAAGCGATTATTGTCGCTGCTGCCCACCCTGTTTGGGATAACGGTGAAGTTATTGGTGCAGTGGTAGTAGAGCAAACCACCAATGACATTCTCACCCTACAAAATACAGCACTTGAAAATTTATTAAATGTGACGCTGGTAGTATTTCTTGCCGCAACGATATTTCTACTCACATTTGCTACCCGTTTATCAAATAGAATACGACGACTACATCGTGACGCGGAATTAGCCATTAACGTTGATGGACGGATTCAGGGTCAATTTAATGTTGCTAACGATGCTGATGAGCTAGGTGATTTGTCACGCAGTTTTTCCGGCATGATGGAAAGAGTCAGCGATTACACTGCCTACCTTGAAACCATGGCCAGTAAATTATCACACGAATTACGTACCCCCTTAGCCGTGGTCAAATCCTCACTTGATAACCTTGATATGCAAAGCTTGCCTGAAGGTGCCGACACTTATACAAAACGCGCGCGCGAAGGCGTTGAACGACTAAGTAATATTTTATCCAGCATGAATGAAGCAACCCGGCTTGAGCAAGCTTTGGAGTCCTCTGACTTTGAACACTTTAGAATAGATAAACTAGTCAGTGGTTGTATCGAAGGTTATCGTAGTGCCTTTCCAGAGCAGCCGTTTTCACTGACGATAGAACATTGTGAAATTTCCATTTTTGCAGCGCCTGACCGACTTGCACAAATGCTCGATAAACTAATCAGCAATGCAATCGATTTTTGTACGACCAATACATCGATCGATATACAGCTAAGTTGCACGGACAAACAAGTATTAATAAGTGTCTCGAATCAAGGCCCACCATTACCCGATGCCATGCACGGACGCTTATTTGACTCAATGGTTTCATTACGAGAAAGCAAACAAGACAGCACGCATCTAGGGCTTGGTTTATACATTGTTCGACTCATTGCCGAGTTCCATCAAGGTGAAGTACACGCTGAGAATCTGAGCGACTTAGAGGGCGCGATGTTTACAGTGAGCCTACCCAGAAAGACGAGCTAATCAGCTTCTAAAACAGCATCCCCTCAGTAAGGCAGACATGATAAACTACGCAGAATTATCAACACCTTAGCTGAGAATTCTGAACAATTATGCCGAATACAGCGCGGATTCGTGAAATCCCCTACAACTACACCTCTTTTTCTGACCGGGAAATCGTTATTCGCTTTCTCGGCGATGACAGCTGGAACATTCTTGAAGCGCTGCGTGGCGAACGCGTCACAGGTCGTTCTGCACGCATGCTATTCGAGATTTTAGGTGATATGTGGGTTATTAGTCGTAATCCATTTATTCAAGATGATTTGCTCGAAAACGCCAAACGTCGTCAATCTTTGACTCATGCGCTGCACCACCGGCTGGATCAGGTGTTTACCCGCGCCGCAAACAATGAAAAAGCCATATTACTTGCTGAAAAAACCCGCCAGTCAATCAGCCAGTTTGAACAATGGTTCGCGAATCAAAAACAACTTCGCAGCAAGATTAAACGTAAGCTCGCGCCACTAACACGTCACGATAATGTCGATTTTTCCGGACTTGCACGCGTCTCTCACGTCACGGATGCCAGTGACTGGCGCGTTGAATACCCACTGGTGGTGGTCAACCCTGACAACGAACAAGAAGTACTGCACATCGTTAAAGCTTGCATCGAGCTTAACCTAACCATTATTCCACGTGGCGGCGGCACGGGTTATACCGGTGGTGCAATTCCGATCACCCAACAGGCGGTGGTGATAAATACCGAAAAACTCGAAAGCTTAGGTGAGATTGAAGAAACACAACTCGATGGCCATAAAAAGTTAATTACCACCGTGCGCGCCGAAGCGGGTGTGGTCACCCGCCGGGTTAGTGAACTAGCTGACAACAATGGCCGTGTTTTTGCCGTTGACCCGACATCGCAAGATGCCTGCACTATTGGCGGCAATGTGGCGATGAATGCGGGCGGTAAAAAAGCCGTTGCCTGGGGCACAACACTGGATAATTTAGTCAGCTGGACCATGGCGACACCACAGGCTGACTGGATGACCATCACTCGTCTTGATCACAATCTGGGTAAAATCCACGATCAGGAAATAGTGAGATTTTCACAACAGCGTTATTACGCCGATGGAAAAACCTGCAAAGGACCCGCAGAAATTCTCGAAATACCCGGCTCCATATTTCGTTTACAAGGTCTCGGTAAAGACGTCACCAACAAAACACTTAATAACCTGCCCGGTATTCAAAAAGAAGGCTGTGATGGAATTATTACCTCGGCGCGATTCATCTTACACCGCATGCCGGAACATATTCGCACGGTTTGTCTTGAGTTTTTTAACCCAGACTTGCAATTGGCGGTGCCAGCGATTGTTGAAAGCAAAGACTATGTTGATGCTCAGGACGGCATTCTACTAACGGGGATGGAACACCTCGACGAGCGCTACGTGCGTGCGGTGAAGTACAGTAGTAAAGCCATTAAAGCTGAATTACCAAAAATGGTATTACTCATCGATATTGCTGGTGATGATGACGATAAAGTCGCTCAAGCGGCCTCGCAACTTGTCAGCATGGCCAATACCCGTGGTGCTGAAGGCTTTATTGCTGTGAGCGCTGAAGCACGCAAACATTTCTGGCTAGACCGTGCACGTACAGCCGCCATTGCCGCGCATACTAATGCCTTTAAGATCAATGAAGACGTGGTTATTCCGCTGCCACGCCTTGGTGATTACAGTGATGAAATTGAGCGCATTAACATCGAGCTGTCTACTCAAAACAAACTGACCATCATTGATGCCTTGCTCGATTACTTGTCTACGGATATCAATGACGACTTAAACGATGCTAATGATGCTTTACACGTTGATGGTAGTGAAGAAAACGATGCAATTTTAGAGGCCAAGTGCTTAGCTGCGAAGCAACAAGTTTCCAATATGCGCGATAACTGGCAAGAAATGCTCGACAAACTCGACACCGGCGCCAGTAGCCTGACGCATTTATTTGAGCCAACATTGATTTCGGATCTTAGCAATAACGAAACAGTTTTTCGTTTATTACAGCAACGCCGCGTTAAGATTTCTTTCCGCCAGGAAATTGAACAACCGTTAAAAGAAATTTTCAATGGCCAGGATTTGCAAGCGGTTCGTGACAGCATGGATGCGATTCATAAAAAACATCGTAGCAGCCGCTTATTCGTCGCCACCCACATGCATGCAGGTGATGGTAATGTACATACTAACATCCCAGTAAACTCCAATGACTACGCGATGATGCACCAGGCTGAATCGGTTGTTGAAAAAATAATGAAGATAGCTGTTGAACTTGGCGGCGTAGTGTCAGGCGAACATGGTATTGGCTTAACCAAAATGCAGTTCATTAGTGATGACAGTGTTAAGTCATTCAGCGAATACAAGCAGCGCGTCGATCCGCATGGCCACTTTAATAAAGGCAAATTACTCGCTGGCTCTGGATTACAAAATGCTTACACACCATCACTACGATTATTGCAACAAGAAGCATTAATTCTTGAAGCCAGTGATTTAGGCGAACTAAACAATAAAATTAAGGATTGCTTACGTTGTGGCAAGTGCAAGCCGGTCTGTACCACGCATATTCCAAGTGCAAATTTACTTTATTCGCCGCGAAATAAAATTTTAGCCACCGGTCTTATTATTGAAGCGTTCCTTTACGAAGAGCAAACCCGACGCGGCATTTCGGTACGTCACTTTGATGAAATGAATGATGTGGCTGACCATTGCACTATTTGCCACAAATGTGAAACACCCTGTCCGGTTAACATAGACTTTGGCGATGTCACCGTGCAAATGCGCAGCATTCTAAAAACCTATGGCAAACGTAAAACTAATATCGGCACACGCCTATCAATGGCTTATCTTAACGCCACCGATCCGACTAGCATCAAGCTGCTTTATAACGGGCTGATTCGTGCAGGCTATTGGTCGCAACGGTTTGGTTACAAACTCTTCAAGCGCTTTAACCCGTTTAGGTTACCCAAACAACCGGCCACGACGACGCAACGTGCATCTGTAGTGGTGCAACTGATACATATGGTTGATAAACCGCTGCCGTCACCAGCACTACCAAAACGTACGATGCGCGCATTACTTAATTTGGAAGACAGCAGCACTGTGCCTATTATTCGTAACCCTGCTGTACAAGACGATAATAGCGAAAGTGTTTTCTACTTCCCTGGCTGTGGCTCTGAACGACTGTTCAGCCAAATTAGCCTTGCCACTTTAGCAATGCTTTATGAGGTGGGTGTACAAACTGTTTTACCGCCTGGTTATTTATGTTGTGGTTATCCGCAAACCTCTAGCGGCGATGCTGCCAAGGGCAAACAAATATCAACAGATAATCAGGTATTGTTCCACCGCATTGCCAACACCTTAAACTATAAAGATATCAAAACTGTGATTGTGTCTTGCGGCACTTGCATGGATCAATTACTACAATATCAATTTAATAAGATTTTTCCTGATTGTCGATTGCTTGATATTCACGAATACCTACTTGAGAAAGGCATCACACTCGAACAAAACGATAGTAAAAAATATCTTTACCACGAACCTTGCCATACGCCAATGAAAACTTATAAGTCGATTGATGTAGCCAGCAAGCTATTAGGAAAGGAAGTAATACTTTCTGATCGTTGTTGTGGTGAAGCGGGGACTTTTGCCGTGAGTCGACCAGATATTGCCACCCAAGTACGCTTCCGCAAGCAACAAGAGCTCAGCGCGGGTATTCAACAACTCACTGGCAAGAAGAAAAACACTAACCAGCAAGTAAAATTACTCACTAGCTGCCCAGCCTGTCAACAAGGGTTATCTCGCTATGAAGATACTACCGGGCTTGAGACAGATTATATCGTCGTAGAGCTAATTAGCCTGCGCGTCGGTGACTCGTGGCAAGAGGACTTTATTAATAAAGTTCAAGATGGTGGTATTGAACGCGTATTGTTGTAGTCTACTTTCTGTTACTGCACCAAAAAAGCCTCAGACCACTTATGATCTGAGGCTTTTTTTTTAAGCGATGACTGTTTAGATTTTAAAAGAGCCCACTAACTGCTGTAGTTCAGCTGATAAACGTGAAAGCTCATTACTGGACACCGCATTTTGTTGCGCGCCATCTGCCGTTTGATTGGCAATTTCGTTCACCGTAACTACATTGCGGTTAATTTCTTCGGCTACGGCCGATTGTTCTTCAGCCGCTGTGGCAATATGCGTATTCATGTCTGCGATGCGTGTCACTGCTTCAGTAATATGCGCTAGCACCTGTCCTGCTTCTTCAGCACGTTCAACTGTTGTGTTGGCTTTTTCCTGGCCTTTTTCCATTGCCTGCACTGCATTTTTAGAACCTGCCTGCAGACGCTCAATCATTTGCTGAATTTCTTGTGTCGACTCTTGTGTCTTGCTGGCTAAGGTTCGCACCTCATCTGCCACGACCGCAAAACCGCGGCCCTGTTCACCGGCTCGCGCCGCTTCAATAGCCGCATTAAGTGCCAATAAATTAGTTTGTTCTGCAATACCGCGAATCACCACCAACACTGAGCCAATATTTTCTGTGTCTGTATTGAGTTCATTGATAGCCGTTGCTGAGGTTTTAACTTCTGCGGCCACTTCGCGAATATCACTCACTACCTGGCTAACGACACTATTACCGTTATTAGCCTCTTGATCTGCTTCTGACGCTGCGGTCGATGCCTCACTGGCACTGCGCGCCACTTCTTGGACTGTGCTGGTCATCTCAGTCATTGCCGTGGCTGCTTGTTCGGTCTCACCTTGCTGACGAGTCACACCAGTTAGCGTCTCATCACTGATAGAGGACATTTCTTCAGCGGCTGTTGCCAGTTGCGCCGTCGAGTTACTCACCTGCTGAACCATTTCATGAATACGATGGATAAAAGTGTTAAATGCCGCCGATAAAACAGCAACTTCATCTTTACCCGATGCATCGAGTCGTTGTGTCAGATCACCATCACCGGTCGCAATATCGTTCAGCGACTTAGTCACTTTACAGAAAGAACTCTTTATCGTTAACGTAATTAAACTACCTAGCGCGACGCCAACCATTATCGCAATAGCAGCAAGGATAAGTGCGGTGGTGAGTGTTGACGTTGAATCTGCATTGAGTCTATCTTGAAGCGCCTGAACAATTTCTTTTTCTTGCGCGACAACGCCCTGTAAACCAACACGGACTTTGCGCCAATTTGGGTGCTCTTGTTTGGTTAACGTTTCAACAGCTTGTTGTTGCTTACCCTGCTTCATCAAATCCATACTGCTCAGTTTTGCTGCACGGGATAATTGCCAGCTTTTATCGACCTTGGCCAAGCTCTCGAGTAACTCAGGACTATCCTTGGCTAACAACAGTACACGCTGATATCCATCGTCAAACTTTTTAATCGCCTTAGGGATAACTATATACGGCTTTTTTAACTTAGGATTAAGGACCAAATTACGCAGCGCAATGCCAGAAAGTAGTCCATTGCCATACATATCTTGTATTTCAGTCAGTAAAACCTGATTTTTCTCAAAATAGTCGTTAAATGAGCTATTTGCGCTTTGTTGCCCTACCAAAGAGAGCCCTAATGCAATGCAAAAGAGTACTGTAATGGCCGAAAAAGCGACAATAAGCTTAGTTTGAATGGATAATTTCTTCATTTAGAGTACCTGGACAGATTTCTGCTGATAATAATATCTAAAGGTATCGGTCACTAGCTGGAAATCTTTATCAGGCTCCCCCTATTACGGGCATAAAAAAACCTCACGTCAAATTGACGTGAGGTTTCTAGTTGGCGTCCCCTAGGGGTTTCGAACCCCTGTTGCCTGGATGAAAACCAGGTGTCCTAGGCCTCTAGACGAAGGGGACTAAGGTACTACTCTCTCTGTTTAGTGGTGGAGCTAGGCGGGATCGAACCGCCGACCTCTTGCATGCCATGCAAGCGCTCTCCCAGCTGAGCTATAGCCCCGAGAAAACAGAGCGCGCACTTTAATGCAGTGCGCCCTGTCTGTCAATCCAGAACAGCAAATAGTTTACTAATACAGGATATCGAGACCTTGAACTGTCGACTGACCAGTCCAATTTAGCGAGCGCTATTATCGCATCATTGGCACAAAAATATAAGTGGATTAACTACTTATAATACAGTTAATTGAAAAATATTTACTTATGTTGTTGTTCTATCTTGGCCCAGGTGTCACGCAAGGTCACCACTCGGTTAAATACCGGTGCTGACGCGGTTGAGTCTGGGTCAACGCAAAAATACCCTTCACGTTCAAACTGAAAGCGTTGGCCAGCCACGGCATTTTCTAAACTCGCTTCAAGCAGACAGCCAGTTAATGCCTGCAATGAGTCAGGATTAATATCTTCCATTTCAGGGCTAGGTTTTAGGAACAGGCGGTCATAAAGCCTGACTTCAGCCTTCACCGCATGAGCAGCAGAGACCCAGTGAATAACGCCCTTAACTTTCCGCCCTTCCGGGTTCGCACCCAAAGTAGCCATATCGACACTGCAACGCAATTCAGTAATCTCGCCTGCACTATCCTTAATCACTTCATCACAACGAATCACATAGGCACCGCGTAAGCGCACTTCGCCACCGGTCACTAAGCGCTTAAATTTACGTGAAGCTTGTTCGAGAAAATCATTGCGATCAATCACAATCTCGCCACTGAATGGCACCACACGTTTGCCAAAAGATTCATCTTGCGGATGGTTAGCAAGATTAAGTTCTTCAACTTGGTCGGGGTAGTTAGTCAACACCACTTTTAGCGGATTCATCACCGCCATCCGCCGCGGCGCGGAGCTATTCAGATCATCACGAATGCAACTTTCAAGCACACCCATTTCGACGATGTTATCTGATTTAGTAATACCAATACGATCACAGAACTCACGTATTGATTGCGGTGTGTAACCCCGGCGGCGTAAACCAGCAATGGTTGGCATACGCGGATCATCCCAACCGTTCACCTGTCCGCCTGAAACAAGCTCGGTTAATTTTCGCTTGCTCATCATCGTGTATTGTAAATTTAAGCGCGAGAATTCTATTTGCTGAGGGTGGCATTCAATACTGATGTTATCCAGCACCCAGTCGTATAAAGGTCGGTGGTCTTCAAATTCCAGGGTACACAGTGAATGGGTAATACCTTCAAGCGCATCAGAAATTGGATGGGTGTAATCATACATCGGGTAGATGCTCCAGCTTTCACCCGTTTGGTGATGCACCATGCCATGACGAATACGGTATAGGGTTGGATCGCGCATATTCATGTTCGGCGCAGCCATGTCTATCTTGGCACGCAGTACACAAGTACCGTCTTCCAGCTCACCGCTACGCATCTTGGCAAACAAACTTAGATTTTCTTCAACGCTACGATCGCGGTTAGGGCTATCTTTTCCCGGTTGTTTTAAGTTGCCACGATACTCGCGCACTTGCTCTGCATTTAAGTCACAAACATAGGCTTTTCCAGCTTCAATTAACTCGACAGCGTAAGCATAAAGTTTTTCAAAATAGTCCGATGAAAAGAACAAGCGTTGCTGCCAGTCATATCCGAGCCATTTCACATCGGTCTGAATGGCATCAACAAATTCAACGTCTTCTTTACCTGGGTTGGTATCATCAAAGCGTAGATTACAACTACCGTTATAATCGTCGGCTATACCAAAATTCAAACAAATTGATTTCGCATGACCAATGTGTAAATAGCCATTTGGCTCTGGTGGAAAACGGGTGACAACTTTTCCTGCATTTTTGTTCGCCGCAATATCCGTATCAATTTTTTGCCTAATAAAATTACTGACGACTGTTTCTGTCTCACTCATTATGCTTGTTCCTGTTGCGCTGCGCGGGCATCAATGTAAGCCAAGGCCTTATCAATGCGACGCAAGCAAGCATCTTTGCCAACCAGCTCTAAAGTAACATCAATACTTGGAGAAGCCGCACGCCCCACCACGGCTACTCGTAAAGGCTGCGCCACTTTGCCCATTTTCAATTCAAGTGCTTCACTGACGTCGTGCACGCATTGATGTAATGCTTCGCCTTTCCATTCTTGCACAGCGTCAAGTGCCTCACGAATTTTTCTCAGTGGCTCACCCGCTGCAATTTTTAAATTTTTCTTGGCGGCTTTTTCATCAAAGTTTTCATAGTCCTGATAAAAGAAGGCGCTAATATCGGCCATTTCAACTAAGGTATTCGCTCGCTCTTGTTGGGCAATGACCACTTCTTTTAATGCCGGGCCTGATGAAGTATCAACCCCTAACTTATCCATAAAAGGTTGCAACAGATTCGCCAGCTCAGCGGGATCAGATTCTTTTATGTAATGCTGATTCAACCACAGTAATTTTTCAGTGCTAAAAGCGGAAGGTGCTTTGTTGACATCTTTAATATCAAAGAGATCAATCATCTCTTGCTCTGAGAAAATTTCCTGATCACCATATGACCAACCGAGGCGCACTAAGTAATTGAGTAGTGCCTGAGGCAATATTCCATCGTCTCGATATTGCATCACACTTACTGCACCGTGACGCTTTGATAATCGCGCCCCATCATCACCCAGGATCATTGGCACATGAGCATAATTAGGTAATTCACCGCCCAAGGCACGGAGAATGTTAATTTGACGAGGCGTGTTATTTAGATGGTCATCGCCACGAATAACATGGGTAATGCCCATATCCATATCATCAACGACAACGGTCAGATTATAGGTGGGACTGCCGTCGGTTCGAGCAATAATCAAATCATCAAGCTCATCGTTGCTAATGGAAACACGTCCGCGCACCATGTCATCAATAATGACGCTGCCACCCTCTGGATTACGAAAACGAATAACATGTGGCGCATCGCCAGCGTCGGGTTTATTGCGTAAACAGTGACCGTCATAGCGCGGTTTCTGTTTCGCGGCCATTTGCGATTCACGCAATCTGTCTAGACGTTCTTTGCTACAGTAACAACGATAAGCTTGATTATTGTCGAGCAACTGTTGGGTTACTTCTTTGTAGCGATCGAATCGGTGAGTTTGATAAAAAGGCCCTTCGTCATGTGTCAGGTCGAGCCAGTTCATACCATCTAGAATCGCCTGAACTGATTCGGGTGTGGAGCGTTCGAGATCGGTGTCTTCGATGCGTAAAACGAACTTTCCGTCCATTTTACGGGCATAAAGCCATGAAAATAGTGCGGTTCTAGCGCCACCTACGTGTAAATATCCAGTTGGGCTTGGGGCAAAACGGGTACGGACAGTCATTTTTCTCGTTCTATAGTAATAAATAAGGACGCCATTCTAGCAGCGAACCAGACAAATTACCGATTATTCCGCGCAGGTTGTTGAAAACACGACTATTGTATGCAGAAATTCATGTACTGCAGTGCTTTGGGGCTTAGCAAAAAACCTCATTGAGCGAAATGGGTCTGTTATTTATGAAGTTGAATAACAGCCGCCCGCGAAGAAACCGAGCTCTTATTTGATTCTTTATCCATCACATGGTCAAAACCCACGCTAAACATCACAATAAGAATCAAGTAAAAAATGAATCGGCCATTGTTGTTCATCAGCATTACTCAATTTATGGTCAGCATTGATAAATAACGGACAATTTCTTCATCACTTGAGCTGTTTTCCCTATAAACAATTGATAATGTTAAATAAACCACTCCATGCTTGTGGTTAATCCATCTCACGTCCGAAAATGCACAATAAAATCAAGTTATAGCTGTTAGAACCGATACATATATAAGAGTGCCTAACGACTCACGGGAAAGCGAACGGCAATGTCTTTACTTTGTCGTTATTAAACTCACAAGTGCAGAATTATTAATGACCCAATGAAATTACTGCAATTTACAAACCAAACTAATAGCATGCGTTACAACTATGCATTGCTATCAACCTTGGTAGCACTAGTGATTGTTGCGGGCACCATTATTGCCTCAATATTTGTATCATCAGCTAGCCGACAGAACGCTAATTCACTGCAATTGCGAGATGAAGTGAGCACTGAAATGAGTAGCTTTCGTGCTCATATACTTAATACCAATCAATTACTCGAGTCATCATTAGTCCGACCCAGTGATGAAATCAATAATAAAATATTAAACAAATTAGAACTTGCTCAAGCAAATCTACTGAATGTCAAAAACTCACCCGTCGTAAAACTTGCCCAGATAGAAATAAACGTTAATAACACTGAAAACCACATCCGTGAACTAAAACAAACCATAAATGAATTTGCGGTTTTACGAAAAGATATTAACTGGGTGTATCCGACGCTGTTTCTGATTCGAGATCAGATGCGAATCGATCACATCAATTTTCTTTCAGCTGCAGATGTATCGCTGTTAGAAATCACTAATGAACCATTAAACCAAAAAAGCTTTGTCACTTACCAGAAAATCACACAACTAAGAAAGCTATGGCAATCAAAGATTCTACAGTTCCGAGCTGTATTAATCGTCTTTGCAGGGCTAAACAAAAACAGAATCGATGCTGAGGAGCAAAGTATTGCTGTCCTGCATGAGCAAATTGAAGAGTCACTTGATGCGCTTAAAGAGATGGCTAACGAAGGCGATATTGGTTTTAACACAGAGTTCCTTATTAACGACATGCATGATTACTCTCGTGATTGGAATCGAAATTATTTAAAATTCATTAAGTCACGCGATAAGACGATTTGGCGTGCAGATATCGTTTATATGGATGATGTTATTCGCCCAATGTTTGATCGTATTATCACCGAGATATCATCAACAGAAAAAGCAATCATTAAATGGTCCGCACTTAATACTAAAGCAATAGAATCGGCTGCTAACACAGTCAACTTGGAACTTCTTGCGCTATCTGTTATGTCCATCTCTGCCTTATTGGTACTTTTTTACATGTTACATAATTCTGTTCTAAAACCAATAGCACTAATTACAAATGCCATGAACAGAAAAGGCAGGAAAATTGAAAAACTAAACTTACATCGCAGTGGTAGCCTTGAAATATTAACTCTCGTTAATGCATTTAACTCAATGCGCCAACAAATTCATACCAGACAAATAGCTCTTGAACATCAGGCTTTACATGATGCTTTAACGGGGTTGGCAAATCGCGCCTTATTACAAGACAGGCTTATTCATACAATCAATCTGGCATCCAGAAATAACACCAGCGTTGCATTTCTGATGATTGACCTAGATAGATTTAAAGAAATCAATGACACACTAGGCCATCATGTTGGCGATGATGTTTTGTGCGAGTTTAGTAATCGGCTACAAAGCTGCATGCGGAAGTCAGATACAGTGGCCAGATTAGGCGGTGATGAATTTGCTATTATCATTCCCGACACCTCTGCCTATGCTATTAATGATTTAATTAAAAAAATTGCAGCTGTCATTGATGAAGTTATTGAAGTGGGCCATCAGCAACTCTATATTAGCGCTAGCATTGGAATAGCTTTATACCCAGAACATGGCAACAGTCCCGAAGATTTAATTCGTTGTGCTGATATCGCCATGTACCACTCAAAGGGCAGCAATACTAGCTACGCATTTTTTGAACAAAATATGGATAAACTAACCGTTGATAACTTATCGCTGTTAGGTGACTTACGTAAAGAGCTAAAAACACAGGACAATCAGTTGCAATTATACTACCAACCAAAGTTGGATTTAATTGATGACAGTATCGATGGTGTTGAAGCATTGCTTAGATGGAAGCATCCTAAACAAGGTTTTATTCAGCCAGAAATGATTGTACGCATTGCCGAGCAGTCAGGCTTAATTGGCCTACTAACCAATTGGGTATTGCAAGAAGCGATCTCGGCATCTGCAAGATGGCGGAAGCAAGATCTTAACCTTAATGTAGCGGTCAATCTTTCTGCAATGAATCTTCAAGATCCATTACTACCCACGCAAGTGGGAGCATTATTAATAAAAAATGAAGTAGACCCTAAAAATATTTCGCTAGAAGTAACTGAAAGCGCCGTAATGAGTGATCCAATAAGGGCAAGAGAGGTCTTAACCGAGCTTAATAACATGGGTATGAAAATTGCCATCGATGATTATGGAACCGGATTCTCATCTCTTGCCTACCTTAAATTACTGCCCGTCAGCTCACTAAAAATTGATAAGTCATTTGTACTTGAAATGCTGGATGATGTTAATGACTCTATTATCGTCCGTTCAACCATTGAGCTTGCGCATAACCTGGGTATTCTCGTCATTGCAGAAGGAGTTGAAAACAAAGACGTACTCGATAACTTAAAAATTAATCGTTGTGACAGCGCGCAGGGATACTATATTTCTAGACCAAAACCTGAAGCAGAGTTGTTAAACTGGTTAAGAGATAGAAACATTGAAGAGTCCGACAATATTACCCAACTTAATCTTAGAAAGTAGGATAACGAGGATTATTTACTAGCGGGAATCCTAATTTCTAACATTGTAAAATCGTCATTCTGTTCATTATCACCACGAAATAGATTAATAGAACTGAGAATTTCGTCAAATAGTTTGTCAGGATTTGAGTTTAAGGAAAAACATTCTTCCAATCGCTTGTCGCCAAACATTTCATCATCTTTATTATTTGCCTCAATAATGCCATCAGAGTAAATAAACAGCCTATCTCCCTCATCCACATCAATAACGTCAGGAATGATATTAAGCATTTTACTACTCATTATTCCTAAAGGCACACCTTTCGAGTGAATTAACTGCTTAATTTTCTTTTCTGAACCGGAATAGAGGATGCCTTCTGGTAAACCACTATTCCAGATTGTTATGCGCTTGTTATCCGCAGAAATAGATAATACACAAGTGCAAACAAAATACTCGACGGGTAATGTTTGATTTAACTTAAGGTTAACGGCATCAATAATATCTTTTACCGAATAACTTCCAGCGGTCATATCATAAAAGATTTCTGCAACGGGGATAGCGCCTAGCGCAGCAGGTAAGCCATGGCCAGTCGCATCTCCTAGCAACACATGAGTACATCCTGATGGGGCAACAGCCGCTAACAATAAGTCGCCATTAAAAACTGATAATGGTGATAACAGGTACTTAAACATGTCATTGTCAAGACAACCAGAATGGACCAAGCGATTAAATATTTTCTTGGCGACTTCTTGCTCACGTTGAAGGTGATACTGATGTTCTTCTAATAAGCTATTTTGCTTCAGTATCGTCTGATACATCTTTAAAGACCGTTCGAAGGCCTCAATTTTTGCCATTAAAATAATTTGATTAACAGGTTTGGTTAAAAAATCGTCACCACCACTACTGACACATTTAGCTAATTCGGTCTCATTGGTGATTGCGGTGAGGAATATAATGGGAATGTAACCATTCCCCTCCTTTTCTTTAATAATCCTCGTCGCTTCATAGCCATCCATCTCAGGCATCATCACGTCCATCAGGATCATGTCTGGCCGTTCTGAATCATAGCTCTCTATCGCTTCAAGGCCGTTCTCAGCCAATACTATATCGTAGCCTTCCCCTTCGAGCATGGTTTCGAGGATCATTCTGTTAATTTCGTCATCATCAACAACAAGTATCTTAAGCATATAATCCCACAAATAATCACTAGTAATTAATAGGCTAATTTTCAGATTCGGCTATGCATAGACATATCGGCAGCTAGCAAACATACCTAAAGAACATTTTCTCTATATATCATATTAAAGAGAAAGCCAAAGCTACCGATAAAATAAGTAATGAAATAAGCATATTATCTGCGTTCGAGGACTATATGAATCTCTCTCAAAACTTAGTGATGAAGCTGCTATTAATTCTAATCTTAAGTGTTTCCTCTTTCCCCTTGCACGCTGAGAATAATGGAGATAAACATGTTTACACTGTTGGTATTGTGCCACAACAAACACCCAGTAAACTCGCTAGAACATGGGTCCCGTTATTAAAACTAATAACTAAACAAACCGGCCTTCGCTTTAAATTTAGAACAGCTAAAGATATCCCAGCATTTGAAGAAAGACTAAAGAATGGAGTCTATGACATTGTCTATATGAATCCAGCGCACTACACTTATTTTCATGAAAAAAGTGGTTATCAGGCATTCGCTAAAGCAAAGAACAAAAAGATAAAAGGTATTATCGTTGTTCATAAAGACAGTGACATATCAAGTATTGAGCAACTTGCAAATCATAAGATAGCATTTCCTTCTGCCGGAGCGTTTGCCGCCACTATATTGCCACGCTCTGAACTTGATAAGTTAAACATACCTTACACACCTGAATATGTGTATTCACATGACTCAGTTTACTCAAATATCGTACTAGGAAGATACGAGGCAGGTGGTGGAGTAATCAGAACATTAAATACAACTGAACAAAAAACCAAGGACATGTTGAAAGTATTAGTAACCACCAAAGGATACACGCCTCATGCCTTTGCAGCCAAGAAAACATTGGCACAAGACGTTGTAATGAAGTTCCAATCTCAATTACTTTCACTAGAAAGCAGCGACGAAGGACTAAAAATACTAAATAAGCTTCATCTACAGGGAATAGAAGCTGCTAATGACTCTGATTGGGATGACGTACGAATGCTGAAGATAAACTATTAAGAAAATCAATGTCTTTTAGATTAAAAATATTACTTGGCGTTAGCTTGATCCAAGTCGTGATGATAACGCTACTTGTTTTTGTAGGCGTCAATTACATGCTACGAACATTGCAAAAGCAAATCATAGACAGTTCGAACAGTACAACCCAGCTACTCTCATCAGCCAGTATTGATGCCATTATCTCCAGTGATATCGCGACAATAGACAGCTTAACTAGTCAGCTTGCTGCAAAGGATGAGTTTATCTATGTGAGAATCAAGGATGAAGACAATAAAGTGCTATCGCAAGCAGGCGATAGCAATATTTTAAATAAAGAATTTATTGAAGACACAGACTTGTTTGATAGTAGAAATGATGGCGTTTTCGATACTTATAAAGAAGTCATGCTTGATGGAACATACTATGGAAGAGTAGAAATAGGAATTTCAACCAAGAGCCTTGTCGAAACCGTCTCAAATGCCAGAAACACGACATTACTGTTTGCACTCGTCGGTATCATCTTTGCTGGATACTTTTCATTTTTACTTGGCAAGTATTTGTCCTCCATGCTTAGCAAGCTAGAAAGCGCTGCATTAGAGGTCAGCCACGGCGAACTGGGATACCAGATTGAAATAACAAGTGATGATGAATTAGGTAGGACAGCGGCTGGCTTTAACAGCATGTCTCAGCAAATAAAAAGACTCTATGATAGCCAAATAGAAACCAATAAAGTACTTGATACAATCAGTAGAGCACAACAACTATACATCCAGGACTCCGATCACCATACAATATTCTCAGATCTGCTAGAAAGCATAATAGAACTTACAGAAAGTGAAATGGGCTTCATTGCAGAAGTGTTATATGATGATGGCAAACCATTTTTACGCACATTTAGCATGACCGATGTCTCATGGGACGCGGAATCTAAAAAACTCTATGATGAAAATGATGGTGCGGGTATAGAGTTTCGTGACTTAACGAACATATTAGGAATAGCGATTGAAAAAAGATCGACAATAATATCTAACGCGCCCAGTGAGGATCCGCGTTATAGAGGCCTCCCCGAAAATCACCTAAAACTACACTCTTTCGCAGAAATACCTATTTTCTTAAAAGACAAGATCATTGCCGTTATTGGTCTAGCAAACCGTGAAAACGGTTACAACGAGCGCGTTATTAGTCGCATTAATCCACTTAACAATTTGATTTCGAATTTATACGATGATGTAAAAAAACAAGCTGTTATTAATTCAACCCAGAAGAAATTAAACCTTAGTAATGAACGCTTTACTTTATTAACAAAGGGCACAGATGACGGCATTTGGGACTGGGATATCAACACAGCAGAAATATATTTTTCACCACGCTGGTATGAAATGCTGGGTTACGATATTGATGAATTCCCTGCAAGCTTTATCAATTGGCAGGAAATTATACACAATGACGATTTGGGTATCGCACTCGATTCATGGTCGTCATGTATGAGTAATGAAACCTCCTTATTTTCATTCGAATATAGACTGAAGACTAAACTAGGTCGCTATATTTGGGTTGAATGCCGAGGTACAGCAATTAACGAGAATAGTGACACAGACTCGAGAATGGTAGGATCACACTCTGACATTACGTCGCGAAAAAAAAATGAGATAGAAATTTCACGTGCTGCTCAACACACGCGAGCTATCCTAGATAATGTTATTGATGGCATTATTAGTTCAAACGATGATAATCAAATACTTGATGTCAACCCCGCTATCTGTCGTATATTTGACTATAGCCTGGATGTTTTAATCGGAAACACATTATCAATACTAATGACATCTCAGTCTTATAATATATATCATAAATGTATTGATCAGCTTCAAACTAATCTAGATACCACCGCTAATAATATAAAGTTTGAAATAGAAGGCATACATGCAAACGGCGACATATTTCCAATTGAAGTATCACTAAGTAAAGTTATTAATGACGATGAAACAAGTATGTACGTCAGCGTTGTCAATGATATAACTGAAAGAAAGAACGCTGAAAGAGCAATCCTCCTCGCCAATGAATCAGCACTTGAAACAGAACGGACAAAATCAGCTTTTATGGCGAATATGAGTCACGAAATACGGACTCCAATGCACGGCATACTTGGGATGCTGCAGATACTTAATAATACTAAGCTAAATTTAGACCAGCGAGAATATATAAAAACAGCAAAGAATGCTTCTGATGATTTATTACGTATTATTGATGATGTACTTGACTTCTCGAAGATCGAATCAGGCAAGCTAGATATAGAAAATGTTGAGTTCGACTTGAGGGAAATAATTGATGGCGTTATTTCACTTTTAACACAGCGGGCAAGAAAAAAGAATATCGAGCTTGAACAAATACTACCTGTTACAAGTCATACCAAACTAATAGGCGATCCACAACGCATACGTCAGGTACTTATTAACCTCATTGGTAATGCTTTAAAGTTTACCAAATCAGGCTCAATTGTTATTAACACCCGTAGCGTTGAAGAGGATTCAATTTATTCAAGAATTCGTTTCGAGGTGTCTGACACTGGCATTGGCATCCCTCAATCATCTATGCGACATCTATTTGAATCATTTCGTCAAGCTGACGTTTCAATGAGCCGAAAATATGGTGGAACGGGCCTTGGCTTGACTATTTCCAAGCAATTAGTTGAATTAATGGGTGGGACTATTGGTGTTACAAGTGTAGTCAACGAAGGTTCAACATTTTGGTTTGAAATATTGTTTGAAAAAAACTTGTTCGAAAAGGTCAAAGTTTTCCCAACGATAAAAGGCAAAACAGCACTAATCATCAACCATTCCAATTGTTCCCAAACAATTTTAATGGATGCACTTTCTAGTTGGGGAGTGAATTGTGATATTGCTACAGACTTTGACGATGCGTTAAATTCCATTTCCGTACAAAATTCACACAATACCAATTACAACTATATTTTCTCATCTTTTGAAGATGATTTTGATGAATTTACAAAGTTCTATCACAAATTAAGGAAAGATCCTGCGCATTTACATACACGAATCGTATACATTACCTATAACATGGCAGACATTCCAACGCTTGATGGAACGACTAATTTATATTATCTTTCACGACCTTTTCGATTACCCGCTATTTATGATTCGCTGACGATGAGCATCAATTCTGCATCGGATTCAATCAGCTCCTCACATGAAATCACTTCTTATAACGGGGAGCTATTAAATGGACATATTCTTCTCGTTGAAGACAATCCAGTCAATCAAGATGTTAGTAAGGAAATGTTGAAGCGAATTGGTTTAGATGTTGACATTGCTTGTAATGGTAAAGAAGCATTGTCTAAATTAATGGAGAGTTCATACGATATTGTATTAATGGACTGTCAAATGCCTGACATAGATGGCTTTACAGTCACCAGTATGCACCGTCAGTACGAATCCGATAACAAACTTGATCACACCACAATCATTGCCCTCACCGCGAACACTCTCAAAGGTGACCGGGAACGTTGTATACAGGCGGGAATGGATGACTACTTACCGAAACCTTTCCATGAAGATATGCTAGGAAACAAATTACAGACCTGGTTGATAGCTAACAACAGTGCAGAAACCAAGCCTATATTAACTACAAAAGGCAAGACTAATTCAGGCAGTAATGGAGCAAACCGTAGCGACATTATCGATAGTACTAAGATATCTGAACTTCGCGAGCTATTTGGCGATAACTTCAATATCATAATTTCAAAATTTATCGACACATCAAGCAAAAGCCTAGTCACATTAAAATCTGCTGTTGAAGCCAATGACATGGAATCAATCCTTAAATCCTGCCATTTCCTTAAAGGCAGTAGTGCAAACATAGGCGCGTTAATCGTACATCAATTATGTTCTGATTTAGAAATAAGAATTCGAGAAGATGATGAGGTTAATATTGAGAAATATTTTAAAGATATTGAGACTGCCTTTATTGATTGTAAGCAGCAGCTACAAGGGATGTCATAATAAGAGTTATAGATCACATGAATATCGTGCTGAAGCAGTTCTTCCTTCATTACTAAAACTTAGAGAGTCACATAAGCTAAACACAAGAGGGATACCCCGCCCAGAAAGACCTTTATTTTTATGTAGACTTGTCTCAAATTTTTCATAATCAAAACCACTACCAGTATCTATTACTTGTAGCATCATTTTCCAGCCCTCACCATTGCGAACATGGCTAACGATGATATCAATGCCACCTTCTGTAAGAGAACTTAACCGCTCATCCCTTTCCTTATAATATTCTACGAAACCAGTAGGTGATTCCTTTAAACTAGAATCAAGTGACAACAACCCGTGATCAAGTGCATTAACAAATAGTTCACTTAACACAGTGTAGATTCGTTCTCGATGGCCCTCGATTGATTGAATACCCATCATAAAGTTAAGTAGCAATGGGATAGGATTGGTAGTTTTAAGTGCGTCAGCTTCAAAATGAAGCGAGATCGTCCATGAAGAAGGGCATGTTGAAATACCATCACCAACGCGCTCGTCTGCATGCCAGCTATCTAAACTCTTGTTAACACTAACTTCAACCAGTGAAATATCATCGGGGCGAACACCGTCAGCAGAAAATTCATAAACTGCGTCTTTAATTCTCTCAACTAGCACATCGTGTTTAGAATGGGATTTAATCACTTCTAAGTAGCGCAGAATACCAAATTTCTCTTCATCTTTATTACGAACATCCGTTAGGCCATCACTACACATAAATATTCGCTCATCCCCATCAAGTGAGATGATTTCAACATTTCTATCAAATTTCTCAGAAGCAGGAATACCTAAGGCACTTTTTGATGAAGCGACCTGACTTTTGATGTCACCATTGCTATCCAGCACTAACAGATCCGGCATGCCACCATTCCACACGTTCAGCGATGAACGCTCTACATTTATTTCAATGATAACTGCAGCACAAAACATATTAACTGGCAATATATGACGTAATCGCTCATTTAATTCATAGGCAATTTCACTGATTGCAAAACCTTTTCCAGTCATTTTATAAAACACTTCTGACGCAGGGATCGCACCTATAGCGGCTGATAATCCATGTCCAGTAAAATCACCCAGCATAATATGAATACCACCTGAGGGATTATGTGCACTGAGTATAATATCGCCATTAAACAGCGACACTGGTTTTACAAAACTTTTAATTAGGGAAAGTCCTTTCTCACCTTGATTGAGTACGCAATTATAGATGTGTTCAGCGATCTGTAATTCTGCATCCATGCGCATCTGATGTTCTTCTAATATTGATCGGTGAGACTCTATCGTGTCATGAAGTTTTCGAATTCGTGCTAACGCCATAATTTTCGCGTGTATGGCCTGTGAATTATAAGGTTTGGTTAAATAATCGTCAGCCCCATACTCGATTGCTTTTACTAGCGCATCCGTATCATTGACTGCGGTCAAGATAATAACGGGGACAAATTTATCGCCCATTTCTTGTTTGATTTTTTGCGTTGCGATAAAGCCATCCATGACTGGCATCATAATATCCATTAGTACTATATCTGGCTGATGCTCAACGTATAAATTTACTGCCTCTTCACCGTTAATAGCCTCAATAACGTCGTAGCCATATTTCTTCAATATGGAGACAAGTACATTGCGACTAAGGTCACTATCTTCGGCGACTAATATTTCCATAGCTAAATATACTTATTAAGCATTTGATTAACTAATAGTGAACATTGTGTGAAAATTTGCCATCTTTAAAATATCAACAATATCTGGCCGACATTTGGTTATTTTAATATTTGAACTATCGCCACCCGCTTTTTCACGTAATAGAAGCAACATACCTAGTGCAGAACTGTCGATATCCTCAACACCACTCATATCGATTAGAAATGACTTATTAGCGCCATCTGTTTCGTTGAGAACCTTTCTGAATTCACTGTTCATTCCAAAGTCAAACCGGCCTGTAATAGAAATAGCCACGCTGCTATCACCCGGTTCAGATTTAAGTACAATGCTCATAATGTCACCTATAAAATTATTAATTAGAAGAGATTAATTTCACCTGCTTCCATTCTTCCCTGCTCTACACTTGATGTTATAACACTGGTCACCGATTCTACGCCCACATTGCATGCTAACATCGCGTTATCGAGAACTTTGCTGTATTCGCTTTCATTGTCTGTTTGGCTAATACTAGTAACAGATTCACTTAATTGTTCAAGCGCAGAGGACATAGCCATCGATCGTTTTTGTACCAATGCTGCCAGTTGGGTGACAATGTCTTCAAATTGTAATGAACGTACAGCATCGCCTACGGAAATATCAATTTTTGATGACAACTCAGAGATTTCTGAAATATTACTATCACTTTCTAACTGAATAGCGGCAATCTCTTCCGATAGATGATTGATTCTTTTTTTAGCGTCAATAACAAAGCCCATATCACGTGATGCAATCACGTTGATGACTTCTCGTGCATCTTTCATTTCACTTGAAGCATGCCCGACTACTTGGTGAATTTGTTCACTGAACTTTTCTGATCCCTTAGAAAGAGTTCTAACCTCATCTGCAACAACGGCAAAACCGCGGCCGTGTTCCCCTGCTCGCGCAGCTTCGATACTTGCATTCAACGCCAATAAATTTGTTTGGTCCGCTATAAATTTCAAATCTTTTAACATTACTTCGATAGAATCAATTTTTTCACATAAATCATCCAAGTTGTACACCAATCGCACGCTTTCCTTACTCGTCTCAACAATCATATCAATAAAAAACTGCATCATTTCTTCTGTATCTTGAATGAAACTTGAGATTGTTGAGGTATCCGAGCCGGCCTTATTATTTCCATTTACCATTGATGCTGTGATTGCATGTTGTCTGTCTGAGTAGCAGCCTAAATTACTAAAGCTTTCGGTGAGTTCAGATGAAGCTTCATTGACCATCGTTGACATTCTACTTAAGTCATCAGCAATTGATGCGCTTTCAGCTCCTAATGCTGTGCCAAAATTTGCAACAACCTCACAAAACGATTTCATTTCTGACTTTTCATCGCACAACGATGACTCTTTTGCTTCAAGTACTACATTGCCGTTACGAGAATTTACGTAATTAACAAGTGCAAGCCAAATCGACACAATACCGCTTAGCAGTAATAATGTTGTTGCTTCATAAAACCACATTACAACCATTATCAATGAAGCAACGCTCGCATAAGCCGTGTATTTAAAACTCATAGAGCGTTTGCAAGCCATATTGGTCATGTTATTCATAGAAAGTAATTTTGGCCTTTGTGTCCTTTCCTCTGTACAGCCTGTATCGACAGTACTTTAGCAATATTTACAACAGTCGTTAAATGGTTATTGTTATATAAAGAGTTCGTTAGCAAGGCAATCTAATATTAACTGTTAGTCCCGCGTCGTCATTATTGGTTGCTTTAATCTTGCCTGAATGTAATGCCACTATTTGTTCGCACAAAGCCAGACTAATATTTAAACCTTGCTTATGATGCAGTAAATCATTAACGTAAAAAGCATCAAACAAATGTACAATTTCATCCTCACTCAGACCAGGGCCAGCATCTATAACATCAATACTCATAAACCACTTCCCCCCTACTAACTCTTTACTAGCTAAAATCTCAATGGGTAGATTATTAGGGGTCAATTTTAATGCGTTATCAATAATGTATGTCAGTAATTTTTGCAGCAACAGGAAGTCCCCTGTAATAAGCACACCTTCTTCAATATTAATTTTTACTCTCTCAGAATCTCTTTGAACACCAAGCATATCAATCACATCATAGACAAGCTGTTCTACAAGCATTTCAATACGATCAGCCATTTGCCCTTGTCTAACTCTTGATAACAGCAATATCTTCTCTATTTTATCGTGAAGCTCTAATGCTGCACCCCGCAAACCTTTTATAAAACTTAAAGAATCTTCATCTAGATCTCTATCTAACAGGAGATCTGAAATACCAATAATATGATTCAAAGGCGTTCCAGTTTCATGGGTAATAAGTGAGAGAAAATTTGTTTTAAGCCGATCAATTTCTTGTGTCGACTTTAACTTTGTGAAAACTTTAACCTTAGCCAACAATTCTTCGTCGTCGAAAGGTTTAGTAACATAATCATCGGCTCCTGCCTCATAGCCAGCCACTCGTTCCTCAATCATTGCTTTACCGGAAATCAGAATTATTTTCGTATCTTGATGCTTTGGCAATTGTCTTACCTGACGGCAAACCTCTAAGCCGTCTATACCTGGCATCATAATATCAAGTAAAATAGTGTCAGGATTAACACTATCAATCATATTAAGCGCTTCCTCACCACTTTCAGCTTTATGGAGCATATAATCATCATCAAGAATTTCTTCTAAAATTCTGAGGTTACGTTTATCATCATCAACGATTAATATGTTAGCTGCATTATTCATTTTGAACCCGCTTGTCTTACGATAGTGATACGTGTAGTGCTGATTTCTCTTCATGCATCAAATCGACACTTACATCCGTTGAAAGTGTAAAGAAGAATACCGCACCACCTTCTTCAGCATTTTTTGCCCGCAATTCGCCGTTATGTCCGCTCTCTATTATTTCTTTACTTATAGTAAGTCCCAAGCCAGTGCCTCCTGCATTAGTCGCCGTTTTACTGCTTTGCACAAAACTCTCGAAAATTGAATCTAATTCACTCTCTGGAACACCTATACCATTATCTTTAACACTGACTGTCACTAGTCCCATTTCTGTATAATCAATAGTGATTTCTATAACACTTTTATTGTCACTAAACTTTATTGCATTAGAATACAGATTTCTCAACACCTGCATAATTCTGTCACTATCCATCGACACATCGACTTCTTTACCAATCAGCTCTACGTTAGTTGAAATTTCATTATTTGTTGCGAGCACATCAAACTCTCTGACGACACGTTCAACTGCATTTGTCATTGAGTGCATACTGTATCCGTATACCATTTTCCCTGATTTCAATTTAGAAAGATCTAACAAATCGTTTAGCAATAGCAACAGATTTTGTCCGCTATCATGTATTTCTTTAAGAAAACCTTTTATTTTTTCTGTCGGCGCAATATCGATCTTCTTAATTCCGATACTGGCAAAACTCAAAATACCATGTAATGGGGTTCGTAATTCGTGCGACATGTTTGCTAAAAATGTAGACATAGCACGCTCACCTGACAAAGCTGCATCACGCGCATCGACCAAACTTTTTGTTTGCATATCAACCATTTCTTCTAAATGATCGCGGTACGATATAAGTTCCTGTTCATGACGCTTACGCTCGGTAATATCCCGAGCGACAGAGATAATAAGACGTTCACCTTCATCTTCAATAGAGCGAATAAAAATTTCAACCGGAAACTCGGAACCATCTTTACGTCTAAATATTGTTTCTATTCTTCCTGCGCCACTATTTCCATTGATCACACTATTATAAGTAATGGCGATATTGGTGTGCGTGTTATAAGGCTGCAAATCATGAGGACCAAGATTCATCAATTCTTGTTCATTGTAGCCAAGGTATTCCCAAGCAGATCTGTTAAAATCAATAAACCGCATCGTTCTGTAGTCAATAATATATATCCCATCATCCGAACTATCGAGAGAAAGTTTAAATCGGGTTAATGCTTTTTGTGCCAGCTTTCTCTCTTTAATGTCACGCAAAATGACAATATAGCCTATACGTCCTTCTACTGACATTTTACTAATCGTTAATTCAATAGGTATTTGCTCATCATTAGAGCGATGACCTGTTGTTTCGAAGGGCTCTACATTATCAAACTCATGCAGTTCAATGCTGAGTCCGACACCATCTGTTTCTTTGCTTAAACTAGGTACAAGATCAGTAATAGTTAAGCCACGGTGAAATACATCTTCGTATTGAAAAAGTCTTTCAGCTGCTGGGTTCATAATTTCAATATTTAAGTGGTCGTCAATAATAACAATGCCGTCAGCAGCGCCATTAACAACCGCCGTGAGCTTTTCTGTACTTTCTTTTAGCGCATGCTCTGTTACCTCACGCACATGTACTAAAGACTCTAGCTCATGTTTTTGCTTGGCAAGAAATGATGTTCTTATTTCAAGCTGATCGATCATTTTATTAAAACCACTGCCCATGGCAAAGATCTCTCTGGGCCCTGAAGGGGTGACTCTTACGCCTTTTACTCCAGATTGTGCTCGCAACATCGCATCAGCTAAATCTTTTATTGGCTGTGACAAATGCCCCATGTAAATATAAATAACAGCCATCATCATTGCTGCGACGAATGCGGTAATGATAAAGGTCCATATAAAAGTACTTGTTCTGGTTTTAAAAATAAGTGAATCGTCAAGCGCTACATCTACAAAGCCAATCGTGCCAGCACCTTCTAGCTCTTCTTCTTTTTCAGTTAGCTCAAGTGGATAGATGAAATGTCTTAAATCATCGATGACCAGTATTTTATAACTATCCTTTGCCATTTCTTCTGACAATATTCGTTTCTGATGTAGTGCACTGATCCCTTGTTCAGAACTAAATAATATTTTTCCCGTCAAATTATAAACACCAACATGCTTGACCCTTGGATCAAGCAAGACACCTGCTGCAATAAGTTTAAATTCTTGCTTATCACCTTCGATAATATGCTCTCGTGCTTCATGCTCTAAAAAACGGATGAGATTAATGCCTTCTTTATCCAGATCACTCTCGTATCGCATACCAGATAAAACACCATTTATAAAAGCACCCAGTAGCGCAAAGACAAACACCCCAGCAATAAAAAACAGTGTTAACTGACTTTGTATGCTGAGTTTCTCGGCAAGGTTATCTTGCAGTATCTCTGTGTTTGGTTCGCTCATACGCCTATTTAATCGAATGGATTCCTTTTCGAGCTATCGGCAATAGGCACGGCTTCTTTACCTTGCTAATCAAGGAGTAATGAAATGTGTCAGAAAGTTAACAATTGGCCTGCGACCAAAAAATAGCCTCAGGGGGGCTGAGGCTAAATGACTCTGCGATTAACACAGAATAAGGGGGAAGCAATACACCATGAACACAAAGTGCTCAGTACTAGTTATAACGGCCCATTCTGCAGAATCTTTAGCATTTATTGCATTTTATTTAGAAAATTCGACAAAAATACCAAAAATATTTTTAAGTTATTGATTTTAAGATAATTAATCCAAACTTTTTTTACTTTCCACTATCGTTTTTATCGCTGATCCGCGATAATGCCTGCCTCATGGCGTTTTAGTTTGTTCGCCAATAATGATTACCCTTATTTTTAACGACAGATATTTGAGCTAGCGGCAATTTTAGCGTGCCTAGCCATCATCTTATGGAGTTTGTTTGAATGCTAACATCGCTACTTGTCTTACCTACCAAAGCTACTAAAGCTGCTATCACCGCTTTCGTCGCCTTGTTGGCATTCGCTATCTTTCCCATTCAAGGTTTTGCCAGTCAAGTGGCTGGCTCAGTTAACAAACTGGATTTAACCACCAGTTGGATAGGTGCCACCGCACTCGTTGTTTTTATTATTGCTTATGTTTTAGTGATTGCAGAAGAATATCTGCATTTACGCAAATCAAAACCAGTCATTATCGCTGCCGGTATTATTTGGGCACTGGTTGCTTTTGCCTACAGTCAAGTCGGCGACACCACCTCCGCCGCCATTGCTGTCCGCCACAACTTACTTGAATATGGCGAACTATTATTATTCCTGCTGGCAGCAATGACCTATATCAACACTATGGAAGAACGTCAGGTTTTTAACGCCTTGCGCGCCTGGTTAGTATCAAGAGGTTTTACGCTGCGTCAGGTGTTCTGGATCACGGGTTTACTCGCCTTTGTTATTTCACCTGTTGCCGATAACTTAACCACAGCACTACTCATGGCGGCTGTAGTAATGGCCGTGGGTGGCAGTAATGTAAAATTTGTCTCGGTTGCCTGTATTAATATCGTTGTTGCTGCCAATGCCGGCGGTGCATTCAGTCCCTTTGGTGACATTACTACCCTCATGGTCTGGACCAGCGGCACCGTCGAATTTCAACAATTCTTTGTATTATTCCTTCCTTCGCTGGTTAACTGGCTTATCCCTGCTGCGTTCATGTCGATGGTAGTTTCAAAAGACACCCCTACAGCATCAACCGAAGTGGTGACCATTAGACCCGGTGGTCTGGTTATCATTGGTTTATTTTTGTTAACCATTTCCATGGCAGTGACTGCTCACGCAGTATTACACTTACCACCTGTCATCGGCATGATGACCGGACTTGGTGTATTAAAGGTATTTGGTTATTACTTAAAACGTACCCATTCTTACGACTTCCGTCACGATCTGGAGGCTGGCCCTGAGCAAGAACGCGGTGCACTCGTCATCGATAACGAGCAATTTAATATTTTCCATCAAGTCGCCCGCGCCGAGTGGGACACACTGATGTTTTTCTACGGCGTCGTCCTTTGTGTGGGTGGCCTGGGTACCATTGGTTATCTAGCACTTGCTTCTGAAGCGATGTACACCGGACTTGGGCCAACTCAAGCGAATATATTAGTGGGTGTATTATCAGCCATTGTTGACAACATTCCAGTAATGTTTGCAGTACTGCAAATGAACCCAACGATGGGTCTGGATCAGTGGCTATTAGTCACCTTAACAGCAGGTGTCGGCGGCTCTTTACTGTCAATTGGTTCTGCCGCAGGTGTTGCCCTGATGGGGCAAGCAAGCGGTGTCTATACCTTCTTTGCCCACCTCAAATGGACCTGGGCAATTGCACTCGGTTACGCCGCCAGTATCTGGGTACATTTATTAATAAATACGGTAAAAGTCGCGACATAAGTTCTATAGTTATTCTTTTTCAGGTCGATAAAGAGAGTATCTGTCTCTTTGCGATCTAATTAAGGTAATCACATGTATCTGTTTAATAAACTTAAAGCCTCACCTTTTATTTCAAGCCTTTTCTGCTTGTTGCTCTTAACTGGTAGTCAGTTAACACTAGCCGCGAGCGATTCTAGCCCCAAATCAGAATATTTACCGTTAGATCCCCCCTTCGTTGTGAATGTTCGTGATGGTGAGCGCTCACGCTTTCTACAAGTTAAAATACAACTCAGATTAGAAAAGGCAGAACAAGCAGCAGCGGTTTTGACTCATCATAGCGCTCTTCGTCATAGCCTGATCATGTTGCTTAGTGAACAAAATGCTGATGATCTATATTCTATAACCGGAAAAGAGCGACTGCGTGCCAGTGCCTTGGCTGAAGCACGAAAAGTATTAAAAACAATGACAAAAAATGCGAAGATCGAGGATTTATTCTTTACCACCTTCATTATTCAGTAACCCGTTCACTGCGCAGTCGACGACTAATATTTGTGCCATAATGATGGTCAATTTTATGTCACTATGGCTACTGCATGCGCTACGCAATTGTAATCAATCTGGACTACGCCAATAATTCTGAGGTGAATTGTAAGGCTATTTGGAAAGAAATACGGACTAAAATGGTTCAGTATGGATTTATCTGTGACGGTCGTATTTTCACCATCGACACCGTTAAAAATGAAGCCTACGAACGTGCCCGCGAAGCCATCGATTCGATTGAAGCCCACATGGACTACCACGACAAACGTATCTTCCAATACGTCAAAGAGTTTTACGGCTTTAACATGGCCACGACTACTAACTTACTGCTGCCGCCTGACGACGGCATCAGAATCGATGGCGATTAACTTAGCTAACCGGTAAATCCAAGAAGTTATCTCGGTAATAACGCAGCTCATCGATTGAATCCTTAACGTCGTCCATCGCCAGGTGTGATGAAGACTTCGAATGTCCTTTGTAAACATTTGGCGCCCAGCGGCGGGCTAATTCTTTTAGTGAACTCACGTCTAGGTTGCGATAATGGAAATAATCTTCTAGTTCGGGCATTAATCGCGCCATAAAACGCCGATCCTGACAAATGCTGTTGCCACACATCGGTGAAGCATTTTTGCCGACATACTGCTTTAGAAAGTCTAGCGTTTGTTGCTCGGCATCTGCCACTGTAAATGACGATTCCTGAACCCTTTTTATTAAACCTGATTGACCATGCTGGCGGGTATTCCATTCATCCATACCACCTATTACGTTATCGTCAACATGAATCGCCACAATAGGGCCTTCTGCAAGGATATTTAGCTCAGAATCGGTCACAATCGTCGCAATCTCGATGATCTTGTCGTTAAAAGTATCGAGACCCGTCATTTCCAGATCCAGCCAAACTAAATTATTAATATCTTGTCCCATATAAAATGCTCCATTGGCGCATTAACCGCTTGTCAGAAAGTGTAGCAGAGGCTACCCTGCCAACACCAATGGCGCAAATCGCCAATTTTAATGTTGGAATACACCCTATGAATGAAATGATTTTAACTGGCCTGTTTTTGGCTGCTCTCGGAATATCTGTCGCTATCCAATGGTGGCTCTCGAGTCGCCATACGCAACATATTAAAGCCCACCGCGCTGAAGTGCCCGCGGCCTTCGCCGACCGTATCGATTTGGACTCACACCAAAAAGCGGCTGATTACACGCTAGCCAAAGTTGCACTCGGTAAGCTCGAATTACTTTTCTCCAGCGCCTTACTATTAGTCTGGACACTGGGTGGCGGTCTCGAACTACTCAACACACTCTGGCTCAAAGCCGGCTGGTCTGAGCTTTGGACGGGCAGTGTATTTTTACTGAGCATGTTTGCCATCATATCGATCATTGATATTCCCTTCTCACTGTATCGTACCTTTGTGCTTGAATCCCGTTTTGGTTTTAACAACACCACAATGAAAACCTTTATCATCGACTTCTTCAAAGGCATGATCTTAACTGCGGTGATTGGCGTGCCACTGTTGCTAGTGGTTCTGTGGTTAATGGGTAACACAGGCCCTCTCTGGTGGTTATGGGTATGGGCGGTATGGACCGGTTTTGGTTTATTCATGATGTGGGCCTACCCTGCCTTCATCGCCCCCTTCTTTAATAAGTTCAGTGAACTAGAAGAAGGTGCTTTGCGTGATCGCATTGTCGGCTTATTACAACGTTGCGGTTTTAAAAGTAACGGTATTTTTATTGTTGACGGCTCAAAGCGCTCAGGTCATGGCAATGCTTATTTCACCGGCCTCGGTAAAAATAAACGAATCGTGTTTTTCGACACCCTGATTGAAAGTCTCAACGATGATGAAGTTGAAGCTGTGCTGGCACATGAACTCGGCCACTTTAAGCACAAGCACATTCTTAAACGCATTGTCAGCATGACAATATTTAGTTTGTGCGGTTTAGCCTTACTTGGCTGGCTTATTAGTCAAAACTGGTTTTACACCGGCCTTGGCATGAGCGAAGCTTCTTTACACGGTGCGCTGGCATTATTCATGCTGGTTATTCCCGTGTTTACATTTTTCTTGCATCCCATCATGGCTGCCTTTTCGCGTAAGCATGAATTTGAAGCCGATGCCTTTGCGGCAGAAGTTAGTAACGCCGGCACATTAATTATGGCGCTAGTGAAACTCTACAAAGAAAATGCCAACACCTTAACACCTGATCCGTTGTACTCATCGTTTCACGATAGTCACCCACCAGCATCAATACGCATCGCTCACTTAACGGAACAAGGCGCAAATAAACTGGCGACTGAATAACCATTGACCACATTAAATATTAGGAATAGAACATGTCCGACTTAATTACTAAACACTGTCAGTCTTGTGAAGGTGGTGTTGAGCCACTAACAGCTGAACAAGCCAATGAACTACTCGCTCAAGTTCCTAAATGGGCGTTGAGTGAAGATGGTAAGTGGATTAGCCGTGCTTTTCGTTTTAAAAACTATTACCAGACAATTGCCTTTGTAAACGCCCAAGCCTGGATTGCTAACCAGGAAGACCACCACCCCGATATTGAAGTCGGCTACAGTCGCTGTTTAATTCGCTTTAGCACCCATGCGATTGATGGCTTATCTGAAAATGATTTTATCTGCGCCGCGAAGATTGATGCTATCATCGCTAATGAATAATTAATGGCAAAAAATAAGCTTAGTAAGCAACAACAACGGCGAATCAAGTCCAAACAACAACGCTTTGCCGACGACCAATCTAGTTTAAGCGGTGTTGTGATTGGCCAATTAGGCCGGCGCTTCGATGTTGAAGTAGATAGCGAGCTAACCCAATGTGCGCAACGCAAACACCTCGGTCCTATCGTTTGTGGTGACAAAGTCAAAATTGAAATTAACGACGCCAAGGAAGGCGTTATTACCGCCATTGAAGATCGCGACAGTCTGTTAGCCAGACCTGATAGCCGTGGCAAGATGAAAGCTATCGCCGCCAATATCGACCGAATGTTTATTGTCTGTGCAATTAAGCCTGAATTAAACGAAGGCCTCATCGACCGTTACCTTGTCACCGCTGAATTACTAGACATCACACCTGTTATTGTCTTAAACAAAATTGACTTAGTGAATGACAGCGAGCTAAACGATATCGAAAAACGTCTGGCCATCTATCACCAACTTGATTACGACATTATCTACACCAGCGCAAAAAGTCAGCATGGCACCGATCAATTACATAAATCGTTACAGCAACATACTTCTATCTTAGTTGGGCAGTCAGGTGTTGGTAAGTCATCATTGTTGAATCAACTATTACCCGACGTCGAGGCCAAAGTCGGTGATGTTTCAATCAGTAGTAATAAAGGCACTCATACCACCAGCGCCTCAAGACTTTATCACCTACCACAAGGTGGACGGCTAATCGACTCACCAGGCGTCCGTGAATTTGGCTTATGGCAAGTACAAGCCGAACAGATTGCAGATGGCTTTGTTGAATTTCAACAATACACCAATCAATGCCGTTTCAATGACTGCAAACACGAGAACGAACCGGCGTGCGCAGTTCTTAAAGCAGTTGAAGATGGTGACATATCAACCATGCGCTTTGATAGTTACCGACGCATCGTCGCTTCGCTGTTAGATGATATTTAATTGTTTCTAACTGCGCGCTCTTCTAATGCGGCTATTCTTGATTCGATGGGTGGATGTGATGAAAATAACGCCATAATCCCGCCTTTATCGTTAATACCAAATGCAGCCATTTGTTCCGGTAACGCTTCAGGTTCAACCTTACCCAAACGCTTTAATGCATTAATCATATTTTGATGACCCGCTAAATCTGCACCACCGGTGTCAGCAATGAATTCACGTTTTCTTGAGAAGTACATCACTATCGTAGAAGCGAGTATTGATAAAACAACCTGCGCCACGATTACCGTCACAAAGTAACCAATGCCATGACCGTGACTATTTTTAAGAATCACTCGATCAACAACATGGCCAATAACGCGAGATAAGAAAACCACAAAGGTATTCACCACGCCTTGAATCAAAGCAAGCGTCACCATATCGCCATTGGCAACATGGCTCATTTCATGACCAACAACGGCTTCTACTTCGCCTTGTGCCATGTTGTCTAACAAACCTTGAGACACGGCCACCAAGGCATTATTCTTACTGGCGCCGGTCGCAAAGGCATTCATTGCCGAGGATGGAAATATTGCTACCTCCGGCATTTTAATGCCAACAATGCCTGCTTGCTTTTCAACCGTACTGATCAACCATTTTTCCATATTAGTCTTCGGGTTAGTGATCACCACTGCGCCCGTCATGCGCTTTGCCATCCATTTAGATATCAATAATGAAATAAATGAACCACCGAATCCAATCACACCAGAAAAAATTACTAACGCTTGTATATTAAGATCCGAGCCATTAGCGGCTAAGATACTATCAACCCCTAGAAGCCGTAGCGTTATACTCAACACAACCATAATGGCAATATTGGTCATAATAAATAACATCATTCGTTTCATTACTTTACCTTTCATGTTGATTGAACGAACCAATAGATTCAGCTCAATTATAAAATTTAGTTCGAGCTTTACTTTTGTTTTTCGGCCACGTTAAGTATTTCTTCTAATTTAAGTCCTGTCATACCGTGAATAGTACGCCACAGATAATAAAAAATGGCCATCATCATTAATGTCGAAGGTATAGCGATCACGGGATAACTGAGTAAGGTCATTTGCCCAAGCTCTTCATTAAAAGCAATACTGCCAGCAGGGCTTGTCACAATCCAACGAGCAAGAATGTAGTTCATGACTGATGAAAAAAAGAAAGTGCCACCCAGAAAATAAGTGGCTTTCAACAAACGCGCCTCAAACATAGCTGTCGCATCAAGCTCACTTAGCTTCAACTTAATTTTATCAACGTTCATGATCTTTGGGTTATAGAGTAAGGTCCTGATCAATGGATAGCGCGTTTGGGTAGAAACCAGCACCGCTATGCCGATTACGCCAGGAATGGCGGCTTCTTTAATTGCCAACCACTGGGTATCCAGTTGTAACAAGCCGATACCGCCTGTCAGTAGCACACTAACTAAACCGAGTAAGGCAATATAGTTAACCTTCTTATACTTAAGCAGTTCATAAAGCCCCCAACAAATGGGAAAGGCCAGCGCCAAAATCAGCGCAGTTGATGGTCCTAAATTCTGTTCAGCACTAAATTTCATCAGAATCACTGAAGGAATGATAATACTCACCAGCAGATCAATCAGTGGTCGAGGTTTGTGCTCAACCGACACTTGTTTAGGGGGATTGCTCATAGTCTATCTCTAAAGATTTAACGAATAATAATCTAATACTTTACGCTGTATTTCTCAGTATAGGTGGCTAGCAAGTATTTAAAGCTGCCTACGTCCGGAAAAAGCATGGAATAATGTTTGACCATCAACATATTCAAGCTCACCACCTAACGGGATACCGTGGGCAATACGTGATACGTTGATGTCTCTAGCGCGCGCCAGTTCGGCAATGTAATGCGCTGTGGCTTCACCTTCAACGGTGGAGTTGGTGGCAACAATCAATTCTTTGACCTCACCTTCATCAAGTTTTATCGCTAATTGATCAAGACCAACATCTTCTGGGCCAATTCCATCTAAGGGAGAAAGGTGTCCCATCAGAATGTAGTAGAGGCCTTTATAGCCAGTTGATTGCTCTAAGGCATGTGCATCGGTCGGCATTTCAACAATGCAGAGCAAACTGCGATCACGACGATTACTGGCACAAACATCACACAGCTCTGCTTCGGTGAAAGTACGGCACTCTGTACAGTGGCCAATGTTATCGGCGGCAGCGACCAAACTGGTTGCCATCGCACGAGCACCATCACGATCACGTTCTAATAAATAGTAGGCCATGCGTTGCGCACTTTTAGGCCCCACGCCCGGTAAACAACACAAGGCGTCAATTAATTCTTGAATAAGGGGGCTGTGAGACATGATTATTGTTTGAAAAAATTAACGACTAGAACGGTAGTTTCATGCCCGGTGGTAATGACATACCGCCCATCATACCCGACATCTTGTCAGCACTGGTTTTTTCAATCGTTTTCACTGCATCATTGACTGCGGCAGCAATTAAGTCTTCAAGCATGTCTTTATCTTCTGACAACAAGTTGTCATCAATGCTTACTCGCTTAACATCATGTTTACCGGTCATCACAACCGTGACCATGCCACCACCTGCTTTTCCTTCAACTTCCATTTGTGCGAGTTCTTCTTGCGCTTTTTGCATATCTTCCTGTATTTTTTGCGCTTTCTTCATCATTCCGCCAAGTCCGCCTTTCATATCATCACCTTCATTTCATTGTTCAGTTGGTTTAACGCCCTGCACTGTGGCGCCAAAGCGTTGTTGTATCGATTGCACGACGTCATCGTTGGCAACTTCCGTTTCAACGTGTTCTTGAAGTTCTTGTTTTTCGCGATCTACTTGCATCGCAGGAGTTTCATTTTCCTGCACACCAATTTGAATCTCGAGTTTAAGTTCGTCACCAAAAACACTTTGCAGAGCTTTTTCAATACGCTGCTCAAATTTTTCACGATGTAGTTGTTTGTGTTCGTTGCCCAGTAATAAAGTAAATGCCGTCTTGCTTTTATTTATGACTGTGCACTGACTTGCCAATAACATTTCCAGTCCACTGAGTGAAATAGCTTCAGTGATTTCACTCCAGCTGCTGTTGATGTCAGCGGCTTTTTTTACCGGTGCAGAATCTGAAACGAGTGGGCTAACATCTGGGGCTATTTCGGCTGCCTGTTGAGGAGCGGTCTCTGTAACAACTGGCTTAACTGGTTGCGCTTTTGGAGTCGTAACGCTAGCCGACGCAGGCTTAACTGCTGGTGCTACTGACGGCGTTTTTTTTTGAGCAACACTCGGTGTTTGCGTCGCACCATTTGGTGTAAACGCCAACATACGTAATAGCACCATTTCAAAACCGGCACGTAGATCAGGGGCCAAGCGAATATCACGCCGACCAATCAAACCAATTTGATAAAACAGCTGCACATCTTCAGCTGACATTTGCGAGGCTAAACGGATAACGGCTTCTTTATCATCTCGGCTATTATCCGTTGAATTTGGCACCGCTTGTTCAACGGCAACGCGTTGTAATAATGACAACACATCGGATAACATCATTTCGTAGTCAACTGCTTGTTCTGACATGGCTTGAACGCAATTTAACGCTTGGCTTGCATCACCTGCTGCAATTGCATCAACGACATCAACGGTATATTGCGGGCCTATCACTCCCAACATGGTGCAGACGTCATCGTCGTTAACAACCCCACCACCGTAGGCAATGGCCTGGTCCAACAAACTCAGTGCATCACGCATACTGCCGTGTGCGGCACGTGCAATCTGATTCAATGCCGGCTTCTCGGCATTGATTGATTCTTTACTAAGAATGTCTTCGAGGTGATCACGAATTGGATCAAGCTGCAGCGCTTTAAGATTAAACTGCAAACAACGCGATAAAATCGTCACTGGTAATTTTTGCGGATCAGTGGTCGCCAATAAAAATTTCACGTGTGGCGGAGGTTCTTCCAGCGTTTTCAGCAGTGCATTAAAACTGTGATTGGAGAACATGTGCACTTCATCGATGAGGTAGACTTTGTAACGGCCACGAGTTGGCGCGTATTGCACGTTATCTAATAGCTCACGGGTTTCATCAACCTTGGTACGCGATGCCGCATCCACTTCGATTAAATCAACGAAACGGCCTTCATCGACCTCGACGCAACTACTGCATTCGCCACAAGGTGTTGCACTAACGCCTTTCTCGCAATTAAGAGACTTAGCCAGAATACGGGCAATAGTCGTTTTACCCACCCCGCGGGTGCCGGTAAAGAGATAGGCATGGTGTAAACGGTCGTTGTCGAGGGCATTGATCAACGCGCGCAAGATGTGCCCCTGACCCACCATTTCATCAAAGCGACGAGGGCGCCATTTACGTGCTAAAACCTGATAACTCATGAATTTTGTCTAATTAGTGTCTTATTTGAGGACATTCTAGCGGGTATCGTCGTGGCTGTCTTGAGCAAGCGCAAACCATGCGTAACTAATTGATTTTATTAAAGGTGGCAACCCACACCAGCCACACCCCGGCACATGAATCCGCTGTTACGGTTGCTCCCTTCCAGGCCTGGCCGAGTTCACAACATATCATTGCGGGGGGACCGACATGGGTCACCATTACGTCTTTACGCACTGTCACCAGCGCGGCGACATTATGCCTGATGCGCTGGCGCGCTGCCAGCTGAAAGTGATAATGGGGGTTTGCATCAGACTGGTGACTAGGCTAATCTTGCGCGCCTTGTTCGCAATCTGAGCAAGTTAACGGAGAGATGGCCGAGCGGCTGAAGGCGCACGCCTGGAAAGTGTGTATAGGTTTATCCCTATCGAGGGTTCGAATCCCTCTCTCTCCGCCATTTTTTTCTGCATATCCGCAAATACCATTCGTTACACTTCATAATATTAACGTCCACACTTAACTGTACTAAAAGCGTAACCACCACTGTGTAAACAGTAAGTAAACTCCCCCCTACTCTTTACTATTTTATCTTAAGTTTAAATAATAATCACATTTTACCTTTCCAGCAAAAACCACCTTTATCTAGTTTTAAATTACTCAATTTTCACTATGTAATTAGACGTTTTTTCCAATTAATCATCACCCGAATAGACTAGTCTTTATCCAGGAATATTATATTCACCCGCAGGAGTGAATGTAATCCCATTATCCAATGCTAACAAATAAAAAATTGAAGCGTCGTTTTTAACTGCCTTTATAGATGGGGAATTATTAATGAAAACATTCACAATTTGTTACTCGGGTACTGACTGTTTTCTCGATCATGCTTTGGTGCTGCGTAAACCCAAGGAGATGAGATCCTATAATATCGAATCAGGTTATATACCTAGTAAAATATATAACCTTCTAGAGAAAGATAATACTGGACCACCGGTTAGCGTGACACTGAATGGTTGTGGTGGCCCTTATGATGAAAGTCGTAATTCACTACCTGTTCGAATATGGAGCATTGAACAGGTACAGAGCCCAGACATAACTGTGCAAGACTATAGCGAATGCACTCTTCCACCTTCATTTCTAAAAGATCATTTATCCGGTTTATCCGTCGAGATAATTGCTATCGCAGGCATTGCGAAAATGCTCAACGTTACATTGCACTTAATCCATAAAGGAGATCTGGGTTCAGTTAAAGAGTATTGGGATAAAGACCATTCAATGGGCTATTCGCAAAGTGACATTGCTTATCCATTAATCAATTCTCGATGGAATAACACACCACAATCTACCGCAGGAAGTTATTGCATTCGTTGGAACAAAGATGATGATGAGACCATTATTGAATTTCTAAAACAGCATAATTCTGTTGCCCTTGTTGGGCATAGTCGTGGTGACGTTGCTTTTCTTATTGCATCAAATTATCTGGCCGAATGGTTTAACACGCTTAGTATTAAAATTATTGCCCTTGATCCCGTACCCGGTAGTGGAGACTGGTGGGACTGTCTGACCACTATTCCAGCGACACCAAATATGGAATACGTGGGTATATATAACATTGATGAAACATCGGCATGTTTCAATGGTGTCGTACCCAAAGTCGCCGCCATAGACCAAACAACTAAGGTTCATCCGTGGGTCTATATCTGCTATAAATTAAGTTATTAACATTAAGCCATAAAAATACAATTGATTAATCAATAACCTTATCGGATTCATTAAAATGATCATAGATGACAGTAACAACAAACTATTAACGAACGAAGGTAAACGGATTAAGGCTTACGGATATAGTGATAGTGAATTACGAAATATATTTACCAGTTCATTAAAACTAAATGAAAACCAGCTAAATAACGCTAATACAGGAAGTGCTAACAATCCACTCAGCGATTTACTCTGTGTGCTATTAAGCACTAAAGATTATAAGAGAAGTGAATTATGTGACATATCAGGCAATTTAAAGCTGAGTACAAGTAGTTTAAGTGCCGATGTTAATCAGGATGTGAAGGCAAAAGTTGCAAACATATTAAAGCTTGCTAAAACAGCAGACCTTTTTGATGACCCAAGCAAACTACAAGGTGCTGTATATCAATTCATTCCAGAAATATTCGAAGCATTGTCAACTCACCTCATTCTGGACATTCGGCGTGATGTAATAAAATCAGTGACTCAATGTGTCTCAGACTCATTGAACCGGGACCATCAGAATGTACGACTCACGGACGGTTCTACTTCGTGCAAAGTAGCCTGGTATCTCGGCGGTACACTAGTCAAAGTCGCCCTCAATATCGTGACCATGGGAATAGGAAGCGCCTTCACTGACGCTATTCATAGTGCCCTTCAAACGCACGGCGCATCAGCTTTTGATCTCAACAAAGTCACCGTTACAATGAAAGACATAGATGGATCTGATGGAAGAGTTAGTGTACGTCGGCCAACGCAGTGGAATAGAAAAGTGCCTCCTAAAGCGATTCTAAACCAGTGCATCTCAGACTTAAACGATCAAATGGTCCAGGACGCACAAGGTAAACTGAGTGGCAGCTATATAGATAATCTTTATAAATATTTTAATGAAAAGATTGATGGAAAAAAAATTGACAAGGTTCCGTCACAACCCGTTCTTGAATTATTATTTATCCCAATAGAGATACTGACGCGGCGACTAGACACTGTTGAAGTCATGATAAGACGCGTGGCTTTAGATGTTATCGTAAAATATTCCGCTCTCGACCCAGACTGCCTAAACAAGCTAGACAGCGTAAAAAAGATTGCTGAAATAGTGCAAATTAACTTACGAGATCTTCGCGTACATGCTTATATCACCAATTTAACACACTTAGCCCGTACGTATATTGAATGCTACGACTGGAAGTTAATTTACAAAGTAATGATGGCAGAGATGTTAGCCGCTAATGGACTTGATGTATTAAAAAGCGGACAAACTTTGTCTGATGGTCTCTGGGAAATTATTGACAAACACGGGTTTGCTATCACAGGCAGCCCTTCTGGTTTTGATAATAACCAGATAGACCTGAAAAATTACCTCACCCCATTTCTTGCTGATAAAAAATCCTGGAATAATAGTTATAGTGATGCGCTGAAAAATGACAATCAAACAGTTATGTCATATCAATTCAAATACAACATCAGTCAGGACTTGCTTGCAACAACTTCCAAAAAAAAATTCGGATACCGTAGTACATTAGCCTCTCTGTCAACCTGTCAGTTCCTGGTTGATGATGTTAGCAAAGACCTCAAAAGCACAATAAAGGAGCTTATCGAAGAATCCTCCTACGTAGCATATTCCAATAAAATCGGTATTCCCTCAACAGGACATAAAGTTTGGGATAATGTTAAAGGTGCGATGGACTGGGGTATGGATGATATAAGTAAAAAGTATTTAAATATATAGCTTATATAAAAAATTATAAAAATTAAAACCTGACTTCGTGAATTACTCGTTCAATTATTACGTGTATAAATAATTAAATACCTGGAAAACAGATACAAGCCATACAAAATAACCCCTGGAAACAATATAAACTCTAAAAATGATAGCGCCAGGTTACTAACCAGATAGCCGATGACACCACCCATTTTATTTTTCAAGTCCTTTGGCGTTGAGTTTCGAAGATGATGTATACTGTGTTCTGCTCTATCTCTCAGATCTTTTTGTTGCCCCTTATACAAAAGATGTTCATGAATCGAAGCTAGGTTTTTACTATTATTCAACTTCTTATCTTCAATCAAATGATGACTGGTAATCGATGAAAGGTGGATACTGTAAGGTAAAATCAGATGAAAACAAACAAAGACTAATAATGATGTCATCGATATTTTTCTGAGTCGCGTTATTAGTGATTTAGGCAGCGCCACCTTCTCACCAATAAAACCAAAAATAAGATAGCTAAGAATACTCCACAGACATATCTGTAATAAAACTGGCGCTACTCCATCTCCAGCCGTTACAATCACGCTAATAGATTCTATCGACATCAAAGAAATCAGGCAGACTTCTGCCGCCCGCTCAACTCCTTTGGTAAATTCATGCAGTGCTTGTCCTACCGTCACATTAAAATCAGCAATAAATGAAATTCCAACTTCGCTACTGCTAATAACATTCAAGAACGCGGAAATTTCAGCCAACATAACAAAATCATCCATCGCTTTTCTCTCTGCCTGTTTTAGGTAGGTCTGATTTGACAATGCTAATTTGTCTAACGTCAAATCATTCTGGAGAGATCGAATGGGTAAGTTATTACTATTTGATAGCATTATAATAACAATAACGACAGATATCCGTAATACATCGAAAGTATTATCTATCACTAACTGTGGAATTTTTTTACATACTCCCTTACTGTTCATGACAATCTAGAGCTCCCTTTATGATTACGTCATGATCAACATAACCGTCTATTCCATTGACGTATCCCGTGTTTTCATATTGCCAGACACGCCATTTTTTTAGCCCCGCAGGTAAGTTTGGTTTCTTCGCATAATCAGCTAACCAGAAGGAATATTTATCAAAACCATTGCCAAGATACTGTTTCCAAAAATCACCATTGCTATACAATAATGGGCGGCAGTTTAATTTACCGCTTACATAATTTAGCCATTGCTTCACCCTGGCCTTCATTTCTTTAACGTTTAAACCATTAGATACTTCAACATCTAACATGGGGGGCAAGACATGCTTTGAATTATTGATCTGCTTAATAAAATTATCTGCTTGCTGGATAACATCATCATCAGGTTGAAAGAAATGATAAGCACCTGTTAACAACTTTGTATTATTCAGTTTTTTTACATTTTCATGATAACGCGGGTCAACATAAGTTATACCTTCTGTTGCCTTTACATAAACAAATCCCAACCCTGTACCTTCCACCTTTTCAAAATCAATATCACCTTGATAGTGAGAGACATCGATACCATGAATTCTGGCGTGCTGGGGAGTACTAATGAACGCGTTAATATGCTTTGGTGGAATATGAATAAGTCCTTCATGAAAGCGATATAAAGTAGGACGTGACAAGACAACATATAAAGCTAAAACATAAAGACCATATTTAATAAGTTTCATAACTGAATTTCTCTGACATATACCACTCAGTAACAATAATGAGATATATCACATATCAACTAGTGCTTCGTAAGCACCTTCAGCCCAGATCTCATTATTGGCCAACAAGCTCTTTAAAGCGACAGGACGCGTATTAGCTAACTCAGTGAATGAGGTTTCCCATGTGTGATTTTTTGTATGAACTTTTATCGTGTTTGAGAAATCAGTATCCCAATTGATTTGTAAAAAAACACAGTTAGAGGTAATGCTCCCATATAGCAGGTCATCGACACTTAAGCTCACAATACGTCGTTTATTTTTCATGCCCAGTTCGTTTTCCAGCACAATATACATTAGCCCTGAACGTATAAAAGAGGGAATAGAACGACTAGAATAGTTAATGGGGGATTTCAAAGATTGATTATAGACATCTAGCCAGTTCTCCTTCTTATCATCCAATGTGGAATCTGACTTAGCATTTTCCTGACTTTGTTCTTTCACCTGAGACTTATCTGACGTTGCAATCGTGCTCCATGTACTAATTGCATCAATCGTAAGTGAAATATATTGTGGTACTAACATGTCATTTTCTGGTGTTATTGCACCAAACGTCTTAATGAGTTCTGCTGCGGAAGAAGTTTCGCTGCTGGCAGCAGCATTGCTGCTGCTTTGTGCGAGGAACAGGCTACGTATGTGTCGTAAATGATTAATTCTTGATCTAACAAGCGACGGTCGATTAAGGCCTAAAATATCTATCGTCTGCTGACCTCTATTACCGATGTCATTCAATGTCTGTGCTTGCTTCCATTTAGCGAACTCATCATTAATGGTTGCTAATGAAATATCTTTCTCATTAACATCCTGCTGTTGAGGAATGTTGGCTGGATCATGCCAGATATGGGCATCTACCTCGCTGGCCTCTACTATCTTATGTACGTCATTATAAAATCGTAGTACTTGATCATAAGGATAAGCATTACCATTGAGCGGATTAAATCTAATATATTGTCGTGGGTCATCAACATAGGGGTTAATTAATACAGGCTTTTCTTCTTGCAGCGTAACAAGGGGAAGATGCTCACCCTTTACAACCGGGAACTTATCCGCCTTATTATCTTCTGCACAAACCTTGCAAGTATAGAGTAAGTTATCCTGATTATAGGCAAGGTCATAATAGGCATTGCGATACAATGTCCCTTCTTTTGCATAACCATAACTTGGTCGATAATGACTAACAACACCGCCACTATGCTCAATAAAACTTTCACACCAGGCGCAGCGTCCCACCGTTGTCTCTTTGAGTGCGGACGAGATAGATTCACAGGCATATACTGATGGATCAAATGCAGCTTCTGTAAAGCCCGTCACAAGTTGATCATTTTTTGTCTGAAAATTATCAACAGGGTAACGCTGCGTAAGATAGACTAGGTTATCAACAAGGTCACTGGCAAACCCATTATCGATAAGGCTATGTCTATCCTGTGGCGTTAATAATCGATACTTAACCCATTTACTCACTTGCTCTAACAGGTCTTTCATTTGCTTTATTGCCGCATCGACTTTAACCTGCTCATCAGGTTTTAATACAGCGTTTATTGGCACTATTGGCATCATATCGTGACACTACTACTCAGTAGTTAAAGGTTGTTCTGCAGGTAATGCGTCTACAGTGTTGTCCACCACTTCTTCAGTCATATTCTTCTGTAAAGTCAACTGTTGCTCGAGTGCTTCACGTTGGGAATCCACAATACCCGTCATATCATTTATTGAACTCATAATTGCACTTTCAGCTGAATCAATGTGGTTTTTTGCATTTCTAGTCATTTCTTCAAGTTGATTACTTACAACGTGTTCACTGTGCTCAATAAATTCTTCTGAAATATTTTCCAAGGAGTTGACCTGGGTACCCTCCTCTCCTTGTTCTAAAGATTGAGAGTGTATACTGTGCTGCGCCTCAGAAATTAACTCCTGACCTTGTTCCAGATTATTGGACATAATCTGCATTGCCTGAGTTAGGCTTGTTTGCATATCATCAATGAGTTTTTGAAGATCATGAGGTGAGACCGAAATTACTAAACTATCTCCAGTATCGTTCGTTACCATTATTTTTTCTCCTGTGAAGATGCTTTATTAAAGCATTTAAGACTTAGGCATCCATCTTCCGCTAAGACAAATACGGCAGAATATTGTGACGTTTCTGCGTAGTAGTACCACATTGACGAGTCTTGAGATAATTGATGTTTAGTTATCTGGCATTGCGCCAGAAATTTAAAATAAACATTATTGAAGTTCTCAATTAATGTCGGCAATGCGCTTTGAGTGGCTGGTCTAACACCATAGGTATGGTGTGATAGTTGTGAAATTGCAGTAGGAAGATCCGTGAAGCCAATAGCAGTCTCATTCTTACCCCAGTCATTAATCAGATCCCCCACCATTTCGTGGCTAAATAGCAACCCCATACTGGGACATGATAGATATTCCATCACGAATGGAAGGAAACTTTCATAATATTTATTTAAATCAATACTTGTATCAACAACATTTGACCAGTTAACTAAAGTGAAACCGAAATCAACCATATATCCAAATGATAATGCGTCTATTGATTTTCCAATCGCAAAAGTCACTGCAGTATCAATACTCGCCTGGTCAAGCCCTTTATCGCTAAACTGCCTTACTATCGGAAGAAGTTTGATTCGTCCATCTAACGACAAAGACGAGAATATTTGCACGTCATGAACACCCAAATCCTGCAAGAATGCGAAAGCTTCAGTCAGTTCAGCAGTAGTATAAATACGCTCTGCTGATAAAAGTTGCGTAAATCCTGCTGTCGATGTTTTTCCTTCAAATACATCGTTAATAATCGACAATTCGTTTTTGGTAAGCGCTAAATAACGTTCTGGAGAAGCCCAGATATCACAATTTTTTAGATAAAAAACATGACTACTGTAAAGGCCATATAAACTTTCATTTAATAACTCAGCCTCAGACTCAAATGAGTAGTTTAATGAATCGTCATTAAGCGATTTATTTAGCCATGACTGCATACCCGGTAACCAGTCAAGTATTATTTGAGCCCTAGATGACAAATCACTTAGTTTTTCAATTTTCTGGTCTATAGATATCATTATGCACTCGTGTATTATTACTTATCACCAGTCGGAAAATCGCTTAATACCTGACTCGCAATTTTACTTACTGATTTAAAATTCTCAGCACTTGAAGCCAGCATGGTTTGCACTTGTTCAAAAACGGCTTCATATTCTGGCACTTTACCCGTTGCTAATAATTGCGATACTGCAACACCTGTTGCGGTTGTACTAATCGTACCTATATTACGTAACTGGTCTGCCGCATCCTGAATCGTTATAGCAACTGTTTGAGAGACTGACTGGTAGGCTTTACCCGCGCCAGAGTGCCGAATAATATCTCCCGTTAGCGTTGCTTGCTGAACTGTCTCGATAGCATTTGTTACTTGTTTATTTACTATTTCATTAGCCATTGTTTAGCTCTCTATATCGTATTTAGTGTATGAATAACCTTATCCAATATGCTCTCTACCTTTTGGCTATGTACTAGTACCTTTCAATTTCTTTATCATCTTATCTATCGCTTGCTTTGCGCTACCATTAGTTGTTTTCTTCTCATCAATGGATTTAACTGCAGTTTCAACTAATGCCTGAGCTTGATTTAATAAATCTTCGGGACTAACAGGGCTTCCGTCAGTTGCTAGCGGTAGAAACGGAAGGTTAGCCATCTCTTCAGCTCTGGGTATCTCGGGTTGAATACTCAGCATTCTTGCGCAAGTAGCCGTTACCGATGCATTCGATGTTAACTGTGAGTTTTGCTGACTCGTAATAGCATTATGCATAAACATACCGATAGTCTCAGCTGAAACCACATCCACCATACCAACACCCTGAGATGCAGCGCTTCCTGTTAACAGTGAAATGTTTTGTGTGACTGAGTCAGTAACCTGATCATTTACACTCGAATCATCTACCATGTCATTCTCCTTTTGCTGGCTTCACAGCACCTGCGGCGCCTATCGAGATCATCAGTGCACAACATTGATCAACACCTGCATTGGCGGCAATCTGTGCAAGTGACTTATTTAATGTTGAATTTTCCATAAGCAAGCCAAAACTGTGCCCGGCTGATGTATACACCATTCCTATTGAGACAGCAGGAGACAGTGCAATATTTGCAATACCGAGATTATTGCTCAATGATTCATTCCTGATTTATAAATCACATCTATGCAAAACCTGCACCCGAAGGTGCAGAATATTTTGTTACCCATATATAGCAGCAGTTGCCTTACCTGTTGATACAGTGTCAATACTGTATAAAGTCGACACACCTTGTGTTGTAGAGGCTTGCATTGTAATTCCTGTTTGTTGCTGTGCAGTTGTTGCATTATGAGCTGCATTCGCTAGTGCCTGTGATGTTGCGATCATTAGATTTCCCATCGACATGGCCGGAGAATCACCTAGAACTTTAGTATTCGCCTGTGTGACTGAATCTGTTATTTGATTATTTACAGATGTTGGATATGCCATAATAAATTACCTTTTAGTTGATAAAAATATTCTTCAGATTATTTGATCTATATAGAGACTAACTTCCTAATATCGCTTTTGTTGCCTTACCATCAGCTGCCGTATCAAGAGAGTAAAGTAAAGCAACGCCCATAGTCGTCGCTGCCTGAGCAGTGACGTTAGTTTGCTGTTGAGATGTGGTGGCATTATGAGCCGCGTTACTTAAAGCCTGCGCAGTAGCCTGAAATAAATTACCCATTGCTACCGATGGTGCGCTTGCCAAAGTTTGCACATTTGCCTGTGTCACAGAATCTGTGATCTGGTTATTCACGGATGTTGGATATGCCATTGTCGGGCCTCCTTAATTTAAAGACTATGAACCCAATATTGCTGATGTAGCTTTACCAACTGATGCCGTATCAATACTGTAGAGCGTTGCTACACCCATCGTAGTAGCTGCCTGGGCAGTTACAGCAGTTTGTTGTTGAGCACTCGTAGCATTGTGAGCTGCATTACTCAATGCCTGTGAAGTCGCCTGAAACAAATTACCCATTGATAATGCAGGCGCATCACCAAGTACTTTAACATTAGCTTGTGTTACAGCATCTGTAATTTGATTGTTTACTGAAGTTGGAAATGCCATGATTTATTTCTCCTATGTTTAAAAATAATCTAGTGAATTACTAAGAACTATGGCCCAAGACCACTAATCTTGCTTTGCAAAATTGCAGAGGTTGCCTTACCTGTTGAAGCAGCATCAAGACTATAAAGCGTAGCAACACCCATTGTCGTTGCTGCCTGCGCTGTTACTGCGGTTTGTTGCTGTGCTGAGGTTGTATTATGTGCAGCATTACCTAATGCCTGCGACGTCGCTTGAAACAAGTTACCCATTGACATAGCCGGTGCGTCACCGAGCACTTTTACATTTGCCTGCGTAACTGAATCAGTAATTTGATTATTCACTGAAGTTGGAAAAGCCATTATTTATTCCTCTTTTAATTTATAACCTTCTTAAGGTGATAGTCTGATTCTCAATCAAGACTTTCATAGAGCTCATGGTCTATTCTATGTGAGTACAGAAACATTAATTGTTAAAACGAAGGGAGATTACTGTAAAATCCATGCAAATATTTATAAAAAACAATGAAAAAAATTAAATAGGTAAAAATCAATTAGACTACTTTCTACACCACCAACATCTAAGACAAGTTTACGACTTCTTTAATAGCTTCATATTGACGTGAAATTGCAGCGCCAATAATATAATCCTCAATTAATGAAGCAGAAACTCTTCTTTGATTGGCAATATCTGAGATAGGTGCATAAAGTCTTTTGCCCTCAACAGGATCTGTAACAAAAGGAGCCTCTTGCTCTCTTGCGGTGGTTAACGTTATAAATTTATCTGCTTTACCATTGCTGAAAATAACAAGAAGAGATTCATAGCTTATACGTGTTGTTCGTGGTGTATTATACATTTTGGTACGACAGACAAAGCCTTGGTCAGTAAAAGTAGAGGCAATTTTTGCTGTGAATATCATTAAAGAATCATAATCAGGCACTCTCAAAACCACTGATTGGTTAATCCCCGAAAACCCAACTTTGGAGATATCTAAATAACCATTTTCTAATATATAATCTAATAATACCAAATCATCACTGTAGGCCACGTCAAGATTGCCTGAGATTATTTTATTTTCAATTAAGTAAACAAGCGTATTACGCATCGTTTCTCTGGACTTCTGACACGCTAAAATCGTTTTATCTTTCAGGCTTCCATCATGATTAAAAAGGAGCTTCTCCTCTTCAGCACTCTTTTCAACACAGTTCATCATATTAAGGATGAATTTATAGGTTTCATTAGTCCCATCCACACCTAATCCGAGCATTATACGTTGTTTACCATCTGTAACAGCGTCAATCAACTTAGTAACCCTGATCTGATTTTTTAAGGTAACTTTACAAATATCGATAACACCCACCATATCAGACAACTTCTTTTTAACACGATCTTTGGTATCTTTATTGATATCACAAATCTTTTTGAGTCGCATAAAACGCTTAAGCATTTTATCAACGTGTCTGGAGCTGCCATCGGCTATCTCACAAAGCATTATGGCTAATTCACTTGCATGATAAAATACGTCTGGAATGGGGAGTGATGCAGAAACTTTTTTCACTTTATCCAGTTTCTTTCTATCTACTGAAATAGGTAGTTTATGAATCTTAATATCTTTTTGTATTATTTCTTCCCATACTCTAACGCTTTCGATACTATCATTACGTGGAATCGTCACATCAATAAGCTCCATCAAAATAGGCTTATTAATATCTCCTACATACATATCTTGGGAACCAGAATCCTTAGGAGCAACAACTTCTGGAATAATTGCGTATGCATGCCAGCTATAAGCAAGCCTATAAAGAACAAATGGCTTAATGGCATCGTTAAACATCATGCCAGGCAACCATTTCGATTCATCCTTATTAGTAATTGAGGATAATGGCTTCCTATCTTTCATCCAAAGTCCAATACGATCATGGTCATAGACACGCCGTAAAGATTGTGGCTCATCAAGCTTGAGAGCATAACGATGGAAATTCTTATCATTAATATTGTGACGATTTGTTTCCCAACTCGTTAATACTGATTTTGAAAAATCCAGTAATGGGTTTCGTTCTCCCTGATTTTCATTATAATCAACAACCTCAGAAGCAATCTTTTTTCCTAGTGAAGAAAACTCATCTAATACGATATCTTCAACAAGCCCATACAATGTATCGATAATTGGCCTTGGTGCCCACGGATCAATTATAATTTGAGTATCCCAGTCAGAGTCGCCACCACCCAACTTTGTTGCACCTAAGCCTTCAGGTTCAATAATGCATTTAAAAGCGTTCCCCCCTTTCATGTAGAACCTAACCATGTCATGCTTGGCAAGGATATTATATTTATCACTTGTCATTGTATTATTGAGTTCTTTAAGCCTTGCATCTATTATCGCAAGTGACTGTATAATCAAAGCGCGTACTGCAGAGCCCAATCCATCTACCTGAGTACCGAACAGTCGTGATTTATCGACATCAAAGTTATTTTCCTGTTCGGTTAGCCAACTGCTTATGGCTCTGCGCGTATCTCTTTGTTTATCTGTTTCCATAAAATGTCCTATGAATTAAAAGCAAGCAATTATTTATAAAGCATCCTAAAAAAACAGAGGCAGAAAGGATGACAAAATTACTTTTCAACACCTGATACGAATAATTAACCTTTAGCGCAACCAGGTTGTACAGGTATGTTATAACAAAAAGGTACTTCGCAGATTTTTACAGGCCCACTGTATAGAGATAAAGCGAACACTACGCTTATTCATGATGCAGTGTGTTCTGTCATAAATTTCAGCGTATTTAAAACAGGGGCAAGGGTTTTCTGGATCCTTTCTGCCACATTTCTGTCGTGGAGCGTCAGAGCATCTAGAAAGAGTGCCCCCCCGTTTAAAACCAGATTATCTATGCTCTCTGCTTTATCTAAATTCAGGCGAACTATAAGTTCAGAGAGTTTACCTTTATGATCCGGATTGAGAAATTCACTAGCATTCATTAAACACTTGGCACCCAGATCCAAATTCTGGTGAATCTCCAAATTCCACTGGGAGGAAGTCCTCTTGCATAATTCATCGTTACACATAGTATCTTTTGGTTTATCATTACCTTCTTCCAGTCTACCCCCTGTTTGTGGCGGTACCCACGACTCTCCGCTGCCGAGATGGATTGATGTAGGTGAATAGCCCGTTGTATACATAAAAGTTGCGCAAGGGAAACACGATGCCATTTTTGTAGTTTTTTCACCTGTTGCCATTTCATAGGGCGTACACCAAACACCCTCTTTTATACAACTTATAATCGCTGCACACATACCATGGATATAGCCAACCTGTGCGTTTATATGTGCTTCTGGAATAGGACCCATCCCAATTTTCGGGTCTGTATTTAGATTGGCAATATTTTCACTACCTTTAGGATAAACGGCCTTAATTAATCCCCAGTTATTTTCACCTAGAATTCCTTGCCAAGGTCTCTCAACAGCATTTGGCATGACACGCATCGTTGGATATAAAGTTGTGTTAGCATCAATCGGATTTTCAATCAGCCCGGTGTAGGCGCCACGTCCTTGATATACTGTATTCTTTGAGACTTCATCTAACGCATTTTTAAGCATCTCTGCTTTACTTAATGTAAATGGTGTTACTCGACATTCAGGAGATACCATTTCTCCGCCTTTCTTCCCTGTGATTAATTCCCCTTCTTTACCAAACGGTGATTGCCCATCATGAAGCCATTTACCCATACCAGGTTCCTGCTTATCAATAACAACAGAAAGAGCATCTAAGGTCAGATAAAAGTCTTGCATTTCCTGTAAGTATTTCGTGTAACTACTGCTATTGTCAGCATCGTGCGCAGAATGTTTAATAACATCTTCAATTTGTTCAATAGCAGCAGCAATTTTTTCATTATCTTCTAGATCGGTACTCTCGAATATTTTTTTTGCTATTTCATCCTTTGTCTTTGTATCGAGATCCTGAAAAAAATCAAACTCTTTTTGACTTGGATGTTTAAAGTCAAATTGACAACGCTGCCCCTGATAATAACGCGTGCAAATAAAACCTAAAATAACACAAGTAATGATAAGATCTGCTTCAATATTCAAAGGGACGAGTGGGTCACCGATAATATCATTAGCCGGATTAATAATGCTTTTCGTCATATCTAACCCTTCGTACTATTCAGAATTAAAGATATACCATCTAGTTTTCCTTACATTGAATGCCGCTATCACGTGAACTAATAATATATTCAATAGTAGATAGTCATATTTAGATTAAGGAACAGCATAATCCTGAAATAGAGAAGTTAATCGTTAGAACGGCGTTATTTTCTGTAAGAACGACTCAATAAACAGTAAAAAATCATGATTCAGACAATACTCCACGACGCATCCATTGCGACCCAGATGTTCATGTATTATTAATAATGTATAATTTCGTTAATTATTTCTGTAGTAAAGTGGGCTGACTCCAACGATGCGTTTGAATGTTTTTTCGAAGTGACTAAGATCATGAAAACCGACTTCATTGGAGATCCAGGTGACAGGCTTTGTACTTGAATCCTTCAAATACTCTTTTGACCTATGAATACGCATGTTAAGCAAGAGTTGTTTAAATGAAATATCCAGATGTTTTCTATACAAGTAGGAAAGATGGGATGAGCTTACATAAGATATATTGGCAACCTTTTCTAATGAAAGTCGGTCACGATAGTTTTTAGATATATAAAGAAGTGATTTTATTAATGCTGGATGTTGACAGGGTAAGACAGGTTGTTTCTTTTCTGATAGATCACAGATTAATTTTTGGACATTGTTCTCGCTATCTAACCCCTGATTATTTTCAATGTTTGATGGCGTAATACAGTCTTCTGATACTTTATCGTATGAAACAACTGCATTTTTAATATCAGGAATCAATTCAGACAAAACATCTGCCGTCACCGCGTTTGTTTCAGCCATTACTGACAACAACGCAATCGCTTTCTCAAGGCCCTTTACATTATCTTTCCAACGGTGGTTTTCAATTAGCAGCCAGGCGTCATGATCGAGATTTATATTGTTAATGACAGAGTATTTTTCCAAAAACATTTCAGTTAACGGTCTAACATCCGTCACCCTATCATGCAATGTTGGCAGCACAACAATTAACCACGGCGCAATAGAATTTTTGATTGAGCTATCATCATTATCATCTGATATTGAGCAAATTATACGAACAGGTATTTGTTGCGCTATATATTCTCTTTCCCAATAATGACGCAACTTACTTATCGATTTGCCCGATAGCGCATTAATGTTTCTCAAAAAAAGCGTACCACCTTGCGCTTCCTCATAGAGCTTCTGAGAAATATTATCAACCTGTTCTTCATCCCACTGAAGACAACAACTTTGAACAAACTGTTGATGCCTTCTATGACTCAATAAATGTATCGATCTTGCAGCGAGGAGTTTCCCGGACCCTCTTTCACCGCGTATTAAAACGGGGAAGTCGACACAAGCATACTTCTCTGTCATTTTCTCGAGCGACTTTAATTCAGTACTATTACCTACCCAGTAATTTCCTTCGTTATCCATAACACAAAAGCCTTCAGATCATATCTACAAATACCATTTATATATGTTAAACATAAAATGCATAGGTTCTAATGATATTAGAAGATAATATAATGCCATTCCATGGTATCTGTCTAAGCACACCATAAGGACCCCACAATCCTGATGGATGACTATATTATTAATAGTAGATGCGAATAAATATTATTCGCCCATATGCTGCTTGTCGCCTACGGAGAAATTATTTAATATCTGACTAGCAGTTTGACTTACTGATTTGAAATTATCTGCACTTGAGGTAAGCGTGTCTTGTACCTGCTTGAAGATAGCTTCATATTCAGTCACTTTACCTGTCGACAATAGCTGTGACATCGCTACACCAGTAGCAGTAGTGCTAATAGTGCCCATGTTTCGCAGTTGATCTGCCGAATCTTGAATTGTCATCGCCACAGTTTGTGAAACAGATTGATAGGCCTTTCCTGCCCCGGAGTGACGAATAATATCTCCTGTTAGTGTCGCTTGCTGGCCTGTCTCAATAGAATTTATTATTTGTTCATTTACCACTTCATTAGCCATTTTTTGGCCCTCCTGGCAATATTTTCTGTGCAAGTTTCATTCTTATTAGTATCCACATCGGACGTTTTATCAGGCTCTACTTTCACAGTCTTTGATTCATTCAACGTTTGATCTACAACTTTATCAGTGTTTTCATCATTAGTTTTCTGCTTACTAATAGATTTTGTCATATTGTCAACTAATCCCTGAAGTTGATTCAGTAAATCTTCGGGGCTGGTAGCATCTGCATTAGTTTTTAGCGGCATAAAAGGTGGTGGAGTATGCTCCTTTTTTTTCGCTGCTGGTTCAGGTTGAGTATTTAACATTCTTGCACAGGTAGCAGTGACCGATGCATTAGATGCTAACTGTGAGTGTTGCTGGCTCATGACGGCATTGTGCATAGCAATCCCGGTGGCTTCTGCTGACACTACATCCACCATCCCCACGCCTTGAATTGCTGCGCTATCTGCTAACAGCGTCAAATTTTGTGTGACTGAATCAGTGATCTGATCATTTACGCTTGAGTCATCTACCATATCACTCTCCTTGATTCGATACAGACTACAAAAAGCTGTATAACAATTACTATTGCTGACTTAATGTTTAATTAAATAGTATTAACTACCAAGAATTGATGCGGTAGCCTTACCCGTTGATGCTGTATCAATACTATACAAGGTTGCAACACCCATCGTAGTCGCGGCCTGTGCAGTCACCGCTGTCTGTTGCTGAGCGCTCGTCGCATTGTGAGCGGCATTACCTAATGCTTGTGAAGTAGCCTGAAACAAGTTACCCATCGATAAAGCAGGTGCATCACCTAACACTTTTACATTTGCCTGGGTTACTGAATCTGTTATCTGATCATTTACAGAAGTTGGAAAAGCCATTTTTTACTCCTTTTAATTTCTTATTCATATATACTTTAATTGCTTAAATATTAAGCAAGTGTTCATATACCTCACAAACTATTCTAGTGAGTTGTAAGAGCAATAATTGTTAAATCAATGGGATATTAGGGTAAAATCTATTTAATCATTTAGAATAAATAGTAAATAATATCTAAACATGTAATAACCAATGATCGCTTTTTTATCCCTGTCTTGTCGATAACAAGAAAGTCTGTATTAACCCCATACTTTAGTCGGTACTTGTATATGATTAAGTTCTGCTTATAATTCTTACAAATCGATCAAATCGATAAGTAAGTGAATTATGACTCACAGGGAAAGGAAACCAAGTGCTAAATCATTCTGAACATATAGATACCCACGCGCCTCTACGATATGTACAGGTTCAGGCCGAACAGGTCAGACTACTGTTTCGACAAATACCAACTGCAACGATAGCCAGCTTTATCGCGATCTTCCTTATTACTCTTATTTTCGCACAAGAAACTGGCAATTTTGTGCTTTACATCACGTCAGCACTTCTTACGTTCAGTTCTGTTATCAGTTTATGGCTAGCCAAATCATTTAAAAAGATCACACCTAGCGATACAGAAACTATAAAATGGGCTTGGTATTTCACAGCAAACACAGCTTTTACTGCTATATTGTGGTCTTTCTTTTTATACTGGGTATTTGATCCTAATTCACCTCAGTATGCATTTTTAATTATGTTCATTTGTGCTGGTTTTATGATAGGTTCAGCACCGGTGCTCTCATCATTTTTGCCGAACTACTTTATCTATGCAACAACACTATCTACGCCACTTATCATCTTGTGGCTGGCAAGTGGGAATCAACCCTATCAAGTTGTCGGTGTATTAATGTTAGTCGAATTAATGCTTATACTTACTTTTTCTTATTGGCTTAATCGCACATGGAAAAGCTCAATTAAATTAAAATTTGAAAATCTTGACCTCGTCAAGTCTCTGGAAGTTCAGCGTAATGCTGCCGATAAAGCGAATGTGGCAAAGTCAAAATTTCTGGCGGCAGCCAGTCATGATTTGCGTCAACCATTACATGCCCTATCATTATTTACCGCCGTATTAGATGAATCAATCAAGAATCCTAAAACGCGCCGAATCATTAAACAAGTCAATATGTCGGTAAAAGCATTAGAATGCCTGTTTAATGCATTACTTGATATTTCAAAACTTGATGCGGGTACTATTAAAGCTGAAAAAACTAACCTTCAGTTAAATAATCTTTTTTTAAAATTAGCTAATGACTATGAACTTCATGCGCAACAAAAAGGACTACATATTCTATGGCAAAGCTGTCCTTATACTGTGTGGTCTGATGAAAATTTATTGGAGCAAATACTTCGTAATTTTATTTCAAACGCAATCCGTTATACGGCACAGGGAAAAATTAGTATTCACTGTCATGCTGATACTAAAATGGTTAAAATTAATGTCTCTGATACCGGAATTGGCATACCTGAACATGAACAGCAGACAGTTTTTGATGAGTTTTATCAGTTAGACAATGCAGAGAGAGATCGAAATAAGGGATTAGGTCTCGGACTATCCATCGTCAAACGCACAGCAAAACTACTCGAACACACTATTGAGATTCAATCTAAGTTGGGAGAGGGGTCAACATTTTCGATATCCGTTGAACGCGCTGTAACAAATACAGATTTACATACTCCCCCCCCATTGGACCAGGTAGAATGCAAACAAATTACCAAGCCATTGATAATAGTTATTGATGATGAGGCAACAGTGCGTGAAGGCACTCAGCACTTATTAGAATTATGGGGCTGCGACGTCGTCACGGCCATCGATAAAAAAGAAGCTCTGGCACGACTTAAGAAAAAAAATAAAATACCAGACGGAATTATTGTTGATTATCGATTACGTGAACAAGAAACTGGGATTCAAGCTATACATATGATTCATGCGGAATATAATAGAACCATGCCGGCTCTAATCATAACGGGCGATATTGCCGTTGAGCGCTTACAAGAAGTGACTAATAGCGGCTTCCAAGTTCTACATAAACCTGTCGCAGCACTGAAACTACGCACGTTTATTCATAATATCCAGAAATATCGAGAGAAAGCTGTTAATTAGTATTTAGCTGACATATTCCAATTTTTCTCGCCGTCATCGCTGCCTGGGTACGGTTATTAACTCCCAAACCTTTAAAAATATTAGTCACATGCATTTTCACGGTGGCCTCTGCCAGCTCAAGCCGGAATGCAATTTGCTTATTTGAACAACCTTCTACCATTAACTCTAACACCTCTAGTTGTCTACATGTCAGAGGTGCAGTGCTGTTATCAGCTACATCAGAGGGTGTATAAATGCCACCTGATAAAATCAAACGTATTGCGTTCAACATCACAGAACTCGTCGTGCTTTTTGGTATATATCCCATCGCACCCACGTCTAGCGCACGCTTAATATCAGCACGATGACCAGATGCGGAAATGATAACTACGGGAGTAGCCGGATAGTATTCAGAAATCGTCTCTAGCATAGCAAACCCATCCTTACCCGGCAAATCGAGATCAAGCAAGACTAGATCTAAATCTGTATTTTTCACAACAAGCTCTAATGCTTGTTCATAATGTGAAGCTTCAAGTATACAGATATGCTCTTCCAACTTACGAAGAACATAACACAAACCCTCACGAAATAAAGCATGGTCATCAATAACAAGTATTTTCATATTTTAATAGAATGCTAGCATTTATAATTATGTTGAAAAAGGATGCGCCTTCAACTATATAACGACTTCCAGTTTAACTAATAAAATTATTCATTCTTTACGCTGTAATGATAAATAAGCGGCAATTTACGGTAACTGACATGGAGAAAAGGCAGGATAGAGTCCAGAATAGATAGATCGTTTCCAATACGAATAATGACGCTTCCTCCATGAAAAATCTTGCATCAACATTATAAACCTAACACATTTTAATACACATAGTAACTAATTTAATATCCTCATCAACCAATGATAATGAGTCTAAACGAGAGTTGATTTATCCGAGCATCCAATACTTATGCGGAGCGGCTAACACCTCCTTCAGTGAAGCTTATTCAACCGCGGTTAATGCCATCTGGCACATGAACCACGAGAATTTACTGATTATATTCTCGTACTTAACAATTTCATTTCCATCAGCATCCCAGCAAGCCAAAACGATACCCTGCGCGTCCATGACGATTTCAATTTTAAAGCCTTTGCGTCGTAGTTCCATCGCTAATGACATCGCCGCGCCAATGCTTGTACAGTAATTGGGCACTGTATTTTCGCTCGAAAAAACGTCTTTCTCACCTTTAATAACATAGGGGGTGTTTTTCTCCCATCCGACTCTTGCGCTCATTACTTTTCCAGCAATAAGCGCATCAAGTTCGCGTTCTTCTTTGTATGTTTTTGGTTGCATCATCACATCTCTGATTAGTTACAAGTCATTGTCGGCTATGCCTGATTAATCTTTAGCAAAGTCTGGTATTTAATCTGTTTAGCATTGTGGCCAAATAATTATTTTTAAAATCAAATAACTACTAATATTGCCAATTTTCCCTAGTAACTAAAATGCCTTAATTTAAAACCATTAAATCACTAAAGTTTCTCTGCAGACAGTCGCTATAAGCTTCAGCCTCAATCTAACATTTTGGAGATAGCATGGAACAAGTTTGTTTAACACAACATTCACACGGTGGTGGATGTGGTTGTAAAATGGATCCTGCGGCATTACACGAAATTCTCGCCAACGTCCCCAAAATTGTTGCTGACACAAAGTTACTGGTAGGCATTGAATCAAGCGATGATGCAGCGGTCTACCAAGTTAATGAAGAACAGGCCATCATTGTAACCAACGATTTTTTCACCCCCATTGTTGACGACCCATACTCTTTTGGGCGTATTGCCTCGGCCAATGCATTGAGTGATGTCTACGCCATGGGTGGCTCACCGATACTCGCCACATCAATTGTTGGTTTTCCGGTTAACAAATTACCTTTAACGGCCATGCAAGAAATTATGCGTGGTGGTGTTGATGCTTGCCAGGATGCGGGCGTTCCCCTAGCCGGTGGCCACAGTATTGATAACCTCGAACCTATTTTTGGTCTGGTTGGTATTGGTCTTGTCCATCCTAACAACATTAAAACCAATTCTGGCACGCAAGTTGGTGATGTATTACTTTATACCAAACCACTTGGTATCGGCATTATGACAACAGCCATTAAAGTCAAAATGCTCTCTGAAGCGGGCACTGAACGTGTCACTGAAGTTATGTCTCGCATGAACAAACCTGGCGCCTGGTTAGGCACTCAGGAATCAGTGACAGCGATCACCGACATTACTGGTTTTGGCCTCGGTGGTCATTTACTGGAAATGGCACAAGGTGGCAATGTCTCTATTGTTGTTGATACCAAAAAAGTCAATGTAATGGATGACACCTGGGACCTTGCCAGCGAAGGCGTCGTACCGGGTAGCGCTTACCGCAACATGTCTGCCTACGGCGCAGCGATTAAGTTTGAAGGAAATCTTGATGAAGACCACAGACTCATCTTCACTGATCCGCAAACTAGTGGCGGCCTATTAGTCTCAGTTAGACCTGAGGCAGCCGACATGATTCTTGAAGAAACAAAAGCCATGGGGTTTGATGATATTTCAATCATCGGTGAAGCTATTGAATCCAATGGCAATTCATCGATCACTTTTGTAACAGAATAGTTTTCTTAGTGGATACTGCTTATCTCGTCACACTGTTTTTACTCGGTTTCTTTGGTGGCACACTCTCAGGGTTATTAGGCATTGGTGGCGGTATTGTTATGTTTCCGCTGTTATTATATTTCCCTTCTTTACTTGGATTTACTGCCTTAAGCATTAAAGCCGCGGCAGCCATTACTTCAATGCAAAGTTTTTTTGGTGCCGTCTCAGGTGCTATTGCGCATCATCGTTATCGTCGTGTGAATATGCAGTTGGCCTATTATTTTGGCGGCAGCATGTGTATTACCTCACTTGCTGGTTCTATTCTGTCTAAATTTATTGCTGAACAAGTTATCTTGTTAGTATTTTCACTCATGGCGATTGTTGCTGCTTATATGATGCTGCGACCTATCAAAAAATCTAGTGAAGAAGATATTGAAGATGAGGTGAATGAACTTATCTTTAATCATTTGTCTGCGATATTTTGGGGCGCTGGCTTAGGATTACTATCGGGCATAATCGGTCAAGGCGGGGCCTTTATATTTATTCCAGTAATGCTTTATGTATTAAAAGTCCCAACCCGCATTACTATTGGCACTGCACTTATTATTGGTATTGCGTCATCAAGCGCAGTATTACTGGGTCGTATCTCTACACTACAAATCCCATACGTTTTTGCATTAACAACCGTCATAGGCGCAGTCATTGGCGCACAGATAGGTGCAAAAATAAGCCAACACGTGCCCAAGCATAGATTACGGCAAATACTTACCGTTATTATTGTTATCACTGCAGTTAAAATGATTGTTGATGCACTTGGCTAGAAAACAACTTAAAGACAGCTTAAGTTCTCTATGATATTTTTTTATTTTTTTTCAGCTTCTCGTTTGCACGTTGAGCTTCTATCGCTTTCCCTGTTAATTGAATCAATACTTTAAAACGATCGTAGCTATTCTCATCAAGATGACAATCTTTAAAATGTCGATCAGCATAAAATAATCCGACAGCCTGCCCTTCTACAAATAATGAGCTAGCAAAAAAAGCATCGTTGTTTGTCAAATTTTTAAACTCATCTGGTATAAGTCGCCAGTATTTTTTATGATTCCCTGGGTACAACCAGATACTCTGTTGTTTTTTCATGATATGAGTAAATAAATTAATCGGATCAAGCGGAATTGAAAATTGACTAAACTCCGGATCATTATCGCTGCCAATCATGTAGCGTGTTTTAAGGATGTTGTGCTCAAAACCTTCTAGCATCGAAAAAACGGCGCGATTTAAGCCTAAGCCATCATGTAAGCCTACCATCACCAATCCCATTAATGCATTAAGATCAAGATTTTTTGCCACGCGCTTTATTTGCTCAACAACCATCTCATATTGGTCAACTTGAGGCATCAGGCAAAAGTGTCTTGGTATGTTCTGTATTGAGGTTATTTCATCATCCTCTAGCTCTGGACTAACTGGGTAGAGCAATGATAAAGCCGCTGGCTTTGCGCAATAATAATCTGTTTCTTTGGCGGCCTCTACAGCACTTTTATGCACATGTATCGCTGCTGTCGATGTGTTTAACTCTAAATATTCACCCACATGCGATAGACAGTCTTGCATCTCTTTTGTGTACCAACCATGTTCCGCTAGGCGTCCTAACTGACAGGCCAACATAACACCATATACCCGCGGGTTCGATGCCCGTTCCGCACTAAGCACATCGGTGACTAAATCAGGTAACTTCAATCGTTGCGCAAAGGCGTAACTCAATTTTTCTAAACTAAAGCCCAACACAATGTATTGAGCCTCATCACTAGGCATTGCTTCACTTAACATCAGCTCTTCTATTTGTTGCATTTCATCGCCACCGTTCAACCATAAAGCCATTTCTGCAATATCATGTAGAAACGCAGCAATAAAGCTTTCCTTTGGCACCATGTCGGCGCGCTGTATTGCCCAATCGTAGGCTTGATAGGCGGCATGGAAGCTGCGACTTGTAACTTGCATATACCCTTTGGCTTGTGTCGATTTACAAGGTAGTGTCAGCGTCTTCATTTGTTTCGGTAATTGTTTTACCTTTGCAATACCCATTAACATCGCTGCACTTTCTAAGGTTGTGACATCTGAAGACAGGCGTCCACGCGGTAGAATATTTGCTTTATGCAATAAGGTTACGACAGCACCAGGATCGTGCAACATTGAGTCACAGTAACGATCGGTCGCTGCGCCAGAATTTATATCTAAGTGGGTTAGATCAGTAACGGTTTGTTTGAATAATGGAAATGGACGCGCCATAAACAAATCTACCCACTCCTCTATAGAGCGATGGGATGTATCGTCATGATTTTCAGCACCAACAATCTTTAACATCTACATTTCACGTATATTTGCTTTGTCACATAGATATCTCGGCATAAATGCACAAAAACTTTAGTTAAATATGCACAAAACCACTCTCGTTCTATGCCAATGATTGTCCTCAAGTAAATGATTGCTTTGCCGATATTTTCTGTATCGAGAAAAAACAGGTTTCATCATGTTCGTAATTATTGGCGCCCTTATTGTACTTGGCTGTGTAGCTGGTGGGTTTGTACTGTCCCACGGAAACCTAGCCTCGCTGTGGCAACCTTATGAAGTACTGATCATTTGCGGTGCCGCATTTGGTGCTTTTGTTATTTCTAACCCGGGTAAAGTTATTAAAGGATCATTTAGCGCCACTCTTGGCCTGTTGAAAGGTTCGAAGTACGGTAAGAAAGAGTATCTGGAATTATTAAGCCTTATGTATGATATTTTTCAAACCTCGCGTAAAGAAGGCATGATGGCCATTGAGGAACACATCGAAGAGCCAGACAGTAGCGCCATTTTCAGCAAATACCCTAAAGTTATCAAAGACCACCACGCACTCGAATTTATTTGTGATTACCTGCGCATTATTGTTGGTGGCAATATGAATCCTTTCGAGCTCGAAAACTTGATGGACATAGAACTCGAAACACACCACCACGAAGCTGAACAAGCCGCCTCAGCAATTACTCGAGTTTCAGATGGATTACCCGGATTTGGGATTGTTGCCGCAGTACTAGGTATTGTGATTACTATGTCGTCGTTGAGTGAACCACCCGAAGTGATTGGTGCTCATGTTGCGGCTGCATTGGTAGGTACTTTTCTTGGCATTCTCTTCGCATATGGTTTCGTTGGCCCAATGGCGACGGCCATTGAACATAAGGTTAACGATGAATCGAAATATCTTGAATGTATTAAAGTTTGTCTCCTTTCTACTCTCAATGGTTATAGTCCACAAATTGCGGTTGAGTTTGGTCGCAAAATCTTAGTTAGTAGTGAACGGCCATCATTTATTGAGCTTGAAGACTACTTGAAGGAACAAAAAGCCGGCTGATAGACGCTCTCGATTATGGAAGACAAAAAACAGCCCATTATTGTCAAAAAAATAAAGAAAGGCGGCCATGGTCATCATGGTGGTGCCTGGAAAGTCGCGTTCGCCGATTTTGCGGTGGCGATGATGGCCTTCTTTATGGTCATGTGGTTATTAGGTGCCGCGACTAAAGTACAGCTTGCCGGTATTTCACAGTACTTCGATAGTGTAACCTTAGTTGAAGGTACTTCCCCCGTTGCATCTCAAGGTATGGCCGGCCCTGGTGGCGCGAGCACCAGTATGATTGACATGGGTGGTCAGATGAATCTTGAAAAAGGTGATGGTGATAAACCTAATGAACAGTTTAAAGCTGATTCTGATCAATCAAAAATAGACCAACAAGTCGAAGTCGAAAAAGAACGTCGTCAGTTAATGGATTTAATGAAAGACATTAAACAATCCATTGATGATAGTGAAGCGCTTGCCGCTTATAAAAATCAATTAAAAATTGATATCACTCCAGAAGGTCTCCGCATTCAAATTCTCGATGAAGAAAATCGCCCGATGTTTAATAGTGGACAAGCCTCACTTCGTAAACACATGATCGATATTCTTTCCGAGTTAGCTATCTTCATCAACTCAGTCCCTAACAAGATCAGCATCAGTGGCCACACCGATGCCATCCCCTATGTGGGGCGTAAAAATTACAGCAACTGGGAATTATCTGCCGACCGCGCTAACACAGCACGCCGAACATTGGTTGATGGCGGTTTAGATGAAGATAGACTGGGACGCGTCGTTGGCTTAGGTTCATCTATTCTTTTCGATCCGAGGGCGCCTGAAGCACCGATCAATCGCCGCATCAGTATTATCGTCATGAACAAAGCCACTGAACAAGCCATGCTGCTCGGTGAAGGTGGTGAGATGTTAAGCAACCTTGATGATTTACCAATTGGCAGTGATGACGTCATTGAAACACCGGCACAAGATATCAATACCAAGCCACAGTTGGCTCCAATTGGTGACGATAGTGCAGGCGTTCTTGGGCAAGGCAATATCAACCCTATTAATAGTATTTTGCGTGATCTGCAAGATCTTAATCCCGACGCCAAACCCATTCCTGCGAAAAAGAAACCAGTAGAAGAGGCTGAGCCCAAAGCTGACGATAAAAAAGCTAAACCACCGGGTTTGAAGTTGCCGCCGATTATTGATCCAGCCTTGTTGCCAAAGAACCCGTAGCTATTTCTTTACGCAAAACTCATCATTGAAAATGGCTGAGGTAGTGAAGTTTATAAATAGGATTTTTTGAGTTAGACTATAAAAAATAGCTTTTATTCTTTTCCTTCTGTACTTTTGCTAGCTGAGTTCAAATACGTATGAATCCAGATTCTTTGCTCTCAGCATCAAGTGCAATTCTCAATACTGGGCTAATCCTCGCTGCAGTGTTTGCGGTATATTTTCTACGTCGACCAACGTTACAAAATAGCGAATCCTGGCAAGCAACACTAACGCCATTGTCATCCATCATCGGCAGTGGTTTTTTGATTATGTCTCCCTTATTAGCCAGCGTTGTTGGTGGGCTTTCACCCCTTGCCGTGATCGGTATTGTAGTGCTGGCCTATGCTATCGGCAGCGTTATACGATTCAACATCCTGCACGTAGAACCGCGAATAAGAGATGGCTCTTTGTCAAAAAAAACCAGAGAGGTAGAGTATCTAGGTGATATTGCGCTAGTTTTGGCCTACATGGTTGCTATCGCATTTTACTTGTCATTGCTGTCCTCATTTTTATTAAACTATCTCGGCATAGAAAACCTCGCTGCAGAGCGATGGTTAACAACCACCATCATCATCATTATTTCAATTGTGGGTTATAAACGAGGGTTAGGTGGGCTGGAAAAGCTAGAAGCCGCATCAATGACTGTTCAACTTTCGATTGTGTTTGCGTTACTACTTGGCCTTACTGCCTTTTCCTATCTTTTTTATACATCGGGTGAGAGTTTAAATTTTGACTTTCCACATCGAGATGTCAGTACCCAGATACGAATACTTGCGGGTGCTTTACTCGTTGTTCAAGGTTTTGAAACGTCACGATTTCTTGGAAAAAAATACAGTCCACAAGTGCGTGTTTCATCGATGAGAAAAGCCCAAATCATTTCGGGAATCCTATATGTCGTCTCTGTCATTTTATTTTTACCTGTTGTTCAACAGCTTGATCTTCAACATATCCAGTTGGCAAAAATTGTCGATGTTACTGGAGTAGCGGCCATAGTGTTGCCCTTTATGTTAATCGGTGCAGCACTGTTGAGTCAGTTTAGTGCAGCAGTCGCCGATACGGGAGGAGGAGGAGGCTTATTAAGCGAGAGCAGTCGAGATAAATTGTCAACACGTGTCAGCTACCTGGGTATTTCAGTCTGTGCAATACTGCTGGTCTGGGCGGTAGAGCTGATTGAGATTATTACCCTCGCATCCCGAGCATTTGCATTTTATTATTTTCTGCAGACTTTACTAGCGCTTAATTTTTGCTATCGAGATTGTGCACCTGAATCGAGAATGACTTTATGGACACGCATATTATTTATTACAATTGCAGTCATACTTGCCTATATTATCTTTTTTGCAATCCCAGCAGAATAATAAAACATTACAAACTAGATCATAAATTCTGCCATGACTGTTTTATAGTGTGGGATTGATTCTACCCTATTCTCACAGCCTATTGATATAAGTTTGAATTAACTTTGGAATACAATAATAAAACTAGGCGATGTGTCATCACCCAGTTTTTTATTTGTGAACTTCTCCAAACTTTATTTTTATATTCAATTATTTATTGTCATAAAAGTACGTCACGACGGTGATTTTTCTCAATCGCTTTTATGTTGGCCCGCTTCCGCCGCTGCCTCTTCCACTAATTGTTTCTTACGTCCTTTATTGATGCCAACCCAGAAGGTTCGCGCAATCACGAATAAGGTAAGCGCCATCAACCCCATGGCAACAGGGCGTTGGAAGAACATGAACGTGTCAAACTCGGAAATGATCACCACCTGCTGCAGAGCACGTTCCCACTCTGGTGCCAGAATGAAGCCGATCAGGAAAGCCACGTAGGAAAAATCAAACTTCCGCATATAGTAGCCAATGAAACCGAACGCGAGCATAACACCCACATCAAACATCGACGACTGCCCCAAATAAGATCCCATGATGCAAGTGAAGACCACGATCGGATATAGGATCATCGCCGGAATATTAACAGCCTTACAGAAAAAACGAAGTCCAAACCGTCCAATTACTAATAAGAATAAACTGGCTACTAGCAGGCTGCCGTAAACACCATACATGAATTGGGCATTTTCAATAAACAACAGAGGACCCGGTTGCATGCCATGGATCATGAATGCGCCCATCAACATGGCAACCGCTAAATTACCGGGAATACCCAAAACGAACAAAGGAATCATGCTCGCAGCCACTACCGCACTATTTGCGGACTCGGACGCGGCAACGCCTTCCAAACGACCTTTACCAAACTCTTCTTTATGCTTGGATCGCTTCATCGCTTGGTCGTAAGACATGAACGATGCCACTGGCGCGCCCAGTCCGGGCATGGCGCCAACACCAATACCAATCAAGCTACCACGCAGCATGGTTTTGGTACTTGCAAAAAATTCCTTAACAGACAGCATTCGATCTTTAAGCTTTGACGAAAACACATGGATCGTGTGCTCACCTCCGCCTTTTACGGTGAATTTTTCTAATTGTAGAAGAATTTCTGAAAACGCCAATAGCCCAATTGCCACGGGTATCAGTGATAATCCGCCGCCTAATTGGTAGATATCAAAGGTCAGTCTAGGTAATGCCGTCACTGGCTCGGTGCCGATAAGCCCCACCATAATGCCAAAGCCGGCTGCCATCAAACCACGGCCGATGGAATTAGTGCCGATGCCCGCGATGACTGTCAGAGCCAATGAAATCAGTGCAAAGATTTCCGCTGGTCCCATGAACAGCGCCACTGCCGCCAGGGGTGCGGCAATCAGGATCAGCACCAATGTTGAAATAAAGTCGCCTGCCACCGAACTATATAGTGCCATGCGTAATGCCTTTTCACCCTTTCCTTGCTGGGTGAGCGGATAACCATCCCATGAGGTTGCCGCCGCCTCTGGTGTGCCGGGTGTTCGCAATAATACAGCTGACACCGCACCGCCAAAGAATGCGCCCTTGTTCAATCCCACTAGAAAACCGATGGCGGTTAGCGGCGACATGTAATAAGTGACAGGGATGAATAGTGCAATGGCCATGGGACCATTGATGCCGGGGATGGCGCCAATCAAAACCCCAATCGCAACCCCTACAAAGATAAACATCAGGCTGGCAGGTGCTATGGAGTCCAGTAGACCCGCAATGATCATTTCCATGTTTCTTGTATCCTACTTCTTGTTGTTGTTATTGTTATTTAAATCTGCGTTAGTTTATTCGGCTAGAAAAGCTGTGGACCCGGTACGGGTACGCCAAAACCATAACGCATGACGATGTAGAGAACGGCCGTCAGAGCAACCGACACCACTATCGACTGAATCCACTTGCGATTACCGATGACGTATTGGAAGATCATCAGGAAGATGAAAGATACAAATATGTAGGCAATATATTCAATCGCTACAACCAGTAATATGCACGGTATCATTGTGCTGAACAGGTGCCGCAGTTTTACGCGCCCTACCTGTGTAAAACCAGCACTCTCTCCCATATCTTCTGGAAACTCACTTTCATCAGCCGATATAGACTTGTTCATATAGCTTGCTACACCGATACGTAGCAATGAAAGACAAGCCATAAACAATATGACGCCAACAGATACGTTGGGGACCAGAGCCGGTGAAGCGCCATAGCCAGGATATTCAGGTGTATAGGTGGGGATGCCCCAGGTTAACATTAATATACTAAATCCAGCGATCACTAGATAAGCAATCGCATCTCTTTTAATTCTTGTCACTCGTTTTTCCTTTAACTCTAACCGCGAAAAGCGAAGTCACCAGACCGGAGTTTTTCTCCGGCCCGGTGATACTGCCTATTTATTTTTTCGCTTGCGCGCCAAAGGTGGCGTATAAATCTTTCGCAGTTTTGTCCGCGTTGGTTTCACCCCATTTAACAGGACGCATCAACAGGTTACCCGTGATGTAATCTTGCGTTTCCTTATCGCGTGCTAGTGTATTTGCTGCCGCCAGAAGTTTAGCCTTGGCTTTCTTATCAAGACCCTTCGGAGCAACCAAAGCAACGATCATTTCAATCTGCTCATCGTAGCCTTGTTCGCGCAAAGTTGGCACATGCTTTGTGTACTCAGCAGGTAAACGATCACCTAAAGCAGAAGCAATTAATTTGATCTTGCCGGCTTCTACATTCTTGTAAAGAATCGCGCCTACATAACCAATAGAAACATGCCCACCGGTTACGGCACGAATCACAGATGGACCACCTTTAGAAGGTGTTAACGACAGCTTTACACCTTCCTTTTCGGCCATACGTTTAAGTGCATCTCGGTCATCAGAACCGTGGAACATAGCAACCATTGCTTTGTTATTTTTCTTGTGCCAAGCAAAAGCTCCCTTCAATGTATCCCATGGTTTATCTGGTGTAGAGATAAAACCACTAGAGTTCAGCGCAACCAATGTTAAAAAGTCAAAGTCATCTGACTTGTACTGTAGCTTGTCATGGTGCGGTGAATAAGTGTAAGCAGTTAATGATGTCACACCAATGCTATAACCGTCAGTCTTCGAACGAGCCAGCTCGGTTGCCATTACGGTACCGTGCCCACCTTTTACGTTCTTCACGTTGATGGGTTGTCCCATCAGCTTACCCATGCGTTGGCTGAGGCCACGTGTCAATCGGTCGATCTGTGAGCCAGGTTGGGTCATGGTCATAAACGTAATAGGACGGGTAGGATAATCCTCCGCCATGGCACCAGTAGTGACTGCAACCATTAAAAGGCCGAGTCCGAATTTAAATAGTTTTTGCATCTTAACTTCTCCGTGTTTTCAGAATATTTATATTCTCCGCTCCTTGAAATCACAAGGAACGAACTTCATTTATTTTTTACTAGTGCACCAATAATAACGAACGAGAGTCGATATCTTTGTCGCCTAGACGACAATATTGACATAGACAACTGAATATTAAAAAATCGTTATACACCTCTAAAGCAATATTAGGCAAAGCAAATATAGATCTGAAACTTAGACCTCAAATTCCCTGCTATCAAATATCTTGTAGCTTGATTGCAAAATGCTATCTGGCACACAGACAGCCATCATGTCATGATTAGCATCGGATAGGAAAAAAGAACAAATCCATATAGTGCAACCCGACCAACTGCGCGGCCTTCTTAAAGCAAGTGCCGCTTAAGGCTTATTCATGACTTCAGCAAACAGCCCTCTGTCTTGGCCATCAGAGGCCGCTCAATATCCAGACGATTCTGTGCGTGCCTTTGCTGCGCCCGGTAGCAATCTAGCACTGGACTTCCACGGCGATCCAGCGACTGCTGGCCTAGCCATCTTCTCCGATGGCAATCACCACATGGCACTCGAAGCTTCTGTGCGTGCCTTCCTTACTGCGACGCCAGATGTGGGTGATGTGTTCTACACCACCACCCCGCCCGCGCCATTGGTTGATGCATTAAAAGGTGATGGCTTGGTAGTAGGTAATCTTCGCATCAGCCGCAAGCCGGATGTATTTATCGGCCCTAACAACATTTTGGATAGTCTTGTCGATGCTGGCTTAGTAACCCAGCACGTACCGTTCGCCGAAAGCCGAGGCAATGTTATTCTGGTACGCAAAGGCAATCCGAAAAACATCACCTCTATCACCGATCTGCTATCTGATGATGTCACTGTGACGTGTTCTAACCCTGTTACAGAAAAAGCGAGCTATTCAGTTTATGCAGAAGCGGCCATGGGCTTGGCATGTGAAGCCGGTGCGGATGGAGACGCAGTGGTGGCGAAACTGTCCACGGCGGGCGCGAAGACGGTACATTCACAAATCATACACCACCGAGAAGTACCCGAACTGATAGGCGCAGGCCATGCAGATGCAGCGATCATCTACTACCATTTGGCGCTTCGCTACAGCCGAATCTTCCCTGATGTATTTGAACTTGTGGACGTTGGGCAGGTGCTATCGGGAGAACGCTCACTTAGTAACCCCACAACCCGATACCACATTGGGATCGTCGCTGACGGTGGCAAGTGGGGTGAACATTTCGTTTCTTTCATGCAAAGCAATGCGGCTCAAAGCCTATACGAGGATCACGGGCTTCTGCGTCTGTGCTGAAACCATTACCGCTTTTTGTACTGCATATCACATCTTGCAAGAATGACTAAAATAAGAAATATAATATGGCGGAGAGGGAGGGATTCGAACCCTCGGAGCCCGCAAAGGCTCACTTGATTTCGAATCAAGCCCATTCGGCCAGCTCTGGCACCTCTCCGAACGTGCAAATCGGCACGAAAATCGATTCTACCCTATTCTCACAGCACTTTGATATGCCCCCGAATTAACCTCGAAATACTATAATAAGATATTGATTTATAATATAATTACCCTCAGGGGAGTGCCTATTCTCGAAATAACATTAAAAGTCTAGGCATGTCATTTTGGCGATGTTTGACTAAAATTGCAGTAGACCTCAGATTTTTGTGGTCTGAGTCTGGGCATGCAGTAACCATGGGTGGGAATACTTGCGATATTTAACGATCATTCTGCTTGGCTTAGTATTATCCGGCTGCAATGAACAACTAACGACGCTGCAAAAGGTTCAGCGTGATGGCTTACTTTACGTTGCCACACGCAACAGCCCAACAACCTTCTATGAAGGTCCCGAAGGCAGTGCCGGTCTGGAATATGACCTTGTCAGCCGCTTTGCCGACGAACTAGGTGTCGAGTTAAAGATGGTCACACCCTCAAATTTAGCGGACACATTGTCCATGGTAAGCCGTGGCGAAGTCCACTTTGCGGCGGCTGGCCTGACGGTCACGGAACCCCGCAAACACTGGGTGCGGTTCGCCAAGCCCTATCAGGACATTACTCAACAACTGGTTTATCGAATGGGTAATAAACGCCCACGTAAAATCAAAGATGTCATCGGTAAACATCTTGAAGTCGTGGCCAACAGTAGTCACGTCGAGCAGCTTGAGGTGCTTCAAAACAGCACTCCTGATCTGGAGTGGATGGAAAATCAGGAATTAGGCAGCGATGAATTACTCAATTTAGTCTGGGAAAGTGTCATTGATTACAGTATCGCCGACTCAAACGAAGTTGCACTAAACCAGCGTTTTTATCCAGAACTACGTGTTGGCTTCGATATCAGCAAACCACAGCAACTCGCCTGGGCCTTCCCCAATAAAAGTGAAGATGACAGTCTCTATATCGCCGCTAATAATTTTATTACACGGATGAAGTCCAGTGGTGAACTCGACAATATTCTAGAACGTTATTATGGACACATTGAACGCTTAAACTATGTTGGCACACACCTTTATATGCGCCACGTACAAAGACGTTTACCTAAGTACCAACCACTGTTTGAGGCCGCAGCCACTAACGAAAATATGGATTGGCGATTACTTGCCGCCATTGGTTATCAGGAATCACACTGGAACCCTAAAGCTCGCTCACCAACGGGTGTGCGCGGGATGATGATGCTGACATTACCCACTGCTAAATATCTCGGTGTACAGAACCGAATTGATCCTGAGCAAAGTATCACCGGTGGTGCGAAGTATATTAAAAAATTACTAAGCCGTGTCCCTAAGCAAATACTAGAACCTGATCGCACCTGGTTTGCGCTGGCCGCCTACAACGTTGGCCATGGTCATGTTGAAGATGCACGTATTATCACTCAGATACGTGGAGGCAACCCCAATCTGTGGAAAGATGTCAAAGAGAACTTACCATTGCTCAGTCGCAAGAAATGGTATCAAAAAACTAAACATGGCTATGCTCGTGGCCGCGAGCCTGTGAGTTATGTTGAGAATATTCGCAGCTACTACGACTTGTTAGTTTGGTTTAGCGACCAAAATGAAGATGTTATTTCCTACCCTAGACAAAAACCGTTCGAGGTTATTTCGCCGGCACTATAAGTGTATTCTACTCGCGTAATATAAATTTAATTCAGCACTAAGTATCTAATAACTTACGAACCTTTTTTAGCATAACGTCCGCATAATAAGGTTTGCGCAAAATATTATTTTGTATCTCACTATCAATATTATCTACATTTCTATTGTCAGTAAAACCACTTGCTAACAAAATTTTCATCTTTGGATATTTTTTCTGAACAACAGCCGTTAACTGGTAACCGTCCATTTCTGGCATGATGATGTCAGTTAATAGTAAATCAATATGCTCGCGTTCAAGTATTTCCAATGCCTCTGCGCCACAGCTTGCACTAACTACACCGTATCCTCGCTTACGTAAAATAGTCGAGCCCAAATTAAGTAATGAAGGTTCGTCATCAACAACCAATATTTTCTCATCACCACTGCTATCAAAAACAGCATCATCAGACACTACTTGCTTATTTTTAGCGCTCTCATGATAGCGGGGGAAATATAACGTAAATCGACTACCATGGTTTATTTCAGAATAAACTTTAATAGTGCCACCTGAACGTGTGACAAAACCGTATACTTGGCTTAACCCAAGCCCGGTTCCCAGTTCACCTTTAGTTGTAAAATAGGGATCAAAAATATTCTTTATCGTCTCATCAGTCATTCCACAACCTGTATCAGAAACACTTAACGACACATAGTCTCCGGACTCAATTTGTAATATCTGTGCATCTGCTTCACTAACAATTTCATTTCGCGTCTGAATAGTCAGTAAGCCGCTAGCGTTATCCATAGCATGTAAGGCATTAATACAAAGATTTAATACAGTATCTTCCAGTTCACTATTATCACTCCAAACAAGCCACAAATCATGAGCCAACTCAAATGTCAGCTTAATTCTCGCTGTCAAGGTTCGCTCCAGCATGTGTTGCTGCTCATTCAATAATGTATTAATTTCAACTTTGCAGGAAGTACTTGATTTATGGCGTGAGAATGATAAAAGTTTTTTAGTTAATTTAGCACCCCGTTCACTTGCGTGATAAATTTCATGTGCATAGTTTGCTAGTTCAGGCTGGTCTACCAACGACTCCTTCAGTAGCTCTGCATAACCAAGAATAACACTCAACATATTATTGTAATCGTGGGCAACGCCACCAGTCAGTTTGCCGATTGCATCCATTTTCTGGCTTCTTTGTAGTTGCTCCGCTTGTTTTATTCTGTCAGTAACATCTGTCGATATACTACAAATCGCATAGGCCTGGTTGGCATCATCAAACAATGGAAACTTAACTGATATATAGCTTCGAGTCTCATTGGCATAAGTAAATACTTCTTCAAACTCTTGAGGCAACTCCGAACTAAGCACCAGACTTTCGTTACGTTTCATTTCGTCCACATCATGAAGCGAAAATGCTTCATCAGCATTTCTTCCCTCAATATTTTCATTTGAAATATTAAGCAAATTGGACAATGGTTTATTAATAAAAACAAAATTACCAGCAATATCTTTGACATAAACAAGTGAAGGTGAATTATCAAGAATGGCTTGTAGGTCACGCTTATTCTTAGCGGCACTCTCACGTAACTTATACTGCTCAGTGATATCGTTAAACACAAGCACCATACCCAAGAGCGGCCCATTACCGGTTCGAATTGGCGCTGCAGAATCAGCAATTTGATATTCCGTACCATCTTTAGAAATTAAAGTTGTGTGGTTACTAAGAAAGACAGTTTCACCCGTTGACAACACTTTCTCAACTGGATTAGTAATTGTTTCACGTGTAGAGGCATCAATGATTGGAAAAACATCTTTAATAGGTAGACCCTTTGACTCGACAGCAGTCCAACCAGTAAGCCTTTCAGCGACAGGATTCATTGTAGCAATGTTACCCACACTATCAGTTGTAATAACTGCATCACCAATTGAATATAGCGTGGTTCCTATCAGCTCTTTTTCCTTAAACAATCTCTGCTCAGTATCATGCTGATGTTTTAATATTTCCTTAATTGAGGAAAATGCCTTTCTTGCTATCAGACCACTAAAGACAGATGTAACCAACAAGAAGCAGAGCATAAAAGTTATACGTAAATCTATTGCGCTACTCGCATCACTTAGAAGATCTTCTGATGCAATTTTATACAGTCTATTCATTTGCGATAGCGTTAAAATAACAGCTTCAACATTATAGATAGTAACATTATGTTCAGCAGCATCTGCTGCAGGTTCACCTTCAAGTATTAACCGAAATGGTGCCAATTCTCTTTCTAACCGATCTATCAGTAATATAAACTCGGCTATTTTATAATTATTCTGTATAGCTGACAGCTTCTTAGCGCTATCATTGATGACGTGCAATGACTGCGAATTGGCTAGTAATAACTGTTTACTAACGCTCCCTGATTCATCGACACCCTTGCCAACGATCAATCTCGTCTTTACCAGCAAAATTTCATTATTCAACTCACTTACATATTGCAAAGAGGCTGAGTAAAAATTTTTATCAAGATCTTCAGTTTTTCTTTGTTCATACACTTGCCACAAAACCATCGCCACAACAGAAACGGACACCAACAGAACGACTGCAATCAATTGCTTTACGTGTGCAATGATTTTAGAGTCAGCAACAATTGTCATGGTTAATCCGTCGTCTTCACAAGACCAAGATTCTCTGCGATCTCTGCCAATCTGGAAAAATCTGATCTAGAAGCAGGCAAAAAACCACCCGCATCAATCTTAGACAATATTCTGACATGCTTTTGGTCAAGTGGTGATAATGATAAAAATGCGTCACGAATTTTTATTATAACTGATGGTTCAAAGTCGAATTGTGCTGCCCATACATAATCCGGGTAAGGAGGGGTTTCCCATATGACAGTAACAAGGTCTTTATTTAAGCGTCCATCTTCAAACATCATCTTAATGATTTTTGAATTAGCGACACCAATATCGACAAAACCATTTTGAACCATCATTGCCGTCTTATCATGTGAGCCAGCATATTCAATCTTGTCAAAGAATTGCTCAGGATTTATATTTTTTTTCTGTAGAAAATAACGAGGCATTAAGTGGCCAGAAGTAGAAAGCTTAGAACCAAAAGCAAACTTCTTACCCTTGTAGTCTGAAATATTGCCTAGATTGCTATTTCCTCTGGCGATAAAATAACTATTAAAACGCACATCAACATCTCTCATTACCACCGCTTTAGCCTGAAACTTCTCATTTGCCTGTATAAAGGTATAACCACCAAAATAGGCAATATCAATCTTTTTTTCACCGTATAAGGCTAAAAGATCAGCGTAGCTTTCAGGTATGACAACTTCATAAGGCCTATCAAGTTTCTCAGAAAGATAGGTAAATAGCGGCGTATAGCGTTTTAATAAAGCTTCTCTACCCTGATCAGGTAAAATACCAATCTTTAGCACCGACGGCATTTTGCGGTTCGATTTAGGTTCTGAACAGCCAGTGACAAACGTAGATAACAGTACTGAAAGCAGCACTAAAAGAAGACTTAATTTAGATCGATTGATAGGTTTCATGGCTACAGCATTCCGTTATTGCTAGCGTAAAATGTAGTTATCATCTTTCTTATATAACTATATTACAATATAGAATTTGTGCATCTGCGTCTATTAAACGTCTATAATTTAGTGGTATTTTGACGGCCTTATTTGGGCATTAATTAGTATATGAAGCCCTATTCAGATTTTCTTCGTCGGGACTTAAAAAAAGCCTTAAGTAAGTCACTACTGTGCTCTGCTAACACACCTCCGATTACTTCCACATGGTGATTTAGTTTTCCATCAGTTGGGACTTGATAAACATTACATACGGCACCGGCACGAGGGTCTTCAGCAGCAAATACCAGTCGTTTTACCCGCGCATGAATAATCGCACCAATGCACATAATGCAAGGCTCTAAGGTCACGTAAAGCGTAGTATCAACTAAGCGGTAGTTATTAATATTTTTTGCGGCTGCACGCAAAGTTTGAATCTCAGCGTGGGCGGTAGGGTCATGTTCGGCGATTGGCCGGTTCCAGCCTTCACCAATAATTTCTGATTGCTTATTTAATAGCACTGCCCCAACGGGGACTTCACCTTCTTGTTCAGCTTTGCGCGCCAAATCTAGCGCGTATCGCATCCACTTTATATCTTCATCAGATGCAGGGGATGAATCTATTCCCATTCAATTGTCGCAGGTGGTTTACCTGAAATATCGTAGGTAACACGAGAGATACCATCGATCTCATTAATGATCCGGCGTGAAACCAAATCAAGGAAGTCATACGGCAAGTGTGCCCAACGTGCCGTCATAAAATCAATAGTTTCAACAGCACGTAACGCCACTACATAATCATAGCGGCGGCCATCTCCCATTACGCCAACTGAACGTACTGGTAAAAACACTGCAAAGGCCTGACTCACTTGATCATATAAATCGTGATTGCGTAATTCTTTAATAAAAATATCATCGGCTAAACGAAGTATGTCGGCATATTCTTTTTTCACTTCGCCAAGAATGCGAACACCTAAGCCCGGACCCGGGAACGGGTGACGATAAACCATTTCTGACGGCAACCCAAGTTCGATACCGATTTTACGCACTTCGTCTTTAAACAGTTCACGTAGCGGTTCTACCAGTTTTAATTTCATGTGTTCAGGTAAACCGCCAACGTTGTGGTGCGATTTAATCACATGCGCTTTTCCGCTTTTAGCGCCGGCAGATTCAATAACATCTGGGTAGATTGTGCCTTGTGCCAGGAAATCCATGCCTTCCAGTTTATTAGCTTCTTCTTCAAAGATTTCAATAAACAAGTTACCAATAATTTTTCGTTTCTTTTCAGGATCGCTTTCGCCTTTCATCGCGGTGAGAAAACGTTCTTCAGCATCAACACGGATGACTTTCACGCCCATATGTTGGGCAAAAGTTGCCATCACTTGATCGCCTTCCTGATAACGGAGTAAGCCGTTGTCAACAAATACGCAGACTAATTGATCGCCAATCGCCTTGTGTAGCATTGCTGCGACGACGGATGAGTCAACCCCTCCCGAAAGACCAAGTAATACTTTTTTGTCGCCGACTTGTTTTCTAACACTCACAATACTGTCTTCTACAATATTATTAGGTGTCCATAACCCGGCACAACCACAAATCTCGTGTACAAAACGATTAATCAGTCGTTCGCCTTGACGAGTGTGAGTAACTTCAGGGTGGAATTGGATACCGTAGAAGCCGCGATCTTCGTCAGCGATACCGGCAATGGGTGCATTGTCCGTGCTGGCAATACATTTAAAGCCTTCGGGTAAGGCATCAACTTTATCACCGTGGCTCATCCACACATCTAATAAACCATAACCTTCTTCAGTGGTGTGGTCTTCGATATCAATGAGTAACTTTGAATGACCGCGTGCACGCACTTGAGCGTAACCGTATTCATGCTTTGCAGACGTCGTTACATCACCACCAAGTTGCGCGGCCATGGTTTGCATGCCATAACAAATACCTAACACCGGCACACTGGCTTCAAACACAACTTGTGGTGCGCGCGGTGTTTCGTCAGCGGTAACCGTTTCTGGACCACCGGATAGAATAATGCCGTTAGGTTTAAATTCTGTTAAGTATGAATCTTCCATATCCCAAGGAAGAATTTCACAATAAACACCCGCTTCGCGCACACGACGGGCAATCAATTGAGTGTATTGTGATCCAAAATCGAGAATTAAAATCCGGTCAGTGTGAATACTGGACATTATTATTGCCTTACCCTGGTAGAATTATTATTGGGCAGCACACTATTGTGTACCGCCCGCTTATGGTTATGAAATTTTGTTAGCTACTGGTACGGTAGTTAGGCGCTTCTTTGGTAATCGTTACATCGTGAACATGACTTTCATTCATACCCGCTGATGTTACACGCACAAACTCAGGCTTAGTACGCATCTCTTCCATATTGGCACAACCGGTGTAACCCATGCTGGCACGTACGCCGCCAAGTAACTGATGAACAATATTTAACACGCTACCTTTATAGGGGACACGGCCTTCGATACCTTCAGGGACTAACTTGTCTTGGTCAGAACTTTCTTGGAAGTAGCGATCACTGGAACCGTCTTTTTGTGCCATCGCACCAATCGACCCCATACCGCGGTACGATTTATAAGAACGACCCTGGAACAGTTCAACTTCACCCGGTGATTCATCTGTACCAGCAAACAAACTGCCCATCATCACACAATGTGCGCCCGCTGCAAGTGCCTTCGCAACGTCACCTGAATAGCGAATGCCGCCATCGGCAATTAACGGAATACCACTTTTGCGTAATTCATCGGCAACATTCGCTACCGCGGTAATTTGTGGCACACCAATACCGGTAACAATACGGGTAGTACAAATTGAACCGGGACCGATACCGACTTTTACTGCATCAGCGCCAGCATCACGTAGTGCTGCGGCTGCAGCCGCCGTCGCAATGTTGCCACCAATCACTTGCACGTCAGGGAAATTCTTTTTCACCCAGGCGACTTTATCAATCACGCCTTGCGCATGACCATGAGCCGTATCAACAACGATCACATCAACGCCGGCTTCCGCCAATGCTACTACGCGTTCATCATCTATTGCGGTACCCACCGCAGCACCAACGCGCAAACTACCATTTGCATCCTTACTCGCTAACGGTTTTTCGGTGGCCTTTTGAATATCTTTTACCGTAATCAAACCGCGCAGTTCAAAAGCGTCATTTATCACCAATACTCTTTCAATACGATGTGCTTGTAACTTGGCAATCGCTTCTTCACGGCTGGCGCCTTCTTTGACTGTGACCAATTTTTCTTTAGGCGTCATCACTTCAGAAACAGGTGCGTCATAGCGAGTTTCAAAACGCACATCGCGTCCGGTAACAATACCGACCAGTTGGCCTTTATCAACCACCGGCACACCCGAAATCTTGTGGCGACGAGTCAGTTCCAATAGATGACCAATGGTCACATCTGGGGCGACCGTGATTGGGTCTTGCACTACCCCACTTTCAAATTTCTTTACCGAGCGCACTTCTGCCGCTTGCACTTCAGGGGTCATATTCTTATGAATAATCCCGATACCACCTTCCTGAGCCATGGTGATGGCCAAACGCGCTTCGGTGACTGTATCCATCGCTGCCGAGACGACAGGAATGTTAAGGCTGATATCACGGGTAAGTTGCGTCGCCAGGCCAACTTCTTTCGGCAACACAGTAGAGTGGGCAGGCAGCAATAAAACATCGTCAAACGTAAGCGCTTCTTCAATAATCCGCATGAAAAATCCCATGTCAGCTAATGCTCCAATCAATAGAATCAGAGCCAAGTTAATTAGCAGTTAATTATAGAGTTTGACGGCGGCTGGGTAAACTAGGTAGCCTATAGATATCGTCAGAAACTACAGTCCTGATGGGGGACTTATTAATTGCTCTGGTGAGCTGAAAAGCTGTCTTTTCAGCTAAGATAGCCGTAATATTAGGCTACTTTACACAAAACACTACAATAACATTTACTCCTCGGAGGAGAATCACCAATGAAAAAAATCGCTATTTTTGCTGCTGCCGCCAGCCTAGTCGTCACTAGCAGTGTATTTGCTAAAGGTCCAAGCAAGAAAGAAGCCGCTTCTGCAGTACAAGCTGCCGTAAAATCAATTGAATCTGCGAAGAAAAGCCGTGGTGAATGGCGTGATAGCTACAAAATTCTTGGTAAAGCGAAAAAAGCTTACCGCAAAGGTGATTTAGCCAATGCCGTGAAACTGGCTAATAAGGCTGAAAGACAAGGCAAAATTGGCAAAGCACAAGCTATTGCTGAAAAAAGTGCCTCTATTCCTGCTTACGTTAAGTAAGTTAGAATAATCTAAACATTAAAGGCCGGCATTAGCCGGCCTTTTTTGTTGCAGCGCCCCAGTCAGGCTATGATGTCGTCATGAACGAATATGAAGAACCACGGCAGATATTCAGCGTTTCCGACCTCAGTGCGCAGGTGCGCGCCACACTAGAGGCCAATTTCCCGTTAATTTGGCTAGAAGGCGAAATATCCAATCTCGCCAGTCCAGCCTCAGGCCATATCTATTTCTCAATAAAAGATTCCAAAGCCCAGATCCGCTGCGCCATGTTCCGTATGAAACGGCGGTTACTCGACTTCAGTCCAGAAAATGGCATGCAGGTGCTAATGCGTGCCAATGTTGGCTTATATGAAGCCCGTGGCGACTTCCAACTAATCGTCGAACACATGGAAGAAGCCGGCGATGGCGCCCTCCGGCGTGAATATGAGCAGCTCAAACGCAAACTGAGAAATGACGGTTTGTTTGACAGCGCGACCAAACAAACCCTGCCGAAACTACCTAAACGCATTGCTGTCATCACCTCGCCCACTGGTGCGGCGGTACGCGATATTATCAGCGTAATGCAGCGTCGCTTCCCGGCAATTGAAATCCGTATTTACCCAGTGCCAGTACAAGGTGATGGCGCCGCTGAGAAAATCGCAGCCGCCATTAAACTCGCCAATAAACGCAAAGATTGTGACGTGCTGCTAATCGGCCGTGGCGGCGGCTCGCTTGAAGACCTGTGGGCCTTTAATGAAGAAGTGGTTGCCGAAGCTATTTTTGCCAGTCAGTTACCAACAATTAGCGCAGTGGGTCATGAAGTCGATTTCAGTATTGCCGATTTTGTCGCCGATGTTCGCGCCCCGACACCTTCAGCGGCAGCAGAAATCCTCAGCCCTGATAGAAATGTTTGGCAACAAGCACTAGCGCAGCAGCAACAGCGCCTGCAGCGCAGTATGCAAAACCAGTTACAGCAGCAGAGCCAACACCTCGACTGGTTGGCACGCCGGGTTATTTCCCCTGAGCAACGAATCAAACAAGGCGAGCAATCTATCAGTGCCTTAAAACAACGCTTGCAAGCAGTCATGCAAGAAACCCTGCTCAGTACTCAGAATCGTTACACTGGCTTACATGCCAGTTTGATGCAATGCACACCGAGTCATCGTCTCAATTTGCACCAACAACAACACGCGCAATTAACTCAGCGCCTAGCGCGCGCGATGAAACAGCGCCTGGAACAAAGTAACGAGCAACTGGTTACAATAGGTAGAGCTCTTGATACCGTTAGCCCACTAGCCACCTTAAGCCGCGGTTATGCTATCGTTAATCGCAAAGATAATGGTGAACTGCTACGCGATTGTGCGGCCATAAATAAAGACGATCTTGTTGAAGCCCAATTAGGTAAAGGCAAACTACTTTGCCAAGTAAAAGAAGTGGAAACTGATTAATGATAGCTAAACAACCTAAAATCTTTATTCGACTATGTTGTCTTTTCTTAAGCATACTGTTAAGTGCCTTTGTCACAAACAGTTATGCCCTGCCTCAGCATAGTGCCGTGCCCGGTGGTGTTGCTGTTGTGCCACTTAAAGTCAAAACAACGCGAACACCAACTGTCCATTACCGACAACGCCGGGTTATGGTTATTGCTGAAAAGGATCAATGGCTCGCGGTAGTGGGCATTCCTTTAACCGCTAAACGCGGTCAGCACCGGCTGTTAATTAAAACCTTTGATGGTCGCAATCTAAAACAAGCATTTAATGTTAAGCCCAAAAAATATGCCAGCCAACGTCTAACCATTAAAAATAAACGCAAGGTTAACCCCTACGCAAAAGACTTAGATCGCATTCGTAGTGACAAGAAAACTATTGTCAGCGCTCTCAGTCACTGGTCCGATAAAAAAAAGGCTCCTGACAATTTTATTCAACCTGTTGATGGAATTTTTAGCAGCCCATTTGGCTTGCGACGATTCTTTAACGACCAACCTAGAAAGCCGCATAGTGGTTTAGATATAGCCGCCAGTGAAGGCACTGCCATTGTCGCCCCGGCCGACGGTACCATTGTTAATACTGGCGATTACTTTTTTAATGGCAACACTGTCTTTATCGATCACGGCCAAGGCTTAATCACTATGTACTGTCATATGAGTCGTATTGATGTAAAACCCGGTGACAAAGTTAAGCAAGGCAAAACATTCGGTGCAGTAGGTCAAACTGGCCGCGTGACAGGTGCGCATTTACATTGGGGTGTCAGTCTCAACAATGTCCGTGTCGATCCGACGCTTTTTTTGCCCACAGCGTTAACGAAGTAATTATTTAAACTGGCCACACGAATCAGCACAAGTAAGTAGCGAAACTGAAAACAAGTGGAAACACCCCGCTTCTAATATCCGTCTGGATTTTCATGGTGATCCCTGCCTTGCACAATTAGCTGTATTCTCCGATAGTAGCCATCATCCAGACAAAAATTACTGACGGAATAGATAACCACGACCATGAAAATTACAGCAATCTAAGCTTAGTTCCCTTGCCAGTATTTTTTGTCTCTTCAGACATGCTTTCTGTACTCGAGCTCAGAATAAGCCTCCATTTATCGCTATTCGTCCGGGACAAAATTCCACCCCGGGCGACATTTCATTATTTAATACTATTGATAAAACTTAAATCAACCAGTTCTTCAACTTTAAGTGGTTTACTAATGTAACCCAGCTCATGAGAGTAGTTCATCAGACGCTGGAAAAAAGCAGTATCTTTTGCTGTGATGTCCCATTCCCAACCCAAACGTGTGCGTGCATTAGCAACAATATCGGTGCCTGTATGTGTCACACCTTTATCATCAGTTACATCTTGCAATTTAAATGCTTTAGCAATAATGTCGTTACCCGCCGTTGGGCTAGAGTTTAAAAACTCAACGGCTTTCTTATGCGCTCTTAATACACCTTTAATTGCTTTTTGCTTAGTAGCAATAGTATTTGGCAGAGCCATGATGATGTACCAGGGGTAGTTAGGTAGCTCTTCATTCAAAGTGAAAATAACTTTAGATTTGCCACGTAATACAAACTGACTGGTAAACGGTTCCCAGATGAATGCGCCGTCTACCACTTTAGATTCAACTGAAGCCCCCATGTTGCCAGGGGGCATAGGAATGATACGTGCATCTTTATCAGGTTCCATGCTAGCTGCTTCACGGAAAACATAACCACGGAGTAACACATCCATGCCGCTACCTTTACGAACGCCAGCCCATTTCTTGTTACGTAAGTCAGCAAGATTATTAATACCAGAATCTTTGCGCACTATCACTGACGCGTGGCCATAGTTCACTTTAGCAAGAATTTTGCTTTTTAGACCACGTGAATACCAGTGGTAAACGGGTGGCGCACCGATGTAAGCCATGTCCAGTTCGCCTGCTGCCAGTGCTTGATGCACGACAGGGCCACTTCGGAATGAAATAATTTCAGCGTCAATTCCTTCCGCCTCAAAATACTTTTTCTGTTGAGCAATCAGAACCGGTGCATTGGCCATTGCATATACCCAACCAATTTTGATTTTTTCTGCCGCATATGAACTCGGCGAGACAGCCACCAAGAAGAATACTGCTACCACTAATCGTTTTAACATTTCTAAGATCCTCCTAGGAATAATGCTAATTTCTTTCCTTTCCAATTAAGTACTTCGGCTTTTATTTGTCGAACCTAAATTTATCTCCACCATTTCAGCTTCATCAACTGGGTTTTCAATTTTCACTTGGCCAATGTCAGCAATAAGTTCTTTTTTGTACTGCCAGAAAAGCTCACTAGTTAGTGAAACCGGGCCGCTACGCGGGCATGATATTTCATTAACGAGCTCACGATGAATACCGCCAGGTGCTCGCTTCATGACTAGCACCCGATCTGAAAGATAAATGGCTTTATCAATATCATGAGTAATAAAGATAACGGTTTAGCCTAATTCATCCTCTGTCAAACAGGGAAATAAGCTATCCAATTGAAATACATAGCCAAGGTGTTGATCTTCCAGCGTAATGATTTTATTGCGCAATGTCACAGAACCTTAATCAGCCCGATGACAGATTAAACAATGTTGCTTTACCACAGCCTGAAGGGCCTAAAATTGCCAGAAATTCACCCGGTACAACGTTGATGTTGAGATTTTCAAAAATTGGCAGATTAGCATTGTAATCAAAGTGTAGATTATCTATGACGAAACTTTCACCGCCTGCGCGTGCGACTTCTTTCATTGTGCCTCCAATCGCTAACTTCCATATTAATTAAGGCTAATAAAGCACGTTATTAGTATTATGTGCTACCTAAATAACACAATTTTTGAGTATGCAATTAGTTTGCAAATTTGACTGTCGCACAGACGACAAATACGTTACATTTACTATGTAAATTATAAAAATAATAATCAGTATATTAGCTTTTAATAATTCAGGTGATTGATGGAACTGAGACACACACAACAAGAAGGAACGCTGACTGAGTTAACCTCCTCAACAATAGATCGTTTTGCACAGTTATCTAATAGCATGATTATTAGAAAATCTGAATTTGTCTACACCGCGGGTTCCTTTTCTGAAAGTATTTACCTCCTTAAAAGTGGCCGTGTAAAGCTGTTTCGTATGTCAGATAAAGGCCGCGAAGTATTACAATGGTATTGCTTCCCTGGCGAAGTTTTCGGTATTGCTGCCATGACCTGCGACGAAAAGCACGACATGTATGCAGAGGCCTGCGACGATAGTGAACTCTTGTGCCTGAACTCCTCACAATTTTGGTCACTGCTCTATAGCTCACCAGATTTTGCCCTTAATATCATTAAACAACTCTCCTCAAGGTTAAATGTCGTTGGTGAAATGTTGCTTGATTCAACTACTGGTTCCGCCCCAACCCGTATTGCTAATGCACTTCATCGTCTAGGACGTCACTTTGGCATTAAAATTGACCATGGTTTATTGCTAAATGTCGTACTCACACATAAAGAATTGGCAGACATGGTGGGTACCTGTAGGCAAACTGTCACAAAAGAATTAGGGAAATTAAAAAACCAGGGATTGATTGAATTTCGCAAACAAACTATTTTTATTCCCAAACCTGAACTGCTCTCCAATATCGCTGGCTAGAGCTCAACAAACATCTTGTTAGTCACCCTCTTACGGGATAAGTTTGACTAAAGAAATTTCTGTCTTAGCCGAATAAATGCAAGGTGACTCTATCTTCCTTAAAATGGCCTAATAGAAAGCGAATTTTCAATAAACTCGCTAGGCTAGAAAAACAACTGCGCTATCTTAATTACTGTTCAAACATCCCCTGAAGCCAGGTAAGAGACTATGTTATGAGAAGCACCCGCGGATTAATAACAATATGTGGATTCTGGTTATTCCTTACTCAATCCTGCTTCGCGGCCGAATACAACGTTGCTGTCAGAGCGCATCATGGAATTGATGCCGCATTGAAACAATGGGGGCCCACAATTGATGCTATTAATGAAAAGTTAGACACAAACAGTCTTGGTTTATTGCCCATTGTTAGCCTTACTGAGATAAGCGTACAAGCGAAACAGAACCAATTTGACTTTATTCTCACCAACCCCTCTTCATTTGTAGAATTAAACCTGCTTTATGATGCCAAGGCGCTAGCGACTTTAAATAATAAACGTGCAAACACCTCTCAAACACGCTTTGGTTCGGTGATTTTTGTTCATGCAGAGAATGATGAAATTCGAAATTTACAAGACCTTAGTGGAAAGCGATTAATGGCTGTATCAGAACCTGCCTTTGGCGGCTGGCGAGTCGCATGGTTTGAAATGTTGAAACAAAAATTCGATCCCCACTCAAAATTAAAATCAATTACTTTCTCTAAAAGTAAAACACAAAATGAAGTTGTCCATGCCGTGCTCAATCGTAATGTCGATGCCGGTGTCGTTCGCACTGATATGTTGGAACGATTAGAAGCCGCCAATATAATAGATATGCGTTACTTGCGCATCATTAATAACAAAAATAAACCTGATTTCCCTTTCTTCCTTAGCACCGATTTATTCCCAGAGTGGGCATTTGCTTCGATGAAATCTGTCCCCAAAGAGCTTCAGGACAAAGTAAAAGAAATATTACTATCCATACACGCTGACACACAAGCGGCTAAAACAGGAAAATATGTTGGCTGGGTTGAATCTAAAAATTACAGCGCTGTAAAGGCGTTAATGAAAAGTCTAAAAGTTGGCCCCTATGCACCGTAATGAGATGGCGATATTTTGATGAAAATCTCTATTGTCCATAAACTTAGTTTTAGTGCTGCTCTATTGGTTATCTTAACCACAGCATTAATTGGCAGTTTATTGTACTCAAAAACAACAACCTTATTAGTCAATAATGCATTAGATAATATTACTCAACAAAACAAGAATATTGGCGTCAAGCTAATCTCTATCATTGAAACGGCCCAACAAGACGTCAAAGTACTCGCCAAAACCCCGCCAATACAAAAACTTTTAAATGCGGGTGCCGGTTCCATCAACAGACAACCCCAAGACACTAATTATAGAACGTGGGCGGAACGGCTAGAAATAATATTTGCTTCGATGCTAGAGAGTAAACCAAATTATCTTAAATTAAGTTACATCGCTAAAGACGGGCAAGAACTAGTCGTCGTTAAACGCGAAGCTGGACAAATAGTTGTTCTAAAAAATAAAGAGCTACAAAGTAAATTTTACCTCGAACAACTGAAATCGACGCTAAGTTTTCCGCTTGATGGAGTTTATTTATCAGAAATAAACCTTAATCGTGAACGAGGAGTAGTCGCTACTCCTTACCGAGAAGTATTACGTGCTGCGACACCGATTTACGATACAGCCACCTCTAATGTCGCTGGTATGGTCGTTCTCACTACTGAAATTGGCTATGCATTACGTGATATCCAGAAATTCACTCAAAACGAAAACAGCAAAATATACATCACTAATGATCATGGTGGGTATTTACTTCATCCTAGCTTTAGTAAAGCTTATGGGTTTGACCTAGGTAAGCGCTATCGAATCCAGGAAGATATCCCTCTGCTCTCTAAGTTCTTTATTCCGCATAACAAGAGTACAAAAACGACATTATTACCCAGCGACACAGGTGATGAACAAGTTATTAGATTTATAAAAGTACATTTTGACTCATATCGTCCAGAGAGATTTATTGCTATTGGCATTTCACAAAACCATACCAGTATTGCAAACAAACAAACTGCGTTGCTAAATGATATAATTTTATCTTCTATTGGGCTCAGCTTTCTTGTTGCTTTAATTGCTGCCTTTCTAGCCTATCGCCTATCGCTACCTATCAGAAGAATCACTAAGACAATGGATGATTATATTCATAATGGCTACTCTACTGAGATAACACCATTCAATAGTAATGATGAGATTGGCATGCTTTCTCGGAGTTACACATCATTAATAGGTCAAATAGAAGATGGGCGAAATGAATTAAAATCTGTAAACAAACACTTAGAGAGTATTTTAAAAGAACGAACTCGGGATTTAGAAGGGAGCGATCTTCGTCAACGCAGTATTGTAGAGAATATGGTCGATGGACTTATTATCATTGATGAAATAGGTACCATACAATCATTTAACCCTGCCGCCTCAACAATATTTGGTTACCAATCTTATGAAGTTATTGGTCAAAATATTAAAATGTTAATGCCCAACCCATATCATGATGAACATGATAATTATCTGAGCAATTACAAAAGAACCTCTATACGAAAAATAATTGGCATTGGAAGGGAACTTGAAGGCTGTAGAAAAGATGGCAGCGTATTCCCGTTGGATTTAGCCGTCAGTGAATTGCATATCGATGGTGAACATTTATATTTAGGCACGTTACGCGACATTACTGAACGTAAACAAATTGAAAAAATGAAAACAGAATTTGTTTCTACTGTTAGCCATGAATTACGTACACCATTAACCGCCATAAGAGGTTCACTAGGTTTAATTACCGGTGGCGCATTAGGTAAGTTACCCGAGAAAGTTAATGGCATGCTAACCATCGCTGGCAATAACACTCAGCGATTACTCTTGCTCATCAATGATATACTCGACATTCAGAAAATAGAATCTGGCAATATGGAGTTTGCATTTCAAAAAGTATTATTAACCCCGTTTATTGAACAAGCGCTTCAGGATAACGAGGCTTACGGCGAAGAATATGATGTAAAGTTTGTCATGACGGATAGTATTACTGATGCGACAATTTTCGTCGATAAAGATCGTTTAATGCAAGTGATTACTAATCTACTTTCTAATTCAGCTAAGTTTTCAAACAAAGGCGCAACAGTAGAACTTTCTGTTACTCGCCTACTAGGAAATATGATTAGAATCTCCGTTATCGATCAGGGGTGCGGTATCCCAAAAGAGTTTCACCCCAAGCTGTTTGATAAATTCACCCAATCCGACTCATCTGATACACGTCAAATCGGGGGCACTGGTCTAGGTTTAAGTATCAGTAAAGCGATTACTGAAAAGCTAGGCGGCACATTGAGCTTTGTCAGCACTGAAGGTATCGGTACTAGCTTTTTTATCGATTTCAAAGAAATACCCTCACATCATTAACTGTCACGCCAAGTAGATTGGAAGTTTGCTGTTAATAATAAATTTAGTAATAACACCCACTCTGGTACGCTTTTTTATATTTATGCACGATTAGTTTGAACAGAGTTCAATTGAGTTGTATATTGCGTATCTGTTTGGGAGGATAGAATGCCTTGGGATAAATCATTTAATATTGATGACAAGCTTCGAGAAGCAATGGAGATATTTTGGACATATGGCTACAAAGCCACGTCCATGCAAAATCTTGTTACCGCCATTGGTCTAAATAGGGGCAGTATCTACGATACTTACGGTAGTAAACGTGATTTATTTATTTCGGCCCTCAATCTTTACGACACTCAATACCGTAAAGCGATGTTTGACAAATTTCGGGCTTCTAATAGACCAATAGAAACCTTACGAAAGCTATGCGATATAAAGATAGCCGAAGCACTTGATGACGATCTAAATCGAGGCTGCTTTCTAACTAATACTGCACTGGAATTATCATCGCATGATGATGTGATTAGCGAGATAGTGTCGAATAGTCAGCTAGATATCGAAGATTTTTTTCATGAGCTGATTGTCAAAGGGCAGGCTCAAAATGAAATTCCTGACCACATTGATCCAGTCAAAACATCACAACACATGCTCGCAACATTTATCGGATTTGCTGTGTTATCGAAAAGCCGCCCTGAAAAAGAACTGTTAGAAGGTATCGCCGAGCAACTAATGCAATGCATTAACTAACCTTGCCATTGCTAAGCCACGATATTAATACTCGAAAATTGCTCCGTATCTTCACTCTCTTCTATCGCACTATAGCGTTGAGTTTGCTCATTCGCTGAACCACTAATTGGGTTCGAACTTTCAACTTCGATATCCAAGCCGGTGTCAGCACCAGTGGATAAAGTATCTTCACTATTTTCCGCCGCTAATTCAGCCCTTGCCGTTGCTGCTAGCTGCGAAGCACTCGCCGCCACTGCACGATCGGTGGCTGAAGGTTGTGCCGGTGCTAACGCCGCGGCTCTAACTTGCTGAGCCTTTCTAATTGTTGCTTCAGGATCTCCTTGCACAGGGCCACTATCAATACCGACTTCACCTGAAACCGCATACAAGTTGCCGTCTGGGCCACGGGAATAACTCAAGTTTATCCCACCACGCGCATATTGCCCCGCCACTGCAAGATGGGCAGCTTCATGTGCTTTCACTTCCCTATCACGACGCTTTAAGGATTCAACTTCTTTTTGTTGTTCAGGACTGAGGTTATTACGATTATTTGCACTAGTGCTTTCGCTGGCTTCTTTTTCAATACCTTCATCAGAAGATGGGCTGGTATTTTCTTTTAGGTTACCGGATTCATTAGTCGTCCCTAAAGAACCGACCCGGCGATTATTAAATCCAGCCGTTTCAGTTTTATCGACGTCAGCGAGCTCCAGTCCCGGTTGCTTGCGCCCTTCTTTAGGCGTAACAACTGGGATCGGAACCACTGCAATACTTGTAATTGGAGAAAAATCCATAGACCTTCTTCAGCACGCCAGTAATAATAAAACACACTACTCTACTACTGGTAACGTCCAGAATATCTATAAACTTTAGGGGCAAACAAAGTATCAGCAAAAAAATACTTAATGACCACTGTCTCCCTTAGGCGACAATACGATCAGACAAACCTATACCCCTGATTGCAAAATCATTAACATACCAAAGGTGATCTTTTTCTGACCAAATTCCACCTATGGATTTTATCTGATCTCGCAACTCATGTTCCTGCCAGCCGATGCGAATCTTCACCTGAGAAGCTTTAATTTCAGAGAATTGCTCAGGATCAGGCATCTTTCCTTCAGGATCAATGACTTGCCATTCTTTCTCATCAATGATGAGTTCAATGGTTTTATAACGTTTGTTGACGTTTTCATTGTAACGGTAACGGACAGCCACTAGCTGCTCGCCATATTCATCAACAAGTTTTCGTGTGCCCTTTTGACCAGGCTTAAAGATAGCGCGAACGGTCATCATATCCTCCTTATATGATGGAAATTAACAGTTCCCCTTCCAAAGAGAATGTTCGCATGTGGCTGACTTACGCCTGACAATCCTGATTATTATTATTTTTACATCGGTCCAGAATTATCATTCCACATACTAACTCGTTTATATCCAACAAGTACATATATAGAGCTCAACAACCCTGAATTTATTCCGTTTTATTTTTAAAAAGATTATTAACCCCTTTCTAATATATTCGCGTTTATAGCTCATAGGCTTGAAATACAACACTTCAAACGGCCGCTAGTTATATAGTGAAAGGAGCTAAAAAAATGATTAATAATATTATAAAACAGTTACTTATGAGTAGCTCAATTACACTGGTCTTTTTGTTGACCGCCTGCACAACTCAGGATCAGGCATCACAGCATCAAACAATCGGTGATAGCGAGGCAACGACCACGAAACAGGAACCTGCTTTAGCGTCGACCTCATATGACAATCAGGCTATAAGCCCACGTCCCCATTCAAATGATGACATTTCAGCGCAAACGGCGACAACCGGTGCCTTAGCACTCGCTAGGTCACCCATCGTGAAACTGAAACCAACTCAAATTTCTCAAACGACCGATCTACGCAGACAAAGACTCACTGACTATAACCAGATTAATGAACAAATTAATACCGAGAATTACCAACACATTAACAATAACCCGCTGAAACAGGCCGCCACTGACCCCGTCTCTACGTTCAGTATTGATGTCGATACAGGCAGTTACACCAATGTTCGGCGCTTTATTAACAATGGTCAATTACCTAACCAAGATGCCGTACGCAGTGAAGAACTCATTAATTACTTTAGTTACGATTACCCACAACCTGAAGCCAACCAACCCTTTAGCCTCAGCACAGAGCTCGCCGTCACGCCCTGGAATAGCGAGACACAACTTCTGCATATCGGCATCAAAGGCGAACAAATAGAAACCGCCCACCTACCTGCCGCAAATTTAGTGTTTTTAATCGATGTGTCAGGATCAATGCGAGCCGCTAATAAATTATCATTACTTAAAAAATCACTGACGTTGCTCAGCAAACGTATGCGCGCTAAAGATAGACTGAGCATCGTCGTTTACGCTGGTGCATCGGGTGTTGTACTGAAACCGACAGCCGGCAATCAATACCGACAAATCCAGACTGCCCTTGAAAATTTAACCGCCGGTGGTTCAACTAATGGGGCAGCAGGCATTCAACTCGCCTATGCCACAGCTCGAGAGATGTATATCCCTGATGGAATTAATCGCGTCATTCTCGCTACTGACGGTGATTTCAATGTTGGTACCGTGAATTTTGAAGCCTTAAAGCAATTGATTGAAAAACAAAGACAAACAGGTATCTCATTAACAACATTAGGCTTCGGTACCGGTAACTACAACGATAAATTAATGGAACAACTCGCTGATGCGGGCAATGGTAATTACGCCTATATCGACACATTAAATGAAGCACAAAAAGTATTGGTTGAGGAGATAAGTTCAACATTAAAAATTATTGCCAAAGATGTGAAAATACAAATTGAGTTCAACCCAGACATCGTCGCTGAGTACCGATTAATCGGTTACGAAAATCGCAAGCTGGAACGTGAAGACTTTAATAATGACAAAATTGATGCCGGTGACATTGGTGCCGGACATACCGTTACAGCACTTTATGAAATATCACTGCATGGCAGTAAAGGTTCACGAATTGATCCACTACGTTATGGCTCATCTAAAAAAATTACCGCAAGAAAAAACATCGATGACATCCAACAATCAGAACTAGCTTTTCTAAAATTGCGTTACAAAAAACCCGATGCAAACAAAAGCAAATTGATCCAGAAACCGATTCTATTAAGCGATATTAAAAGCAATATTAATGATACCAGCAAGAACTACCAATTTTCTGCCGCTGTCGCTGCATTTTCACAACAGCTTCGTGGTGGTCACTACATTGGTAACTTTAACTATGATGACATACTGTCCCTAGCAACCAAAGCTCGAGGCAGTGACAGGTTTGGTTATAGAAGTGAATTCGTCAGAATGGTCAACCTGACTAAATCGCTCGTTTCACCTGTGGCACAAACAAATTTACCATTAAAGAGTGTCCGACAATAACCACCTAATGATGATCCAGGGCTTTTCTTTCTGATAAGGCTGGGTCATCATAGGCGCAATGATAAACGAAAATATTGATGTTACAAAGATCAATACAACAACGGATTGTCCACAATCAGGAGTCCGTTGTGGATGATACTGCGCAGCAAGCTGGAATAGATGCAGATGCCGCATTAATGCTGTTGTTCTGTCAAGGCGATGCCAGTGCATTTGATCAACTGTATGACAAACATAAAGGCCCACTATTCCGCTATCTGAAACGTCAGTGCAATAATCAGTCAACTGCTGAAGAATTATTTCAAGATGTATGGCTGAAGGTAATCGGCGCACGAGAACGTTATCAAGCAAAAGCTCGCTTTACTACCTGGTTATATCATATGGCGCATAACAGACTCATCGATCATTACCGCCAGGCTGGACGACTACCCTCATCCTTTAAGCAGAGTAGAGCTGACCTTGATGAGCAATGCGAAAACCTTGATGTGATGGAAGTGGCGGACCCACAACAAGTACCCATTGAACGGCAAATAGATAGCCAGCGCCAGTGCCAGTTATTAATAAGCTTGGTTAAAATATTGCCTGATGCTCAGCGAGAAGCCTTTTTGTTAAAACAAGAAACCGGTTTAAGCATACAAGAAATTGCAGACATTACCGCTACAGGCATTGAAACTGCAAAAAGCCGCTTACGTTATGCAGTCGCTACATTGCGACGTGGTCTTCGAGGTGAACAATGAGCAATCATAACGATAATGACAGCATCGACAATGAGATTTCTTCTCTCTATGAAGAAAGTAAAACGCTTACTGATGAAGAAATATCCTCATTACCTCCCGCTAATATTGATGCAGCGCTTAAAGCCGCGGCAAGGAAGGCCGTACACAGTCGACCTAGAAGTAGTGCTCCCTTTTCAGGAAAGTGGCAAGTTCCAGCTTCGTTAGCAGCGGTACTAGTGATTACCGTAGGCGTCGTCAACGTCATTGGTCCAGACGCAGATATTAGTCAGTCAATTGATAGCGCTAGCTTGTTTGATGAAAGCAGGATTGCTGCAGGTGGTCGACGTAAAGTAGAACAGCCAGCAATGGCTCCAGACCCTGTGCCCGCCTTGGCAGCAACACCCGAGCTTGAAGATGAAGTTGTTATTGTGGCAGAAAGCTTGCCATCAGCACCAAGCCTAGCGCTCAGTGACCAAGGATTAGCCTCTGAAGCAGATGCAAGAAAATTGGAAAAAACGGCCAAACAAGCGGCCCTGTCCTCAGCTAAACTAAAGCCTAAGGCTAGAAAAAAAGCGGCTAAAAAAATAGTAGGAGCAACCAGACTCAGAGAAGATGCTTTTAATCAAGAAGCTCCCGCTAGCGCTAAACCTTCCACACCAGAAGAAGCTAACTTAAAAGAAGAAAATGAAAACTTAGCAAGAACACAAGGTATAGCCGCCTATAATCAACCGCAACCAACCTCGATACTCGTTCAGAACAAAGTAACAAAAGAGCTATCAAAAATAAGTGCTTTACGAGTACAAGGCGATCTGGTGGGAGCTAAGACAAAGCTTGATGACTTAATTAAAGGTTACAAATTGTTATCTAAAAAACCGCTTCCTTTGATAACAAGCTCAACCGATAAGCAGACACAAAAAGAGATTATCGATAACATCATTAAAGAATTAATTGCACAAGGTCGACCTGTTGTCGCCAAGCAATTAAAAACAATCTCTGAACAGAATTAGTAGCCGCTAGTCAGGCAAGATGTAGGCGGTGGTTTCCATTGACGGCTTATTGCCATCATCAACAAATTTGAAGGTATTCCAGCCGATTCTAACCAAATCATTGTTACTTAATTTTTTTGCCACCACGGCTTCTTCATTGACGAAGGTAGAATTGGTACTGCCTAAATCACGAATAGTGTAAGCGGCATGACCAGGAAAGTTTTCATCTTCATCACGAATAATAACTGCATGTTCACTGCTAACCGCTAAGTCATCAATATGGATGCCATTTTGAGCAGCGCGTCCTATCTGCATACTTGGTTTATCCAGTTCAAAATGCTGGCCACCAACGCCATCTACCATTAATATCAGTTTCGCCATTATAGTTTCCTCCTCATTCTATTCGTGCAATTAACATCGCGGAGATATTATCATTTCCGCCTGCCGCATTTGCTTTTGCAACCAGCGTATTAACACATTGCGGCAAGCTTTCTCTTTCAGATAGTATGTTTAAAATATCATTATCATCTAGTCTATTTGTTAGCCCATCTGAACAAAGCAAAAATATATCATCAGTACAGGTGTCATATAAAAGCACATCCGGATCCACATCCTCAGCAACACCTAAGGTTCGAGTCAGTATATTTCGATATGGTGCTGAAATCGTGCCTGACAAACTGCCGCCGTCATAGAGTTCCTGCGCGATTGAATGATCGTGAGTCAACTGTTCAAGCGACTCATTTCTGTATATATATGCGCGAGAATCTCCAATATGCGCTAAACATAGTTTATCTGCCTGTGCTAATGCAGCTACTAATGTCGTGCCCATTTTTGCAAGTTCACGATTTCGCTGGCTGACATCCAAAATGGCTTTATTGGCAATACTAATAGCATCGAGCATTTGCCAGGCCATTTTAGAACGTTCTTTTTCCCAGCCACTTATATCTGAACGAATTGCGATGGTGATATTTTCTCTAATGTATTCAACAGCAAGTCGACTAGCCACTTCGCCACCGGCATAACCACCAACACCGTCAGCGACAACTGCCAATGCCACATCTTCTTCGCTGTTCAAATACCAGTCAATGCTATCTTGATTGTTCTCGCGCACTTGGCCAACATCTGTTTCCCCATATATTTGAAAGCGACTCATGATTAGCTCACACGCGCCAGCGCATCAGCCATTTCTTGAGCTGTTGCATAGCGCTTGTCCGCTTTTTTCTGCAACGCTTTATTAATAATGCGGACGATGCGTGCAGGTAATTCAGGACGCAACTCACGAATACTTTTATGTTTGCGGTTTGTAATTTGATAGGCCAGACTGGCTAAATTATCCCCTTTAAAAGGTAACTCACCAGTCAACAACTGATAAAGTGTGACACCTAAACTAAAAATATCGGCCCGACCGTCAACTTTTCCATCGGTCATTTGCTCGGGAGCCATGTAACTTGGGCTACCCAGGATAGTACCGGTACGCGTTGTCGTTGTATCCGTTACACGAGCAATACCAAAATCGCTAACTTTAATACGTTCATCTAATTCGTTATAAAGAATATTACTGGGTTTAATGTCTCGATGCACAATACCTTGGCGATGAGCATAATCAATTGCTTGCGCGGCCTGACCAATTAATTTGTATACCGTTGTAGGAGCAAGCAAAGATTCTTCATCTGTATGCCCACTTAATGATTGCCCTGGTATATAGTCCATAGCAATAAAAGCTAAATCATGTTCTTCACCGACATCATAAACAGTAACAACATTAGGGTGATTTAATCGCCCTGCCGCTTCTGCTTCACGAAAGAAGCGTATTTTAATTTCTTCAGCTTCTTTACCATTAAACTGCTTTAGATCGATTGTTTTAATTGCGACATCACGAACAATTTTTGGATCATGGCCAAGATAAACAACGCCCATCGCACCACGACCTAGTTCTCGAGTTAATTCATAGCGCCCTAACACTGGGTGCTCAAGCCCTAAACTTGGGATGACCAAAGTGTTTGCACCATTAAAGTTATTAGCCACAGGATTTTGTTGATCTTGAATACTCGCCAGACTTTCTAATCGTTGTGCCGTATCCTTGAACCCTTTTCTTTGTCGTGCAATTCGGCTAAAAACACGAAAAGCTTTATCGTAACGGCGCTGTCTTTCAAACTCGATACCAATAGAATATAACTTATCCAGTACATCATCATTAATGACACAGCTACTTAAAGTAGTGGAAGCCAAATCGTATTCACCGGCATCAATCTGACGGCAACCGAGCTCTTGCATTGCAATATCTCGATCTTTATAAGCTCGAGCTAATCGCATTTCCGTTCGCAACGTCACCAACATCAAACCATGTCCAACAACTAACAGTAGTATCAAATTAGTAAAGGGTAGCCATTGCCCTGCCAATAATAAGCTTGCAGATTGCGCAACCAAAAGACTTAAAACAACTACTCCACTAGCAGCCAAATTGGAACGAAGTGATAGCCTTTGTAAAATAAAGAAAAGATAAATTACTGCAAAAATTATTAATCCCTGAGCAAGCCAAATACTCCATGCTGGCGTAAAAACACTAACACCACTGTCAATTGCATAGACAATTTTTGCAACCGCTTCACGTTCAGTGTGTGGACCATGGCCAAGTAACACTGCTTGATCGCGAAATTGATCAAGGTACTCGTTTCGCCCAAATTCATTAACCGAATACAATGCCGTACTAACATCTAGTGATTCAGGTACCCGAATTCGACCATCAGGACCACTCGCTAATAAACCGTCGCTCTTTATCAGGCCAATGCCATTTTGCCACCGAGGAATTTGGTTTTTATTTTTGCTAACAAAGAGTCGTAATACTAAATCAGGAATGGCCAAACGACCTTGTAACCAAACTAAATCATTAGTACCTGATCGATAACTGCTGAGAGGAACAAACAAAGAGGCCTGACGTACCCCGGAAGGTAAATCTAAAGACTTTGGCTGAGGCAATAACTGCGAAAATAAATGCTCCCGGTAGTTTAACTTTGCCGGGGCAATACGTGTTGTAGTACTGAACGCAATACCATCCGTTTTATTCAGTTCAGGATCGACGCCGACAGGAATTTTTGACTTACGCAATAATTTACGAAGCCCAGGACCTTCAGGTTTACCAATAAACACAATACTGTCTGGCTTAGCTGTTTCGAGTCGAAGGAGGAAATTTGCAAAGCGTTGCGTGCCAATATCATCAGGCACTTCGATGGAGGAAATCTTAGCATCCACCGTAGGAATCGTCGAAAATGATGATATTAATTTGAATAATTGTTGATCTAATGAAACAGGTAATGTCCATAAACCAGGAATAACAAACAGCACTGCTAACAACAGAATAACTGCCCTCGCGTTAGCGATAAAATTCCAAATGCATTGCCCCACCGCCAACATGTTACCCCTCCACCAGCTTATTCATACCTTATATGGAATTGACTCAATAAAATGTGCCGTATTTAACATATCAGCCACAGGTTAACAGTGGCCAATAATAATTATCTTATAAGTACTTGATAATGAAATAAGGTATTGCATCACGGTTTTTTTATTTATCACTTAACCATAGTAAATTAACAGCAAAAAGCGAGCTACTTTCTCCCTTGCTGCTTATTTTTCTTCAGCTTATATTCTTGTCGCGGGGTTAATTTACTTCGACGACCCTGGAAAGGGTTATCGCCACTTTTAAATTCAATGCGAATTGGCGTGCCATGAATATTCAACACTTTACGATAAGTGTTGGTTAAAAAACGACGATAACTATCGGGTACATCTTTAGTTTGATTCCCATGAATGACAATAATTGGCGGATTCTGACCACCTTGGTGAGCGTAACGTAGCTTAATGCGTCTTCCTCTAACCAATGGTGGCGCATGAGCAACAACGGCATCTTCTAGAATTTGCGTCAATCGCGAGGCAGACATCTGGATCATCGCAGACCGATAAGCCTTATCAACAGCAGCAAATAAATCTCCCACACCCGTACCGTGCAAGGCTGAAATGAAGTAAACTTCAGCATAGTCGATAAAACCTAAGCGCCGATCCATCTCACTCTTAATCCAGTTCTTACTGTCTTTATCAAGCCCATCCCATTTGTTAAATACAATCACCAGTGCGCGACCTTGATCAAGGGCAAAACCAAGCAAGGTTAAGTCTTGATCAGAGATACCTTCTTGAGAATCAAACACAACGATGGTGACATTGGCTTCACTAATTGCTTGCAATGATTTAATAACACTGAATTTTTCGATTGTTTCATGCACACGACCACGACGACGTACACCCGCCGTGTCTATCAAGGTGTAGTGTTTACCTCGGCGTTCAAAAGGAATACTAATGCTGTCTCTTGTCGTGCCCGGCATATCATAAACAAGTACACGCTCTTCGCCTAACATGCGATTAACCAAGGTAGATTTACCCACATTAGGTCGACCTATGATAGCGATACTGACACCCTTATGAATGACCTCAGCTGCTTCAGAGTCAATTGTCTCTTCAACAATTTCTTCGGGTAGTATTTCAGCCAGTGCCTCTGCAAAGAGACCAATACCGCGACCATGGGCAGCAGAAACGGCCAACGGTTCACCGAGTCCTAATTCATAGAATTCAGCACTGATGACGTCAGGGTTCATGCCATCAACTTTATTCATCACTAACAGCACACTTTTATTCAGCTGTCTTAATTGTTGTGCAATGATATGATCGCCGCCGGATAAACCATCACGGCCATCAACAAGGAAAATAACCACGTCTGCTTCTTCAACCGCTTGCAAGGTTTGATCAGCCATGAGCTCATCAATGCCGATTTCACCACTCAAGCCGCCAGTATCGATTACGATTAAATCGCGATCAGAGAAATTTGCTGTGCCATATTTACGATCACGCGTCATGCCAGGCTGGTCAGCAACCAAGGCATCACGTGTACGCGTAATACGATTAAATAACGTTGACTTACCCACGTTTGGGCGGCCAACTAGGGCAATGACAGGTTTCATGTTAACCAACCGAAGAAAAATTCAAATGTTGCTGCAATAGGTGTGCGATTTCAGCCCACTAACCGTCAGTGCGCAGTGCGGTTAACTCGCCACCACTACTACTAATAAAAACGGTATCACCAACAATAATGGGCGCGGCAACTATTGGACTACTACCAACACGAATGCGTGCAGCTAAGGCACCCGTATCACTATCAAGAAAATGTACATACCCTTCCAGGTCACCAACAACAACATAGCGACCAAAAGCAACAGGGGCCGTTAGCTTGCGCGCACGTAATTTATCATGCTTCCAGAACGACGAACCACTGCGTCTTTCTAACGCCCATACCTCACTATTATCATCGGTGACGTATAAATTATTCTTGTCTGCACCAAGTCCTGCGTGTGATGACATTTTGCGATTCCACAAACCACGACCATTCTCTAGCGCTAGAGTGGCAACGTTGCCTTGAAAAGTGGCAACATGCACCACGCCATCAGCAATAATAGGATCTGCGTCAATATCAACAATACGTTCAAGCTCAGAACGGCCGCTCGGGATCGCTATACGAGCTTCCCAAAGTAAGGCACCATCTTTTAAACGCAGCGCCACTAATTTACCGTTTGCGAGTCCAATAACAACACCATCTTGATATATAACTGGTGCACTAGTGCCACGAAGTGTTAATACAGGCACGCTACTATCAAAGATCCACAGTCGTTTACCTTCATCAGAAGTTAAACCAAAAATACGGCCATCAATACTACGCACGACCACCATGCCATTACCGGCTGTCGGTGATGCAAGTACTTCACTTGATGCGCGTGCACGCCAGCGTTGCTTGCCTGTTTCGCGATCAAGTGCAATGACTTCAGCATCGGCCGTACCAAGAAGCACCAACCCATCACCAATACCAGGGCCACCTCGCAACTTAGCTTCGGTATCTGCTTCCCAGATAAGCTTACCGGTTTTAATGTCATACGCATTAACTTGACCTTTAGCCCCAGCAGCGTAAATACGATCACCATCAGCCGTTGGCTGCAAGCGCACAAATAAACTTTTGCTATCACTACCAACATTGGCAGACCAAACTTGATTAACTTTCAACGTTGCTTTGAATTCGACTAATTTCGCAGGTGGTTCAGCATTGTCTTTATCCGAAAACAAACCCGTGACTGAGTCCCTAACAGTATTGCTGATTGATGAGCAGCCTGTCAGCACTATTAGTGCGAATGCCATGATTGATAGACGTGTGTTCATCAATTTTATTCCTTAGCCTTTGTAGCCGATCCATCAGTCAATGTAGGAACAACTGCATCCGTTGTAGCAGGAGTTGTGTCGGCAATTTTTGCCGATAAAAATTCACGCTGTTGATTACCAACACCTTCGCTATCTAAGGCAATCTTGTAGGCTTTATTGGCAGCATCACGATCACCCATGGCAACCAATACATCACCGCGTAATTCGGCGTATCGAGCGGTAAAACCACCAGCCTTGGATAAATCCAATAAATTTAACGCGGTAGCATTTTCACCTTCATTAAGTAACACCATCGCTAACCTAGTGCGGGCGGTGTGAACAATTTGTGCTTGATCAGAATTATCAATCACCCATTGTAAATAACTGCGTGCAGCACTCATATCATTGATAGCCACTGATTGTTGTGCCAGATCGAGTGATGCTAATGCCGCGTATTCAGTTTGACCATAATCAGCAATAATTTTTTCAGCTTTAGCTTTTATATCATCAGGCTTTGCTGCTTTATCCACTAATTTGTATTGAGAATACAAAGCAGAGGCTTCACCTGCGATAGTTTGCTGATAGTCATTCCAGCCACGCCAACCAAAGAGCGCACCAAAGCCCAGCACTAAACCAGCTATCACTGCAAAACCATTTTCCTTCCACCACTTTTTAATGGCTTCGACTTGTTCTTCTTCTGTAATATGATCTGCCACAACAACTCCTAAACGTATTGTTTACTTTTCAGTCTCTACAAGATTACGCAGCTTTTCTACTAGCTCAGTCTGAGCAATATTTTGCTGCTCACTTTTTTGACGTAAATCTTTTATTGTTATCGACGAATTTTCCATCTCATCGTCACCTAATATAAGTGCCCATAAAGCACCACTTTTATCAGCCCGCTTAAACTGGCTTTTAAAACTTCCCGCACCACAATTCATAACTAAATTTAAATTAGGCACTGCAGTACGCAGCTTCTCAACGAGCTCTAAACCATGGAGCTCAGCTGTGTCACCAAACATAACCATATAGGCATGCACCGGTTGTTCTGGTATCGCAACACTCGCATCTTCCATTAAAGCAATTAAACGCTCAATACCCATTGCAAACCCACTTGCTGGCGTCGGTTTACCACTCAACTGTTCAACTAAGCCATCATAACGACCGCCAGCACAAACTGTCCCTTGGGCACCGAGTTTGTCAGTGACCCATTCAAACACTGTTTTGCTGTAATAATCCAAACCACGTACCAAACGAGGATTAATGATATATCCAATCCCCACTGCATCAAGATAAGCACGTAAACGTTCAAAGTGAATCCGCGACTCTTCATCCAGATGATCAATTAGCTTCGGCGCCTTTTCAATCATCGCCTGCATATCTGGATTTTTACTGTCTAGAATCCTCAATGGATTGGTTTCCAAACGTCGCAAACTATCTTCGTCCAAGCTATCACGATATTCATTTAAATAGCCCACGAGTACTGATCGGTACGCGGCCCTTGCTTCACTGCTACCAAGTGAATTTATTTCAAGCCGTATATCATTCAAACCCAATGCTGGCCATAACCGCGCAGTCATACTAATCAATTCAGCATCAATATCTGCGCCAGCCTGGCCAAATGTCTCAACGCCAATTTGGTAGAATTGACGGTAACGACCTTTCTGCGGACGTTCATGACGGAACATTGGCCCCATATACCAAAGCTTTGGGCTTTGATTATGCAATAAACCATTTTCCATGCAGGCACGTACGCAACTTGCCGTGCCTTCTGGTCGCAACGTTAAACTATCGCCATTACGATCAGCGAAAGAATACATTTCTTTTTCAACGATATCGGTCACTTCGCCAATTGAGCGACAAAACAGATCTGTCATCTCTAACAATGGCATACGAATTTCTTTGTAGCCATAACCGGTTAAAATATCAATCACCGTCCGTTCAAGATATTGCCAGTGCGCAATCTGTTCAGGCAGTATGTCATGCATACCGCGGATCGCCTGGATCTTCTTAGCCAACCTTACTTACCCCTTACTCTTAACCCGCTTTATGATGCAGGTACAGAAATTTTTAATGTTTCGTCGTTATTATCGTCAGTACGATTTTTAATAAACTCTCGTACTTGTTTTTCAAGTTCATCAACTATCTCTTCATTATTGACTTTATGACTAGGCGATCCATCGACGTATACCAAATTAGGTGAACCACCCGTCAAGCCAACGTTAACTTCTTTCGCTTCACCAGGACCATTAACGACGCAACCAATCACTGCAACATTAACTGGCTCCATAACATCTTCCAGACGTTCTTCTAATTCATTAACCGTTTTAATTACGTCAAATTGCTGACGAGAACAGGAAGGGCAAGCAATTAAATTAACCCCTTTGCTGCGAATATGTAGGGATTTAAGAATATCAAAACCAACTTTGACCTCCTGAACCGGATCGGCCGCCAGCGACACACGAATCGTGTCGCCAATACCATCATTCAATAACATACCTAAGCCGATTGCTGACTTCACTGAACCTGCACGTAAACCGCCCGCTTCAGTAATTCCCAAATGTAATGGTTGCTCAATTTGGTCGGCAAGGCCACGATACGCTTCTACCGTTGTGTAAACATCCGAGGCTTTTAAACTTACTTTGAAATTATCAAAATCAAGTTTAGTTAAAATATCCACATGACGCATTGCGGATTCCACTAATGCCTCAGGGGTTGGCTCACCATATTTCTTCTGCAAATCTTTTTCTAATGAACCCGCATTAACGCCAATCCGAATAGGAATATTATTATCTCTTGCACAATCAACCACCGCACGAACACGGTCTTCACGACCAATATTGCCAGGGTTAATACGCAAACAGTCAGCACCTAACTCAGCTACACGCAAAGCGATTTTGTAATCAAAATGAATGTCGGTAATCAATGGCAAGTCAATTAAAGCTCGAATCTTTGCAAAAGCGTCAGCGGCATCCATACTTGGAATAGAAACTCGAACAATATCCGCACCAGCATTTTGCAAAGCAGTTAGCTGCGCAACGGTAGCATCAACATCACAAGTTTCTGTATTAGTCATGCTTTGCACAGAAATAGGCGCATCACCACCTACCGCAACATTGCCAACAAAAATCTGTTTTGATTGTCGGCGTTTAATTACTGGTTTAAAAATCATCCATCATCACTCTTTTCAGCTGTCGCGCGACCCAATTGGAAGCGCGCCAAGTCACCACGTACATGGCGTTTCATATTATAACGTTGGCCGTCATATTCGACATCTACCGCTGTTGCGTTGCCAAAGAAAACTTCAAAAGGAGGTATACCGCGTACCTTTTTCTCTTTCCCTTCTCGCATTAAGTCGAAAATTAATTTATTACCTTTACTGTCACGTATTTCGGTCCAACAATCTGCATTGAAATTTAGTACAAGTTCCACACTATTTTGTACAACCTGCTCGGGAGTTATATTCTCAATAATCGCCGCGCTAACATTTTTTTCAGATTTTACTATTTTCTCAGGTTTTATTATTTCTTCAGGTTCTACTATTTTTTCAGCAACTATCTCTGTTTTAATCGGCGTAATAGATTCTTTCTTTGCTAAGTCTTCAACTTGAACTTGCTTCTTTAACCGAACAGTTTCTTCAATATTATTGTCTACTTCATTGTTTTGCTCACTGATTGCAGCCACATTATTTGACACATCGTTACCCATCGATTTCCAGGCAATAAACCCGCCTAACACTGCTACCGTAAGAACTACAACACTTCCTCGAATAAAAGCCGTTACAAAGCTACTAGGTTTTACATTAAGTACAGCTTCAGAAATTATTTCTGGTGATGCTGCATTTTCTTTCGCATAAGCCGCCAACAGTGGTTCAACCGGAATATTGATCAAACGTGCATAATTGCGCAAATAACCATTCACATAAATAGGCGTAGAAAGTACCTTTAGATCTTCACTTTCTAGCGCTTCAATCATCTCACGGCTTAAACGTAATTGTTTAGCCACATCTTCAATCGACAATTTTTGAGCACAACGAGCAGCTCTCAGTGCTTCACCGAATGAATGTTGAAAAATATCAGAATCTTCATTATTCGGTAATTGAGACATTGTTATTGCGAGTCCCTAAACAACTTAGCTTCATTAGAATCAGGGAATAATTGTTTCAGGCTAAACCCGTATCTAGCGATAGCATTCTTATCGCCCAACTTCCGTTCAATTCGAGCACCTAACCAAAGTGTTTGCGGTGTTGCTTTAGCTACTGCTGAGTAACGTTGACTATACGCTCTGGCTTGCAGATATTGCTGACTTTCAAAATTCACTAATGCCATATTATATAACGCCACTGCATTTTTAGGATTAGCCTGTAATAAAATGCGCAAGTGTTTTTCAGCGCGATCGTGAGACTTAGCTTTTACTGCGCAAATCCCGGCATTGGTATGCACTAGTGCTTTCGATCTGAATAATGGGTTTTTTAATGCTTTAAGAAAACTTTTCTCAGCTTTATCGTACTCACCAAGGTCGCACAAGAAAGCACCAAAGGCATTATGTGCATCTGAATAAGCGGGGTCTATTTCAATGGCGCGAACAAAATGTTTTCTTGCCGTCTGAGGTTTACCTAACTTATCGTATAGTAAAGCAATGGCATAATGCGCACTGGGTAAACTGTCATCAATATCGATTGCCTTGCGGAATTTAATCAATGCATACTCATAGTTACCTTGCTGAAAATAACCTACACCAAGCTTTACATTTGTCTCGGCTAACTTATTGCCAATAGGCGTTACTGTCACATCGCTTTCAATGCCATTATCATCGCCACCACCACCCGAACTGGCACAGCCAATGAGTGTAAGTAAAGTTATACTTATCAATATTCGAAATAGGTCTTTCATTATTTTTTCCCTAATCGTCCCTAACCACTAATTTGTACACGACGTTGTGTACGTTTAGTTTTGTCCTTAACCCGGCCGGCTAATTGCCCGCATGCCGCATCAATATCATCACCACGTGTTTTACGAGTCATGGTGATTAAACCATTTTCAACTAATATATCGCGGAAGCGATTAATCGCTGATTGTGATGAACGTTTATACTGCGTTTCTGGAAAAGGATTAAATGGAATAAGATTAACCTTTGCCGGAAAATGCTTAAGTACTTTAACTAATTCATGTGCGTGCTTGCTACTGTCATTAATACCATCTAGCATCACGTACTCAACCGTTACACGGCGGCGCTTGTGATCACGAAGATAACGTTTACAAGCCGCCAACACTTCTTTGATCTGATATTTCCTATTCAGTGGCACTAGTTCATTGCGTAACGCATCGTTCGGTGCATGCAGTGATAATGCTAAACTGACATCGGTTACTTCAGTCAAGCGATCCAATGCTGGCACAACCCCTGCCGTACTCAACGTCACACGTCGCTTTGACAAACCATAGGCAAAGTCATCCATCATTAGGTCCATGGCACGTACTACATTATCAAAATTCAGTAATGGTTCACCCATACCCATCATGACCACATTGGTAATACGACGTTCACCTTGTGAGTTACAACCCAGTGCGCGGTTGGCCACTAACACCTGACTAATAATTTCGCCGGTGGTTAAATTTCGATTAAAGCCTTGCCGCCCTGTCGAGCAAAAACTGCACTCCAGTGCACAACCAATTTGTGACGACACACATAAAGTGCCACGTTCATCTTCGGGAATAAATACGGTTTCTATGCTATTGCCAGAATCAAGTTTCAGTAACCACTTGTGGGTACCGTCTTCCGACTTCTGATCCATCATCACATCCGGCATGGCGATATGTGCGGTTTCTTCCAAGCGCGCACGCATGCTCTTACTCAAGTTGGTCATCTGATCAAAATCAGTGACACCATGTTGATGAATCCATTTAATGATCTGAGACGCACGAAAGGCCTTCTCTCCAATACTGACGAAGAAGGCCTCCATGTCTGCCCGGTTCATACTGAGCAGATCGATTGCGTTATTGTTTGTTTGTGTCTCAGACATTCGTCTTTCTTTTCTCTATTTCTCAAAGTTTGTCACAAGCAATACGCGCTTAGCGTGTGCGTGCACAAACACCGTCATCACCAAAGAAATATTTAATTTCTTCAGCGGCTGTTTCAGGGGCATCAGAACCATGCACGCAGTTTTCGTCAACTGATACCGCATAGTCCGCACGAATCGTACCGGCTTTCGCATCTTGTGGGTTTGTTGCACCCATGATGTCACGGTTCTTTTGAATTGCGTTGTCGCCTTCAAGTACCTGCACCATGACCGGTCCTGACATCATGAATGCAACCAAATCTTTATAAAACGGGCGTTCTTTGTGCACAGCGTAAAATCCGCCGGCCATTGCATCATCAAGGTGAACCATCTTTGCAGCGACGATTTGTAAACCGGCTTGCTCGAAACGATGATAAATCTCACCAATAATATTTTTTGCTACCGCATCAGGTTTGATGATGGAAAGCGTACGTTCTACTGCCATTTAAAATACTCCAGAATACTACAATGAAACCCAGACCCGACTGGCCGAAAGTGCTAGTCGATGGGAATCTAAAATTACTAATAAAATCAATCTACTGACTCACAGCGGATTGCACGGAAAACGTTGTTATTCTAACTGTTTGAGGCTCGCCAAACAATCAAGCAAGGGGGAATAAACCAGGAAAATAAGGGGTATTAATCGTGCTCTTCGATCCAGTGCATTTGAATGGCTTCGAGGATTTTTTCACCACAATGGGCAGGATCATCGTCAAATTCAGGCAATGCGCAGACCCAATCACGCAAATCAGTAAATCGAACCTGCGTAGGATCCTGTTCAGGGTGCGTCTCTTCAAGCTCGATAGCAATATCAAGCACATCAGTCCACTTTAGTCCCATCGCATCACCTGTAATATTAAGTTATAAAATTCAAATGGTTAGTGATTTTCGCTAACCATATTAATAGTGTATTTTGGTATTTCGATAACCAAGTTGGTCTCAGCAACAACCGCCTGACAGCTCAATCTCGAGTCAGGCTCTAAGCCCCAAGCTTTGTCCAGCATGTCGTCTTCAAGCTCTTCAGACTCCACCAAAGAGTCAAAACCTTCACGGATCACGACATGGCAAGTGGTACAGGCACAGGATTTTTCACAGGCGTGCTCAATATCAACGCCGCCCTTGGCGATGGCATCAATAATAGTAATACCCGGTTCTGCGTCAATCACCGCGCCGTCGGGACAGATTTCTTCATGCGGTAGAACAATAATTTGTGTCATGTGGTTTCCGTGACTTTCCAATATTAGGTATCAAACTCATCCAGGGTATGCCCTGAAAGTGCTTTGTTTATGCTTGCATCCATACGTTTGGAGGCAAAATCAGCCGAGGCCTTATCAGCCGCTTCAATCGCTTGCTTAATCTGCGGAGCAGAACCCTCTGCTCTTGCCTTTGCTAATGCCGCCAGTGCATCGTTAATAGATGCCATTTCATCGGTGCTCAATAACGCGTTGCCATCTTGCTCAAGTGCCGATTCAATCGCCTCAATAACACGCTCAGCTTCAACTTGCTGTTCACGTAACTTACGTGCGGCCACATCATCGGCGGCGTGCTCGACATTGTCGCGTAGCATACGCTCAATTTCATTATCAGACAGACCATAAGAAGGCTTAACCTGAATACTACTTTCGACACCGCTGTTTTGCTCTTTGGCAGACACTTCAAGCAAGCCATCGGCGTCAACCTGAAAAGTGACTAAGATTCTTCCTGCACCGGCAACCATCGCCGGAATACCGCGCAGTTCAAAACGTGCTAATGATCGACAGTCATCGACTAGTTCGCGTTCGCCTTGCAACACGTGCACCGCCATCGCAGTTTGTCCATCTTTAAAAGTCGTAAATTCTTGGGCGCGCGCCACCGGAATAGTCGTGTTGCGTGGAATAACTTTCTCAACTAATCCACCCATGGTCTCAATGCCAAGTGATAATGGAATAACATCCAATAACAGCATTTCATCGTCAGGTTTATTGCCTGCTAAAATATCCGCTTGCAGTGCTGCGCCAATGGCAACCACTTTGTCAGGATTAATACTCACTAATGGTTCTAAATTAAAAAACTCGCCGACTTGTTCACGCACATAAGGCACACGTGTTGAACCGCCCACCATCACTACATCAACAATTTCTTCAGCCGTGATGCCCGCATCGCGCATCGCTCGTCGGCAAGGAATCAGGGTTTTGCGAACTAATGAAGTGATCAGTTTATTAAACTGTTCTCGTGATAATTCGCCTGTCCACAACGTGTCACCACTGTTGATATTAATGCTCGTTAAGTCATTGTCAGACAGGGCTTCTTTTACCCGGCGCGCTTCATCCATTAAGTGTCGAGATAAAAAAGCATCAGCATTACTGATTTCGGCTTGTTCAACAATCCACTCAACAATAGCGCGATCTAAATCATCACCGCCTAACGCTGAATCGCCTGCCGTAGCCATGACTTCAAACACGCCTTTATTAAGGCGTAAAATTGAAATATCAAAGGTGCCACCACCTAAATCATAAACAGCATGAATACCTTCGGTACCGGTATCCAAACCATAAGCCACTGCCGCGGCGGTTGGTTCGTTTAATAAACGTAATACATTTAATCCGGCAAAGCGGGCGGCATCTTTGGTAGCCTGACGCTGTGCATCATCAAAATAAGCCGGTACGGTAATCACTACCCCTTCAAGATCACCACCTAAACTTTTTTCTGCGCGCAACTTTAAATTTTTAAGTATTTCAGCAGACACTTCAATCGCGCTGACTTCGCCAGCACAAGTACGAATGCGAGGTAAGGAATCTGTTTCAACAAAATCATAAATATCAGCATCGGCTTGAATATCGTCAAAGCCTCGTCCCATATAACGTTTCACTGACACAATAGTGTTATGCGGATCGCCGCTAGCTGCTTCTCTTGCAGCTAAACCAACAACTGGGGTTTCATCGGCTTGATAGCGCACGACTGATGGTAATAAGTCATGACCATCATTATCGCTCAAGGTACTGGCCTCACCACTACGGACGGTTGCCACGAGAGAATTGGTTGTACCCAGATCAATACCAACCGCTAGCCGGTGTTCGTGTGGCGCGGTAGTTTGCCCGGGTTCAGCTATTTGCAATAAAGCCATTTAAATTCACTAGAAATTAATTACTAAAATATTTATAACAACATTTCTTCACGTTCTTCTGCTTCGTCACGAAGTTTGTAAAGAAACTGCATTTGCATGGTTAAGTTAAACGCTTGCTGATTGCTTTGCTCATCACCAATTTGTAAAAACTCAGCCAAACGTTCAATTGTTTTGCTAATTCTTAGCGCGACATCTTGAACAAATTCATCAAGTGCTTGCAAAGGTTCAGCCTTATTACCAATATCTGCCAATGCTTCACGCAACTCCATTTGCTGCATTAAAAATGCACCGTCCATAATAGTATTGGTTTCATCATTGGTATCAATGCCCTGCAACGTGAGCATATAACGCGCACGCTGTAAGGGGTCTTTTAATGTACGAAAGGCCTCATTAATCAATGAGGCCTTTTGCATAGAAATTCGTCGTTCTCGATCAGTGGCATTAGCAAAACGGTCAGGGTGAACACTGCGCTGAAGATCGCGATATGTTTCAGTGATGTTAGCAAGATCAATATCGAAACCAACCGATTGACCGAATAACTCAAAATAATTTTGTTCTGCCGTCTTCATGCCGCTTTGTACCTGCTTCGTTAGTATTTCAGCGTTACTAAACGGTAAAACTCTCACCACAACCGCAGGTATCGGCAACATTCGGGTTGTTAAACTGAAAACCTTCGTTTAAACCTTCTTTGGCATAATCAAGCTCGGTACCATCGAGATAGATCAAGCTCTTAGGATCAACAATAATCTTGATGCCGGTCATTTCAAAAACAGCATCTTCGTCATTAACGCTATCAACAAACTCAAGCACATAAGCCATGCCGGAACAGCCGGTGGTTTTAACACCTAAGCGCAAACCAATACCCGAGCCGCGGTTGTCGAGAAAATGTTGTACGCGTTCTGCAGCGGCTGCAGTTAATGAAATAGCCATAAGAGTCTCTTTCTTACTGCTTATCTTTGTAGTCTTTAATGGCAGCTTTAATTGCATCTTCAGCAAGTACTGAACAATGTACTTTAACGGGTGGCAATGCTAACTCTTCAACAATTTCAGAGTTTTTAATTTCGCCGGCTTCGTCAAGAGTCTTACCTTTAACCCATTCGGTTAACAAAGAACTTGATGCAATGGCTGAACCACAACCGTAAGTTTTAAACTTAGCATCTTCGATAACGCCTTCAGCATTCACTTTAATTTGTAAACGCATGACATCACCACAAGCTGGTGCGCCGACCATTCCAGTGCCAACTTCTTGATCAACACCTTCACCGTCAAATGAACCGACGTTGCGTGGATTCTCGTAATGTTCTAAAACTTTTTCGCTGTAAGCCATGATACCACCTCCAAAAACTTATTTAGTCGATAAACTAGTGTGCTGCCCACTGAACTGAATCAAGGTCGATGCCTGCTTTAAACATATCCCAAAGCGGAGACAAGTCACGTAGTTTTCCGATACTTTTATTCACTAATTCAATTGTGTAATCAATTTCTTCTTCAGTCGTGAAACGACCAATCGTGAAACGTATAGAGCTGTGCGCGAGTTCGTCATTACGACCTAATGCCCGCAGTACGTATGACGGCTCAAGGCTAGCAGAAGTACAGGCAGAACCTGATGACACAGCGAGATCTTTAAGCGCCATAATCAGTGACTCACCTTCAACATAGTTGAAGCTGATATTAAGGTTACCGTTGATGCGATGATCCATGTCACCGTTAACGTAAACTTCTTCAATATCTTTAAAGCCATTAAACAAACGTTCACGTAAGACTTTTAAACGAATATTTTCTTCGGCCATTTCTGCTTTGGCAATACGGAAAGCTTCGCCCATGCCAATAATTTGATGTGTCGCTAAGGTACCTGAACGCATGCCACGCTCATGGCCACCACCGTGCATTTGTGCTTCAAGCCGAACACGAGGCTTACGACGCACATACAACGCGCCAATACCTTTAGGACCATAAACTTTATGGGCTGAGAATGACATTAAGTCGACTTTAGTTTTAGTGACATCAATATCAACTTTGCCTGCGCTTTGCGCTGCATCAACATGAAAAATAATACCGCGTGCTCGGGTTAATTCACCGATAGCATCGATATCTTGAATAACACCAATTTCGTTATTAACGTGCATGATAGAAACGACAATAGTGTCTTCGCGCATCGCCGCTTCAAGTTGTTCTAAATCTATTAAGCCAGTGTCGAGTGGATCAAGATAGGTTACTTCAAAACCTTCACGTTCTAGCTGGCGGCAAGTATCAAGCACGGCCTTATGTTCTGTTTTGCAGGTAATGATGTGCTTACCTTTCTTCTGGTAAAAATGCGCAGCACCTTTAATCGCGAGGTTATCAGATTCCGTTGCACCAGATGTCCAAACGATTTCTCTTGAGTCAGCATTAATAAGAGCCGCGACGTCTTTACGCGCTTGATCAATTACTGCTTCTGCATCCCAACCAAAACTATGTGAGCGTGATGCAGGATTACCAAAGTTACCTTCCAGCGATAAACACTCTACCATCTTCTCAACAACACGAGGATCGGCCGGTGTGGTGGCTGAATAATCGAGATAAATAGGTACTTTCATTCCAACATACTCCAAAATCTATTCTGTACTAATTAAGACAACTCTTAAGCGATGCAAGTGAATGGTTTAGTTTACTGACGCCACTAACTTATCAGTGCTAACGCTGCCTGTTTGTTGCTCTAGTTGACGTTTGCTAACTTCTTGCACCGCAGCACGGTTAACCAAGTCAGCTAGTTTAATGCCACTGAGAAAATCGTAAATCTGGTTACTCAAATCTGACCACAACTCATGGGTTAAACATGGTTGGTCATCCTGACAGTTAGCGAGACCACCACAACGGGTTGCATCGACTTTTTCGTCAATTGCCGTTATCACATCAGCGACTGCAATCTCTGCAGAGTCACGACTCAAGCGATAACCACCACCTGGTCCACGTGAGCTGACCACTAAGCCTTGCTTTCGCAAACGAGAAAACAACTGTTCTAAATAGGACAGTGAAATACCCTGACGGCGTGATATATCGGCAAGTGTGATGGGACCTTCACTATAATGGATCGCTAAATCCAGCATCGCGGTCACAGCGTAACGACCTTTAGTAGTTAAGCGCATTGCATAATCCTGTCATAAGAAGTAATATTAGCTTGTGCTTATCTTACATTGTTGACTAATTTAGTCAAGTATTACTGAACACCATCCACTACTAACCTCAATTCCTCGATATTCAGCTATTTCTTAGGCAGCTAAACCTAAGCCAAGAAAACTGTAACCCATTGTTTTTTTTATTATGTATTGGTATCAGAGGGTTTGGTTGAGGGTGGTTCGCCGTCAGTAAGTGGCTCTTCATCCGCATGGTTGATTTTACAAGAGCCGAGCTCAGGCAAGGATAAATCGGCAATTTCACTTCCCAGACTCTTTAATGCGCCACACATAGTCTCCATTTTCTCATCCATGGCATGGATATGGTCGAGCATCGCATTAACAGCATGTGCCACTGGGTCAGGCATATTGCCATGTGATGTGCCGTAGGCATCAAAACCAATCTTTTCAGCAAAAGCTTTGCGCTTTTCATCTACAACAACTTCTGCTTTAACAATATGACCGGGAATACCCACAACGGTTGCCTTAGCAGGCACATCTTTCACCACTACTGCATTTGAGCCAACTCGCGCTCCTTCGCCTAACGTAATCGGCCCTAAAACCTTAGCGCCAGCACCAATGACAACGTTGTTACCCAATGTAGGGTGACGTTTACCCTTATTCCAGCTCGTACCACCCAACGTTACGCCGTGGTAAAGCGTGCAGTCATCACCAATTTGAGCAGTTTCACCAATGACCACCCCCATGCCGTGGTCAATGAAGAAGCGCCGCCCAATACTTGCCGCAGGATGAATCTCGATACCAGTGAACCAGCGGACGATAGTAGATATCCAACGCGAAAACCAACGCAGTCGCCAATGCCAAAGTCGGTGGCTGACGCGGTGTATCACCAGCGCATGAAAACCAGGGTAGGTCGTCAGCACTTCAAAAGTATTTCGCGCCGCAGGATCACGATCAAATACACAATTGAGGTCTTCACGAAGGCGGCTGAACATAAAATTTAGTTTCCAATATTTTCAAAGCGTTAAGAGCCGTATATTCTACTACGATTCAGCCCTCTAAGGTGAATATCAGTTCCTGGATACCTGCTTCTGTGAGGCAGTCAGCACACCCCGAAGAATATTCACCTCGGTTTGCTCAAGACTCGCGCGGCTAAAGAGCCTTTTTAGGCGCCGCATCAATAAACGCGGATTCTCTGGATCCAGAAAATCAATGTCTATCAAGGTCTGCTCTAGATGTGTATAAAAGCGTTCAAGCTCATCGGCTTTAGCCAACTCTAACTGGTCATTCGCCTCTGGGGCAAAATCACGCAGTGCCAAAAATAGCTCGTAGCTAATGACTTGCACCGCCGCCGCCACATTCAGCGAACTGTATTCTTCATTGCAAGGGATATGCACTAGTGCATTGCATTGTTCAAGTTCATCATTAGTTAAACCTGAATGTTCACGACCAAAAACAATGGCTACCGGTGCCGTTTCGGCGGCAGACACAATTTCAGCGGCCGCTTCACGTGGCTCACGCAACGGCCAGGGCAAGCGTCTCAAGCGTGCACTCGCCCCCATCACCACACTGCAACCGCTAATCGCCTCGGCCAAACTGTCGCAGACCGTTGCATTAGCGAGTAAATCATCAGCGCCCGATGCCCTCGCTGTCGCGTCAGCATCCGGAAAGCGATTTGGCTCGACCAAATAAAGCTTACTTAAGCCCATGTTTTTCATGGCCCTCGCCGCAGCGCCGATATTACCTGGGTGGCTAGTATTAACTAGCACAATACGAATGTTGTTTTGCATGGTCGCGAGCTTAACGCAAGATGGCGGCTCATGCAGCATAAAGCGCATTGATACTTGTGATTTTAGCCTTTGGTCGATACACTTGCGGCCGTTCACGACCCAGACTGTTTGCTGGGTCACAGACAGCTCTTTACAATTACTAATGGAATCCTCTGCATGCAACCAATGCTTAATATTGCCGTGCGCGCCGCGCGTGAAGCCGGTAAAGTCATCATTCAACATTTTGACCGCCTCGATGCCTTAACGGTCAAAACAAAAGCTCGCAATGATTTCGTTAGTGAGGTGGATCGCAACGCCGAACAAGCCATCATTCAAACCATTCGTCATGCCTACCCTAGCCACGCTATTTTGGCTGAAGAATCAGGTGCTCAAAGTGGCAATGAATTCGAATGGGTGATTGACCCACTCGACGGCACCACCAATTTTCTGCATGGGTTCCCCCAATTCGCTGTCTCGATTGCGCTACGCCACCAAGGCAAACTGACTCAAGCAGTGATCTACGATCCAGTCAGTCAGGAACTTTATACTGCTTCCCGTGGTGATGGCGCCATGCTCAACAACCGCCGCCTTCGCGTCAGCAAAGCCAAAAGCCTTGAAGGATCATTATTAGGCACCGGCTTTCCGTTCAAGCAACAGCATCATCTCGATATGTACCTGAACACATTCAAAGCGCTGTTCCCGGATACCAGTGGCATCCGTCGCCCGGGTTCGGCCGCGCTGGATCTTGCCTATGTGGCAGCCGGCCGTCTTGACGGTTTTTGGGAATTAGGCCTCAGTGAGTGGGATATGGCTGCTGGTGTACTATTGATTAAAGAAGCTGGCGGTATGGTCAGTGATTTCAGTGGTGGTGAAGACTACCTTAAGAAAGGCCATATCGTTGCAGGTAACCCGAAGGTCTTTAAGTCCATTTTATCGACAATTCGTCCTCACTTAACTGACGAATTTCTTAAACCTTAAAAAAGCCTTGTCATACAATATCTTGTGTTTGGAATGAGTATAATTAGTCAGTTAGTGTGATGAAGTTCACTCAAGTTTCGGCGCCAATGTCCGTTTAAGTAACTATAACAACTTAGTTTCTTAACGAGTATCGTCTCTATGAGCAGTTCACAAGATTCCATGTCTGACGTACTCAAACATTTTGACGACAGCAGTCATTTAAGCAGCAGTAAAGCACTCGAAATGATCATGCGCGACGTCATGGGTGGCATGGAAAATTTCGCGACATTGGCGAGTTTCGCACCAAACCCGAGTAACGGTTATGAAATTTTACTCGATGAAGAAAGCCCAGCAGAACAAGCCATTGCACGTCGCTCTAAGCCAAGTCAGTCTGGTGAGGTTGTGTTAATTCATCGGCATAAAAAGGACTCCTCGACGTAAACTCGCCTAGATCGTGTATAGTAATCGCCACCATTAATGATAAGAGTGGGGATTGAGCACATGGATCTGCTGTCTAAATTACTCAAGAAAATGATACGACTCGGCGCCTCAGACCTGTTCTTAAGCAGTGGTGCGCCCGCCGCCTTTCGCGTCAACGGCAAACTATTGGCGCGCACCGAAAACGATAAACCGCTACCCGCTGGCGCCACTGAAAAGATGTGCCAGTTAATATTGCTTGACGGTCATCGCAAAGCATTTGACGAAAAATTAGAAATGAATGTTGCGATTAGTTTGCCTGGGCTAGGACGGTTTCGTATTAATATTTTCAAACAGCGTGGCGATATTGCACTGGTGATACGGGCGATTCCTTTACAAATACCCAGTTTTGAAACCTTGCAAATACCCACTGTGTTAAAGGAACTAGTCATGTTACCGCGCGGGCTAGTGCTTATCGTCGGACCGGCTGGCAGCGGTAAGTCGACAACACTCACATCAATGTTAGATCATCGCAACGAACAAGATCTCTCGCATATCATCACTATTGAAGATCCAATTGAGTTTTTCCATGAGCACAAACAGTCTGTTATTCACCAACGTGAAATAGGCACTGATACCCACTCTTACAAAGAAGCATTATGTAATGCCATGCGTCAGTCACCCGACGTGCTGGTGTTAGGTGAAATTCGTGATCGCAATACGCTCGAGCATGCTCTCGAGTACGCTGACACCGGCCATCTTTGCTTAGCGACTTTCCATGCACACAATACTGTGCAGGCACTTGAACGTATCGTCAATATGTTTGATGAAAGCCAGCGGGAACAAGTGAAGCTCGCCCTATCGATGAACTTGCAGGCGGTTCTGTCGCAGAAACTAATTGAAAAAACTGAGTCGGGTTTAATCCCCGCGTGGGAAATGCTTCGCAACACGCCTCGCACCAGTGACTTACTGCGTCGTGGTGAATTTCATGAGTTGCAGGAAAATATCGAAAAGGATGTTAGCAGTAACGGTATGCAAACATTTGATCAAACTCTCTACGAATTATATAAGGCGGGGTATATCTCGGCTGAAACAGCCTTGCATTATGCTGACTCAGCGAGCAACTTACGTTTGCAAATGCGCTTTGCATCGGAAAAAACAGCTAGACAATAACCTAGCAAAAAAATACCAGATGATGGCAGCGCCATCATCTGGTCATCAAGTTATTTTCCTGCGACGTTAAAACCGTAGGTATCCCTAAGAATTTTATACACCGTATCATACTCGTTAGAAGTTGCTTCAGTAAGTTTTGGTGAGGCAAAGCGTTTGCGCAGAGCAGCCGTCGCTAGCTTACCTTCTTCGCTCAACAATGCCTCGCGCATCTTGGTGACCATTTTAACATTGAACTTCTTACTCGCAGTGATCGCTTGCCCTGGCGTTGCTTTAGTACGCAGTAAAACCCGTGTTTGCAAACCTTCTTTATCCAGCTTGTTATAGATTTTACTTGGCACGATGGCACCGTCACATTCTTTGTTGATCATCGCTTTGTAAATATTTCGCCAACCCTTCACCTGGTTCAGAACAGGCAAACGCATTGGGTTTTCGAACTGGTTATAGATTCGTAACGTGCCTTGATTAGGCGGCGCATGGCCACAGATTTTTTTACTAACCAGATCTGAAACAGTTTGAATTTTATCATTGTCTTTTTGGGTTAAAATCACAAAGGTAAAATCACCTGGAATTTTAACTAACGGGGTATGATCCTGGGCTTTAACACGCCAGCTAACAAAGTGCGGTCCGTCAAATACAATGTCGTATTTACCTTTACGCATATCAGCAGAATAGGCCATCCAATTTCGAGAATGCTTGTAGATAACCTTTTTACCGATAACTTTGGTTAGAAATGCAGCGATTTCACCATAAGTCTTAACCCCTTTTTCAGGTGTCTCTCGTGGAGGCGCAGAGAAAATAAGGGCATCTTCAGCATAAGATAGGGTGGGAGTTAGTAGTAACGCTAAAACCGAAAGTACATACAATGGCTTAGAAAATATCATTTGGCTATCCATAGTGTCTCCTCCATGTGACTATTAATAATTATTTTTATGTTTATGATTGTGTGCAGTACACAAGATAGACGTATTTTAGTATTAATAACCCTTCAAATAGTAGAAAAATTGTGACACAGTTCACACTTTTGACATATCTCTTCCTAGCATTGTGGAATATTAATACAAAAGTATTATTCCCCTATAAAAGTATTATTCCTCTATATTTGAGATATTTGAGCTAATTTAGACACATTATTAGTACTTACAATGACTATATAGCTTCTTCTCAAATAACGAGCGCAAGAAAGTAACTAGTCTAGCTAGGTTTTAATGGTTAGATGGGAAATATTGCTTGAGCCAAAACGAAGCTGCTATTTTGGTAAAATAACCGGCTGCAGGACGCAGCCAGTTATAAGTAAAATTTTAGACTTGTGAGCCGTCTTCATTACCGCCTTCTTTCTTCACTGGCTCCATATCGGCCTTACTGATACCTAATTGCAGCGCAGCAGTACTGGCAACATAAATAGATGAGTAAGTACCAATCACTACGCCAACCAACAGCGCGGTGGCAAAGCCGTGAATTAATTCACCACCGAGGAAGAACAACGCTAGCAGTACCAGCATTGTGGTTAACGAGGTAATGATGGTTCGCGCCAAGGTTTCGTTAATTGAAACATTAACTGTTTCCAGTGCATCGACTTTACGTAGCTTACGGAAATTCTCACGAATACGGTCGTAAACCACAATCGTATCGTTAAGCGAATAACCAATCACTGCGAGAATCGCGGCCAACACAGTCAAATCAAACTCAAGCTGTAACACTGAGAAAAATCCAACCACCACAATCACATCGTGAAATAGCGCAGAGACCGCGCCGGCTGAATACTGCCATTGGAAGCGCAAGAAAATATAGACAAAGATAAAACCAAGTGCATATAAAATCGCAAATACACCCTGAGTCGTTAGTTCCTCACCCACTTGCGGGCCAACAAACTCGACTCGACGTACATCAATTTCATCAGTACTCGCACTCTTAAGCGCACTCAGTACATCTCGGCTTAACTCAACGCCACTGATGTCATTACGCGGAGCAATACGAATCAGTACCTCACGTGAACTACCAAAGTTTTGCACTTGTGCATCACTAAAGTCTTTTTTCAAGGCTTGGCGAATGCTGTCTAACTCAACTGTTTTTGTATAACCGACTTCAATGATTGAACCACCGGTGAAATCAACACCGAAGTTAAGCCCTTGGGTAATTAAAGAACCGACAGAAGTGAGCATTAAAATAACTGAAAAGATTAACGCCAATCGACGTTTGCTCATGAAATCAATATGTGTGGTCCGCTTAAATAGTTGCATGACCGTTCCCCTAAATAGACAGCGTGCTGAGGCGGCGTCTGCCCCAGAGCAAATTAACAACGGCGCGTGTACCAACAATGGCTGTGAACATCGACATCACAATACCAATCATTAAAGTAACCGCGAAACCAGCAACCGGTCCTGAGCCAAAGGCAAACAATACAACAGCGGCAATCAGCGTCGTAATATTGGCATCCGCAATGGTTAAGAACGCTTTGTCATAACCCGCCGCGATACTTGCTTGCGGCGAGTTACCAATGCGTATCTCTTCACGTATTCGTTCAAAGATAAGTACGTTAGCATCTACCGCCATACCCACCGTCAAGACGATGCCGGCGATACCCGGTAAGGTCAGCGTAGCTTGTAGCAGTGATAACACAGCGACGATTAACACTAGGTTAAGGGCTAATGCAATATTGGCAATCATGCCAAAACCGCGATACCACAAAATCATAAATATCAGCACTAAAGCAAAACCAACCGCAACAGACAATGCACCTTGATCAATGCTGTCTTGCCCGAGTGATGGACCAATGGTGCGCTCTTCAGCGACATACATGGGTGCCGCCAGTGAACCAGCACGCAGTAATAATGCTAAACGACTGGCTTCGTTGGTGTCATCTAAACCAGTAGTTTGGAATTGCGGACCAAACGGACCAAGAATGTTAGCCACACTAATCACTTCTTCAACTTTGACACGACGACGTATTTCTTTACCGTCAATATTCACTTTCTGAGATTTAGTTTCCAGATACACCACCGCCATCGGTTTACCGACATTAGCCTTGGTGAACTTCAACATCCGGTCTGCGCCACGATCATTCAAGCGCACACTCACCATCGGGCTACCTGAGCGCGTATCTAGACCCGCTGCCGCATAGGTAATCATTGAGCCGGTGATGATCGTAGCTTTCTTCAGTAACACCGGGTTGCCGTCACGATCTTTATAAAGTTTAGAACCCGCCGCAACACGACCTGTTTTTACTTCTTCGATGGATTGACTTTGATCAACCGCATGGTATTCCAGTGTGGCTGTGGCACCAAGAACATCTATAGCTTCTTCCGGATCTTGTACACCCGGTAATTGCACCACAATTCGCGCTTCACCTTGTTGCTGGATTATCGGCTCCGCCACGCCAATTTCATTAACACGCTTACGTAAGGTAGAAAGATTTTGTGTCATTGCGTACTTTTTGATTTCTCTGACTTTATCTTCCGACAGTGTGCCACGAATAAAGAAAGCACCATCACGGTCTTCACCGGTCAGTAACAACTCTTTAAATTTAGAGCCAATAATATCTTGCGCATAATCGCGACGTGCGATGGTGCGGAACTTAATAACTATACTGCTACTGCGATCCTCATTACCTGCCTCTTGCAAGATAGTCAGGTAACGCAACTTATCACGCTCCACTTTATCTTTAGGGCGGAGTAAATCAGCGATATCAGAAGCATATTGTTTTTCGTTTTTCTTAACCGCCTCGTCCATGTCCACTTCCATCAAAAAATGAACACCACCGCGTAAATCCAAACCTAGATACATTGGCAATGCATTCAGGTTGCGCAACCATATTGGTGTATTCGGAACGAGGTTTAAGGCTACCGCATAATTCTTGCCAACTTCATCTTCGATCAAGTCTTTCGCTTTACGCTGTTGATCCAGATCACCAAAACGCACAATCATTTTATTGTCTTTGGCGACAATAGAACGATAGACGATTTCTTTCGCATCGAGGATATCTTTAACCTCAGCGGCAAGGGTTGGTGATAACAAGTCAGTCGCAATGGCGGGTGAAATCTGCACAGCCGGCTGGCTTGGGTAAATGTTAGGTAAGGCATACACCGTTCCCACCGCAAGCACGATGATGATGAGTAGGTATTTCCAGAGGGGATACTGGTTCATGTTAATTTATCGTTTTTTATTGCGGATGCTCAAATGAGCAGCACAGGTTAACTTTATATTTAATTTTATTATATTTTTACTTACTATTTTCTATTGGGTCAGCTGCCCACATTTCAAGAGGGCAGCTGAACAAATAGTGATTACAAATTTTTAATCGTGCCTTTAGGTAGTACTGAACCAATCGCGCTACGTTGTAAGCGAATAGTGGTGTTATCAGCAATACTCAATTCGATATGTTCATCGTCAACGGTGACTAACTTACCGTAAATGCCACCGGAGGTTATGACCTCGTCACCCTTTGCCAGTTCCGAGACCATTTTTTTATGCTCTTTGGCGCGTTTGGATTGTGGACGAATTAAAATGAAGTAGAAGATAGCAACAAAGCCAACCATTAAAATTAACTGGCCGGGATCAAATGCCTGCCCACCGGTTGAGGCGCCTTCGGCAAGTGCTTCAGAGATAAAAAAGCTCATGGTATTACCTTAAATAATTATGTTATTGGGTTAAATTTCGACCGCTATTATGACACAGGTGGAGGATTTTGCGCGCGTTTTGCGTAGAAATCAGTCACATAAGTGGATAATGACCCGGATTCAATCGCCGCCCGTAAATCAGCCATTAGCTGTTGATAATAATGAAGATTATGCAAAGTATTCAGCCGTGCGCCGAGGATTTCGTTGGCTTTATCAAGGTGGTACAAGTAAGAGCGACTGTAGTGCTGGCAAGTATCGCAGCTGCAATTCGGATCCAGCGGACTGGTGTCATCCTTATATTTAGCGTTACGAATCCGCACCACACCTTCACTGGTAAACAGGTGCCCATTGCGACCATTACGGGTCGGCATCACACAATCAAACATATCAATACCGCGACGAACGGCTTCGACAATATCTTCCGGGGTGCCGACACCCATTAAATAACGTGGCCGGTCAGCGGGCATTTGTGAGGTGGTGTGATCCAGCACCGCAAGCATTTCATCTTTTGGTTCACCCACGGATAAGCCACCCAGTGCATAACCGTCGAAGCCAATATCAACCAAACCTTGCAGCGATTCAGTGCGCAGCTCCGGATACATGCCGCCCTGCACAATACCGAATAAAGCCGATGGGCTATCACCGTGAGCGGCTTTACTCCGCTCAGCCCAGCGCAATGATAGCTGCATTGACTCTTGAGCTTGCTCAAATGTTGCCGGGTATGGTGTGCACTCATCAAAGATCATGACGATGTCACTGCCCAGTGCTGCTTGCACCGCCATCGATTCTTCCGGCCCCATAAAGACTTTGTCGCCATTAATTGGCGAGCGAAAATGCACACCCTCTTCGGTGATTTTACGTAAATCACCCAGACTCCAAACTTGGAAGCCACCAGAGTCAGTAAGAATAGGCCCCTGCCAATGCATGAAATCATGCAAGTCGCCATGTTTAGCAATGATCTCAGTACCCGGCCGCAACATTAAGTGAAAGGTATTGCCGAGAATAATCTCAGCGCCTAAGCCACTGAGTTCTTCCGGGGTCATGGCTTTCACCGTGCCGTAAGTCCCCACCGGCATAAACGCCGGGGTTTGCACACCGCCGCGCTCAAAACTTAATTCACCACGACGCGCCGCACCGTCTTGTTGTTTACAGTTAAACTTCATCGTTTGTTCCTGAAATAAACATTGCATCGCCATAGCTGAAAAAACGGTATTTTTCTGCCACCGCATGGGCGTAGGCTTGTTTCATTAAATCATAACCGGCCAATGCGCTCACCAGCATTAATAAAGTGGATTCCGGTAAATGGAAATTGGTGAGCAGCGCATCGACCACGCGAAATTGATAACCGGGGTAAATAAAAATATTGGTATCACCTGCAAAGGCTTCTAACTGCCCCTTAGCCGCGGCCGACTCTAATGCTCGCACACTGGTAGTACCAATCGCCACGACGCGACCACCACGTTGCTTCGTTGCTTGCACCGCCGCCACTGTTTGCGCATCCACTTCCAGATACTCGCTGTGCATGTGGTGATCTTCAATCTCGTCGACCTTCACTGGTTGAAACGTCCCGGCACCGACATGCAAGGTGACTTCACAAGTTTGAATACCAAGCTGCTTAATCGCCGCCATCACTGCATCATCAAAATGCAGTCCAGCCGTGGGCGCAGCCACCGCGCCTGGCTTTGAAGCATAAACCGTTTGGTAACGTTCTCTGTCTTGCGCCACATCACCACGTTCTATATAAGGAGGCAATGGCATATGACCATGGCGTTCTAAAAGCGTCGTGACGGATTCAGGGTCTAAAAACTTAAGCTGAAATAAGGCCCCTTCTCTGCCCAACATTTCAATTTCCAGCCCACCATCAACGAACAATCGGGTGCCCGGTTTAGGTGACTTGCTCGCCCGCACATGCGCCAACACTTCATGCTCATTAACCACCCGTTCAACCAACACCTCAACCTTACCGCCGCTGGCCTTACTACCCAGCAACCGTGCAGGGATAACGCGGGTGTTATTAAACACCAGCAAATCATCTGGCTTAAGCAGATCAATAAAATCCGCAAACTGCTTATCGAGAATAGCCGCTCCAGCGACATCAACATGCAAAAGTCGGCTGCCCGTTCGCGATGCAGTCGGCTGCTGGGCAATCAGTTCAGGGTCAAGCTGGTAATGGAAATCACTCAATTTCATGCGCGGGATTTTAGCAAACTATCCCCTATCGCGGTGCCAATTTTGCTGTTTTAGCGATATTTAGACAAAATCAGTCAATTGGTGCTTGAGCCACGCGTCAAATGCGATAGAATGGCGCCTCTTTCAATGCCAGAGTGATGAAATTGGTAGACATGAGGGATTCAAAATCCCTTGTTCGCAAGAACGTGCCGGTTCGAGTCCGGCCTCTGGTACCATTTAAAAATAGTAAAGAGCGCTGATCCTTTCAAGCTCTTGAGGCAGTGACACAGCCTTTACGCAAGTCAAGCTTATTCTCATCCTTGACCCACCAAATTAGCCCGCCAATAAAATATAAATATAATAATGAGGCCGTTGCTAACAATTATATTTTTTAACTTGACCTAAGCTTGGTTTATATACCATTAGATTCAAAGATTAAATTTATAGCGCGCATAATAGAAAAGAGATAGCAGCTGTCTAGTAGACCTTCGAAATTATTTGCTAACCCACAAGAACTTAAGCTGCATTTTATAAAAATAAATGTGCCACCCTCTGCTTGGAACCACACACTTATAATGAAAGTATCTACAAATTCAGATACTGCTCAACGCAAAAATAATTCATGGTTTATAAAAAGGCCCTGCGAACGATAATCAACAAATATCTGGGGAGGGTAAGAGATATTAAAATTGTTAATTAAAGTTCACAGAACATACTAATAACTGAAAAACAATATTTATATCATAAGCTTTATATCTAAGTATAACGAGGGGGTGTTATTTCAAATCTATAAACCTTATAAAATATTATTCATGACTTCTTTCAGTCATGTCAGCAGAACTGACATCATTATAATAATCACATTAAAATATTAAACAATAGCCTTTACAGAAATATGTACTTTTAGTACAAAAATCGAGACGTACTGTATGCTAGTTATATATTTAACTGGTGTTGAGACGGTGCTTACCCTGATTTCCCTCTAACTAAATACAACAGAAGATTATTCCCGTTAATTATTATAAAAAACATAATTTTTATTCATAAGCAACTTAATTAACTAGGACGCATAATCAAGCTTCTCACTTTTACGATAAACACTCGGCCCAATACTAAAATGTTTTTTAAAAACTCGTCCAAAAGCCGCTTCTGATTGATAACCCACCTTTTCTGCAATTTCAATAATCGGCGAATCTGAATCCAATAATAATCGGCAGCTTATCTGCATCCGCCAATGCGTTAAATACTGTAATGGCGTCATACCCACATGACTGGCAAACCTATTAATAAAGCTTGTACGAGATAAATTAGCGATTGAACACATCATCTCAATATTCCAATTCTCAGATGGGGTTTGGTGTAAGGCTTGAAGTACTTTTAAAATATTTTTATCTCTTAGCGCACCATAAAACTGGCCATCCTTATCATGTGTCGCCAGATAGTCTCTCACAGTATAAGTAAAGATACTTTCTGAAAGCTTTTTAGTGATTTGCTGATATCCGGGTTGAGCCATTTCTGTCTCATATCCGATCATTGAGAGGGTTTGCTCTAACCACGAATTAGTCGCACTGGAACGTTTCACGTGTATATATCCAGGTAACATCTCGATTAAAGCGTGGGTAACACGCTGATCAAAAGACCAATGGCCACAAACAAGTTGAGTATCATTATTTGTCCCTTGTTCACCATATATAAAAACATCCTCACCAAGATAATTAGCTGATGCTTTTTCTAACGTCTCAACCTTGGCATCAACGGGATTGTGAATAACATGTTTCGCACCATGTGGAATAATGATCAAGTCACCTTGATTTAATGTAATCTTCTCTCCATCAACAGATACCCAACAGCGACCTCGATGAACAAAATGAAATCTGGCAACATTCTCGTAGGATGGCACCAATATTCCCCATGGCTCATAAAATACAGTTCTAAAATAGAACGTACTTTCCAGTTTTAATAAACTAAGCACATCACTCACGATATCCATCGTCTGCTACCTACATTAATAAAACACTTAAGATACTTATAATTAATAGTTAGTACAACGCTTATGTACGAATGGTCATAATAAATGTACTTATTGGATTGTTAACACGCATCAAGGTAGGTAATTTACATTTCACTAAATAACTTTAATTTAGATTGAAAATAAAAAATACAGGAGATACAAAACTATGAAAATCATGATAGGTCTAGCTCTCGCGGCATCATTAGTGGCTGGTTCAGCATTTGCTGAAGCGCAAAACCCAGCTAAGCTAAACGATCTGGAAATGGCTCATGTAGCCTATACAGCGGATAATATTGATATCAGATACGCACACCTTGCATTAGCAATATCTACCAACCCAAAAATACATGATTTTGCGAACGCAATGATTAAAGATCACACTGCTGTCAATTTACAAGCTTTAGCTCTACTGAAGAAGCTTAAAGCCTCACCTCAAAACAACTTTCTAAGCAAGCAGCTCACAGAACAATCAGTTAAGCTTATAAATGAAATGAAACAGTTGCGAGGCGCCGAATTCGATAAACGCTACGCAAGCAATGAACTAACTTATCATAAGGCTGTTAATAACCTTGTCGAGAAAACATTCATCCCAAATGCTGATAACAGCGAGGTTAAACAGCTGTTTAAGGCAGGATTAGTTATTTTCAAAGGTCACGAAGTTCATGCAGACAACATGGTTCATTCTTTAAATAAATAAATACCTCATATTGTTTGTACACCCAGGTTAGGCAATAGGCACTCATTAACAAGGTGTCTATTGTCTAACGTTGTGCATTAACGTTTGATGATATTTGTTTACGTGGTTCAGATGATTTTCCGAACCGTTTTATAACTTTCGATTAGCATAAAAAATTTAAACAATAATCGATATTTTGGAGACTCTTATGCGCATTTATCTTATCTTTTTGTTACTTGCTTTACCGACAACAGCACTTTCTGGTGGTAACCCTCAGCTAGGCAAATCTAAGGTTGCACTATGTGTTGGCTGTCATGGGACAGATGGTAACAGTACTAGCACAGACTACCCAAAACTAGCTAGCCAAGGTGAAGAATATTTAATTAAACAAATTACTGATTTTAAAACCGGTGCGCGAGTAGAAGACTATATGACGCCTATGGCTGAAACAGTGAAAAATGAAGACATTGCCGATATTGCAGCTTATTTTTCAAGCCTTCCAATCAAAACCGCCTCGGTTAAAAACGTTAATACTGAGCAAGGTGAAAAAATTTATACAACAGGCATTGCAAGTAAAGGTCTGGCAGCTTGTGTTACATGTCATGGGGAGGATGGTAAAGGCATTCCATTGGCAAAGTTCCCCTCGATTGCAAACCAGATACCCGAATACACCGCTAAGACGCTAAAGGACTTTCGTGGTGGTGTTCGACACAATGACCCACAAAAGATGATGCAGACTATTGCTAACAAATTAAGTGATGTAGAGATTAGCGCCCTCTCTGTCTTTGTGGCAAACATGAAGTAACCGCTACAAAAAAAAGAAGTACCTAATAAAAGCCATTTATTACAATAATCTAAAACTTACCACCTAAAAATCATATAAATATTATTACGATCGCAAAACTTGTACTTACTGTCATAAAATATGTACTTTTCGAATACAAAATACCATCGCCACAGGGTAATCTGTATATGTGTAATGTGACCCACTTAACAATATTAAATCAACTCTACAAAATTATAATAACTAAAATAGGAGATAAAAATTATGCTTAGTTTAGCTCAAAAAATTGCGTGGGCCCTTGCCGGCGTATTTGCATTTACATTTGCCATTGCATTTATTCCTAACCCACTCGTTGGTTCAGAAGCAGTCTTTAAGACTAATATCGGCCACGACATGGTTCACCTATTAACCGCTCTTGGCTTTGTTATAGTTGCTGTCATGGGTGAGAAGGCTTCTGTCATTTTTATGAAAAGCTTTGGTCTAGTATACATTGGTGTATCAATATTAGGATTTATCATGTTGGGTAGTACTGAGGAAGGCCACCTGCTTGGCATAATTCATATTAATGCAGCTGATAACTTTCTTCATCTTGGCTTAGGTGCAGGCATTATAGGGATTGGATTTTTCTCAGGCAAATCAATGTCAAAGGCCTAAGTCGTTTGTAGATTAATAATTTAGTTATCGGCTCGTTTGTAGTCGATAACTGGGTTTTAGGTAGCTTATTTGGTTTATCACTAACAACACTCTTAGCTCGTTGTGCAACCGAAGAGTGCATTGGGATCTAAGAGAGCATTTCATTTACTCTCTATATCGAGGTAAGCACACCATTGCTTAAATAACTGTTCATCTCGCGCCGCAACTGCCGAACGTGTTTTTAATGAAAAATCAAAAACTCTTTCCCCGATCAAAGTACAAGAACTACCACCAACTTCACTAAATACTAAGTGCCCTGCCGCATAATCCCAAATGTTTTGTTGGCCGTGTAAATAAAGATGGAAGCGGCCTGCAGCTAACCAACACCAATCCAGTGCGACTCCACCAAAACTTCGCTGTGAACTATAAGGCGGGTTCGTGGCAATACACCCTGCCATTTCACTGTCTAAACGTTTAAAATCAATCACCGCGGTCGATTTTTCAATAACAACGCCCACCTCTTGTTGCAGTAAAGGCTCATTATTCAAAAAAGCACCTTCAGAATGACTGGCAGTGAAGCATTCATTTCGTTCAGGATCGTAAACCATGCCCCATTCAATCTCGCCTTGCTTGATAAAAGCTAACGATACTGCGTAATAAGGAATACCTGCTGAAAAATTACTTGTGCCATCCAACGGATCAAGTATCCACACACCTTCATCATTCTCGAGCACTGCTTGTTGTTCTTCAGTGGTCATCTCTTCGCCGAGAAAAGCAATCGCCGGAAATTCTTTCGCTAACAAACTTTCAATGCGTGTTTGCACAGCCAGATCGGCTTCGGTTAAAAAACTGCCATCTTGTTTATGTTGGCGAGCGACGTTAGCGAAACGGTGAGGTAATTCTTCCCTCGCGATTCCTTTCACTGCCGAGATTATTTCGTTGTTCATTTTATTAATACCGTGTTACAAATTCTGGAATTAAATAGCGATTAAGCTATACACATTAGGGTAATTTTAAATTTTCTATTATTAAACACAAGGTCTGGCTCGGATTAATTACTTTCATTATTGATACTTGGCAGATGTTATGAATTGGCCGAATGTCTCGCACCAAATAATAACACTATTAAAGCTGGACGGTTCGATGCCGACTGGAACAGTCACAATAAAATTATCGAAGGTCTTAATATCGCCTACACGAACCATATTTGACTTAAGGCGATTGAATTCATCTTCAGTTTCAATAAACTTAGGCGAAAGATAAAGTTTGTAGTCTGGACCTGGTGCAAGTTTACCCATAAGGCTAATAGATACGGAGCTCACTGAAACTATTCCTTCTCCCCAATGCAGAATGTCACTATCTTGCAGGTCTTTTTGAAATTTTGCGGTGTAACTGGCTTGTGAGGATAGTGCTCTTATCTCTGATTCACTAGGTGTAGGCGGAGCAGTCAGAATGGGGAGCGCGTAGATACCGCCACTGAATCCAACGAAGGCAACAATACAGTGAGTAGCAAGAAGCAATACCATAGTACGTTTTTTCATAACAGCCCCTAAAATTTTTAAATCAAGAACTCCGACCTCATTAATGCTATAAGCGAGGCACTTAGTGAAACACTAAATTATTCCTTTTATCTATGACTAACATTTTAAAAACCAGCTCAATACAAGGATAGTCCGGCCCGTGCAGCACAGATGGTTTTATTGTTAGGTTTAAAATGGTGAGCATGAACAAGCCTCACAAGCACCTGAAACACCACGACCTGCTGAACCAATACCTACATCACCACATGATGTGGGTAAGCAAGCAATAACATCTCCTGCGGTACACGATTTATTAGATTTTGAATCCTTTTTTTCATCTTTTTTAGCTCTATTTTCATTAAGATATATTGCGGACTTCTTACATTCAGTGAATCTGTCAAGTATGATCTGAACTGAAGAAAAAAAACCATTTTTTGAAATAGCTTGCTTCACAAACTCTGAGCAAGACACCTCCCCTGTAGCAACTCTATGTGCACAGCTAAAACCTTTATAGGGTGAAATGTATTTCTGGTATCCATTTATTGCCACAAGTGCTGGGTTCAATACTTCCATTTAATTTACCATATCCTTAATGCTTATTGTGCCTAACAAGCATATCAGCTAATGTACTTGTTAAGCTTTTCTATTCCCAAAATACATATGGCCAGAATAATAAGTGAATTATTGTTGCGACAGGAATTATCAGCCTGCATAACTGTAACCACATGCCCTTGAGATACCTGACATCTCCTATCAGAACTAACCTGATTAAAAATGGTAGTACTGGAATAATCATACATAAATATGCTAATAAAACGATAATTTTTGGGAAAAGTGGGGAATATTCCTTTGTTACATAGTCGGAGACATCAAATCGCATTCCATTGTTTTCTAGCATTTCTTTGGGGATATTATTAGTGACGTATTCAACTCCGTTTTCATTACTTACTGCAAAATGATTTATCTCTTGCCCTAGTGACACTCCATATAACTTTGGTTTTCTTATTTTAGTTATTATTCTTCCTTCATGGATATGGTTATCGCCACGTGGAAAAAAGACTACTTTTGGCCCTTCTATTATTTCCTCAGTTTCGGTTATTGATATGAACATATTATTTTGCTTAACGCCTACATAAGGGGCCGGAGCTGCGTAGCAGCGCAGGCCCCAGTGAGCGAAACGAACGATTTGATGTGAGTGTCAGCTTTTTATTAAAGCACATTATGTTCTACCCTTAAATAACCCACAGACTCTATAAAAAATAAACCATGCAATAAAATAGTTTATTAGTGTAAATAAAACGCCTATAGCCTTTGCCTCTGAGGATGCTACCGCAAATAAGACACCACTAGGGATAAGCATTACAATTTCACCGTGCCCGGGTACAAATGAAGGCAATATTACTGCCACTGCAAGTGCCAATAATATTTTATATGGTTTTCTTGGTATGCTTGTTTTTGATAAGGCCAAGACCACAAACAATACAATGAGTAAATAAGTAAAAATATTGTAATCTGTCTCTATTCTCATTTTTTGATTGTAAAGCTAACGCCTGCATAAGTCGCGCGAGGTACGAGCGTCGATTTTGATGCTATTGTTAGGCATTTGACTTCTCGATATGCTCGAAATAAAGGACAACCTGATTATTAATAGCTATAAACAAGAATATTCCAAATAAGAACCACGCAGGGCTAATTACCCTGCTATTGATATATGGTGCCAATAGAAAGATCAAAACGAGAAGAATAACAGGCCTCAACATATTGACGAATGTGGGCATTCTACTAATGACAATGTATTTATCAATCAAGCTCTCGCCTATATAAATTGAGCATGATGTCCCTTTAATATGGTCTTCCTCCATTTTAACCTTGTACTCTTTATCCTCAAGCTCAAATATGTGATGTTTATTTTTTAGAAATGCTCGCTTTTGAGATATTAAATTGCCATTTTTATACAGCTTCTCCAATCCTGTAAATCTTGTGGCTAATAGTAGAAACGATTCATCTTTAATGACAAAAGTGAATTTTCGAGTATATGACTTAAACACGACTAATCATCATTTTTGATTTGCCTAACTATAAGTAGAGAGCCTAAAACGCATATTTAAATATGCGTTTTAGGCTATGTATTTTTTGAGTTTCTTTTATATCAAACACTTAACTATTTTTATCATGCCTTTTACGTATTAATTTTGCAAAAACACTTAAAAGGTTTATAAGCTTTTATTGGGCGTGTTTAAGGGTATAATCCCCGCATCTCGAAATTCTGGATGGCTAATGAAACTACTAATACGCAACCTTGCTCGCACCACCTCTGAAGCTGAGCTTCTGGCTATTTTTGAGCCTTATGGCACGGTGCAGTCCTGTGACCTGGTGATGGATAAGGCCACGGGTGAATCTAAGGGTTTTGGCTTTGTTGAGATGCCAAAACAAGGTGAAGCCAAAGCGGCTATGAAGCACCTTAATGGTGTTGATCTTGATGGTAATAAAATCCGGGTTAAAAAATCTGAGCCTAAACCCGAGACTAAGGGCTAACCTAGTCCAAAGGTAGTTCTCGACGCCGTTTGCCGCTGGCGCTATAAATAGCATTTGCCACGGCCGGTGCTATGGGTGGTGTACCTGGTTCGCCGTATCCGCCTGGGGCCGCGTTACTGTCTACAATAAACACGTCTATCTCGGGTACTTCAGCCATTTTTAACGCCGTGTAGTCATGAAAGTTACTTTCAACGACATGCCCATCTTTAAAGTTTATCTTGCCATGTAAGGCAGCGGTTAAGCCGTAGATAATGCAGCTTTGCATTTGGCGTTTAACGATTTCGGGGTTAACGACAATGCCGCAATCAATCGCGCAATAGACTTTATCAACCTTGACGTTGCCTTTCTTATCAACTGTTACCTCGGCGACTTGTGCCACATAGCTACCAAAGCTATGGGTTAAGGCGATACCTTTGCCCTGGTTGTTGCCCAGCGTTTTACGCCAGTCTGCTTTTGCGGCAACGGCATCAAGTGCTAAGCGTGCACGAGGGTTGTGTGATAATAAATTACGACGGTATTCATAGGGGTCTTTGCCGGCATGATGTGCCAGTTCGTCCATCGCAGACTCAACAAAAAAACAGTTGAGTGAGTTACCAACAGAGCGCCAAAAACCAACCGGAATGCCGGTTTGTAGTTGCACAACATCGGTCAGATGATTGGGCAGTTGGTAAGGCACTTCAGCGGCGCCTTCGGTCATGGTGCCATCAGGTTTATCACCTACCCACTGTGGCGCATAGCGTTCCATAATCGAGGTGTTAGAGACTCGGTTATGCCAGGCAAGCGGGTAACCGTTTTCATCCACACCAATATCAAAACGACTCGCTGCTGCAGGACGGTAAACATCGTGCTGCATGTCTTCTTCACGTGACCAAATGAGTTTTACCGGTGCACCAACGGCTTCGGAGACGACTACGGCTTGGGTGACGAAATCAACTTCAGCACGGCGACCAAAGCCGCCGCCAAGATAAGTAGTGTGCACTTTCACTTGGTCAGCATGTAAGCCAGTTGCTGCCATGGCGGCTTGCGCAGCAAAAGTCTGTGCTTGTGTCGGTGCCCAAATTTCACAAAAATCATCGGTAACATGGGCGGTGGCGTTCATGGGTTCCATGGTGCTATGCGCTAAGTAAGGCGCCCCATATTGCATGCGGTATGTTTTGCTGGCCTTTTTCATTGCTTCATTGCTGTTACCGACATTGGCAACGGCTTTGGCCTTGCCATCCAGTGCTTTACTAAAGTCTTTTTCTAGCGAGGCGGTGCTGTGCCCCTGACTTACACCACCGATAAACGTAACATTAAGCGCTTTTAAGCCTTTTTGTGCTTGCCAATAATTTTTCGCGACAACGGCAATGCCGTTATCAATTGGCACAACGGCTTTCACACCTTTTACTTTCAATGCCGCCGCTTTATCAAACGATTTTACTTCACCGCCAAACACAGGCGATTGTTTTACCGAAGCAATTAGCATGTTGGGTAACACAACATCAATACCAAATACTGCCTCGCCGGTGACTTTAGCCGGTGTATCCAAACGTTTAATCGGTTTACCGATGTATTGGTATTCACTACTGGGTTTTAATTTGGGTTGGGTTGGCGGTTTTGCATCGACAGTACTAGCAACTAACTTACTAAAGTGAATCTTTTTAGCGGATGGTTTGTGAATAACATAACTGTCTTTGGTAGTGCACTCACTTGCGGCAACCGATAACTTAGCCGCGCCAACGTCGATTAACATTTCACGCAATGTCGCACCGACAATTCTCAATGGTTGCCACCAACCGCGCACAGAAGTACTGCCACCCGTCAGCTGGATACCAAACAGTGGGTTGGTGTAGTTTTTATCATTGGTCGGTTGCAAGACATTCATAGCATGATAGTCGGCACCGGTTTCATCAGCCAAGATCATGGCGAGTGAGGTTTGTGAGCCCTGCCCCATTTCAGACACGGGGATAACAAAACTAAGGTTGCCTTGTTTATCTATTCTTACCCATGCATCAACCGGGAAGGTGGCGCTATCAATGTCACCTTGTCGAGCCAGGGCTTTATCGACCGTGGGCAGTGTAAAACCCAGAATTAAACCACCACCGGCTAATAGGCTACCTTTAAGAAAGTTGCGTCTGCTGAGGTTTTTAATCATGCGAACCTCCGCTACTGAGTTTCTTTGCCGCGAGGTGCACGGCCTGACGTATTTCAGGGTAGGCACCACAACGACAGATATTAGTCATGGATTGATCAATGTCACTATCAGTCGGCTTTTTAACTTCTGTTAATAACGCCACCGCACTAAGAATTTGCCCAGACTGACAATAGCCGCATTGCGGTACATCAACGTCTACCCAAGCTTGTTGAACTTTGTGCTGTTTGCCATTGTTTATAAGACCTTCAATGGTAACGAAAGACTGGCCTTTGGTCGCCGAAACAGGCAATTGGCAGCTACGAACAGGCTTACCATTCATTAATACCGTACAAGCACCACAAACACCGATACCGCAGCCGAATTTAGTACCGTTTAAGTGCAGTTCATCACGTAACACCCAGAGTAAAGGAGTATCGTCGTCGACATCAATTTCACGTGTTTGATTATTGATTTTGATTTGTTGCACTAGCCTATCCCTTTGCTTAACGATTTTCATCAGTGTAATGATGCAAGTCGTTAACTGTCAATAACCATAAGTATTATGCCGCTGTCAGCCAAATACTTTCTCTACTTCTTTGTGCCACTGCGTTATAATTTAGCAGAACCATTAGCATATGGTAATACCCTAAATATTTCTTTGACTATTACTCGAATAAGGAATTTTGCCATGACCGGCACGCGGTTCTGCCTTGAAGTTCAAGCACGTATCCCTGAACGACTTAGTCGTCTAAATGATCTGGCCAGTGATTTACTTTATAGCTGGGATCGTAACGTACGCAGTTTGTTTTATCGCCTTGATAGCGAGCTATGGGACAGCTCGGGTCATAACCCCAAAGTCTTTCTACGCCGCATTGCCCAGCACCGTCTTAATGAAGCTGAAGATGACCGCGTTTTCATGCAAGATTTCAACCGGGTGTTATCCAGTTATGACACCTACATGCAGGAAGACACCAATGCCGAAGTTGACCAATATTTAGAAAAAGGTAAAGAATTAGTTGCCTATTTTTGTGCTGAATTTGGTTTCCATGAAAGTTTCCCAATTTATTCTGGTGGCCTTGGCATTCTTGCCGGTGATCACTGTAAAGCCGCTAGTGATCTAAATGTACCGTTTGTCGCCGTCGGTTTGTTATATCGACAAGGTTACTTTAACCAAACCATTAATGGTGTCGGTCAACAGCAAGCACACTACACACAAACCAATTTTGATGACTTGCCTATTTCACCCGCACTCAATGACAATGGTGAAGAGCTCCACGTTCATGTTGAGATGCCTGAACAGATGTTAGAAATAAAAGTTTGGGAAGTGCGTGCCGGTCACATAAAATTGTATTTGCTTGATACTGATTTACCAAATAACACTGAACAACAACGCGCCATCACCTATCAGCTTTATGGTGGCGATGTAACAACCCGCATTCAACAAGAAATCGTGCTTGGCATTGGCGGCACCCGCGCACTCAGAGCGCTTAACCTTAAACCGACCATTTGGCATATTAATGAAGGTCACGCGGCATTCCAAATTCTTGAACGTTGTCGCGAGCACGTTGCATCTGGCATGCGGTTTGACAGTGCCTTAGAGATTACTGCAGCAGGCACTATTTTTACCACTCATACACCTGTGCCAGCGGGTCACGATATTTTTAATCATGATTTGATGGAAGAATATTTTACTAACTTTGCTTTTGAATTGGGTATTGATTTTAAAACGTTGTTGGGACTTGGTATCAGCCCCGGTCACCCGGATGGGTTTAATCAAACATCTTTCGCGCTAAGAGGCTCTCGTTCTCATAATGGTGTCAGCCGTATTCATGGCGGAGTGGCATCAAAGATGGAGTCTTACATCTGGCCACAAATACCCGTGCATGAAAATCCGATGCACTACGTTACTAACGGTGTTCATGTGCAAACATTCCTTGCTCGTGAATGGGTGTCATTATTTGATATGCGCTTTGGTGGATCGTGGCGAAATGAATTACTTAATGAGGAATTCTGGGAATTGCTTGACGAGATTCCTGACCACAGCTTCTGGAGTTTACGCCAAACATTAAAAAGCAGCTTGCTTGAAGATGCGCAACGTCGTGCTATTCGTCAACACAAACGCAATGGTTGCAGTAGCACACAAATTGAACGGCTAGTGCAGTGTCTGGAACCTACTAATAATAATATTTTGACTATTGGTTTTGCCAGACGGTTTGCCACTTATAAAAGAGCAACTTTGCTATTTGCTGATCCCGAACGGCTGTCGCGCTTAGTCAATAATCCTGAAAAGCCCGTGGTATTTGTTTTTGCAGGCAAGGCGCATCCCAAAGATGAGCCCGGCCAGGAAATGATACGTGTTATCCACGAATTTTCACAACGGCCAGAGTTTCAGGGAAAAATTATTATCCTTGAAGGTTACGACATGTCATTGGCGCGCAAATTAGTCGCCGGTGTTGATGTATGGTTAAACAATCCGGAGTACCCTCTTGAAGCCAGTGGTACCTCGGGTGAAAAAGCCGGTATTAATGGTGTCATGAATCTCAGTGTTCTCGATGGTTGGTGGGACGAAGGTTTTAATGGTGAAAATGGTTGGGCGATTACGCCTCATGATCCATCCTTTGATGATCATTACCGCTATCACGAAGAAGCCAATGAATTACTTGATATCTTAGAAAAACAAGTTGTGCCACTTTATTACCAGCGCGATGAACATGGCTACTCTGAAGGCTGGATAAAAATGTCTAAGAACTCGATGAAGACATTAATGCCACGATTTAATTCACAGCGCATGGTCATGGACTATGTTAAAAAATTCTATGCTCCGGCATGTAAACAATGTCCGAACTTCAAATCTGATAATCATGCCTTAGCCGACAAACTAGCCGACTGGAAAAGTCATATTCGAAAAAATTGGTCTAATGTCACTTTGCGACGCATTGACAAACCAACGTGGGCAATTAGTTCGGGCGATCCACTTTCTATCGAACTAGCAGTGAATCTTAATGGCCTTAAGATTGAAGATATCGTGCTTGAATGTTTAATTGGCAGCGGCAAAGGCGATAATTATAAAGTAAAAGTTAGCGTACAACTTGAAGCAAATGGAACACTCGACACAGGTGAAACGGTATTTAAGTTAAATGTGCAACCCAGTATCCCAGGCCTACAATATTACCAATTACGCGCTTACCCCTGGCACCCGAATCTAAGTCACCGATTTGAAGTTGGCTTTATGACTTGGTTATAACAGTCGGCCATAACAGCGGTTCATTTCATGCAACTTGGCAGCCAGATCATCTGGCACCTGATGCCAATCGAATTTCCAGACCCAGTTACCTTTCATGACACCGGGCACATTCATCCGTGCATCAGTACCAAGCGCTAATAAATCTTGCATCGGTATCACTGCCAACTGCGCAACACAAGACAAAGCTGCACGAATGACTGGCCATGGCATGGACTCGCCATCACAACCAAGATAGTGATTAACTAATTGTTTACCACCCTCATCTAGCGAATGATACCAGCCAAATGTGGTGTCGTTATCATGGGTACCACTATAAACAACTGTATCGTGTTCATAATTATGCGGTAGATAAGGATTATCAGGCTTGCCATCAAAACCAAATTGAAGAATACGCATGCCCGGTAACTTATAACGTTTTCTCAGTTGATGAACTTCTTTAGTGATTAGCCCTAAGTCTTCAGCGACTAATGGTATGGCACCCAATTCTTTCTTTAATGTTTTAAATAAAGCATCACCCGGCGCTTTCACCCAGCGGCCATTAATGGCTGACTCTTCTGACGCATCAATCTCCCAATAAGCTTCAAAACCTCTAAAGTGATCGATACGGACAATATCAAACAAATCCAGTTGTCGTTGCAAGCGAGATAGCCACCAACGAAACCCTTGTTCTTCCATCTTCGGCCAATTATAAAGTGGGTTGCCCCAACGTTGACCGGTTTTAGAAAAATAATCGGGTGGTACACCGGCAACAACCGTTGGCATACCCGTTTTGTCGAGTAAAAAATTATCACGGTTTGCCCACACATCAACGCTATCAAGGGCGACAAAAATTGGCACATCACCAAATAGTTTTACATCTCGACTATGTGCGTAGTCACGTAATGCGCGCCATTGTCTGTCAATGGCAAATTGGCCAAATTTAATATCGTCAATGTGTTCAATGTGATCGTCTGCGGCCTTTGCCAATGCCTTTGAATCACGATCTCTCAACGCCTTAGGCCATTGTTGCCACGACTTATCAGACTGTGCAGCTTTTATTGCTTCAAATAATGCATAGTCATCAAGCCATGCTGCATTACTTGTTAAAAATTGTTGATAACGTTCAGCATCACCATCATGGGCATTTGCTGCAAAGCCGGTTCGCACAGCATGCAGCATTGCATCGCCGTGCTGAGGATCAGTTTCTGTTAACCAGCCCCATTCACGCAATACATGTGGACTAAGAAATTCGGTATGTAATGCTAACGCGGCACGCGCAATATACGGTGAGTTTTCGGCATCCGGTGGATTTAAAGGCAACACTTGCCAAAGACTAAATCCGGCTGAGGAAAGAAAGTCTATGAAGTGATAAGCATCGGGGCCAAAATCAGCATTCGGTAACGACGAGGGGTGTAATAAAATACCTGCACAACGTTTAGCAAATGGCTTTGCTGTTTTCTTAGCCTTTTTCATCGTTGCCATTGTTAGTTTTGCCCGCGACGCATAGAGCCGCCGCCTTCTGGGTCACCGTGCCCTTCTGCAATACTGTGTGCTAATGCTTCTGGTGCTTCAACACCTAAAATGCCGTAAAGATGGGCGATATGTAAGCGGAATAAATATTCAAAGTCACTCACCGCCTCCGCTGGGTTGTAATCACCAAACCACCAGAACCAGTCTGAGCCTTCACAAAGTGCTAATTGTCTTCGTGCTTGTTGTCGTTCTTCTTCGGCTAAATGCTTAGAGCCCATAACCACATCAAATGCGCGCTTCGCTTCAATTAAAAGATCCCAGGCATTGTTTTTATCTTTATCGCCAATCCATGTTGAAAAGGTGCCGTAAACCCAACTACCGGCAACCAGGGAATCGAGTTGTGCAACTTCAACACCGGCATCCAGACTTTCACTAAAGCTGGTCATTTCAAGCGATGGATGCGTCGCGAGTTGTTTATATAAACTGCTGAGGAAATAGTAGCCATTGTTAGGATAATGTTCCCAGGCATTTTCACCGTCAAGAATAATAGAGACAACACGTTTGCCGGGTTCATCACAACTATCAGCGATACGCTGCAGGTGCTCTATAAAATTATTGGCCGCATCATCACCATGCCAGTCTGAGTAAGTAAAGCCGATTAGATCAGAAAGACCATCATCACGAAAAAAACAGGCGGTATCGCTACCGGCAACTTGATAAGGTCGATAAACACCCTGTTCTTGACCTGCTTCATGACTGCGTTCGGCACGCGACAAACTATTGTGTAATACCGCTTCACCTGTCGCCGCCCAGCGCAAACCGTGTTGTGAAAACAAGGTTAAAGTATCCGTACTCACCGCCCCTTCTGATGGCCAACAACCTTGTGGTCGTTGATGAAAGTGTTTTTCAAACACCGCAATACCCTCTTCAATATGCCAATTGGCTCGCGCTTCACCACCGGGGTATTGTCGCGCATGAGGCATGTCTGCATCAGGCATTGCGTCATAACTGGAGTGTAAATCTAGCAGTAATGGCACAATAGGATGTGCGTAGGGATTCATCGACAGTTCAACACGACCCTGTTCGGCTAACAAACGATAACGCGGGATCACTGATGAAATTAATTCAGTGATAATCTCAACGAGTTGATGTCTATCGCTCAGAGTAAAGTCCTGGCCTTTGGCGACTAAGGCTTGTATGCGTTTATCATTACGATGTGCTGACTCTGCTAACCAAACCAGATGATACCAAACTAAAATATCAGTGAGGTACTGATCCCCGAGGTAATGTAAAACCTTTTGATCTTCTTCTAACAGTGTCGCCATCAAGGCGAGTCGTTGAAACTGTGGATGCGGTTTAATTAATCGCTCAGCATTGGCGCGCACACATTGGCGAATTAATTCTAAACGCTGTACCTGGTGATGGGGAAATGTAGTGGATGCCAACGCAGATAATAGCGGGTCAGTGATCGCAGCACCATGTTGTTTAAAACTTTTTAACTGTTGTACGTAATCATCAATCTGTTCAAGTAAGATTGGCGCAAAGTTAACCACGACTTTAGCATTTTCATTTTCTTCCAGTAACACCGCCATATCAACATAATCTTTCATGGCATGCAGGTAGGTCCATGGCAATTGATATTCACCACTGGCCATGTCGCAATATTGCGGCTGGTGCATGTGCCAGCAGAGAACAACTTTCATCCGATCAGCGGACATGATGCAATTCCTGCCCGAGCATTTCGGGTGTGACTAATGTGATGCCTTTAGGACTCACGTAAAAGCGCTTTGCATCTTCTTCTGGGTCTTCACCGATAACCATGTCAGAGGGCACTTCACAGCCTTTATCAATGATGACACGTGTCAAACGGCAGTTTTGACCGATAGAGACATCCGGTAAAATCACCGATTCATTCACTTCCGCAAAGGAGTGCACCAACACGTTTGAAAAAAGCACTGAATGACGAACTAAGGCGCCTGAAATAATACAGCCCCCCGACACCATTGAGTCGACTGCCATGCCTCGACGTAACTCAGTATCATGAACAAACTTAGCCGGTGGCAATTGTGCTTGATAGGTCCACATTGGCCAGTCGTCGTCATAAAGATTGAGCTCTGGCGTAACACCAATTAATTCGAGATTCGCTTCCCAAAAAGCATCAACGGTTCCAACGTCTCGCCAATAGGCTTGCTTGTTGCTATCCATGTCACGAAAAGGATACGCAACCACGCGATATTTTTCGATCACTTGAGGGATAATGTCGCGACCAAAGTCGTGTGCTGATTGTGGTGAGTCGGCATCTTTAACTAATTGCTCATATAAGAATTCAGCATTAAAAACATAAATCCCCATGGATGCCATTGCCATTTCACTATTACCTGCGAGCGGCGTTGGATTTTCGGGTTTTTCATGAAAGGCATTAATACGACTTCCTTCTCCAACTTCCATAACACCAAACTGAGCGGCATCATCGATTGGTACCTCGATACAACCAACGGTTAAATCAGCCCCCTGTTCAACATGGAAACCAATCATGGGGCCATAATCCATCTTATAGATATGATCGCCAGCTAGGATCAACACATACTTTGGATCGTGCATACGAATAATATCGAGATTTTGATAGATAGCATCGGCGGTACCGGCATACCAGGAAGTTTCGATACGTTGTTGCGCGGGGAGTAGTTCAACAAACTCACCAAATTCAGCCCGCAAAAAACTCCATGCTTGCTGAACATGACGAATCAGTGAATGTGCTTTGTATTGTGTGGCGACACCAATGCGGCGAATGCCTGAATTAACACAGTTAGAAAGTGGAAAATCAATGATCCTAAACTTGCCACCAAAAGGAACGGCCGGTTTAGCACGCCAACGCGTGAGTTGTTTTAACCGTGAACCTCGTCCGCCTGCCAGTATCAAAGCAAACGTATCACGCGTTAAACGACTAACAAATCGCGGTGTTTGTTCTGGTTTCACCCAATCAACTCCTTGATGGTGCTATGTTCATATATTAATTCTTATAGATTCATAGTTCCCATGCTATGGTATCCACTAGGCCGACGTCAATGGAAGTTGTTAACCACCAAATGGACAAAAAACCGATCAACATGCTCAAGCATAAAAGACAACAACAACTGCCCCTAAGCAGTGACATGCAGCGCATCATTGATGCGCAACATAATGATCCATTTTGTATTCTTGGCCCACACGTTGACTCACAAAATACTGAGATATGTGTCTTCATCCCCAATGCGAAACAAGTCACTGTGGTTGAAACCAACAGCGTCATGCAACGCGTTGCTGAGAGTGATATTTTTACAGTCTCGATGACTGCTGATGCTAAAAAAAACTTGCCCGAACATTATCAACTTCGCTGGGTTGATGGTAACAACACAGAACACACCCAATACGACCCTTACAGTTTTGCACCCCAAGTCAGTGAATATGATTTACATTTATATGGTGAAGGTAAACATTGGCATGCATGGCACTGGCTCGGTGCACAGCTACATCAATGTGATGGTATAGACGGCGTTCTTTTTGCTGTTTGGGCTCCCAATGCCACACGCATCAGTGTTATCGGTGACTTCAATCAGTGGGATGGTCGTCGCCACCCAATGCGGATGTGTGCCAACAGCGGTGTTTGGGAGCTATTTATTCCGGGCTTGGTTGACGGTGACAGCTACAAGTTTGAACTACTGGCCAAGGATGGCAAGTTACTGCATAAAAGTGATCCCTATGCGAAGCGTTTTGAATTTTCCGCTGGCACAGCAAACATCGTCTGCGCGCCAAGCCAATATCAATGGGATGACGCGCACTGGCTAAATCAGCGACGAGAACATGACTGGTTACACTCGCCATTATCAATCTACGAAGTTCACCTTGGCTCATGGCGTCGCCATGAAGATGGGCGTTATCTTAATTTCCGGGAACTGGCTCTCGCCTTAGTTGAACATGTTGAAGAACTTGGTTTTACCCATATTGAATTAATGCCTGTTACCGAGCATCCTTTTTATGGTTCATGGGGATATCAGACAATAGGTTACTATTCGCTGACTAGCCATTATGGCAGTGCCGATGATTTTCGTTACTTAGTCGATCTATGCCACCAACATCATATCGGTATTATTATGGATTGGGTGCCGGCCCATTTTCCTAAAGATGAACATGGCTTACGAAATTTTGATGGTTCAGCCTTATATGAACATGACGATCCACGCCGTGCTGAGCACCGCGAATGGGACACGTTAATTTTTAATTATGGCCGGCATGAAGTGCGTAATTTTCTTATCGCTAATGCCCTTTACTGGCTAGAAGAATTTCATATTGATGGTTTACGCGTTGATGCCGTCGCCTCCATGCTTTATCTTGATTACGCGCGCGAAGATGATGACTGGCTACCAAACGAGTACGGGGGTAGAGAAAACCTAGATGCGATTGAGTTTCTAAAACAGCTCAATGCAGTTAGTCACCAAAAATTCCCCGGCACAATAATGATGGCAGAAGAATCAACAGACTGGCCAATGGTGTCACGCCCGACTCATCTTGGTGGGTTGGGCTTCAGCATGAAATGGAATATGGGTTGGATGCACGACATATTAGATTATATGTCACTGGATCCTGTCTATCGACAGTACAGTCATAACAGTCTGACCTTTGGTGTACTTTACGCCTATCACGAAAACTTTATTTTGCCTTTCTCCCATGACGAGGTGGTTTACGGCAAGCGTTCATTACTTTATAAAATGAGTGGTGATGAATGGCAACAGTTTGCTAATTTGCGTTTACTGTATGTTTTCATGTACACCTTTCCGGGAAAACAATTAATCTTTATGGGCAACGAATTTGGTCAAGGGCCTGAGTGGAACCATGATAAACAATTAGACTGGCATGTCCTCGACTATCCACTCCATCGCGGGGTAATGAACTTGGTCAGTGATATTACTCATCTCAATAAAAACCAAGAAGCCTTGTATAAATATGATTTTGAAGAACGAGGATTCTCCTGGATTGATTGCCATGATGCTTCACAATCAATATTAAGTTACTGCCGAAAAAGTGATAACCAAAATATCATTGTCATTCTTAACTTTACCCCTGTGATCCGTAGCGGTTACCGGATTGGTGTACCAGAAGCAGGTACGTATATTGAATTACTTAATTCAGATTCTGAATATTACGGCGGTAGTAACATCGGCAATTACAATGGAGTGAATTCGGATGACCAATCCTGGATGGGTTACCCCTTCTCTATTGTGCTCGATCTACCGCCTCTAGCCGGTCTTGTGTTGATCAAACGAAATAGTTAAAGCGGCTAAAAAAAAGCCCGCAAGCGGGCTTTTTTAAAAACTTTAAAAGTATTCAGCTAGCTATTCCAAATCTCAGCCTCGTGAATAATCTGCCATTCACCCTTGTCTGATTTTTCAAGAAAAATAACATTACCTTTCGCCGCCAGACAAGCACTACTGACTTCGATATAAACAACCGCTTCTTTGTTATCATTTCGGTAACCGACTTTTGATAAACTAATCAGCACCTCAGCATCAGGATAAGCAAAATGAAACCGGTTCCAGCCTTTGGTGCAACCTTCGAAAAATATTTTGTCGAAATTAACGTCAGTCACAAACTCAACATTCGTCCTGCCTAAGTCTTTATTACTGTGCTTCGTTTCAACACTGGTCGGTTTGTATGACAACCAATAAGCTAATTCTTTCTCGCCCAGATACTCTTTCTTTATTTCAGCAATCGCTTCCCTAACAAAGTAGGTTTTGTTTTCTTTCGAATACTGATTAAAGACGGCATCATAGACACCACTATTTACATTCTCAGTTTTTGAGCAACCCTGCATGAATAACGCAGCGAAGAATAAGATAAGAAACTTACGAATCAAGATTATACCTCCAGTAATACCATCGATTGTTAGTGCGGCTGAATTTGACAAAAAAACAACACAGACATAAACCATTCCATACTGTTTCTGTCTGTTATTCAGCGAGCACCCTTACCGACAGTATAACTGAAGATATCTGAAAAGGCCTTATTGATATGGCCAGAAACGCTAACTTGTTGCGTACATAAGTGGTTTAGTCATCGCAGTTTTGCGTGGTCGACCACGTTTACCCGGGCGCACTTTCCTGGACAACATCGATTCAATTAAATCTTTAAAGCTATCATCACCATAAACGAGGCACTTCTGTAAGACATTTGAAATCTCTGACTCGATGGTTGGACAAAGTGAATTCGCCTCGGTTTGCGTACTAGCTTGTTCGCTATTAGCGGCTCGAACCCGAAAACTAGTCCACTGGTAGTCAGAAGCATCTTCCGCAAAACCAGAACGAACCGGGCATTGTTCTACATACTGAATTGTATTTTCTAAATGCTCACCTGACTGTATCAGACTCGCTTTATAGCGCCCTTCCCATAATGTACCGGTTCTATCATAGCGAGTATTAAAATACTGAACATAACGTCGACCAATAGACTGCATCATTTTCGATACACCATTATGTTTTTTCGGTGTCACAATTAAATGCACATGGCTTGGCATAAGCGCATAGGCATGCACCTCGCATTGGTGCACTTCTGCGGCATCCTTTAGACACTCTATATAGAATTGATAATCGCTATCGCTGACAAAACTAGCGTGTTGACTTAACCCTTGTTGCATCACATGACTGGCATGATCGCACAAGTTATACCTAGACTGACGTGGCATCCCTAAATACCCCTCTCTCTAAAAATATTTCCTTATTAACAACAACTGCCTAGCGCGTGGCCTACTAATGTGGCCTATTTTTTTAACGCTATTGGTGACGACACTTTTAACTAATGCCTTAGCCACCTTTACACAATACTATAAATCTAGTCCTTTAGTATTATGTAAGCTCCCTAGTTAATCGATTTAGATCAACTTTTTAAACTATTCAGACTTATTTATTTTGTTATTAGTCTAAATATAAACTTATCATACCAAGATACCACACAAATAAGTTGAACTGGATAACAATTCAGGAAATTTTGGCGCGTAAACAGGAATTTTTGTCACAGTAATAAGCAGCGTAAATTGATTACGCTGTTTATTACTTAATAATGAGAGTTACATTATCTAGATAAGATAATGAAAAGTAAGTTGTTTTAATCTTCCATCAATTCAGCAGAAGAAATAGCAATGTCATATCGTTCTTTTGCACACTTAATCATTGATTCTGCAAATTGTGGGTGTTCCTGCAAAATTCGGCTGAAATCAGATTTTTGCAACACAAACATATCAACCAAGGTCTTAGCGCGCACAGTCGCAATACGTGGTGAGGCCATTAAAATCCCCACCTCACCAAAGAAATCGCCATCTTTGAGTGTTTTAATCACTTCGCCTGTCGCATTAATAATTTCAACTTCACCGCGACATATCAAGAACATTTCTTTAGCAAGATCACCGATTTTGACGATGTCTTCACCTTTGGCGGCAGCCGTTGAACGCAATGCCATTATCACTGAATTGAGCAGTAACGGATCGGCACCCTCAAAAATAGGCGCTTGTTCAAGCACTTCAGGTGTCACCACTTCAAACCAACGTCGGCCATCTTTTTCCAGTAAATCACTAGCCGCTTTCGGCCCCCATGAATTGCGCGTGTAGTTAGGGAAATAGTTCGCTGGGGCATTTTTCCAGTGATCTAAAATCGGCTGTGCAATTTTCCATGCGGCTTCCACTAAATCGCCACGTGAAAACAAGGTTGCATCGCCACGCGTACAGGAATAAATCATTACCTCGTAGCCTGTGTAGCGCGAAGCTTTGAAATTATCACCATAGCTAAATGCCATATCAACATTCTGTAACTGTAATGTTGGTCCCGGAATTTTAGCCTGGAACAAAAGTTCTATACCCTGGTAAGGTTGAACATGAAAAACTAATCGGTTGGCAGCAAGGTGTTTGACATCCGTGCCACGGAACATATTGACCGGCGGCTTCTTAAATTCAACCACAATTTCGGTACCACGCTTCCAGAGTCCCTTACCTGAACGCAAATATATAGGCACTCCTTCCCAACGCCAGTTATCAATCAATAATTTCGCCGCGGCAAAGGTTTCCGTCTTTGATTCAGGGTCAACGTCTTTCGACTCCCGATAACCGGGTGCCTTGACACTACCATCATCATTATAAGAGGTGCCGTACTGACCACGAACAACATAATCAGACACTTCATCTTCAGATAGGACCCGAACAGATTCGAGCAGTTTCGCTTTCTCATTACGAATAGAATCAGATTCAAAAGAACCAGGCGTTTCCATACACAAGTACGCCAACATCTGGAACATATGATTTTGCATCATATCTCGCATCACACCGGACTTGTCGTAATAACCTCCGCGGTCACCCACGTCTACTGATTCGCAGACATTGAATTGAATGTTATCAATAAAGTTATTATTCCAAAGAGGTTCAAACATGCCATTAGAAAATCGGAATGATAATAAGTTTTGAACTGTCTCTTTGCCTAAGTAATGATCGACACGATAGATTTGGTCTTCGTTCCAATGTTTTAAAATGGTGTCATTAAGTTCAAGCGCAGACTCTAAATCAGTACCAAAAGGTTTCTCGACAATAATACGTTTCCAGCCCGGGCCTTCCTGAAATCCTGCGGCGTGGAGGTTGTCACAAATCATGCCGAAGAAACGAGGTGCCATCGCAAAGTAAAACAGCACATTGCCACCGGCTTTGTATTTTTTATCCAGCTCGGCAACTTTGGCTTTTAGACGTTTGTAATGTTCAACATCGTCGGTGTTACCGGCGAGGAAATTAAAACGATTTAATAATTTGTCACAGGCAGGTTCATCAAATTCCTGACGGGTATGAAAAGCGCGTAGTCCATTTTCTTCACCGCCCATCGAGGCACGGAACTCTTCATTGCTAATCTCACTGCGGCCAGTTCCAAGGACCGCAAAATTATCTGACAATAAATCATCACAGGCGAGATTATAGAGCGCTGGGACTAAAAGTCGTTTGGTCAAATCGCCAGAGGCACCAAATATCACCATGACACAAGGTTCACTGGCAGGATTGTCACCTTGTGGATCAACCCCAGTAGAACCAAATACCTGCGCATTGTCTGACATAGACACCCCTATTTTTAGAATTATTAATTAGTTTAAGAGAGGCAATAAGATAAACGTGAAGCAGGTCTAGCTGCAAGCCTTTTATGAGATTTTGGCTTATTATTTTACATTAACCACATATTACTGACACACAATTGGTCAGATGGCGCTTATGTATCGGGTGGTGGCATTGGCAGACCGGCTAATTTACAGAGTTCATTAATCGGATCTGTTGGGAATAATGAATAAATATGTTGCTCATAGGCCTTTTGATCATGAAAATGTTCACCCTTTGACTTTCCAAGGGTTCTAACCAGCTGGTGCATCGAAGGATGTGTTTTATTAGCCTCGTAATATTCGCGGAAATACCAAATTAATTCCCAGTGGTCGACATAGAGCTTGATGCCATCGCGCTCGGCCGTTTTATAGGAAAAATCTTCGCACCAATCACTACCGTTAAACAAATAGCCCTGTGTTGTCGTCTCAATTGCGCCATGTTCAGTCGTGAGAATCATACCGATCACCTTATATCTATCCGGTTTTGCTTAAATCTATGCTCTTATTTAGAGTGTAGACCAATACTAACAACCGTAATGCTATCGATGATTTTGGGTGTTTTGTAGGAAGAGCTAGTCTTTTATTAACTCTAAGGAGACTGAATTGATGCAATATCGCTGGCCGGTTGGTTTAGGCCCATCTGGAAACACATGGCCAAGATGCGCACCGCATTTCCGACAGTGCACTTCTTCTCTACGCATGCCATGACTGTTGTCTACCGTTGACTCAACCGCTGTTTCACCAAGCGCCTGGTAGAAGCTAGGCCAACCAGTGCCAGAATCAAATTTTGTATCTGATGAAAAAAGCGCCTCGCCGCAACACGAACAGGTATAGGTACCCTGTTCCTTACAAGCATTATATTTACCACTGAAGGCACGTTCCGTGCCGTGCTCACGACAAACATGATATTGCTCTTTGTCTAATTTCTCGCGCCACTGCTCTTCAGACATATTGTTGAGTTCTTCATCGTTCATGTCGTTCTTATTCCTTAAAATGCTATCGATTTTTTTTATAATGATTAATCAAACCATTGGTTGATGAATCATGTGATTGAATAGGTGTGTTGTCCGACAGTTCTGGCTGGATAGACTGAGCCAATTGTTTTCCTAATTCAACGCCCCACTGGTCAAAGGAATTTATTCCCCACACCATGCCTTGCACAAATATTTTATGTTCATACAGAGCAACTAAATTACCCAGCGACCTCGGGGTGAGTTTTTGTAGCATAATCGAATTAGTCGGCTTATTACCAGGGAAGACCTTATGCGGTAATAAATCTTCTAATTCTTGCCCTGACATACCCGCCTTTTTCAAATCTGCGCGTGCTTCACTCTCATTTTTACCTTTCATTAACGCTTCCGTTTGCGCAAAGAAATTAGACATTAAAATAGAATGATGTTCACCCACCGGGTTTTGAGTTTCAACCGGTGCAATAAAGTCACACGGTATCATCTTGGTACCTTGATGAATTAACTGATAAAAAGCATGTTGCCCGTTCGTTCCTGGTTCACCCCAAATAACGGGACCAGTAGAATAATCAACCACATCACCGTCACGATTAACCCGTTTACCATTACTTTCCATATCGCCTTGTTGGAAATAAGCAGAGAAACGATGCATGTATTGATCATATGGCAATATGGCTAAACTTTGCGCGCCAAAGAAATTGTTATACCAAATACCTAACATACCCATGATCACAGGCAAATTATCTTTATAGTCAGTATTAAGGAAATGCTGATCCATTTCATGTGCACCGGCTAATAACTCTTCAAAGTTATCCATGCCAATAGCTAAAATAATTGGCAAGCCAATCGCACACCAGAAAGAATAACGGCCGCCGACCCAATCCCAAAACTCAAACATATTGTTGGTGTCGATACCAAAAGCTGACACGGCTTCAGCATTAGTTGATAAAGCGACAAAATGTTTGGCCACCGCCGCTTTGTCACCCGCTGCATCTATTAACCAGCTACGTGCAGTAGTCGCATTGGTAATTGTTTCCTGAGTAGTGAACGTTTTAGACGCTACAATAAACAATGTGGTTTCAGGGTCACACACACGCAGTGTTTCAGCCATGTGAGTGCCATCAATATTAGAAACGAAGTGTATCGCTAAGTCACGCTGTGTATAGGGCTTTAATGCCTCCGTGACCATCACTGGGCCAAGATCGGAACCACCAATACCTATATTGACGACATCGGTAATGCGTTTACCGGTATACCCCTTCCATTCACCATTACGAACTGAGTCTGTAAAGCCACGCATCTTATCTAACACTGCATTGACTTCAGGCATAACATCTTTGCCATCCGACATAATTGGCGTATTAGAACGATTACGCAGTGCGACATGTAATACAGAACGGCCTTCAGTATTATTAATTTGCTCACCACTAAACGTTTTCTTAGCCCAACCTTTAATATCAGCTTGTTCGGCCAGATTTAATAATAAGGTCAACGTTTCATCAGTGATGATGTTTTTAGAAAAGTCTAATAGCAGATCGCCAAACTCGCGGTGATAGCGCTCAAAGCGCTTATCATCCGCAGAGAATAAATCACGCATGTGCTGTGATGACATGTTTTCATGGTGTTTTTCCAGCGCAATCCACGCAGCCGAGTCAGTTAATGCTGTCATTGCTATCTCCGTTTCTTTTTTATTTTAATTGTGGGATACAACGACTTTTACTACCTGCCTTGAAGACAAGTAGAATATTTTTCCCACCCCATATTGTTAGTACGACTATCTCAACTTGCTTTATCTATCATATGTTCAGCTATCAAGATTTGTTCAATTTCGCCAAGTATTGTTTGCACATCATTTTCTGATTCAGGTCGTGTACGCGCGTAGTCCGTTCGTTGTTTACGTTCATGCGCCATTAAATCAATGCTCTCACGAATGCACGGATACTGGCGAATGAAATCAAGAAACTCTTCACAACCCAAGCGCACTAATTCCATCTGCGTTACTGCGGCGACGGATGCCGCTCTTGGCGCACCTGTTAACAAAGACCATTCACCAAAATAATCACCGGGTCTAAGCAAGGCTAAATTCAAGTCCGCACCATCAACCGTGGTATACACTCGTGCCACACCATAAGTAATAATAAATAGTGAGTCACCCAACTCACCTTCATGAATTAGCCGTTCACCTTTTCTCGCAGTCACTAGCGACGCTGCTTTCGCAACAGTATCTAATTCATCATTGCTCAAAGAGCTAAAAATACCGACTGATTTGAGTGCTGTCTGAATTGTCCGGTGATGATAACGATCAAAGACCGCTTCTCGTAATACCGGCACCCTATCAATTAGGTCACCCAGTACGTCACCTTCGATCTCCAATACCACAGATAACTTCAGTACCGTCACCGTCGCAATACGCGGAATCATAAACAAGGCAGCAATTTCACCAAACACTTCGCCGGAATAAAGTTTTCCTAATGTCACTGTCTTATCGTGTACTTCCTCAGTGACTTCAACTGCACCATTAATCAATACAAACACTTTTCTATCGCGCTGATATTGGCGACAAAGTACTGTGCCTTTATCAACGACGTTGATGGTGCCACGTTCCAGCAAATACTCTCGATCTTCATGCGTCAACAGATCACCGAAAATTGGGTTTTTCTGCATCGCATGATGCATCGAATCGAGTATCACATTTTTATCTGGCATCACAGACTCCTTAAAATAGATCTATGTCTGTTATTGTCAGCGCAGTTGCTATTTTAAAAGGTGATAAAGATCACGGTTAGTGAATATTTTAACCTTTAGACACAAATTCTACTCTGGCCATGCCGCCATATCGAGCATTACTAACATATCTTCCGCATTAATTGTGGTAATCGGTAAGTCTTCACCCGCTCGCCATTGTTGTAATGCCTCTCGTTTACCTTCACCCGTTATCAACATCAGCAAATGCCTTGTATTAGACAAGGTCTTAGCACTGAGACTAAGTCGATCTGAAGGGGGTTTAGGCGCCTCATGCACAGCATGCACGGTTTCTTGCATGTCATGGACATGGCCTGGAAATAAACTAGCCGTATGACCATCTTCACCCATGCCGAGTAACACCATATCGAAAGGCAAGGCGTTAGCAATAGTTTCAGCATACGATGCAGCAGCTGCGGCTGCACCCAGTTCTGCTGCCATGACATGAACATTAGTTACGGGAATAGACACATGGTCAGTGAGTGAACGCGCAGCCATCACACTATTACGTTCAGCATTATCTGCGGGTAAACATCGTTCATCACCAAAATAAATATGCCAGTTAGCCCAATCAGCATCGGCGCTTGCCAGTTTGCGATAAGTGGCTTCAGGCGTACCGCCGCCGGCCATGACTAAACGAAAAGCACCACGTTCAGAAATTGCTTGTTTGGCCGTAGCCAATATTTTTTTACAAGCGTCATCTGCGACGGCAGCGCCATCGTCATAAATTTTATAAGCTGGAAACGACAAACTTTATTCCTCTTCGTTTGGGTCAAGTGAATGGCGCCAATGATGTGTTTCACTATCAAATAAACGACGCGATTCTATCGGCCCCCAGGTGCCTGCTTTATAGGTACTAATAAATTCACGCTCCATAGACCAAACTTTAAGAATAGGATCTACTACACGCCATGCCCATTCAACTTCGTCATAACGCAAGAATAAGGTGTTATCACCTTCGATTACATCTAGCAACAAGTCTTCATATGCATCAGTGGGTGCTTCGTTCTCATTTCTGAAACTAGCATCAAGACTCGTTACACGCGTTTTCATTTCCAGACCAGGTTCTTTGACGGTTAGTTCCATGCGCAAACATTCAGTTGGCTGAATACCTAACAACACCCAATTGGCATTCATGACGTCAACTTGCGTATTACGAAACAATTGTTGTGGCGGATGCTTAAATTTAATGCTTATTGCCGACTGGCCCTTTTCTAGGCGTTTACCTGTACGCAGATAAAAAGGCACGCCGCGCCAACGCCAGTTATCGATATAGAGTTTTACTGCTGCATAAGTATCATTAACACTGTCATTGGGTACGTTATCTTCTTCAAGGTAACCAGGGACGCGTTCACCATTAATCATGCCACTCGAATATTGGGCGCGAAAAGCATGTGCATGCACAGCATTTTGTGGAATCGGTCGAATAGACTTTAACACTTTTACTTTTTCATCACGGATTGCTTCGGGTTCCATAGATACCGGTGGTTCCATCGCGACAAGTGTTAGCAACTGCAGCAAATGACTTTGAATCATATCGCGTAATGCGCCAGCACCATCGTAATAATCTGCCCGACCACCAACGCCTAGATCTTCAGAATGGGTGATCTGAACATGGTCAATGTAATTACGATTCCACATCGGCTCCATTAATAGATTTGCAAAGCGGAACACTAGTACGTTTTGCACAGTGCCTTTACCTAAATAATGGTCGATACGATACAGTTGATGTTCTTTAAGATATTTTTCTACGCTCTTCTGTAGGGCAGTCGCACTTTCAAGATCATAGCCAAAAGGTTTTTCAGCAACGACTCTGCGCCAACCATGTTCTTCACTAAGTAAGCCAACCTCGCCAAGGTTACGAATAACGGTACTGAAATCTGCAGGTCGGATAGATAAATAGAAAGCGATGTTTCGAGGGAATTCTTTATTATCATCTAGCCTATCCCGCATAGCGAGGTAGCTTTCGCTATTGGTCAGATCGCCTTTGAAGTAATGCAAACGACTAGCAAAGCGTTGGAAAACTTCGTCGTCGACTCCACCACGTGCCTTTGAGGTGACCCATTCACGTACATTATTAATACATGTTTCTTTATCCCAGTCGCGTCTACCGACCGCCAATATAACAGTTCCTTCAGGTAAGTAACCTGCAGACTCTAAATGATAAAGTGCCGGCATGAGCTTTACACTTGATAAATTGCCGGTAGCACCGAAGATAACATAGGTACAGGGTTCGACCATTAAGGCCTCCTTCAATACGCTTCCTTGTTAAAGATAATTTTAAACTAAGCAAAAAACAACAAAACAACTTTCAGGTGTTATCACCTGAAAGCGTTTATCTGTTAATACAATTTGGCTTAGCTACTTAGACATTATAGGTGCTAGATGAAACATTACCACCACTGCCAATCCAGTCAGTGTGGAACATTTCACCACGTGGTTTATCAGTGCGTTCATAAGTATGAGCACCAAAGTAATCACGTTGCGCTTGCAGCATGTTGGCAGGAAGGCGTGCACTACGATAACCATCATAATAGGCCAATGCAGAAGAGAAAGTAGGTGTTGGGATACCTAGTTCAGCACCCTTAGCCACCACTTTACGCCAGCCTGCTTGTGCGTTGTGTATTGCGTCACGGAAGAATTCATCAAGTAACAAATTTTCCAGGGCAGGGTTTTTATCATAGGCTTCTTTGATATTAGCGAGGAAAGCACTACGGATAATACAACCGCCACGCCACATTAAAGCGATGCTACCGTAATTAAGATTCCAGCCATATTCTTTAGCCGCTTCCTTCATCAGCATATAGCCTTGTGCGTATGAAATAATTTTTGAGGCGTATAACGCATCATGGATATAGCCCACAAATTCTTTTACATCACCATCGAAACTAGCTGAGGGGCCATCGAGAAATTCTTCAGCTTTGACGCGTTCATCCTTCATCGCCGATAAGCAGCGCGCAAAGACAGATTCACCGATAAGTGTGAGCGGGATACCTAAATCGAGTGCGTTAATACCTGTCCACTTACCCGTACCTTTCTGGCCCGCACGATCAAGGATACGATCCAGTGGCAAACCTTCATCATCTTTAAAGCCTAGAATATTAGCGGAGATTTCAATCAAATATGAATCAAGCACACCCTTGTTCCACTCTGAGAAAACACTCTGCATTTGCGATGCGTCCATACCCAGACCACGCTTCATAAAATCATAGGCTTCACAGATTAGTTGCATGTCACCGTATTCAATACCGTTATGCACCATTTTAACGTATTGGCCTGCCCCTTCTTCGCCGACCCAATCACAACAAGGCTCACCATCGACCTTCGCTGCTACCGATTGGAAAATATCCTTCACTGAAGACCAGGCATCAGGATTACCACCCGGCATAATGGACGGACCGTTACGGGCACCTTCTTCACCACCAGAAATACCCGTGCCAATATAAAGTATGCCTTTCTTGGCTAGATCTTGGGTACGTCGATTGGTATTAGTGTAAAGCTCATTACCCCCATCAATAATAATATCGCCTTTATCAAGGTGTGGTACCAGTAAGTCAATAAATGAGTCGACCACATCACCGGCTTTCACCATCATCATCACGCGGCGTGGGCTTTTAAGTTTTGAGATCATTTCTTCAATAGAATGGGTACCAATAATATTGGTCCCTTTTGCACGCCCTTCCATGAATTCATCGACCTTGGACGTTGTGCGATTAAAAACCGCCACAGTAATATCATGGTCGTTCATGTTGAGCACGAGATTCTGGCCCATGACCGCAAGGCCTATCAATCCGATATCTGCTTCAGACATATGTTTGTTCCTTCTTGTTAATAGTTTTTATTGTTTGTTATTAGACAAACTGCCTCCCCGAAGGGAGGACAGAATATGTTACCGGCTAGAAAACTATGCAGCGCCCTTCATAATGCGCTCTTGCACATAGATTTCGAGTTTGAGTAAATCAGCGGTGAAACCACGAATACCTTGGCCAAGTTTTTCAACGGCCATCGCATCTTCGTTATGCATCCAACGCATCGCCTTTTCATCAAGCGATGTTTTAGTAATATCCATTTGCTTCGCTTTATCCGTATCAAGCTTTTGTATTACATCACCTTCTGCATTTTGCAGTTCGTTGAGTAGTTTCGGAGCAATGGTCAATAAGTCACAACCGGCTAATTCTAAAATTTCACCATGGTTACGGAAACTAGCCCCCATGACTTCAGTCGTGTAATCATGCTTTTTATAATAGTTATAGATACTCGTGACGGATTTCACGCCAGGATCATCTTGTGGTTTAAAACCATCGACACCTTGATCGGCTTTATGCCAATCCATGATCCGACCAACAAACGGAGAAATTAGCTTCACACCCGCTTCGGCACAGGCAATGGCTTGCGCAAAACTAAACAACAAAGTCAGGTTACAGTTAATCCCTTCACGCTGAAGAGCTTCTGCTGCACGAATGCCTTCCCAAGTGGATGCTAACTTAATTAAGATACGTGATTTATCAATACCAAAACCGGCATACATATCAATTAATTCATTGGCTTTAGCGATACTACCGGCGGTATCAAATGAAAGGCGTGCATCGACTTCAGTTGAAACGCGGCCTGGTACAATACTTAAAATTTCACGACCAAACACAACGGCCAAGCGATCCAGGACTAACTCAGTACGTGCCGCTTGGGTTTTTGCATTGCTCATGCCATATTCAACGGCTTCATCAACCAGGTTTTGGTATTGCGGTAGCTGTGCTGCCGCAAACACCAGCGAAGGATTAGTGGTTGCATCAGTAGGTAGGTATTGTTTGATTGAATCAAAGTCACCGGTATCGGCAACAACGGTGGTTAATTTTTTTAACTGGTCTAGCTTGCTCATGACTGCCTCCTTGTCCGGTTACCCGGTCGAAATTGAATTCAAAGTGAAACGACTCAATACGAACATCATTGAACTAACAAGCGGTGAAAAGCATGACTGCTGCGCCCCCGCACAAACAGTTATTCACCACAGAAATACATCAATACATACTTATATTCTTGTTATACTTAGACGCATAACAATCAATTGGATTAGTATAGACCGTATTACGATGATAATGCCATACCGTAACACAGTGTCATGAAACTACCTACGCCGATGCCTAAAACCATACAGAGTTTGTTTGTTACCAGTGAGTTGCACCCTTTAATTAAAACCGGTGGGCTCGCGGATGTGGCTGGTAGCTTGCCAGTCGCCTTAGCATCGTTACGCGCAAAGAAAAATGCATCCGAGTTACAACAACGGATATTGCTTCCAGCGTACCCCAAGGTCTTAGCCCAATGCGGCAGTTGCCAATCCGTTGCTGAAATAATCATTCCCGGTCACGATCAAGCAGTGATCATACGAGAGACAATACTGCCGGACAGCGAGATTATTTTATGGCTGGTTGATGCGCCTCAATATTTTAATCGTGATGGTGGCCCTTATGCCGACGCAAAAGGTGAAGACTGGCCTGACAATGCAGAACGCTTCGCCATGTTCTCCCGAGTTGCCGTTGAGATTGCTATGGGACACACTGGCTTAAACTGGCAAGCTGATGTCGTACACTGCCATGACTGGCAAACGGGTTTAGTGCCAGCCCTGCTATCTCGATACTCTAAACGGCCAGCGACAATTTTTACTATTCATAACCTTGCTTATCAAGGTGTTTTTACCCAAGACACCTTCACCGATCTCAGCTTACCCCCCGATCTATGGACACTGCATGGTCTGGAATACTATGGCAACCTGGCCTTTATTAAAGGCGGTCTTGCTTACGCCGATGCGCTCACAACGGTTAGCCCCACCTACGCAGAAGAAATTCAAACTAAAGAATTTGGTTTTGGCCTTGATGGTTTACTCACTGAACGAAAAGATAGTCTGCGCGGCATTATCAATGGCGCAGATTATATGCACTGGGACCCAACTAACGATCCGTATATCACGCAAACTTACGACCCCAACTCACTGAATAAAAAATCACTTAATAAGACTGCGCTACAAAAACAGTTTGGGTTAAATATCTCGAAAAAAACTCCACTGTTAGCATTCATCGGTCGACTAGTCTGGCAAAAAGGTGTCGACGTGTTACAGGCATCACTACCGACGCTACTTAAATCAAACATGCAATGCGTGGTACTCGGCACCGGCGATGCCGAACACCAAGCCGCGTTGCAAAAGCTTGCTAAAGCTTACCCCAACAAACTCGCCGTCATCATCGGTTACGATGAATCACTTGCCCACCAGATTGAAGCCAGCGCCGATATGTTCTGCATGCTATCGCGTTACGAACCTTGTGGCCTCAACCAGATCTACAGCCTGCGCTATGGCACCGTGCCAATTGTTCGCCAAACTGGCGGGCTAGCCGATACAGTCACTGATGCATCGCAAGGTGCCCGGGGCACCGGTTACACTTTCACAGACTGCAACGTTAAAGATTTCACTTCTGCCGTGCAACGCGCACTGACCCGCTTTGCTGACACTGACAAATGGCTAGCGTTGGCCAAGCGTGGCATGCGTAAAGACTTTGGTTGGCGCCACAGTGCCCGTCAATACCTCGACCTATATATAGAGTGCATCAAACGCTCAAAACAACTATAAATCTCTGATTTAGTCTAAACCTGCGAAAAAACCACTAAACAGGTATAATGCGCCTCCTTATAGTCATTATCGCCGCAACGTCAGCGACTAATGCCATTGCAAGTAACTGATTTATAGGCGCTTTTAAATTCCATGAGTATTCAGAATAACGATAAACAGCTGCGTAGCCGGGTTAGGCTACTCGGTACTTTACTGGGTAATGTTGTCCTTGAGCAGTCCGGTTCTAAAGTATTCAAAACTGTAGAGACTCTCCGCAAAGGCTTTGTCAGTCTGCGTAAAAAGAAAGACTCACGTAAGCAAAAACAACTGAAAAAAGTCATTAATGAACTCGATCCTGAGCTAATGACCCATGTTGTCCGCGCATTCAGTACTTACTTCAGTTTGATTAATATTGCCGAAGAAGGTTTCCAGCACCGCCAACGCCGCGCACAGGTGCGCACTGGCAAACAACTCTGGACTGGCTCCTTCGATAAAACACTCAGAGAATTTAAAAATCAGGGCATTGAAGCCGAGCAACTAACTAGCTTACTCGACAGCATGCTCTACATGCCCGTCTTCACGGCTCACCCGACCGAAGCCAAACGTCGCACCATGCTCGAAACCCTACGTCGTATCTTTGTCTCCCTCGAAAAGTTAGACGATACCCGTTTAGGTAAAGGTGAGCGTGATCTGATTGCCGACGACATTAAAGGCCAAATTCAAGTACTTTGGAAAACCGATGAAGTACGCGTACACAAACCTAAAGTGCAAGATGAAATTCGCAACGGCCACTATTACTTCCGTGAGTCACTATTCCGAGCGGTACCCGTTGCCTATCGCTATCTCGAAAAAGCTATTCACAACGTTTACCCCGAGGCAGCTGACACAATTGAATTACCGTCCATCATAAAATTTGGTTCCTGGATTGGCGGTGACCGCGACGGTAACCCGTTTGTCAAACCAGAGACGACGGTTGAAGCCCTTCGCATGCACAAACGCGAAGTGTTACTTGAGTACATTCGTGAAATTAGTAAGCTGGGACATTTACTCACCTATTCAGATCAACTTTGTACCCCCACAGACGAACTCACGGCGAGTTTATCCAGTGACATCGATACCAACCGCGCCGCTTTCGCTGATAAGCCTAATCTTTATAGTCACGAACCTTATCGTCGTAAGCTTTACATCATTGGTTACCGTCTTGAACTAACCTTGCGCACGACCAAAGGTTTACTTGCCGGCAACCAACAAGCCACTTTTGAAGGTCGCTATCTCTCTGAACTAGAACTGTTAGATGATCTTTTAATGATTCATCGTTCACTGTGTAGCCATGGTGATAGCAACATTGCCAATGGCCCGCTAAAAGATATGATTCGCTCCGTGCAAACATTTGGTTTCTATCTTGCACAACTTGATGTGCGACAAGAATCAACCCGTCATACCGATGCCGTGACCGAAGTCTTTGCCCAAACAACCAACGTTGATTACGCCTCACTGGATGAAGCGGCGCGTATGGATGTACTCACCGAATATCTAGCTAAAGCTGACACACTGAAGATTGACGCCAATACGTGCAGTGACGACACCCGTGAAACACTCGGCGTGTTTGCAGTAATGGCGCAAATGAAACGTGAAATCAGCCAAAAAGCATTTAGCAGTTACGTCATTTCAATGACCCATGAAGCCAGCCATATTTTGGAAGTACTATTCCTCGGCGCAACCGCTGGTCTGGTAGGCCAACGTGATGGCGAATGGTTTAGCGAGCTGAGCATTAGCCCATTATTTGAAACAGTTGAAGATTTACAACATATTGATCCTGTCATGCGCGCCCTGTTTGCGAACACAAACTACGCGGCACTATTAAAATCAATCGGTAACCGTCAAGAAATTATGCTGGGTTACTCTGACTCATGTAAAGATGGCGGTATTCTGGCATCCGGTTGGAATCTGTATCAAGCCCAAACAGATATTACTGCACTGGCGCGTGAGTACGGCATAGATTTACGTTTATTCCACGGTCGTGGTGGCACCATTGGTCGTGGTGGTGGCCCAACTCATGATGCGATTCTGTCACAACCCGAAGACACGGTTCATGGTGAAATTAAATTCACAGAACAAGGCGAAGTGCTGTCTTACAAATACAGCAATATTGAAACCGCCAGTTATGAACTCAGCATGGGTGTCACCGGCTTAATGAAAGCCAGCCGCTCACTGATTCAAGAACCTAAAGGTGAGAACAAAGAATTCCTTGAGATCATGAATACACTGGCTGCATCCGGTGAAGACACTTACCGTGAATTGATCATGCGCACCGAAGGGTTTATGGATTATTTCTACGAAGCCACACCCGTGACTGAGATTGGAATGCTCAACATTGGTTCTCGCCCTTCTCATCGTAAAAAAGCAGATCGTTCCATGAGTTCTATTCGTGCGATTCCGTGGGTATTTGGCTGGGCGCAATCTCGCCACACGTTACCCGCCTGGTATGGCATAGGTAGTGCTTTACAAGCATGGCACAATGATGAGCCGGAACGTATTGCAACTTTACAAAGTATGTATAAGAAGTGGCCTTTCTTCCGCGCCTTACTCAGCAACACTCAAATGGCATTGTATAAAGGTGACATGGGTATCGCTGCTGACTACGCCGAGTTAGTTAAAGATCAGAAACTTGCAAAACGCCTGCACGGTAAAATTAGTGCCGAGCATAAACTGACTATTGCGCAAATTCTCAAAGTATCCGAACTCGATGAACTAATGGCAGAAACACCTGAACTAGCACTGTCACTTAATCGTCGTAATCCGTACCTTGACCCGCTCAACCATATTCAAACGATGTTGTTAGGACGTTGTCGTGATGAAAATGCTAACGATGACGAACAGGATTCGTGGCGAAACCCATTATTACGAACCATTAATGCCATCGCCCAAGGCATGCGTAACACCGGTTAAATAAACGATAAAGGGGCATCTAATGCCCCTTTATTTAAGATTGACCTGAATAAGCACCACTGATAAATTCGTCATAAACATTATTCATCGCTTTAACGGTTTGAGTAATGCATTGCTCAAGACTGAGCGAGTCTTCTAGTATTAATGTCTTGATTTCAACATTTGATGCTTTAGTTATGCGACTCACCAATCGCGACAATCGAGGCGCGCCGATATTGTCACAAGCTCCTTTCATCGCATGAGACTGTTTTCTAATAACATCCCAGCGATCTTGTTCAGCCAATTTCTTTATCGTCGTTAGCATTAGCTGCATATCTTTACTAAACACTTCTATCATTTGTTGCAGCAATTCAACTTGGCCCATTGAGGTGAGTTCCGTTAAACGTTCAGAACTGATTAAAGAGATATCATCTTCTGCACGTGGAACTTTAGCTTTCAACATAGGGTTCGCTTTTACTGAAGCCAGAAACCGTAATAGCTCAGCAGCATCGATAGGTTTAACAATCATTCTTACATCATTATCCAGACAAGCCTTTTGGGTTTCGATGGTAGTATCAGCGGTGACAATAGTGATTGGAATAGGATTTTCATGTGAGAAGCGATGTAACTTTACGACTTCAAGACCATTATGTGAAGGTAACCAAAGATCAATTAATGCACAATCAAAGTTTTTAGTTTCTAGTTCATCTAATGCTTTTTCACCATCATCAACAACGGTCACATTATGACCTTGTTTTTCGAGTACATTTCGAATAATAAACTGGTTAGTCGCATTGTCTTCAGCAACGAGTATATTTAATGCTTCTACTAATTCTGTTGAGTGAGTAGTTATTGGGCCAGCGGTGGGCAATACTGAATTGGCACTCACAGAGAAAGTCGCTGCATCGACCTTACAGGGCACAGTGAAAGTAAACTTAGTACCAATATTGAGGCTACTACTTACCCAGATATCGCCCCCCATACCTTCCACTAAATTTTTACATATAGTCGTACCCAGACCAGTACCACCATAATTTTTGGAATGCGAACCTTGAGCTTGTGTAAACTTGTCAAAAACATGTTTACTAGTCGTTGCATCCATGCCAATGCCCGTGTCAATCACCTCAAATTTAAGCATGACTTTATCAGCATTAATCATTTTTTGTGACACCGACACCCGGACAGAACCATGCTCAGTAAACTTAACTGCATTACCGATTAAATTAATCAGCACTTGTTTTATATGTCCCACATCACCGACTAAATTAGTTTTCAACTCTTCCGCCAAGGTGATTTGGAAAACAATATTTTTCTGTGCAACAGCAATATGAAAAAATCGTCTCAATTCATCTAACAACACCAATAAATCAAAGTCGTATTTCTCAATGACTAACTTACCGGCTTCAATTTTAGAAATATCGAGAATATTACTGATAATATCCAGCAAGCTGCGGCCTGAGTCATTCACCACATCAATCAATTCTTTTTGCTCTTTCGATAACGACGTACTTGTAAGTAAATGAGTGGCACCGATCACACCATTTAATGGTGTTCTTATTTCATGACTCATGTTTGCAAGGAAAATAGTTTTTGCTTCATTGGCACGGTTCGCTTCATCGCGCGCTTCGATAGCATCTGAACGCGCTACATCCAAGCGGCATAACAATCCCCAAGTATAGATGGAGAGCAAAGCAAATATAGAAAATAAGCCATATGCCAATGCTGTATGTTGCTGCCAGTATTCACCATAGTGAGTAGCGATAATCATACCCGTGAGGCATGCCGTGATCGCAAAGAAAAGGTAACGCACCCCGTGCCGAAAACCATTACTCATGATGATCCACAAATAAACACCAATCATCGGCGCGAAATATTCTGAGGCAATAATATTTGCCAGCGTTAATGCACAGGTATCAAGCAAGATCCAGACTAAGCCAATTTTCCGTTGCCAGTCTTCATTTTTTATAATGACATTAGCGCATAACGCAAAAATGGCATAAGCCATAAAGATAATGCTAAGAATGGTATAAAGGTTATTTTCTTCGGCATCGGTGAACATTCTCATAACCGAGTAGCCGAGAATCACCGCCGCAAAAGCAACACGAACAGTTGCTTGTTCAATACCGTCATTTTTCCGATGGAAAAATTTTGAAACGTACGCGGTCACATCCATGTCAGCCTCTAAAAGTTTATAGCTACCGAGCAGTCACCATACTCCTTTTAACTGCATCTGCATAATAGATTGCCGCAAATACCGTCATTTACCTAGGGTAGATAAAAAATGGGTCTAAATGATTGACTCCCGTCATCTCTAGTAACACGAAGCGAGTAGCATCCTTCAGGAAAGTTAAAATTTCCGAAACGTGATCGCTGTTTTGCTAGATGAACACACTATTATAAGGATAGCGCCAATAATTTGTGATGATACGTGAATTTCTTTGGCTAGTGCCTAGACTGGCGCTAATCTTTAATGTTTATAATTTCACAGCCCACTGAGTATTGTTGTTCGCCTACATCATCAACTCGGACAACTTTTACCTCAGCTCGAAATGGCAACGTTGCTCCTTCTTTACCCGGTGGGATGTCAATATCAAGGATGTCATTTTCCGAAAACTGTTCTGCACAGATAAAGGAAAGGCCAGTAGCACTTAAATTATTGGCGACACCGGAAAAGATATTTTTCTGACCAGTCGGTTGAATAGAAATCGCACAGTTAACTGTCATACGGCGAAAATTTCGGCCATCACTTGCATCTACCATATTACGTTGTTCCCATTAGCTGTTAACAAATTAACGCGTTTAGGCTACCTGAACAGGAATGGTATTACGAGTGTGGGTGATAGCATTGTTTTCATCGAAATAAACTAAGGTAGGCTTAAATGTGGCTAGTTCTTTCTCATCAAGAGCCACATAACTGCAGATGATAACGCGATCGTTCGGGTTGGCTTTATGAGCCGCCGCACCATTGACTGAAATAATACCGGACCCATCCTGCGCACGAATCGCATAGGTAGTGAAGCGCTCGCCATTATTAATGTTGTAGATTTGAATCTGCTCATACTCACGGATCCCCGCGGTATCGAGCAAGTGCCCGTCGATGGCGCAGGAACCTTCGTATTCCAGTTCAGCGTGAGTTACACGCGCTCTGTGAAGTTTGCACTTGAGCATCGTACATTGCATACAACTAACTACCTATCACTTTAAAGGAGGCGTATTATCCAATGTTCCCCCTTCCTGTTCAAACCTAATAACTAAGCTATTGATATTTAGTGTATTTCGGCGTAGACATGAGACGATTATAGGCCGTTTTGTGCCTCAAGTAGAGATACTCAGGACTGAATATTATCAATAAGACGGGCTTTGCCTAACCAAGCAGCCGCAAGGATGACCCAGGGAGGTGAAGCCATATTATCACTCGCTGTTGGCATGGATAAGTCAGCGCTGAGGCGAATACTTACATAGTCAGGTGTAAAGCCTGCATGTTCAAGCGCCGCCATCCCGATTTGCTCTAGTGCACTGATATCAGCGGCACCGGCGTTAAGCTGCTCGGCCAAAATCCGTAAAGTAGCATAAAGTTTAGCAGCTGTTCGCCTTTCAGACTCAGTGAGGTAACCATTGCGGGAGCTCATCGCCAGACCATCACTTTCACGCACCGTCGGTACCCCAACAATTTCTATATTCGGGTGTGCTGTTGCGACTAGCCAGCGAATCACTAATAACTGCTGAAAGTCTTTTTCGCCGAAAATCGCCACATCAGGACAAACCTGACTGAAGAACCGATCCACTACATTAGCCACCCCCTGAAAAAAAGCCGGCCGACTAACCCCGCATAATGTACTCGACAAAGTTTCCGGTAATGCTGGTAACTTTGATGCCAGTTCATTCGAAGGGTACAAGGTTTCAATCTCGGGGATGTAAACCAGATCCACATCATGTTCAGCGAGCTGCACACAATCTTGTTCTAATGTTCGCGGGTAACTGTCAAAATCTTCATTCGGACCAAACTGGGTAGGGTTGACAAAGATACTCGCGATAACGATGTCAGCATGTTCACGAGCCACATCTACCAAATGCAAATGACCGGCATGTAAATTTCCCATAGTCGGCACAAAAGCAATACGTTGCCCGGCCTTTCGCCACGCCTGCACCTGCGTTTTTAGTGCTGGTAAAGAATCTATTTGTTGCATGATCTGTTTAGCCAGAAGATTAACTAAGAAAATAAAGATTGCTACGAGAAAAGATGCTCATCACTGGGAAACTGTCCCTGCTTAACTTCCTCAACGTAGGTCTTTAAAGCGCTAGGAATATCGCTCGCGTTATGCAAAAAGTTTTTTGAAAAACTGGGTCGATGACCCGGTGTAATACCCAACATGTCGTAGTGTACTAACACCTGACCATCACATTCGGCACCCGCACCAATGCCTATCACCGGAATCGTCACTGCTTTAGTTAAATCACGACCTAAACTCGCCGGCACGCATTCAATAATTAAACATTGCGCACCCGCTGCTTCAAGCGCTTTGGCATCGTCGATAATACGCGCGGCATCTTCGGCTTCACGCCCTTGCACTTTATAACCGCCGAGCTGAAAAACAGATTGTGGTTGTAAACCTAAATGGCCACACACTGGAACGCTTTCCGCGACCAGTGCTTTGACTAACTCAACCCGCTGCGCACCACCTTCAATCTTGACCATTTGCGCCCCGCCTTCGCGCATTAATTTAGCCGCATTATTCAAACCTTGCTTAACTGAGGCATAACTCATAAACGGCATGTCTGCAATAATTAAAGCTTGTTCACTGGCACGACTAACATTAGCACAATGATAAACCATGTCAGTCATGCTAACGGGAATAGTTGAGTCATGGCCTTGCACAACCATGCCAAGCGAGTCGCCGACAATGATTGCTTCCACACCCGCTTGTTCAATCAACGTTGTAAAACTGGCGTCATAAGACGTCAGCACCGCAATTTTCTCACTGGCCACTTTCATTTTTTGTAAAGTGCTAGCGGTAACACGCGTTGGTTTACTGTTGTCGGTTTGTGTACTCATGTATTCAATCTGTTATAACGTAAAAGGTTGTGGATTAAAGTAATGTCGTCCGCTGCGAATATTCATCACTTGATCGAGCAACAAATCATAATCATCGGCGTTGTCTGCTAAGTTAATTTCAGCCGCATTCACAATCAGTAATGGTGATGCCGTGTACTGATAAAAAAAGGTGGTGTATGAATCCACCAACTGCTGTAAGTACGCTGCTGAAATATTTTGTTCATGCTCAACACCGCGTTTGTTAATTCGGCTCAGCAAGACATCAACTGGTGCTTGCAAATAGATCACTAAATCAGGTGCCGGTGCATCAATCGATAACTGCTCATAGACCTTGTCATAGAGTTCAAACTCATCAGTTTCAAGTGTTAACTCAGCAAATAAGCGATCTTTTTCAATTAAGAAATCCGCGACTTTCACTGGCCGAAACATATCTTCCTGACGCAGTTCCTGTATTTGTTTCGCGCGCTGAAATAAAAAATATAGTTGCGTCGGTAATGCCGCCGATTCTTTGATCTTATAAAAACGCTCTAAAAATGGATTTTCATCCGCGCCTTCAAGCAACAGCTCACTGCCAAAAGATTGCGCCAAATGCCTGGCAAGGGTTGTTTTACCTACCCCAATAGGCCCTTCGACAACAATAAAATCTGGATTTTCTGTATTCATAAGTGCTGTTTTTATTAAAATCAGATGCTTATCTATTATAACCGATTTTAGCCTGGCTGCTTAGCTTAGGCGCTGCGCGCCATGACTCGGGCAGCTCGCCAGTAGGGCTTCAATGGCGCCTAAACCGGGTATCTCTATACTAGGGTCTATCTCAGCCAACGGCTGTAAAACAAAATCCCGGTTCGCTATTTCAGGATGCGGGACGGTCAGTGTTTTAGTATGAATACGCTCGTTAGCATAAAGCAGCATATCTAAATCTAATGTCCGCGGCCCCCAGCGACTGCCGTCACGTTCTCGCCCTTGCTGCTGTTCGATAGTTTGTAGATGCTTAAGTAAGGCATCGGCCACTAACCCAGTCCGTAAATAAGCCACCGCATTAATATAATCGGCTTGTTCAATATTGTCTTCGGTGGCTAGTGCTTTGCTTTGATAAAGACTTGAGCGACGGAACAATGTCGTTTCGGGTAATTGCGCTAAAGCATCAAAAGCCTGTTCTATTTGCACTTGTGGCGTTGACATATTACTGCCAAGGCCAATAAAGGCATCGACACGCTTCATTTTTCAGTGCTGGTAGACTTTGATTTGGCATTACGCCGTTTAGGACGGCGGCGACGTTTTTTCTTATCGCTCGGCAATAACATCGCATCACGTTCATCGCCTTCTACGGTTTGAATCTTTGTCCACCAATCGGCAGTTTCTTTTAACGATTCATCAGCAACGGAGCGTAGTAATAAGAAATCATAGGCGGCGCGAAAACGCTGCAAACCAAGTAAACGTAATGGACGACGACCTGAACGATTCATTAACTGTGCTTGCAAGACAAAAATTTCTTTCACCATCATGGCGAAACGGCGTGGAATAGACAGTGACTTTCGTTGTTGAGTAAACGCTTTATCGGTGGCTATTTGAATAGCCTGTACTTCTGGTAACCCTTGCTCACGTAACTTAGGCAGGTAGGTTTGCATTGGTCCCCACAACATCGCGGCAAACAAGAATGCCGGATTCACCGACTTACCCTGACCAAGGCGCACATCAGTATTGCGCAATGCTTCGCTAATTAATGTTTGCGGGTAACCCTGCTCTTCATTAGCCAACACCGCGTCGGTCGGCGGGAATAAATGCACAAACAAATCGTAATGGCGTAGCATTTCAAATGACTGCAAAGCACAACCACCATGAAATAATTTAAGCACTTCTTCAAATAATCGTGCCGGTGATATATCTGCTAACAAATGTGCCAGCTCAGCGATTGGCGCTTCGGTTTTTTCTTCAATCTTCATGCCTAGCTTCACGGCAAAACGCACAGCCCGTAACATCCGTACCGGATCTTCTCGATAGCGTTGCTCGGGCTCACCAATCAAGCGCAAAATACCCGCTTGCAGATCCTCAAAGCCACCGACGTAATCAACCACAGAGAAGTCACGGATGTTGTAGTACAAAGCATTAACAGTGAAATCACGACGCCAGACATCTTCATCCAGCGAGCCGTAGACATTATCACGAACGATGCGACCATCTTCTAAATGCAGATCATGGTCTTCGCTATCAACGATAGCGTCATCCATTTGACCTCGGAAAGTGGCCACTTCAATGATATTGCGACCATAGCCCACATGCGCCAGCTTGAACCGGCGACCAATCAAACGACTATTGCGGAAGACTTTGACAACCTGCTCAGGCAAAGCATTAGTCGCTACATCAAAGTCTTTTGGCTCACGCCCAAGTAGCAAGTCACGTACACCGCCACCAACCAAATAGGCCTCATAACCGGCCTTTTTCAAGCCATAAAGTACATTTAAGGCCTGCTCAGAAAGTTGAGAACGAGATATACAGTGCTCGGGACGAGCAATGATTGTCGGGGCTGATGAGTTGCTTGTATCGTCCAAGTTGAGGCTGCTCTGCTACGTGTATATATAAAGGAGTATATCATAGCAAGCTTGTAAGGCTTTTGCAGGAATATCAATAAGAAAACGCGCCAGTGGTTAGTTGGCGCGCTTTGTAGTGACTAATTAGCTTTTTAGGCGACGTTTATATTCAGATCGGTTTCAAGTGCCAAATAGACAGTGCCCGTTGATGTATCTGAGTAAAGGTTATAAGTGCGACCATCTAAATCAGTTGTCATCGGTTGGTTGAATTCATCAACAACCTGACTGAAGCCATTTGCATTAACCGTGTCCATGCCATCATCTAAGGTCGTGACTCCACCAGAACCAAAGATATACAGTGGGTCAGTGTCAGAATTTATCTCATCTAAATCCAATACATCCTGAACGCTAATGGTTAAAGTATTGGCTTCTTCAATATTGTTTGAGTCACCACCTGAAATATTGATAACATTAACCTCACCAACACCATCACCGAATATTGCTTCATTAACATCGTTCGTTGCCAGATTATCAACTAACTGAAAATCAGCAAGATCGACATCAAAGCTAATACCATTGTCATAGGTGTCAAGTATCAAGGTATCCGTTGCTGGGAGAGTATCAAAGGTAACAATGCTACCGGCTTCAAAGATTCCAGTATCTTCGTTATAAGCAAACTCAGCAAAGAAACCTTCCGGACGTTCCTGGTTATCATCATTTTGTTGCTGAATTTTAATATTGGAATCATTTACACTGTTTGAACCAATTACTTCAACAACGGTTCCGCCTAGTTCATTTTGTAGCAGCAAGTCGGTGACGATAACAAACTCTTGCCCTTCTCCATTGAGACGTAATGCGACGATATAGGTTTGATCAATTCCCAGATCGAGCGTAACCGTGTCACTACCGGCTTGTCCTTGTTCGCCAAATACAATGGGAATATGCGTGCCATCGTCTGGTGAATCTTTTTCATAGATGAATAAACTTGCTGACTGAGGTTGCACATTGGAGTTAGTAATTATTCTTGCATTACTGATTGATGCATCCAGTTCCTGAATATCGACATGCGCCGTTTCCTGACCAGCGACTAGTGCCGCCGTTCCAGTACTGACTGTTTCACCACTGAGGTTAACAAGTATGTCTTCAGTGCCTTCAACCGCTGTGTCATCAAAGGCCGTGACGCTAAATGATAGTGATGTCAGTCCACCCTCACTAAATGTCAGTGTGCCCGTGCCACTGTCAAAGCTAATGCCATGTCCCGCTGGTAATGCTGCAATCGCTGCGGTGATGGCCGCATATAATGCGAGTGTGTAATCCACACCATCTTCGGCAACCGGCTCAGCGTCAAGATCATCTCCTAGATTAATAACAACTGAAGCCGTACTGCCTGAAGTGAGACTATCACCACCAAGCGTCACAGTATAAGTTGCGGTATTATCGGTTAAGTCTTCTTCATGAATAATGGCATTTTGCGAATCAAGATCATCGGCAACAACGCCTGAAGTAACCGTTAAGGCGAACGTAATGTCATTCGTTGGATTCACGTTTAACGTAACTGTCGCCACATTCGAGGTAGCACCATCCTCATCGTTCACCGTGTAGGTAAAACTATCTGTTCCGTTGTAGTCTGCATCAGGGGTATAAGTAACCGTGCCGTCACCGTTATTAACCAATGTGCCGTTGGAGACATCGCCAACTATCGCAACACTAGTGGTATCAATAGTGCCGTCCAGATCAGTATCATTACCAGTGATACTAAATGTCACTGAACTGTCTTCACTTACATTTGCACTATCATCAATAGCCACTGGCGGATCATTAACATCATTAACCGTTAAGTTAACCGTGGCGATATTCGATACCTGTCCATCATCATCTTGGACTGTATAAGTGAAACTGTCAGGACCGTTGTAGTTCGTATTCGGTGTGTAAGTAACGGTGCCATCGTTGTTTTCAACTAACGAACCGTTTGTTGGGCCGCTAACAATGACCACACTGGTCACATCAATGGTGCCATCTAGATCGGTATCATTGTCGGTGATATTGAAGGTGACCGCAGTATCTTCGTCAGTGCTTGAACTATCATCCATGGCCACTGGCGGATCGTTGACGTCGTTAACGGTGAGACTCACCGTGGCAATATTTGAGACCTGCCCATCATCATCTTGCACGGTATAAGTGAAGCTATCGCTACCGTTGTAATTAGCATCTGGGGTATAAGTAACCGTACCGTCACCATTATTTACCAAAGTGCCGTTGGAGACATCACTAACGATCACAACACTAGTGGCATCAATAGTGCCATCCAGATCGGTATCATTATCAGTAATATTGAAGGTTATTGCATTGTCTTCGTCAGTGCTTGAGTTGTCATCAACTGCCACTGGCGGATCGTTAACATCATTGATAGTAAGATTAACTGTCGCTACGTTTGAGGTGGCACCGTCATCATCGTTTACGGTGTAAGTAAAGCTATCACTGCCGTTGTAGTTCGTATCAGGTGTGTACGTTACGGTGCCATCACCATTATTAACGAGCGTGCCATTGCTGGTGCCGCTGACAATGCTGACTGATGTCGCATCAATGGTGCCGTCCAGGTCAGTATCGTTGTCAGTGATGTTGAAGGTGATCGCAGTATCTTCATCAGTACTTGAGCTATCATCTACGGCCACTGGCGGATCGTTAACATCATTGATAGTAAGATTAACTGTCGCTACGTTTGAGGTGGCACCGCCATCATCATTGACAGTGTAAGTAAAGCTATCACTACCATTGTAGTTAGTATCTGGCGTATAGGTTACGGTGCCATCATTATTTTCAACGAGTGTTCCATTTGTTGGGCCACTAACTATCACGACACTGGTTACATCTATCGTGCCATCCAGATCAGTGTCGTTGTCTGTAATATTAAAGGTAATGGCGTTATCTTCATCCGTACTGGCGCTATCATTGATCGCGACAGGTGGATCGTTCACTGGGTTAATGTCGAGATTAACTTCTGCCACATTGGAAGTAGCACCATCATTATCATTAACGGTATAAGTAAAGCTGTCTTCACCGTTGTAATTAGCATCGGGTGTGTAGGTTACCGTGCCATCGAAGTTATTAACCAAGGTACCATTAGAAACATCGCTGACAATCACCACACTGGTCACATCTATCGTGCCATCAATATCTGAATCATTACCGGTGATATTAAATGTAACCGCTTGATCTTCGTTGGTTGTGCTTTCATCATCAATTGCGACAGGCCCATCGTTCACACCCGTGACAGTAATATTTATCTGCGCACTATCGGTGCCACCATTACCATCACTAATTTGATAGGTGAATGTGTCAACGACCGTCTCACCGACGGGTAGTTCATCAGTTAGATCTTGATCAGCCACATAAACGTAGCTGCCATCAGACTCTATGGTTAACGTACCGTATGTGCCTGCGCGTGGACTACCTACCTGACCGCCGTAACCGCCACCCTCATCACCAGTGCGAATTGCTGTCACGGTTAATGTGTCGCCATCTATATCAAAGTCATTTGTTTGAATGACACCATTTTCAGCGCTCACCGTTAACGTGGCATCTTCATCAACCTCACCAACATCATCAACAGCAACGGGGGGATCATTGATGGGATCAACCGTCAAATTAACTGTCGCAACATTTGATACGTGGCCATCATCATCTTGCACAGTGTATGTAAAGCTATCACTGCCGTTGTAGTTAAGGTCTGGGGTGTAATCAACGGTGCCGTCTGCGTTCACTACTAAGGAACCATTGCTTGGATCACTGATGATGACAATGCTAGTAACATCGATGGTGCCGTCTAAGTCTGTATCGTTCGAGGTTAAGTCGATGTTTAGAGCTGTGTCCTCATCGGTAGTGCCGCTATCATTCACAGCAACAGGCGGATCATTAACATCATTAATGGTTAAACTAACTGTCGCCTCATTCGATACCAAGCCATCATTATCTTCAACGGTATAAGTAAAGCTGTCGCTGCCGTTATAATTAGTGTTTGGTGTGTAATCAACCGTGCCATTGGCATTCACAACCAGAGAGCCATTGCTCGGGTCACTGGTAATCACAATACTGGCAACATTAATGGTGCCATCGATATCAGTATCGTTTGTGGTTAAATCGATGTTTACTGAGGTATCTTCATCAGTGGTACCACTATCATCATTCGCCACAGGTGCATCATTCACTGGCGTAACGGTTAGTGTTACCGTTGCCGTATCAAAACCACCATTACCATCCGTAATCGTATATTGGAATGGGTCGGTGCCATTAAAATCTGCATCAGGTGTATAGGTGAATGAGCCATTTGGATTCTGCACCAAGGTGCCATTCGCTGGTTGGGTGAAGGCGGTAATACTTAAGGTGTCACCGTCAGCATCTGTATCATTACCTAGCAGTAAATTCTGTCCAATGTTTAGACTAGTGTCTTCGTCAGTGACAAAGCCATCATTGATTGCATCTGGATCGTTATTGGCAACAGGCGGATCATTGATAGGATTAATGGTTAAGGTAACGGTTGCTGTATCAGTACCACCATTACCGTCAGTAATTGTGTATTCAAACGTATCAACGCCGTTATAATTTTCATCTGGTGTATAGGTGAATGAACCATTCTGGTTTTGTACTAACACACCATTACTGGTTTGGGTGAAGCCGACAACACTTATTGGATCACCATCAATGTCAAAGTCATTTTGAAGTAAGAAATCATTACCAAATGTGATAGAGGTGTCTTCATCTAGTGTCAGGCTGTCATCTTCTGCCGCCGGGTCATCGTTAGCAACAGGTGGGTCATTAACAGGCGTAACCGTAATCGTAACAGTTGCTGTGTCTGTACCACCATTGCCATCACTAATGGTATAAGTGAAAGTATCATCACCATTGAAATTTTCATTTGGTGTGTAGTTAAAATTATTACCATTTTGTACTAATGTGCCATTACTGGTTGATGTGAAATCTACAACAGATAATGTGTCACCGTCTAAATCACTATCGTTTGCCAACAAGTCGGCACTGGTAAACGAAAGCCCGCTATCTTCAGCCGTCGTGAAGCTATCATTGCCCGCAGATGGTGGATCATTAAGCGGATTAATGGTCAGCGTTACCGTTGCGCTATCAGTACCACCATTGCCATCGCTGATGGTATAAACAAAAGTATCACCACCGTTGTAATTGCCATCCGGGGTGTAGGTAAAGGTACCATCGCCATTATCAACCAGACTGCCATTAGCAGGTTGGGTAAAGCCGATAATCGAAATCGGGTCACCATCTGCATCTGTGTCATTTGAAAGCAGTAATGAATGACTAAAGGTCAAGCTAGTATCTTCGTCGAGGGTAAGACCATCATCATCCGCTAGTGGGTCTGCAGCAGCACCCACGGGTGGGTCATCAACTGCATCAGGTGCGGTATTGGTTGGGAAAACAGGATCTTCTAAAGGAGGTTCGACTACCGAGTTAATACCAACAGTATCAAAACCACTGGTTGGGGTGACTGATTGGCCAATAAAATCGACGGTGACAAAACTATTACCACCATCTTCACCGCTACCAGCACCCGCAGCAGTTGCTTCACCTAGCTCGGTTGGGTCTGCACCCTCAGCAATAGCTTGTTGTAATGCGGCGACTTCGTCATCTATCGCTTCTGCCTCAGGAACGACCGCTTCATCAGTGACCGCCACCTGCATCGGTAGCGCGCCCGCGCCAAGCTGCTCGGTCGCAATATCGACTAATGCCATATCGATACTACCGGAGATAGTGACTAGCTCACCGTTGGCTAATTCAACTTCGATAAGTCCATCAGCGCCGGTGGTAATAACATCCGTCGCGGCTAAGTGGTCACCGACTTTAGGTGTGAATGAGGTGTCATTTTTAGACGTGACCGACACTGTGCCGGAAATGCTTTTAACGACAGCAAATAGATTTGATTGGGCATCCATAGCAACGTCCTTTAGTGGGTTGCGACTGCGAGAGCTCCATGATTGAACATGGCGATATTATCAATTAGCAAGGCAACCATTGTTCTGGGTACCCATGCTTCTCCGTGATAGATCGCTTTAACCATTTTTGCAAAAACTTCAGGGGTTTGGTGGCGATTAAGATAGCCTTTAGCCCCTTCAATGAGACAAGCCAGCACATCATCATCTGATGTGTCATCAGTAAGGAGAACAACTTTTGTTTCCGGACTGCAGTCATATAATAACGATACAAGTGATGCATCGGCTCCATGTAACTGACTTGCTTCAACTAACAGTAGATCAGGTCTGTGCTGCATAACGAGTTTAGTGGCTTTAAAAATATCATCTGTCGAAACCACCACATTAATGTCAGCATCACTTTCGAACATCTCGGTGATACTGCCACTATCAGCATGTCCTGCATCAACAACAATAATATTAATCACATCCATATCGCACCGATTGAACTCACTATCAATATACTATTCTTGTTACCTTGCGCAATTGATCCTAGGTATCATTTCCGTCTAACTAGAATGGTTTAATAACACACACGAAAAACGTACACACATGCATACATAATTTATAACGGCCTAAACCACACATCTTGTAGATCTGTAAGGATAAGATTTTTTTATCAGAAAAATTTAGACAATTTATCTCGCCAAAAGCAGCAAAACATCTCATCAAAACCTAAAACAATCCGATACATAACATGGTGAAAACCCACCAAAAAGCAGCCATGTAGATGAGAAAATCGAGGCTTAGCAATGCTGACAGGAAAGACCCATTAATAAAGGCATGATAAATAGTGATAAATTAGCCATGTGGCCAGTAGTTGTCACACTTTGCCTATGTGCGAGCTTACTCTGTGCGGCCAATTTCACTGTTACTGACAAGGTAATAGCATTCGTGCAAAATAAATACGGTGATCGTGCTGTATTAAGGGTTAAATACTGGCAAAAAATAATGGATGAAGGAAAATCACTATCAGACGCTGAGAAACTGGAAAAAGTAAATGGTTTCTTCAATCAAATAAGATTTATTGATGATATTAAGCATTGGAAACAAAAAGACTATTGGGCAACGCCTGTTGAATTTCTCGGCACCAATGGTGGCGATTGTGAAGATTTCTCCATTGCAAAATATTTCACCTTAAAGGCATTGGGGATTCCAGAATCACAAATGCGTTTAACTTACGTAAAAGCAATAGAGCTTAATCAGGCACACATGGTTCTGACTTATTTCAAAACCCCCGGGGCGGAGCCACTAGTACTGGATAATCTTATGGCTGAAATAAAACCGGCATCAAAACGACAAGACTTGTTACCGGTATACAGCTTCAACGGTGACGGTTTATGGCTAGCAAAAGCCCGCGGGCTTGGTAAACGTGTGGGTGATTCTGGCCGGATTAACCTCTGGAAAGATTTAATGCGACGAATGGGTCAATAGCATGAACACTCAATTACATATTTTGAAAGCAAGGTCTTCATGCTTAGGGAGAGCATCATGACATTATCAAAACAACTGATGATGATAATACTCATCTTATTTTTATTCGTTTTTCTCGGTACATTTTTTATCAGTATCGACAATACGCGTAACTTCATACAAAACCAGTTAGCGTCCCATGCACAAGATACGGCAACATCTTTAGGTTTATCGCTTTCTCCTCATATGGCGAATAACGACATGCCAACAATGGAAAGAATGGTCGACGCCATTTTTGACCGCGGTTACTACAAACAATTATCAGTTGAAACGATTAATGGTGAAGATCTAATTTCCCGCAACAACACACTACAAATTGAAGGTATACCTAGTTGGTTTATCGACATGGTGCCCTTAGAAACCCCTAGAGGGGAAGCGCTGATAATGTCTGGCTGGAATCAGGCAGGCAATATTTATGTTTACAGCCATCCCGGTTATGCCTACGAAGAACTCTGGCAAAACGTCGTCGCAACATTTTGGTGGTTTGCAGGCTCGGCTTGCGCCGCATTACTAATGGGTTTAATCGCACTCAGGTTTGTTCTTAAACCGCTGCGTGCTGTTGAAAAACAAGCAGAAGCAATTTGCAATCGCGAATACGCGCTACAGGAAAATATTCCCTGGACACGTGAACTGCGGCAAATGGTAGAAGCCATGAATAAGATGGCGAGGAAAGTAAAACAACATTTCACCGAACAAACTGCGTTAACAGAAAAATTACGCAATCAAGCATTCAAAGACTCACTTACCGGCCTCGGTAATCGTCGTTATTTTGATAGCCAGCTTCAACAACGTGTTGATTCACCCGAAGAATTTGGCCATGGTGCATTATTCCTTATAAAAATACACGACTTTGCTGGCATCAACGAGCGGCATGGCTATAAAGTAGCCGACACATTACTTCAGGAAACGACTTCTATACTCAATCAAAGTTGTAAAAAATATAGCAGTCACTTTATTTGTCGCCTAAATGGTGCCGAATTTGCCATTGTTATTTCTGATGTTAGTAACAATGAAGCAGAACATCTCGCTGAGAACATTTGTCAATCAATGCTACAACTTGAATCAGATGAACTTGCTGATGAGAATAACCCAATTCATATAGGCATTGCCTTTCATCAACATGGTCAAGAAATATCGACTCTGTTATCCAGCGCAGACATGGCACTGCATGCTGCACAAAAACAATCTAAAAATGCATGGGTACGCCAGGATCATACCGCACTGACTGATAAAGATATTCGAGGTGCAAATGAATGGCAAGACTTCTTAACCCGTGTGATTAATGAAAAAAATATTGTTTTACACTATCAACCTGTCACCGTTGCAACAAAAACTAATCGATCACAACACTACCCCCACGAAGTGTTATTACGGATACCTTCGAATGATGGCTTGCTCTCCGCCGGAGTCTTTATGCCCATGGCGGAACGCTCGGGAATGGTCATCGATATTGATAAATTAATTATCGGCCAAATCATTGAATATTTAACTAATCAAGATAAAAGCACACAGTCCTATTCAATTAACCTCTCTGCAGCAAGCATTAGCGATTCGACATTTACAGAATGGCTCTATGCACAAATGAGGTCACACCCAGATTGTGCTAACCGACTTGTATTTGAATTATCTGAACATGGTGTTTTGCAAAACCTGGAAACGATGCAGAATTTCTGCAACAATCTTGACAAGCTCGGCAGCGCAATTTCCATTGATCACTTTGGTCGCGGGTTTAGTTCATTCGGTTACTTACGTAAATTAAAAGTACGTTACGTTAAAATTGATGGTGGCTTTGTCCGAGATGTCGATAAAAATGATGACCATCAGTTCTTTATTCATGCCTTAACTGACACCTTGCACAGTATTGATATCGAAGTGATCGCCGAAGCTGTTGAAACTGACGATGAGTTAAATACATTGAAGTTATTGCACGTTGATGGCATACAAGGTTACTTAATCAGTAAACCTAAACCATTAGAATGATAAGCATTAATTAAATAATGTCCTTTTCTTCAACAATGAGCGAATCGATCGCTTTGATTTTATGACGTAAAGACTGCCGATTGGTATACTTCTCCATCGCGATGGCAGGAAGATCAGTCGACATGATGATTTGCTTCTGAATTAAGACTTCAATGAGATCTTCGACCACGCGCGCCATATCAAGATCAGAACTGGATAGCTCATCGAGTGTATGACTAATCTGGCTTTGTTGCTCACTGACTACATTTCGAATCACTTCTGCTAACAAATCTTTTTCGCTAGCAGATGGCGGTGCTGCGCTTTCATCAGTTGCGCTTTGCATAAATTTAATAACATCAGGATGTTCAGCGGGCAACTCCTCAGATGCAGTCGATTGCGCCGAGTGATACATGGCAACAACATCACCCGCTTCATTTCTTGTTACAAAAGGCATCTATTTTCACCATTATTAAAACAATCTTTATCTTCAGCCATAACGTGTATGGTCATTTGCCGTAAAATATTTACCCTAAATTTCATGTGATTTAATCTGCATTAATCAAAACAATGCCTAAAGTTGTGCTTACTTTCCACGATACCATTATAAGTGGGTAAAAAAGCAGTCCAAAATGAGCGAGTCACAAACACCTCAACAAGACAATGAATGGGAATTAGGATCATCTGCTAGTACCCAGGATGACCCATTATTGGGTTGCCTACTCATTATTACAAAAATTCTTCAATGCCCACAGAGTGCTGAAGCACTAACCTCAGGTTTGCCTTTAGAAGACCACAAGTTAACCCCTGGATTATTTCCTCGTGCCGCTGCCCGGGCCAACCTCAGCAGCAAAGTCCTGCAACGACCTTTGAACGAAATTTCAGATTTTGTTTTACCCGCTATTCTTATCCTTAGAGATAACACTGCCTGCGTGTTAGTAAAGCAGCTCAATGAGCAACGTATGTTCGTGCTACACCCAGAATCAAGACACGGCGAGAGTGAAATTGACATCGCCGATCTAGCCGAGCTCTACAGTGGCTATACAATCTTTCTGCAACCTGAACACAAATTTGACAGCCGTACTAGTGACAACATTATTCCCCGACCAGAGCACTGGTTCTGGGATTGCATTCTCAAATCATGGCCAATCTACAGCGAAGTGTTAGTCGCGTCATTCCTTGTTAATCTGTTTGCTATTGCCACCCCATTATTTGTCATGAATGTTTACGACCGAGTCGTTCCTAACCAAGCTATTGACACCTTATGGGTACTCGCTATCGGTGCCTTCATCGTGTTTGGTTTTGATTTATTAATGCGAACATTACGCGGTTACTTTATTGATGTTGCTGGTAAGCGCGCGGATATTATTCTTTCTGCCACAATATTCGAACGCGTCATGGGCATCAAAATGGCCGCCCGACCTAAATCAGTGGGTGCCTTTGCTAATAATCTACATGAATTTGATGCCTTTCGAGATTTTTTCACTTCAGCAACATTAACTGCATTAATCGATTTACCTTTCATGTTTTTCTTTATCCTCGTTATTTACATGATAGGTGGACCATTAGCATTGGTACCACTTTCAGTTATTCCCTTTGCGCTGGCTGCCTCCTTTGCTTTACAAGTACCACTCAAAGAAACTATCCAAACCTTATTTCGCTATGGATCACAAAAAAGTGCAACATTAATAGAGTCACTCACTGGTTTAGAAACGATTAAAATTGCCGGTGCTGAAAGTGAAGTTCAAAAAGACTGGGAGCACTCTGTCGGTTTTATTGCCAAGCTTGGCTTAAAAATGCGCTTTCTTTCTGCTGCATCGGTCAATATTACTAATTTCTTACAACAGTGTGCGACGATTGCCGTCGTTATCTATGGCGTCTATTTAATTATTGATGGTGAGTTAACCGTTGGCGCGCTCATTGCCTGCACAATTTTGACAGGTCGCGCATTAGCACCTCTTGTGCAAATTGCTGGCGCTCTAACGCGCTACCATCATGCAAGAGCATCACTCGATAGTCTAAATCAATTAATGGCTTTGCCTGTTGAACGCCCTCAACAAAAAAACTTTCTCACTCGCGCACCACTCAAAGGTGATATTAAATTTAAAGATGTACATTTCAGTTATCCGGATCAAACTATTGAAGCACTCTCAGGAATTAATCTTCATATCAAAGCGGGTGAACGTATTGGTATTATTGGGCGTATCGGCTCTGGTAAAAGCACGCTCGCCAAATTAATACTTGGCTTACATGAGCCAAGTACAGGCAGTTTACTGCTTGATAATACCGATAGTCACCAAATAGACCCAGCCAATCTTCGACGGGATATTGGCCATGTGCCACAGGATATTATGTTGTTCTACGGTTCCGTTAAACATAATATTTCACTGGGTGCCAAACATCTTGATGACACTGACATTCTTGCTGCCGCTGAACTTGCAGGCGTGACTAATTTTGTTAACCGCCACCCTTCTGGTTTTGATTTAGAAGTCGGTGAACGTGGTGAAAATCTCTCTGGTGGTCAACGTCAAAGTATTGCGCTTGCACGTGCGTTAGTTTCAAGCCCCCCCATATTAGTATTAGACGAACCCAGTAACTCGATGGATAGCAGTAGTGAAGAGTTATTAAAAAGCAAACTCGAACCGTGGCTTGGTTCTAAAACATTACTTCTCGTTACTCATCGTGCATCATTGTTGAGTCTGGTTAATCGCATCGTGGTTGTCGATTCTGGAAAAATCGTTGCCGACGGACCTAAAGAAGACGTCCTGAAAGCGCTAAAACTGGGCACAATAAAAATGAGTCCGTCATGAATATGAATAACGCATTACAACAAGACAGTGAATTCATTAGTGATATTAACGCCGTTACCTTGTTCGGCATTAGCTATACTGGTCATATCATTCTCTGGAGTGCCACCCTGTTTATTATTATTGCCATCATATGGGCAGCTAACGCCAACATTGAAGAAGTTGCCACCGGACAGGGCAGTGTTATTCCATCAAGCCGAATACAAGTCCTACAAAATCTTGAGGGAGGCATACTCACTGAGATCATGGTGCAAGAGGGTGAAATTGTTGAAAGAAATCAGCCAGTCATGCAGCTGGATGACACGCGGTTTTCTTCATCTTATAAAGAGACACATTTAAAGTACTTATCGTTGCTAGCCACCACCTCCCGTTTGCGCGCAGAAATTGAGGACATTAAGTTTATTATTCCAGTTGAAGTAAGAACTGCTGCACCCAAACTGGGGCAGGATGAATATAGATTATATCTTTCACGAATAAGTAAATTACAATCTTCTGTCCTCGTTCTGCAGCAACAAGAAAAACAACGCCGGCAACAGCTCGCCGAAACCAATGCAAAAAAAGATCAGCTGCAGCGCAGCTTCAATCTCGTCAAAAAAGAAATTGATATGTCAGCACCGCTTGTCAAAGACGGTGCCTTATCAGAGGTGGAACTATTAAGACTACAACGCACTGCTAACGATCTTAAAGGTGAATATGACATCACCCGACTATCACTGCCGAGAATTCGTTCATCTCTCACTGAGGTCAGCAGAAAGATTGATGAAGTTAAAATCAACTTTCGTAATGATTCAATTTTAGAACTCAACGAAGCACAAGCTGAACTTTCTCGCACCGTAGAAATGAAAAGCGCGTTACAAGATCGCGTTACCCGAACATTGGTTCGCTCCCCAGTACGTGGCACGGTAAAACAGATCATGATCAACACAGTTGGTGGGGTTGTTCAACCAGGAATGGATTTAATAGAAATTGTGCCTATGGAAGACACTTTACTGGTCGAGGCGAAAATTCGTCCTTCTGATATTGCCTTTCTGCGTCCTGGCCAAGATGCCACGGTAAAACTTACGGCTTATGATTTTTCAATATACGGCGGTCTGCCTGCAAAACTAGAGCATATCAGTGCAGACACCATCGTTAATGATAAAGATGAACATTTTTACCTGATTAAAGTGCGCACTGATCGCAGCTACTTCGGCAATCGCAAAGAAGAACTCAATATCATCTCGGGCATGACTGCCAGTGTCGACATTCTCACCGGTGAGAAAACCGTATTGGACTATTTACTTAAACCGATTCTCAAGGCGAAGCAAAATGCTTTACGAGAACGCTAATATTTCTACTCAATTGTCCGTTACAAGTAGAAGCTGAAAGGGAAAGTTTTTTCATGATTGTTATTGTCAGCCGACATCCAGAATTAACCGACAAATGGCAGCTAATCATTGATAAAGCGACACCTGTTCATATTGCTAATAGTTGGTTAATAGCAGCGGCTCTACTAAAAAGTATTCCAATTAGCTTATTGGTTATCGACACCGATGAACTACTCGACGCAGAAATGCCGACCATTAGCTGGATAAAAGCACATAACCCAACGCTAAATATCCTTATTTTAGGTAATGACGATAGCGATGAAGCGCCAATAAATGCCATGAAAGAAGGCGCTCATGGCTATTGTGTAAAAACATGTAGTGATAGTGAGTTTAAAATGGCAATCCATGCAATGGTTAATGGTGAGGCCTGGTTACCTCGAGAGTTAATCCCTAAACTAATTGATGAACTCGCGTCATATGTTCATAGTAGCCAAGGCCCTGTTCAGCCGCCAAGCAAAGAACAACTTGGCAGCCTTAGCGAACGAGAACAAGAAGTCGTTCAACTCGTTTGTCAAGGGGAGAATAACAAGACCATCGCTCGTCACCTGGATATTACTGAGAGAACAGTCAAAGCACACATCGGTGCTATTTTCAAAAAACTAAGTGTTAGTAGCCGTTTACAATTGGCCCTAATATTTAGAGACTTTCCTGTAAAGGCTAAACAGAGCCTTTAATACCTTGATATAAACATGCATAATATACTTAACGAAGAATTGAAGCTAAAATGGATCAGTTAATGATTCTACCTACATTGGTTTAATTAATAACAAGTAAAATGGACTTTATATACAGTTACACAGCCTCCATCGCGTAACAAACGCGTATCTTCATAATGGATGAATTCACAGCACGCTGGGAGAATAGGCTTATGAATAAAATAAAAAAAATATCTAAACTCGCATCAGCAACGATTGCCGTTCTGTTTACGCAAGCACTTCAGGCGCAAACACTCGAACAAGCCGTTATTACGACACTTAAAAACAACCCTGAAATACAAGCCAGTATCAATAGCCGACTCGGTGTTAATCTGGAAAAGCGTCAGGCAGAAGCAGGATACTACCCAACCGTTGATCTCACCGCATCCGTTGGTAACGAACGCAGCAACAACCCCACTACACGCTCTAACAATGATGGCACTGTCAGTCTTTCCCGTACCGATGCCCGTATTCGCCTTCGCCAACTATTATTTGATGGCTTTGGCACCACCAGTGAAGTCGAGCGACAAACAGCGCGTGTCAACTCCAGTGCCTACACAGTTTACAGTACCTCGGAAAATACCGGCTTGCGTGCGGTGCAAGTCTATATAGAAGTGTTACGCAGACAAAATTTAGTCGCGCTTGCCGCTGAAAACCTAAAAGCTCATGAAAATACCATGGAGCAAATTTCATTAAGAAATAAAAGTGGCATCGGCCGTGAATCTGATTTACAACAAACCATCGGTCGATTGGCATTAGCCCGTGCCAACCTGATTGCGGAAACCAGTAACCTTGAAGATGCCGAAACTAACTTTATTCGCGTAATCGGTCAAACACCTATTAACCTAAGTCTGCCCGTTGTAGAGTTTAATGCACCAGATAACCTTGATGTCGCGATCAATCAAGCCTTTGCCAGCCACCCAACGCTTAAATCTGCGCTTGCGGATGTCTCAGCAGCAAAAGCTCAAAAACGTGCCGCTAAATCACCACTATATCCCCGCTTTGATATCGAACTAAGCGCAACGGCTAATGATAATGTTGATGGCGTACGTGGTACTAACCGTGACAGTTTTGCCGGCGTTGTCTTGAACTACAATTTGTACCGAGGCGGACAAGACTCTGCTCGCATCAATGAAACCATTCACCTCGTCAACCAGTCGATTGATATACGTAACAATACCCATCGGCAAGTTGAAGAAAGCATGCGCTTATCTTGGAACGCCTATCGAACAGCTTCAGAGCAAATCGGTTTTTTCAGCACCCAAGTTAATGCCAGTGTCAAAGCACGAGACGCTTACCGCAAACAATTCAAAATTGGCCAACGGACATTACTTGACTTACTGGATTCTGAAAACGAGGTCTTTGTGGCTAAGTCTTCACTGACCAACAGCAAATTCGACCAACTCTTTGCTAACTACCGTATTCAGAACAGTAAAGGCGCTTTGCTACGCAGTATTAATGTTGCCTTACCTGCCGCAGCCGATATTCCAGCCAACAACTAGCCAGATTAACTGCCTAGGTGACTCGCTTCACTTGAGCGATTTGCCTAGGCAGGTATAATGGCGGCGCGTTAGCCACTGACTAGTAATTTTATGACTCAATCCACCCGTTCTTCGCTCAGCGATTTGCCCGCCGCGAACTTAATCCGTCGTCTTACTGCTATGCTCTATGATGCGATGCTATTAGCCGCAGTGCTGCTTATCGCAACGTTCATTTTCATCCCGCTTTCTGGTGGTGAGGCGATCAAATATGGCGACCCGCTTTACCCTTATCTGCAGTCTTATCTGCTATTTGTTAGTTTCTTATTTTATGGCTGGTTTTGGACCCACGGAGGGCAAACGCTCGGTATGCGTGCCTGGCGGTTACGAGTACAAAATGACAATGGTGTCCCTCTCTCCTGGACCCAAGCACTATTACGCTTCATGTCTGGCTTTGTCAGCCTAGGGCTGTTCGGTCTCGGTATGTTGTGGATGTTAGTCGATAGAAAAAAACTCACCTGGCATGATCGTTTCTCAGACACGCGAGTCGCGATGCTGCCCAAGCCAGACAAAACTACCCGCGCCGACAAGACATAAAATTAGACTCGGTCTCACAACACCAGCACTGGCATTATTGCTTAAGCAATTGATTTAATAAGTAAACGGTTCACTCAGCACACAACAAGCCGGCACAGGTCACATCCCCAGTAACATTCATTAGATTCTTGCCCTTCCTTAAGCTTGTTTTAAGGTAACTCACCTAATATTTTGCCCAAGAAATAACACTAGGTAGTTTCATGGGTTCAAATGATACAACAATCAATATGTTAGCAAGAGGCTTCAAGCGGCAAAACTCTAAACCGTTGTCGATACGCCTACATGATACTGACAGCATCGCGCGTCCCGTCGTTGAAGATTTTATCCGCCAGATTTTCGCCCAGGCCTATGGCGCCAACATTAGCCAATTTTATCCATCACTTTTGGCCGTCAATAACAGCGAAAAGTCCTATGCCGCCGTCGCTGGCTTTAGAGAAGCAACTGAACATCGCTTATTTGCAGAATTTTATCTCGATAAACCGATTGAAGACTACCTAAATCAAAGACGAGATAGCATCGTTGAGGTAGGTAACCTAGCACCCGCCAGTGCTGGCCAGGCGCGTTGGTTAATCGCCTGTTTAACTGGTTTTTTACACAGCGCTGAGTTTACAACAGCTGTATTTACTGCCGTGCCTGCGCTAGTCAATGCCTTTCGCCGAGTCGGCATCCCACTCACTCGGTTAAGTGATGCAAAGATAAATAGCCTACCTGTAGACCATCACTGGGACTGGGGCAGCTATTACGAACTTAAGCCCGCTGTCTATGCCGCCGATGTGAATAAAGCTTATGAAACACTGAATCAGGTTTGCAAACAAGATATCTCATTGCAGAAAATTTGGTTAGATGCTTGCCGCGAAGGCCAGCTCTATCGTTTTACCCGTCTCAGCCAAACAGCATACTAAAATGACTAACAGCATCCTTAGCGCCATTAAGCAGCATGCGGCTTCCACACCTGAGGCCACAGCCGTGATAGGCAGCCACACATCCTTAAAATACCGCGAGTTGCAGTCCCAAATTAATCTATTCAGCAAAACCCTTGATGCCAGCTGTCTCGGCTTATTGATGGATAATAGCCCCGCATGGTTGGTAGCTGATCTAGTCTGCTTGCAACAAGGTATTACTTGCGTGCCGCTACCCCCGTTTTTTTCTAAATCACAGCTCAAAAATGCTATTAACAATGCCAATATAGACTGCATACTTTGCGATGATCTGAGCACAATTGCACCACTACTCGATACTGAATATCAACAAAGTGAACTCACTGTCGCCGGACAAACTTTACAACTAATTAAACTTGCGAAGCCGGTTAACGAGTCACTGAAAGGTGTCGCCAAAGTGACTTATACCTCCGGCACCTCGGGTACTTCTAAGGGGGTCTGCCTATCATCACAAGCCATCGAAATGGCAGTAACATCATTGTGTCAAGCTAGCGAAAGTGACCGCGATACCGTTACGCTAGCCTTGCTACCGTTAGCTGTTTTACTGGAGAATATTGGCGCTGCTTATACGCCACTGGTGGTCGGCGGTCGATGTATATTGTTAAACATGCGGGACATTGGCATTCACGGTGCCGCGAATATCGACTCTCACAAATTAAATCAATGCATTCATCAATATCGACCAAGCATCTTAATTTTAATGCCACAGATGCTACGTGTGTTATTGGAATCTACGCACGGCAGTGAAATACCAAGTAGCTTAAAATTCATTGCCATCGGCGGAGCACCCGTCAGTAAAGCCTTACTACAACGCGCGCGCAATATTGGCTTACCTGTTTTTCAAGGTTATGGGTTGTCAGAAGCTAGCTCAGTAGTCAGTTTAAATACGGCGAATGCTAATCGCGTTGGCTCAGTCGGAAAAGTACTTCCGCACGCAACAATTAAATTTTCACAAGACAATGAAATTCTGGTGCGAGGCAGCTGCTATATAGGCTATTTAGAAGGCGAGCATCATGAGCATGATGACTGGCTGGCGACCGGCGATCTCGGTTATATCGACAGCGACGGTTTCCTATTTATTAGCGGCCGCAAAAAAAGCATTTTCATTACCGCGTTAGGTCGTAATGTTGCACCCGAATGGGTAGAGGGTGAATTGCAAAACAATTCAGTGATTGCCCAATCTGCGGTCTTTGGTGAAGGCAAGCCCTACAACGTGGCGATCATTGTGCCACGTTTGCTAGGCGGAAAAATACCTGACCAACGTGATCTTGAAACGGCGGTGTTAATTGCCAATGAGCAACTGCCCGAATATGCGCGAATTAAACACTATCATGTCAGCGATGCGCCCTTTAGTCTCGACAATGGGCATTACACAGCGACAGGCCGACCTCGACGCGAATCAATTGCCAGCGCCTACGCTAACGAAATAAACAACCTATATATTGAGAATACGTAATGTCTGCTTTTTTCGACCAATTAATGTCTGACACTGAAAAAGAACGCCAACAACTATTAGAAATCCCGCTGCTCACACGAAGTACACAGGGCAATATCTCACTTAACACTTATGTTAGCTTTCTAACTCAAGCTTATCATCACGTTAAACATACGATTCCTTTGTTAATGGCCTGTGGCGGACAATTACCTGAACGGCTTGAATGGTTACGGGTAGCACTCGGCGAGTACATTGAAGAAGAAATGGGGCATCAAGAATGGGTACTTAATGACATCAACGCGTGTGGTCGTGATGCCGAGCTAGTCCGTCATGGCCAGCCTAACATCGCTACCGAACTCATGGTCTCCTACGCATACGACACCATACAACGTAATAACCCTATCAGTTTTTTTGGTATGGTGCTCGTTCTAGAAGGCACAAGTGTTAGGGTCGCCAGTACTGCCGCTGAAGTGATTAAAAAATCATTAAACCTACCCGATAAAGCCTTCAGCTATTTATCGTCTCATGGCGCACTCGACATTGAGCACATCGACTTTTTTGAGACGTTAATGAACCGTATTGATAATGATGAGGATAAATTGGCAGTCACTCACGCCGCAAAAGTATTTTACACGCTATACGGCAATGTCTTCCGAAGCATACCACTGAACTAACGATCAACCATATTCAATAGAGGTATCATTCAATGATTTCCCGCATCACATTAATAGTTCTGTTGCTAGTAACGTCAACATTCGTCAATGCTAAATCAAGCTTAGAAGAAGGCATTCAATCGTTACAAACATTGTGGGCTATCGCCAACTATGACACAACGGAAGACAAGCAAGACAAAGCCTTTACTGATCTCACCGAGCAAGCAAGGTTACTTACTGAAGCCTACCCTGATAAAGCACAGACTTATGTTTGGCAGGCGATCATTACCAGCACCCATGCGGGTGTTAGCGGTGGTTTCAGCGCACTAGGCAAAGTTAAAGAAGCGCGTCGCTTACTTGAGAAAGCTGAATCAATTGATGCCAATGTGTTAAATGGCTCAATATTCACCACGCTTGGCAGCCTGTATTATCAAGTACCCGGTTGGCCACTTGGTTTTGGCAACAATAAAAAAGCTGAACAGTACTTACAAAAAGCGCTCACTGCCAATCCTGATGGCATAGACTCAAACTATTTTTATGGCGATTTTTTAATGGAACAAAATCATTATAAAGATGCTATTAAATACCTCGAAAAGTCGCTACGCGCGGCTGACCGACCTAACCGCCCGCTTGCCGACAAAGGTCGTCGACAAGAAGCTACGACCAAACTTAAAGAAGCACGAGAAATCGCTGCTGATCGCGAGAGCTAAAAATGAACGTTAAAAACAAACGAATTATACTCACTGGCGCTGCCGGCGGACTCGGTCGTCAAATCGCGCTGGAACTTAATCGCCGTGGTGCTGAGCTAGGTTTAGTCGATTTAAACCCTGAAGCACTCAACGCACTTGAAGCCGAACTGAAGCAAACTGCCCAAAATAAAGTCTGTGCTAAAGCGGCTGATCTGACTAATGACGATGAGCGCCAACAGGCTATTAATTTCATCAATCAAGAACTCGGTGAGATAGATATATTAATTAACTGCGCAGGGCTTAATGCGTTCACTGCTTTTGCTAACCAAAACAGTCAATTCATTTCAAAAATGATGGCCGTTAACACCGTTGCGCCAATGCTGATGACCCATGCTGTTTTACCAGAGATGCTAAAACGCGGTCAGGGTCAGATCGTTAACATAGGCTCAACATTTGGCAGTATCGCCTTTGCTTGGTTCAGCACCTACTCGGCCAGTAAATTTGCTTTACGCGGTTTCTCAGAAGCACTACGCCGTGAACTAAAAGGCAGCAGTAGTCGCATTACTGTTAGCTATATCGCCCCACGTGCGGTCAAAACTGCGATGAACTCTGATGCCATGTATGACAATGCTGCCGCCATCAAAATGAAGTTTGATGAAGCCGACGTGACCGCTCGAAAAATAGTTAATGCCATTGAAAAAGATGCTAAAGATGTCTACATCGGCTTTCCTGAATCATTCTTCGTACGGCTTAATTCCATCTTGCCTCGTCTGGTTGATAAGGCTTTGCGTAAGCAAAATATTGAAATGGGTAAGTATGCAGAGTAATCTGGAAAATCTATGCGACTACTGTTAATTGAAGATGACCCTTTACTCGGTGATGGTATTTGCACCGGGCTTAAACGTGAAGGTTACACTGTCGACTGGTTGCAAGATGGCAAACAAGGATTACATGCACTAAGTACTGAAGAGTTTGACCTCGTCGTGCTCGATCTTGGCTTGCCGAGCATGAGTGGCAATGAAGTGCTCACGGCCATGCGCAAACAAAAGATTGATACCCCGGTACTCATTCTCACTGCCCGCGATGCTTTATCTGACCGGGTAAAAGGACTCGATGCCGGTGCCGATGATTATATGAGTAAGCCCTTTGACCTGGATGAGCTTGCCGCACGGGTTCGCGCTCTTATTCGCCGACGTCATGGTAGAGTGACGCCGATTATCGAAACTGGTCCTATCTGTTTAGATACCGCGGCACACACACTGACATTCAATCAACAGCCACTTAACTTACCACAACGAGAATTTGCGGTACTGCAAAGTTTGCTAGAAAACATTGGCCGCGTTGTCCCCCGTGCTACTTTAGAAGATAAACTTTATGGTTGGGATAAAGCGATTGAAAGTAATGCCATCGAAGTTCACATTCATAATCTACGCAAGAAATTAGGTTCTGAGACAATACGTACTGTTCGCGGTGTCGGTTACGTGATTGAAAACTTAGGATAGTAAATGACCTCAATACGTAAAAAACTGCTGTGGAGACTGATTGCCTTATTTATTTTAGTTTGGGGTATCGTTGGTTTCTCAACTTACTATGCAGCACAACACGAAATTGAGGAGGTCTTTGACGCACAACTTACACAAACCGCTAAAATGATCGGTCAACTGGTTGTAGCTAATCTTGATAGCCACGGCACTGCTATTGAAAAAACCGACCTACTCGACAGCATGCCACATAAGTATGAACGTTATATCAGTTACCAAATTTGGTACCGAAATATTTTATTTTTACGCTCTGCCTCTGCCCCTGATAAACGGCTTTCAAAAGGTGTCGGCTTTAAGAATATTGATTTCAAACAACAGCGCTGGCGTGTTTACGGATTAAAACCAAACAAAAATTTTGAAGTCTTTGTCGGTGAAACACTTAAAGCTAGGAAAGAACTGTCACTGGATATTGCAGTTAATTTATTAGAAGTTCTGCTTTGGACCTTACCAGTTATGGCTATCTTGGTTTGGTTAAGCGTAGGTCGCGGTCTGGCACCATTACAACAAGTTGCCAATATGGTCGCCGCACGTAACCCGCGAAAATTATCACCAATCGCAGACCATAAAACGCCTGATGAAATAAAACCGCTTACGGGTGCTTTGAATGAACTGCTGGCTCAGCTTAGTTCAGCCTTCGAAAAAGAGCGCCGCTTCACTGCCGATGCCTCACACGAACTTCGTACTCCACTAGCCAGTATTCGTGTACAAACACAGCTTGCACTGAAGTCAGAAAATACTGATGAGCAAGTTCGTTGCTTAAATAACGTCATCACGGGCATCGACAATGCCGCTCATTTAGTTGAACAAATGTTAACCTTAGCGCGACTTGAACCTGAATCAACATTACTCGATCCGGCCCAATGTGATTTCTGCTCTATTGCTCAGGATGTTATTAGCCAACATAAAGAAGCGGCCTCGACACGGAATTTGCAATTAATGCTTATCGGCGATTGCGAAAAGCAAACCACTTTCATGTTACACACGGATGAAGTCTTAATTCGAACCTTGCTGAGGAATTTATTAGAAAATGCTATTTATTATGCAACTGAGGCAAAACACGTCACGATTAGCATTAATAAATCAGCTAACAATCAAGTTACTATAGAAGTCTGTGATGATGGTGAAGGTATCGCAGACGATCAAATCGAACGAGTCATGGATCGTTTTTACCGTCCTCCCGGTCAAAGCCACACCGGCAGTGGTTTAGGTTTTTCGATTGTGCAACAAATCGTTCAGTTGCTAAATGGTGAGATTAATCTGCAACATAATAAGCCGCAAGGACTGCGTGCTATTATTAAATTACCTAACAGCTAATTACCACCTATTTAAACGCGCTTTCGCATGAGTATTAACGTGACAATAAAAAACACACCCGTGGGTAAACTTGCGCTCATTACCGGCGATAAACTATACACAGTACCGAGATGATTAAAGGTTTGATTAAATAAGAAAAAACCTAATCCGACTAAAAAGCCAACCATAATTCTTTGTCCGATACCAACAGAACGCAGCGGGCCAAACACAAATGGCACTGCCAGCAAAAACATCACCGCAATTGATAGCGGCGAGAAAACCCTTACCCAAAAAGCCAGTTCATAACGCCCCGCATCCTGACCGTTGTCTTTCAAATAATGATAGTAATTGTATAAGTCGAAAATCGACAAACGTAGTGGATCAGTCACAACAATATTCACCAGACCGGGATTGAGTAGCGAGTCCCATTGTGCGCCACTGAGCTGTCGGGTCGTGATGCCGCTGGTATCAACTTGGCTTTGCGTTATACCTTGCAACAACCACTGTCCATCTTCATAAACAGCCTTTTCAGCATGCGTCGTATTTCGTAATTGGTGATTTTCGTCAAACTCATAGATATAAATATCACCTAGGTCACCACGCGGACTTACTTCGCGAATATTTAAGTAGCTGCCTGCATCTCTCGACCAAAAACCATTTTTAGTCTGTAGTGCGGTTTGCTCAGCCAACTTTAACGACCGACGAGACTCAGCATATTTCTCACTAAAAGGCACCACAAATTCAGATGTAATCATGATCGCAATAATAAATAGCAAACCGGTTTTTAAAACTGCTAATGAAATTCTAAATATTGAAACACCGGATGAGCGTAAGACCACCAGTTCGCTATTGCTTGCTAAGACACCCAGACCGACAATTGCCCCGAGCAAAGCCGTAATCGGGAAAAATTGTACAACACGATAAGGCGTCGTTAATGCTAAATAAATCAACATTTCAGTTTGGGTGTAATCCCCCACACCCACTTCATCAAGTTCACGAACCAAACGTACAAAGCTATCCAGCGATACCAACACTAATAACACTAACAATATTGAGGCGATAACCGTTTGCGCGATATAACGATCGAGTATCTTCATGCGCCGGATACCTTCGCGGCCTTACGTCGAGCGAGCATGTCGTTAATTATCCATGCCAATTGATCACGGCTTTGCCAAGTAGCAATCAGCCCCGCAGCAATCACTAGCAGCAGCGGTACCCACCACATACCTAGCCACGGGTGTATGTCACCTTTACCCACCCAGTTATACGCCGCACTGTAAATATTATTGTAAATAACATAAATAAATACTGCGCTGAACAGTCGTCCATATCGACCTTCACGTGGGTTCACCCGACTCAAGGGCACTGCCAAAATCATTAACGCAATCGCCGATAAAGGCAGCGTTAAACGTTTTTGTAACTCAGCGGTATCTTTCAATACTGGGGATTGAAACAAACTTAAACTAGTTTTCGATTTACGACGTATCCGCGCTGGCACAACTTCTGTTTCCGCAATCCGAATTGCGTGCTCGTGAAACTTAGTAATGCGAAAATTCTTTTGTCCTGGTTCACCTTCATAACGATAACCGTCAACCATTACCATGAATTCGTCGCCACTTTCTTCTTCTACATAACGGTAACCACTTTCAGAGGACAGCACCATTTGAGAATTGAGCCCACGGCGCTGAATGAAAACGTTTTGTAATTGACGTTGATCTTCAGACAACGACTCAACATACATAATTAAGTCCCCATTACGTGATTCCGAAAAACGTCCCGCCGCCAGCAAACTTAATTCTGATCGGTTCTTAGCTTCATTTCGCAGCGACTCAGACTTGCCTGCTGCCCAGGGGGTGGCATACAAAGCCAATAGTGCAGTAATGATAAATAACACCGGTGCTAATCGTCGTAAACTGCGTAATAAATCAAGTTGGCCAATACCTGTCGCGGCCATGACGGTTATCTCGTTATCACGATACAATCGCCCGAAGGCAAGCAGCACTGAGAAGAAAATCGCCATTGGCATAATGGTCGCCAGATTTTTTAACAGCTCAAGCCCGAGCAAGGTAAACACCAGATTAGCCGGTAAAGTACCGGATGCGACATCGCCAAGAATGCTGACAAACCGTGTGCTAAAGAAAATAAGCAATAAAACAGACAATACTGCGCCCAAGGTCAGGCTGACTTCACGTAAGATGTAACCCCTGATAATCACGCAGGATGGCTCCAAACAGCAAAAGACGCTGCAAAAATGCATTTTTTCCAGTAGACTAGCATTCAGTCAAAACCCTATATTAAGCCATAGCCTATATACAACAAGCATTTAGACATGGTTAATGATTAAATTTACGTTTAAAAGCCCGATCTCAATGGGTGATATCTTACACATTTTAAACGGACTATTCAGCTGGAGTAAGCATGGAATTTAGTATAAAAAGTGGCAATCCTGAAAAACAACGCAGTGCATGCATCATTGTTGGTATTTTTGAGCCACGTAGACTCTCTTCAGCCGCCGAACAACTAGATGCAATCAGTGACTCATTTCTGTCTAATTTAATTCGCCGTGGTGATATTGAGGGCAAAGCTGGACAAACATTGATGCTGCATAATGTGCCCAATACGCTCTGTGACAGGGTAATGCTAGTTGGTTGCGGTCGAGAAAGAGACTTCAATGACAACGCTTATCGTAAAGCGTTAAACACCGCCACTGACGCCGTTAATGATTGCGGCGCGATGGATGCAGTGAGTTTTCTACCCGAACTAACGGTCAAGGGTCGTGATGTTTACTGGAAAATTCGTCAAGCTGTCGAAATGACTGAAGCTGCATTATATAGTTTCGATGAATTAAAAAGCGGCAAAGACAAGCCTCGCCGACCACTGCGCAAATTAGTCCTTTCTGTGCCCAGCCGTCGCGATTTACCTGCCGCTGAACAAGCGCTGATTGATGGTAAAGCCATTGCCACAGGTGTTGCCGTTGCCAGACGTCTTGGTGACTTACCTGCTAATTTTTGTACCCCTACCTACCTTGCCGAACAAGCCATCAAGTTAGGCAAGGCCAGTAACGATCTAACCGTCACCGTACTCGACTTACCTGAGATTGAAGAACTTGGCATGGGCTCATTCTTATCGGTCACACGCGGTAGCCGTCAACCACCCAAATTCATCACCATGGAATATAAAGGTGCTGATGACAGTGTTCGCCCGCATGTGTTTGTCGGTAAGGGCATTACTTTCGATACCGGTGGTATTTCCATCAAGCCATCTCCAGCGATGGATGAAATGAAGTACGACATGTGTGGCGCAGCCAGCGTGATGGGGTTAATGAATACCGTGACCCAACTGAAATTACCGCTGAATGTCATTGGCGTTATTCCTACTTGTGAAAACATGCCTGACGGCCTCGCAACCAAACCCGGTGATGTGGTTACCAGTATGTCCGGGCAAACGATCGAAGTGCTTAACACCGATGCGGAAGGTCGCTTGATTCTTTGTGATGCGCTGACTTACAGCGAGCGTTATAACCCTGCTACCGTGGTCGACATTGCAACTCTAACCGGTGCTTGTGTGATTGCGCTGGGCTCTCATGCTACCGGTTTACTGTCTAACCACCGCGGCCTGACTAATGATCTGCTTAGTGCTGGTAAAGCCAGTTGTGATCGTGCTTGGGAAATGCCGCTTTGGGAAGAATATCAGGAACAGCTGAAAAGTAACTTTGCTGACATGGCCAATATTGGTGGTCGCGAAGCCGGCACCATAACCGCCGCTTGCTTCCTCTCGCGTTTCACCAAGAAACTACATTGGGCGCATCTGGACATTGCCGGTGTTGCTTGGCTCAGTGGTGCTAAAAAAGGCGCAACTGGTCGTCCGGTCCCGTTAATGACTCAGTACTTGCTCGACCGTGTTGCTAATTCATAAATGACACGCGTTGATTTTTATCTGACGCAAGATCCGTCACCACAACAACGTCATATCACTGCCTGCCGGTTGGTTGAAAAGGCCTTCCGGCTTGGGCATCATATTTACCTGCACACCGATAATGCCGAGCAAGCAAGGCAATTAGATGATTTGCTGTGGACATTTCATAACACCAGCTTTGTGCCACATAGTTGCAGTGACGCAGACTCACCGACGGCTAACTACTCCCCTGTCATGATTGGTCAGCAACATCACCTCGATGCTAAACACGACGTGTTGATTAATTTAGCCGGCGAGATACCTGATTTTTTTACCCGCTTTGAACGCGTTGCAGAAATTGTCGGTGGCCAGGAAGAAGAACGAGAGGCCAGCCGCAAACGCTTTCGTTATTATCGTGACCGTGGATACGCATTAGAAACACATCAATTAGCAAAATAATGCGACCCAGAGCACACCGAGTTGAGTGTCGCAGTGGTAACCTGAGCCATGAAACAAAAACGAGTAAAATGCTGCCATGACTGACACCAGCCATCCTGCCGGACAGTCGAACCTTGAACATCAATCGGGGTCTGAATCTTTAGAGCACGTACTCGACTCGCTTAATAGTATTCTTGATCACAAACAAATTGGCGCATCTAACCCACCCTCTGACAGCGAAACTGTCGATACAGTCACCATGCGTCACCCGAATCATCGACCGACCGAGCTTATTAATCAGGATGTCATTCCCGATGATCTTGATGATATCGATATTCCAGTACTTAGTGACATCATTAAACTCGGTGAGACACTCAAACCTGAAACTGAAAGCCCTGAAATTCAAGCCATCATCAATGCTTTGCAGCAAGAATTACACGGCATTGTTGATGATATCCTGATTGATGCGCGCAAGTACCTGCTCCGCGCTTCAAGCAGTGAACAGGGGATTTCACTGGAAGATGGCATGAAGCGCTTCCTGCACGAACTAATAAAACGCCTACCGCAATAAACCCCTTTCAGCTCAATCAATAGATTCTTCCCTCAACATCTGTTTTGCTGCTAATTTTCGGTATAATGCGCGACTAAGTATTCAGCGGAAACATTGCACCTCATGGAAAAAACATATCAGCCAGAAGCCATCGAACAACGTTGGTACCAAACGTGGGAAAACGCCGGCTATTTTAAGCCTAGTGGTGAAGGTGCGCCTTACTGCATCATGATTCCACCACCCAACGTCACCGGCAGTTTGCACATGGGGCATGCTTTCCAAGACACCATTATGGATGCGCTGACACGCTTTAATCGCATGCGTGGCAACAACACCTTATGGCAAGCAGGTTCTGATCATGCCGGCATCGCCACCCAAATGGTGGTTGAACGCCAACTCGCCGCTGAAGATAAGACTCGCCATGACCTTGGCCGCGAAGCCTTTGTTGAAAAAATCTGGGAATGGAAAGAAACCTCAGGCAACACCATTACAAAACAATTACGTCGCATGGGTGCCTCACTTGATTGGTCACGTGAACGTTTTACCATGGACGATGGTTTATCCGTTGCAGTGCGCGAAGTGTTTGTTCGCTTACATGAAGAAGGTTTAATCTACCGTGGTAAACGTCTAGTTAACTGGGATCCGGTTCTACACACCGCTGTTTCTGATCTAGAAGTTGAATCCAAAGATGAAAATGGTCACATGTGGCACATGCGCTACCCGCTCGCTGATGGTAGTGGTCATATCATTGTCGCGACCACTCGTCCTGAAACCATGCTTGGCGATAGTGCAGTGGCGGTTCACCCCGGTGATGAACGTTACCAACATTTGATTGGTCAACAAATTACCTTACCTATCAGTGGTCGCAATGTGCCGATTATTGCCGATGATTATGTTGATCCTGAATTTGGTACCGGTTGTGTGAAGATAACCCCCGCTCATGACTTTAATGACTACGGCGTGTGGAAAAATCATCGTGATGAAACATCAATGATGGCCCAACGCAACGGTGGCCTGATCAATATTCTATCGAAAGATGCCAGCATTATTAGTGGTGATGAAGACAATGTTGATCTGGTGCCTGAAAAATATCGCGGCCTTGATCGGTTCGTCGCTCGTAAACAAATTGTCGCTGATCTGGATAGCGCAGGTCTACTTGAAAAGATTGATGATCATAAGCTCGTTGTTCCGCGCGGCGATCGTACTGGCGCCGTGATTGAGCCTTTGTTAACAGACCAATGGTTTGTCAAAGCTGGACCTCTTGCAGCACCAGCCATTAAAGCCGTTGAAGACGGCGACATAAAGTTTGTGCCTGACAATTGGAAAAACACTTACTTCGAATGGATGCGCAATATTGAAGACTGGTGTATCAGTCGACAAATCTGGTGGGGACATCGCATCCCGGCCTGGTATGACGATCAAGGTAATATTTATGTCGGCCGTGATGAAGTTGAGATCCGTGATAAACATTCATTAACTGCCGATGTCGAATTAAAACAAGACGAAGATGTACTCGACACATGGTTCTCTTCAGCTTTGTGGCCATTTTCAACCCTTGGCTGGCCAGAAAAAACCGATGCGGTTAATACCTTCTACCCTACCAATGTACTGGTAACGGGCTTTGATATTATTTTCTTCTGGGTTGCCCGCATGATCATGATGGGCCTGAAGTTCATGGACGAAGTACCGTTTAAAGAAGTTTACATTCATGGTCTGGTGCGTGACTCACAAGGCCAGAAAATGTCTAAGTCCAAAGGTAACGTACTCGACCCGTTAGACTTAATTAATGGTATAGAACTTGAAGACCTAGTCAGCAAACGCACGGGCGGATTAATGCAACCGAAGATGGCGGCGAAAATTGAAAAAGCCACCCGTAAAGAATTTGCTGATGGCATTCCAGCATTAGGCACTGATGCATTGCGTTTCACGTTTGCAGCACTCGCGTCAACTGGCCGCGATATTAAATTCGATCTTAATCGAATCACTGGTTACCGCAACTTCTGTAATAAACTATGGAATGCAGCGCGTTACGTATTAATGAATACTGAAGATCAAGATACCGGTATCGACAATAATGATATCGAACTAAATCGTTTTGACCACTGGATTATTTCTCGTCTGCAACAAGTGGAAGCAGAAGTCATTGAGTCAATACAACATTACCGACTCGATTTAGCAGCGCAAGCTATTTACGATTTCACCTGGAATGAATATTGCGACTGGTACCTGGAATTATCCAAACCTGTGTTGCAAGCAGAAACCAGCAGCGATGCTGCGCAACGTGGTACCCGCCGAACATTAGTTCGTGTACTGGAAACTATTTTACGACTGGCTCACCCTATCGTTCCTTACATCACAGAGGAAATCTGGCAACGCATTGCGCCACTCGCCGGCAGTCAGGGTGAAACTATCATGACTCAACCTTATCCAGAACCTGACAATAATAAAATCAGTGACACAGCCATTGCTGAAACTGAATTAGTCATGGCCTTAAATAAAGGTGTGCGTCGTATTCGAAGTGAATACAACATTCCACCGAGTAAGCCACTGGCAGTGGTTGTGCAAAGCTTGTCAGACAATGAAATGGCCATCGTTAAGGAAACGGCTTTTTGTAGTGAAACTATTAGTCGAATTGAGTCCATCTCTTTTGCAGGTTCAGACGATAGCATTGAGGAATCTGCTACCGCGTTGATTGGTGATGCCGGCACGCTTCATATTGCGATGGCTGGGCTAATTGATAAGCAAGCTGAATTAGAGCGCTTAGATAAAGAAATTACTAAAACTGAGAAAGAATTAGTCATGCGGATGAAAAAACTCAGCAACGAAAGCTATGTTGCTAAGGCGCCTGAAGCAGTGGTTGAAAAAGAACGTCAGCGTGCCACCGAGCTTGAGTCGGCATTAAAACGACTCGCTGAGGAGAAACAACGAATCTCAAATATGTAATCCCCTATTAATAGCGCGTGTTAGTGGGCAATTTTAACCCCCACTAACCTGCCCAATCACCATGCTAACCACCGTGGCTAATATCAAAATAAACAGCGCAACGGCAATTATTCCTATTAAAATAGCATGTGCCGGTTTAATTTTTTGTACATCATCTTCGTAGCCTTTGTTGCCACGGACACCTAGCATCGCCCACAGAACACTCTTAAAGGTATAAAAAAAGGATGCATTACTGTCATTTTTCTGGCTATTTGTCACTTTTCCACCTATATTCTCTTTAAAAACATGCGCTTATTTTATATTATGAGAAATATTCTTAAATCATACATCCAAACGTGATTTGCCTGCGTAAGATTACTGGTAGCGCAATAAAATGCAATTTAACTTTCAGTACCATTGCAGTATATAGGCTTAAAGTATGCCCGTAACTAGAAAACTCAGTGACTCACGATTGCTAGATCAATCAACACTAATGCATTTATTAGTACTCGATGATGGCGAAGGCTTTCTACAAACTATCACTACTACTTTTTATAATGATGCGGAAAATCTCTTAGCTGAGATTAAAACAGCCATCGAGACACAAAATTATATTGCACTGATTGAATCTATCCATGGTTTGAAAGGCTGTGCGAGTAATCTTGGCGCTACTAGTTTGCAAGAACTCTGTATTAATTATTACGCAATGGCACCCGCCGCACTCATGGAACGTCGCTTTGAAATAGTGCTTGAACTGTCAGTGTTATTTCAATGTACCCAGCATGCGCTCAATCTCTTTATCGAAAAGAACCTCACCGTCGAAGCTTAAACAATAAAGCTAGAAACCCCCAACTCAGAACGCAAAAATATGCGACTGATATGCTCCGAGCTCGACAAACAAACCACTCTGCTTAATTTCACGTCCATCGCGCTCATAATTTGTATGATTCAAAATATCGGTTAAATAGATTTCTTGTTGCGGTGCATCAAAGAAAAGTCGGCATTGCCCAAGCGTTTCAGAGTAATTTACCACCACGATACGATGCTCATTCTCTCTTTGCCAATGCCAGGCTAGCATTTGGTTATGCGAGTTATTGTCAGACCAGGCTGATTGCGGTGCTAATAATTGCCAATCTCCATCGGTGAATATTTCCGCTTTGGTTGCTTCAAGAATACGTTGATAATAATCTTCAACATAGCTATCCACTTCTTCAATGGGGGCACGTCCAAGTTGAACCGGCACCCTCACTTTCAACCCCTGAAATTGTCCATCATGATAAAAGTGCATGCCTTGCAAAGTAGATACAATCACTGCCGCTGCTAAAGAACGATCTCGACCCAAGGCTGCCACCGCACGTGTTTCATCATGATTTTCTAGAAAACGAACACTTCGTTGCTGATAATTTTGATCGGCATGTAAATGCCCTTTTATTGCAGCAACATTACTTTCATGGAGAAGATCAGTTAAACGTTTATCATAAGTATAATTAAAACCAAGTTGCTGCAAACGCCACTCTGTATCCCAATAAGCTTCTGCCATAAAAATAAAGCCGTTATGGCTTTCTTTCACCACACTGATAGCTTGTTGCCAAAATTCATCAGCTTGCTCAAGCCCTGAGCAGTCAACATGCTCATGCCAGGTGCGGCTAAAAATATCATTTAACATTAGCATTGCCATGTCACAGCGAACGCCATCGCAAAGATCAGCGATCTTCAACAAGCTATCTTGCATATATTGCCGCGCTTCAGCGGCAGCGTAATTAACTTGCGCGGTATCACCCCATGGCGCAAACAAAGGATCTCGTCCAAAGGCAAACTGGTCACCTGTCTTTGCTGCAAAATACAAACTGCTATCAGTGACAGTCTGTTCGGCGGGGTGATGAATAAACACTTCAGGCCTATCATTAACTAAATGTGATGCTTGACTGAAGTGGTTCGGTACAAAATCCAGCATTAATCGCAAACCCCGTTTCTGCAGTTTGCAATGTAGGCGCTTAATAGCTTTATTGCCGCCGAGATCATCAGCCACCACATAGTCATCAACAGCATAAGGCGAACCGATAACGTCCTCCTCGGTCCAATCAGGTAGTGCAGCATCATAGCCAATCGTTAAATCAGCGATCATGTCGCGCTGGCGAAGTGCTTGCGCATTAATTTTCCACACACCCATTAACCAAATAATGTGTATGCCTTTATCAGCCAATTCATCCCATAATATGTCGGGCACATCATCTAAGCTGGCACGGTTTGATGGGGTATCAAATTGCCGTAACCAAACACGGGTATTAATTTCATATAATGAAGGTTGGTGTGGTAATGCATTCATAGTCATCATCCATGTTTCAGTTTGACTGATAATTCAGCTCATAACCCTGACGTATACTTGACACTGAGAACTAACATAGCCATCGTATACAACTCGCTTTGCTGGAACAACTTGGAGACGATCATGGATGCACACACTCTCACGTCTGATTCGTTAACCGCCGTCGTTAGTGCCGATGGTGCCGAGCTTCATTCACTGCGCACGGCTGATGGGCAGGAACTTATCTGGCAAGCTGATCGCGTATGGTGGGGGCGCCATGCGCCACACCTTTTCCCCATCGTTGGTCGACTTAACGATGACAGGCTCACTCACCATGAGCAACATTACCCAATGAGTCAACATGGCTTTGCGCGCGATATGCGGTTCAACTTTGAAGATATGGATTTACATAGCGCTAACCTGTTATTAAAAGACACCGCCGATACCCGCGCCAAGTATCCGTTTGCCTTTGAACTGCGAATTCGCTTCAATCTTGTGCATAATAGCTTGCGCATTACCTACACAGTAAAAAATCCTGGTACCACGCCTTTACCTTGTTCGATTGGTGCACACCCTGCTTTCAACTGGCCCATTGCGCCAAACCTTAGTAAGGATAATCACCAAATTGTGTTTGAAGAAGCTGAGCCAGCCCCCATCTCAAGACTTGATAAAGGCCTTCTCAAAAAGGATACAACCGCCAGCCCCATGCAGGCAGAAATATTGCCATTAGCTGATAGCCTATTTGAAGAGGATGCAATAATCTTCACTCAACATGAAAGCCGCCAAGTGCGATACACGGGCCCTGAGGGACCATCAATCCGTATTAATTTTAAGGATTTTCCTCATTTAGGCATCTGGACAGTGCCTGGAGCAGGTTTTATCTGTATCGAACCCTGGCAAGGCCACTCTAGTCCTGTGGATTTTAAAGGCAACTTCGAGCAAAAACCGGGTATCGTCAACATCCCTGCGGGTGAGGAGAGGCAGTGGGAAATGACTATCACGATTGAGTAGCAGAAATATATAAACCTTAAATTATTAACAACTAAAAACAGCCACTATTTAAGCCTTTCACGTATCATCTTTAGCATTATCAATATATATTATTAACAATAGCTAAGGTATGGTTTGAGGGGTATCCACGCCTTATTTCATCACAACCGTTGTTCAAGGAGGACTCACGGTAGATCTGATACTAACGCAGTATTTTATCTGACATTTTCGCTAGGAAGCAGTAAAGGCCCCTTGATCATTATTCAGGTTTTCAACTATCTCGTCGATAACGAAGAGAAGCAATTGAATGCTGAATATATTCGCTAACAACGGATTGCCTTATGTCAGAAAAAAAACAAACACAAAAAGAAAAGCTCGTGGCGGCTGAAAAAGAGTGCCATTTTCTTAAACAAACAATCATTGCTCTGCGCGAACAACTTGAACAACTTGCGCAAGACGGCGAACAACTCCGACAACAAGCCGTTGCTGAGGCGCACAGTGAAATTATACAGCTGAAGTCCACCATTACTGCCTTACGCGATGAAATGGAGAATATTGCGTTTGAAAACAAACGAGATGTTCAAAATGCGGTTGCCGATGGCAGCGCTGAAAATAGTCAGTTGCAAAAAACTATCGCCGCCTTGCGTGAAGAACTTGAACATTATCGATTATCCAGTGATGAGCGAACTGCTGACTTATCATTAGGTTTTACTCAGGAACGTAGCCAGCTACAAGATACAATCCAAAATTTGCGCAAGAAACTTGAACAAGCCTAAATAAAAAGCATGGATAAACCAATGACAAATGATTTACCTCCTTCATCAACCTTAGATACTGATGAGCGCAAACGACTACGCCAGGCAGAGTTACTCGTTAATGTCACTCAACGAATGGCGAGACTCGACTCACTGGATGAAATGCTTGAAGTACTGGTACAACTCACCACACAGGAATTAGATGCAGATCGCGGCACTATCTTTCTCAACGACAAACAATCTGGTGAGCTCTACTCTCACATTGCGCTTGGGAGCCATCACCACACCATTCGCCTAATGAATACCAAAGGTATTGCCGGTCACGTATTTAGCTCCGGTGAAAACATTAACATTCATGATGCCTACTCTGATGAGCGCTTTAACCAAGAGATTGATATTCAAACAGGTTATGAAACGCGTAACATTCTTTGTGTACCGATAAAAACTGTCACTGGTGAAATTATCGGTGTTTGTCAGGCGTTGAATAAGCGTGAAGGTGAATTCTCAGATGAAGATGTAGAAATTTTACTCTCCATGTCCATGCAATCTGCTGCAGTCATCAAGAGCGCTCAGTCTGCAGAAAAAATGATGAAGTCCCGAGAACAAGAACTCGAATTTCTCGACATTGTTGCTGACATTACTTCAGAAATCGATCTGGGTATGTTGTTACAAAAAGTCATGAGCGAAGCTACCCGAATGTTGAATGCTGAGCGTTCAACACTTTTTTTAAATGACACAAAAACTAACGAGCTTTTCTCAAAACTAGGTGAAGGCATTGGCGCCACTGAAATCCGTTTCCCTAATCATGTTGGGATAGCTGGTGCTGTTTTCACCTCTGCTAAAACCATCAATATGCCACATGCTTATTCTGATCTGCGCTTTAACCCTGCATTTGATAAGCAGACCGGTTTTTTCACCCGCTCTATCTTATGTGTACCACTAGTTAATAAAGTAGGTAAAGTTATCGGTGTTACGCAAATGCTTAATAAGCTCGGCGGCACTTTTACCCAGGAAGATGAGGCCCGATTGAAAGCCTTCACCGCGCAAGTATCTATCGCGCTGGAAAATGCCAAACTGTTCAATGATATTCAGAATATGAAGAACTACAGTGACAGCATGTTAGACAGCATGTCTAATGGCGTTATCACTCTCGACGATCAAAGTAATATTGTCACCTGCAATAGCGCTGCTGCACGTATTTTTGAACTCAATGAAGAAAACATTATTGGCCAATCTATCAATGATTTTTTCTGTGACGATAATGCCTGGATGTGCGAACGCATCCACAAATTGGAAGAAAGCTTAAGTTCTGATCTTATTATGGATGCTGAACTCACTCTTGGTGACAGCACCCTTTCTGCCAACATCACCCTAATGCCGCTTCGCAATGATGCTGCTGAGAAGATTGGCAGCATGATCATGGTGGAAGACATCAGTAGCGAGAAGCGAATGAAAGCAACCATGTCTCGCTACATGGATCCAGGTTTAACAGACCAGTTACTCACCAATGATGACGAGTTATTGGGTGGCTATAGTACTAGTGCCACGCTACTGTTTTCAGATATTCGCGGTTTCACTACCATTACTGAAGAACTCGGTGCACAAGGTACCGTCGCATTGCTTAATGAGTACTTCACTCGCATGGTGGACTGCATTCATAATGAAGGCGGCATGCTCGACAAGTTCATCGGTGATGCCATTATGGCAGCATTTGGTACTCCGATTGCTCACGATGATGATGAAGACCGTGCGCTACGTTCCGGTATTGCTATGATTCGTTCGCTGTGGGAATGGAATGACGAACGCGCTAGCCAAGGCCATACAACACGCATTGATATGGGGTTGGGACTCAACACCGACAATATTGTTTGCGGTAATATCGGCTCACCAAAACGTATGGACTACACCATGATTGGTGATGGCGTGAATTTGGCCGCCAGATTAGAGTCCGCTTGCAAGTCCTATTATGCACGAATTCTTATTAGTGAAAATACGCAGAAAAATCTACGCGGTACTTACCGTATTCGTGATATTGATGATGTCGTCGTACAAGGTAAAACAAAACCCGTGCGCATCCACGAAGTATTGGACTATCATACTGCGGAAAGCTTCCCAAACTTAATGGACGTGGTCGGCTATTTTAAAGAAGCGCGCATTCATTATCATGATGGTAACTGGACACAGGCACAACGGTTATTTGGCGAAAGCTTAAAAGCTAACCCGAATGATAAACTTTCGGAGCATTACATCGAACGTTGTGATGAGTTAATGAAATCACCGCCAAAAGATTGGGACGGTGTTTACGTCATGACCAGCAAATAGTCCCTCATACACTTTATAAGCATTGAACAAATAGCCGCCACCGCGGTCTATGTGTAAACTGTTGGTTCAATACAATAATAAGGTGTTTTAGATGAAGCAAAACTCACATTTATTCGCCAGCCTAATGGCTGTCGTCTTATTCATATTTTCTAACCATGTTTTCGCTGAAAGCCCATGGGGAAGCAGTAAGTTTGACGCCGTAAAATATGCGCCACAAAAAGTTGTTTATGACGTTGCGGTTGAATCATTAGGAGAGCTCGAGCATGTGATTGACCGAGTTAGTTATTTAAATAAACTCACTAACGCTGATCCTTTTGATTCATCTACCGTTGTCGTACTACATGGCCCTGAAATTAAATACTTCGCGCATAAAAACTACCCCAAATTTAAAACCATCATGGATCGTGCACAAAGTTTAACGGTGGGCGGTATTATAAAATTCAGAATGTGTAAACTAGCAGCCGAAGGACAAGGCTTTAAACCAGCAGACATTCACGGCTTTGTTGAAATGGTGCCAATGGGTGATGCAGAAATTATTCGCCTACAAGAACAAGAAAAACACGCCTATATGCGCTAATCTGATTTTTCACCCTCGTCGTCTTTACTTTCGGTATCGTTAGGCGACTTGGGTATTTCGTCATCAGTCAGCACTCGATGTGCTGGTCCTTCAAGATCGTCAAACTGACCAGAGCGCACGGCCCACATAAAAATCACCACGATCAAAACGACTAGCAACATCGCAATGGGTATCAGTAAATATAAAATATCCATTAGAAATTATTTTAGTGCCTCACGTTTAAATACTGCATCAACGACGCTTTAATAATCTTAGCGCATTGCCCACCACCATCAATGAACTCGCCGACATGCCAATCGCCGCCATCCACGGTGCAATAAACCCTGCTGCCGCAGCGGGTAGTGCTAATAAATTATAAGCAATAGCCCAAGCAATATTTTGCTGAATAATCGCTCTGGTTAATTTTGCTAACTTAAAGCCCATTATTAATGGTTTCAAATGTCCCGATAACAATAACATGTCGGCACTTGCCGCAGCTAACTGTGTACCACTCGCCATTGCGATGGAAACATCAGCGCCAGCAAGCACGGGGGCATCATTAATGCCATCACCAACCATAGCTACCACATCACCTTGTTGTTGCATTGCTTTTAATTTTGCTAACTTACCTTCTGGTTTCAGTGCTGCATGCCAATTATCAATCGCCAGCGACTCTGCCAAGGATCTTACCGTACTAACGTGATCACCACTTAATATGCTCACCTTACAACCAGCCTGATGCAAACTGCTTATCAATTCTTCAGCATCGTCTCTTAACTTATCGCTCAACACGAATACCGCTAGCATTCTTTGTTCATTCGCAAGTATCACAACATTACGACCACCTTTCCGATACTCAATAAAATCACCTTCGGCAAAACATTGTGAGAGTGATGTTTGAATATAATCTAACGAACCTAACCAATAAGTTTCCATATTAATGTGCGCTGAGATTCCTTCTCCCGGGCTATTACTAACTTGCGATATTTCAGCTAAGTCATTATCAGCAATATTTTTTTGTCCATGTTTAACAATCGCTTTTGCAATGGGATGTTCTGAACGGTGTTCTAGTGCCATCGCTACTTTCAGGCATTCTTCTTCACTAAGCTCAGCTACCGCGTGTATCTTTTCAACGCTTAAGTCAGCTTGCGTCAATGTCCCTGTTTTATCAAACACAAAGTGTGTTGCTTGCGCCAAGGTATCCAGGGCATGGCCTCGAGTAACTAATAATCCTAATCGACTTAGTCGACTTGTTGCAGCGGTTACTGCCGTAGGTGTTGCAAGAGATAAGGCACAAGGACACGTTACCACTAACACAGATAACACAATCGGTAGCCACGCATCCGTTTCTTGCGACCACCAATACGTTGCTACGATCGCTGCCAATACTATTACACCAAGCACAAACCAACCTGCAGCACGATCTGCCAGTTGTGTAATGCGTGGCTTTTCTGTTTGAGCCCTATCTAACAAACGTAAGATGCCCGACAACACAGTGTCCTGACCAGTTTGTGTGATACGGATAATGAGTGGGCTTTCTATATTGATGCTACCGCCAATCACTTGGTCACCAACAATACGCAAAACAGGATGTTGTTCACCAGTTAATAATGATTCATCTACCGTACTGCGGCCGTCAATAATGTTTCCATCAGCAGCGATGCTTTCACCTGGGCGTATCAGTACGCGATCATCAATGCGTAGTTCTGCCGCAGCGACTTTTTCTTCGCCCTGCTCACTGAGTCTTGTAGCGATAGCGGGTACTGAATGTACCATTGCTTCAGCGTCATTAGCGGCGCGTTTACGGGCGGCTAATTCAAAATATCGGCCGGTTAATAAAAAAAATACAAACATCACCACCGAGTCATAATAAACTTCGCCCTGCCCCGTGAATGTCGCCCAAACGCTACCGGCAAAAGCGATACTGATACCCAATGCGACAGGAACGTCCATACCAGCTTGTTTATGTTTAAGATCCCGTAATGCTGATTTAAAAAATGGCTGTGCTGAATACACAATCACCGGCAAAGTTAAGCCTAAACTTAACCACTGAAATAATTTCACAAAGCCCGCTTCTATACCTGAAAAAGCCCCCATATATAAGGCGACGGCAATCATCATGACTTGCATGCCAAGCACACCGGCAAGCCCAATACGACGTAATTGTTGTCGACGTTCTTGTTCAAGTAATTGTTGTTGTCGGCTTGGATCGTAGGGGTGTGCACGGTAACCAATATTGGTTACTGCGAAAAGAATCTCACTCAGCTTTATTTCATTGTTATCCCATTTAACTCGCGCTCGTTGCGTCGCGTAATTAACCGCCACTTCATTCACTCCTGGCAAGTGAGCAATATGACGTTCATTCAACCACACGCAGGCAGCGCAAGTTATGCCTTCAAGAATTAAGTCAGCTTCACGAAGATCGTGTTGGGCATCATCAACGTTTTTACGGACAAAACTTTTTTGCACTGCCTCATGATCATAGCTACTTAATTGGCGCAGAAATTCAGGCACAGATTGTTGTCCTGTCAACGCATGTTCCGTACGAAATGTGTAGTAATCAGACATGCCAGCCGACACAATTGCCTCTGCCACGGCTTCGCATCCATGGCAGCACATCGGCCGTTGCTCACCCAATATCAACACCTTAGACTCAAACTGCTTTGGCACGGGTAAACCACAGTGGTAGCAGTCAGAAGTACTGGATGTCGTTGTATTTTTTGCCATTTCCCTTTGTTTTATCCCCTAATATTTCTGACTTGTCGACCGATATTAACAAACAGCAACTGCACTTGCTTCACTTGGCAAGCTAAGTTCATCTGTATTATGCGTTATCGGCAAAATTAGATATTTCTCGCATCAAATGACAGTATGGACTATAATTCATTATATTATAATCTACTAATATACTGTGGATTTGTATGGATTTGACCTACATCAAGGGCTCAAATCCGAGATGCCGCTATAGTTGTGGTTGGTACGAGGTTTTCTCGTAGAGGTTTCTCTGACAGTTGATCGAGGTTTTCACATGTTATTGTCACACGTCTGGGGCTTGCTAACGCACCCCGAAGAAGAATGGAGAGCTATCACCAAGGAACGATGCTCAATTGGCCGCTGCTACTGCTCGCACGTGCTATTTCTATCCGCAATTCCGGCAATTTCAGGATTTATCGGTACCACCCAAATAGGTTGGCAAATCGGCACCAGTGAAGTTATTAAACTGACTACTGAAAGTGCACTGATGATTGCCCTAGCCACCTTTATAACCATGCTTGTCGCTGTTTTCAGTATCGGCTGGATGATTCATTGGATGGGAAAAACCTACGGTACTGAAAAATCATTACCACAGGGCATCGCACTCTCTGCCTACTCCGCTACCCCATTATTTCTCATCGGCATTATGTCGTTGTACCCTATTCTTTGGCTAAACATGATCGTTGGTTTACCAGCACTGGCCTATAGCATTTACCTGCTATACACCGGTCTGCCTATCATGATGGATGTCGATAAAGAAAAAGGCTTTCTGTTTGCGTCAGCTGTCATGGCCGTTGGTCTAGTGATGTTTGTCGCAGTATTGGCCACTACCGTTATCCTTTGGGGTTACGGAATTGGCCCAGTATTTACCAGTAGCTTTGGCATCTTGCCATCACTCGGTCTGGCTTAAACGCCAGACTGTTTCTCCTCCACTACAAGAGCAGGTAAGTCTATGACTGCTAAGTCTGAATTTTACAACGATAAGGTTGTACGCCAGTTTGCCATTATGACGGTCATCTGGGGTATTGTTGGTATGTTAGTTGGCGTTTTTATCGCCGCCCAAATGGCATGGCCATTTTTAAACTTTGATATACCTTATTTAACCTTTAGTCGATTACGTCCATTACACACCAACGCGGTTATTTTCGCCTTCGGTGGGTCGGCACTTTTTGCCACCTCGTATTATATCGTGCAGCGTACCTGTCATGTACGTTTGATCAGTGACAAACTCGCGGCCTTCACTTTCTGGGGTTGGCAAACTGTGATTGTTCTTGCGGCAGTGACACTACCGTTAGGCATTACAACTTCAAAAGAATATGCTGAACTTGAATGGCCTATTGATTTACTCATCACCGTTGTTTGGGTGAGTTACGCCATGGTCTTTTTCGGCACCCTTATGCACCGCCGGGTAAAACACATTTATGTGGCTAACTGGTTCTTTGGTGGTTTTATTCTGACAGTTGCTATTTTGCATATTGTTAACAGCGCTGCAGTACCCGTTGACTTTACAAAGTCATATTCTGCTTATGCCGGCGTACAAGATGCGATGGTGCAGTGGTGGTATGGTCATAATGCAGTTGGTTTCTTCTTAACCGCTGGCTTCCTTGGCATGATGTATTACTTCGTACCGAAGCAAGCCGGTCGTCCCGTTTACTCTTACCGCTTATCGGTTGTGCATTTCTGGGCACTAATCTTTACCTATATTTGGGCCGGTCCACATCACTTGCATTACACTGCATTGCCAGACTGGACACAGTCACTCGGTATGGTCTTTTCACTCGTACTGTTAGCACCAAGTTGGGGTGGCATGATTAATGGCATCATGACGTTATCCGGTGCCTGGGAAAAATTACGTACTGATCCAGTTCTGCGATTCCTGATTGTTTCTATTTCATTCTATGGCATGTCTACTTTTGAAGGCCCGATGATGGCAATCAAAACAGTTAATGCATTATCGCACTACACTGACTGGACAATTGGCCACGTGCACTCCGGCGCATTAGGTTGGGTAGCGATGATTTCAATCGGCGCTATGTATTATCTAATTCCACGATTGTTTGGGCGTGATGGTATGTACAGTAACAAACTAATCGAGTGGCATTTCTGGTTAGCGACGTTAGGTATCACCCTATACATCGTCGCCATGTGGGTAGCAGGCGTCATGCAAGGCTTAATGTGGCGTGCTGTGAATGTTGATGGCACCTTAACCTACAGTTTCATTGAATCTGTTCAAGCGTCGCACCCATTCTATATTGTACGCTTCGTCGGTGGCTTCTTGTTCCTATCAGGTATGTTAATCATGGCTTACAACGTGTGGCGAACCACCGTTGGTAGTAAAACCGTTAACGCCCCTGTATTACCAGCTGCCGCTGAGCACTAAGGAGAATTCCATGCCTAATAAAACTGGACATGAAAAAGTAGAAACAAACATCGGCGTACTGGTGCTGTTCACCATTTTAGTGATCAGTATTGGCGGTTTAGTGCAAATTGTGCCGTTGTTCTTTATGCAACACACCACCACGGCAGTGAAAGGTCTTAAGCCTTACACACCATTGCAACTATCTGGTCGTGATATCTATATTCGCGAATCGTGTAACGCCTGTCATTCTCAAATGATTCGCCCGTTCCGCGCCGAGACAGAGCGTTACGGTCATTACTCCGTAGCCGGTGAATTTGTTTACGATCGCCCTTTCCTTTGGGGTTCAAAACGTACTGGGCCTGACTTGCATCGTGTTGGTCAGCGTTACAGTGATGAATGGCATCGGGTGCATATGATTAACCCGCGTGATGTTGTGCCTGCTTCAATTATGCCCGGCTATCCTTGGCTCGAAGACGCCATGGTCGATGCTGAAACTATTGAAAAGAAACTCACTGTACTACGCAGCCTAGGCCACCCTTATACGGACGAAGATATTGCCGGTGCAAAAGCAGCCGTCGATGGTAAAACAGAAATGGATGCACTGATTGCCTACCTACAAAGTCTTGGAACAGCAATTAAAACTCGGAGGTAATATGGACGCTATTAACAGCATACAAATTATCTGGACTGTGGTTGCCTTTATCGTTTTTATTGGCGTTGTTATTTGGGCGTTTAGTAGCAAACGCAAAGATGATTTCCACGAAGCCGCGAATTACATTCTCGAAGATGACGAGTTAAATCCGCATCCTGAAGTTGAGGAACACAAACATGTTTGATTTTACCAGCGATTACTGGACCTGGTTTATTAGTATCCCAGTTGTAGGCGGGATGATTGCCCTCGTATTCTTAATACGATGGATGAACAAGGCACCCAAAGATGGTTCAAGCTTAGATGGTAAACCGCTAGGTCATGTCTGGGATGAAGATCTCGTAGAACTAAACAACCCTATGCCTAAATGGTGGATGAACCTATTTTACATCACCATTGTTTTTTCATTTGGCTACTTACTTCTCTACCCCGGTCTTGGCACGTGGAAAGGTCTACTTGGTTGGACTCAATTGAGCCAATACGAAACTGAAAATGAAACATCGGCTGAAAAATATGACCCGATCTACAAAGCTTATTTATCGAAAGATATCGAAGCCTTGCAATTAGATCCGATTGCGATGAAAAGTGCTCGACGTTTATTTGGTAACTACTGCGCTATCTGCCACGGTTCTGATGCCGGTGGTGGCCTCGGCTTTCCTAACCTGACCGATCACGATTCGTTATATGGTGGTAATGCTGAATCAATCAGCGCCAGTATTGCTAATGGTCGAAAGGGCGTAATGCCACCATGGGAAGCGCTGCTTGGCAAAGAAGGAAATCTGAATGTTTCTTCCTACGTCATCAGTCTCAGTGGCCGAGAAGCCGATGACAATGCCATACGTCTCGGTAAGCAAAAATTTGATCAACTCTGTATTGGTTGCCATGGTGTTGATGGTAAAGGAAATCAGGCACTTGGCGCGCCAAACCTGACTGATAATGTCTGGTTATACGGTGGGTCACAGCGTTCTATTATGCAATCAATCGCAAAGGGTCGAAGTGGACGCATGCCAATGCATAAAGATTTTCTTTCGGAGGCTAAAATACATTTATTAACAGCTTATGTGTATAGCCTTTCAGTAGATGACAAACCGTAACGGTTGATGTAGTGTTGAAGGAGATTAAAAACTAGGAAAATTGCTATGCATGAAGACATTACGCAATGCCAAAAAGCCATCTCAATATTCTGGCCGGCATTCCTAATGGCGGGACTTGCAACTATCCTGTTTTTTGCCTCCTTCGATCCCATCACCCTGCTACAAGAAACGCGCTTTGCCGACATTAGTCGGATTGGCGCCTATTCGGTAGGATTCTTCTTGTTCTGGTTATTAACCACATCATCTTGTGCGTTAACTTGCTTCTTCCGCAAGCCTTGTAACCGGTAGCAAAATAAACCTCACCGTTTTTATTTCGACGCATTCGATAAAGTCCGGCTAACGTTTACTGTCGTGTCTTGCATTCGTTACTCGCTTTAAGCGCAGTGATGATGTCTAAATATTATTCAAAGATGGTGATATGAAAAAAAGTACGAAAAAAAAGGGTAGCAATGCTTCTCCATTGCTATTTGCCAGTCAGGAGAAAATCTATCCTCGGGCCGTACATGGACTATTTGCATTATGGCGCACCATTGGTGTTTTAATGTTGTTAGGCACGTACTATATAGTGCCTTGGTTACAATGGGGTGAACGGCAGGCAATACTGTTTGATCTTCCTAACCGCCAATTTCATATTCTTGGTCTGACCTTCTGGCCACAAGATTTCTTTTATTTCGCTGTGCTATTAATCATTGCAGCAATGGCTTTATTTTTCTTTACTGCCGTTGCCGGCCGTATCTGGTGTGGTTACTCCTGTCCACAAACAGTCTGGACTGAAGCCTTTTTATGGATAGAACGAAAAATTGAAGGTGATCGTCCGCAACAAATTAAGCTCGATAAATCTTCCTGGAACATTAGAAAGATACGTATTAAAACCACCAAACATATAATTTGGTTAGCCTTCGCCGGCTACACTGGCTTTACCTTTGTCGGTTACTTCACACCTATAATAGAATTAAGCGATAGCCTGATGAATTTAGATCTGGGTGTCTGGGAATGGTTCTGGATTGGTTTTTACAGTTTAGCCACCTGGGGTAATGCTGGTTTTCTTCGTGAACAAGTCTGTTTGTATATGTGTCCTTACGCGCGCTTTCAAAGCGTTATGTTTGATAAAGATACACTGGTTATTTCTTACGACAAAGATCGTGGTGAACCTCGTGGCTCACGTAAGAAAACTGAAGATCCTAAAGATAAAGGCCTTGGTTCTTGTATAGACTGCACACTTTGCGTGCAGGTCTGTCCAACAGGCATCGATATTCGTGAAGGCTTACAATACCAGTGCATAGCTTGCTCTGCCTGCATTGATGTTTGTAATAACGTGATGGATAAAATGGATTATGCACCTAACCTAATTCGCTATGCCACCCAGGACTCTGAGCAAGGACATAGGATTAATATCTTACGACCACGTGTACTTATCTATGCAGCAATATTAATAGGTTCAATCATATCGCTTAGCTTAGCTATTGCTAATCGTACGCCACTTGAAATGGATATTCTTCGAGATAGAGCGAGTCTCTATAAAGAAACAAATGAAGGTCTGATTGAGAATGTCTATACTCTTAAACTTATCAATAAAGACACGTTATCGCACCAATACACCCTTAATGTTCAAGGTATCCCTGGTATCACTGTAAAAATCAAAAGTGATGAAATTAAAGTCGCCTCAGGTGAGATGCTTGATCTAGCCGTGAGCGTACAAGTCGATCCTTATGAACTTAAAAAACGTAGCACAGCCTTACAGTTTTATTTAGAAGCCAACGACAATGCTGAGATCTACGTCATAGAAGAGACCCGGTTTTTAGGTCCAACAGGAATCCGTTAATGCTAAAACGTACAGATACGAAGCCTTGGTATAAACAACCTTTGGTATGGATGCTGATCAGCTTTCCACTCAGCGCCGTCATTGGTGGCATCATCACTATCTACATCGCCGTTGTCACCAGCGACGGCTTAGTCAAAGATGATTATTATAAAGAAGGCAAGCAAATAAACCGCTTACTTGAACGTGAAGAAACAGCCTCAAAACTAGGATTGTATGGCCAATTAAACATCAATAAATTAACGAATACTGTGCAACTAAAATTATCTAACAGTACAAATACGCCATTACCTGACACTCTAGAACTTGCCTTACTGCATTCAACCCGTGCAGGCTTGGATCAAACTATCACATTACAAAAAGCTGCATCTGATAATTATCATGGACTGATTAATGCAATGCCTGACGGCCGTTGGTATATTCAGTTAAGTACCAAGAAGTGGCGTTTACTTTCTGAAATGCGATTACCGAATGACAGTCAGGTGCAGTTAGGCCAGGCATCCAAAAAATAATTGCCATGACGTCTGAAATTACACTCATTGCCGCATTCATTACTGGTTTACTTGGTTCAGTGCATTGTATCGGCATGTGTGGTGGTATTATTGGCTCGCTCAGCATGAGTCTTTCAAAATCAATTAATCAACACTTTCTAAAACGCTCACTATACCTACTACTTTATAATAGTGGCCGCATTATTAGTTATGCGACTGGCGGTGCACTCATGGGTTGGATAGGTTACCTGCTTGGTAACATATTTACTCATCAGGCAATAATTGTGGGCGGCTGGGTAAGCGGCATATTCATGATCTTGTTAGGACTCTATATCGCCGGTTGGTGGCAGGCACTTATCAAGTTAGAAAAAATCGGTGGCTACTTCTGGCGCCTGATACAACCACTTAGTAAAGACCTACTACCGGTAACCCATCCAACTCAGGCCTTTGGCCTCGGCTTACTTTGGGGATGGCTACCATGCGGGATGGTATATAGCATGCTCGCCTTTGCACTAAGCAGTCAAAGCAGCCTACAAGGTGCTGCAATCATGGTTGCTTTTGGGTTGGGAACATTACCAATGCTACTATTGATGGGAAGCGCCGCAAAAAGTCTTAACAGCATCGTTAAATTACCGATTGTCCGACAACTTGCTGGAAGTGTAATTATCTTATTTGGTCTCTACAGTTTAACTGCAACAGATCACAGACATCATCATGCACGGTTAAATCAAGCAGAAGTAACGATTTATATCAGCTAAGTTTTATTCTTTAGGCTCTAAGTGACCATCAGATTTTTTCTTAATTTTTTCATAATCGTCTGAAAGACCATCCATTTTCTCATTTTCCTGACCTGCGTACATGAGGGAATACTCTTTAAGGATTTCTTCCATGGTTGTCATCGCCCCGGAGAACTCAATGGCAATTCGTTCGTTCTCACCTTTAAGCGTTTCAAGTTCAGTTTCTAGTCGCGCTATTTCTTCTTTTCCGACAGTACTATTCTCAGCCGCTTTACGAATACTTTCCATCATCGTACCAACCCATAACTCACTTAAATTATTCACACCGCGTTCTATATCCTGCAAACTATCTCGTTCATAGCCCATGTACATGTTAAGTAAATGTTTATACAGTTTCTTTTCTGAGTTTGCCAATGTGTTTAATAATGACTCACAATCGTCACCAACTATCGAGCAATCACTCTCCAGTGAGTTTTTCATCTTCGCCCTTTTTTCAGGTAATGCATTTTTATAATCTTCAATAAAGGCTTTCACCCGACCTTTATTTGCTCGACGCTTTTTAACAAAAATGACTGCAATAAAGATGAAGAAAACAATTAGAACAGCTCCGATCTCACTACCGACTAGCGTAAGTGTCGTTAAACTATCATTCATCCTTCTTCACCTTCGCTTTATCATCTTCTTTAGGCATATCACCAGACTCTTCTAAAGCTGCACCCCAGGCATCGGCTAGATCTTCATCAGAACCAGTTCCAGCATCGTCACTTGTTTCAGTAGCGCCCTCTTCTTTGGGTACGTCACCTGACTCTTCTAAAGCTGCGCCCCAGGCATCGGCTAGATCTTCATCAGAACCAGTACCAGCGTCATCACATGCTTCAGTAGCGCCCTCTTCTTTGGGTAAGTCGCCTGACTCTTCTAATGCTGCGCCCCAGGCATCGGCTAGATCTTCGTCAGAACCAGTATCAGTATCATCATTTGCTTCGGCAGCAGCATCCTCTTTAGGCACATCGCCTGACTCTTCTAATGCCGCACCCCAGGCATCGGCTAGATCTTCATCAGAACCGGTATCAGTATCATCACTTGCCTCAGTATCACCCTCTTCTTTAGGCGCATCGCCTGACTCTTCTAATGCCGCGCCCCAGGCATCGGCTAGGTCTTCGTCATTCGTTTCAACTGGTTCATCCGCTTCGTCAGTACCCTCTTCAAGAATGTCATCAAGTTCAGGCAAATCGTCTGGCTTATTTTCATCTAGCATATCAGGGAGAATAGTATCTCCTTCATAGGCAAGTTCTTGCTTACTATCACTGGGGTCAACATCCAGACTAACCGCTTCAGGTGGCTCAGGTGCTTTTCTTTGTGCTTCAAAGTCCTCTTCTTCAGGAACGGGCTCAGCATCCACCTGCTTATCAACCTGTGGAGGCTTACTTTCGACAACTTCTTTTACTTCATTATCATCAAATGATGAAGAAATAGCATCCATCACTTCCTCATCAGAGTCGAAGTCATCACCTATCGCAGTTTCCGAATTTTTCCAGTAACGATAACCAAAATAACCACCGACACCTAAAAGAATATTGATAACGACAATGCTGATCGTAATAAATAACCAATCACTTTCTTTCTTTTCATTTTTTTCATCAACAAGTGATTCTTCATTAGTAGAAGTATCTTCGTCAGCAGAATCCGCCTCGTTCTCAGCACCATCAACAGATTTAGACTGGCTACCTTCTTTATCACTGTCGCGCCTTTCATTTTCAGTCTCAAGTGGATAACCTGAAATAGGCAATTTCACTTCATATGCTTTTTGATATGGTATACCTGAAAGCTTGTATGCATCTGCAGCGATTGATAAAGTTTTTTCTGCGAATTTATTGGCGATTTTTGCTTGCCAAATTCCTGCACCACTTTTCATAAAGCGTATTTTTTCTTCTTCATTTTCTAGCTTAATGTTTAAACGCAATGTGCCAATCTGAAGCATACCTAGCTTCTCTTTGGCAATAACCGAAAAGCCAATTTCGTCTTCCTTAACTTCAAAACTTAATGGATCAAAATCTTCAATAACCGGTTCTGGTAACACGCCAGACAATTGTGTTTGAAAACCTTTATTACCAATTAGTTTTGCACGCGCCAGTATCACAAATCGTTGACTTGCGTAAGCTTTATCTATGCTCGCTTGCCATAGGTTAGCGCCTTGTTTAGGAACATGGTATGCAGTCGCATCACCATCAAAACGTAGTGCTAATTGTAAAGTACCGGTTTGAACTAATAACGGATTTTCAGTGACAGTTATGAAGTATTGATCCCCTTCTTGTTCTACCTTTAAAGATACCGGACTATCGAGAACACGTATTTGATGCCTAAACTCCCGTCGAAAAGTAGGTCCAACAGCACGTAAGAGAATGTTCACTTCACCCATTTTTTCAAGCCCGGACACATCAGCCACATAATGTCCAACGGACTTACTCATTTTCATGCTACTGTCGAAAATCTTCGTCCCATCACTGTATGATGCAACTAGGTGCATATCGACTAATGACAACAATTCTTTGTTGTTAAGCAACTGGCCACTTTCATAAAGAGCCGCATCAAGTTTAAACATTTCTCCTTTAGGAATGTTATTTGGGATTTCACTAACACGCAGTTTAAGGTTAGTGATAATTTTTACACGATTATCCGGATCAATGGCTGCATTAATACGCCATTGTCCTTTTTGTGGCTTGTGAACGGTAATGAGATCAAAGCCTGCATCATGATGCCACTCAACATTCCTTGGGATTTGCCCAAACTGAAATCCAGTATTGTCCGGCCTAACAATGGAGGTCGGCTTCGAATCTTTATCACGAAACACCAACACAGTCATATCATCAATGCTATTATCCACTTCAAAACGATTACCTTGTAATGGAAGAGTGTCGGTAGGTGTCGACTTCTCAAATAAATGCAGGAAGACTCTTTTTAATTTGTCAGCATTATCAACTGATTCATACCAAGCATCGGTGTTCTTTGCTAGTTGTTTTAACAACTCGTGATCGGCTTTGTTGGATAATGCAATTGTATGAACCTTAACACCCGCCGATTTGAGCTGAGGTAATATTTTATTCAATATCCGTTGACGAGAAGCTGCATTCTTACTGGCCTGTTTAGAAATGTCGACCCTTCCATCGGTCAACAGGATCAGGTGTCTATTCCATTTTGGATCTGATTTCTTCCAGTCCCAGGTACTCTTGATCAGTGTGTCTTCAATGTTTGTATACAAACCGCGTGAGTGAATTTTATTAGCTTCTTTACGTGCATTCTTTTTCCATTGCTTGGTTGGAAAGTCAGGTTTTACCTGCATGTTGACGTACTGACCAAACGACCAGATGCCAATACGTGCATCATCCGGTACTAATCCAATTAATAAACGTAGGGCATCACGGCGAAGGTTTTGGGGATCATTCTTTTGCATACTTCCAGAGACATCAACAAGTACTCGAAGATCTGTCTGGCGCTCTTGTGACAGTACTGGTATAGGTAACATCAGGCACAGGTATACGCACAAACAAATAATTTTGTCTGGCCATTTTTGCCGTAGACAATTAAGCCTATTTATCACGTTTCAACCCTATGCGGTAAACATACCAAGGCTATCGGTAAGCTACTGATAAACTTTAGAAAGGCGGCTTAGATCAGCGTCAAAGTGGCGGTTGTAGATAGTCTGAATTAATTGAAATAATCAACAGATAGAGTAAACCATGACATTTGGGCTGGAAAAGATCGCTTGCCAATCTTTATCCAACCACAATTATCATACGGCTGTAATTACTATGATTATTAGGGGGTTAGCTTAAGTGTCAATAGTAATAATATTACTAATGTTCTCGCGTTGCATGGAAGGTAATGTCAGGCCAACGCTCTATAGTAAGATCTAAATTAACCCGAGTAGGTGCAAGGTAAGTTAATTCACCAGCGGCATCGATAGAGAGATTTTCAGCAGCTTTGCGCTTAAATTCGTCAAGCATTTTCTCATCATCACACTCGACCCACCGCGCTGTCGCTACCTGAACAGGCTCGTAGCTACATTCCACACCATATTCATCTTTAAGACGATAGGCAACAACATCAAACTGCAACACACCTACCGCACCTAGAATTAAAGCATTACTCAGCATCGGTCTAAAAAACTGGGTCGCGCCTTCTTCTGAAAGTTGCTGCAAACCTTTGGTTAACGCTTTCATTCGCAAGGGATCGCGCAAAATTACTCGACGAAACATCTCAGGAGCAAAATGAGGAATACCTGTAAACTTTAATTCTTCACCTTGGCTAAAGGTATCGCCAATTTTAATCGTGCCATGATTATGTAAACCAATGATGTCACCAGGAAAGGCTTCCACGACGTTCTCACGCTCACGGGCAAGGAAGGTAATTGCATTCGGAATGGCGACATCACGACCAATGCGCACATGGCGTAACTTCATGCCTTTACTAAAACAACCCGATGTTACACGCATAAAAGCAATGCGATCTCGATGCGCCGGGTCCATATTGGCCTGAATTTTGAATACGAATCCAGAGAATTTTTCTTCAGATGGATCAACCACACGTGTTAGCGCCTGGCGAGGCATTGGCGTCGGAGCATAAGCAGAGAAACTATCCAGTAATTCTTTAATACCGAAGTTATTAATGGCAGAACCAAAAAACACGGGGGTCAGTTCACCCTTTAAATAATCATCCACGTTAAACTCATTACTTGCACCTACTACTAGTTCAACTTCTTCCCGCAGTTCAGCAGCCTGATCACCGAGTATTTCATCCAATCGCGGATTATCCAGCCCATCAATTGTTTCACCCTCTTCTACTTTACCTTTGTGAGTCGCACTATAAAGATGAACACGATTCTCGAGAATATGAAACACACCACTAAATCGTTTACCCATTCCGATTGGCCAGGTAACAGGGGAGCAGCGGATTTTAAGCACTTCTTCAACTTCATCAAGTAATTCGAAAGCATCACGACCTTCACGGTCTAGCTTGTTGATAAAAGTCATAATCGGTGTGTCACGTAAACGACAGACTTCCATGAGTTTAACGGTTCGATCTTCGACGCCTTTAGCGCAATCAATAACCATTAATGCTGAATCAACAGCGGTTAAAGTACGGTAGGTATCTTCAGAAAAATCTTCATGTCCCGGTGTATCTAACAAGTTAATAACTTTGTCATTATAGGGAAACTGCATAACAGATGAAGTAATAGAAATACCACGCTGCTTTTCTAGCTCCATCCAGTCAGACGTTGCGTGCCGGGCAGCTTTACGACCTTTAACTGTTCCAGCTAACTGAATAGCGCCTCCATAAAGTAATAACTTTTCGGTGACTGTTGTCTTACCGGCGTCAGGATGTGAAACAATCGCAAAAGTCCGGCGCAAATTCATTTCATGTTTTATATCAGGCATAGTTTATTACTGCATTACCAACTTTTAATTGGTAAATAGTTTGATGGGTAAAATTAATGTTTATTCGTCAAACAACGTTTGTTTAGCGAGGATAATGGCATCTTCCTTACCCTGATTCGCAGGGTAATAATTTTTTCGAACACCTACTTCAGTGAAACCCAATTTATCGTATAGAGCCAAAGCAGCAAGATTTGATGGACGCACTTCTAGCAGACAGCTTTCACTATTACGCTTAATCGATATGCTCAACATATGTTCCATCAATATCGTCGCATAATTTTTTCTCTGCACCGTTTTATCGATACAGATATTCAAAATATGTGCTTCACCGGCACCGATAGACATAATGGCATAGCCCATAATATTTTCGTCTTCGATTAATAACCAGCAACAATACCCTACCCGCAAGCAATCTTTAAAGATTCCTTCAGTCCAAGGGTAGTCATAGCCACCGTGTTCTATTTCAAGCACACGTGGTAAATCGGCTACCTGCATCGGGCGATATTCAATACGTGGGTTATCTAGTACTGCACTCATTTTTTGCTCTCACTTAGCTTGGCAAATAAGTTCATGGCTGCCTTCAAATCATACCAGGCTTTGCGCTTTTCAGAAGGTTTACGCAACAAATAAGCAGGGTGGTACGTCACTACTACCGGGATACTTGAATTCTCATATTCAAAATTCTGTTCACGCATTTCACTCATGCTGCTTTCAGTCTTGAGTATACTCTGTGCAGCAACTTTGCCTGCAGCGATAATAATTGTCGGTTTAATCAATTCTATTTGGCGTCGCAAGTATTGGCCACAAGTGGCTATTTCATCAGCTTGAAGCTTATGCCCTTGTGCAGGGTGACACTTCGTTAAATTAGTAACAAACACTTGCTCACGTTTAAGTCCCATCGCTAACAACATAGCTGTTAGTAATTGCCCGATCTCGCCAACAAAAGGTTGACCCAGATTATCTTCTTCAGTACCCGGTGCATCACCAATAATTAACCAGTCAGCTGTCTGACTACCTTCGCCAAACACCGTTTGTGCTCTGCTTTTATGTAAACCACATTTTTCACAATTAGCAATGTTGTTCTTGAGCTCAGCTAAATTTAAGCAGCTAATATCGACTTGCTCTGGTTGCTTCGGTATTTCTTCAACAACGACTTCAACCCGTTTTTCTTCTGTAACAGATTGTTTTAAATCTGCTTGTTCAACCACTGTTTCCTGCAACGCTGGCGACCGAAGTCGCCAGCGAGTGATACCCATTGCTTCCAAGAATTGATCTTGCATGATTAAACATCACCTGCTTGTGGGTGGGCACGTTCTACAGGATGCATGATTTTATTCAGCGCGTTGATATAGGCTTTTGCAGAAGCGATAACAATATCAGTGTCAGCACCCTGACCATTGACCATACTGCCCGCTTTTTCCAGTCTCACTGTTACTTCACCTTGTGAGTCTGTGCCCGAAGTGATGTTATTCACTGAATAGAGCTGCAATTCTGTGTCGCTATTCACGACATTTTCTATCGCACGAAAAGCTGCATCCACCGGACCACCACCTGTAGCCGAGCCTGACTTTTCTTCACCATTAACCCATACCGTTAATTCAGCATTCGGAGTTTCACCCGTTTCAGAACAAACTTTTAAACTGATTAACCTAAACTGTTCATTCTCAGCTTCAATACCTGCTTCAGTGACTAATGCCTGTAAGTCTTCGTCAAAAATCTCATGTTTTTTATCAGCGAGATCTTTAAAGCGAGAGAAGGCATCATTTAACTCATGCTCTTCAGCAAAGCTAATACCTAATTCTTGCATTCGCGTACGAAATGCATTGCGGCCAGAGTGTTTACCCATGACCATACGATTTGCCGACCAACCAACATCTTCGGCACGCATGATTTCGTAAGTCTCGCGTTTCTTCAACACGCCATCTTGATGAATACCTGATTCATGTGCAAATGCATTGGCACCGACAATAGCTTTATTTGGCTGCACAGCGAAACCTGTGATACCAGAGACTAAGCGTGAACAGGTAACAATTTGCGTAGTATCAAGGTTAGTGTCGCAACTAAACACATCGCGTCGTGTACGTACTGCCATCGCCACTTCTTCCAGCGAGGCATTACCTGCCCGTTCACCGAGACCGTTAATCGTACACTCGACTTGTCGTGCACCATTCAACACGGCTGAGAGTGAATTAGATACAGCTAAGCCTAAATCGTTATGACAATGCACAGAGAAAATAGCTTTATCTGCATTTGGTATTTTATTTAACAAGGTGCTGATTAAATCACCGAATTGATGTGGCAAATTATAACCAACCGTATCAGGAATATTAATTGTACTCGCACCGGCATCAATCACCGCTTCGATAATACGACATAAAAAATCAGTCTCAGAACGACCTGCATCTTCAGGTGAAAATTCAACATTATCAGTATGCTGACGCGCTCGTTTAACCGCTTTTACCGCTTGCTCTAATACTTGATCAGGTTGCATACGGAGTTTGGCTTCCATATGAATCGGCGAGGTTGCAATAAAGGTATGTATGCGGGATGAATTTGCGCCCTTCAAGGCCTCACCGGCCCGATCAATATCATTATCCAGTGCACGAGCCAAACCACAGACAGTGCTGTCATGGACAATATTCGCCACGGCTTGAACAGACTCAAAGTCACCTTGCGAGGCAATCGGAAAACCGGCTTCAATTACATCGACGCGCATACGTTCCAGCGCTTTAGCGATACGGACTTTTTCTTCTTTAGTCATCGAAGCGCCGGGGCTTTGCTCACCGTCACGCAAGGTCGTATCAAATATAATTAATTTATCACTCATTTTTAACTCCAGACTCCATATGCCTATTTTAGCATACGGAAAGACCTAGCATCATCTGCTAAGTGTTGATTTTTGTTCGGATAATTGCGTTTTAGTTCATCCTCGCCAGGATGTGGGGTTGAATGTCTGCCTTACGGCAGTAGCAGTGATAGCGGTGCAAATAAGCAAAGTGAGGCCTGACCCGGGCGGGCCATGCTGAATTCACTGCTTGTTGCGGTAAAAATCATTTAATAATTCATTCATCTATAAGCTTATGGCGCCACTATAACGCCACTACCAGGATTTGCCAACAATTTATTCATTAGTACTATCAGCAGGAGTTTCAACTGCATCAGCTTCAACACTGGTGGTAGCCTTCTGCTGACGTTCTTCACGGCGTTGCTTCAAATGCAAAAGTGTATCGATAGGACCTGAAATCGCGTAAAGGAAGAAGCCAGCAAAGAGCACTATCGGTGGGTGTAAGTAGATCACCGCAATCGCTAGCATTAAGCCAACAATGACAATAAAAGGCACGCGACCACGAATATCGAATTGTTTAAAACTCTGGTAGCGGAAATTACTAACCATTAACACCCCAGCTGCAAGGGTAACAATGAAAGCGACAATACTTTTATCTAACCCCGATTCCCAGGTGAGATCGGTGCCCAACCAGACTAAACCAGCGATCATCGCTGCCGCGGCAGGACTCGCTAATCCTTGAAAATAGCGCTTATCGGCAATACCAACTTGGGTGTTAAAGCGCGCTAAACGTAACGCCGCACCGGCGGCATAAACAAACGCGGCTAACCAACCCAGCTTTCCAAGCGATGACAACGCCCATTGATGAGCAACCAATGCGGGTGCAAGACCAAATGACACCATATCTGCCATGCTGTCATATTCTGCACCAAAGTCACTTTCTGTTTTGGTGATTCGTGCAATACGGCCATCGAGGCCGTCCATGATCATGGCAATAAATATCGCCACCGCAGCAGGCTCAAACTTAGCTTCAATCGCTGAAATTATGGCATAGAATCCGGCGAATAAACCCACTGTTGTAACTAAGTTAGGCAGTAGGTATATCCCTCGGCGAGGTTTGGTCGTTTTTTCAGTATCAGTCATAAGCCTAGTGTTTTTTGATTTTCCCTATCATAACCACAAATGCACGAATGGCCAATGCTTATCCGCGGTGAATAAAGTGCGCCATCACCGTTTCACCCGCTGTTACACGTTGACCTTCCTTAATTTCTATCCGAGCTGTATCAGGCACATAAACTTCAACGACGGCGCCAAAACTCATGAAACCACAACGTTGGCCCTGACCAACGCGATCACCAAACTGAATATAATTACGTGGCCGACGCCAAAACCGACCGGTAAACATCGCCAATAGAACATCGTCATTTTCATCGGTTTGTATCCACTGCGCGAAGACTGGCGCATCTGACACCGCAACATTTTCATCGACATACCATTGATGAATCACTTTACCTTCGATTGGGCTGCGCACTGAAAAAACATCCAGCGGCCCCATTGATAAAACGATTTTCACCGCATTACGATCAATGTAACCATCTCGGCATTTAGCAATAGAAAGGATGCGTGCATCGACCGGGCTAACAACGGCTAGCGGTTCTGATGGCACTTTTCGGGTTGGATCCCTGAATAGAAAGGCAAACAGCAACGGCAATAACCAACTTGCGCCCGCCGTTAGAAAACTAAAATAGTAAGTGAGTACACTTGCTATCACTATCGAAAAGACGATTAGTAATCGTCCTTCTCGTGCAATCAATGTGTGTTGGTTCTGTAAAGCCATTATCCCTGCAGTACATACAAAAAAATGCGGTCGACACGACCGCATTTTTTATTTAACGATTAGTTTTTGCTTTTGTCGACCAATGCGTTGGCCGTAATCCAAGGCATCATGCTGCGTAATTTACCACCTACTTGTTCAATTGGGTGTGCAGCGTTGTTGCGACGACGAGCCGTCATTTCTGGGTAGTTAGACTGCCCTTCTAGAATGAAACGTTTTGCATATTCACCATTTTGAATATTGTTCAAGGCTTCTTTCATTGCGCGACGACTTTCGTCGTTAATGACTTTGTCGCCGGTGACGTATTCACCGTATTCAGCATTGTTTGAAATTGAGTAGTTCATGTTGGCGATACCACCTTCATACATCAGGTCAACAATCAATTTCAGTTCATGCAAACATTCGAAGTAAGCCATTTCTGGTGCATAACCAGCTTCTGTCAATGTTTCAAAACCGGCTTTAACCAGCTCAACAGCGCCACCACATAGAACAGCTTGCTCACCAAATAAATCTGTTTCGGTTTCATCTTTAAATGTTGTTTCGATAATACCGGTTCGGCCGCCACCAATAGCAGATGCATAAGACAAAGCAATTTCTTTAGCATTGTTTGAAGCATCCTGGAAGATAGCGATCAAATCAGGAATACCACCACCGTTTACAAATTCGTTTCGAACAGTATGTCCTGGTGCTTTAGGCGCAATCATAATAACGTTTAAATCAGCACGCGGCACGATTTGGTTATAGTGAATACTGAAACCATGCGCAAAAGCCAATGTAGCACCTTGCTTAATATTAGGTTCGACAACATCACGGTATAAAGCAAACTGAAATTCGTCTGGTGTCAGAATCATTACTAAGTCAGCACTGGCAACCGCTTCAGCGGTTTCTTTCACAACTAAGCCAGCAGACTCTGCTTTCGCCGCAGAAGCAGAACCGCTACGTAAACCAACCACTACGTTGACTCCTGAGTCTTTCAGGTTGTTAGCGTGTGCGTGGCCTTGTGAACCGTAACCGATAACAGCTACGGTCATGCCTTTAATGATGCTGATATCAGCGTCTTTGTCGTAGTAAATGTTCATAGTACCCTCAATCAAAAATTGTCATTCAAAATAGTTTAAAGATGTAAGCTCTTGCTACCGCGGGCGATGCCGGAAACGCCTGAGCGCACTGTTTCTAAGATAGTCGTCGTATTCAATGACTGGATGAATGCATCCAGTTTGCCACCCGTTCCCGTTAGTTCAACGGTGTAACTTGTATCGGTCACATCAATCACGCGGCCGCGGAAGATATCCACTAAACGCTTCACTTCTTCGCGAGTGGCGGCACTATCAGCGAGGACTTTAATCAACATCATCTCGCGTTCAATATGTGGCCCATCAACCAGATCAATTAACTTAACCACATCAACTAGTTTGTTTAGCTGTTTGGTGATTTGTTCAATGACTGCATCAGAACCCGATGTTACGAGTGTCATGCGTGACAAAGATTCATCTTCTGTGGGTGCCACGGTTAATGATTCAATATTGTAACCACGAGCAGAAAACAATCCTGACACACGAGACAATGCACCCGACTCATTCTCGAGTAAAATAGAAATAATGTGTCTCATTAGGCTAAATCTCTTTCCGGTGATAAATGCATTTCATGATGCCCCTTACCAGCAGCGATCATTGGGTACACATTTTCAGCCTGATCAGTTACAAAGTTCATAAACACACAGCGATCTTTTAAATCGAAGGCTTCTTTTAAAGCACCTTCTACATCAGCCGGTTTATCAATGTTCATTCCCACGTGACCATAAGCTTCGGCTAGCTTGATAAAGTCAGGCAAGGTGTCCATGTAAGATTGCGAATAGCGAGAGTCATAAAAGAATTCTTGCCACTGGCGAACCATACCCATAAAACGATTATTCAGCGTAATGATCTTAATTGGCGTGTTGTATTGCAACGCCGTTGCCAGTTCCTGAATACACATTTGAATACTGGCTTCACCGGTAACACAGGCAACTTGCTCACCGGGATGCGCAAGCTGAACGCCAATCGCTGCCGGTAAACCAAAGCCCATCGTGCCCAAACCACCGGAGTTAATCCAACGGCGTGGTTCATCAAACTTATAAAACTGTGCTGCCCACATTTGATGTTGACCAACGTCTGACGTGACATAGGCATTACCACCCGTCACGTCATATAGCTTCTCAATAACTAATTGCGGTTTAATTAAAGCACTGTGGCGATCATAGGCGAGGCAATTCTGCCCACGCCATTCACCAATTTGCTTCCACCAGGATTTGATCGCTTTACTATCAATCTTGCTCTTACCCGCATCAATTAATGTCAGCATTTCTTTTAACACGGCCGATACGTCGCCAACAATCGGCACATCAACAACAACGCTCTTTGAAATTGACGCAGGGTCAATGTCAATATGGATAATTTTTGCATCGGGGCAGAAGTGCTCGATTTGACCGACCACGCGGTCATCAAAACGTGCACCAACAGAAATCAACACATCACAATGATGCATGCCCATATTGGCTTCATAAGTGCCGTGCATTCCGAGCATGCCAACAAACTGATTGTCTGTCGCAGGATAAGCACCGAGCCCCATCAATGTACTGGTGATTGGATAACCCAATGAGCGGGAAAATTCTGTTAGCTCTGAAGAAGCACCACCAAGTACAACACCACCGCCGCTATAAATCATAGGACGCTTGGCGTTGATTAACATATCAACCGCTTTCTTAATTTGTCCTGGATGGCCATTCACTACAGGGTTATAAGAACGCATTTCAACCGTTTCAGGGTAAACATATTCAGTGGTGTTCATGGTCACATCTTTAGGAATATCAACCACCACAGGGCCTGGACGACCCGTGGTCGCCACGTAAAAAGCTTTCTTCAATGTTTCAGCTAAATCTTTAACGTCTTTGACCAGGAAGTTATGTTTAACACAAGGGCGGGTGATACCCACTGCATCGACTTCCTGAAAAGCGTCAGAACCAATCGCCCATGTATTCACCTGGCCGGTAATAATGACCATCGGGATTGAATCCATGTAAGCCGTCGCAATGCCGGTAATCGCATTGGTTGCGCCGGGGCCAGAAGTTACCAGCACCACGCCGGGTTTACCGGTTGAACGTGCGTAACCATCCGCGGCATGCGTCGCACCTTGTTCATGACGAACCAGGATGTGCTTTACATCGCTCTGCTTAAACAGTTCATCATATATATAGAGTACGGCTCCACCAGGGTAGCCAAATACATACTCTACGCCCTCATCCTTCAAAAAGGATAAAAGGACTTCAGCGCCATTCTTTTCGACTTTTTTATTCATTGCTCTGCATACAACCTAAGTCATTCTGTGCCAGTAAATAGAAATCCTGCTGCACCGGCGAGTTATTCGCCAGTTCAGACCAAACCATCATCCAGCGGAAAAAAGACCCGAAAACCGGGCATTGTTCACATCTTAAACCAATATGAGAAAATACTTATAATCCCTCGCCGGGTCAAGCATATCGTTGAAAAAAGGACTATTTTAGAGCATATCATCCTAATTAGTCTCAAGCACCACCGGTTGACGCCGCGCATGACGGCAACCATACTTCAATCATCTAATAAAATGACAAGCGACAAGGAGTCTTTACCATGTACCAACCCGCATATCGGGGCCTTTGCATTACTGGCCTGGTGGCTCTACTTGCATTGAATGCGCCCGCCACGCTGGCAAAAACCTATAAATGGGTGGACGAAAATGGGGTCACTCAATATACCTCTACTCCGCCGCCAAAGGGTGATTTCAAATCTATTAAGAAACCACCTAAACCGGCTATCGATCCCCAAAAGGCGAAAAGTAATTTCGACAAACGAACCGATGCGTTTAAAAAACGCACTGATGACGCAGGCAAAGCCAAAGCAGAATCGGATAAACTCGCAGCCAAAGCGGCAGACGATAAAAAGAAATGTGATCAGGCTCGTAAGAATTTAGCTAACTTTAATGCCAAGAGCCGGATTAGAGTCACTGACAAAGATGGCACGGTACGCAATATGCCCGAAGAAGAACGTCAGGCTAGCATTAAAAATGCACAAGAAGCGATAGATTCTTACTGCAAATAAACGCGCTACTAACCGCCTAAAAAAAGGGGGCTACATTTTCATGTAGCCCCCTTTCTGTATGCGTTGTTAAACGCTATTCGTTGCTCGCAACCGGCAAGCCTGATGCACCCATTGGAACCATCACGCTAGTTGTTGCCATTTCAGTAATTGGCACAATCGGCGCATCTTTACCCATCAGTTCTTCTAATACGTTCTGAGGGAATGACCAGTAATTCAAGTCAGCGGTAATCTTCAATGGACCTTTAGTGCCTTCAGGAACCATGAATTGGTAATCAACAACACTGTAACCCTTGGCTGGAATACGTGTGTCATATAACACTCGATCAGCATTCCATAACTCGAGGTGAACAATATTGTTATCTTTATCACCTAATACAACCTTAAATGACTTGGTACCTTTTTCCGTGTGACCGTGATCAATCTTGCCCAGACGGTAAACTTCTTTGCCGTTAGCATCGGTGATCTTTAAGTCAATCCACATTTCACGGCCTTCAGGGAAACCGGTTGGCAGTTTATGACCTGCGCCAACGTTGGTCACTTTCACCGAAACAGATTGTATACCCTTAGTATCAAGCGATTTCTTAGGCATAATTTCAATAGTTGCCGCGGCACGTAACATTTCTTCAGCTAGGTCAGCATGCATCTTACTACCTAACAATGTAGGCACTAACACATTGCCACCAACAAAAAAGTGCGTGTAAATCTGTTCACGGTCCTTACTAAATGGCGTGGCTTTACCAGGATTCTTAGTTACACCTGGTCCAGGTGTCATGTGACAATCCTGACAAGTGATGTTCTGACCGGCATACCAGCTATCTTTCCACTCGTCGTAAGTACGCTCAACCGGTAAATTATTAAACGGGTGGCTAACGTTATGACACTGGCCACAAAATGCTGATTTCGTGTGTAACTCAGAATACGCCGTATCATGATAAGGTGACTGCGCATCCTTAAACGGGCCAAACTTTAATTTACGTCCATGCAATTTTGGTGTCAGGATGTAAGCACCATTTCCAACACCGTTAGAATCTGAAATGTTATGACATACTTCACATTGAACACCCTGGTCAGCAACTTTACTCATCTTGTCGCCTTTCGGGGTTGCTTCGCCGGTCACTAAACCAATTGGCGTATGACAACCAATACAAAGGTTATCAACGGCACCATCGGTACCTTTACTAGCCATATTCAATGCTGCACGGTAAATCGGATCAGACCATGAATTCGAGTGCATTGAGCCTTTCCACTGCTTATACATATCAACGTGGCAACCACCACAAACTTCAGGCTGTTCAAACATGTCAGAAGTCACTTTGCCTTTTGGCCCAGTTGTCGCGCGCGAAGGGAAAAAAGGTGACGTCTTTTTATCAATAGCCGTGCCCGGATCAACATGATCAGCATTGTTGTAATGCTTTACCATGCCAAAACCAACCGGTGCTGGTGAAGTTGCTTTAGGAGCAGGCGTTGCGGCGAGAGCTAGCTGCGGCAAACCTGCAATGAGTGCGATACATAAGATAATGGCATTAGAAACTCGCATTCCGTTGCCTCCATTTATTGTTGTTACGGTTATTTAGCGTTATGCAAAAACTACCAAGCCTCGGTATGCAAAACAGTTTTCAAATCAAAATTTATTATCAATTCTTTCAGTGGTACTACTAAACCCGTCATTCCACTTCCAAGTGTGCGGCTACTATAAACCAAATCCTATATTAGTCAATAGTAATATTTTCTTATTATGTCGTAAGTATAGGATTACTTCACCTACTCCGTATAAATACAAATAAACTGTTTCACCTAAAATATCTTTCTTTGTGTTCAATCTAGCTCCGCTCTAATCAAAGCAAATAAAACACATTAAAAACAACTAGATAAATAATAAACTGCGGTTAAAAAAAATTTATTAATTCTACTTTTCATCAAAACCATTATCGGACTAATACTTTATAACTAGTTACTTAGTACTAAAAATAGAATTAATCTAAACTTAGAGTAAATCTAAATATAATCATTTATATATAGTAATACCGGCTACTTACAACAATTAATATAAAATACACTTAATACACCTACATTTCATGCAACAATACATTAACTATAACTTTGACTACTTAGTAGAGATTTATCATTTAAATACATATTAATACAACTATCCTTAATAGTAAACCGATCGGTACAATTTAAGCAACTGATAATGAATTATTTTTAATTTTTTCAAACCAACTACCCATAATGAAACTGCATATTAAATAACAATATATGCGCTTTATAAGCATTAATTGTTATATATCCGATGCTTACGCAATAGAAATATTGACGAAATGAATTGCCTGTCAATCAATGAAAAACAAAAAGTAAGTATTCGCAAAAAAACACATCAAATTAGCGGTTATTATGTAATAAGCTCTTTAACCAAAAATATAATTTCTAGTATTCATCACATAATTAATTTTTTGCGCCATTAACTTGGCAGTACTTAGTTAGCGCAAACTCTTTAAGATCAATCAGCTATTAGTCGTTAATTTTTTTAGACCATTTTTTCTAATGAACGTCTGTATTCTTGAACTGAATCACAAACTCAGTGTGATGTATTTCACACTTCTCAGCCTTGCTTAGCAGAAAATGTCTTATACACTGTGAATAAATCAGATGTATTTTTACAAGGATCGATTCTGACAAAAGCAAACCTGTTCGAAAGACTGGGGCGCAAAATCACCGATCTAAGGGTTAATACCTATGACAGCGGGATCCCCGGCCTACCCCGGCATTCTGCTGAGCTTCTTCGATATGAAGTTGCTGCGAAGACCTAGCGCGCCCTCTCGTTTGCCACAATATTGAACATTAGTTCATCGTCTTTTATGTAGAGGGCTGATCATGCTTTACTCTTCCTGCGCCGCAAATAATTTTAAATCATATCTTGTCGCAACAACCGGTCTTATCTTGATTGCCTTTGTTGGTATTCATCAAGCTCGAGCCGATGGCGGATTATACAGCCAGCCTTTAACTGATCCCGCTAAAGCGACAGCAACTAGTACTGATCAACTCATTGTCGTTATGAAGCCACAAAATCAAGGCTTGGCAAATGCGGCAACACGCGTAAAAAAAGTTAAAGCGCTAACTATATTAGGCGGTCGGCAATTAACTTATGCACGCTCTATGTCTGGCCGAGGCCATGTGCTTAAACTCAACAATAAACTTTCTATTAGTGACGTCAGTGTGCTTGCCGAAGTGCTAAGCAGTGATCCCGATATATTAAGTGCTGAACCCGATTTAATCATGCAAGGTTTATTACAACCGAATGACACGTTCTATGGTGTTCAGTGGCATTACCATTCACACATAAGTGAACCCGGCGCAGCCAACCTGCCAAGCGCGTGGGATGTAACAACGGGTAATAGCGATGTGGTGATTGCTGTTATCGACACAGGAATTTTACCGCACCTGGATTTAGCCGGCCGCACTGTGAGTGGTTACGATTTTATTTCAACCACTCTGGTTAGTAACGATGGCGATGGTCGTGATGCCAATCCGGTTGATTCTGGTGATTGGACGACAACTGGCTTTTGTTATGCTGGTTCCCCTACATCAAGTAGCTCATGGCACGGTACGCATGTTGCGGGCACTATCGGTGCAGCAACTAATAACGCCACAGGTGTTTCTGGTGTGACCTGGGGTTCTAAAATTCAACCCGTTCGTGTGTTGGGTCGTTGTGGTGGTTATACATCGGATATCGCTGATGGGATTCGCTGGGCAGCCGGTCTCTCTGTTGCCGGTGTACCAACAAATACGACACCAGCGAAAGTTTTGAACTTAAGCCTTGGTGGTGGTTACGCCTGCACTGCAAGCAGCGTTACACAACTTGCTATTAATGATGCCAACGCAAACGGTGCCGTGGTCGTTGTTGCTGCCGGTAATTCTAATAGTGATGCGGCAAACTTCTCACCAGCAAGTTGCAGTGGTGTAATAACTGTTGCGGCTAACACCCGCGCCGGTGGTCGTGCCAGTTACAGCAACTACGGCAGTAGCATTGAAATTGCCGCTCCTGGTGGTTCAATCCCATTAAACCCGGACGGCATAGCCTCAACCTTGGATAGCGGCTCAACAACTGCAACCGGTGATAATAGTTACTACTATTATCAGGGCACCAGTATGGCCACACCACATGTTGCGGGTATTGCAGCCCTACTGTTCTCTGCTAATCATGATGTCACTGGTTCTTACTTAAACCCGTCACAAGTGAATAATAAAATTGCATCAAGTGCACGCGCGTTCCCAACTGGCACGGCCTCGGATTGCAACACTTCACTTTGTGGTGCCGGCATTATTGATGCGACCGATGCCGTCAGTGCAGTGAGTACTGCGCCGGTGGTTAATGCCGGTGACGACAGTATTGTCGGTGGCGGTATTGTTGTATTACTTAACGGTTCTGCTAGTGATGATGGCAGTGTTAGCCGTACTCAATGGCTACAAACGTCAGGCACAGCGGTAACCATTAGTAATGCAGACACCCTCAATGCCAGCTTTATCTCACCGGCCGCTAATGACAACTTAAGCTTTCGTTTAAAAGCCATTGACGATGTCGGCATCGAGGCAACTGATAACGTCAACGTTACCATTGACGTGTTTGCCCCGCCACCGGGACCTGAACCAACTAATACCGCTCCTGTTGCTAATGATCTCAGTATTTCAACACCGAAAAACACACCGGTCAGTGATACCGTTAGTGGCTTTGATGCAGACGGCGACAGCATCACTTTCAGCGTAGTCAACACACCCGGCAAAGGCAGCGTTAGCCTTGATGCTAATACTGGCGCCTTTACTTACACGCCTAACAAACGCGCATCAGGATCTGACTCTTTCACTTTCGTGGTGAACGATGGTCAAATAAATTCCAATACCGCAACCATTTCTATTGCTATTGTTAAGGGAAGCAACGGTGGTGGTGGAAAAAAAGGTGGTGGCAAACCTTCCCGGTAACTCATTCGCTTTTAAAAAACCTCAGCAAAACAGCGTACAAAAGTACGCTGTTTTTATTTATTGCTTGAAAAACCACTCCAAACATACCGGTAAATAACCCTTTTAAAATCTCAACCGAAATTCTGAAAATATAATTTGAGCACAGTATAAGATCACTACCATCCGTGCCATATTCTTGACACCAACACTGAACTCGCATTTGTTTAAAATCAGTCAATTACAACGACATACTTTATTGCTCCGCAACGATGAAAACAGGCTCCTCAAACATCCCTTAAATCAGCGCTAAAGTGTGAATATTCCACATGTTATTCATTTGCTTATTAAAAAATCTCTTATACAATTAAGTTATTCAGATGCATTATCAAGGATTGATTCTGATAAAGGCAAACCTGTGCGAAAGCCAGGGGCGCAAAATTACCGGTCTAAGGGGTAACACCTATGACAGCGGAATTGCCGGGGTCGGGAAGTTTCCTTATTGATGTGTGTTTTCCTTACGCATTATCCTATCCAAGCATTCAGCTGAGCTTTTTTCACAAAGCTAACTCATCTTAGGTGTACCTCTCATTTGTTTTTTTAAAAACAACTTAGAGAGTTGAACATGTCACAGTTAAAGTGCGTAGCAAAAAACATCAGAACCTGCTTTGCGGTCTCAGCATGGGTATGCCTGACAGCACTCACTCCAACTAATCATGTTTATGCTAACGAAGTCGTATTCAGTAATCCATCCGCCGATCCTGCTAGTACTGAAACAACCATGACTGATCAATTCATAGTCACCATGCGCCCTGAAAAAGACAACATGAATCAATCGCAACGTAACGCCAAAGTTAATTCATTATCTGTTCGCGGTGGACACGAATTAGCTTACAAGCGTTCAATGTCTGGAAAAGGTCACGTTCTTAAGTTAGCTAATAAAATGTCTGCCAGCGATGCGCGTGCACTAGCCAAACAACTTAAAAACGATCCAGATGTATTAAGTGTCGAACCTGACTACATCATGCACAACTTACAACAGCCAAATGACACGTTCTATGGTTTTCAATGGCATTATCATTCTAAAATTAGCGAGCCTGCTTCAGCCAACCTCCCTGATGCATGGGATACCACAACCGGTAATAGCGATGTTGTCATTGCCGTGCTAGACACAGGTAGTTTGCCTCACACTGACTTAGCTGGCCAAACAGTCAGTGGTTATGATTTTATTTCAACAACGTTCGTCAGTAATGATGGTGATGGTCGTGATGCCGACCCAACCGATACCGGTGATGCAACAACGGCCGGTTACTGTTTTTCAGGTTCCTCTGCAGATAGTAGCTCATGGCATGGCACCCATGTTGCGGGCACGATTGGTGCTGCCAGCAACAATGGTGCTGGTGTCGCTGGCGTTACCTGGGGTTCAAAAATTCAACACGTTCGCGTACTCGGCCGATGCGGTGGTTACACCTCTGATATTGCGGATGGTATTCGATGGGCAGCAGGACTGACTGTTTCTGGTGTACCCAACAATGCCACACCCGCTAAAGTGCTTAACCTCAGTCTTGGTGGTCAGAACGTTTGTACATCAGGTAGTGTGACGCAACTCGCTGTCAATGATGCTGTCGCAAATGGCGCTGTTGTCATCGTTTCTGCCGGTAACTCTAACGCTGATGCAGCAAACTTTTCACCCGCCAGTTGCAGTGGCGTGATTACCGTTGCAGCCAGTAATCGTGCTGGTGGTCGAGCCAATTACAGTAACTTTGGTAGCACCGTTGAAATTACCGCACCAGGTGGCGCAAGTCCGCTTAACCCTGATGGCGTTCTCTCAACATTAGATAGTGGTAGCGGCGCAGCCGTTAATGACAACAGCTATTATTACTATCAAGGTACAAGTATGTCTGCACCTCACGTCAGTGGTATCGCTGCACTGTTATTTTCTGCTAACCATGACCTGACTAATTCGTATCTGACACCGGCACAAATCAACGACAAAATTGCTTCCACCGCGCGCACTTTTTTAACCGGCACCGGTTCAGACTGTAATACTTCGATTTGTGGTGCCGGCCATATTGACGCCGCTGACGCCGTTAGTGCCGTCAGTACCGCACCGACAGTTAGTGCAGGTAATGATCAATCTGTTGACACCAATGCATCAGTATCTTTAAGTGGCACAGCCACCGATGATGGAACTGTTAGTGGTGTGGCATGGACACAAACAGCTGGCACAACGGTCACCCTCACTAACGCCGATGCACTCAATGCCAGCTTCACTGCGCCATCTTCTAGCGACACTTTAACTTTTGAGCTTGAAGCTACTGATGATGTCGGTATTAAAACAACAGACACCATTAATATTACCGTTGCACCACAAGTTAACGTCGCGCCTGTGGCACAAGCGCTGAGTGAATCAACAGCACATAACACCGCAGTCACATCAGCAGTTACCGCTACCGATGCCAATGGCGATGCATTAACTTATAGCGTGGTCGCGAACGTGACTAAAGGTAGTTTAAGTTTTAATACCAGCACAGGTAATTTTACCTACACCCCTAATAGTGGTGTGTCAGGCACTGATACATTTACCTTTAAAGCGAATGATGGAGAAGCCGACTCGAACACAGCAACCATCACTATCAACATCGCTGCAGAGCCGGTGGCTAACGTCGCACCGGTTGCTCAAGCAATGAGTTTCTCAACCCCGAACAACACACCGGTTGCGACTAACCTAATTGCCACCGATGCGAATGGTGATGCTTTGATTTACAGCCTAGTAACCGCACCAACAAAAGGCAGTGCAAGCCTGAATGCTAACACCGGCGCTATTACTTACACCCCTGATAACAGTTCGACCGGCACTGATGAGTTCTTCTTTAAAGTAAATGATGGTGAAGCACTGTCTAATACCGCAGCTGTCACCGTGACTCTCACACCCGGCGCTAATGTCGCCCCCGTGGCACAAACATTAAATCTTTCTACCGCACACAACACAGCAGTGTCTTCAAGCGTCAGTGCCACCGATGGTAATGGCGACACTTTAACTTACAGTGTGGTTGCTAACGCTTCTAATGGCACAGTGAGTCTTAATGCTAGCAACGGCGCGTTTACATACACGCCTGATAACGGCACATCAGGAACTGACACATTCACTTTTAGAGCCAATGACGGACAACTTAATTCTAATACAGCCACCGTATCTATTACGGTTGCTGCAGCGCCTGTCGCTAACACCGCACCGGTCGCACAAGCACTGAGTATTAGTGTCGATCACAACACTACCTTCAGCGCTAGTGTCAGTGCCACTGATGTCGATGGCGACGCACTCACATACGCTCAAGTTGCTAACGCGACTAAAGGCACCGTCAGCTTTAATGCAAACGGTAGTTTCACTTACACTCCTGACAACGGTTCATCCGGTGCTGATTCATTCACCTTTACAGCCAATGATGGCGAGTTAACCTCTAGCGCAGCGACCGTATCAATCACTACCGCTACCGCACCCGTGGCTAACGTCGCACCGGTTGCTCAAGCAATGAGTTTTACAACCCCTAACAACACACCGGTTGCCACTAACTTATTGGCTACCGATGCGAATGGCGATGCTTTGATTTACAGCCTAGTAACCGCACCAACAAAAGGCAGTGCAAGCCTGAATGCTAACACCGGCGCTATTACTTACATCCCTGACAACAGTTCGACCGGCACTGATGAGTTCTTATTTAAAGTAAATGATGGTGAGGCATTATCAAACACCGCTTCAGTAACTGTAACACTCACACCAAGTGCTAATGTCGCCCCCGTGGCACAAACATTAAATCTTTCTACCGCACACAACACTGCAGTATCTTCAAGCGCGAGTGCCACTGATGGTAACGGCGATACATTAACTTACAGCGTGGTTGCTAACGCTTCTAATGGCACAGTGAGTCTTAATGCTAGCAACGGCGCGTTTACATACACGCCTGATAACGGCACATCAGGAACTGACACATTCACTTTTAGAGCCAATGACGGACAAGTTAATTCTAACAATGCCACTGTATCGATTACTGTCGCTGCCGCCCCCGCTGCTAACAGTGCACCGGTCGCACAAGCCGCAAGTCATTCAGCCGATCACAACACCGCGTTCAGTGCTAGTGTCAGTGCCACTGATGTCGATGGTGACGCCTTAACTTATGCATTAGTCGCTAACGTTACAAAAGGCACACTGAGCTTTAATGCTAACGGCAGCTTTACTTACACACCTAACAATGGTGTTTCAGGCACCGACACATTCACCTTTAACGCTGATGACACTGAGCTAACATCGAATACAGCAACCATCACTATCACTATTGCTGCAGCACCTGTAGCCAACGTTGCCCCCGTGACCCAAGCAATGAGTTTTACAACCCCTAACAACACACCGGTTGCCACTAACTTATTGGCTACCGATGCGAATGGCGATGCTTTGATTTACAGCTTAGTAACGGCTCCAACAAAAGGTAGTGCAAGCCTGAACGCTAACACCGGCGCTATCACTTACACACCTGACAATACATCAACCGGCACCGATGTGTTTTACTTCAAAGTGAACGATGGTGAAGCACTATCAAACACCTCAACCGTGACCGTGACACTTACTCCTGGTGCAAATATTGCCGCCGTTGCTCAAGCGCTGAGCCTTTCAACTGCTCATAATACGGCAGTGTCTTCAAACGTAAGCGCCACTGATGGTAATGGCGACACATTAACTTACAGTGTGGTCACTAACGCGGCCAATGGCACAGTAAGTCTTAATGCCAGCAACGGTGCATTTACTTACACACCCGACAATGACACTTCAGGTACCGACAGCTTTACCTTTAGAGCTAATGACGGGCAGGTTAATTCAAATATCGCCACTGTCTCTATCACTGTCGCCGCGGCGCCCGCTGCCAACAGCGCACCGGTCGCGCAAGCACAGAGTGTTAATGTCGACCACAACACCGCACTCTCTTCTTCTGTCTCTGCGACTGATGTCGATGGCGATGCACTGACTTACGCTCAAGTCGCTAATGCCACTAAAGGCACCGTGAGTTTTAATGCTAACGGCAACTTTACTTACACCCCTAACAACGGTGTCTCAGGTGCGGACAGCTTTACCTTTACCGCCAATGATGGGGAGTTAACCTCTAGTGCAGCGACTGTTTCTTTAACCATCGCCGACGCACCAGTCGTTAACGTCGCGCCGATTGCTCAGTCACTGAGTCTTTCGACTGCACACAACACGCCGATCAGTAATACCCTAGGTGCGACCGATGCCAACGGGGATACATTAATTTACAGCCTCGTCACCGCACCAACAAAAGGTAATATTAATTTTAATTCCAGCACAGGTGCTTTTCTCTACACGCCAATTACCGGCGCATCAGGTGTTGAGATTTTCTACTTCAAGGTAAATGATGGACAAGCGCTGTCTAATACCGCAACTGTGTCGATTACCATCGCCGCAGCACCTGAAGTTAATGTTGCCCCCGTGGCACAGTCAACAAGTTACTCAACAGCGCACAACACATCGCTTATCGCCAGCGCTGTCGCAAGCGACTCAAATGGTGATGCACTAACTTACAGCTTGGTAGCGAACGCAACCAAAGGCGGTGTAGTTCTCAATGCCAGCACAGGTGTCTTTACCTACACACCTAACAACGGCACAACCGGCATTGATACCTTCTCCTTTAGAGTTGATGATGGTGAGGAACTGTCCAACACGGCCACCGTCACCATTACCATCGCCGATGCGCCTGACGAAAACAATGCCCCAGTCGCACAAGCATCCAGTCATTCAACAGACTTTGAAACGCAACTGACATCGTCAGTCAGTGCCAGCGATGCTGATGGTGATAGCATGACTTACAGTCTTGTTAGCAGCCCTTCAAAAGGCTCTATTAACTTCGACACCAACTCTGGCAGCTTCACCTACACACCTAACAGTGCTGAATCTGGTGTCGATACATTCAGCTTTAGCGCCAATGATGGTGAAGATGTATCAAATACCGCCACAGTCAGCATTACTGTCGGTGCCGACCCTGATGCTAACGTTGCGCCGGTTGCTAGTGCACTAAGTATCACAACCAATATCGATACGGCAGTTTCAGATACACTCATTGCCAGTGATGATGATGGTGATGAGTTGATTTACAGTCTAGTAACGACACCAATACAAGGTACAGTGAATCTCGATGCCACCACTGGTGACTTCACCTACACACCTGACAGTGGCGCATCAGGCAGTGACGACTTCATATTTAAGGTCAATGACGGTATCGATATATCAAATAAAGAGACTGTTTCAATTACGATTGAATAAATCAGAAACTCACAAACGGCAAGGTAGATAAATAGATAACAAACAGCATCAACAGTGCGTAGGCGATAAATTGAAAGGGTCGGTGAAATAACCGGCTCCAGAATGTTTCCAGCTGACCTTGTTGTTTTAGCTCTTCATGATGCTGCTGAACAATGATTGAACGTTGTTGCTCATAGTCCTCAATTATCTTTTTTGCGGACTCAAGTTGAGACTCGTCTTTCAACCAGATCGCGGCGACAGAAATCCCCCACTTACCTGCATGGGTTTCGTAATAGTTTATCTGTTGTTCAGTTAATAATGCCCGCACATCATCGGCTTCATCTTCCGGCACACCGTTTAATTTAAATAACAATTTAGCCATCGTTTACCTCAACAATACCGGCTCTGCGCCAAGTTGCCATGCTACCCGTTTCTGCATCACCGCGGTGAATAACTCTGATGCTAACATCACTGCCAACCAGCGCTGACAAGCAGAATAAGGTGTCTGGTCAAACCAGTCCTTATCAACAAACGCGAACTGACGAACAAAAGGGAAAATAGCAATATCTGCATAGCTAATACGGTCGGCAAACAAGTATTTATTCTTAGACAAATATTTCTCTAACTTAGCTAAAAACACCTCACCCTCAGCACGATAATCTTCTGCTGAGCGTTCAGGAAAACGGTCTGCATATTTATAACGATCAAGATGAGTCTTAAAGGTGCCATCATTTTCTTCAATCAGTATTTCCGCCTCAGCACACAAAGCAGGCGATTTTTTCAGCGACCAATCATCCACGTCAGCAATCGCCAGTGCCCAATCTATAATTTCACGGCTTTCTTCTATTACAGTGCCATCTGCCAGCTGCAACACCGGCACTGTGCCTTTCGGTGAGATGTCCAGCATCGCCTGTGGTTTATCACGCAGGATGACTTCGCGTACTTCTACTTGTGCCTCACAATAATGCACCGCAATACGGGCACGAATAGCATATGGACAACGACGAAAGCTGTATAAAATTGGATTCATGTGATGAATTAGGTGTCACTCATTATAAGGAGGTGTAGTATGCCATAGTGATGCCTATTACCAATATGACAAACGCAACCACCGGTGCCGAGCACATGAAAAATTTCCTACTGTTTCTCATTCTCATTATTATCATTGCTGGCGCCGTATACTGGTTCAGCCCTGATATACAGAAGCAAGTCGATGGTTTGCTCGATGATAGCGGTTTACGCAGCCATTCCACCACTGTTTATAAATGGCAAGATGACAAAGGTGTCTGGCAATACAGTCAAACACCACCCGCTGACGGCATCAAATACGAAGCCGTTGAAGCACGAACTGATGTGAATGTCCTGCCATTGCCGGAAAAGTTAGCACCCAAGTAGTGCGCGGCTAGTCCAAACCCTTTAAAATACCCCCTTTCGAATAAATGAGAAGTTACCATGCGCAGTTCCCAGTTTTTGCTTGCCACCGTTAAAGAAACACCTGCTGATGCAGAGATCGTCAGCCACCAACTCATGCTGCGCGCCGGTATGGTTCGCAAAATGGCGGCAGGCCTTTATAACTGGCTACCACTAGGGCTAAGAGTCTTACGCAAAGTGGAAGCCATTATTCGTGAAGAAATGGAACGTGCTAGCGCGCAAGAAGTCCTTATGCCTGTAGTGCAAGCCAGTGAACTATGGCAGGAATCAGGCCGCTGGGAACAATATGGCCCTGAATTATTACGCCTGCATGACCGCCACAACCGTGAATTCTGCCTTGGCCCAACCCATGAAGAAGTGATTACCGATCTTATTCGTAATGAGCTGCGCAGTTATCGCCAGCTACCGGCCACCTTCTACCAAATTCAAACCAAATTCCGTGATGAAATTCGACCACGCTTCGGCGTCATGCGTTCACGTGAATTCATTATGAAAGACGCTTATTCATTTCATGTTGACGATGAGTCGCTGAACGACACTTATGAAATCATGCATGATGCCTATAACCGCATCTTCACCCGGCTCGGCTTAAACTTCCGCCCAGTGCAGGCCGATTCAGGCAGCATCGGTGGCGCCGTGTCACACGAGTTTCATGTACTAGCCTCTTCCGGCGAAGACGCGATTGCCTTTAGCAGTGACAGCGATTACGCCGCCAACATTGAATTAGCAGAAGCTGTCACAGATGGCTCGCCACGCACAGCCGCCAAAGCCGAACTCGCCACTGTCGATACCCCTGGGCAACACAGCATTGAAGATGTCTGCAAAAGTTTGAACGTTGACGCAACACAAACGATTAAAACTTTAATCGCTAATGGCACAGAAGATAGTCTGGTTGCGTTTGTACTGCGCGGCGATCATGAACTCAACACAATCAAAGCCGAAAAGATGGAAGGCGTTGCTAGCCCCTTTAGCATGGCTGACGAAGCAAAAATTAAAAGCAGCATTGGTTGTGAACCTGGCTCTATTGGCCCTGTGGGTTTAAACATTCCACTTTATGTCGATCACAGTGCAGCTCAACTGGCTGATTTTGTTTGTGGTGCCAACAAAGATGGTCAACACCTTACCGGCGTAAACTGGCAACGTGATTTACCCGACACTGAAAGCGTTGATCTACGTAATGTGGTTGAAGGCGATGCCAGCCCCGACGGTAATGGCACATTAAGTATTGCCCGAGGTATCGAAGTTGGCCATATCTTCCAACTTGGCACCAAGTACAGCGGTGAAATGAATGCCAGTGTGTTGGATGAAAATGGCAAAAGTAAAATCATGACCATGGGCTGTTACGGTATCGGTGTTACCCGCGTTGTTGCCGCGGCGATTGAGCAAAATAATGATGATGCCGGCATTATCTGGCCAGACGCTATCGCCCCGTTCACTATAGCCTTGTTACCAATGAACATGCATAAATCTCAACGCGTGCGTGATGCCGCTGAAAGCCTTTATGAAGAGTTGCAACATGCTGGCTTTGATGTGCTGTTCTATGACCGCAAAGAACGTCCCGGCGTTATGTTTGCCGATATGGAGTTAATTGGTATTCCACACCGTCTGGTTTTAGGTGAACGTGGTCTGGATGCCGGCGTAATTGAGTACAAAGGTCGCCGAGATACAGATAAAAAAGAACTACCACTCGACACTTTACTCGATGTACTGAAGACAATGGTTAAACTCTAACTATAATAGAGTTAATAACAACGACGAAAACAGGGGCGTGTCATGATTCACGCAATAAAAATTTCTTTTTTATGTCTGGCACTATTCATGGCGCCGCCCCTTTCTGCTGCCACCAACGAACGTCCCAGCGAAGAACTGCGTAACATCCTCACCAAAGCCATCAATAGTGCGGATAGTTTTGGAGACAGGTTTGATGCCGAGGTGTGGTTGCTCGACATGTCAACGCGACTAAATAAACGTATCAAAGACCCCATCGCCCGATTGAAGTTTCTGAAGAATGTTCACTACGAAGCCAATCGCGTCAAACTAGCACCCGAACTTATCCTAGCGTTAATTGAAGTTGAAAGTAATTTTGAACGTTGGGCAATTTCCAGAGTCGGTGCACGTGGTTTTATGCAAATCATGCCCTTCTGGCTAAATGAAATCGGCAAACCTGATGACGACCTGTTTCAGATGAGCACTAACTTACGCATGGGTTGCACCATACTACGTTTTTATATAGATAAAGAAAAAGGCAATTTGGCACGAGGCTTAGCCCGTTACAACGGGAGTCTGGGCAGCACGCGTTACTCAGACAAGGTCTTACGTTCTTTAAGCAAACGTTGGTATCAACGCTAAACTATCATCGCATTTTAACAATAAATTTTGGCCCGACTTCTTCACCGTTACTCGATTCAGCAACGACTTCACTGACCACTGCGTATTGCGGCCCTTGCCACAACCATTCCTGCAAAGACGCTAACTGATCAGCATCACCACACGCTTCAACTTGCACACGGCCATCCGGTAAATTTCTCACCCAACCGCGCAAACCAATGCCTTGCGCATACTGCTGAGTCGAAGCGCGAAAAAAAACACCTTGCACCTGACCAGAAACAATAAAATTTTGACATGCACTCATGGCAAATTAATAATCGCCGATTGACCAGCACGTAAGTTTTTATCGTCTGACTTAAAACTCACATCAAGGTAATAAAAACCATCTTTACCGGTAATAGGTTCAAGACCTATAAGCTTAATCGTGCCGTTATAACGCTTGCCAGCGATGCTCAGATCAAGCGTCTGACCAAGCTTTAATGCACGCGCATTATCACTGCTTACTTCTCCTCGCGCATGATATTGCTCAGTCCCCGCATAACTAAACATTTTTTCAACTTCTGTACGAGAAACGATTGTCTGGCCAACTTCAACAAAACGCGCAATCACAACACCATCAAAAGGCGCGCGAATGACACTTTCTTTCAAATCTTCTTTGGCATTAACCATTAATGCCAAAGCACGCTGATAGACCGCTTGGGCACTCACAAACTGATTCTTGGCTAATTGTAAGTCGCGATCCGACAACACGGTCTGCTCATATAATTCTTCTGCTCGCTGCTTTTCCCTTTCGGCTTCGTCTAACGCCGCTTTCTTATCTTTAACTTGTGCTTTGGTATCGCCTAAAGCCGCTTCAAAGCGGGCGGCAGAGAGTCGTAACATGGCCTCGCCTTTAGTTAAACGCTGTCCTGCATCGACTAACACCTCCGCAACTGTACCCGATACTGGGCTGCTTAAAATAACCCGCTGCGACCAGGTAACCTGAGCACTCAATTCTTCAGCATGACTCATCAATGGCAACACCAGTAATGAGATAAGGAGTACTAACCGTAATAATTTTGAGCCAAACATTATTGTTCCCCTTTAGCCTGCACACCGACGACCTTACCTAACAGCGCATCTAAGCGCGCCCATAAAAGTAAGTTTTGGTATTCAGTTTCTGCTACTTGACGTTGTGCTTCAGATATTTGCACTAACGCTTCACCAAAATTACTTTGTGCTTCCAGTTCATACAATGCACGACTTTGATCAAGTAATAATTCGCTGTGTTCTAATTGCGCTTGTGCTTGTTGTCGCTGAATTTTTTGATTATTTAATTGCAACCAAACATCTAGCACTGACTGCTCAATTAAGGTCTGCTGCTTTGAGTAGTCTGCATTGATTCGGCGCAATTCAGCACGCTGCTTTGATACGCGTGCGCGGGTCGCACCACCACTAAATAAAGGAATACGTAACTGCAAGCCAATACGCAAGTCATCACGTGATCCTACTTGACGGCTGTTTTCGGTTGCCTGTGCCTCGCCGGTTATGACAGCGTTATCACCTGCTTTAGCAAACTCCACATTGGCGATGGCGGCATCGCGTTGCGCACGCAACACTAATAAACTGATATTGTTTTTTACCGCTTCGGCTTGTAGTAATTCCACATCAACTAACTTTGCTGGCAATAGAGTCGTTGGTGCTTTTAGCTCAGCGGATAATTGGCCTGGAAAACCCATCGCAATCGCTAACTGGGCTCGATTACTTCGTTGGCGCACCTCTGTTGACGCACGGCGGACACGTGCCTGTAGAAAGATGTTTTGCCTATTCAGCACTTCGACATCAGAAACTCTACCAAGCGCACGTTGGCGTTGTGTATTTTCAAAACGAATAAAGGTAATCGCAACATCTTCATTGTCACGCAGATATTCTAAATCTGACAGCAAGGTTGCGAAGTACTTTTCCATAATTTCGATACGGCGCTGATTGGCTACATCGATAAGGCCAAGCTTGCCTCCTTCAATTAGAGAACTCGCTGCACGCTCTGCGGCGGCTGAACGACCAAAGTCATAAAGATCCTTTTCAACAAAAATACCGACACTATTATCGTCGTTAGATTGATCTCTGGAACTATTATTTGGCTCGATGTAACGCAACCTCGATTCAATCGAAACACGCGTACCGGTTAACGAGTCAGCTTGCTGCTGTTCTGCGGTAGCAAGATCGAGTACTGCTCTGGCGCGCTCTAGATCAGGATGCGCGCCATCAACTTGCTTAAGCGCAAACTCTAGTGTCAGTGTCTCGGGAATAGTCGTTTGTGGTTCGGCGCTGAGCGCACTGCAAAACAATGCAGTCATGCAAAAATAAACAACATTAAGCGTGTAATGCAAAGAACAATGCATTTTAAGCTAACTCTTTAATTGATAGGTGATAACGTTACTGTTTTTTCTGCTGGCGCTTGTACTTAGTGAAACGAAGATTTTTATACGCTCCTTCACTCACGTACTTACCCAACATCATAAATTCTTCAACACCAGAAGCTTTACCAGTAAAACGAGTGACCCGCTTACCTTCAAAATCATAAAATGCAATCACCGGGGTGGCGCGCACTCTATTTAGTTTAAAAGCAAAATCTTTCATCTTCATGGTATTGCCATTGAAATCACTGATTTCAACATCGCCCTCAATGTCGACACGAAAGCTGGTGAAGTGTTTATTGAAATAAGCCTGTACTTCAGGCTGATTAAGAATAGTAGTTTTCATGTAGTGGCAAAAAGGGCAGTCTTTTTGCTCAAAGAACAGTAGCACCCCTTTCTTGCCTTCTTCTTTAGCAATTTCCAGCTCTTCAGCATAATCACCAATCGACTGCTGAAAGAATTCACCACTTGGCTCGCTAGCAGCTTGAACCTGTTGCAGGCTCAAGCCCATTAGTAGCGCAATTATTAGCAGTGGATAAAACCGTCGTTTCGTCATTGGACTAACACCCTATTCACTTCTCTGCTAATTATAATAGCTAAAATCACCTATGCCTGACACCTGCCAGCCCACAGGCAATAGTGTGCGTAAGCACAGTTAGCAAACATTAGACTTCTTATCCTGACAAGCTTTAACCATAAAATTCTCGATCATTTCACCGGTTATACGCCCAACACGTCGAGAAATAACTTGTCCTTTGGGCGAAACAATATAGGTTGTCGGCATAGCAGGGATGGGGCCAAGGATATAGTCTGCATTGGGATCCGCTACACCGTGCAGCATCGGATAACTTACCAAAAACGAGTCAGTAAATTCTATTAATCGATCATTAGTCAGATCTTCTGTATTAATACCGAGCACAACAGCATCTGTATCTTTGTGCTTATCATGAAATTCAGTTAAATCGGGTATTTCTTCTAAACAAGGTGGACACCAAGTTGCCCAGTAATTGACGACCACCCATTTACCGCGGTAATCAGACAACTTATGGGATTTACCGTTAATATCATTTATCGTGAATTCTGCTGCAACGAGTTCATCATCGGCAGCATTGACAGTTGATACTGAAAAACTCGCTGCCACAGCGACAAATAATAATTTAGTGACTAACCAACGCATACTTCTTCTCCAAATCTAATGCTCAATACTAATGACTCAGACCAGCAATATCGGTCACTGTTCCCGCTAATTGCTGAGATCTCAACCATCTTGTGGGATAATGCACTGATATTCAGACAAAAATCACCCTTTTAGCCGACCGAATGAGCTCACATGACCGATCATAGCAAGACACGCACAGAAAAAGACAGCCTTGGCGAATTAAATGTCCCAGCCGAAGCCTGGTATGGCATACAGACCGCCCGCGCTATCGCCAATTTCCCGGTTAGTGGCCGTGGACCCGATATCGACTTTGTCCACGCCCATGTCCGCATTAAACAGGCCGCCGCTATAGCCAACTATCAGACTGACTGGCTCAACGAGCAACAAAGCCAGGCCATCATTGATGCCTGTGCCCGCATTCTTGGTGGCGAATTTAGTGACCAATTCGTGGTCGATCGCTTTCAAGCCGGCGCCGGCACCAGCCACAACATGAACAGCAACGAAGTTATCGCTAACCTAGCCAACGTGGCACTAGGTGGTGAAAAAGGCGACTACAAGCCTGTAAACCCTAATGATCATGTCAATATGGGCCAAAGCACCAACGACACTATTCCAACCGCCATTCGCCTAACGGTGCTGGCCAAGCTGCCAAAACTAGAAACTGCCATCGCGGATATGGCTAACGAATTTGAACGACTCGGCGAACAAGAACGTGACACCGTAAAAAGTGCCCGCACCCATTTACAAGATGCGGTACCCACCACACTTGGCCGCGAGTTTAATGCTTATGCCACTACGCTGCGAAACGTCGCTAAAAACATCGCTCAATGTCGTGACCCACTTTGCGAAATTGGCTTAGGCGGTTCGGCGGCTGGCACCGGGCTAAACACCTCGCCAGACTATATCGTCAACGTCGCCAAAGAACTGGCTAAACTAACGGGTGAAAATATTCGCCCGGCGAATGATTTAGCCGCGCAAATGCAATCGATGTTTGATTTACAGAATTTGTCAGCAGCCATACGCGGTCTGGCTTTAGAGCTAACCCGTATTAGTAATGATCTTCGTTTGCTTGCATCGGGACCACGCACCGGTCTTGGCGAAATATCGTTACCGCCTGTACAACCAGGTTCCAGCATCATGCCGGGCAAAGTAAACCCAGTGATGTTTGAAATGCTCAATCAAGTTTGTTTCCAAATTCTAGGGCAAGATCATGCCGTCGCAATGATGACTCAAGCAGGCCAACTCGAACTCAACGTGATGATGCCAGCATTAGGATCTGCTTTGTTTGACGCCATGGACTGGATCACTAACGCGATGAATGCAGCAACAGAACGTAACCTTAAAGGTTTATCAATCGATCGTGAACGCTGCGCTGCTTTCTTGCATAGCAGCGTTGCACTCGCGACCTTACTCAATACTCACATCGGTTACGCCAAAGCGGGTGAAGTAGCAAAAGAGTCTGAGAAGAGTGGCCGCCAAGTACGTGAATTAGTGGCGGAACAAGGCTTAATGAGCGTTGAAGAGTTTGATGGTTTAGTGCTGCAAGCGGCCCGTGATGGCATCGTTAGTTAACGTAAACTTACGCAACCACACATAAAAAAAGCCCGCATACGCGGGCTTCTTTTTTGACACTTAGCATCTAAACTTATTGAGCAAGATACGCTTTGTCTGATTCTTCTGTCACACCAATTGCCCATGCACCACGAGTCTTAGCATGACGAACGGCTGCATCAACATCAGCAGCTGAGGCTGATTCAATGGCTAAAGACTGACCTGGGAAGATTAAGTCAGCATCTTTAATTTGGTCACGGTTAGCTTTATAAATCAGTGGCCATTGGTATGAATCACCGTAAACACCGCTTTGACCAGAGATTGTCCATAAGCTGTCGCCTTTAGAAACGGTGTAATCACCGCCGCCCTGTTGGCCATAGCCTTTGCCCAATGAAGGACGTTCTTTCAGTGCTTGTGCATAACCAATTTCGCCTTGACGACGTGCTTTGTTAGCAAGCTTGATAGCCTTCTTGTCATCACCGGCTTTCAGTGCTTTTTTGGCCTTCTTGATAATCTTGCCAATGTCGCGCCATTCGCCACCAACACTTTTGGCTTTCTTACGGGCAGCTTCTGCAGCAGCAATTGCCTTTTCAGCAGCGCTTGGGCCTTGAGCCACTTGAGGTTTTGCTGGCTCTTCTTGTTGAGCGGCACAACCCACTGTCATCGCCAATACAGCAGCCATTAAGGCAGTGGTTTTTAAAATCTTTTCTATTTGCATGTCTTACTCCAAAAGTCTCGCTTTGAGGCGAAGTGGACGAAATCTCGAGTTATACAGAGTTACTGCTAAATATCGGATTTCACTCGTTGTTATTAGTAAAAATTAGCACCCGGAGCCGTGATCTGTCAAGGTAATCTCCCTATTATGGCAGATACAGCCTCACATTTTGAACAATTAAGCTGTTTTTGAATGGTAGGTTGGGATCTACCACTAAAAAAGCGATAATTAACCTCAAGTCGACAGTCATAGTTAGGCGTAGCACGGCTCAGCAGGTACACTGCCACCTATATTAAAGCCTAATCGGGATACTAAGTGAATGACCATTAAAATGTACCACAATCCCCAATGCAGCAAGTGCCGACTCACTCTCGAGCTACTGCAAGAGCATGGCAAGCAACCCGAGGTGATTGAATATTTGTCTACCCCGCCAAATCGCCAAGAGTTAGTGGAAATTTTATCCATGCTGGGTCTGAAGCCGCGCCAGCTAATGCGCACTCACGAAAGTGAGTACAAAGATAATAATCTTGACGATGAGAGCCTCAGTGTCGATGATCTGATTGATGCCATGATACGCATTCCTAAATTGATCGAGCGCCCGATTGTGATTAACAACGGCAAAGCCGCCATTGGTCGCCCACCTAAAAACATCGAAGCCATACTTTAAAATAAAGCCACATTATGTCGACAATATTAGTTTTGTATTACAGCCGTCACGGCGCCACCGCTGAAACGGCCCGCCTCATTGCCCGCGGCGTTGAAGAAGTCAGTGGCATGGAAGCGCGCTTGCGAACGGTGCCCGCCATCTCAACCGTTTGTGAATCGGTGGAAGATGATATTCCTGAAAGTGGTGATCTTTACGTCTCACACGATGACTTACGCGAGTGCAGTGGATTAGCCATGGGTAGTCCAACCCGTTTTGGCAACATGGCCGGCGCAATGAAATACTTTTTAGACTCAACCAGTTCGCTTTGGCTTGAAGGTGTCCTTGCCGGTAAACCCGCTGCTGTTTTCACTTCCACATCAAGCATGCACGGTGGACAAGAATCAACGCTACTTTCAATGATGCTGCCACTCCTACACCACGGTATGTTAATCACCGGCTTACCTTATTCAGAAAGTGATCTGCGTCACACCACAACCGGTGGCACACCCTACGGCCCCAGCCACCTTGCTGGTGCCGACAATGCACTGCCGTTGTCAGATGAAGAAGCGCGTCTATGCCAGGCAATGGGCAAGCGACTTGCTCACGCGGCGCACAAATTACAGCGGGAAGATTAATAATGACAAGCCGTTTTTATTATTGGCTGGCCATGGTGGGTTATTTTGGGTTATTTTTATTGCTCATCACTTGGCATGGCTGGTTAGTGCCTTCTGAAAAATATCCTGTCAGTTTGGTTTTAATTGTTTATGTTGGGCCACTGTTAATTCCGTTACGCGGCTTGCTGCATGGCAAACTTTACACTCACGCCTGGGTACACTTCATGGCACTGTTTTATTTCATGAGTGGTGTTGGCACCATTGCTGCCAGTGAACAAGAACGTTATTTCGCTATCGCACAAGTCACCTTCTGCGTCATGCTGTTTTTAGGTAGCATGTTGTTTGTGCGTAAAAAAGCCAGAGAAATGCGTGCAGAAAATGAAGAAGCCGAGACAGAAGAAACTAAAACAGAAGAAAAATAAAATCCATTAACAAAGATTATTATTTTTGACTAGCAGACCACAAACCGATTAATTCAGATATTTCAGGCTGCTTTTGATACTGCGGTGTTTCATCATCAAACACCATCCAGGGCTGAGCACTGCGCACCCATAAATGTGCAATCGGCGCAAACCAGCTGGTATCATCAAACGTTCCCGGCCTCAACGCGCCCATGCCTGGATATTCGTCAGCTGAAAACATGATAGCTGTGCCACACTTACCACAGTGATGCCGCTTAACATCAATGCCATTTTTATCCACACAACTAACGGCCAACTCACCATCGAGCACATCTACATCATCGAGCTTCACGATCATTGTTTGCCCAAAAGCAGAGCCCGAAACAGTCTGACAATCAGTGCAATGACAGGTGTAACAAGTCAGCGGTTCGCCACTAAGTTGGTAGCGAACCGCTTTACATTCACATGCGCCTAAGTGCATAAATACCTCCATATTTTAACATTCCTAACTTGCTGCCTCGCCACAAACAGATTCAAGTGCGTTACCAACTTTGATAAGCAACTCATCACAACCCGCGATTGCATGTCGCTCAGATAAGTAATTAGGATCATTATATGACAACCAGACTTTACCTTGCTCATCTTCACTGATTAATATTTTCTGTGGTAGATCAATCGCCACACTCTGACTACTTTGCATCAAAGGTGTACCCGTTTGCGGGTTACCAAATATAATCAGCTCAGTGGGGCGTAAGATTTCACCAATCTTTTCAGCACCCGCTGTGTGATTGACTCGAGCAAAGACGGTCATACCTTTGTCATTTAATATTTTCTCCACACGATCAGCGGTTACCTTTACGGCATGACTGCTACTGATACTTTTAAGACCATTAACTACATTCTGTTTATTACTCATCATTCATCCATGTTATTTTTAACTAAGCGTAATTTCGAGGCTAAGCCTACGGCTAGCGATTGCGTTATCGCTCAAGCACCCAGCAACGTTGGTTATTAGTAAAGCCAATTTGTTCATAATATGAATTCGTTAACGGCGCTGCAATTAGTATTAGTTTACATTTAGGGCCTAATTGCTTTTGAGTAATTAATTGTAATTTTTTACCAATGCCATTGTTTTGGTATTCAGCATCAACAGCAAGATCAGAAAGATAGCAAGCATAGTGAAAGTCTGTCATAGAACGGGCAATTCCGATGAGTCTTTCATCATCCCATGCAGTAACAATAAGATTGCTATTATTCATCATACCTTCCATACATTCACGGTCTTCGATTGGCCGACGCTCACCTAGAGTGGATTTCTTCAACAAGCCAATAAATTGTTCTGTTGTTACCGGAGTATTAATTTTATATTCGATGCTCATAATGCCCTTTGGCCGCTAACGATTAAAATGAGGGGCTGACTGAGATACAGCCCCCTTTTGATGCATGCCACAATGCGCGCCTTAACCTTGCCACGCTTGTTGCGAAAGCCCTTCGTCAGTTTACCGTGTCGGGATTGGCATTGTTCACGCGCACCGTCTCGATAATCTCTTCTATAGCGTATTTCGAATCTACTGTTTGGATCGTTACTCCCTGGGGGTCGAACTCGACGACGAGGTGCTTGCTCCACTGAGCGCCCCCGTTGAAGAATACTGGAACGTTCGTGGCCGGGGATGACCCATTCGCCGTGACATTAAAATATTGACTTGGCGCGCTTAAGTTACTGCCGTAGTCTATATCGCTTGGATCCCTTTCTGTGCCATAGGATTTCCTATTCCCTGCCCAATGATGAATATGCCCAGCGAAGAGTAGCACCATATTGTCTTTGGCATTGACTCGTGCGTTTCTGACGATTTCTCTAAAGCGTTCGTAGTCGGCTGCCGTGTTGGTGGATCGTGAACGCTCGGAATTAAAATTACCAAGGGGGCTACAAGGTGAAGTACAACCGCCCTTACTAAAACCGCTCGCATTAAACACATGTAGGTTTAGAACAATACGTCTGTTTTGTCCATGCGTCGCAAGATCTTGCTCTAGCCAGTCAAGAGACTTGCGAATGTTGAATTCGACATCATAGTCGCCTGCAATGGCAAAGCTTGGATAGTTTTGCAGTTGCACAAAATGGACATCTCCAATGTCCCAAGAATAGGCAAAACTGCCATTATAGCTGTCTCTAGTGCCATTCCTTGATATCGACCCATCCAGATCGTAATTCGTGCGGCTCGGTAGGCCGGAGATGTGCCTGTCCAGCCAACGAAAAACATCTTTATTGTCGCCGGAAGTTACGTAATTATCGTAATCGTGATTGCCGAGTCCGGGGTAGATATTGTCATAGGCTGTTGAATAGACTTCATCAAACTTGTCGATTTGAGATGATTTACCCGTATTGGTGATATCGCCATTGACCACTACACCGGCATGATTTTTTCGTAAAAATATCAGGCGTCTGGTGGTCATGGATGCAGCCTGAGCACGGGCTGCATCCTCCCAATTGTCAAAGACATCTGAGTGCCCTGCCAACTCATTGGGCTTGGTACCATTCCAACCAAATTGCGGATCGGACATAAAAATCATCGAGAAATTTTGTTCGTCAAATGTTTCGAGGACACCGCTGGAAAAAATGTCATTGCTGACCGAACCGATATTTGGTGAATTTTCAGTATAACTCCGTCCTGGTTCGTCAACATCATCACCGCGAAACGACAGTCGAAGTCCCTGCGGGACTTTAAGGGAAGAAATTTCGTACTGCCATGCACTTTTCGGGGCAGGGACAACGCTGGTCTTATCGATGAGGCAGAAAGGAAACGCGTTGCCTCGATATTGCGAATGCTCATACGCAATAGCGCACTGAAGATCTTTGTACTTTCGAAATTTAACGCTGGAAAGTTTGCCGTCAAGTTCACCTTCGATTTCACCAGAGCTGCTGAAGACTCGAGCTTTTCCTTTATAGCCTGTGTGTTCGTAGCCGATCATGACATAGCCTGAAGGGATAAAAATGGTATCGACCTTATCATTGAGTTTCCCGAGATTGGCGATGTTGACGGGCCCGCTTACAGGGTTCATTTTTATCTTTCCGTCGCCAATCAACATATAGGCAATGCCAGGAAAGTCCTCGTTAAGGAAGGACTGGGCCGAGGCTGACTGCCCGATGGCCACCAGACTGACAAGTAGCATGGAATGGACAAACTTCATGGTGTTATCTCCGAATGAATGAAAAAATAGCAGCTCGCTGCCGCTTCAAAAAGCCCCGTTGCACCAAGTGCCTGGGCCAGGCCGGCGTTATCGTACTCGACTGCCCTTATAGTTGGACGGTTCCATTATTTATAATATTTACCTTTACATTAGATAAGCGGAACATGCTTCTGCTGATCACGAATATTGAGCGCTATAACGTTTGGGTGATCGGCTAACCCAACGGCTGTGTCTTAAAGGCAAGTGTATATCGGCCGTAGTGTCTCTTTTTTTAGTCTGTCCCATTTGCTAACCCCTTTAATTGTTCAGTTATAGACTGTCCATTAAAGTGGTGCTAGATCAGCGCGCAGCTCTTCGCGCGTCCCGTTCTTGAGCGATTTGTTATGCACCATTATTATTCTTACCGCTTTCAATAATTGCACTAACAATAGAACCACGTACTGTTGGGCTCCATAGTTTCGTCCCAGTTCTTGAGCGCCCCTCTTCCACAAGGCCTGATATTCTTAATAACTCGAGTGTGGTTAATGCTTCACTGGGCTTCTGAGATATTTCTTTAGCTACACCACCTATTGAGCGCCATGTCCATTTAGCATTATTTAGAGCTAACAATGCTTTTTCAGCATTAGGATCTTTGTCTTTAAGTTCGACTATTTCTTGCGGCAATCCTTCAGACTCTGATTCTATTTCAGGCTCTGTTTCTTTAAGCTTCATCTTATCAAGGTCAACACCCATGCTTTTCACATCGTCCCGTAATTTTGCAGTGATACCTCCACCACTAAATTCTTTGAATGAGTCGAGCTTCAAAAACACCAAAGCTAGCGCGCCAACAACAGTAAAACCGGCAAGCTCTGCCGGCTTGCCTATTAGGGCAAGAATGTATGCAAGGGCAACATATATTACGACGGCAATTATGTAATGATTATTATTCACTTTGTTCCCCTTTTCATGGTGCATAACGTTTTGCTAAGGGGCAACCAGCCCGAGCAAAGCGAGCGGTTGGTTGTCCCAGCGAGTGATAACGAGCGTTCTTGAGCAGCTTGTTAAACATTTTTACCTGACTGTTGCCGCTACTAAGTTATTTGCACTGTGAACCAAGATGCAAATCCACAAAGAATTGAACCTTAAAAATAAAATACTTAGAATAACTCCCAATATAAAAATACTACCAGATGTCGTGATCCAACTTGCTAAAGATGGATGAGTTTCTAATAACCACCATCCAGGGAAGTGGATTAATAAAAATAATATTGATGAAATCAACACTGCCTTAACCTTTCCATAACAAAGAAAAGAGTTCAACAAATAGCCTCTAAAAACAATTTCTTCGATAACAACAGCAAAAGTTAAAGCCACCCATACTGGCGCAACCGATATGCTTTCAACACCTATATACATTCCTTTAGACAACATTGTTAACGGAGCAGCAATAGCAATGAAGATAATACTGGCAAATATACCTATAGATATATTCTTAATGAAATTGCCATGAAACCCTAAATCAGTATATCTTGGGAATTCTATTTTCTTGAATACCCAAAACAGTGGTGCGATATAAATGGTGAACCGCGCTAACTCACCAATAATTTCACCGTAGACACCATAAGAGATTAAACCTTGATACATGGAACCAACATATACTGTCCAGGCTAAATACATCCACAATAGATATGCAAATGTGATTTTATAGTTATGTCTCATAATTCTTTAGGCCTAACGATTATGTTCAGTTGACCTCAAAAGCAAGCGCAGCGCCACTTTTGGTGGTCAACTGGAGTGCCTTGTTATGTTCTTTATACATTTCTAGCAACCATAACTACTTCATCAGCTGAATATAAGTTAGTAATAGTTGCTTCAATTTCTGCGCCAAGTGTGTCTTTATACAATTTTTGTGCATCGTTGTCTGCTCTAGTTGTTACCATAATGTGTTTAAGAAGGGAGTCTTGGTTACTTAATTTATTTCTCACCTCAGATAGTGAACTGACAATTAAATTTCGCCCGACACCTTGGTTCTGATGGTTTTTTAATACGGCAATTTGTTCTAATTCGAGAACTGTTTCTCGACGAAAACCACTTTTTTGAGACCAGATAATATAACCAACAATTGCATTGTTGATAACTGCTACAAAACAGAGAGCTCGAGGATAAGCATTTACATTGCACTCTAGCCATGCATGAGAATGGCATTGACGTTCGAATGCCTCCTTATGAACTAATGATGTTTCTTTTAAATCTTGGCTGTCCATGCTACGAATATTCAATTAATAAACTCCATTTTTAATTTTCAAACATAACGTTAAAGTTCAGCCGCGCCGCTTTTTGGGGTCGGCTGGGATGCCTTGTTAGATTCCTTCCTGGCGACTACTGAAAATATATGCCACTGATGCGCCTTTCCATCAGGTGTTTTCCCTGATGTTCTATGTTCAGTAAAGGATTCAATTGTATAGTCCCCAAAAAGATTTTTTACTTCTTCTGTAGATAATACTAAAACCTCAGGCCAATAGCGCTCTTTGTTATATTCAGGCCCTCCCATAGTATCCTCCGGCCCGAGAAATGAACCTGAAAATATACCACTTGGTAACAATGCATCCGTAATTTTGCGCCATACTTCACTGAACTCTTGTGCCGGACAGAAAAATAGACTCGCATCAGCAACAATCAAAGATGCGTCAGGGTATTTATAGGTATTAAATGAGTTCTGCGATAATAAGATGTTACTATCACCTTTGAATTTTACTCCGCATCGTGCGATTGACTCTTCTTCTATATCGAAAGCATGAACGAAGAAATCGTGTGATCTCAAAAACGCGATATCACTGCCAGCACCACACCCGCAATCTATGGCAATTTTGTCACCTTCAACAAGACTAACAGCCAACCTGAGATCATCACGAGTCTCTCTTTCAGCCGTAGTATCAAAGTATTTTAAAATTTCTTCGGATGGCATCCATTGTCCCTAAAGGAATCTAACGTTTAGCTTAACTGGACCATTTTTAGATGAAGTTTTTGTGTGTTCGTGGAACAATACACAAAAACTTCATCTAAAAATGGTCCGAGTTGAAGCGCTTGTTATGTTGTCCTTCATGTTAACTACTAACATTCTGTGCTCTATAGCTTTCAAGTTCATGGTGGTAAATTTCTGTTAAATTAATGCCTGATCTGTCTGTCCATTTATCATCGTAGCAACCAAGAATTGTCAAAAACATTTTCTCATCCCAGTCTTCCCATTTATCTAAGTATATTGGTACATTGTGAATCGCATCCATTAAGTCAGCCAAATGTTCATTGCTAGATGACTTGATTCTATTAATCAGTTTACTATTACCCCACGCTATTAGACGCGCATTAATTATTACTCGATACATTAATTGAGTAAGGGCATGCATTTCCGCTTCCGGTGCTATCATTTCAATATTCTTCCAAAACATAACGATAAAAATAAGGGGCAGCCAAAAACGCGTGGAACGCGGCTTTTGGTTGTCCCAATGAGCGAGAGCGAATGAGCTTGATTGTCTTGTTATGTGAAAGGATGATTTGCATATACTTTTGTAAATGTATTACACCTAAGTCGCGGTTGCTTTTAGTTTTGCTCGTTTTTCTCTTACTTTTTCCCACTCAGTGAACTCATTATAAGAAATAACGCCGACAATTTTTTTGTAACCACTAAACTCTTTGAGTATATATAGATTGTCGAAAGTGATAATTTCTTCGTCAGCTTTATCCAGCAACTGCCAACTAACATCTAAGTGTTCTAGGCCATGCAGTTGCTTAGATATTTTATGTTCTTTTACAATAGCTTGTGAAAAATTGAATGTTCTATACAACCTCAATAGGCGTTTGAGGCTTTTTTCTAATTCACTTCGATCGCTGTAGCATGTATTCCCTGTTGGCGTAAGAACACTCAAGGGGAACTCATACCACTTAGCAATAGCATTGGCGTTCACTTCCGTGAAGTCTTGCGCGTAACTTTTTATAAAATCTTCCATTATTTCCTGATCTTCCCCCGAAAAAGTGGACAGGGTTTTCATTGAAGTTGAAGTTTTTCAAATTCATTGGGTGAACAATAATTCAAACTAGAATGTAATCGTACTCGGTTATAAAAGCTCACGATGTAATCCCTTATCGCTTTGTGTAATAAAGCTACTGTAGCGTATTTGTTGCTGCCAAGCCATTCACCTTTCAACGAGTGAAAAAATGATTCCATGTGTGCATTGTCAGTGCAGTGCCCAGGACGATTCATACTTGGCTTAATCTTGTGCTCGGCTAATAGGTCTCTATAACCACCTGCCGCATATTCAACACCACGATCGGAATGAAACAATAGGTTGGTTTCTGGTTGTCTCGTTTTTAGTGCTTGTTTTAATGCACTCATGGTAAGTTCTTTGCGCCGGTGTCTATCCAGTGACCAGCCAATAATTTTACGTGAGTAAATGTCCATCACAACGGCCAGATACCACCAGCGCTTCTGAAAACGAATATAGGTCACATCGCCTACCCATACTTGGTTTATAGCGTTTGGCAATGGTCTACCGAGCCGTTTGTTGTCTGTACGCTTAATCACGTCATGAAGTCCTGGCGGGCGACGTTTCTTCACGTGGATACGACCAATGATACCGTGTGCCTGCATGATGCGGGCAACACGATTTTCACTGATGCTGAGCCCTTGCCTGTGCAATGCGGCGGTCACACGTGGGCTACCGTAGATGCCATGGCTTTGCTGATGAACTTTATTAATAACACGTGCAAACTGATTATTGGCTTGTTGCCGTGAGCTCTCTTTGCGGTTGCGCCAGGCATAATAACCACTGGTCGAGACATTATAAGCTTTACACATCATTTCAATGTTCATGCCTTTTGGCTGGCGCTTAATATAAGTAAACACATCTAGTTTTGTTCGGAACTGGGCTGCATGCTTTTTTTTAGCAGTGCATTCTCGAGCTCGAGTCTTTTTATTGTTTTTTCAAGTTCACGCACTTGTGTTTGTTCTAACACTTCCTCCTCCATACTCTTCGTATTAGTATTGGTATTGGCATGTGCTTGTTCACCAAAACGGCCTTCTCTATGTTCTTTTTTCCAACGAGATAGCATAAAGGGGTGTATGCCTAATGCAGTGGCAACATCTTGCACTTGGATGTCAGGGTGTGAGGCAAGACGCACTGCCGTCAGCTTAAAGCTATTCGTGTACTGCTTGTGCTTTTCTTTAGTTGGTTTCATGTGACACTTTTCTCCGTTAGGTTTTAGTGTCCATTAATTTGGGGGAAGTCTCGCGTCCATTTTGAATGATTTGTTAGGTGTTATATTTTTAATGACCACTCATTTATTCTCGTGAATTGATTGATTATTTTCCCTTTATTTTCTGGAGCTTCTAGCGACATAAATTCACCATCCACAACTAATTTTTGATTTTCCCATCTTTTATTATCAAAGCTTATTTTTAATCTATCATTCTCAATCTCGTAAACACCCACTAACTGATTTACTTTTCCTGGTATGAAATTGACTGGATCAATTATTCTTACTTCAATTACACCATTGTTACTAAATTTCATCTCTGTAGCTGATTCTGCAATATCTTCCTTTTTCATACCAAATTCTAATAATTGTTTTTCATTTATGTTTGCTCGCCAAATCCCTATTACTTCATTATCTGATGTGCTATTCGCACATCCAGATAACACAATAATTACTAGCAGTAAAAATGCAGCAGCCTTCATATGACACCTAACGCTCGCATAAATCGCGCGAGGTACGAGCGTCGATTTTGATGCGCTTGTTATATGGCATTTAACAACCACCTCCTACACCTGCAAACATAGCTAAAAGATGTAACCAATCTCCTGACTTACATGTTGCGGAGCTTTTTTCCTTATAGTCCTGATCTTTAATATATTGTATTAAAATATATTGCAAATCTATTGAGTACTGTACTGATTCTGATTTAAATACTGTTGTTACTTGTTCTGGTGATAATTGAGAATTTTGTAAAAATATCGTTAATGTTTCCCGCTTAGTCACTTTACAGTCTTTTGTAGAAAGCGACTTAAGATATATATTTAATTCATTTTTTGTAATTGTCTTCATTATCTATTTTTATTTGCCATATAACTATAAGTAGTGGACCTAATTGTCGTTTTTAAATACGACAATTAGGGGTTCTAATAACCCGTCCTTGTTATATTTCAATGGCTTAACAAAAATTATAAGGACATTTTAAGTATATTTTCTAACATTACACCTTTATATAGTTACTACGTGTTTATAACAAGAGTAGTTTTGTGATTTTGGTGATAAAAGAAAAAGGTTTATAAACTAAACGAATTGACGAACAAAGGGGATGGTGAGCTTTCGTTTTGCGGCGAGTGATTCGTGGTCGAGTTTTTCGAGTAAGTTAAACAGATCGGTCATGTTACGAGAGGTGCGACGCAACAGGAAGTTTGCGACGTCTGTTGGGAGTTCAAGGCCGCGGGCGGTGGCGCGAAGTTGTAGTGCGCTGGCTAGTTGTGTGTCGTTGAGGCTCTGCAATTTGAATACTAAGCCCCATGAAAGGCGTGATTGCAGGTCAGGCAAGTTAACGTTGAGTGCCGCGGGGTTTTCATTGGCGGCCATGATTAATCGACCACTTGCATCGCGCACACGATTGTATAAATGAAACAGTGCGGTTTCCCACTCGACATTTCCAGCAATTGCGTCAAGATCGTCAACGCAAATCACGCTCATTTGCTCGAGGCCTTCGAGGATGTCAACGGAGAGGTTTTGGCATTCACGCAGTGGCAGATATACGGCTTGTGCCTGCTCAACAACGGCATGACAAACGGATTGTAATAGGTGAGTTTTACCAGTGCCTGAGCTGCCGTGGATAAAGATGAAAGGCTCACCTTCTCGTGCCGCGCTCAGGCGAAGTTGTTCTGTTACTTGCGCGTTATCCGCTTGCAGATAATTAGCGAAGGTTGCGCTGTCGCGCAAACCGATGTGTAACGGGAGTTGAACGGCCATGAGTCTGTGCGCTTAACAACCGTCGCCACAGTCAACGGGATCGTTAGCATTTTTGTCGGCGGCTTGGGCTTCGCCGTATAAATCACTATTGCGGTATTCAACGTGGGCATGACGTAGTAACACCATCACCACTGCAGCAGCAGGCAGTGCGACTAAAATACCGACAAAACCAAACAGTTGCCCAAAGGCGGCAATGGCGAAGATAACTGCCACCGGATGCAAGCCAATACGGTCGCCAACAAAGTAGGGGGTGAGAACAAAACTTTCTAACACCTGACCAATACCAAACACAATAATCAGTGGCCACAATGCAGTGATGTCATGGAACTGGAATAAACCGGCTATCACGGCTAGTGTCACGCCAATGATCATGCCTAGGTAAGGCACAAAACTGACCACACCCGCTATCATGCCAATTAACACTGCGTAGTCGAGGCCCATGGTCCATAATCCGAGTGAATAAACCACGCCCAGCGCCAGCATCACTAATAGCTGGCCGCGAACAAATTCACCAAGTACTTCGTTGGCTTCGCTACTGAGTTTAACCACCACCGATTCAATGGTGCGAGGTAACAGATCATGGATATTTTTAATCAGGATGTCCCAGTCGCGTAATAGATAAAAACTAATCACTGGAATTAACACCATGTTAGCGACCAGTTCTAACAGCGCACCACCCGAACGTGATACCGAGCCGACCACGTTCACCATCACCCCGCCGGCTTGTTGCCAATGGCTTTGAATCGCTTGTTTGAGTTGGCTGATGTCAGGGATTTCCGTTAAGGCTAAGCGTGCTTGTAGCCATGGCAAAGCCGTGCCTTGCAGCCAGTCGATGTATAACGGCACTTTAGCAACGAAAGTACCAATCTGGCTTTCAATTAACGGAATTAAAATCAGTAGTAGCAACAAGGTGAACAAAATAAAACCAGAGAAGACAATGGTCACTGCGACCGTGCGAGTGACTTTCTTCGCTTCCAGTTTGTCGACTAGGGGATCGCCCATATAAGCCAACAAAGCCGAAATAAGAAATGGGGTCAGCACCGGTGCTAAAAGATAAAGCAGCACACCACCGCCGGTGATTATTGCTAACGCCAACCATGTTCGTGTGTCTGTCACGCGCCCACCTTTATTATTATGGAGTGAATATAAATCAAGTTCACATAATGCCCCCTGCGAGGGCGGTTTGAAAGTGAAATTTAATCTCAGTAAGCTATTTTTTAGTTGTATCGTCGTTGATGGCGCGATGACTCCAGCGCCAAACGTAATCAATGCCGCTGAGTACCGTGGTGAGTAACACCAAACCTATCAGTATCGAAATCAGCAAACTCGGTATTGACCAAAATCCCGCGTTCGCAATCACCGCTAGTACCAACACTATTTGCACAAAGGTGTTGGCTTTGCTGAGCATGCTTGGCTCGGCGACGTAGCCACTGATGCGAAGATGATAGACATAGGCACCGGTAATAATCACTACATCACGCAGCACAATAATCAGCACTAGCCACAGTGGCAATAACGACATAAAGCCGAGTGTCACGCAGCAGGCGACTAACAAGATTTTATCCGCAAGCGGATCGAGCACCGACCCCCACCAGCTTTGCCAACTATAACGACGCGCAAGATAACCGTCGATGCCATCACTGATCCCGGCGACGGCGAAAAGCACAACGGCCATTAAATAATTTTCAGCCACTAACAGCATCACAATTGGCAGCACCAAAATAATGCGTGCCACGCAAATCAAGTTAGGAATATCGCGTAGCTGAATTGACCTCATGGTAATAAACGAAACACCATATCAGGTTGAGCTGGCGGTTCTGGCACCGGTACATTGGCGTCTAAAGGCACAACGGGGACTTGTGGGATAAGCAGTGGTTGTTTTTCACTCACAAGCACTGGCCGCGAACTCAACTGCACGGCTTGCAATAAGCTAATGCGATCGCCACGGACACGAACAGTATAAAGGATACGATCCGCCTCAATCCGCGTAGGTTGCACGTCGAGCACATCATCTAACGCTAACAAGTAACGATCACTACGGGCATAATCTGCCAGTGAATGAATGTCCTTCACCAACACTTGTAATTCACCAGGGTTGCGATCAGGCTGGCTCACGTAACGTGCGACTAACGCACTGGCCATGCCTTCAACCCCTTCACTTAGCACTGTCTGGCGTAAACCAAGCTGTTGCCACTCGAGTGCCTGACCGCCTTGATAAAAACTCCATCGTCCTTGCCAACGGCCATCTGGCAGCTCACGTAAGCGCCCGACTAACACCGCCTCAACCGGATATCGTTGTGAAGCTAATAAGACATTTTCGTGGAACCCTGCCCAGACTTCGGCGATGCCAATCTGCTGCCGATCAACAAGATCGAGTAATGGTAAATCAACGGGAATACCATGCTTGCCCGCAGCGCTCAGTGCATCGGTCAGCATTGGCGTATTATCTTCTGCGCCTAACAAGCGACGTTGTCCCTGCTGTTCAACCGCTAACCATAATAAGGTGCTGGGCCGAGAGCGCCCCCAAATAGGCACCATGATTTGGCGCAGGGCTTTATCCAGCGCAATTTGGTTAAAGCTCATCCACAATAATTGCTCTGGACGGCTACTCTGGCTACTTTCATCTACCGGCACAGTACGGTAACGATATTGCTGTAAAAACTGGAAGCTACGGCCGAGTATTTCAGGGACGCCGGGGGAAAGTGCGATTTGGCTATTACCGGTGACCTTCACCAAAATACCGGCCAATGCGCTGCGAATGGCCTGTTTTCGCTCTGTGCGACCTTGCCCGACCACAGGCAACTCGGCTTCATATAAACCTTTAACTTCAATCGCTTGGGCGACGGAAAATAGACCTGCCAACAGGTAAAGGGAGAGAATTAGACTAATTTTAGTGACGTTCATAGTTCCGATGTGAATTCTTTATTATTAAAGCCGTTCCAATTATAGCCTCGATTATACCCATACTGGCCAGACAACATCACATTCTTGCAGATAACTGTCGCCGAGTGCTTTATAATGCGCGACTGAATTAGACGTTGCCGGATAGAGATTATGAGCCAACACGACGCGCCAGCCGCATCAAAAAAATCCCTCAGTTATGCCGATGCCGGCGTCGATATTGACGCAGGAAACCGCTTAATTGATAACATCAAACCAATTGCTGCCGCGACCAAACGCAGTGGCGTATTGGAAGGCTTGGGCGGCTTTGGGGCACTGTTTGAAATCCCTAAAAATTACAAAGATCCAGTGCTGGTTTCTGGCACAGACGGGGTTGGCACCAAGTTAAAACTGGCTATTGATTTACAACTGCACGACACCATCGGCATCGACTTAGTCGCCATGTGTGCGAATGACCTGATTGTGCAAGGCGCTGAGCCCATGTTCTTCCTCGATTACTTTGCTACCGGCAAACTTGATATCGATACAGCTACAGACGTTATTAAAGGTATTGGTGAAGGTTGTCTACAAGCAGGTTGTGCGCTGATTGGTGGTGAGACGGCAGAAATGCCCGGCATGTACAGCGAAGGCGACTACGATCTTGGCGGCTTCTGTGTTGGCGCAGTTGAACGTGACCAGATTATTGATGGCACTAAAGTAAAAGCCGGCGATACGTTAATTGGTATTGCTTCATCTGGCCCGCATTCCAATGGCTATTCACTGATTCGTAAAATCATTGAAGTCAGTGGCGCTAAATTGAGTGATGATTTTCATGGTAGCAGTTTAGGTGAAACTTTATTACGGCCAACGCGGATGTACGTCAAACCATTATTAGAACTTTGCAAACAAGTTGATGTGCACGCCCTCGCACACATAACCGGCGGCGGCTTACCCGAAAACTTACCGCGCGTATTACCCGACAACACCACCGCACGCATCGACACCCAAACCTGGCAACGCCCACCTGTGTTTGACTGGTTGCAGGAACAAGGTCAGGTTGTTGATTTTGAAATGTACCGCACCTTCAACTGCGGCATTGGCATGGTGATTAGCGTTTCGCCAGCCGATGCAGACAAAACCATTGAGTTACTCAATTCATTAGGTGAGCAAGCCATGCGCATTGGTGAAATCACGCCCACTGCTGAAGATGGCAGCCGCGTCATTCTTGACTAAGCGCGGTTAATTCAAACTAAGTAAATGCCAGTACCTTCACCAACACCAATGTCCGTGGTTATATTGATCTCGGGTAATGGTAGCAACCTGCAAGCGATTATTGATGCCGTCAGTCATCAACAACTGCCGATTGAAATCAGTGCGGTAATTAGTAACCGTGCCGATGCGCAAGGTTTGCAACGTGCTGCCAAGGCATCAATTACAACCGCGGTTGTTGATCACCATGACTATAACGGTCGTGAAGATTTTGATGCGGCATTAATGGGTTTGATTGATAAGTTTGAACCACAACTGGTCGTGCTGGCCGGTTTCATGCGCATTCTCACTGAAAAATTTGTTAACCACTTCAGTGGCCGTCTACTCAACATCCATCCCGCCCTGCTGCCCGCCTTTCCCGGCCTCAATACACATGAACGTGCGCTTGAAGCCGGTGTCAAAGTTCATGGTAGCAGTGTTCACTTTGTGACAACCGAAGTGGATGGTGGCCCAATCGTCTTACAAGCATCCACCGATGTACTTGCAGACGATACAGCCGTTATACTGGCAGCACGGGTGTTAAAACAAGAGCATGTTATTTTACCCATGGCGATTCGATGGTTTGCTGAGAAACGACTAAAGTGTGATGACAACAAGGTTTTACTTGATGATAAAGAACTACCCGAAAATGGACTTCAACTTGAGAACCTTGCTTAATCGTCTCAGTCTCATTCTACTGAGTAGCTTGTTATTCAGTAGCAGCTGCTATGCTGAGCAAGATCTAACGCCTTTCAAAGCTAAATACTTGGTTAGCCGTAACGACACCACCATCGGCGAACGCATTCACCATCTTCAAGCCACCCAAAGCGGTTATGTCTACAAAGCAACGATGCAAACAACTGGCTTAGCGGCAATTTTTAAACCCGGCGCAATCACTGAGCAAAGCACTCTCAACGTTATTGATAACCGTATTGTGCCACATTTTTATGAGTACACTGATAGTAATAAGCCGAGAAAAAATGCACACCTGAATTTTGATTGGCAACAATTAAAAGTCACCAACAACATTGGTGCCAAGCCTTGGAAGATGAGTATTCCGAACGGCACACAAGATAAATTCAGTTATATGCTGGCACTCATGCAAGACCTGCAAAAAGGCAATACTACGATGCAATACGACATCGCTGACGGTGGCCGCTTAAAAACTTACCGCTTTGACTCACTCGGCACTGAGAAAATTGAAACTGTGCTAGGCACCCTGAATACAATAAAAATGCGTCGGATTAGAGTCGGCAAACAAAATCGTTTTACTTATCTATGGTGTGCCCCGTCGCTGGGGTTTCTACCTGTTAAAGTTGAACGGCATAAAGGGGATAACACCTACACCATGCTTGTCGAACAAATAGACGGCTTGTAAAATCCTCGCTTCATTTCCTTATTTAGTGAAAGGTAATAATATCTAGATTAGACATTTATCGGTCATCGTAGTGTAGTTAGCAACCATGCATTAATTATGACAACTAAATGGAAAACACCCGCGCAGCTATTGCCCCTGCAAAACGCTTATCTCTCTGGCTCGCTCGGAAAGATAAACGGCCATTATTGTTGTTTGCATTATTATTACTAGGCCTTTCACTTTCCATTATTCTTCTTTCTGCAATCAGTGCCACAGCTAAAAGCACCAAAGAAATCGACACCATCAACGTGCTATTGCAACAGTCGCAAGATTTAAGAATTCGGTATAACCTTACCAAAGAAGCAATGGCCACCTTCATGTTTCTGGGTAGTGAAGAGTCTTGGAAAGTGGTTGAAACAGAGTTAAGCGAATTACTTGTCGATTCAAAAACCTTATCTGACAACACTGCCCTGACCGCACCTGAATACAATATCTCTGCGCAATTGATTGCCGATCAAATAGAGCTGTTTTTAAAAGAAATACCTCCTTTAAAATCGATTAGGCTTGATGCGCGTGGCGTTATATCTGGCGTTCGCACATCAAATGTGACGCAGGCTGAACATAATTATCTATTTATCGCTAATGTGGCTGAGGCTTTATCATTACTGTCATTTGAAGAAACAAGCATTAATAATTCGCAGCTTATTATCCAACTACAGGAAGCGCAAACGCTTTGGTTAAGGATGCTGGTTGAATTTAGAGCACATTTACTGCTTCGTGGTGATGTTTCGCTCGAAGCAATGCAATTACATTTAGAACAATTTAATCTAGCCTGGGACAGCGTCATCGCAAATAAAGAAGAATTTGGTCTCGTCGCACAAAGTTTGATAGAACAAGCACACGAAAAACAGATTGCCTGGCAATCCACATTACCGGAAGTATTAACAGTACACATGAGTAATCGCTGGCGGCGTGACTTACGCTTCGTGGAAGACAAACTGTCACCTATTAGCAATATTTTTCTCACCACCTTAAAGAGTTATAGCCACCAACTTAATCTTCAGCATAAAAGCTTAAACCAGGACTTATTATCCAGTGAACGTGCAACTGTTGTCTGGGCCTTTGTGCTCATGGCCTTAATCACGCTGACTACATTTTCACTACTACTCATTTTCAACCGCTTACTCAAGGAGCAACGTGCTAAGCGTACTGCCGCTGAGAATATCAGTAACATGAAAACAGAATTCTTATCTCGAATGAGTCATGAATTACGCACACCACTTAATGCCATCATCGGCTTTGGTCATTTACTGAAAATCAATAAAGCTGAACCGCTATCCAATCAGCAATTTTCGAACGTCAATGAAATAACCAATGCGGGTGATCACCTTCTCAAACTGATTAATGAACTGCTCGATCTCAGTGCCATTGAATCTGGTAATGCAAAGCTTGATATGCAAAAAGTAAATTTAAAAACGGCCGTCTCTGAGTGCCTGTCATTATCCGGGCCCATGGCCAGCGATCTGAACATCACCATCAATGATCAAATCAGCGTTAAGTCAGAATGCTTTGTGCTAGCGGACCCAACTCGGTTACGGCAAGTACTGATTAACCTCATCACCAATGCAATAAAATATAACTGTAAACAGGGTAGTGTATTTTTGTACCTTATTCATAAACATAATAAAGTCCGCATCAATGTAAAAGATACTGGGCCTGGTATTGTTAAAGAGGATATGGAAAAAATATTTCAGCCATTTGAGCGATTAAGAGCCAGTGCCGATATTGATGGTTCAGGTATTGGATTGCTGGTGACTAAAGACTTAATCCACTCCATGGGAGGGAAAATCGGCCTTACTAGCAACCGGGGAGATGGTTGTACTTTCTGGGTAGAACTAAGGGTCGCTGAAGCAGCCTAAAGTTTTAAGCACAAAAAAAACCGGCTACAGTGCCGGCTTTTTTTATTGTACATATTTTTTACCAACCAAAGATCATGTTATCGACCAATAAATTTTGTCCTTCATAATCTTTACCATCAGAAGTGTAAAACTTACCTTTCTTTTTAAAGCGATTGATAATAGGTGTCATCGCCTGCTTGCCTTCATTGCTTGATAAGGCAGCCACAATCTTCTTGTATACGGCATCGCCAACACTTTTATTAACAGTGATACCTTGATTTGTCGAAACGCCTTTACCACCCAGTACTTTCATTTTACTGCGCTGAGTATCAGTCAGTTTTTTCTTCATGAAACCTGTGCGTAATATCGCGCCGTCACATCCACCAGCAAGAAACTTCTTGGCAATACCTTTCATACCACCGCTTTGAATAAAAGTGAATTGCGGCTGTTGCATTGGATTTGGATACATAGAGTAAGCGGTTAAAGTTGCCAGATTGGGAGAAGGCATTGCGCAAACAGTCTTACCAATAAGATCATCAACCTTACTAATATCATTACGCCCTGCAGCAGTGATCAAGGTGAAATGTAACTGACCTGGTAGTTTCATCGCCGGCATATCCATGCCTTTATTGATACGCCAAGCCGCAAAGTGAGGCCCGTCAAAAGTGATCGAGTACTTACCTGCTTTCATGTTACGGGTATAGTTACGCCAATTCTTAGGGTGCTCGTAGACGATTTTCTTACCAGTGACTTGTGCAAGATACTCAGCAAGGGGGCCGTAAACTTTCTTGCCTGCTTCAACTGACTCACGTGGTGGCGCGGTGAGAATCATGTCCGCGATGGCTGTATTGACGACCGACATACTAATTAGTACTGCAACTACGTAAAGCGTTTTCATGTTATCCCCATAAGCAAAAACTTATATACAAATATAGCAGGCATTTTCGGAAAATGAAGCCTAACAGCAAAAAATATCGACACTTATTAACTAGAATATGAATTTATACATAAATAACAATCACATAGGAAAACAATAAGTGGCTACTTGATCCCTAATAAAAGTCAGTATTTATGCTTGAATTGACAGAAAATGGCACGACAATCGAGTATGGCACTTTTATTGTGCACAATAGAAACATTTAAGGAGGCAAATACCCTTCTAGTTTTATTGGTTCGTCTCCACAATGAGTAATCAATATCTGTAGATCTTAAGCATGTAGTGCAACCGCTATTTCATTCTGGTATGCCATCACTTTTTCAAATGCACGGGCATATTGTTCTAAAATACCGTTATCTTTTCCTGGGAAAGATGGCAGCTTAAGTAAGCCGTTGTTTGCTGCTTCTGTCACGGGTAATGAAACATTTTTATAGTCTGGCGACGTCTGATCAGCATTTAGTCTCAACACATCTTTAAATGCACCTTCAGTAAAAAAGGGTTGTTGATGCAAAAGCGGGTAACGTGGTGCAGAAACATCACAGCCTTCTTGTCGTAGTGCTTCAACCAATAATTCAACCGGTAAGTGACAAGATTGATTGTCGATCTTAATTAAAAATTCAAAGTACACCCGCTTGAGATGCTTTTCGGGCATAAAGGTATCAAAACCTAAGTTCTCCAATCGCTTGGCTAAGAAAACAGTGTTGCGATTTCGCTGCAGATTATGTTTGTTAAGGCGTTTAAACTGACTCCGCCCTAACGCAGCCGACATCGGTGCAATACGCGTCTTCATACCAAAGCTAGTTGCTGCAAAACGCCTGGCGGGTCCCTCTAATTCTGCAATGCGATGAATATCGCCAAGGCTCACTGCTCGTTCAAAATACTCGTCATTATCAGTCAGCAGCACACCACCTTCGCCTGCAGGTGAAAGTTTGTCACCTTGCAAACTAAACACTGACACATCACCTAATGCTCCACAGGGTTTATTACGCCAATAAGCACCATGTGCATGCGAAGCATCTTCAATAATCTTTAAATCATATTTCTTTGCTAGCGCATATATCTCCCGCATCTTACTGGGTAGCCCCCAAAGATGAACCACCACAATAGCGCGCGTTTTATCGGTGATTTTTGCTTCCATGTCGACAGCGTCTATTCCCATGCGCTGAGGTTCGCTTTCACAAAAAACTGGCACAGCGCCTAACCACATCATCGGTAAAACCGATGCCCAAAACGTCGCTGAAGGCACCAACACTTCATCGCCCGGTTTTAAGCCTATGCTATAAAAAGCCGCTAACAATGCCGTGGTGCCATTGCTATGCGCTAAGCCATGTCGCCGTCCGGTAAAATTAGCGTAATCATTTTCTAATTCTTGCACCACAGGGTGTCTTGAGATGTCACCATCGCGCAAGACATTTAACACCGCTGTTTCGTCGTCGGTGTTGATGTTTGGCCATTTCGTAATAGACCCATGATCAAGGCTGATAGTGGGGCTCCCTCCTAAAATGGCTGGTAAACAGCGCAAATCAATATTCAACGTTTCACTCGTCATTTTATATACACCAATAAACAACCATGCATGCGCTTTGAGGCGAGGACTAAGTTGCCGTGAGTAATATTATTTTTAATATGCTTTCTTGGATGTATATATTAGAGTTTTGCGAAATGAAAACTATCAGGGATCTATGGTTCTATGTGTAGGGAAACGACTACAAACTAAGAGTGAGCTTACACTAATAGCCGAGAGAAGGCTTTTGGACTACATAGTGCGAATGATATTTTCCATATTATCGACTTGTTGGCGCCACTGTTGATCGTGGATCTTACCTTCAGCCATTAAGTTCATCAGCTGGAAAGCCAGTTGGCGGCTTTCTGGCGTCATGTCTTTTAATTTGGACAACAAATACATGTGCCCACCCTTTTCGATATCGAGGGTTTTAACCAGCGCAAACAACAACAAAGCCTGACCCGAACGAGGATTATCCTCAATAACCGCCGTGACTTGATTGAGAACAGACTCAGGCATTTTAAGTCTTCGGCAAGGTCACGCCTTTCTGACCTTGATATTTGCCGGCGCGATCTTTATAGGAAATTTCACATTCTTCATCACTTTCAAAAAATAGCACTTGCGCGACACCTTCATTAGCGTAAATCTTGGCCGGTAATGGCGTCGTGTTTGAAAACTCTAAGGTCACGTGCCCTTCCCATTCCGGTTCAAACGGGGTGACATTAACGATAATGCCGCAACGTGCATAAGTTGATTTACCCAAACACACCGTTAGCACTGAACGCGGAATACGGAAGTACTCAATGGTACGTGCCAGCGCAAAGGAATTAGGTGGAATCACACACACATCAGCGGTTACATCGACAAAGCTGTCTTCATCAAAGTTTTTCGGGTCAACGATGGTGCTGTTGATGTTAGTGAAGATCTTAAATTCATTGGAGCAACGAATATCATAACCGTAGCTGGAAGTGCCGTAGGAAACGATTCTTTCATCACCATTATGCTTAATCTGACCCGGCTCGTAGGGTTCAATCATGCCGTGTTCTTCGGCCATGCGCCGAATCCATTTGTCTGATTTAATGCTCATTTATTGTTATCTGCTATCTGCTGGGTGAAAGTGTTTTCTGTTGGCCGGTATTAAACCTTAATCAACGGATGCTGACCAGCCCCTAAACGCAAACAACGCCAAGCGGGGCTAGCCAGCTTGGCGTTGTTGTTGGTGCAGTGTTTCCCTTACTGAATAACGATATTTGGGAATTTAGCCGCATATTCTTTGGCTTGGGTCGATAGTTTACCCGTCACACGGCGTGAAATTTCACGGTAAATCTGTGAAATACGGCCATCAGGGTCAGCAACCACCGTCGGTTTACCCTCATCGGTATCTTTACGAATTGCTATATCCAGCGGTAATGAACCAAGGAAATCAATATCGTACTGTTCAGCCATGCGCACACCGCCGCCTTGACCGAAGATATGTTCTTCATGACCACATTCACTACAAATGTGAATACTCATGTTTTCAATCACACCCAGTACAGGCACTTCCACTTTCTCAAACATCTTCACCGCTTTACGGGCATCAAGCAGAGCAATGTCTTGTGGCGTTGTAACGATAACCGCACCACTGACTGGCACACGTTGCGCCAAAGTCAGCTGAATATCGCCAGTGCCTGGTGGCAAGTCGATGATTAAGTAATCCAATTCGTCCCACTGCGTGTCGTTCAGCAATTGGTTCAAGGCTTGGGTCACCATCGGCCCACGCCAGATCATTGGGGTTTCTTCGTCTACCAAGAAACCAATCGACATCGCTTGAATGTGGTAACTATTAATAGGTTTCAGCGTTTTACCATCTTCTGATTCTGGGCGGGCATTCACACCCAGCATGCGAGGTTGGCTCGGGCCGTAAATATCCGCATCAAGAATACCGACTTTCGCGCCTTCAGCAGACAGTGCCAAGGCCAGATTCACTGACGTGGTTGATTTACCCACTCCGCCTTTACCAGACGCGACAGCAATAATGTTTTTAATGCCATCAATTGGTGAAACACCTTTTTGCGCTTTGTGTTGGACGATTTTGCTGCTGACATCAACGCTCACGTCACTGACACCATCAACGGTACTAACAAGCTCAGTGATTTTTGCAGACAGCGTGTCGGCGTAACCGTCAGCAGGAAAGCCCAGTGAAACAGTGATGCTGACCTTGCCACCATCAATAGCAATCTCTTTAACTGCTTTAGCCGTGACCAGATCTTTCTCAAGATATGGGTCGATATATTCTTTCAGCTTTGCTTCAATACTGTCGTTGCTTAACTCGGCCATGCCGTTCTCTCCTGCAAATCTCTTTGACTTTGCGGCGTCTTAATATGATTAATCATGCAAAGACGACGCGACTTAATTCGGGTAATATATTAGAGTACCATGATATGCAGATACCAGACAAACACTGTCAGCTATATACCACTGCAAAGCATAGGTCTATTAACAACAAAAACCGGTCATTAACCGGCTAACTGAGCACGTAAAAACATGTCAGAACCGCGCAAAATCGTTGTCACCAGTGCCTTACCCTATGCCAATGGGGATCTTCATCTTGGTCACATGGTCGAATACATCCAGACCGACATCTGGGTAAGGTTTCAAAAATCTCGTGGCCACGAAGTCCACTACGTCTGCGCCGACGACACCCACGGCACCGCGATTATGCTGCGTGCCGAAGCCGAAGGTATTACTCCAGAACAACTGATTGAACGTATCAATGGCGAGCGTTTAGCCGACTTTGGTGGTTTTCACGTCAAATTCGACAATTATCATTCTACCCACTCAGAAGAAAACCGCGAGCTGGCCACCGACATGTACAAGGCCTTAAAGGCTGACGGTAAAATTACTACACACACCATTGAGCAATTCTTCGATCCAGAAAAAGAAATTTTCCTCGCTGACCGTTTTATCAAAGGTGAGTGTCCAAAGTGTCATGCCGAAGATCAATACGGCGACGCCTGCGAATCCTGTGGTGCCACCTACTCGCCGACAGAATTAATTAAGCCTTTCTCAGCCATCTCCGGTGCGACACCGGTAATGAAAGAGTCCGAACATTATTTCTTCAAACTCAGTGAGTGTGAAGAATTCCTGCGTGAGTGGCTAAACAAAGATGGTCGCCTGCCCGTCGAGTCACGAAACAAATTATTAGAGTGGTTTGATAGTGGCCTCAAAGATTGGGACATCTCTCGCGACGCCCCCTACTTTGGTTTTGAAATTCCCGACGCACCCGGTAAATATTTTTACGTCTGGCTAGATGCACCGGTGGGTTACATGGCTAGCTTCAAACAACTCTGTGATCGTGAAGGCATGGATTTTAATAGTTACTGGGGCGCTGACAGCAAGGCCGAGTTATACCACTTTATTGGTAAAGACATTCTCAACTTTCATGCGCTATTCTGGCCGGCAACCTTGCACTACTCGGGTTACCGCACCCCGGATACCATTTGTGTGCATGGCTTTTTGACCGTCAATAATCAAAAGATGTCTAAATCACGCGGCACCTTTATTACTGCCCGCAGTTATTTAGACCATTTGGACCCGGAATACCTGCGTTATTATTTTGCGGCCAAACTCAATGACAAGATCGAAGACATTGATCTCAACTTAGAAGACTTCGTTGCCCGCGTTAACAGTAATTTGGTTGGTAAGTTCGTCAACATCGCCAGTCGCACTGCCGGTTTTATTGGTAAACGTTTTGACGGCAAACTTTCTGCTGAGTTTGACGACGCCGGTGCGCAGTTACTCAGTAAACTGCAATCGTCAGCAGACAGCTTGGCAACCAAATTTGAAAATCGCCAATTCAGTGAAGCGGTGCGCGACATCATGGCACTGGCCGATGAAGTGAATGAATACATTGCCGAGTATCAACCCTGGTCAATGATCAAAGATGAATCAAAACAAACACTGACTCACCAGGTTTGCAGTACTTCGGTGAATGCCTTCCGTTTGTTAGCGATTTATCTTAAACCTATCCTGCCCATGATGGTTGAACAAGTTGAAGCCTTTTTAAATATTGATGCACTACAATGGTCTGATAGCCAGCAGTTACTGACTAACCACACTATCAATAAATACAAGCACCTTGCACAACGAATTGATGAGAAAAAGATTGAAGCCATGGTTGATGCTAACAAACAAAATTTAGCACCTTCTGAAGAAAAACCAGCCAAAGCTTCTAAGAAGTCTAAGAAAGCTAAAGGTAGTAAGGAAGACGCTAATCCACCCATTGCTGAGACTATCTCTTTCGATGAATTTGCAAAAATAGATCTACGCGTGGCAAAAATCGTAAAAGCCGAACATGTAGAAGGTGCCGATAAATTATTACAACTAACACTGGATATAGGTGACGGAACACGTAATGTCTTTGCCGGTATTAAATCGGCTTACACGCCTGAGCAGTTGCAAGGTAAAAACACTGTCATGGTGGCAAACCTTGCACCACGTAAAATGCGTTTTGGTTTATCTGAAGGCATGGTATTAGCGGCCGGCCCTGGCGGCGAGGATTTGTTTATTCTCGAACCGCACGAAGGCGCACAACCAGGCATGAAAATAAAATAACGACGGCAACTTTAAGCACGGAGTGATATGGAATATTTTCTAATACTCATCAGTACCGTACTCGTGAACAATTTTGTTCTGGTGCAGTTCCTTGGCCTGTGCCCGTTCATGAGTGTGTCGCGCAAAGTCGAAACTGCGATAGGCATGTCGATGGCCACCACTTTTGTGCTGACGTTGTCATCGGTGAGCAGTTTTCTGGTTAACAAATATATTTTGTTAAAGTTTGGCCTTGAGTATTTAGATATTATTGCCTTTATTTTAGTCATTGCAGCGGTGGTTCAATTCACTGAAATGTTTGTGCGCAAAGCCAGCCCCATGTTGTATCAAGTGTTAGGTATATTCTTACCGCTTATCACAACCAATTGTGCCGTATTAGGCGTGGCATTACTGAATATACAGAAAGACCACACATTCATTGAATCACTGCTTTATGGCTTTGGCGCATCAATCGGTTTCTCGCTAGTTTTAATTTTATTCGCCAGTATTCGTGAACGCATCGCTGTTGCCGATGTACCCAAACCTTTTCGCGGCGCTGCCATATCGCTGATCACTGCCGGACTGATGTCGATGGCCTTCATGGGCTTTAGCGGGCTGGTCAAAATCTAAATATGTGGATTGCCATTCTCATTTTGACGGCTGTCGCGCTGGTCTTCGGACTCGTGCTGGGCTTCGCAGCGATTCGCTTCAAGGTTAAATCTGATCCGGTGGTCGACAAAATCGATGCGCTGTTACCGCAAACACAATGCGGCCAATGTACCTTTCCGGGTTGCCGACCTTATGCAGAAGCCATTGCCAGTGGCGAAGTAGAGATTAATCAATGCCCGCCCGGCGGTGATGCCACCATCGTAGCGCTGGCCGATTTACTCGGTCGTGATCCTTTACCACTAAACCCTGAAAACGGTATCGTCAAAGAAGAAAAAACTGTTGTCATTATTGATGAACAAATTTGTATCGGTTGTACTTTGTGTATTCAAGCCTGTCCGGTCGATGCCATCTTAGGTGCCGCTAAACAAATGCACACGGTTATCGTTGATGAGTGCACCGGTTGCGATCTTTGCATTCCACCTTGTCCTGTTGATTGCATTTATATCGTGCCGGTCAAACAAGACGTTAATGACTGGCAATGGCCAAGCCCTGATGTTGAGTCGGTGCCAACATGAGCCAACCAAACAATGCTGTATTCTCATTCCCCGGTGGCTTACACCTTGATGAGCAAAAATCAACATCAAGCACGGTGCCTATTAGTGACTCACCGTTACCGAAGCAATTAATTTTACCGCTGTCCCAACACATCGGTGAAGCGGCTGTCCCCTGCGTTAGCGTCGGCGACAAAGTATTAAAAGGCCAGATTATTGCGCATGCTGAAGGCCGAATCAGTGTCGCTCTGCATGCGCCTACCTCAGGCACCATTGATAAAATTGAAAACCATGTCATTCCACATGCATCAGGTTTATCGGCGCCGTGTATTTTTATTAATTCTGATGGTGAAGATAAATGGCGAGAACGCTCACCATGTGCCGACTACACCACGATCGCGATTGAGGAATTGCAACAACGCATTCGCAATGCAGGCATTGTTGGCATGGGCGGCGCAGGTTTTCCAAGCGCCGTTAAACTCGCCCCCCACTCAGCACAAAAAGTTGACACCTTAATTTTAAATGGCGCTGAGTGTGAACCCTTTATTACCTGTGACGATATGCTAATGCGCGAACGCGCAGCAGAAATTATTGCCGGGCTAAAGATCATGCAATATGTGTTGCAAGCCAAGCAATGCATCATCGGTATTGAAGATAATAAAATTGAAGCATTCGCCGCATTGCAAACGGCTATTGATGCAGACAAGTGCGAAAACATCAGCCTAAAACGCGTATCAACAAAATATCCTGCCGGTGGTGAGCGTCAACTTATCTATAGCCTTCTGGGACAGGAAGTAGATAGCGACCAACGTCCTATCAACATCGGTGTTGTCTGCCACAACGTTGCCACAGCGGCAGCGGTGTATCGAGCGATTGTGCATGACGAACCCCTATTATCACGCATCGTTACGCTCGCCGGCTCTGGTATTCCACAACCACGTAACCTCGAAGTGTTAATCGGCACACCAATCGATAGCTTACTTAACAATGCCCACGCCTCACTGGATGAACTGGGCAATGTCGTCATGGGCGGCCCGATGATGGGATTTATCATTGAGCACCTACATGCCCCGGTGATTAAAACTACCAACTGCCTGCTCGCGACACTGACTCGCGATGTTAAACCTAAGCCAGCTGCACTGGCATGTATTCGTTGTGGTGACTGCGCCGACGTCTGCCCGGCCTATTTATTACCGCAACAACTTTACTGGTTCTCACGTGCTAATGAATTTGACCCGATTCAGGAATATCATTTATTTGATTGTATTGAATGTGGTTGTTGTGATTATGTTTGCCCGAGTCATATCCCTATCGTGCAATATATTCGCCATGCGAAAACAGCTATCTGGCAACAGGAAAGTGACACTAAAAAGTCCAACCATGCCCGAGAGCGGCATGAAAAACGCCTAGAACGTTTAGAGCGCGTTAAACGCGAAAAGAAAGAAAGTCATAATCGTAAAAAAGCAGCACTAAATAAAAATAAAGAAAATGATGTAGACCCTAAGAAAGCCGCTATCCTTGCTGCCATGGCTCGCGCAAATAAACGCAAAGAAGGTTTAGATAGTGCACCGAAAAACACTGAAAATTTAACCGCCGATCAACAGCAACAAATAGACGACGCGGATGCACGCCGACAGTCTGAGAAAAAGGCCGCCAACAATAAAGACAAGGACTCTGCATGATAGCCAGTTCGCCCCACCAGATATCAAACGCCAGTGTTGGTCAGATAATGCGACAGGTCAGTTATGCCTTGTTGCCTGCCACGCTCGCATACGTTTGGTTGTTTGGCATCGGTGTGCTGGTGCATATTCTGCTCGCAGTGGTCGCAGCCTGCGTTACCGAAGCCGTTGTAATGTGGCTGCGCAAACGTTCTGCCCTCAATAGTCTTGCCGATGGAAGCGCGATTCTTACTGCGCTATTATTAGCGCTGGCTATCCCTTCTATTGCCCCGTGGTGGATCACTGTACTCGGTAGTGTCTTCGCTATTTTATTTGGCAAACAGCTTTATGGTGGTCTTGGTTACAATCCGTTTAACCCCGCCATGCTCGGTTACGCGATGCTACTTATTTCTTTCCCACTGGAAATGACCCGTTGGCCAGCCGCCTTTTCATTGCTCACCGACGCACCGTCGCTAAGCGATAGCATTAATGCCATTTTCAACCATGGCGTCACCGTCGATGCTATCAGTGCAGCGACGCCACTGGATACATTAAAAACCCAACTTGGCCGCGGCATTGAAATTAGCGAGACAATCCGCAGCCAGGAATTTGGTAAAATATTTGGTTCTATGTCAGGTGTTGGCTGGGAATGGATTAACATTGGTTTTCTAATTGGTGGACTTTATCTGTTAATAACCAAACGCATTGCCTGGCAAATTCCTTTTGCCATGTTGATCAGTATTATCATTTTATCGAGTACTTTTTATTTAATCGATCCGCAACATTTTGTTTCACCGTGGATGCATTTGCTCGGCGGTGCCACCATGATGGGTGCCTTCTTCATTGCCACAGATCCGGTCAGTGCATGTACCTCTGCTCGCGGTCGCCTTTATTACGGTGCCGGGATTGGCATCATTATATTTGTGATTCGTACCTGGGGCGGCTACCCCGAAGGACTCGCTTTTGCTGTACTGCTGATGAATATGGCTGCACCGACTATTGATCACTACACACAACCTCGTGTGTTTGGAGGCCGTTAATGCTTCTCCAACACATGATTCGTACCGCCGCATTGCTTGGCCTGTTCGCTATCGTAGGTACCGGCCTGGTCGCACTGACGTTTGAGAAAACCAAAGCACCTATCGCAGACAGTCAGCGCAACGCACTGCTCAACAGTTTGCACCAACTAATCCCCGAAACGTTACATGACAATGATATTTATAACGACTTTATTATCGTTAACGATCCGCTGTTAGGGGCCAAACAAAGTCACCGTGTTTTTCGTGCCCGCAAAGATTCACAGCCGGTTGCTATCGTTCTGGAAGCGGTTGCACCCGATGGTTATAAAGGTAATATTTTTTTACTGATTGCGATTAATAATCAAGGCACTTTGCTTGGCGTCAGAGTCGTATCACATACTGAAACACCCGGACTTGGTGATCCAATTGAAATTGAACGCTCAGACTGGATAACCAAATTTAATGGTCGCTCTTTAAAACAACCTGACACTAGTGGCTGGCAAGTTAAAAAAGATGGCGGTGACTTTGACCAATTTACCGGCGCGACTATCACTCCAAGAGCAATCGTCAAAGCGGTTCATAAAAGTTTGCAGTATTTTCAAGCCAATCAAGAAATATTATTCAGTCGCCAAGTAAAGGAGAACACCGATGTCAAATGACTCCTACTTCAACATCACCAAACAAGGGTTGTGGGGAAATAATATTGGCTTTGTACAGTTACTTGGTTTGTGCCCGCTATTGGCCGTGTCATCAACCGTTATTAATGCTTTAGGTCTTGGGCTAGCCACCACGCTGGTTTTATTAGCCTCGAACGTGTCGGTGTCACTGATTCGTCACCTAGTCCGACCTGAAATTCGCATCGCTGCCTTTATGATGATCATCGCTTCATTCGTGACGGCCATCGAACTAGCGATGGAAGCATGGTTATTCGATTTACATGCGGTGCTGGGAATATTCATCCCATTAATTGTGACCAACTGCGCCATTCTTGGTCGGGCTGAAGCCTTTGCATCGCGCACCAGCATCGATCGCGCCGCCCTGGATGGCTTCATGATGGGCTTGGGCTTCACGCTGGTGTTAGTGTTATTGGGTGGTATGCGCGAAATCATTGGTCAGGGTACTTTACTGTCCAATGCCCACTTAATGTTCGGTGAGGCTGCTCGTGATTGGACCATCGTGCTACTGACTGATTACCGTGGCTTCCTACTCGCCATTTTACCACCTGGCGCATTCCTTGGTTTAGGACTATTGATTGCTGTAAAAAATATTATTGATGACCTTGCGCCGAAAACAGTAACTGTTACGCCCATCAATTTAGCCACCGAGTCCGGGGCCAAAACCGAATAACACAAACCAACATGAACAAATTAAAACGCCATGAAATTTTTTCGCGCCTGCGTGCGCAAAATCCACACCCTACCACTGAGCTGAATTACAGTAGTGACTTTGAATTATTAGTCGCGGTGATTCTTTCCGCGCAAGCCACCGATGTAGGGGTTAATAAAGCCACCGACATTTTATATCCAGTGGCTAACACGCCTAAAGCAATTCTTGATCTGGGTGAAACCGGTTTAAAAAAATATATTAAAACTATTGGCTTGTTTAACAGCAAAGCCAGCAACGTCATTAAAACCTGCCGGCAGCTTATTGAACTGCATAACGGCGAAGTACCGCGTGATCGTGAATCATTGGAAGCCTTACCTGGTGTTGGTCGCAAAACAGCCAACGTGGTGATGAATACTGCTTTTGGCGAGCCGACAATAGCCGTCGACACACACATTTTCCGCGTCAGTAACCGCACGGCAATCGCCCCTGGTAAAAACGTCGACGAAGTTGAAAAGCGGTTAATCAAATTTGTCGCTGACGAATTTAAGCTTGATGCTCACCACTGGCTTATCTTGCTCGGCCGTTATGTCTGCATTGCCCGCAAGCCTAAATGCTCGGAATGTATCATTAATGATTTATGCGAGTACCGCAAAAAAACCTCAGCCGAAGCTTAATGAGCAGTGTTTATTACTGGATAAACATCTCTTTAGCTTCTAAAATCACTTCAGCACCTAACCTGCACGGTATTTTAAATCATGTTTAGCCAAGATCGTTCACAAATGCGCAAAGCCTACATCGAAGCCTGGCGCAAATTTCAGCAAAAGCTGCCTATGGAGCCGCTTGAAGAAATCATCGCTAACGTGATTAGTCAACACCCCGAGTACCACGCCATAATTAACGAGGATGAAAAAAACCTCGAACGCGATTACTTACCTGAAACAGGCGACACTAACCCATTCCTGCATATGGGTATGCACATCGCTATCCATGAACAATTAGTCACTGACAGACCAAATGGTATCTCATCTGCTTTCCAGCAACTGGTGATGAACAGTGGCGACGCTCATGCCGCCGAACACATTGTGATGGAATGTTTAGGTGAAATGCTCTGGCGCGCGCAGCGTGAAAATAAAATGCCAGATGAGAAAGCCTACCTCGATTGCATACGTAATCAACTCAGCTAATACCCCCAACACAATTACCAATCGAATAACTTTAAAAAGTTTATATTAAGTCTGAACTTATATAGCAGGCCACTGTCCTACTCCTGTCGGGCTTTGAATGCGTGACCACCATCACGGTGATTTTGTATTTAAAACCGTTAGACTGCATATGCATATGCTTTTTTAATCTTATAACAATACTTTTGGGAGACATACATCATGTCAAAAAAACTAGCTCCAATCGCAGCTGCTCTTGGTACTGCATTCATCGTTTCTATCGCTTCTGCTCCAGTTTCTGCTGCAACAGCTAATCCTTTCGGCATGGCTGACCTGACAACTGGTTACTCAGTTGCTATGGGCGACAAACCTGCTGAAGGCAAATGTGGCGAAGGCAAATGTGGCGACAGCAAAAAGAAAGAAGGTAAATGTGGCGAAGGCAAGTGTGGCGACAGCAAGAAAAAAGAAGGTAAATGTGGCGAAGGCAAGTGTGGCGGTAGCAAATAAGCTAACACTTATACTTTCGTAACAAGATCGACAAACACCCTGTATTGCAATATGTCCCTATTTATCAAGGGCACGCGGCGACCAGGGTGTTTTTTTAAAGGTTATAGAAATGTGAAAGACTTCTCTTGTTTGAACGGTCTTTTGCAATGATAATGAGTCAGTCAAAATCTATGCGGTGAGTAATAAATGAACTACACCAAACAGTGACTGTCACATTTACCACGTGGTTACCCGAACACGGACAGGTGGTAGATGTTACTACCTAAAACCATAAAAATTAGATATATAAGGTAATACTAGCTCTAGGAGGCTAACCCATGAAAAACACAATTAAACCATTAGCAGCAGCAATCGGTACAGCATTCATCATGTCAGTAGCAGCAACACCAGCATCTGCAGACGCAAACCCATTTGGCATGACAGACCTAAGCAGCGGTTACCAACAAGTTGCTGAAGGCAAATGTGGCGAAGGCAAATGTGGCGGCAGCAAAAAGTCTGAAGGCAAATGTGGCGAAGGCAAATGTGGCGGCAGCAAAAAGTCTGAAGCCAAATGTGGTGAAGGCAAATGTGGCGGCAGCAAAAAGTCAGAAGCCAAATGTGGTGAAGGCAAATGTGGCGGCAGCAAAAAGAAAGAAGGTAAATGTGGTGAAGGCAAATGTGGTGGTTCTAAGTAATCCACTCGCTTTAGCTATAATAGGACGATGAACATGAAGTTTCCTGTTCATGGTGCTGGTCTCGGCTATCGGCGGTCCCTTATGGGACCGTTGGCCGAGCATCCACCATCACAAGTTAATTTTTACGAGGTTGCCCCGGAAAACTGGATTGGCCTCGGTGGCAAAATGGGTCGCGAGTTTCGTGAGTTTACCGAACAGCACGATTTTGTCTGTCATGGTCTGTCGCTATCACTCGGTAGCCCAGCCCCGCTTGATGAAACACTCATCAAGAACGTAAAGTCTTTCATGAAGACCCATGACATTAAGCTCTATAGTGAGCATTTAAGTTACTGTAGTGACGAAGGTCACTTGTACGATCTATTACCTATTCCCTTTACCGAAGATGCTATCGATCACGTGGTTGAACGTATTCAACGCACTCAAGATATTATTGGCGAACGCATGGCGATTGAAAATGCCTCTTACTATCTTGCCCCCGGTAAAGAAATGGAAGAAGTCGATTTCATTAATACGATTCTAGAAAAAGCCGATTGTCTGCTACACCTAGACGTCAACAACATCTACGTTAATAGCATTAATCATGGCTATAACCCTGAAAAATTCCTTAATTCAATGCCTGGTGAACGCATTGTCTATATCCACGTAGCCGGCCACTACAATGAAGCCGAAGATTTAATCGTGGATACCCACGGTGCCGACGTTATCGATCCCGTCTGGGCACTATTAGAAAAAACCTACGAACGCTTTGGCGTTATACCTACTCTGCTCGAGCGTGATTTTAATATCCCTCCTCTTCACGAATTAGTGAAGGAAGTCGATATCATTGCTGACTTGCAACAAAAATGGACGGACACCCGCAATGACCTCACCCTCGCTCAAGGTGGCTAACAAAAAATCCTTTAAGGATTGGCAGTACAGTGTCACTGCTCACATACGTGATCCTGAAAACGTAGCCATACCCGATGGTCTAGAAGAACGTCGTATGAAGATCTACAACGATCTGTTCTTCAACAATATCGATAGTTTTATCACTGATAGCTTCCCGGTACTTCGCACCCTATATAATGACGAAGACTGGCTAGCGATGACGCGCAGCTTCTTCATTAAGCACCAGTGCCATACCCCCCTGTTTCTCGAAATTGCCCAGGAATTTATCAGTTACCTGCAAAATGAACATGAAATGCGTGAATGCGATTTTCCATTCATGCTTGAGCTCGCGCATTATGAATGGGTTGAGCTGGCATTAAGTATTGATGAAAGTGAAATTGAACCTGGCACAGTTAATACAGATGGCGATTTACTCGATGGTCATCCTTTTATCTCACCACTAGCCTGGCCGCTCAGCTACCAGTTTGAAGTGCATAAAATTGGTGCCGACTATCTTCCTGAAGAAGGCGCTGCGCAAGGTACCCATTTAATTGTTTACCGGGATAACGAAGACGACGTTTGTTTCATGGAAATTAACCCCGTGACTGCGCGCTTATTAGCGCTGCTTAACGAAAATGAAGATTTCTCAGGCCGAGAAGCACTGCAACAAATTGCCACCGAGCTCCAGCACCCTTCTGCTGACGCAGTGATTGAAGGTGGACTATCTACATTAAAAGAATTACAAAAACGACAAATTATTCTTGGCACTAAACGATAACAATACACTTATAAAAACCTGGGGACGCATTATGGACATGCTGCTTAAACTACAAAAACTATTAGACTCAACCCGATCGCTTGATTTTCTTGGCCCACTCTTGCTACGCCTTTTCTTAGCGCCTGTGTTTTGGCTGGCAGGAAAAAGTAAATACGATGCCTTTGATGATACCGCTGCCTGGTTTGGTAACCCTGATTGGGGACTAGGTCTACCTTTCCCTGAACTGCTGACTTTTCTCGCCACGGCGACTGAATTAGTCGGTGCCATTATGTTGTTAATGGGCTTTGGTGTGCGTTGGGTATCTATCCCGCTTATGATCACGATGCTTGTTGCTATTTTCTCAGTTCACTGGGTTAACGGTTGGCAAGCGATTGCCGATGCCAAGTTCTGTTTGTTTAATTGCGCGGATGCACAAGCAGCCGGCGAGAAATTAGCCGCCGCTAAAGATGTGTTACGTGAGCACAGTAACTATGACTGGATCACCGAACAAGGTGGTATCACCATTTTAAATAACGGCATCGAATTCCCAGCCACTTATTTTATTATGTTACTGGTGCTGTTCTTCATCGGTTCTGGTAAATACTTGAGTGTTGACCACTATATTGCCAAAGCATTTAAGTAATACTAAATAGTTACTTTGTAACACCGACAAAAAAGGGGCTGATTATCAGCCCCTTTTTTTGTTACTTATTATCAAACAACTATGTCGTTATTTAATACCACGCTTACGTGCCGCAATACGTAACCGCAATGCGTTCAACTTAATAAAGCCTTCAGCATCTTGTTGGTTATAACTGCCTTCATCATCTTCAAAGGTGGCAATGTTTTCATCAAATAAGCTATCACTGGCTGATTCACGACCCACAACGATAACGTTACCTTTATAAAGTTTAAGGCGAACCGTACCGTTCACAGTCACTTGTGAAGCATCAATCATTTCTTGCATCATTAACCGTTCAGGGCTCCACCAAAAACCGTTATAAACGATACTGGCGTAACGCGGCATTAAATCATCTTTCAAGTGCGCCACTTCACGGTCAAGTGTGATCGACTCAATAGCACGATGAGCTTTCAACATAATGGTGCCTGCAGGTGTTTCATAGCAACCGCGAGACTTCATACCGACAAATCTATTTTCAACTAGATCATCACGGCCAATACCGTTTTCACCACCGATCTTATTCAGATATTTCATGACTGCAGCAGCAGTCATGGCTTTGCCATCGATACTAACGATATCGCCTTTCTCGTAACCTAATTCGATATACAGCGGTGTATCAGGTGCCTCTTCCGGAGACACACTCCAGCGCCACATTGAGTCTTCAGGCTCTGCCCAAGGATCTTCTAAAATGCCACCTTCGTAAGAAATGTGTAACAAGTTAGCATCCATTGAATAAGGTGATTTTTTACCCTGCTTCATTTCAACGGGAATGCCGTGCGTGTCTGCGTAGGTTAATAACTTCTCACGTGAGTTCAAGTCCCACTCACGCCAAGGCGCAATCACTTGTACGTCTGGTTTTAATGCATAAGCACCAAGTTCAAAACGTACTTGATCATTACCTTTGCCCGTCGCGCCATGTGAAATGGCATCGGCGCCGGTTTCGTTAGCAATTTCAATTAATCGTTTTGAAATTAATGGCCGAGCAATTGAAGTACCAAGAAGATACTCACCTTCATAAACCGCATTGGCTCGGAACATAGGGAAAACAAAATCACGTGCGTATTCTTCACACATGTCTTCGATATATATTTCTTTGACGCCCATGGCTTGCGCTTTAGCGCGAGCTGGCTCGACTTCTTCACCTTGACCAATATCAGCGGTAAATGTCACCACTTCACAGTCATAGGTTTCTGCCAACCATTTAAGGATCACTGAGGTGTCTAACCCGCCTGAATAAGCGAGTACGACTTTATTTACTTTTGCTTTGCTCATAAGTAGCGTCCTGAACGCATGCGCAAGCTGTACCGAACAGCTTGGCTAATTAGAAAGTGCGGGATTATACCTGATTTATGGGGAATTTTACCAAACTGAATAACATCAGTGTCTCATTATGACCGAGTCGCCGATGACTATTTGATAAATGAAACCTCAACACGCCTGTTTTGAGCGCGGCCTTTTTTGGTCCGATTCGACTTTGCTGGCCGATGTTCGCCAAAATAGTCAAAACTAATCTTTTGTGAAGGCACATTACAGGCCTCTAAATACTCTTTCACCATCACGGCTCTCAGACGGGAAAGCGCATAATTGTCACCACGGGTGCCGATATTGTCGCTGTAGCCTTCAATACGAACTTGCTTAATATCCTTGTCAGCATGCACAAAGGCAGCAATCGACTCCAGTCGACGTTTAGCCTTTTTATCTAGCTCTTTCTGACCAGCGGTAAATAAGATATGGCTTTGACTGGCTGATTCATAATCCAGCTTAATCAACGCATTCATGCAGGAACGGAAAGACTGTAGCTCTTCTTTGAAGCGAATCGAGGACAACACGACATCGACTTTTGAGGCACCACTGGCGGCGCTGTGATAATGAACGCTGGGTCGTTGACCTTGTTCAAGCAAAGCCAAAATTTTACGCACCTGTAAGCGACTAAAGCGGAAGGGATCATGACCACCGCGGTAGCGAACTTTACCCAGATGTTTGCCTGGTTTACCTGCCCATACTGGTGCCAAGGTTCTTAACTCTGCATAGCCATTGCTTGGACCACCTTGATCGGTGTTCAAACGCAAAAAAATCTCGCGCCCAGCATAACGAACAAATTCAGCATGACCATATAGATCAATGTCATGTCTTAAACGGCAGACTAGCGGGGATGACTGCGATGCCCATTGTGACGCAGTCATCGGGGCTTCGTAGCGCAAGCTACTGGCTGAGGCCACCATAGGCAGCATCGCTAATATAAGAATTAGAATAATGTATTGTCGCGCCATAACCACAGCCCTGCTCACTCATGAAAATACTGTCTGTAAAGGTTATAGCGGTATTTCGGGCGTAATCTTTAGGCTTGAAATGAGGAAAAAACTCAGTGTTTGATGACGTTAGAGGTAATCGATGAGTACGCCCGTTGTTTGACGAAGGCGCAGACTCAATAATTTAGCCATTGCCTGGTAGAGTTTTAGCGCAATTTCGGGTTTCTGCTCTGATAATCGCTGAAATTGACTTCGGGTAATCATGATAAATTTGCTCTCTTCCATGGCTTTCGCCCCGGCTGAATAAGGAAAGCCATCTAAAATGGACATTTCTCCGAAGCTTTTACCTGCGCGGACAACCGCGACCTGTTTGCCCTCTTTAAGAATCTCGATACGCCCTTCCACTAAAAGGCACATAAAATGGCTGCGTGATTGTTCCTTAAATATCACCACACTGGGTTTAACCGTATAAGCACTGCAATAGGTGGCTAATTTCTCAATTTCACCACGATCAAACTCCCGCAGAATCTGAACATGCTCAAGCATGCGGCACAGCTCAGGCAAGAAGCCACTGCCAGCACCTAGCTGTTCAAGCTCATCGGGAAGGGTTGAAGTCTCTACCATGGCCAGTCCTCGCTTTACCGAGGACCAGCATGGTCAGATCGGGTTTAGCGTTTTTTACTGCGACGTAAACGCGACAATAGGCGCCGCGCCATTTCACCAAACATTTCAGTCTGGGTTGGGTGTGGATGAATTGCATTGGCAACTTGCTCAAGCGTCATCTTCGCCGTCACCATCATCACCGCCTCACCAATCAGGGTATCGGCATGATCAGCTAAAAAGTGAACACCAATAACACGTTGGTTGGCTTTGTCGACGACGATTTTAATCATGCCGAGGGTTTCGTTAGTGATCATCGCCTTGGCATCAATGCTCATCGGCATTTTCACTTCAACGGCATTCAGCCCTTTCGCCTTAGCTTGTTCTACTGAAAGACCAACAAAAGCGGCTTGTGGGCGCGAGAAAATTACACCCGAATCAAGGTCTTGGTCATACTGCAAGTCTTCACCGAGCATAGTCATGGCTGCCACACGGCCCTGAGCACCGGCAGTGTGTGCCAGCATCAAACCACCCACGACATCACCGACTGCGTAGATATGCGATGCACTGGTGCGACTGCGAGTATCAGCGGTGATAACGCCTTTATCAGTAGCAACACCGGCTTTATCGAGGTGTAAGCCATCAAGCGCAGGACGCTTACCGGTGGCCATAATCACATGGTCAACGGTCAAAGTACGAGATTTGCCATCCGCATCTTTGTAAGCCAGTTTCACCGCGCCCGGCTCGCCCTTAATGGAGCTACACTGAGTTGAGGTCAGAATGTTTAAATTCGGATCATCATTCAAAATAGCGGTGAGATTTTTGGCAATTTCAGGTTCAACTTCAGCAAGGATACGGTCCATTGCTTCAATAAGCGTTACTTTAGTGCCAAAGTCTTGGAAGATCTGTGCCATTTCGACGCCGATCGCACCACCACCAATCACAGCCAGTTTCTTCGGTACGCCTTTCAAACCCCAAACAGTATCTGAAGTCAGCACGGCACCGCTTTCAAGTCCTTCAACAGCACCTGGAATTGGTGGCACAAATGGCGGAGCACCGGTAGCAATCACCGCACAACCAAAGCTGATGTGGCGGCCTTCGCTGCCATCGCCCTGCGGTGCGCGAGCATGTGGGTTGTCGTTATTGCCAGTGGTGTCGACGAATACGCGGTGATCAGACTCAAACCAGGCATAACCCTGAATGACGTCGATTTTAACGCCCTTGTCGGTCTTCAGCGCCATGCTACCGCGGGTTTCTAATACATTGCGACGAGTCGCTTCTAACATGTCCCAATCAAGCTTGGCCTTGTTAGTGCCCTTCACGCCTAAGTGTTCATCATGAGCACGGTCACGCATGCGATCAGCCGCAGCACGCCATGCTTTAGAAGGGATACAACCGCGCCATAAACACTCACCGCCCGGGAATGGGCCGTCGTTAATCATGGCGACCTTAATACCGTGGCCAACTAAATCGCGGGCACAGTCTTCGCCGCCGGGGCCACCGCCGATCACGACAACGTCGTAATCCCAGTCACCTTCCGGAATGGATGGACCAGTTGGACCCATCCAGGTTTCAGGTTGTTCAATCGCTTCTTTTAACGAGTTCAGGTACATCGCTACTTCAGCACCATTGGCCACACGGTGGTCAGCGGTAACTGTTAAAGGCATGCCTTCAGGACCGGCTGCTGCAATCGCTAAAATAGCCGCTGTGCCTGGAGTAGGAATGGCATCAAAATAACTAACGCCCATCATGCCCATGTTGGAGACCATGAAGGTTGGGTTAGCATATTCTTCTGGGGCTAAGCGACGCTTACGCGCGCGGCCCACTAAGTCGCCCCAGCTTTCATTCAGTTCTTCAAGACTGCGTGATTCACAGTGACGTAAAACCGGCACCACTAAACCGCCACCATCAGCAGACACGGCCATACCGATATCAACATTGTCGCGTTCAACAATTTTGTCTACTGGTTGGTAAGCCCAGTTAATGCTTGGGTGTTTCACCATCGCAATCGCACAGGCTTTAGCAATCGCTACTGTGACAGACACGCCTTTGGCTTTCGCCGCTTTAATCAACGCACCTGGTTTAGCATTCACCGCAACGCGGAATGTTGGCATGGTTAAAGAAGCAGACATGGAATGGCTAACGGCTTTTTCCATTGCACTCATGTCACGGCCATGGCCCGGCACTTGTACTTCGGGTAAAACGTGTGCAGGTAACTGTGCGCCAATTTCAGTTGGGCGCTCGATAGGTTGTGCATGACGCACGTCATCGGCGGTAATTTCACCGCTAGGGCCGGAACCTTTTAAGGTATTTAAATTCACATGCAACGATGCAGCAAGTTGGCGCGCATAAGGCGTTGCTTGTTTATTATCTGGGCGGGCAGCCGGTGTGGCGTTTTGATTCGCTGCAACTGGAACTGTTGATGCGCGTTGTGCAGCAGGCTTATGTGTCGCCGTCGCAGAAGCTGCTTCGGCGGTTGGTGCAGAACCGCTGTGTTCGCCTTCTACTACACCATCCACACTATCTACTAAATAAGCAATTGCGCCGCCAACTTCAACGTTACTATCAATAATAGCAACTGGACCAGACAAATAACCGTCACGGAAGACTTCAACATCCATCACGGCTTTATCAGTTTCTACCGTGGCAACAATATCGCCACGTTCAATTTTATCGCCAACATTCTTTTCCCAACTAACAACCAAACCTTCAGTCATGGTGTCAGAGAGTTGTGGCATTTTAATGGTGTAAGAGGCACCGTCTGGGGCAGCATGGCCGCCGTCACTTGATACAGCGGGTGTTGATTCAGTTGCAGGCGCCGCAGGCTCTTCACTGGCAGTTACTACGGGTGCAGCAGTACCTGTTTCAATTTCTGCTTCAGTGGCAACGATATAAGCTAAAGCCCCACCAACAGGAACCGTTGTATCAACATCAACAATTGGCCCAGACAAAAATCCATCCCGAAATATTTCCACATCCATGATAGCTTTATCGGTTTCAACCGTGGCAACAATATCACCACGTGAGATTTTATCACCGACGTTTTTTTCCCAACTTACCAACACACCCTCGGTCATCGTGTCCGAGAGCTGTGGCATTTTGATCATGTATGCTTCAGCCATAATAAGGTCGCTTTATAGTTCAAGGACGATGCACTGTTTACAATGCATCGCCCGAGTTAGTTCGAATGTCAAAAACTTGTAGAGTTATTTTAAGATAGGCCAAACATTTTCTTCACTGCATCAACAATATCTTGCGCAGTCGGAATAGCCATCTTCTCTAATGTATGGTTATACGGAATAGGTATGTTGGCAGCCGATACACGTACTGGCGGTGCATCAAGTTCAAAGAAGCATTCTTCATTGATAATGGCCATCACTTCAGAACCAACACCTACGGCAGGTTCAGCTTCTTCAGCAATCAATGCTCGGTGCGTTTTAGACACAGACGCTTTAATACCTTCGCGGTCAACCGGGCTCAAACAATAAAGGTCGACCACTTCTGCGTTAATACCGTGTTGGCTAGCTAAAACTTCAGCAGCGGCTAAACACCAGTGCACAGAAATATTGTAACCGAACAAAGTAATGTCAGTGCCTTCGCGGGCAACTTCGCTGCCTTCAAGTGGCATGAAGTATTCTTCGTCGGGGACTTCGCCTTTCATGTTGTACATTAATTCGTGTTCATTGATAAACACGGGGTCATTACAACGTACGGCAGATTTTAATAAGCCGTATGCCTGACGTGGGTTAGATGGTGTCACGACGCGCAAACCAGCAATACCCATAAACACTTTTTCCATACGCGCGGAATGCTGAGCACCTAACTGATGCGCAGTACCACCCGGTGAACGTACCACAACAGGCGCTTCTAATTGGCCACCCGACATGTAACGCACTTTTGCCGCGGTGTTAAACAATTGGTCCATCGCCAGCCAGGCAAAGTTAACTGACATGATTTCAATAATCGGACGCACACCTAAAAACGATGCACCAATACCTAAACCGGTGTAACCGTTTTCAGAAATCGGTGTGTCAATCACACGCTCTGCGCCGTATTTATCAAACAAGCCATTAGTCGCTTTATACGTACCACCGGCAACACCGATGTCTTCACCCATACAAATCACTAATGGGTCACGAGTCATTTCTTCATCATGGGCGCGCACTAAGGCTTCCCAGTACATAATTTCAGCCATTATTTTGGCCCCCCATTAACCCAAGGGTCATTTTCGGCTAATACATACTTATCGAAATATTCTTTTGATGGTTCAGGTGATTCTTCGGCGTACTTAATCACTTCATCTTCAATTTCGGTCAGAATTTCGGTGTCCATATTTTTGTAATCGTCCAGCGTGATATCACCGGCTTCAATCAAGCGATCGCGCAAAATGATAATGGGATCACGGTTACTCCAGATACGTTCTTCGTCTTTAGTACGGTAAGCATTCGAGTCAGACATGGAATGACCACGATAACGGTAAGTCATCAACTCTAAGAAGTAAGGGCCTTTACCACTGCGCACATGCTCAACTGCTTTTTTCGCCGCTGCATAAACGACTTCAATATCCTGTCCGTCTACTTGCACGGAAGGAATATCATAACCGCTAACGCGTTTGTATTGGTCAATCACCGCCGTTGAACGGTCGATGCGGGTACCAATACCATAGAGATTATTTTCACAGACGTAGAGCACGGGTAAGTCCCAGACTTTCGCCATGTTCAAACTTTCGTGGAAAGTGCCTTGGTTATTCGCCGCATCACCGAGGAAGCAGATGCTAATTTCATCGCCGCCTTTCATTTTGATGCCTTTAGCGATACCGGCTGCTAATGGGAATGGACCACCAACTAGTGCGTAACCACCCATGAAGCGATTTTCAACGCCGAACACATGCATCGAACCACCGAGACCTTTACAGACACCGGTCTCTTTTGCATACAATTCAGCCATCACCTTTTTCGGTGACACACCACACTTAATAGCATGCACGTGGTCGCGGTAACTGGTGATCACATAGTCGTGACCCGGTTTCGCCGCTTCTAGCACACCGTAGGCACAGGCTTCTTCGCCCGAGTACAGGTGTAGGAAACCACCAATTTTGCGCTCAACATACGCTTCGTAACAACGCTCTTCGAAGCGACGCGCAAACAACATTTCTCTTAAAATTCGTTTTTTATCGGCCTTATTCATACAGGATTCTTTACTGTTAGCAAACTGGCGCGCTATGATCGGTGTTTTACGCCATAAGGTCAAGGAAGGCGCACCCCTCGTGCCCCGGTATTTATATGAAAATCAAGATAAAACAACAGCTAAGCAGCCCATCAAAAACTGACATTGATGCATCAAAACAACTCATTTTGTTGCTTCCAGAGGCTATATCGAAGGGAAAATGGCCCACAGTGGCCTATAAGAAGGAATTGGCCAACCGGGTAAGCAGCAGCTCCAAATCGACCAAAAGCTGGTCATTAGACCTGCCAAATAGCAATGCCACCCAGGTCAACTTCGCCACCGTGACTGCGGAAATAAGCCAATTCGATCTACTGACACTCGCGCGCAAGCTGGTTAGTGCTCAACTAAAAGGCAACCCCAATCAGCTATCTGTCGCCATGCCAGGCTTGCCGGCCAAGCTGGTCACTCGCATTGCCGACGCTTTACTGAATGCTATTTTCGCTGCCAGTGCCGAAATGCCGAGCTTTAAATCCAAGAAAAGCCCAGCCAGTAAATTAAAAACCGTACTGCTCTACAACCAAAAGACTAAATTCGACAGCAAGGCCGTTGAAGCGCGTGCCGCCGGCAATACACTGGCGCGCCAACTCACCGCCCTGCCGCCTAATGAACTGACACCCGGTATCTATCATAAAAAAGTTGCCAAGCTCGCTAAGCAACATGGCTGGAAGATGCAGTTCCACAATATGGCCAGTTTACGTAAACAAAAGGCCGGCGCCTTTGTTGCCGTGGCACAAGCCAGCGTTGAAAATGACGCGGGTATTTTACATCTACGCTACACACCAAAGAAGGCCACTAAAAAAGCCGCTTGTGCGTTAGTCGGTAAAGGTATTTGCTTTGATACTGGTGGCACAAACTTAAAACCCGCCAACTACATGTTGGGCATGCACGAAGACATGCAAGGCAGTGCAGTGGCACTCGGCACATTCTTAGCGTTATCAGAATTAAAAGTCGACTTTCCTGTCGACTGTTGGCTGGCGCTGGCACAAAACCACATTGGTCCGAAAGCCTACAAACAAAACGATGTGGTCACCGCCTCAAATGGTACCAGCATTGAAGTCATGCACACCGACGCCGAAGGCCGCATGGTTCTCGCTGATACCTTAGTCTTTGCGGCTAAGAAAAAACCGGCATTGATTATTGATTACGCCACCTTAACCGGTTGTTGTGTGGTAGCGCTTGGCACTAACTACAGCGGTGCCTTTACCAACCGTGACGGTTTACATGCCGATATTATTCAAGCCGGTAAAGACAGCGGCGAACGTGTCTGGCCGTTCCCGATTGATGCTGACTATGATGAAGACCTGGAAAGTAAAATTGCAGATACCAAACAATGTACCGTGTCAGGTGGACCTGATCACATTCAAGCTAGTCGTTTCTTACAACTTTTCGTTGATGACACACCATGGTGCCATGTTGACTTATCTGCCGGTAATCACAAAGGTGGCTTAGCGCACATCAGTACCGACTACACAGGCTTTGGTGTTGGCTTCACGCTGGATTTATTACTTGATAAAAAAGTGCTAGACAAGCCTAAAATATTATCGAAGAACTAATGTTTTAGGCAACCCTATACAGCGAACTATAGAAAGTATTTACTACTCTCTAATAGAATCTGCATAACATGCTGTATGGCTGCTCATCACTAGCCATTTATTAAGAACTGGTAACAGGATGCTAATACCCTTTGGTTATATTCTTCTGTGTACCCCAAACTCACTGCACTAGAAATAAGTCAGGGTTAGTATCATATTCTTTTTTATACTGAATTTGCTGTTCATTCTCATATTCAGCTAAATATCGATTCACTTCTTTCCTATAAGCCTCAAAAGCACTTTCATACACAGAATCTGCCCGCTTCAAGGCATGCTTCCATAATTCAACAGCCTCAGCCTTATTTTTATTTATTCCTGTTACACCTTTATATCGCATCAACGCAATTTTATGCATCGACAATAAGTCTCCTTTACTCGCGGCTTTGTGATACCATGTGTACGCTTCTCTATTTCTCATCTCGATACTTGATTCATTGTTTGCAAGTGATAACTCTGCCAATTTTCTCTGCGCCTTAATGTGCCCTTGATTGGCTGCCTTAAGATACCACTTCATCGACTCACTAAAAGCATTGGACTTAATCGCATTCTTAGTTCGCCGATATTCTTTTCGTAATTCGTCGCTTTGAGTATTTTTCACATCTTTATGATAATTGTTCTCTGTGTAATGAAGATACTTCATCTCTCCCTTATTATGTACTAACTTCGCAAGATTATATTGGGCATTAGCATTACCTGCTTCAGCCAGAGGCAGAATCTTTTTTTCTTTGAGTTCGATTCTTTTCAAGTTATCAAGCGCTTCTTCTGAGGTGCTTTTAGGTTTAGCAACTGCAGCTTTACTACTAAATAATTTAACAGGACTCAAGTTAACCTTAAACCCCTTTCCAGATGAAGAAACACAACCAGACAAACAAACACAAATGATAATCACAATTATATTCAGCACACTGACTTTCATATTCCATATCCTGCTTTTAAGAAAAAATCATATACTATAAGACCTATATACTATAGTTATATACTACTTTGCCATGGTAAATTAAAGCGGCAAACATATATAAGCAGACGTTTAAATATAAACCTTTTCCCAAACTGTTCGTTATTGCCTCAAAGGGCAATTTAACTAAAAATACTAGAGCCCCTGTCATCAAATCTAACAGAGGTAATCGTTAAACATGGCCAGCTATATTCGCTCTAAGTAGATTTTGAACTATATTAAGAAGTAAAGTGTCACAGGGCGTATCAAAACGCATACGCACTAGCGTATAGAACATTTAGTATTTTACTCTTGGAGATATGATGAAAAAAATAACCGCCAAAACCATTCAGGCCTTCGCAGCCTTTATACTATTAACCACCTCGTTCAACACTTATTCTGATGAAAAATGGCAGTATGCATTAATTGTTTCTTATGAAGTCAACAATACAGATGTAGTAAAAAAATTTATTGACAAAGTAAATATTGCTGCCGAAAAAGGGTGGGAGGTTCATTCGTACACACACTCAAACACTACAGCACGAAGCTATGATACCTATACTGCGCTTATGCGGCGTAGAAAATAAACAAACATTTGTCCATTATTTAGAAATAATGTCCTTAGAGAAGAAATAATTACCTAAAAACAAGTCTACCACCATCAAAAGGCGAATAACTACCGTAGGAAATAGTGATTTCTTATCCCGTACAGATCTTCCTTACAATTCTTTATTGACGCCCCCCCTGATATCACGTTGATTTATCTGCCGGTAATCATAAAGGTGGTTTAGCCCACATTGGTACCGACTACACAGGCTTTGGTGTTGGCTTCACGCTGGATTTATTGCTGGATAAGAAAGTACTCGAGAAACCCAAGCTGTTATCAAAATAACAAGCTTTATGATAATGACAACAATTTGCTGCGTCATTTAAACACGATGACGCAGCAAATTATTCTTCAGCTACAAAAACTGTTTTCATCCATTCATGTGCCGAAGGTATAGAAGTAAATTTTTCTACCAAGTTACCAAACAATTCTTTTTCTAAATTATTGGGCAAAAAGTCACGCCCATTAGCCCTAACAATAGCGATAGCCTTTAATCTTTTGATACTGGCAAAAAACTGATAGACCTCAATTGGAGTAACCGAGTAATCTGAATTCCGATTTAATATTAATCCATAATCACCTGGCAACTCTTGCTCAATGAGATCTATCGCAACCTTCACTTTATTAGCATCAATATTAATGCCGTCGTTTGCTTCAGCCATCACTGTATGGTTATCCATGAAGGTAAACTTAGCGAAATCTGTTTTTAGTACTTTCTCACTCATCTTATTTAACAGTCTGTTCCTTTTATTTTTCTAACGGTCTCAAATCATATACGGCGATACTTTTATCGAGATCACCTAAATAGGCATTACCTACCGAAATTTTCTCCCAACGCTCCGCCATAAAGAAAAAATACCGATAAGTTACCGACAGAGGTTTACCGTTTATCAAACCCTGTACCACGTCAGAGATACCGTTGAACCGGACACCCTCAACCAATGTCCAGAACACCCGTAACAGGTACTCCTTCTTATCTTCCCATGAATGATTCATGTCGATGATATAGTCTATTGACGACACTATATCTTTGAACGTCACTGTCTCATTACAAACCTTCTCTTCTATTCCGCCTTTACCAATTTCATAATAAGCGTCGCCATAGGGAATCACTTCATCTACCTTAAAACCAGCTTCACGCAAGTTTTTATCAACACCCTTAAAGGCATAACACTTATCATTAATAATGAAGCCAAAAACATAATAATCCTGAAGATTAACAATCAGCGTCATCTTGCTTTCACGATAATACTTAATCGTTACTTTGGCGAACTCAGTGATAGAAAGATAAACGACCGGGTAATTGCTTTCAGCATAACTAAAGATCTTACTTGTATCGGCTCTAAACTCTTCATAACAACTTGTTAAATTTGAATCTAGATTTAACTCGTACTCCTTACACATAATGCCTCCTGTAGTCGCAACGTAGATAAGTGTCACACGCGTACCTTGTTAAACATTTATATAAAACAAAACCCAATCTCGTCAGTTTCTTCTTCAAACTCAGCTGAATACTCAATATTTGTAGGCACCTAATACTACTCACCGATACCTAATAGCTATATGCGCACTAAAACACTATCCATGCTAAGCCGTGACTTAGGAAGCTTTTCATTATAGTCACCTACAGGATGATGATAACCAATAGCCAAAGCCACATCACACTGATAGCCTTCAAGCTCCTCTTTAAATTCTTCGTTGACTAAATCGATGTCTATTCCCTCCAGAGGAGTAGAATCTATTCTGAGGCGAGCCAGCACATGCAAGGTGTTGCCAAAGGCAAGATAGGTCTGTGCTTTCGTCCAGCAGCTAGTGTTCCCAGTTTCATCGGTATTAAATTCTGCAAAAGCAAATACACCAAAGGCACTTTCGCGGTCCTCTATTTTAGTTCGCTTATCCTCAATCCCCTTATCTACTATCTGTGCATAATTGTCGCGCGTGTAGCGTGGGTTATAAGCAAAAAGAATAATATGTGAGCTATCAAATACATGTGGTTGGTTATATTCATGTTTATGAGCAAATGTTTTATTCATGCGCTGCTTTGATTTACTACTCTCAATAACGACAAACTTCCACGGTTGTGAGTTAATGGATGACGCAGACAGGCGCATCGCCTCAAATAATACATCAAGATCTTCTTCAGACACTTTTTTTGTCGTATCGTATTTTTTAGTGGAATGCCGCCAAAGAAGATCTTCAATAATTGGATGAGCCATGGTTTACCTTTAAAGTTGATTTAATATTGATCGCTTATTGAAAGTAACGTCCCAACAAGCGTATTGCTAGATGCGTTTATCACTGCGACAAACCAAGTAACTTTAACTTATCTATAACCTTTCTATCTTTCATTAAAACCATTATAGCTATTCAAGTTTTTATAAGCCTTTCGCTTTGGTTAAGATATGAATACTGTTTTGGATAAGTTTCTAACAATCACTCAGTAACGTACTCACCCGTTGGTAATTTACTTCCGCTCCAGCAATATCAAAACTATCTCGGGCTTGATGTAAGTGCTTAACAGCTTCTTCGTCATCGCCGTGGCGGCCAATTTCAAAATGCATCATGGCTTGTTCGTAGCGCATATCCAGTTCAATGGCTTTGCGTAAGCCTTTACGCCAAAGTTTTCTGGCTTTGCTTTTGCTGCCGCATAACCACGCGGCACGGCCTTGGCAACGTAACGCCGAGGGTAAGCCAATGAGGTTTGTTCTCGCGTAGGCATTCAAACCTTTACACAACACTTTTACCGGGCCTTTCATGACCACTTTTAGTGCTTGGTCATTTTCCCAGAGTGAGAGCAATACATCTGAGGCACCGGTTAAGCCTTCAAGGACATATTGGGCGACTGTGTCTGAACCGCGAACTATCTCGACAGTTGTGTCGGCATAAGCACGTGCAGATTGTTCGTCACCGCGTTGCCAGCTTGCTTGTGCGAGCAAGCCACTAATGAGGACTTTATCACCAGTATTTAGTTCATCTGTTGGTAAAGCTTTGAGTTTTTGTTCTATCGCAGATACGTCGCCAGTGGGGAGTTGGCTATAAAGCAAACCGCTCAAGCCCCAACACTGAATTTGTACAATGCCGCGACGTAAACCTGATTGATAGAGTTCTTCAAATAAGCCCACACTCTTGACGTGCCTGCCCTGCCGGTAAATCGCCGGCGCCAAGGTAAACATGAGTTCGTCCCAACGGCGACGATCACCAATCCGTTCAGCAATTTCGATACCGGGTTTTATTGATTCATCGATGTCTTTCCAGTGGCCTGTCGTGGTGCGGTAAATAGCAGTGACCATATAGACATAGGCCTGACAAGCAAGGTTGCCGGTTTGTTTGGCCATGTTGCGGGCTAAACTAAAATATAACTCAGCCAATTTATAATTGGGGATCATGCTGGCGACGACACAAACATTAGAATAACAACGCGCACACTCAGGCGAAGTGCCCGCTTGTTCAGAGAGATTTAATGACCGCAAGGCGGCATAAAGCACAACCGGTTTGTCATCCCCCATGTAGGCAATTTGCGCCAAGCGTTCATAGGCGCGTGCAGCCGCTAATAAAAGTTGTGCGTCGCCCATACGACTACCAATGTATTTTTTAGGTCTCAGTCGCTGTCGTGATTGTTGAATGATTTCTTTTAGTAGCGCAGCCGCTAATGCGGCTTTACCCAATTCAGCAGGCTGCCCCATTAACGACAAGGCTATCTGTAAATTCTCTCGGCTCTGGGTAAAGTTAGCTAGCGAATAGGATACTTCACCAATTTGTAAGTGCCATTTACCGCGTTCATCATTTGTCGTTGGACCGCCCAGTTTACGATCTAGTTCAAGCGCTTGCTCAAAGAAGCCCAATGCTTCAACGTTAGCAAAGGTATAAACTGCCTGGTCACCTGCGCGCACACAATATTCTAAAGTTTTTTCATCATCACCCATTTTACTGTAGTGATACACCAGTAATGAAAAGTATGGTGCCAAGTTTTCCGGGTGGTTGTATTCATACCAATTCGCCACTGCGTTATGCAGTTCGTCGCGCTGCGAATACAACAACATATTGTAAACAACTTCTTCTGTTAGGTATTGGCGAAAAGCGTAAACAGGATCAGACTCAGAGGACGTTAGCACAACAAGTTCAAGTCGCACTAAATCTTCCATGTACTGACCGAGTTTGTCTGTTTCTTCTTCTAAGGGAAAGACTTCTTCTAATAAAGTGAATTTAAACAAGTGGCCAATAACGCTAGCGATTTTTAATACCAGTTGTTGAGCTGCTGTTAACCTATCAATACGTTCAGTAATAAGTCCTTCAAGCGTGTCAGGCAAATTAAAATCATCAAGGTTTTTTATGCCTTGGGTTAATTCACAACGACCTTCTTTGATCACAATTGTTTCAGTTTCAAGTAAGCGTCTTGCTAACTGCTCAACATAAAACGGATTGCCTTCCGATTTAGCAATAATTAATTCTTCAACGACGTCTGGTAACGTATCCGCGCCAAAGAGCTCACAAACTAACGCCAAACATTCGTCGTCAGGCATGGGTTGTAGATCAATACGCAAGGTATCAGGTGATGAGATAAAATATCGATAGGTTTTAGGTAATGGCTCTTCAATTGGACGTGTCGCAATGACTAACATTAAGGGTTGTACATCACGCACCACCAAACGCAGTAATGCCCACGAAGCAGAATCAACCCACTGGCCATTCTCAACAGTCAGTAATAAAGGTTGTTGCTTAGCCGACTCTTGTAACAACTGCACCACGAAATCATTAATATTATCTGCGCGCGCTTCACCGCTTATCTGCGAGGTAATGTCATTGTCTGGTAAGTCCAATGACAACATGTCGCTCAATAAAGGCAATAACATCTGCAACTCGGGTGAGTCTTTCAAATAATCTAATGCAATTGCGCGGCGAGTACGTGAAACTGATGCCCCTTCAAAATTAAATAATTGCGCGAGTATCTCAGACCATAAAAAATAAGGTGAGGTAGATTCAATTGCGCTGGCAAAACCACGTAAGTTACTGATGGATTGTTTCTTAGCAATATGACGGAATTCGATTGATAGTGATGTTTTGCCAATACCGGCCTCACCGTTAATAATCGCTACTGATGATTTATTATTTTGTAATTCAACCAGCGCAGTGGAAAGTTTCATGCATTCTTTTGCACGGCCAATAAAATGTTCGTCATCATCTTCATGGCTAATATTTTCAACCGCGATTCGGCCTTTAGGTTTAAAGGTTGCTACTGGGGCCGCTTTGCCTTTTAAATTCAATGCACCAACAGGCGTGAACTCAATTTGCTCTTCTGCTGAAAGGAATGTGTTGGTGTCACAAAGTATGCCGTCACCCGCTGCTTGCATCAGCCTTGCCGCCATATTAACGGTGTCCCCCATCAAGGTGTATTCACGACGGCGGTCATTACCAATGGTGCCGCAAAAAACACGGCCACTACTAATGCCAATTGAGCACTTCCAGCCCAATTCGTTTAAGCGTTTCTTAATATCAATGGCGGCCAATGTCGCGCGAGTAGGATCATTATTGTGTGACAGCGGTGGTAAACCTAATGCCGCCAGCATACTGACGCCTTTATCATCAACACTGAGTTTGTTAACACTGCCTTCGTAACGATACAAAGCCAGTTGCATGGCTTTCATGGCAGCCTGCGCTGATTCGGTGGTGGTTTCAATAACCAGATCAGGCAAGTTAATAAACAACACCGTTACACGGCGCAAATCACCTAACCAGATACCTTGATTGGTTAACCGACGACTATGCACTGCGGCAGGAATATAGGTTTTAAGTTGCGCGCCAACTTCATCACTAAATTCCAGTGCAGCCGGTTTTGCCAGCATGACTTTTTCGTGCGCGTCAGATATTAAAATGGTTTTATCTGACAGTACCTGACCAATAAATTTTTCACCGACACTTTCCCAGCTGGCCATATCACAAACCACGGTATCTGGTTCGCATTCTGCACCCACCGTGCCGGCAGAGTATAGAGCTGGGCCGGTGACGGTAAACTCATGGCGGCCCATTTCTCCGCCAATGTGATAGCGGCGCAACGCACCCGTCGACACAGCGACTTTTAGTGATAACTTTGTCCCGTCAGTGGCGCTGTATGCACGTAATGTACGCTGCACAGCCAAACCACACTGCAAGGCCATGTTAGTGCAATCTTCTAGTTCAGCACCGTCAATTGCAGGCCAGACAGCAAGCAAAGCATCACCGGCAAATTTAATAATATCACCACCATGACTGTAAATAGATTCAATCATGCGGCCAAAATAGGAATTGAGTATACGGGTGAGTTGTTCAACGCCGTCTGGGCCTTGCTCGGCGAGTTGCTCGGTTAAGCTGGTGAAACCGGAGATGTCTGCGAAGAGTAGTGCTGTTTCAAACGGTGCGGAGTGACTCGAGTCGGCCCCTTCAGAAAGTAAGTCTTTAATAACCAGCTGCGGCACATACGCGGTGTATTGCTTTAGCAGATCCGTTTGCGACATCGTTCCTCTACCCTCATAAATCAATCAGGCTGTTTTCGCCTTTGTTGAAGTCTTAAATCTAGCACAAGCACAGCCATTACGCTGCCTTTTAGCGGCTGTGATGATAAATACCCTAATATTTTTCACCACATCAGCGAAGCTGTGATAAAGTGACGCGCATTATGGCTAAGAAATCACGAAATCAACGAAAAAAAACCGCGGTGATCAAACCTGCCGGCCCAACACAGGCTGAACTCGCCGATCGTCACACGCTTTACGAAAACTCAGTACAAGATTCTGAGACTGAAATAGACTTTGTCGACGAAACATTTGAAGCCATTCGTGGCCGAAAAATGAGTTTGCTGCGCGAAGATTTCAGTGGCACTTCATCGGTTTGTTGTGAATGGGTGAAACGTCGTCCCGATAATCTCGCGATTGGCGTCGATCTTGACGAAGAAGTTTTGCAATGGGGTCGCGACCACAATCTATCCAAGCTAACTGATGAACAGCGTAGCCGTATCACCTTATTACAAGAAGATGTGCTAACCGTTGAGACCGATGCACCTGATTGTGTGTTGGCAATGAATTTCAGTTATTGGTATTTCAAAGAACGTTCATTGCAGATAAGCTATTTTAAACGTATTTTTGATTCATTGAATGACGAGGGCGTATTTTTCCTCGATGCTTTTGGCGGTTATGAAGCTTTTCAGGAAATGGAAGAAAGCACTGAATACGATGACTTCGTTTACACTTGGGATCAGTCAGAATATAACCCGATTACCGGTGACTACGTTTGCCATATTCATTTTGAATTCCCCGATGGCTCTAAAATGAAGAATGCTTTCACTTATGAATGGCGCCTGTGGACCATGCCTGAAATTCGTGAAATGTTATTAGAAGCCGGCTTCAAAAAAGTCACCACCTACTGGGAAGGTGAAGATGAAGACGGTGATGGCGACGGTAATTACGAGCCGACAGACCAAGGTGAAGCGGATGCCGGTTGGGTGTGTTACATCTCAGCTGAAAAGTAAGCCCTAGTTAGTATTATTGGCAACTGCCTACTGAACCGTCTGCGCATTGACGGCCATCAATCCAGATCGTTTTGTGCAAACTAACACCGGTAAAATCGACACCCGTGATTGTCGCCGAAGTAAGGTTAGCGAAGGATAAATCAGCTTGTTGTAGCTGGGCATTTGATAAATCCGTGCCTCGAAGGTTAGCCCCCAACAAACTCGCGCCGGTTAAGTTACTACCAGTCATCACCGCTAGACTTAAGTTGGCATAAGCTAGATCAACATTCGGCATTTGGGTATTTTGCAGCTGTGCTGAAGTAAAGTTGATGTTACGCATTATTGAGCCGGTTAAATCGGCTTGTTGTAATTGTTGCCCCTGCTTTGAACAATTTGACCAGTTAACGTTTAGCCCTGCGGCCGTATTACAGTCAATTGCCACTTCTTCGGTTTGATGGGTGTAGCCATAATATCCCCCGTAACCAATCGCGACCACGGCCGCAAAAAGAAATAACCAGCCTGTGAATGTGCTTTTATACTCATCACCTAACTCGCGGGTGCGCAAACTACCGCGATGTTTGAGCACATCATCCAGCTCATCAGAGCGTCTATCACCGCCGCGACCACCGCTACCATTATCGTCCGAGCCACGCCGATCGCGCTGCAAGCGTTCATCAGCCCAACGACGAGCCGCCATTAAGCGCTCATGGGCAAAATTATCATCGGGGTCACTATTGAGTAAATCTGGTATTAAATCAGGGACTTGAGAAACTTTGAGCCACTCACGTTTATCCGTACTGACCTCATCTTCTTTACGCAACCGGCCAATCAACACGTAGCGCCTCAGCAGACCGGTTGGAAATGGCCCCGAGGTCTTGCCATTTACGCGTGAATACCACTTGCCAGACTTATTTGTTGTCATTTGTCACCCTTCACGGCAAATCTTTATTCTTTATATATACTTGTCATAATAGCGATTGAAAAGTCTTTGGTATAGCCTTAATCACAGATATGGAAATTCCACCACCGAGCAACACCAACCCAGCGGCGACACTCAGTCCCAGTCGCCCTAGCGAGCTGCTTAACCAACTCCAAGTTGGACAAGTTCTAGTCGCACGTGTTGAGCGTTTACTGGCCGGCGGCGATGCAGAATTGCGCATTGGTCAAAATTTACTGCGCGTGAACAGCCCAATTAACCTGGCTACCGGCCAGCCGCTGAGCCTTAAAGTAGAGGCTTCTGTTGAAGGCCCGTTACTACGGATTGCCCAGCAAGCCAGTCAGGTTGAAGCGCTTGCCCGCGCCTACCGCGCAGCCATCCCAAAACAATCACCACTGGCCAATGTGGTTAGCCAACTACAGAAAATTATTGCCACACCAGCAGCCACTATCAGACCCAGCACAAATGCCGCAGCTTCTGTGGCGACTTCAACGCCCAATATCCCCTCACCGACGTTGCCCAAAACAATCCAAACAGCGATCCGTGAGTTAGTCCGTTCATTGCCTGAAGTCAGCACACTGAGTAAACCCGAGGGACTAAAAACGGCGATCAAAGATGCCGGCCCGCTTCTGGAAACCCGCTTGTTTAATAGTGCAAAAACTGCTCAACCAATTAATACTCAGGCTGATGTAAAAGCCAATTTTCTACGTGCTGCACGCAGCCTACTGCAATTTCAGGCATCTCAAACCAGCGTCAGCAGCCCCACTCCAACCGGCGTGGGGGCCGCCAATACAGCTCAAACTTCAGTGGCCGGCAGAAATGGTATTGAGATCTATAATGCATTGCTACAAGCCGCAACGGCCAAGCCCAATACAGAATCGGCTAAAGCCGAAAGCCAGCGTCCTTTGCTGCCAACCCTTCCGTTGCCGCTACCTTTGCCAGTGCAAAGCCAACCCGCTCCGTTACAAACAGAAAAGATTTTGGCGAGTTTACCGGCATTCTTGTCTAAGTTTTTACCCGGCAATCTCGGTTCAACAGAACAGGCCAGTACACAAGCAAAGCAAGCACAAGCGGCAACCAACCAGATATTGCATCGACTCACTGCTGAATTGCTTAACCAGATTGAGTCGGGGCTCGCGCGCATCCAGCAACAACAGCTAAATTTAGTGCCGAGCGATGAACCAGTTCGAACGCTAGTGAATACTGAATTTCCAATATTGAATGGTCAGCAATATGACAACCTGAGCCTGCAAATCGAGTCAGAGGAAACCAAGAATGCCGACGGTGAAAAGCAACATATCTGGCGTGCAACAATTCGTTTTGAACTCCCTGACTTGGGCTTTGTCCAAGCCATCGTCTCCATAAAAGAACACCGAGTGTTCATGGAGTTTCGTAGCGAACAGCAAACCACGACCGTACTTTTTCGCTCTCAAATAGCTGTTTTAGAAAAGAAATTGCGTGATGCCGGACTAAACCTCGGAGAATCGACCTTCTCAACCGGAAAAATTGCTGTGCGTGATACCACCGTCAGCGGTTTACTCAATACTGAGGCTTAAACACATGGCCAACGACGAAACGCCAAACACACGCACGTTACATGGCCAAATTGTCGGCGGACCAGTATCTGATGAGGTGACAAAGGCGGTCGCGCTGCACTATGATGGCGCCAATGCGCCCCAAGTGGTTGCCAAAGGCCAGGATGAAATCGCTAAGCGCATCTATGAAATTGCACAACAACATGACATCCCACTGCATGAAGATGCAGAACTGGTCGCGTTACTCTCGCGGCTCGATATTGGCGACGAAATTCCGCGAGAACTGTATATCGTTATTGCAGAAATAATTGCTTTTGCTTACATGTTAAGCGGCAAAACCATTGCGAAATAAAGAATATACGACTAGATTATTAATAGCGCTTCCGAGTAGGTTAGATTGAATGCAGAATTTTGAACATACATTAGACAAGCCCAAAGGTAATGAACAGCAACCGGCAGAGTCATTAACACCCGCGATCTCCGACCTGCGTAGCATGCGCATTTTAATTGTTGATGACTTACCAACCAATACCATTCTGCTAAGAGCTATATTGCAACATGGCGGCTTTACTAACATTATCAGCACCAATGATGGCAGTAAGGCACTAGACTACTTAGAGAAACATACTGTCAATGGCCGCTGCAATATCGATCTAGTCTTACTCGACATTATTATGCCTAACACCAATGGTTTTAGTGTTTGCCGGAAAATGCAGCGTCAATCCTCATGGAAAAGCATTCCAGTTATCCTTATTACTTCAGAAAACAAATGGCGAGACGAGACAACCCGAGCCAGTTTTGATAATGGCGCCACTGACATACTATTCAAACCTGTTCGTAACACGGAGTTATTACCCCGCGTGACCTCTGCACTATCGCAAAAATGGGAGCGTGATTTACACCGTGAATATGAAGAGAAGCTAAAGTCATCATTAGATAATTACCAGAAAACAGAAGAAAAGCTTAAGTACATTATTAACCATGATGAACTAACTGGCCTTTATAGCATGCGTCGGTTAGTGCAAAAATTAAGCTCAATCCTTCACCCAACACAGAACAACAGTTCAACTTATTCACTTTTGTATCTGGATATTGATAATTTCAAGGTCATTAATGATGCTGAAGGTCACAAAGCAGGTAATCGTTTCTTAAAGGAGTTTGCTGACTTTCTCTACCTACACTTCAACAATGAAGTCATTGTCGCTCGATTAAGTGGTGATAAATTTGCAGTGGTCTTTCATGATGAGCAGCCCATTAGTTCAATAGATAAAGCTGAAAAATGCCTAACTGCTTGCTCTGAATTTATATTCTACGGAGAGAAAAATTATTACCCGATTACAGTTAGCCTGGGTTTGCTTGATATTCAACTTAATTGCCAAAAACAACCCGCTGAAATAATTGAACAGGCTAAACAGTATTGCGCAAAGTCTAAACAAATAGGGAAAAATAAATTAACCAGCGATATGGACATGGAACCTATTGAGGAAAAACTGCCCGACTAATGCTGTGAGGACTTTCTTCCTTCATTATTAACAAACATTAATAACTCTGCTTCGCCTCTTGAGAGCCCACAGTAACTTACCACCTCATCTACTTTAGCACCTTTGTGTACCAGCGCCATTGCTTGTCCGTAAACTTGTAAATTAGGTTCGGAATTTTCTAGTTTATTTTGCCTTAATTCCTGAGATTTAATTTTCTTTTCCAGACGATTTAACCGCTTACCAATTCCGACAGAACCACTGCACAAACCATTTATATCATTCGCTACATGAGCAACCGATAGTTTAAATTCCGCAATCAATGCCATGCGCTGCCTATCCTTACGTAACCGTAGAACATGCAGGAACAAACTTAATGCAACCCCTACGGACAAGGCAATTAGAACAATTATTTGCGGATCTAAATATGTCATTGGCTATTACTGTTTAAACAAACTCGTCAACATGCTGTTCATCATTGTCATCGTCGACCTTAGTCTTTTTTGATTTTTTTTTGTCATTTTGTATTGATTGTTTATCTTTTTTCACGGGTTCACCTTTTTGTGTTCTGTGTATTTGGTCTATCTTTTTGATATCCCTTATTTCCACCATCAAACATAGGCTGCTACAACTCAGCCATCTCCTGCCATTCATCTCGTGAAAGCAACTTATTAACGTCCACTAGAATAAGTAAATCAGTTTCATGGGTAACGACTCCTAGTATGTATTTAGAGCTCTCATCGTTACCAACATCCGGTGCAGATTCGATTTCGGAACTGCGTAAATAGACAACTTCGGCAACACTGTCGACCATCAGACCAACAATTTGGCTATCCACTTCAATAATTACAATGCGAGTTGAATCGTCCGCTTCATAATCACTTAATGCAAAACGGCGTCGGGTATCGACAACGGTTACGACATTACCTCGAAGGTTAATAATACCGAGGACATAATCTGGTGCCCCAGGGACCGGCGCTATTTCAGTGTTACGTAATACCTCTTGTACCTGAATAACATTGATGCCATACAGCTCACCTTCCAACCTGAATGTTACCCATTGGAGTACCACGTCATCGACATTTTCTGCGGTTTGGCTCATTGTTTTTACCTCGTCAATACTAGTGTTATTCAGTCATTTATGGTTTAAGTTAATGTCAGTGTCAAAACCCTGTCACTTAACCGTACTGATAGTTAATAAAGCATTTTTCATGCCATTTATGTCGCAATCGTCAATGCATCCGTACTCATCATGGTAACGAGCTCATCAACATCTAATAGGGCACACATATGCTCGACCACCGTTCCCGCTAACCAGGGACGTTTACTGGTGTCACCACGCCAACGCACATCATCCTGTTGTAGCGTTATCACCTCAGCCACTTCATCACAGGCAAGACCCCAATGCCTGTTACCCACTAGAATGACTTTATTAAGGTTTTCAACGACGTGATTAGTTCTAAATTTTGCCGGCACCACAATTAAAGCGGTATCAATCACTTTTATCTGTCGATCACGTTCAGCGCGAAGCCCAAGAAAACAGCTCGAACGATTAGGCATCGGTGAAAGCTCCTTCCACTCCAAAATACCATTAAGTTTGTCGAGTGACACAGCGAGACTGATACCTGATACTTTAAACAGTAACACCTGAAACTCACCTTTCACCAGTGACTCATCAACCTGAATCGGCACTTCAGTTTCATTTGGTATCTCAAGCGGGATATCAACGACTGCGGGGCTGATACTCGGTGCAGTCGGCGATTTATTTTCAATTAACTGCTGTTCTTCTATCGGCGGAATTTCAGCTAATAGTGCCGCTAAGTATTCTTCAACAACCTCTTCAGGGTCAGTCAGTTTAGAACGGTTATCTTTCATCATAATTGTCCCAGTGCTTGCTCGAATTCAGCTTCGCTCTGAAGCTGATCTAGCAAAGACGCATAGGCGATAACACCTCGAGTTTTAGGCGCGATAAGCGACAATGGTGTGCCACTTCGACTTGCTTCTCGAAATTGCGTATCAACTGGAATAACACCATCCCACAAATGATCAGCAAATTGGGTTTGTAATACTTCAAGCGCGCGTCTTGATGCCTTAGTGCGTCTATCGTACATAGTGGGTACAATAATATGGTTTAACTCACTACTGCGAGAATGTGTAATCATCTTTAATGTGTGCATCATTCTGTCTAACCCTTTCAGCGCTAGAAACTCAGTTTGCACAGGGACTATTAATTCGTCGCAGACAGCGAGTGCATTGACCATTAGCAAACCAAGTTGCGGAGGGCAGTCAATTAAGAAGTAATCGTAATCGTTAGCAATTAGTTCAAGAATATTTTTGAGAACGAGCCCCATTCCACTCTTTGTACCCATCTGTCTATCTAAAACCGCCATGGCACCTGACGCAGGTAGCAAATTAATACCCGCAAACTTAGTCTCAATCACCGCATTATTAATAGCATCGGGCGACAAACTGTCATAATCATGAAATAAATTATAGAGACTATTTTCTGTGGTATCAGGGTCGAGTCCAAGGTAAACAGAAAGTGAGCCATGCGGATCTGCATCAATCATTAAGCAACGTTTACCACGTTGTGACAATATGCCCGCTAAAGTGATTGTCGTCGTCGTCTTACCAACACCACCTTTCTGATTTGCGATGGCCCAAACAGTCATTGAACTGGCTCCAGATTGATTGCTTCAGACTGCTGATTGTTTTCACCAGGTATTGTAATAGCTGGTGGCAATTTAATAGGATTAAAGCCAGTGTCTTCATGTTGCAACTGATTAGTCTGAGCAGCACCTTGGTCTGGTTGAGTAACCGGAGTTTCTTGCTCTCGTGTGTTTATCGAATCCAGACTTGCAGGTTCTGAAGATTTTTTATTTTTATCCGCCGGTTTGATCAATAAAACAACCCGACGATTTAATTTTCTTTGGTTACTTGTTGTATTCTCTACCAATGGCTTAAATTCAGCATAACCCGTTGCTTTTAATGAATCAGGATCAATGCCATGTTCAGCAAATAAGTCCGCGACTGCCGCTGCACGAGAAGCCGACAATGCCCAGTTACTAGGGAATAGTACTGATGAAACTGGACTGTCATCTGTATGCCCTTCAACTTGGGTTGAGCTTGGAAATCTGGCCAATATCACAGCAAGCTTGATCAAAATTTTCTCGGCAGGAATAGTCAGTTTCGCTCCTCCGCTTGCAAACAATATTTTTGATTTAAGCTCAACCTCTAATGAATCTTTATTCTTTCGTAATGTCATTAAATCTTTCTCAATAAAACTCGAGAAACTGGCTTCGACCTCATTATTAAGTTTTCGTATCGCTGCCTTTTTTCGCGCTGCTTCTCGGTTCACCGGTGTTGGCGGTTTTTTTATTGCAGGATTAATAACAGCCTTACTTTGATCTTGCGCAGAGGTCCCCACCACCCCATGATTTAAAGGATTGAGTGTTTTAGCAGTGTCACCAATCTGGATTGGTTTTAAAGATTTACCACTATCTTTAAATGCCGTATTAAGCGTATCTGAAAGCACTCTGTACTTACCTTCGTTGACTGATGAAATCGAATACATCACAACAAAAAAAGCGAATAAAAGCGTAATAAAATCAGCATAAGAAACTAACCAGCGTTCATGATTTTCGTGTTCTTCCTGTTTTTTCTTTCGCGCCATATCATCGACTACTTAATGTAGATAACCTTGTAGTTTGGTTTCAATATTTCTTGGGTTCTCTCCTTCCGCAATAGCAATAATCCCTTCTATCACCATTTCACGAAACTGTGTTTGATTATGAACAACTGCTTTCAATTTGCTCGCTATTGGTAAAAACATTAGATTCGCCAAACCAACGCCATATATAGTGGCAACGAAAGCAACGGCTATACCGGGGCCCAACTTGCTTGGATCGGCTAAATTATTCATAACGTGAATCAAGCCCATCACCGCGCCAATAATACCAATGGTAGGAGAGTAGCTACCAAGGGCTTCGTATACTTTTGCTGACTGAGTATCATGATGTTCTTTAACATCCACTTCAACCTCGAGAATATTTCTAATCACTTCAGGCTCACTACCATCAACTAATAATTTAAGACCTTTACTGATAAATAAATCAGCTTCATTATCCGCGATAGACTCAAGCCCAAGCAGACCTTCTTTTCGAGCAATATTGCTCCACTCAACAATCTTATCAATCGCCATCTTCGTTCCCACTTTTGGTGGAAAAACTACCCATATCATCATTTTTAAAGCACGTGTAAAAACCGGCATTTGTGTTTGTAACATAACAGCCCCGGTTGTACCGCCCATAACGATAACGAATGCTGTAATTTGAATTAATGAATCAAGGTGTCCGCCTTCGAGAAAATTCCCTCCAAGAATGGCTCCCAAACCAACAACTAAACCAAGTAAACTTAATATATCCATATTCTATTAAACGCTCTGAATAAGATTTTCAGCGATCATTGTTAATGGCAAAACATTATCTGTAAGCCCTGCTTCTGCAACGGCAGCTGGCATTCCATAGATAACTGAGCTCGCTTCATCTTGTGACCAGACAACTGAACCGGTGGACTTTAATGCCCTCGCCCCTTCACGCCCATCAGCGCCCATACCGGTTAAGATCACTGATAGCACTTTTCCAGGATAAGCTTTTGATGCAGAACTAAAGGTTATATCGACGCAAGGTTTGTATGTTTGCCCCGGTTTTGGATCAGTAATACGAATAATTATTTCTCGCCCACGTTGTATGAGCTCCATTTGTTTCCCGCCGGGTGCAAGATAAGCATGGCCAGGCAGCAGAGAATCACCATCTTCAGCCTCCTTAACATCGATCTTGCAAAGTGTATTTAATCGTCCAGCGAAAGCACCCGTAAATGATCCAGGCATATGTTGGATTAAAATTATAGGTGATGGAAAATCTTTAGGTAATTTTGTTAGCACTTCTTGTAATGCAATAGGGCCACCTGTTGAGGTTCCAATCGCCACGAGTTTATAATTTCCTTTAACAGTTTTTTTCTTAAACAGTGGCTTCTTAACAGGCGTGACATCACGTTTTTGTGCTTGTACAGGCGAAGAAGATGTTTGTCCTCGACGTGAGGCAATTAACTTTACCCGCGAACAAAGTAACTGTTTCGCATCTTCCCTGTCTTTAGAAATATCATCAAATCGTTTTGGCAAATAATCAACAGCGCCTGCTTCAAGCGCCTCAAATGTTGCATTTGCACCTTCGGTTGTTAAGGAGGAAAACATTAAGATTGGAGTAGGCAGAGCAGCCATGATTTTCTTTACAGCCGTAATGCCATCCATAACTGGCATTTCGATATCCATTGTAATTACGTCGGGTTTAAGCTCTTTTGTTTTTGTTATTGCCTCTTCACCGTTATTGGCAGAACCGACGACTTCAATTCGAGGATCTGCATTAAGCATTTCAGTAACACGTTTTCGAAAGAAACTGGAATCGTCAACAACCAACACGCGCGTATTCATGCTACTCTCCTTTAGAATCTCCGCGCATATTTCTTTAACAGGCCAGGAACATCCAAGATTAAGGCAATATTTCCGTCACCCGTTATCGTCGCCCCGGCCATACCATCCATGCCTTGTAACATAGCGCCCAAAGGTTTAATAACTACTTCTTCCTGGCCGATTAACTCATCAACAACGAAACCAACACGTTGCGTGCCTATGCTAACGATTACTACATGGCCACGACCATTTAGGCTGTCTCTATCAAAATTATTCGCCAACCATTCGCTAAGATAGTAAAGAGGAACTGGCTTATCGCGTACAATAACAACTTGTTGTCCGTCAACAATATTAGTTTTATCTAAATCAAGATCAAAAATTTCGCAAACATTAACCAACGGTAATGCAAATGTCTGTGAACCTAATACGACCATTAACGTTGGCATAATAGCCAGTGTTAGAGGCACCTTAATCAGAACAACACTGCCATTACCAAGCGTTGAATCAATCTCCACTGATCCGTTAAGTTGGACAATACGTGTTTTGACTACATCCATACCGACGCCACGGCCTGATATATCGGATATTTCTTTTTTAGTCGAAAACCCAGGTGCAAATATCAAATTATAACAATCGTTATCAGATAGCCTTGCCGCACTTTCTTCATCCATCATTCCCTTGTCTACGGCTATGCCTCGTAGTACATTCGCGTCCATGCCTTTACCATCATCTGTAATGGTAAGTTCAATATGATCTCCTTCCTGTGATGCTTTCAGCAACACCCGACCATTTCGTATTTTTCCTGTTTGTTCGCGCACATCAGGCATTTCAATACCGTGGTCAACTGAATTACGGACTAAATGCACCAACGGATCAGCTAGGGCTTCAACCAGATTTTTATCCAGATCGGTATCTTCTCCTTCCATTTCAAGCGTGATCTCCTTACCGAGTGATCTCGCTAAGTCACGAACAACACGCGGGAACCGACCAAAGACTTTTTTGATGGGTTGCATCCGTGTCTTCATCACTGCATTTTGCAGATCTGCAGTGACAACATCTAAATTTGATACTGCCGCCGACATATTTTCATTTTCGACACTACCTTCTAATGTTGATAAACGATTTCGTACTAATACTAATTCACCAACTAAGTTCATAATGTCATCGAGCCGCTTAGTATCAACACGCACGGTCGTTTCTGTCGCCGCGGCTGGTTCTTTTGCTGCGGCTTTATCAGATGTTTTAGGCGGCTTACTTGCTTCTTCTTTCTTTTCAACTTTCTTAGCCGCTGGTTTTTCAGCTTTCTTTTCTTTTTCAGGCTCAGCGGGTGCTTTCTCTTCAGCCTTTACCGGTTCAGCAACCTGCTTTTTATCATTCGCTCCTGGTGCACCAGTCGCGCCATGAAGTTGATCTAATAAATCATCAAATTCATCATCGGTAATTTCATCACTTGCCGATTCAGTTGATGCAGGTGCAGATGGTTTTTCTGTCGACGCTGAAGCCTGGGTTGTATCAATCTTGCCGCTGCCATGTAATTCATCTAGTAAAGACTCAAATTCATCATCTGAAATTTCATCTGATGTTTCACTCGCTGCCGCAGGCGCAGGTTTATTTCCTGCTGCTGCATCAAGCATTGCTTCAAATTCATCATCGGTAATATCATTATCATCAGCTGCTGGTTCACTTGTCACCACTGACGCAGCAGGTGCTGCGCTATCAGTATTAAGTAAGCCACGCAAATTTTCTAACTGCTGTGGATCGGCATCAGCAGGATCTTCTCCGGCGCGAATGCTATCAAACATGTCATTCAAACTATCAAGCACAGGCAAGATGACGTCCATCAAGTGGGCATCAACTGCTTTTTCACCATTCCTGAGAAGGTTAAACACATCTTCAGCGATATGACAGAGCGCGACCAAAGGATCGAGGGCTAAAAACCCTGCGCCACCTTTGATAGTGTGGAAACCTCGAAAAACAGTATTAAGAAGATCCTTGTCATCGCCGCGTTGCTCTAAGTCAACGAGTTGATTGCCCAGTTCTTCCAGGATTTCTCCTGCTTCAACCAGAAAGTCTTGTAATACTTCGTCTTCTAAATCAATTGGCATCGTTGAATCCTAAAAGCCTAAGCTCGACAATAAATCATCAACTTCATCTTGGCCGGATACTGAGGTTACATCCTCGATACCAGGCACTTGAGGTCCACTTAAACCTTCGTGCGCATCATCTGCGTGGCGGCCCTGAACTGATTTGCCAGATGGTTTTTCCTTCATGACCTCTCCACCCTCACGAATTATATCAACAAGGCTATTTTCAAGATCGGTTACCAAATTAATCACTCGGCTAATAATTTGACCAGTAATGTCTTGGAAATCTTGTGCCATCATAATCTCTGTCATGCCCTTGCGAACATCAATATTACCTTGTACCTGACGTTCTAAAAAATCTTCTATTTCTTTACATAGATCCCTAAATTCCTGTGGCTCGAGATCTCTTTGTACGAAGCGCCTCCATGTCTCCATGATGTTACTACCCTGCTCTTCAAGCAGCTCACATTTTGGTAAGACATCTTCAATAACGGTCATCGTACGGTGTGCAGATTTATCAGTCATGGTAATTACATGCTGTAATCGCTCCCGAGCGTCAGGGATGTCAGTTCCCGTAATCTCAGTGATACGTGCATCCGCTTGAAAACCATTTAATGCATCATGAAATTCGCGGGTTAGCTTACCTAGTTCCTGAAATAAACCAGTATCGCGCTTTGCAGAGAGTTCTTCGACAACCTTATCTGCTTGTTCAGTATCACCTGATTCAACAAGGGAAATTATATCTTTTGCTTTACTAAGATATAAATCAGAGAGTTCTTCGTTAATTGGCATTTTATTCTCTCCTGTTAGGCGCTGGCTTCGAGACGTTCAAAGATTTTTCCTATCTTTTCTTTCAACACCTCTGCTGTGAATGGTTTAACGATGTAGCCGTTAACACCTTCTTGCGCCGCTTCAACAATTTGTTCACGTTTTTGCTCAGCAGTCACCATCAATACAGGCAAAGTTGCAAGCGATTCGTCAGCACGAACAGCCTTTAACAACTCAATACCTGTCATACCAGGCATATTCCAATCGGTGACGAGAAAATCATAATGACCTGATTGCAGCATTGGTAATGCTGTTTGGCCATCATCTGCTTCACTGGTGTTGTTGAAACCCAGGTCTCTTAATAAATTCTTGATTATCCTGCGCATTGTTGAGAAATCATCAACAATCAGGATCTTCATGTTCTTATCCAAAGCTGCCTCCTATTACCAAGTAGCCCTAATGCGCACGTGCATTGTGGTTAATTACTTCAGTTATTATTATGTGTCGGCAGTTCTGTAAATATATTTAGCTTTCTGATATCCAATCTGTGACACGTGAGCGCAGGCGGATAATCGCCTGACTATGAATCTGACTAACTCGTGATTCAGTAACACCTAAAACATCACCAATTTCACGTAAATTTAGCTCTTCATCGTAATAAAGTGCCATCACCAACCGTTCGCGTTCAGGCAAGCTTGAGATAGCTTTAACTAATGCTTTGCGGAAATCTGATTGCTGAACACCTTCTAAAGGCCCATCCCCATTCTTTTGGAATTTACCGATAAAAGACTCATCATAACCAGAAACTTCATCGTAACTGGTTAAACGGTAGCCACTGGCATCCTGTAGTAGGCGATGGTATTCCTCGAGTGAAACGGCCAACTCTTCTGCCACTTCATGATCGCGTGCATCACGACCTTCACGATTTTCAATGGTCCGAACTGCTTCAGAGATTGTTCTGGCTTTTTTATAAACAGAGCGAGGTGCCCAATCATTTTTGCGTACTTCATCGAGTATCGCGCCACGGATTCTTATTCCCGCATAAGTTTCAAAACTCGCGCCTTGAGTAGGGTCATACAGTCGTGATGCTTCCAACAAGCCAACCATTCCGGCCTGAATAAGATCATCGACAGGAACTGTTGCGGGTAGTCGCAACATCATGTGATAAACAATGCGCTTAACAAGTGGCGCATTTTGGATAATCAATTCATCTCGAGAGATACCCAGGGTTTCAACATACATTGCCAATCCATTCATGACACATTCTCCGCTAGCCATTGTTCTGTTCCGTTATTTACAAGTCGTTCTACAAAAAACTCTAAATGCCCTGTTGCCTGTGTTGGCCTAGGCCATTTGTCTGCAACATGTGCTAATTTCTTAAAAGCAATTGATGAGCGACAACGTGGGTAGATGTCACACACTGCACGCTGACGTTGTACTGCTTTCTTTAAATATTCGTCATGTGGGATCACTGCAACCAGATCTAATGTCACATCGAGAAACTTATCTGTTGCAATCAGTATTTTTTTAAATAGCTCATGACCTTGTTGAACACTTTTAACCATATTGACTAAAACTCTAAAGCGGCTAATACCATGTTCCTGATTTAGAACCTTAATCAGTGCATAAGCATCAGTGATTGAAGCCGGCTCATCACAAAGTACAATAAGCACTTCTTGTGCTGCGCGAGAAAAAGTAATCACGCTATCTGAAATCCCTGCTGCTGTATCAATAATCAGTACATCTAACTGACTACTCAATTCACTAAAGGCTCTAACAATGCCAGCATGTTGCTCAGAAGATAATTCAGCCATATCTTTAACGCCTGATGAAGCGGGCATTATTTTCAAACCGGCCGGCCCTTCAACTGTAATTTCCTCAATACTGCGTTCACCATTAATCACATGTGACAGGTTATAGACCGGGTGCACGCCTAGCATTACATCGACATTACCCAGACCGAGATCTGCATCCATTAACATGACTTTCTTGTCCATACCAATCAGAGATAACGCCAAGTTGACTGAGATATTGGTTTTACCAACACCACCTTTACCGCTCGCAACAGTAATAACGCGCACAGGTTTTGGTTTGTTTATCAAACGCATTCCTTCCGCTTGATCAGTCCCGGCTTTAGCCATGTACATATGGTGAATATCCTTCATGACTTTCAACGTGTACTTTTTGAGATTGTCTTTCTGTTTCTTGTTTTTTGAGTTCAAGCGCTTCTTTTACTAAATTACCCGCACGAGCTTGTTTAATATCTTCAGGTACACGTTGCCCGTCAGTGACATAAGCAGCTGGTAACTTATGTTTATCAATAACCGATAGCACAGGCCCCAGGCTGCTACACTCATCGGTTTTAGTAATGATGCAGGCTTCTGGTTCTGCTTTACTAAACGCTCTAACTGTTTCATCCAGTGCGGAAAGCTGGCTGTTGGCTGAAAGGACTAGCACACTACGAATAAGTGGTGATCCATCATGGATAACCGAGAATTGTTCTGACAGGCGTAGGTCACGCTGGCTCATACCTGCTGTATCAATTAGCACTAACCGTTTGTCCTGAAGCGAGCAAAGTATTTCTTTCAATTCTTTGCTGTTGCTCGCGATGTGAACAGGGATATCTAGAATACGACCATAAATACGAATTTGTTCATGGGCACCAATTCTAAAATTATCTGTTGAGACTAACGCAATATGTTGACGTCCGTGGCGAAGAGCAAAACGTGCGGCAATTTTTGCAAGGCTAGTCGTTTTTCCAACACCCGTCGAACCTAGAAAAGCAATAATGCCACCATCATCTAATAAGTCTTCTTCAAAAATAGGCAAGCGGTTAGATAATTTACTCAGCGCATTGCGCCACATCATATTAAAATCTTTATGTTCTTTCAGCTGCATTGAGATATCGCGACTGATTCCAGTACTAAGACCGAGTGTCTGCAATTCTTCAATTAAACGTGTACGTTGTGGGTGACGACGAGTTTGTTCATCCCAGGCAAGGTCAGTAAAGCGTTCTTCCATAAAACCACGTAAACTTTCTAGTTCATTACGCATTTCATTGATAGTGGGTTCTTGCAGCCACTCTACTTGCACTGAATTACCGGCGGGTTTCTTTATCTCTGCACTGGTTTCAACGTATGCGTGATGAACAGGTTGTTGATTATGCGAAGAAGTATTAGTGTCTAGAGAATCGGTTTGCTCAGGGGTCTGTTGTTGTACTGCTGGATGTTCTAATTCTTTATAGAGTGCCGCGTCATAATCTACTGCGGCGAGTATTTCAATGCCACCAACGATTTCCTTATTCGACAAAATGACGGCATCCGGCCCCAGTTCTTCACGAACCTCACGGAGGGTACTGCTTATTTCTTTGCCAACAAATCGTTTGATTTTCATTCTTACTGCCACTCCAACATTGCTTAATCATGCTTATCGAATTAACCAACACTAGAAACAATGCGTATTTGTTTAGTGTCAGGTATTTCACTGAATGCTAAGACATGAAGTTCTGGTATCGCATTTCGCACAAAGCGTGCTAACAACAACCTCAATGGCGGTGATACAACTAGTACCGGGCTTTGTCCTTCGACTTCCTGCTGCTTCGCTGCATCCTGCAGGGATTTTAAAAGTCTTTCGGCAAGGCCGGGTTCGAGGCCGGCTCCGGTTGCATCTGCACTCAGTAATGTCTGTTGCAAAATCTGTTCCAGAGATGGATCCAAAGTGATAACAGGTAATTCTTTCTCCATCCCATTGATATATTGGACAATTGATCGACCAAGGGCATTTCTGACGTAAGCAGTATGGGTGGCAGCATCTTGACTCTCTGAGGCATTTGCCGCCAAGGTCTCGACGATCGTACGGATATCACGAATAGGAATGCGTTCTTCCAATAAGTTCTGTAACACTTTTTCCACAATGCCTAAGGGGATAATATCGGGGACTAACCCTTCGACTAATTTAGGTGCCTTTGTCGCTAAGTTATCCAATAATTGCTGAACATCTTCACGTCCAAGCAGTTCATGTGCGTGACCATGCAATATCTGGCTTAAATGCGTAGCAATCACGGTACTGGCATCTACCACCGTGTAGCCCATAGTTTGTGCTTCATCGCGTTGAGAAGCATCAATCCATAATGCATCCAAACCAAAGGCAGGATCGGTGGTCGCTAAGCCTTTAATGCTGCCAAATACTTGTCCAGGGTTAATGGCCATTTCCCGATCCGGGTATATTTCAGCTTCGCCTACGGGTACCCCCATCAAGGATATTGAGTAACCATTAGGTGATAAGTCGAGTTTGTCGCGTATATGCACAGAAGGTACGAGAAAACCCAATTCTTGGGTGAGTTTTTTACGAACACCTTTTATTCTTGTCAGTAATTGACCACCTTGTTTGCGATCAACCAGTGAGATCAATTTATAACCAACATCCAGTCCAATAATGTCAACAGGCTGTACATCATCCCAACTTAAGTCGGCCGACTCAGGGACTGGCTCAGGCTTAGTACGTTCTTCTTCCTCAGATTGAATTTGTTCCTGCTCACGTTCCTGTGTGCGCAACTGAATCATATAGGCACCGCCGAAGCACACAGCTGCCAGAGATAAAAATGCTAAATTAGGCATACCTGGAATGGCGCCGATAATGCCAATAATCGCTCCTGTGACAAGAAGAGCTTTAGGGCTGGCAAAAAGCTCAGAAAAAATCTTCTTACCCATATCATGCTCACTCGACATGCGAGTAACCATAATGGCGGCGGAGGTTGATAAGATCAGTGATGGAATTTGAGCGACAAGGCCATCACCAATTGTTAGTAAGGTGTAATATTGAACTGCTGTCGCAAAATCCAAATCGTGCTGAACAATACCGATTGATAAGCCACCAATAATATTAATAAATAAAATTAATATACCGGCAACAGCATCACCACGAACAAATTTACTGGCGCCATCCATCGAACCATAAAAATCAGCTTCTTCGGAAATTTCTTTACGTCGTGTACGTGCTTGATCTTGATCAATTAGTCCCGAGTTCAAATCAGCATCAATTGCCATTTGTTTGCCCGGCATTGCATCTAACGTGAATCGAGCGCTCACCTCAGAGATTCGACCAGCACCTTTGGTAACAACAACAAAATTAATGATCACTAAAATCACAAACACAACTAAACCAACGGTATAGTTACCACCGACAACAAAATCACCAAATGCTTGAATAACTTTACCTGCTGCATCAGAGCCTGTATGACCATCAAGTAAAACAACTCGAGTCGATGCGACGTTCAAACCTAGACGCAACAATGTTGCAATAAGCAAAATAGTGGGAAAAGCCGTAAACTGGACAGGTTTAGAAGTATAGATTCCAGACAGAATGACGATTAATGCCAAGGCAATATTAAACGTAAATAATACATCAAGCATTAACGGTGGAATAGGTACTACCATCATGGCTAACATCACCAACAATAGTATTAGTGTGCCTAAGCCGCCCTTACTGGTAGTGCGTAATCCTTCTAATACGGAAGCTTGCATTATTATTTTTCTCTCACATTAATCATGAAGTAAATCATCCGGAATTGGTAAATCAGGCATATTGATAGCCTCGCCATCGTCATAACGGTGGCCAGTACGTAACTGAAATACATAGGCTAATACTTGAGCAACAGCGAGATAGAGACCAGCAGGTATTTCATCACTGATCTCCGTACTATAAAAAATCGCACGTGTTAGCGCCGGAGCTTCAGCAATAGGAATATTGCACTCTCGGGCAACCTTTCTAATTTCAAACGAAATCAAATCAGCGCCTTTAGCAACAACGCGAGGCGCTCCCATTGACTCCTGATCGTAACGAAGAGCCACTGCATAGTGAGTTGGGTTAGTCACAATCACATCTGCTTTAGGCACATCTTGCATCATCCGCCTTTCAGCCATTTGATGTTGAAGATTACGTATATGTTGTTTTACTTCTGGATGGCCATCTGTTTCTTTATATTCGTCCTTCACTTCCTGACGTGTCATCATTAACTGTTTATTGTGATCCCATAGTTGAAATGGCACATCAACCAGAGTAACAAGAATCAAAGTACTACTTAAAAACAAGAACGCCCAAAATAATAAACCACCAACAACAACGAGCGCATCATCAATATCCATCATTCCAAGCGATATAATTTTTTCGGAATTCAAGTTTAAATACAAAACAATGACCGCAGTAACCATGGAGAATTTTGCCAATGCTTTTAATAGCTCTACAAGCCCCCGCCAGGCAAACAACTTGCCTAAGCCCTTAATAGGGTCCAGTTTTTCCCACTTAAATGCTAAGGCCTTAGTACTCAGAGCAAAGCCACCCAAAGCCATCGGTGCTAAAAAAGCAATCAAGACCAAGGCCATCAATAATGGCGCTAAGGTAAACAAAGCATCTTCACCACGCAGCTGAAGCAGTCGCATTATTGAGCTCGGGTCATACATGTCTTTGCGCTCTAACGTAAGCCCATTGATTAAAATATTATTCAACCCACTGATAAGCTGATCACCAAGCACTAACATCCCACCCGCACCGGTTAATAAAATTGCCGTTGAATTAAGTTCTTTAGAGCGAGCAATTTGGCCTTTTTCTCGCGCCTCATTAAGGCGCTTAGCTGTCGGTTGCTCGGTTTTTTCCTGCCCACTATCTTGTGACATATCAGCTACCTCCTACCAATAAACGCATTAATTCAAAACCTTCACCAATTAACCTTTCAAACTGAGGCGGGATGTTGGGCAGCGAGGCAAGAATGACAAAAAAACCAATTGCCATAATCACCGGAAAACCGATGGCAAAAATATTTAACTGTGGTGACGCTCTGGTCATCACACCAAAACCAACATTGACAATTAACATTGATGCAACGGCAGGTAGTGCAATTAAAACTGCACCAGAAAACATATTTGATGCCCAGCTCAATAGTAACCAGAGGCTATTAATTTCTATCCCTGTTGCTGAAACAGGCATGCTATGAAAGCTATCGGCCAGTACATCAATCATGATCAAATGACCATTCATAGTAAAAAAAAGTAACGTAATGAGAATCGTATAAAATTGACTAACTGTTGGAACGACGACACCAGTACTTGGATCATTTAACGAAGCGAAGCCCAACCCCATGCCCAGAGCAACTACTTGTCCTGCAAAAACAAAAGCGCCAAATACTAGATGCAAAGAAAACCCCATTGCAACACCAATAAGCATCTGTTGAAAAATGACGATAATTCCCCCCATGCTGAACATTTCAATCGCAGGAGGTGGTGGTACACTTGGAGCGATTGCGGCAGTAAGCGCGAGAACAAAAATCAACTTCAGGCGCATGGGTAATACCCTTGTGCCAAAAACCGGGGCTGCTGAGACTAGTGCACCAATCCTGAATAACGGCCATAAATATGCCGCAACAATCGATAATAGTTCTTCACTTGAGATCGACATACAACTCTTATTTTTACCTTCTCAATAATTCAGCCCAACAAATAAGGAATGCTTTCAACCAAACGCCTAAAATAATCCAACATCATTCTCAGCAACCAGGGTCCGGCAAGAGCAAGCGTGAATAGTGTGATCAATAGTTTGGGTATAAAGCTCAGCGTCATTTCGTTAATTTGTGTCGCTGCTTGAAACATGCTGACTACCAACCCCACTCCCAACGCTGGCAACAACAACACTGACACAATAATGACGATCATCTCTAATCCAGATTGCATCACTTGCATTACATCTTGAGGAGACATATCAACCTCTAAATATAGAAACTTGTTGCTAGTGTCCCTAAGATTAATGACCAACCATCAACAAGAACAAATAGCATTATCTTGAACGGTAGTGAAATAATCAGTGGCGACAGCATCATCATACCCATTGACATAAGGACACTCGCCACGACTAAATCTATAATTAAAAATGGAATAAAAAGCAGGAAACCAATCTGGAATGCGGTTTTTAACTCGCTAGTTACAAAGGCAGGTATCAATACAGTTAAGGGAACGTCTTTTGCAGATTTTAATTCGCCTAAACCACCAATCTCAGCAAACAGGTTTATATCTGCTTCACGAGTTTGATGCATCATAAATTCAGTGATTGGATCTTTTGCATTTGTTAATGCTTGTGCGGAGGTGATATCTTCATTCAAATATGGTTGTAGTGCATCCGCGTTGATCTTGTTAAAAACCGGCGCCATCACAAATATGGTTAAAAATAGACTTAAGCCAATAATTATCTGATTAGTCGGCGTTTGTGCAGTACCAAGTGCTGTTCGTAATATCGACAAAACGATAACGATACGAGTAAAGGCAGTCATCATCATTAATACCGAAGGTAATAATGACAATAACGTCATAATCATCAGTACTTGTATACTTAAAGTATATGACTGCCCCCCTTCTGGATTAGTTGTCACTGTCATCAAATCTAAGCCAGGTTCGGCATGCAAGCATGACAAAGGCATCAATAACAATAAGCTACCAAGAAAAAACCTAATAACATTTCTATTAGATTTCATTTCTCTTTACTCTTTATCAACACTTCTGAGAGTTTTGATGCAAAAGAGCTAGCTGGGTTACTAGCAGGTTCAACATCAATCGGTTTATCAAGCACATGTATCTTTTCTATCCGCCCGGGTGTTACACCAATCAGTATCTGGGTCTCACCCACTTGCATAAGAACTACTCTTTCGCGGGCTCCCATTGACACGCCGGCTATAATTTTCATCGCGCCACTGGTAACAGCACCGCTGCGCATAACGTTCTTTAAGAACCACCCTAAAATAAAGACAAAGGCAACAACCGCTAACAAGCCCATTGCCAACTGTCCAATATTGCCACCTGAAATAGGATCGAGTGCTGTTTTAGGTAATTTATCTTCAGCTATACAGATAGATGAAATAAATAACAAAAATGCAGACAAAGTGGTCTTTAAATAGAAGTGTTGAAACATTGTTTACTTCAACTTTCTAAGTCTTTCAGCGGCACTAATAACATCCGTGAGTCGTATGCCAAACTTATCATTAACAACAACCACTTCCCCATGTGCAATCAATGTTCCATTAACTAAAACATCCATCGGCTCGCCAGCTAGGCGGTCTAATTCAACAACGGAGCCTTGATTGAGCTGTAAAAGATTTCTAATGCTAATAAGACTTCGACCAATCTCCATCGCAATGGTGACAGGAATGTCCTGAATAACATCTAGGTTTACATCCTCACCACTACCTGATGACTCATCATTTAAATTATCAAGTGGTGCAGCAGTAACATCACCATCCGCAGCAGGGACAGGTGCTTCGGCTGTCCCTGCATCAGGGGTATTTTCTTCGGTTGTATCAACCATCAAGCTTCTCCGTTAGACAGTACTAAATCTTTACTTGAATCTAATGTTCGTGAAATTGAACTTTTTATCTTTACTGCTTTATTCCCATGTGATTCGCCAAAACTACCTCTTAATACGGGGATACCACCAGAGCGAAGTAGCACTGTATCGGGTATATCAATCGGGATAACATCGCCAACTTTCATATTCAACACGTCGGTAATGCTGATATCTGTTTCAGTTAGTGTGCATGAAAGTTCCACCTCTGCACTTCGTATTTCTTCACGCAGTGCTTCACCCCAACGAGAATCTATATCAGAGCGGTCACTTTGAACCCCGGCATCAAGTAACTCTCTAATGGGTTCAATCATTGAATAAGGCATGGTGATATGCAGTTCTCCACCACCACCATCCAATTCGACGTTGAACTTAGTGACAACAACAACTTCAGTTGGGCTAACAATGTTGGCGAATTGAGGGTTTACTTCTGAACTAAGGAATTCAAAATCAAGATCAATAACCGGCTGCCAGGCCTCTTTCATGTTTTTAAACACATCATCTATCACGATTTGAACAATGCGAAGTTCCGTCGGAGTAAATTCACGACCTTCAATTTTTGCGTGAAATCGACCATCTCCGCCAAAATAGTTATCAACCAGAATAAATACAAGCTTTGGATCAATAACGAATAATGCGGCACCACGTAACGGTGATACCTTAACCAGGTTCAAACTGGTTGGCACAAATAAACTATGCACATACTCAGCAAACTTAATCATTTGTACGCCGCCAACTGAGATCTCAGCTGAGCGTCGCATCATATTAAAAAGACTCACCCTGAAATGGCGGGCAAATCGTTCATTGATCATTTCTAAGGTAGGTAGACGGCCACGAACTATTCTATCTTCAACAGCAAAGTTATATGATCGTGTTTCACCATCATCTGACGCATCATCAGTACCGGTTTCTACATCACCGGATCCAACGCCATGTAACAGCGCATCAATCTCTTCCTGGGAAAGTAAGTCGTTTACTGACATGGCTATTGAATCACAAAGCTAGTAAAAAAGGCTTCTTCGATGCCTTTAGTTCCGGCATATTTCTTCAGCACTTTTTGTATTTCACTGCGCACTTTCATACGAAGGGTTTCTTTTCCTTCTCGTGTGCTAAGTGTTTTATAATCTTGACTGCTGAGTAACAGCACTAAATTATTTCTTAATACAGGATCATGTTTTTGTAATTCACCGATTACTGATTCTTTATGCATCATTACACTCAGCCCTAACTGTAAATAATGCACTGAACCCTTATCCTCGAAATTCACTACAAAAGCCGGATCGAAGGCATGGTAAAAGACAATTGATTTGTCTACGGGTTCATCATCAGCGGGTTTGCTTTTTTCTTTTACTTCTTCTGTCTTCTCACCCTCTGCGCTCGCCTCCATTGCTTCATCGGAACTAAAAGCACCAGTAAAGAATAATGTAGCGCCGATTGCGATTGCTAATAGCAATACAACGCCTACACCAATCAGGATTATTTTCTTAGAACCAGACTTGGTCTTTTCAGATCCTTCGTCATCAGTTTCTAAATCTAAATCGTCGTCTTTAATCGCCATAAATGTGACCCCATTCTTGTCACATAAGGCATTGCAAAAGCTATGCCACAAGAATGTATGAAGATTATTTTATAGAATATGAGACAACAGAACCTGACATGGTCTGTTAAAGACATTAATATCAGTAGCTTACTGTATTACCATTCTTATAGTGTTTTTTTAAACCACTGTTGGTTAACGATTATATCGCGACGACATTTTGACTCTTTGCATCTTAATGTCTGGTAACACACTGATTTTTACTACACGAAGTAATCAACTGCAGCGTTTGAGAGGCTAATTGTATGCGTATTAGTTGTCTGACTGTCAGCTTCAACCTCATTTCCGTCAGATCCAATACCCCTTGATGAAGCCTGTTCCGAGTTCTTCTGTGCTTCGCCATCATGTTTTGCTGCGTCATCATGAGTCACACTGACATCATCGAGTTCTAAGCCTTGCTCCGCTAACATCTCACGTAACTTAGGTAAGGCCGCTTCAATTTGTTCTTTTACTACTGCTTGTTGGGCATTAAACACTAGACGAATTTTATCATCATCAACATTGAGGTTAATATCGATAGGACCAAGTTCGGCTGGCGTCAGGCGCAATTGTGCCGACTGTCCCTTATCAATACTAATAATCACACGTTCTGCAAATGCCCGCTGCCATTGAGTATCACCGAGCGGTACATCAACTCGTAATTGTGACACTGAATTTGTTGTTGGGCTCGAAGTTCCTTCGGTGTAGGTTAACGGGTTAATGGTGCTTGTTGGTGCAACACTGCTATTACCTTGCCCTCTCACTTCGCTAAAACGCTCAATAATACGTCCGATCTGATTTGCAGCATTATCTAAACCTGAATTTTTGGTTGCTGTGTCAGGGCCAATCCGGATTAACTGTTCCTGAACTTCTTGTAAACGCGAAATAGCCCGGCTTTCATCACCAAGTAATACGTTGTCAGCATCAACTTTAAAACTGGGCAACGTCTTTCCCGATGCGATTTCCGCATTGACTATTGGAAGCCCCTCATTATTCACATTAGCACCCAGCCGAGCTCCCACTGTTGCTGATAAGTCACTTTTTATTGTTGTAGCAGGTAATAACGGGTCAGCCACTATTGGATCAACAGCCAGCGGTAACGAACTATTAGGCACGAGTAAAATCGGAAAGGGTGCCGGTTCTAAGGTCTCTGTACTGGAGTTGGTATTAAGTAACGTGTATTCACTTAGCGTCTCACTATTTTCAAGACTGGCAAAAGCAGCGTTCGGCAAGTTCTTGCCGTTCGCGGCCAAGCCTGTGCTGCTAGCGTTTGTCGCACCACGAAATTCACCGATGAGTGCATTGAGTGTAAAAGGAGGTTTCAGGGTTTCCCCTGATTTTAAAAGGTTTTCAAACTTCACAGAAAAATCGCTTTTAGAACCGTCACTTACGCTAGTTGTTAAGCGTGAAGAACTATTACCGGTTGGTGGTGTAGCGGCTAAAACCGGAATAACTGGCGGTGGTGATGCTGGCATAGCATTTCTCCTGAATCGAAATAGGTATTAGATACAAGAGAAAGAGCAAATACTGTGCCAGTAATTATTTAATGAGCCGGGACCCAGTTTTCCAGCATTGTCGCCAAAGTGTCGAGCGCGAAAGGTTTTGAAAGATAATCATCCATTCCCGCGGCAAGACAGCGTTCACGATCACCTTTCATTGCACAAGCCGTCATCGCAATAACCGGCGTGCGTTGACGTTGTTGTTGCGATTCCCAATCACGTATTACACGACACACTTCCAAACCATCTAAGGTCGGCAACTGACAATCCATAAAGATAAGATCGTAATGAATGCTGCAAGCCTTTTCAATTGCAACGTGCCCATCCATTGCCGCATCAACATCGTATCCTTGATGAATCAACATTCCAGCAGCTACTTCCTGATTTAATGGATCGTCTTCAACCAAAAGAATTTTGCGACGAGAAATAGGTTCAACTGTGATACTACCAACGTCCTGTTTCATTTTAAGCCACCCCTAGCAATGAATAACGTATCAAGGACAGAGTAACATAACTGATCAGCCAGTTCTCAATAATTATTTTTTATAATCCTCGGCGCTCGGTCATCAGATTCCTTTTGCTCTTTGCGGTTTATTTCATTTATCTCCTCGGTACGCATTCGCTGAGTGACCTTATTGAGCGCTTCTGTTTTAGTATGCATCTTTTGCCAGTTCATCTTTTCGACGCTTACACTTTCTATCGCTATTTCAATTTGTCGCTGCTGGAAGATAATCGCTTCATCAAGACGCTTAATAAAGTTTGAATAATCATGTAACTGGCCAGCACTAATCCCTTGTTTTCCTTCACCAAGCATTTTAGACGAGTAATCACTGCGATAGCTGTGTAATTCCTCCAGACGTAGTCGCTTTTCATGTAACTCTTGCTGCTTTAAACCCATCTTACGCGCGGCATCATTTTCACGTGCGGCGGCCACTTCGGTGACAGTGTTTAGTCGTTGTGATTTTTTCATTTCTTATTGGCTCACTACAGGGTTATCAGCGGCAATCATAGAATGGGGTTGATCGCCTTCTGCCATAACGGGTTGCTGTTCAGTTACTAGCTCTTCGAGTGTGGCACAGCTTTGAGCAATATCTACCGCTGTCGACATATCTTGTTGCAAGAAATCCACTAATCTAGGATGGTATAAAACTGCTTCATCAAGTCGTTGATCGTGCCCTGGCGTGTAAGCACCCACTGCAATCAAATCCTTACTTTTCTCATAAGTAGAGTAAAGCTGTTTAAATCGCCGCGTTGCCTGTTGCTGAGGCGTTTCAGTAATTTGTGTCATCGCACGGCTAATCGATGCTTCAATACTAATTGCAGGATAGTGACCGGCATCGGCTAGTTCACGCGTCAGTACAATATGTCCATCTAAAATAGCCCGCGATGCATCGGCGACAGGATCATTATGATCATCACCTTCAACTAAGACCGTATAGAAAGCAGTAATTGAGCCGCCACCCTTTTCACCATTTCCAGCACGTTCAACTAACTGTGGCAATCGTGCAAAAACAGAAGGTGGGTAACCTTTGGTGGCAGGTGGCTCACCGATTGCTAACGCAATTTCGCGTTGCGCTTGTGCGAAACGTGTTAGTGAATCCATTAACAGTAAAACATTTAAACCTTTATCACGAAAATATTCTGCAATACTAGTCGCCAACAAAGCACCATGTATTCGCATCAAAGGCGGATTATCAGCAGGTGTCGCCACGACCACTGCGCGCTTCATTCCTTCATCTCCAAGCGTGTTTTCAATAAACTCTTTTACTTCACGTCCTCGTTCTCCAATCAACCCCACCACTACCACATCGGCAGCTGTAAATTTAGTCATCATGCCTAACAACACACTCTTACCGACACCACTGCCTGCAAACAAGCCCATGCGTTGACCGATACCAACAGTTAAAAGAGAGTTTATCGCTTGTACACCTACATCGAGTGGTGCATGGATTGGGTGTCGCTGCATTGGATTAATGGGGTCGCCATTCAAAGACAATGGCACATCGCCTTCAATAGGTCCTTTTCCATCTAAGGGTTTGCCTGAGCCATCGATGACTCTACCCAAAATCGCATCACTGATAAACATTTCACTGGTTTCACCAGTAGGAATCACTCGTGCGTTGGGCACTAGACCGTGCACATCTGATTTAGGCATTAAAAATAATTTTTCACCCGAGAAACCAACCACTTCAGCATCAGTACTGGTACCACCTGGCGCAACGATTTTACACACGGCACCAACAGCGGCCTGACAGCCAACAGCCTCAAGTGTCATTCCAACCATGCGCGTTAATTTCCCTTCAACCAGCAAACCTGGGATAGATTCAACTCTTGCCTGATAATTTTCTAATGCTGCCTTCCATTTAGCATTACGGTTAAGATTGCTCATCACCGTCACTCCGGCGTTCGCCACCAAGTATGCCCGTCATTATTTTAGTAATTCTTTCTTCAATACTTGCATCAATACTCGATTTTTCGGTGATAACTTTACAACCACCTTGGGTTAAGATTGGATCTTCTATAATTTTCCAGCGATGATCTTCTGGTGAAATAGCCATTGCTTCTCTAACAATGACCGCATCAGCTGGATTCAAGAAAACTTGTAACTGCCGTGATGCAATCGGTAAAACTGAGATAGTTTCACGTACAACGGCAACAATTTGTGATGGGTCAGTTTTAATTTCGCGTCGAATAATCTGTCTGGCGACACTAATTGATAGTGTGACCATTTGTTCTATAACAGCATCATCCAGTTCTTGAAGCGGTTCATCAAGTGTGTTTAAAACTGACTGAAGACGCGCCACACTTTTTCGAATTGATTCAGCACCGTCAGCAAGCCCTTGCTTCATGCCTTGCGCACGACCCTCTTCATAGGCTTTTTTTTGTAGCGCTTCTAACGATTCAGCAGTAAGTACACTCTGCCTTTCATTTTCAACAAGCTCTTTCTGAGTGGGAATTTCAATAGAGGGTAGTGACCACTCTCCAACCTCGATTTCTTCCCCATCAAGAAGCTGGGTTTTAGGCAACGAGCTCATCGCCACTGCCTCCAATATTTATCTCACCTGATTCAGTTAAACGCCGTACAACTGAAAGGATTTCTTTTTGCGCTTCTTCCACTTCACTAACTCGCACCGGCCCTTTGGATTCAAGATCATCGCGTAACATTTCACCTGCACGCTTAGACATGTTTTTGAATATTTTCTCTTTCAGTTGTATATCCGCGCCTTTTAATGCCAAGACTAAACTATCGGTTGATACTTCACGCAACAACATCTGAATACCTCTGTCATCAATATCAACTATATTGGCAAAGATAAACATATTATCCATAATTTCTTGACACAAATCCTCGTCAAGTTCCTTAACTTTATCCATGATCTTATTCTCAATCGCCGTTTCCATCACGTTTAGTAAGTTCGCTGCGGTTTTAATGCCGCCAACACTCGAAGACTTAATACTACTAGTGGCGTTTTCTCCGAGGAATTGTCTTTCCATAATGTCATTGAGTTCGGAAAGCGCATTGGGTTGAATCCCATCTAACAAGGCTAAGCGCATCAAAATATCAACACGAGTATTTTCCGGGAGTAAGGCGAGCACTTCTGCTGATTGTTCTTGTTCGAGATAAGCTAAAATAATGGCAATAATTTGTGGGTGCTCTAGCCGAATTAATTCAGCTACTTGTCTCGCGTCCATCCATTTTAATTGTTCAAGGCCTTTACTATTTTTACCTAAAAGAATTCTATCAATAACACCGGTGGCTTTATCAGTACCGAGTGCGTTAACCAACACATTGCGAATATAATCATCAGAACCAACGCCTAAGGCTGTTTGATCTTCTGCGATATCAATAAAATCTGATAACACACCGGATACTTGCTTCTTGGACACATTACTCAATTCAGACATCGCTGTGCCAAGTTTCTGAACTTCTTTTGGCCCCATGTGTTTTAGCACTTCTGATGCGCGATCTTCACCCAGTGACAATAAAAAGATAGCCGCACGCTCAACGCCAGCTAAACCACTCACTATATCTTTGTAGTCATTATCCGCCATCAGTAGCTACCCAATTTTTTAATACCTGCGCGACCGTTTTTGGATCTTGATCGACCATTCCAGTTACTGCATTCAATGCTATATCGTGACTTTGTTGTTGAATTGATTGAGCCGCTGCTTGCGCGGACAGCGTCACCTGTTCGTCCTCACCTTCTAACAATAGCCCATCACTACCGATTTGCTGCTGCGGTGCTTTTTTGGCGTCGACACCTTTTTGTGCTAATTCACGTAAAACAGGTTTCAGTACACCAAACACTAGTAAAAGTACAGCTAATCCGCCCAATGCTTGTTTGCCCATATCCCAAACCCAGTCTTGTTCGAGCAAGCCTGGTTCTGGTAACGCCTCTACTGCAGCAACAGGTGTAAAGGCAATATTAATGATTTTAATGCTGTCACCACGTCGAGCATTAAAACCAATCGTTTCTTTCACTAGTTTAGTTAACTGAGCAATCTGTATTTCAGTGTAAGGTGCTGTTTCTCCCTCCTCACCTTCAACTGTGGATTGTTTATCATCCAGTAGCACCGCAACAGATAAGCGGCGTAGGCTACCCGCTGCTAGCTTGGTATGACTAATCGTCTTATCCAGCTCATAATTTCGTGTTGAACGTTGCATACTATTTTGTGGCGATGAACTGGCCGGTGCAGGTTCGCTTTCCACATTTTCCAGCGTGCCCGCCGGTGGAGGCGTGTTAGTCAATGAGCCAGGAACACCTGCTAAACCAGCAAGACCTGAACGTGTTTCTTTACTAGTCTGCTCGCTGCGAACGGCAGGTTGATCTGGATTAAATGATTCCTGGGTTTTTTCAACGAAAGTAAAGTCAATTTCTGTATTAACTTGAGCTCGGATCCGACCTTCACCTACAATCGGTGTTAACAGTGCTTCAATCCGTTTACTATAAAGTTTCTCGAGTTTACTTTTATAATCGAGTTGCTTAAGGCTTCCACCAGTCATCATATCGCCATCATCAGTCAACAACTTACCTAGTTGATCGACCACGGTTACTTGCTTTGACTCAAGATTCGGAACACTTGAACTGACCATATTAACAATGGCTTGAACTTGTGCAGGTTCTAAAAAACGCCCCGGATATAGTCCAACCGTCACCGAGGCACTCGGCATTTTTCGGTTACGAACGAATACAGATTGCTTTGGCACCGCTAAATGAACCCGAGCAGACTGCACAGATTTAAAAGTCATTATTGTCCGAGCGAGTTCACCTTCTAATGCACGCTGATACCTAATAGATTCAACAAATTGACTACTACCAAAGCCATCCTCTTTATCCATTAATTCAAAACCACTACCAGTCCCTTCAGGCAAACCTTGTGACGCAAGTTGCATTCTTGCATTGTGAACATCAGCACCAGGAACCCAAACAGTTCCTGTCGATTCGTCAACTTTATATTCAATACCCGCTTGTTGAAGAGAACCAACTACTTCGGCGGTATCCTGATTTGAAAGACTGTTATAAAGTAATTTGTAACTCGGTGTCTGTGACCACATAACAACGGCAACACCCAATGCAACACTGGCCGCCAAGCCGATCATGAGCCCGAGTTGACGAACCGCAGGCAATACCCCAAAACCAGTGAACTGATTGCCTACATTTTCTGTTTTTACCAATGCCATAGTTAAATCCTAGTTAGCCGTTATTACACAGGCATGTTCATGACTTGTTCATAAGCAGCAACAAGTTTATTTCTCACTTGCACCATTGCCTGAAATGAGACACTGGCTTTTTGCATTGAGATCATCACATCTGCTAAATCGACAGACGGGTCGCCCATTTCAAAAGCATCAGATAGAGCACCCGAGGCTTTTTGAGTTTCATTGACAGAATCAATCGAGCTTTTCAGCATCGCCGAAAAATCCGGCAACTCAGAACTTGATGTTGGCTTAGTCTGTGTGCTTTGAGAAGCTGCTGCCATCGCACGCATTTGTGATAATAATTGGTCTACATTCATTTCATTCATTATTATTAACCTCTTGGTCCGCTATGCTGGTATCTGCATGCCGGAGTCACGCATTCTTGCTAATTTATAACGAAGTGTTCTTGGACTAATACCCAATGTTTCAGATGCTAATTTTCGATTACCCATGCAATCTTTCATAACGCTAACGATTCGTTGATACTCATGATTTTGTACTTCTGCACCTAGTGATTTTTTTTCATTAGTAGTAGGAATGGAGGTTTCTGGTTCTTGTTTAAGCTGATCCAGAATATTATTCTCAGCTCTCGGCGTAGCCGAGCCTTCAAATAAAATATCAGCCTTATCAATAACATCAAACTGACTTAGTACCATGGCGCGCTGAATAACATTATCAAGTTCGCGAACATTACCTGGCCATGAATAACCTTCTAATTTTGAGATTGCTTGTTTAGATAACGCAGGAATCGCACGCCCTGCCATTAACGCATATTTCTCAACGAGCTTATTAGCGATCGGCGTTATGTCCGCAGGTCTTGCTGCTAGTTTTTCGATGTGTAGTGGAAAAACATTAAGCCGGTAATAAAGATCTTCACGAAAACGTCCAGCGGTGACTTCATCTCGCATATCTCTATTTGATGTTGCCAATACACGGACGTCCAATGATACAAGATTGTTTCCGCCTAAACGTTCAACTTCACGTTCCTGTAGTACTCGTAATAATTTTGCTTGCAGTCCGACTTCCATTTCTGATATTTCATCCAACAACAATGTGCCACCATTCGCCAGCTCAAACTTTCCTGCGCGAGATTTGTACGCACCGGTAAAAGCGCCTTTTTCATAACCAAATAGTGTCGCTTCAAGCATATTGTCAGGGATAGCCGCACAATTAATCGCAACGAAAGGTGCATCACTACGAGTGGAGTTATGATGAATATATTGCGCAATAACTTCTTTACCCGTACCGCTATCACCGGTAATCATAACCGTGACATCACTCTTGGCCACGCGTTCAGCAGTATTCATTATTTCCACACTCGAGTCTGCGACAGCAATAAAATCGCTATCATTAATTTCACTTCGAATATGTTTCACCACCATATCAACCAATACGTCTGCATCAAAAGGTTTTACCAGATAATCTGATGCACCGTTGTGCATCGCTTCAACAGCACGTTTAATATTTCCATGTGCGGTCATTAGTAAAACAGGTAAGGCTGAATATTCATCTTTGATACGTTTAAGTAATGCGTGTCCATCCATTTTTTGCATTTGAACATCACTAACAACGACATCAATATTCTTAGAACGAATAATTTCCAGTGCCATAACACCATCATTAGCGGCAATGGTATGCAAGCCGGCTAATTCTAGCGTTTCGCATAACGCCTCTTGCAGATCGCTGTCATCTTCTACAACGAGAATTGTTGACTGACTCATTATTGCTCCTTCGACTTGTATAAATCACTGATCTGAAACGACAGTGGCTGGCCTGATATTAGCCCCTTATGACGTGTTTCAACTGGTAATAGCATGCCAACTTTGCAGCCCTTACCCGGTTTTGAATCGATATAGACTTCACCCGCATGCGCTTCAGCAACCGATTTAACTACTGCGAGCCCTAAGCCAGTGCCACGACTCTTAGTGGTGTAAAATGCGTTGAATATTTTATTTTGCTCAGTACTGTCTATTCCAGGACCATTATCCTGAATGGCAATATCAAGCACCTCACCAGTATCAAAGCGATGTTCTTGCACTGATAAGTTGAGTTGTGGTTTCTCATTACAGGCTTGTAAAGAGTTATTAATAAGGTTTTGTACAGCGCCTAATAATGCATCACGATTAGCAATGATGACTTCTTCAGTCGCCTTATTATCAATCACTAATGATGCTTTGTGGCTTTCTAGTTGAGATTCCATCGACATATGCACTTCGTTTAAGAAGTCTGCAATATTAATTTTCACCAACCCGGTCACTTCGCCTTTGGCATACAACAACATATCATTTACTTGGGTTTCTAATTGCTTGAGGCTTTTACGGATTTTTCCAGAGTACTGCTGACGTTGAGTATCACTCAGTGATGATTGCGCTAAATGACTACTAAACAATAAGGCTGATGAAAGTGGTGTGCGCACTTGATGAGCAAGGCTAGCAGCCATTTCACCCAAATCAGCCAGACGCTTGCTTCTTCCAAGTCGCTCTTGCACTGCACGTGTTTCAGTCACGTCATGCAATAACATTATTTGTCCGGGTTCACCGCTAAGAGATTGCGTTGATAAACTAATGCGTCGACCATCTACTAGCGAGATTTCATGTCCGTCATCTTCTCTTGGTGCGAAGGCACGCTGAACGATATTTATCCATGTTTGGTTGATAAGCGGTAAGCCCAATAAATCTTCAGCGGCAGGATTAAAATCAACAACAACACCGATTTTATTCAACACCACCACACCGGCAGGCAATGCTTTAAGTAAACTTTCTAATCTATCAGCTAAACGTTCTTTTTCGGTTAACTCGTAAAGCCTATCAGTCTGGGCAATTTCGAGCTCTTGTGTGAGGTCGCCGACTCGCCCTTCTAACTCACGGTATGATTCGGCAAGGTTTTGCGAGAACTCATTAAACATCTGAAAAGCATCTTTCAGGCTATTACGTTCAATTTCTAATGCTTGAGTCATTACTTCTACTACCTGGCGTTAGCAATTTTTGTCATTACTAATTCAAGGAGCAAGAAGCGTGCCTGCAAAGGCTGTTTTGATAGTTTACAAGAGGTTACGAAGGAAGAAGATAAAAGCGAGCATGGAGATGTCAGAAATTTGTCACTTCATCATTGCGTTGTAAATCATATTTACGTAATTTTTCAACCAGTGTCGTGCGACGCATGTTTAAACGTTTTGCTGCATGTGCCACCACACCGTTAGCCTCATCAAGGGCTTGCTTAATAAATGTCAGTTCCATTGTCGATAAATGTTCTTTCAGATCAAAGTCATCACCGGGCAAATTCATGCTCTGGGTTACTGGCTGAGGTACCGGTTCTGCTAACAATTCCTCAGATTCAGGAACACTAATACCCTGAATACGAAACTTCTCTGGTAACTCGGCAATATCCACCACCCCATAAGGATGTAGAATAACCAGCCGTTCAATAAGGTTGGCGAGTTCGCGGACATTACCTGGCCAATGATATTGGCAAAGCGAAATAATAGACGCGGGCGTTAATCGTACCGAACCACGTTTGTCATACTCAAATCGGCTGATTAAATCATTAATTAACAGCGGCACATCGCTAGTGCGTGAACGCAATGGTGGCATTTCGATCGGGAATACATTTAAACGATAAAACAAATCCTCACGGAATAATCCCTCGGCAATACGTTCTTCTAAATTACGATGGGTCGCCGCGATAATTCGCACATCAACTGAAATACTTTTATTACTACCAACGCGTTCGAATGTGCGCTCCTGTAACACCCGCAGTAATTTAACTTGCATGGTGAGACTCATATCACCAATTTCATCTAGAAACAGTGTCCCACCATCCGCCATTTCAAAACGGCCTTGGCGGGCAGTAATCGCACCGGTAAAGGCACCCTTTTCATGTCCAAATAATTCGCTTTCTAACAACTCAGGAGGAATTGCACCACAGTTAATCGGCACAAAAGGCGCATCACGACGTGGTGAATTGTAATGTAAGTTGCGTGCAACTACTTCCTTACCTGTACCTGACTCACCTAACACCAATACGTTTGCGGTAGACTCTGCCACTTGCTCAACTAATTTTCTCACGTGCCGAATCGCACGACTGTTACCCACTAAACTGCGGAATAAGGTGGTTGGTCGGTCTTCTCTAACACGTCTACTTTCTCGATATATACGTGCTTTTTGTAACATGCTGGTAAATTGCACATATGTGGCAGGTAAGACAACACTACCTAATACACCGACGGTAGAATCGAGACCGGAAATGTCGCGGTTATTAACACAATCACTGATTAATAACACCGGAATATCTTCTTCAAGACTGCGCAGATTAGCCAGTAAGGCGTTACGGTTATCATCACTACCACAATCACCAATGATAATAGTTTGTAATGTTTCGATGTCACCACATTTTTCTGGCCACTCATCGCTACTAATAATCTCTGCATCTTCAAGCTCAATAAAACTGAAGATCGTTCTCAGCGGTATTTGGCGCTCTAGATTGTTATCAATAACAAGGATTCGGCTGGTCATCATGATCGTGTTCTTCCTAATTCGCAATAAAGTCGATACCACTGAAAGCTTCACTAAACATAATGTCGGAATGCTGACACTGTTCAGGCTATTCAGTTAAGCACCGCCTATATTACTTGTCAAAATATTGTCGGTTGAAATACGTTAATTTTTGTATCTTTTTGTGTCATAAAATTAACGGTTAATATTTTTCTTTTAAATTCATAGAGTAAAAAAAATTACTCAGTGACAGTTATCTGACATAAACAAGCCTCGTACTATAATGATTACACTATTAAGACTGGAGATTTAAGCGGAAAAACAACACTTATGGGATTAGATACGTTACTAAACTGAATAAGCTCAGCATATACCACAGAGTAACTAATGATTTATAACAGTTTTATTATTGTGCCTGACGAGTTAATGCAATGGCGTGGCGATGATGCATGAAAATAAATTTTTCTAAGATCTCTTGCGCTACTTCACTTTGCTCGAGAATATCTAACACACAGCAATCGCTATCTATCGAAATGACCTTACCTCTTAGTAACAACGGCTTAGGGTAAGATGCATGCATAAAGACTGACACTTCTATTTCATCATTTAGCGTCGGCACGTTATTTTTATCTAATTTCCATACTAGTTGGTTAGCACCGAGCCTGACTTTTTTCTTACTCGGCAGTTTTAGCTGTTGGCTGAGTAATTCAGACATTAGCTCCATGACAATATTGAGCTTAAAATCGAGCGCCGCAATGTCTTCACTATGCTCTACCGGTAATTCATTCAGGCTGAGTAATACACGAAGGGTTTTCTCATTGCTTTCATCGAGATTAGATTGGTCTTCATCTGAAATAGAAGACCAGGAAAGTGGTGCGTTCAGGGTGTAGGCGACAGCGTCACCAAGGGAAGAGTTGTCAAGATCATTATCCATAATATGACGCTACACTACATTTGTGGAAATTAATACAGTGTTAAACAGAACTTAGGCGGTATTACTCAGGTATGCATTACCGGCTGTTTTACCTCGTTTTAGATCGCGCATTTCATCAAGCGTGGCATCTTTTTGTTGTTGGCATATTTTAACAATCGCTGCATCCATGAACTGGATATGATTAATCTGAGAGCGAATAACATCCGCGTGCAGCAATTCAACTGCGTATAAGAAATAAGCTTTCAAAATAGGTTGGCGTTTTTCTTCTAGCGAGGAGAGTTGTTCCCAGTCACCGCTGTCAGCTGCTGAGCGCATTTGTTGCGTTATACCGGAGAGTTGTTCCCATGAAATATCAGTAGCCACGCTATCTAGCACCAACTATGCCTGGTTATCACTTTCGGTTTCAGTTTCCATCTGTCGGACTTCACCAGCAATGCCATCCCAGCCTGCTTTAATTTCACGTAACAAATTTGATACTTCATCTAAAATTGCCACGTCATTCTTCATGCTTGCTTCAAGCAAACGACGCCCCATGTATTCATAGAGATCATCAAGATTTCGCACAATTTCATTATCTAAATTGTGGTCAAGGCTGACACGTAAACCGTCAATGATGCTCATCGCCCAACCGACGTATTCACCTTTGCCGGCCATTTCCCCACGTTCTAAATGTCCTTTAGCTCGGGAGATTTTGTCTAGTGCGCCTTCCATTAACATCTGTATCAGACGATGTGGGCTCGCATTTTCAACCCCACTTTGCACCCCGACTTTCTTGTACTGCTGGAGTGCATCTTGCATCGCTGCCATATTCATATTTCTATCCTCAACCACCTAAATCACACCACTAAAGATACACATTACTTATATAACCGTTATCGACTTATTCGGCCGAAACTTGATAGTGTATACTGAAAAAACCATTTATTTTCACCCTCAAATATGCCTAATTATTACTTCTCGGCGCACCAATTGTTGGCAATGACGACAACTGTTGAGTCAAGAAACTACTGGTATTTTGTAATTGCGATACTAAGATATCTAAGGCAATAAACTGGCTACGTAGCCGTGCTTCAACAGAAGTTAAACGTCGCCCTAAACTGACTCTGTCATCACCGATACTATCTATTCTTGTTTCCAAACTACCAATTGTTGAATTTAGAATTCCATCATCGTTAAGTAATGACTCAACGTAACCATCAAATCGTTCAGCAAAGCCACGTGCAAACGTTATGCTGCCGCGATCACCCGTTGTTACCCCTTCAACTTGAATTTTTAAGCCTGTCGCTGCGCCAGTACCGGTTAAGAACTGACCTGATCCTGTGCCAGCCACACCACCAATGCTACCGGTTACATCCAGCCCGGTTGTATTTGAGGTTGTTGCACCGACCAAATCAGTGCGACCATTACCGCCGGTAATTTGTACTTGTGAAGCTGAACCATAACGATTTGAAGTAATCGTTAGTACACCCGCTGATTCAGACACAGTGACAGCAGATCCTCCCGCCGTAATTTCAGCTGCCGCATTAATTTGTGATTGCACTTCGGCGACCAATGTCGAAGTAGTGTAAGTACCGGCGCTTAAAGTAATATCCGTGGTGATACCATCGACTTCGATGGTTAGCGCATCGTTACTACCAGCAGTAATCGTTAGGTTTGCGGCCGCTGACGCGGTTAAAAGACCTTTGGTTGCGAGGCTATCAATTGAAACGGCATAAGTGCCTTCAAGTGTGGCATCAGTACTGCTATCAAAACTAATGTTGTTATCCGTTGGGCGACCAAAGGCAGCAAACAAACCGATTACATCATCAATATTATTTTCTAACGCGTTTGAAAGAACGCTATCATCAATTTCTAATAAACCGGTGGTTGAGTTACTGGTAATACCAATATCCGATAAAATATTAAACACGCCCGCACTACCACTAAGCGGATCACCCAATATACGTTTAATCTGTCCTTCTAAGCCTCGCACAACACCGTCACCATTGAGTTGACCTGCTTGACCCGTATCAGGATCAAACGCTGTCAAATCGTTAATAACGCTAATCAAACCATTGTAGTTTGAGATAAAACTATTCACTGCCGTTGTCGCAGCATCAGTATTGATACCAACTGTCAGTGATGATGTGCCTATCTCTGCAAAATTTAGTGTCACGCCTTCAATGACATTACTAATAGAGTTACTTTCATTTTCTATCGCAATACCATTAACAGTTCCTGTAGAGTTTTGCGCAGCTGTATTCTGCGCCAGATTTGTGGTGCCTGCTGCACCAACGCCATCTTCAGCATCGTTAAAAGCCAATAGTGATAAACCACTGGTATCAGTGTCATCGGCATCGGCGTCATCAGTGATAATCTGCAAGCTATTCGCTTCACCGCTATCATCTGAGGAAAAAGTTAAACGTTGATAGGTGCCATCAAAAATTATCGCCGCGGTCACACCAATATCGGCTTCATTCACCGCATCGCGAATACCTTGCAAACTGCCATCAGTAATTTCTACCGTTTGCGAAGCTTTTTCTATGTTCTGGTCAAACCCTGTGTAAGCATCAGATCCTGTGTCATACGTTGTGGTACCAAACCGGAAAGTCAGTGAGCCGGTACCCAACACATCAGTGACTTCTGTAAAGCGTGCATTTACATTAGTAGTCGGATCAGTAGATAACCGATGTCGTTCAGCCAATTGAGTAACAGCAATATCATAACTAGCGGCTACCGCTGAACTATTGACTGAAGCACTTAAGACATCGGTATCACTGGTACTTGCCGAGCGAGCACGATAAGCCGATACATTCTGTAAGCTAGCAAGAGAAGTTTGAAATTGCGCAACCGCACCACGAATTGTGCCGTAAGCAGAAAGACGGACTTGGAGATTAGTTTCACGGCGATCCAATCGCTGTGTAGGCGCTTGTGCTTCTGCAGCGACTAACTGCGAAACCAGCGCGTTTATGTCAAGCCCAGAACCCAGGCCTGGTGATGATATTGAAGCCATCGTATCCTCAATCGAATCGTGATACTTATACTATGCAGCTTTAATGCCAGAGTTAGACTCTGGCAGAAAAAATTAGCCCTTCAACATCTTGTTGAAATTCATCACCGGCTTCTTGAAGCCGATGCGCTAACGCCAGTGCTTGCTCTGAAGGAAACTCGCGAATGGTTTCATCGGTGTCAGAATCTATCACTGTCACCACAGAACGGCCTAATGGCAGCGCCTCGTCAACGCGGAACTGAAGTTCACGGTTAACCGACTGCACATACGTATTAATATCACTAACAGCTTGTTCCAGCAGGGCTCTGCTCGGAACACCTACATTTTGACTATCTTGTTCAATGGCGTCATCTGCTTGAACGACGTTGCTTGCGGCAACATCTTGCCGGTTACTCGCCGCCTCTACGGGGCCAGTTGCCGGTCTTTCCACCGATTCCGCCAATCTACTTCGATTCTGGACTGTCGATGTGATTTGACTAGTAATTTCATTAGCCATAACCACTTACCTCTTTTCTTTACCTTAGAAATGCACCCGGACTTGCGTCCGGGTGCGGTTCATTTACCCGATTACTGCAGCAATGATAGAACTAGCTGTGGCAGGGAGTTAGCCTGTGACAAAATAGAAATACCTGCTTGTTGCAGAATTTGTGAGCGGGTCAGATTTGCAGTTTCACTTGCAAAGTCTGCATCCAAGATACGTGAACGCGCAGCGCTCAGGTTTTCAGATGTTGTACTCAGGTTAGAAATGGTAGATTCAAAACGGTTTTGAATCGCACCGAGGTCAGCACGAATACTTGATACTTGGTCAAGTGAACCATCTAACACAGCAATCGCTGAGTTAGCACCAGCCACTGTTGAGATATCAACAGCACTCAGTGAGTTCAATGCTGCTGAAGCAGTTGCTAAACCACCAAACGCCAAGTCAGCACCCGCTAAGGTAAAGTTCTGTGAAGAACTCAATGTTAAGGTACCACGTGTAGTCACGCCGTTACCGTCAGCCGCGTCTGTACCAGTAACACCATCTAGTGTTTGCACAACAGCTGTTGCACCACCACCACCAACAACACCTGCTTCACTGTATTGAGTTGCCTCATTACCAAGTAAAGCGTTTGTCACAGTGACTGTATCCGTTGTTACGGCAGAGTCAAAGGTAGTTGTACCCAATGCACGTTGACCATTAATGGCTGTGTTCAACGCTGAAGCAACCTGCGATGCTGTGTTAGCATCAGCGACTGTTACTGCTACGTTAGTACCTGCAACAGTTGCATCAGTGGTGAACTCATAAGTCACGTTATCAATCTGAATGGTATCAGCTTCGGTTAATGAACCGGCAGCTGGTGCACTCAAATCAAACGCACCACCAATCTGGAAGGTGGATGAATTATTACCTGTTGCATTATTACCAGCAGAAACATCAAGACCGGTGACGTTTTGAATGTCAGTCGCACCTTGAGCCGTACCAGCGCCCGATGTTAAGGCAATGTTACGACCATCAGAAGCACTCAACGTTAACGCACCAGTTGTTGCATCAGCAACCGCTGAAACACCTGACTGACTAGTAATCGCATTAATAGCAGTGGCCGCATTACGACCTTGTGTCACCGCACTGGCATCAGCAGCAATCGCACCAACGTCAACGCCGTTAATCGCTAACGCGCCATTACTAATACCAATACCAGCAACAGGCGCTCCACCCGTGACAGAGTTAGTCGCTGTGGCTGTTACACCTGTGTCGTTAGACACACCATTAATGGTAGCGGCTTTAGCAGCAGCACTGTCAGCAGTAAAGCCAGCAGCAGTTGTACCAACAGAAACACCAACTTCAACACCGTTAATCGTAAAACCAGCGCCATCAAAAGCATTGGCAGTCACTGCATCACTAGTTGCCTGGAAAGCACCGAGTAAGTTAGTGGTTGCGCCTGTCACACCAAACGAAATTGTTTGGTTAGCGTTTGCACCGACCTGGAACTGTGCTGAAGAGAACGAACCATCGAGAATGTTTTGACCATTGAATTGCGTGGTTTGACCAACACGCTGTACTTCCGCTAACAACTGTTGTACTTCTGAGTTAAGTGCTGCACGGTCAGAAGCCGAGTTAGTGGAGTTAGCAGATTGTAAAGCCAGCTCACGAATACGTTGTAGTGAATTACCGGTTTCGCCTAAGGCACCTTCAGCTGTTTGTGCAAGTGAAATACCGTCGTTGGCATTTCGAACCGCTTGGTTAAGACCACGAATCTGAGTGGTAAACCGTTCAGAAATAGCCAAGCCAGCAGCATCGTCACGCGCACTGTTAATGCGTAGACCAGATGAAAGACGTTGAAGGGAAACTTGTAAATCGTTTTGAGAACCGTTCAGATTACGTTGCGCCGTCAGTGACGCGATATTCGAGTTAATAACTTGAGGCATTTTAATTCTCCAATACCCATCTGTATCAATCCTCGAAGGCTGATACTCGCTGGGCTAAAGGCTAAACTTTGGCGGATATATCATTACTAATGCAGTGATATTTACCGCCTCCAGTACCTTTAACGACCATTCTGACAATAACTTGAGGTGTATTGAACAACGAAAACAGGCCTTGAGCAGAAAACACTACCAAGCCCATGAAAAGATTTGGAAAAGTGCACCCGGACAAATGTCCGGATGCCAGTATTTATTACTGAATTACTGCAATAATTGCAGTACCAGCTGTGGCAATTGGTTAGCCTGAGACAAAATACTCACGCCGGCTTGTTGCAGAATTTGTGCACGGGTCAGGTTCGCCGTTTCAGCCGCAAAGTCTGCGTCCAAAATACGTGAACGGGCAGCGCTTAAGTTCTCTGACGTGGTGGCCAAATTAGAAATCGTTGACTCAAAGCGATTTTGCACCGCACCTAAATCCGCACGAATACTCGAGACCTGATCTAAAGAACCATCGAGTACCGCAATCGCCGAATTAGCGCCGGCAACCGTCGAAATATCAACAGCACTCAATTGATTTAATACCGCAGAGGCATTCGCTAAACCACCAAAGGCAAGATCCGCGCCGGTTAAGGTGAAGCTTTGTGATGAACTCAGTGTTAAGGTACCGCGCGTTGTTACACCATTACCATCAGCAGCATCGGTACCGGTCGTACCATCAAGTGTTTGTACAATAGCTGTTGCACCACCACCACCAACGACACCTGTTTCATCATACTGCGTCGCTTCATTACCAAGCAATGCATTAGTTGCCGTTACCGTATCGGTTGTGACGCTAGCACTAAAGGTCGTGGTACCTAATGCGCGCTGACCATTAATAGCGGTGTTCAATGCCGAGGCAACTTGTGCGGCAGTATTAGCATCCGCCACAGTGACCGCAACATTCGTCCCTGCTACCGTCGCATCAGTGGTGAATTCATAAGTGATGTTATCAATTTGCACGGTATCCGCTTCCGTCAATGAACCGGCTGCGGGTGCAGTTAAATCAAATGCACCACCAATCTGGAAAGTTGAAATGTTATTACCCGTCGCATCAGCGCCAACTGAGACATCAAGACCGGTAGCATTTTGAATATCCGTTGCGCCCTGCGCGGTGCCGGCACCTGATGTTAAGGCAATGTTACGTCCATCTGAAGCAGTCAGTGATAATGCACCGGTGGTGGCATCAGCAATTGCCGTTACCCCAGTTTGATTTGATACCACATTAATTGCCGTGGCGGCATTACGGCCCTGGGTGACTACACTCGCATCTCTGGCAATTGATCCAATATCAATACCATTGATCTGTAAGGCACCATTACTCAAACCAAGACCTGCAATTGGTCCAACTCCTGAGACGGCATTTGTCGCAGTAGAGGTCACGCCACTATCATTTGAGATACCATTAATGGCTGCTGATTTTGCTGCGGCACTGTCGGCGGTAAAACCGGCTGCAGTCGTTCCGACTGAAACGCCCACTTCAACACCGTTAATAAGAAAGCCAGCACCATCAAAAGCACTTGCTGTTACCGGAGCACTAGTCGTTTGGAAAGCACCCAGTAAGTTAGTCGTTGCACCAGTGATACCAAACGTAATGGTTTGATTAGCGTTGGCACCCACCTGGAACTGCGCTGACGAGAATGAACCATCGAGAATATTCTGACCATTAAACTGTGTCGTTTGACCCACACGTTGTACTTCAGCAAGTAGCTGTTGTACTTCGGCGTTAAGGGCCGCACGGTCAGACGCTGAATTTGTTGAGTTCGCGGATTGCAAGGCCAACTCACGAATACGTTGCAAAGAGTTACCGGTTTCACCAAGCGCCCCTTCCGCGGTTTGTGCTAACGAAATACCATCGTTGGCATTTCGAATTGCCTGATTGAGACCACGCACCTGAGTGGTGAATCGTTCAGAAATAGCCAGTCCCGCTGCATCGTCACGGGCGCTGTTAATACGCAAGCCCGAAGAAAGTCGTTGAAGTGAAACCTGCAACTCATTTTGCGAACGGTTAAGGTTACGCTGTGAGGTTAATGAGGCAATGTTAGTATTAATAATCTGTGGCATTTTCTTTCTCCTATATCCTTCGGTATCACTTCAATTAAAACTGGCGATGTCCAGCGTTAAAGTCAGTATTCATTACAAGAAATTAAACAAGCTTAAACCTTGAATCCGCACAAATGATTGTTGCGCAGCTTCCAAACCAATACGCTGTGATTCCAGGCGACTAATCGCCTCCGCGTAATCCAAATCTTGAATATCAGATAGCGTGGTTTGAAGTTGCAACAATGATTCATCATTCAAACCATTTTGATCTTCAATCGAATTTAATCGCGCCCCCACGTTGGCACGAATATCAATAATGTTGGTTAAGCCCTGATCAAGGTCAACCAGTACCCGATTAATTGCATTATGGAATTCAGTTTCATTGCCAGCGATAGCTGGGTCAGCTTCCAAAGCACCAATAAGATTTTGCAATGTTGAAAACAAGGCTTGATTGGTACTTGGCGCCACAGTGAAGCGATCGCCATTACTTGGGGTTCCTGACACATTAGTTTGAATGCCATTGAACGCGATATTGCCACCGTCCGAATAAGCACCCGATGAGACAATCGCATTAGCACTATCAAGCACCACATAACCGGTTGCATCGTTATAAACGGTAGAAACGGATGGTTGGCTCAAGCCCGTTAAGCTAGCGCCAAAGAAACCGGTGACGACATCGGTATCTTCTGTTGCACCAGTTAAGGTTTCATTAATGGTAATCGGCGTGGCAGAGGGAGTGACATTAGCCAGGTATAATTGACCACCATCAATAAACGCTTCAACATTCGTAGTACCAGACTGCGCATCAATATCGGCCTCAATCTGTGCCAAGGTTCTTGAGTCACCTTCGTTGGCGGTATAAACCAGTGTGCCATTAACGCGTAGCTCATATTGTAAGGTATCGTTAGTACCCGTATCGGTAATACCAATCGCGCCACCAGTAACATTGGTTTGTTCACCCAAGACTATTTGGAAGGTATCAACAGTGTAAGCACTGACATCAGTCACTGAGCCAGGATCAATAATCCCACTACCTGTGTTCAAGGTATTATCGTTAACCGTAAAAGTACCGTTGCCATTTTTAATCAGTTGAAATACTTCTGAACCTGCATTACCTGTTGACACTTGGCGTGAGGGCCCGGTTTGTAGAAAACGCTGTCCTTCATCACCATTATAAATAAAACTGCCACTGGTCTGACTAAAGGCCTGGGTCAAACTTTGAAAACCGGAAAATATATACTCGCCATTCGCATCACGTGTGTTTGAAAGTGATAACAACTCATCAAGACGTTGACGTATTTCTAACGCAATAAGAGGACGGGTGGTGCCGTTTTGGCTATCGTTATTAGCCTGAATAGTTAGCTCTCGTACCCGTTGTAATAAATTACCGGCACCCTCTAAGGCGCTTTCTTCCAACTGCAAGCGACCTTCCGCAAGGCCCGAGTTTGTTTGGAATTGTTGGGTAGCGGAAATACTTTGTGAAATACCCAGTGCACGTGTCGCATCAACCGGATCGTCCGATGGCGATAAAATGCGTCGCCCTGAAGATAGCTGTTGTTGAGTACGACTCAAATCAGCTTGCTGATTAACAATCGCGCTAATAGCGGCAGCCTGAATTTGGTGTGTTGAAATACGCATAGCTAGTTACCTAACCGCTTGAAGAATTTCTTGGAACAATTGATCGGCAATCGAAATAACTTGCGCGGCGGCCTGGAAGGCTTGTTGAAGTCGCACTAAGTCAGCCGCTTCTTCGTCTAAGTTAACACCAGAAATTTCCTCACGTGATTCTATTGACTGATCCAGTAATACTTGTTGTGCATCACGAGTTAAAAAAGATTGTTGAGTGCGTATTCCTACATCGGCAACGAGTTCACCATAAGCACTTTGGAATGTATTGTTACCCGACAAGGTAATAGCCGATTCTAGGCCAGCTAGTAATAATGCATTACGGTTATCACCAACACCATTGATGTTATCAGTAATCGTTAGTGCATCACCGTTATCGGTAACGCCTTCTACTGTGAAACTAATGCCATCAAAAGGAGCACCAAGGGTAAATGTTTTGCCGGTACTTTCTGTGGCAGGGTCATAAGCTAATGTTCCACCCGGACCACCGGTAACGGTGAAACCGGGAACACCCACACCAAGAGCATCGGGATCAAAGGTTAAGATGATATCGCCACCATTTGCTGATAGTGGAATCTGTGTGACATTGTTGACTGGTAATAAACTAATTTCACCATCGCCGGTATTGGCTAGTGTGGTCGCCGTTCTAAGTGGTGCTGCAGCGGCGAGCCTCGAGGGATCATTGAAAAGTAAATCTAAATCACGTGCACCGGTAGAGGTGGGTTGAATAGTGAAACTATCCCCTGCCGCGGCACCAGCACCGACTGTTAACTGAAAACCATCTATTACTGTCGCATTCAGCGTAGCTAAGTTACCGGTAAAAAGAGTGACATCATCATTCAATCGACGAACAGAATAGTTAGCACCGTCAAAATCAAGACGGTAGTCACTATTAGTTAAGCTACTTACATTAACCAGCGCACCCGTGACTGTTGGTGTGCCACCCACCGCATTATTAGTACTCTCTGCAACGTTAACTGGACCGAGTGCAAATAAATTGACACCCAAAGCATCTTGTTGATCTAAGCCTAAGTTTTGTTGTGCATTAAATAATGCCCCCAACCCAGTCGCAACGCGACCTAGGGTATTAAGTCCAGGGTCAATGATTTGTGAACGAAAGTCTAGGGTTGCACCTAAACGGCCGCCTGAAATAAACGTTGTAATATTGCTTTGTGTGGCGCCGAGCTGAATCGCAATGTCTTGTCTTGCCGCCCCAAATTCACCTGGAATCGCGACTAATTGACTTGCCGTGGTGCCGACTACTAAGGCCTGTCCCGAACCAACGAATACGTTCAGCGAACCATCTGTTTGAGTAATAGTATTGGTAGAAACCAATTCAGATAATTGAAGAACTAGTCTATCTCGCTCATCAAGTAAATCATTTGGTAATTCTTGTCCGTTATTGCGTGTAGATAGAATAATATCTTGATTAATGTTCGCGATTGACGTTGAAATATTATTGATATCTGCAACGATATTGGTAATATCGCGCTCGGCATCATTACCCAATGAACGCAAACGCTCATCCAAGGTACTAAAGCGTTGTACTAAACCTTCCGCTTCACTCAGCACAATCTGACGAACAGGGGTTGAAGTAGGATCATCAGATAAATCTTGCAAAGAGTTAAAGAATGATTGCAAGGCAGGACTCAAACCGGCATTGGGATCGGCAAGAATGTTATCGACCTGTGCTGCTAGAGAAGCAAACTGATCTACTTGACTAAAACTAGCCGTATTAGTGCGAACTTGTTCTACACGAAACTGATCGTAGACACGCGAGATACTCTCGATCGAGACACCACTACCGATGAAACCTGCGCCCGAAAACTGTGGTGGTCGCGCAGTAAATTCAGTGCGCTGCCGAGAATAGCCTTCAACATTGGCATTTGAAATATTATGGCCTGTTGTTGCTAAGGCACGTTGGTACGATAGCAAAGCTGACGATGCAATATTAAGTATGTCAGGCATAATAAGATCCTATCTGTGAGTAACGCGTATTCATTACCGTTTAACACCCAAATTTGTTCGCGCGTCATTAAATGTATCGCTTTGCATAATTGTCTTTATCTTCTTGGCATACGCAGGATCTGTGGCATAACCAGCTTGCTGCAACCTGGAGACAAATGTATTTGAGTCACCGTTGCTGTTTAATGCTTCAGCATAACGAGGACTGCTTTTCAAAAAATTCACAAAATCCTTAAAGCTTTGTTCAAATGAGTCATAAGCACGGAAATGAGCTTGTTCTTTGTTGATCACTCCTGAACGATATTCAGTCGTCGCAACACTAACCTTCTCTCCCGACCAGCGATTGTCTGCTTTAATACCGAATAAATTGTGGCTCGAGTTACCTTTTGCATCGGTAATAACATGCTTACCCCAGCCTGTTTCCAGCGCAGCTTGCGAAACCAGTGCTTCAGTTGGAACACCTAATTGTTTTGCAGCCGCTTCAGCATGAGACCAAATCCCTTCTACAAATTCTTGTGGGTTAGCAAAGGCTTGTTGCTTTGACGCAATTTTGTTTACTGGAGTGATGTTTGTCACCGAGGCTTTACTGCTCAACGGCAATAACTCTGTGATTTTTGCTATTGCATTGGCTTTTTGTTCTGCCGGAAATAACCCAGCTTCCTGTGACAAAGAACGATTCATTACTCGCGTTTGCTGAAGTTGATGAAGTGAACTAGATAGGTCACCTTGCTGACCATTATTTTGTGTGGGACCTTTCTGACTCAATTGTTTAACAATGAGATCAGCAATACCTAGCGCACCACTTTTCGATAGCGATGAAGTAAGTTGTTGATCGTGCATTTTTTGATAATTCTCCATTGCATCACTATCAAACAAACCTTTACCGAAATTTGTTTGGCGCATTTCTTTTAGCATCATGCTTAGGTAAAGCGATTCAAATTGTTCTGCAACAATTTCTAGCGCCTTGTTAGGATCTTGTTGTGCAGATGAACGCAACTTACCCAGACTGTTAAAGTCTGTGGTAATTATTTCTGGCGTAGTGTTCAGTGCTTGCATGATTAATATCCGTTAAATAATAATGAGTTCAGCTTGCAATGAACCGGCTTGCTTCAAGGCTTCAAGGATCGCAACTAAGTCACCCGGTGCTGCCCCAACGCGATTCACTGCGCGAACAATTTCATCGAGAGAGACTCCCGGTTCAAACAAAAACATACTGTTGTTTTCTTCAGTAATTTCTACATCAGATTGCGGCACGACAACGGTGTCGCCTGCTTCAGCCAGTGGACCTGGCTGACTAACAATTGGGTTCGAGGTAATCGTTACGACTAAACTACCGTGTGACACAGCGGCGGCTTTTACTCTTACATTTTGGCTTATCACAACCGTACCGGTACGAGAATTAACGATGACTCTTGCTGGGGCATCCGCTGGTTTAACCATTAGGTTTTCAAGTAACGATACATAGTGAACACGTTGAGAAACCGTTTTTGGTGCACGGACCTTCACTGACATAGCATCAATAGCAACCGCTGTGTTAGGCCCCACGGTGTTATTGATGGATTCAACCACCCTCGTGGCGGTGGTAAAATCAGCACTGTGTAAATTGAAGACAATGTTATCTGAACGTTCAAATGGGTTTTTAACTGTGCGCTCAATCGTCGCGCCATTAGGAATGCGGCCTGCACTGGGAATATTAACGGTCACACTTGAACCATCTGCCGCTGCACCAAAGCCACTGACTACCAGATTACCTTGGGCAATCGCATAAACTTGACCATCAGCACCTTTTAGCGGGCTAAGTAATAAGCTGCCACCGCGTAAACTTTTGGCATTACCAATCGATGACACGGTGATATCTAACTTTTGGCCTTGTTTGGCAAATGCTGGCAACTCAGCATGAATAGACACGGCGGCAATGTTCTTTAATTGAGGGTTAGCATTAGGCGGCAAGGCTATGCCGAATTGAGCCAACATATTACGCAGGCTTTGTACGGTAAAAGGAGTTTGGCTAGTTTGATCGCCGCTGCCATCTAAACCAACGACAATGCCGTAACCAACCAATTGGTTACTGCGAACGCCGGCGATTGAGGCTAAGTCTTTGATTCTCTCTGCATTAGCCGTTGCTGTTGCGGCGACTAATAAGATAGAAATCACTAACTTTATAATTACTCGACTAAACATTTCTTACTCCTGTTAACAGAAAAACTGCTAGTAAGTAGTTAAATGCAATATCGTTGCCAACTTTGAAGAATTAGAGTTTTGTTTGAGGTAAATAAAAAAATACCGCGTGCGTGACGCGGTATTAATTAATAAAACTAATTAACGTTATAGCTAAGAAGTTTAGAAAGGAAATAATGAGCTAAAGAAGAAGCGTGCTAACCAACCAATTTTATTGGTATCCGCTACCGCACCTGAACCACTATAAGTAATATTGGCATCAGCAACTTGTGTTGATAGCACTGAGTTATCTGGGCCAACATCGCCAGGTCTAACGATACCTGAAATGCGCACATACTCATGCCCTTGATTAAGGGTCAGTACTTTTTCACCGCGAATCACTAAATAACCGTTCGGTAGTACTTCTGCCACGGTGACGCTTATGCTGCCATCTAATGAATTACTCTGGCTGCTTGTGCCTTCACTTTCAAATTCTTTTGATGAGTCAAGAGAAAAACCAAGGTTGTTGGTATTATTACTCGCCAAAGGGATGAGTCCTCGTGGAGTATTAAACTGTGGTGTTGAACCTAAAATGGTCGGGTTAGTCACATTAATATTATTGTCTTTACTCAGATCAGTTGCGGCTTGCTTACTGGCATTAGTGCTTTCCGACAAGGTTATGGTCAAAATATCGCCTACTCGCCTTGCCCTATTATCTTCAAAAAGACGAATATCATAACCAGACTGATAGATAGAACCATTTCCTTCAGAGACTTTCTCTATCGCCACTGGACGCACTGCTGCATAAGCCGGATCATGCTGCGGTACACTTTGGCAACCGATCATCGACGACAGTAAAAACAACATGGAAAGCCATTTAATGATATCTGTGTAGTGTGTCTTTTTCATTTTCCTAGTCTCTTTTACGCTAGCCTTATAAATTGTTTGAAACGTACTGCAGCATTTGATCAGCTGTTGATACGGTTCGTGAATTCAACTCATAAATACGTTGTGTTTCAATCATGTTAACCAGTTCTTCTACGACGTTAACATTTGATGTTTCCAATGCTCCCTGCAATAAAGTACCTAAGCCATTTAAACCTGGGGTACCGGTCGTTGCAGTGCCACTAGTGCCACTTTCAACGTAAAGGTTTTCACCAATTGGTTGTAATCCTGGTGGGTTAACAAAACTTGATAATTGGATAGTCCCGACCTGTGTTGGTGAGGTAGCACCTGGTTGCAGTGCTGAAACAATACCGTCACTACCAACAGTCACTGAGACAGCATCACTCGGAATAGTAATAGAAGGCTGAATTGTTTCGCCATTTGATGTCACCACTTGCCCGGTTTCATCAACTTGTAGTTGTCCATTACGGGTGTAGGCCTGAGTGCCATCAGGTCGCAATATTTGTAAGAAACCATTACCTGAGATTGCAAGGTCTAAAACATTTTCAGTTTGGGTAATATTACCCTGATCATGGACTTTAGAAGTCGCAACGACTCGCACACCAGTACCCAGCGTTAAACCCGTTGGTAACCGCGTATCCTGCGAACTCGACGCCCCCACTTGACGAACATTTTGATACAACAAATCAGCAAAATTAGCCCGACTACGTTTAAAGCCAGTGGTGTTTGCATTCGCCAGGTTATTTGAAATAACACCTAAACGTGTTTGCTGTGCATCAAGCCCTGTTTTTGCGATCCATAATGCTGGAATCATTGTCTTAGCCTCATTGTTACGTCTAAACCTTAACGCTGTTCAATATTTAATAGTTCCAGCGAAACGGTGTCATTCTGTTTTGCTGTTTCCATTACTTTAATATGCATCTCGAACTGTCGAGATAAGGAAATCATATTCACTAATGATGAAATTGGATTAACATTGCTAGTTTCCAATGCCCCAGACACAACCCTAACATTTGAATCTGCGGCAACTGGTAATGCATCTACCACACGCATTAAGCCATCTTTACCTTTATATAAATTTTCAAGATCTGGGTTAACTAACTTAATGCGATTAATCACTGCCAATGTACTGACTTCCTGACCAACTGGTCGAATTGAGACAGTACCATCATCCCCAATATTAAATTCTTCGAAAGGTGGAACCGCAATAGGCCCATCATTTCCTAAAACAGGCAGATCATTTTCAGTTAACAATTGCCCAACTTCGTTCACTTTCAGATTACCTGCACGGGTGTAGCCTTCGGATCCATCAATCGCTTGAACAGCAATCCAACCATCACCGTTAATGGCCAGATCAAGTTGGTTGCCTGTTGATTGAATACTGCCTGAACTAAAATCAACACCTTGTCCATTGCTGACAGCATAGGCACGACTATTATATCCAGGACCTGAGACAGGGAGACTGCTGAATGCTTCTAAATCGGCGCGAAAACCAGTAGTGCTCGCATTAGCCAAATTATTACTATTAACGGCTTGCGCAAGCACTGTTTGTGTTGCGCCATTCATTGCGATAAAAAGCATTCTATCCATTACAGTTCTCTCTCAGTTATCCGTTATCTATCGAATATTAATAATTGTTTGGGTAATTGAATCCGCAGTTGTAATCACCTGGGCGTTAGCCTGGAAGTTACGTTGTGCAGTAATGATGCTAACCAGCTGTTCGGTCAAATCAATGTTTGAGCCTTCTAGTGCACCTGATTCAATTAAGCCTAAACTACCTGTGCCGGGTGAACTGATCAGTGCGGCACCTGAATCAAACGATTCGGCCCATGTAGTATCACCCAGTTGACGTAACCCTTGTGGGTTTGCAAAATTGGCTAAGGCAACCTGACCAATTGCCTGTGATTGACCGTTAGTGAACCGCGAAGTAATAATTCCTTCATCACTAATATCAATACTGTTCAAGCGACCGGTAGTGAAACCATCTTGTGACAATGAGTTAACGGCAAAACCGCTACCATACTGCGTGGTATTTCCATATCCCACATCAATTGCTAGATTGGCGGCACCGCCACCAGGGTTAAAAGGCGGAATGGTGACCGTTGATGGCGGTACTGGTGTGGCTAACTGACCACCTGTATCAAAGGTCAATGCATCAGGGCCATCGACTTGCACACCGTCAGAGAAAGAATATGAATCCCAGGCACTCGGGCCTGTTTTCACATAAAACAGTGTCAACAAATGTGATGAACCGAGTGAATCAAAGGTCGTTAATGATGTTGAACTGTTGTAAGTTCTCGCATCTGTTGCATCAAAGGGTCCGATTGCTGGGACCACTGCGGCCGCATCTAAATTTAAATCAACCGCAACGGAAGTCGTTGCCGCTGGTGCAATATCAGATGTATTAAGTTGCAAATCACCTTGCGCGCCGGTGATATTCCCCGCGGCGTCAGCCTGAAATACTGTTAATCGTTGGCCCGAGCTATTCACAATGAAGCCATTGCGATCAGAACTAAATTGCCCGGCACGAGTATAATTAGTGACGCCGCCATCGTTTAATAAAAAGAAACCTTGTCCACTAATCGCTAAATCAAGATTACTATCTGTAAAGTTAACATTACCTTGACCAAACTGCTGTGAGACAGAGGTAACACGAACACCACTACCAACGGCATTGGATGATACCCCTAAATTACTGCGGGCAAACACATCAGCAAACTCAGCACGTGATTCTTTAAAACCCACAGTGCTGGCGTTAGCGATATTATTACCGATAACCCGTAGTTCTGTTGAGGCCGCGTTTAACCCACTTAGTGCGGTACGAAATGGCATAACTATTCTCCTGTTACTAACTCGTTAATTACATATCAACGCTATAAAATTTCTCTGACTGAATTAAAGTCCTGAGCACCCTGTGTGGCAAGGTTCAGTACGGTGCCTTCACCGGCCCGGCCTAAGGTGACACTGTTAACTCTGTCTTCAATTAATGTATCCAGTGCAACTTGTTCACCATTTAAACTTGCTGAGGCAGATACCCGGTAATTGCCAGGAGGTAATGCCGTGCCATTGTCGCCGACACCATTCCAGTTAAAACCGACGGTACCGGCTTGCTGAGGGCCCAACTCAAGGTTGCGAACCACTTCACCTGCTGCATTAGTGACTTGCAACCTCACATCTGCACTAGTTGCTGGTATATCAATCGCACCTTTTACGCTGCCGCCATTATTCAAGGTGGCGGTGTTGCCAGGTACTAACACTGAACGACCAACCAGTACTGATGCTTGCAATGCCTGGTTAGAAGTCAGCGAACCGGCTAATGATGAAAATGATGTTTGTAGATCCTGAATACCACTGACCTGACTAAACTGTGCAATCTGAGTCAAGAATTCACCATTCTCTAACGGTTTAAACGGATCTTGATTTTGAATTTGCGCAATCATCAGTTCCAAAAATGCATCTTGTCCTAATTCGTTTTCAGTTCTTGTCTCAGTTCCGGCTGGTGTGCCTATGCCAAGAGACTGCAGTGTGCCTAAGTTAACTTCATTCACGGTCTGTACTCCTTACACTCGCTTAATTTTGAACAACACATTATTTTCCTAATGCTAATGTGCGTAATAAAAGTTGTTTTGCTGTACTCATCACTTCAACATTAGTCTGGTAACTACGTGAAGCTGAAATCATATTGGCTACTTCAGACAAAGCATTAATAGCCGGTTTGTAAATATATCCAGTGTCATCCGCTAATGGATGGCCAGGGTTATATTCCTGAGTTGCCTTACCCTCGGCTTCTAAAATTTCTAGTACGCGTACACCGGCTGTTTCATTACTCGAGAGCTGGTCGCTATATACGGTTTGGAAAATGGGTTGCTTGGAACGATAAACATCTTCAGGCCGTGAGCTGGCAGTTTCAGCATTGGCAAGATTACTGGCAACGGTGTTCAGCCGAATGGTTTGTGCACTCAGTGCTGAACCGGCAATATCAAATACATTTAATAAAGACATCGTTTACTCTCCTCGTATCGCGCCAATAATGCCTTTCACCCGACCACCTAGAAAATCCAGTGTTGCCATGTAGTGCATCGCATTGTCAGAAAAAGCCGCTTGTTCAATTTGGTTATCGACTGTGTTGCCGTCTAAACTGGGTTGTGATGTTTCGCGGTAAAGTAATTCGGCCGGGCCTGAAGCTTTTCCACCTGCTGCAGTCATGTGATTTTTATGGGTCATTTTTAGCCCTTCCGCACCAGCAGAATTGGCCTGTTTTAAGGCGGCACGAAAATCAATGTCTCGTGCTTTAAACCCAGGGGTATCGGCATTCGCCAGATTAGAGGCCAGCACACTGCTGCGCTGTGAATGCAGGCTTAAAGCCTGTTGGTGAATACCTAATATATTGTCAAGACTAAGTCGCATATCTGCTCCGCTATCACTGCATGGTTCATTGCCTAGTGTAGTAAGAGCAAAGGTCGTGCCAGAAATTTTTATTTTATATTTTTCAGTTACTTAACAATCTTATTGGGATTTTTCTTATTGCCGCTGGCAAAGCTCTGCCTACTGGCGGCAATGTCTTTTGAGAAAAAAGTGAATGATAAAAGTGAGGAATGTGAATGAAGCTAATTAAATAAAACGAGACACTTATTATTGTTTTTTACGGTAATGAACGCCACCAAGGCATCTCACCATATCAAAATCATCGCTGTGGCCAGTGATTGATTCAGAGGTACCTAAAAATAATATCCCACGAGAACGAAGCCCCTTGCTCATGCGGCCGATGATGTCGCGTTTCAGATCAGATGAAAAATAAATCAGCACATTACGGCAAAAGACAATATCAAACAGCCCTAATGATATGTAACTTTGCATTAGATTTAGCTCAACGAAACGCACTCGCTTGCGAATATCCGGGATAATCTCCCAATGCTTATCTACTTTTTTGAAATAACGTTGTTTTCTTTCTGCAGACACTCCGCGCACTATTGCTAAATCATCATAGTGGCCTTTTTTAGCCTGACTGAGAATGGTCTGAGAAATATCAGTGGCAACAATTTCAACGCCACGCGGTAGCCCACCCGGATTCGCCGCCATAAACTCATGGATAATCATACTTATTGAATAAGGTTCTTGTCCTGATGAACAAGCAGCTGACCAAATACGCAGCGGTCTATTTCGTTCTTTTGCCAACTCCGGTAACAACTCTTTTCGCAGTGTTTCATAGGGGTTGTTATCACGAAACCACAATGTCTCATTGGTTGTCATGGCATCGACTATTCGTGAACGTAACCTCATATTACTGCCGTTGTTTAGCTGTTTAACCAGGGCAGAAATATTTTCAATAGATTCATCATCCATCAATCGCTGTAAGCGACTGCTAACGAGGTATTCTTTATTTTCACCTAAAGTAATACCACACGCGTTTTCAAGAAAATTGCTAAACGACAGGTACTCTTCATTGGTAATTTGTTTGCTCAAGTCGCTTTCCTAATTTATTCGGTATTTTTAGTCGAGTGTGGCAAGGTGTGCCAGAACTTGTTCAGCTAAGTCATCCGCACTGAACTTTGAGATAAACAGATCAGCACCGACACTTTCTGTAATCGTATCATTGAAGCCACCGCTCAACGAAGTATGCAAAGCGACAAACAGATTTTTTAGTTCTGGTGCTTTTCGAATTTCAGATGTGAGCATGTAACCGTCCATTTCAGGCATTTCAATATCTGAAATGACTACATCAATTTGATCTTCTATTGGTCCTGACTTAGCCATTTCCATCAATAAATCATAAGCTTCCTTACCATCATGAACAATCGTGCATTCCAGGCCGATTTGCTCCATCGTTTTTCGAATTTGGCTTCGCGCCACTGATGAATCATCGGCTATCAATGCGCGGTAAACCCTACCTTCCTTTAATTGTCCTTCCGCAATAATATTGCCCGAGACAAGTACCGTTTGACCAACGACTTCCGATAGAACTTTTTCAACATCAATAATTTCTACTAACTCACCATCAACGCGGGTCACGGCGGTCAGATAATTATCTTTCCCGGAACCTGGTGGCGGTGGCAAAATATCTTCCCAGTTTAAATTAATTATGCGACTCACAGCCCCAACCATGAAGCCTTGCACCTTACGATTAAATTCACTAACAATAACAAGTGAATTTTTTACTTCCTCATCAGCAATGCGCGAACGACCAATTGCATATCCCAAGTCAAGAATCGGAATTGTTTGTCCTCTCATGGTCGCAACACCTCGGACAATGCTATTTGAACTGGGTATTTGTGTCAGTTTTGGGCACTGAATCACTTCCTTAATTTTGAAAACATTAATACCAAATAGCTGACGCCCCTTTAAATGAAACAACAATAATTCAAGACGGTTCTGTCCCGCCATACGGGTCCGTTGATCAACTGAGTCGAGCATACTAGCCATAGAGAGTCTCCAAATCAGGCACAGTTTTCAATGTAACAGCTTGTCTATCGGCGAAACTCAGCGAACCTTGAACAATAGCTAGGCATGGGATTTGCAACATGACTAGTAACAAAGCGAATTTACTACGAGGTTTACGTTAATGTTCAAATACTTAACAGCTCAAGGCATTTTTCTTAGCGACATCAGAGCCATTTTTTCTGTCGCCATGCGGCACACTGTTGCCATTATCTTGTTACTACTTTGTGGTACCGCTCAGGCCGAGAGCTATCAGGGGCTAGAAAGTATTCGCCTGGCAGCCATTAACCATATCCGTTCAGTCACCTCGACAACGGGGCAAACAGAAATCACCGCCGGGCAAATCGATGCACGGCTAAAACTTGCCAAATGCACACAGAAACTGGAAACCTACTTACCTAATAGTGGTGAACTTAAAGGCCGGGTGGCCGTTGGTGTTCGCTGCCCTGACGCAGCGCATCTATGGTCTATCTTCGTCCCTGTTTCAATTACGCATTTTGCAGAAGTGGTGATCACCACACAGTCACTAGCGCGTGGACAGGTCATCACCAAAGATCATATCGCACTGCAACGACGACCACTGACTCGCCTATATAATGGTTACATTCTGAGTTTGGACCAGGTGATTGATCGGGAGCTAAAGCAGTCTGTCCCACGTGGTGCAATATTATCGACTCAGACAATACAGCAGCAAATGCTCATCAAGCGAGGGCAAAATATCGTCATTGTTGCTAAAAACTCGTCTATTTACGTTAGAAGTCAAGGAGTTGCGCTATCTGACGGTCGTGTTGGCGGCAAAATCAAGGTTAAAAATGTTTTCACAAACAAAATTGTCGAAGGAACAATAACTTACGACGGTATTATTGAAATAAAGATATAAATGGCATTTTTTTGACTATTTATCCTAAAGATATTGTTGCTGTGTCCGTTACATAGGACAGAATGATAATTGTGGAGTTGTAGAAATGCCGATTGATATAAACGGTGCTGGTAATAACCAGTTACAGAACACCCGAACTGAGCGACAGGAAGTCAATGTTAGACGTAATGAATCACCTGTTAGTGAGGATGAAACAGGCTCTTCACAGACACGGGAAACAGTCAGCTTAGGTAATGCTTCTTCGCAGATCCGAAGCATCGAAAATACACTAGCGTCCCTACCTGTTGTTGATACTCAGCGGGTTGAGGCTTTTCGCCAGTTAATTGCAGATGGTACTTATAATGTTGATGCCAACAGTATTGCCGATAAGCTTATTAATCTAGAACAATCTCTAAACGAGTAAACAATGGAAACCATCGATTACATTCAGCAATACCTCACCCAGTGTGTCGCCTGCAGCGAGCAACTACTTGCTATGCTGGAGCGTGAACGTAATGCACTCTCTAATCAAAGTGCTAAAGAACTTGAAAATACCGCTTTCGAGAAGAAGCTATTAGCCGATATTATTGATAAGCAAACAAAAGAATGCTCACAGAGACTTGAGCAAGAAGGTTATGGACAAGGACCTCAATCCATCTCAACGTTTATTCAGCAGGCCACAGCAGAAGATGCACAACAAGAATTATCAACACTTTGGCAATCACTTCAAGAAAATCTTGGACATTGTCAGGATAAAAACCGGCTTAATGGCCGAGTGCTGGAAAGTTCACAAAAAAGAATCAAGCAAGCTATTGATATACTTCATGGACAGACACCCGATGGGGAATTATATGGCCGTGCAGGAAAAACGGTATCTGATTCTAAAGCGCATACCTTGTCACGAGCTTAATCCTGCTGACAACACCCCAGTTCTTACTTTGCAAGAATCTCAAAGATGAGTGGTAATGCCGAACACATCACCCGTGCCGACATTATTTCCGGACACCTGCATCGACTGCAAACAATGCATACCCTTTTAAGTGTCAATATCCCGGGTAAAAAACAATACTACAATAGTATGCTTATTAGCATTGATGATAATAAGCACCATATACTGCTGGATGTATTGCATCCAGATTCTGGCCATCAAGCACTCATGCAAGAAAAGTCTCTCATCGTCTCAGCCAACCACAATGGCGTTGAACTAGGATTCAAAAGTAAAGTTGAAGCGCTCGTCAATGACGATGGTAAACCTGCTTATCGTGTTCTGTTTCCAGCAAAGTTAATTTACAAACAACAACGCCAAACATTTCGTGCATCCGTTGCACTCGACAACCTCATTCCCGTAGAAGTTGACGATAACAAAAAAACCTGTGCAGGCCACATCGTTAACCTATCATCAGGCGGCATGTGTCTTCAATTCGAAAATCCCACAGCAATTAATTTTGAGCGCGGACAAGTATTAAACCTTTGCCGGTTTAATATTGATAAAAAAACTGTATTCCAAAGTAGTGCGAAAATATGCAATATCAGCACTAACAAAACACAAAGGCTAACCAGAATTGGGGTTCAATTTGTCGATCTTGCTAACGCCGATGAACGACAGTTACAGCGCTTAGTCAGTCAATTAGAAAGAGCCATGATTCAACGCAGTAATAAACGCTAAGCTACTTTCTTATACATGTAGCTGTAATAAAGAATAGGAATAACGACTAGTGTTAACACTGTAGAAACCAGTATCCCGAAAATAAGTGATATTGCTAATCCACCAAAAATCGGATCATCTAAAATAAAGAATGCTCCCAGCATTGCCGCCAAACCAGTCAAAATAATTGGTTTAGCCCGCACCGCACCCGCTTTAACAACAGCATCTTGTAACATCGAACCTTCTTCGATCGATTGGTTGATAAAATCAACTAATAAAATAGAATTACGTACAATGATCCCCGCTAAGGCAATCATGCCTATCATAGATGTGGCGGTATACTGTAAACCAAACAATGCATGCCCCGGCATCACACCAATGATGGTTAAAGGGATAGGCGCCATAATGACGAGTGGAATAACATAGGATCTAAATTGCGCGACCACTAACAAATAAATCAAGATCATTCCCACGCCATATGCGATCCCCATGTCGCGAAATGTTTCATAAGTAATTTGCCACTCACCGTCCCATTTAACACTGTAATCATAAGGGTGGTTTGGTTGTTCAATTAATTGTTGTTTTACACCTTGTTCAGCAAGACTGGCGACCATGCTAAACATACCATACAACGGACTATCTAAATCACCGGCCATGTCACCCGTCACATAGACAACTGGCAACAAATCTTTATGATAAATAGCTTGTTCACGTTGTAACAACTTCACTTCAGCGACTTCTTCAATTTTAATCATACTGCCCTGAGCGGTGCGTATTTTTAAACCTAATAAATCGTGAATATCTGTTTTATTTTGATTCGAAAATTCAATTCGAATAGGCAAAGGATATTTTGCATGCTCATCATGCAGGTAGCTAATGTCCTCACCTTTTAACGCAGCCTGAATTGTGCTGACAACCTGTTGTTGGTTAACGCCTAAGCGCGCCGCTTTTTGCCTGTCAACGACAATTTGTAACTTTGGCGAAGGCGCTTCAATACTATCGTCGATATCAACGATATCAGTGGTTGTCTCAAACTCTTTGCGAATGCGTTTTGCTAATAACTTCTGTCCTGAGTAATCAATGCCATAAACTTCAGCCACTAAGGGTGATTGTACAGGCGGACCTGGCGGCACTTCGATGATTTTCACATTGGCGTTATACTTTCTACCTATCTCTGCTAAAGGTTCACGCACAGACAAAGCAATGTTATGACTTTTTCTATCACGTAAACTTTTATCAACTAAGTTCACTTGTAGATCCGCAACATTGTCACCACTACGCAAATAATACTGTCTTACTAAACCATTAAAATTAATTGGTGCAGCAGTACCCACATAAGCCTGATAATCATTCACTTCTTTTACAGTGGCTAGGTAACTTCCAAGTTCACGTGTTACCCGCGATGTTTGCTCAAGTGTTGATCCTTCAGGCATATCAATGACCACCTGAAACTCCGACTTGTTATCAAACGGTAACATTTTAAGGACGACTAATTTTACCCCCGCCAAGGATACTGATAGGAAGATTAATGATAAAATGCCTAACCACAAAAGGTTGCGTTTTGATTTTCCTGATGCGCCACCTAAAAAAGGTCCGAGTACTTTATTAAAAAATGAAAATATTTTAGTTTTCGACTCATCAATGTCTTTTATATGTTGAGGCAAATTATTTCTTAATACTTTATATGTCATCCATGGCGTGACAACAAAAGCCACCGCCAGTGAGATCAACATACCAATGCTGGCATTAATGGGTATCGGACTCATGTAGGGTCCCATTAACCCAGTGACGAATGCCATGGGTAACAATGCCGCAATAACGGTAAAGGTTGCTAATATAGTTGGGCCGCCGACTTCATCCACAGCCAGTGGAATAGACTCAAGCAACGAATGCTTGCCCTTAGTAATATGACGATGAATATTTTCCACCACCACAATCGCATCATCAACTAAAATACCAATTGAAAAGATCAACGCAAACAGTGATACCCGGTTAAGCGTAAACCCCCATGCCCACGAAGCGAATAAAGTCATCGCCAAAGTGATAACTACCGCGGTACCAACAATAAAGGCCTCTCGCCAACCTAAAGCAAACAACACTAGCAACACCACAAAAGCAGTCGCAAAAACTAGCTTACCCATTAACGTCTGAGCTTTATCATTGGCTGTCGCGCCATAATTTCGCGTTACAGTCCCTTCAATGCCTTCTGGGACCAGAGTCCCTTTTAATTCTTCAAAACGTGCGATCACTTGTTCAGAAATTTCGACAGCATTGGTACCCGGCTGTTTTGCCACCGCTAAGGTCACCGCTGGATACTGTTCAGCAGAATTACCGCTGCTATTGCCCAGCCCAGTGCCATACCAAACATATTGCTCAGGCTCATCAGCCTTCAGGCTCACGTTTGCAACATCTTCAAGATACACCGGCGCATTGTCATAGACGGCCACTACCAAACCGGCAACATCATCAACATTGCGCAATAGTTCGCCTGCCCTTACCGCAATACTGACATTGTTAGTCACCAGCTCACCGGCCTGTGATGAAACATTGGCGGCGTTAAGTGCCAAACGAATATCATTTATTGTTAAACCGTAAGCGCTTAAACGTTCGGGTTCAATCACGACATGCACAACACGATCAGGCCCACCAATGGTGTAAATATCACGCGTACCCGGTACACGCTTCAATTCTGCCTCTATAGCATGCGCAACACGTAGTAACTCATTTGCACCAATCGCCGGATCAGCTGACCATAATGTACCCGTCACAATGGGTACATCATCAATACCCTGAGGTTTTATCAACGGCTGTCCTACGCCAATATTAGCGGGTAACCAGTCCTGATTAGAATAAATTGCGTTATACAAACGCACGATCGCTTGAGTGCGATCTTCACCGACTTTAAACTGCACGGATAAAATCGACATGCCTTGTCGAGACGTTGAATAGATATGCTCAACCGCTTCGATTTCAGAAAGTATTTGTTCAGCCGAGGTAGTCACCAAATGCTCAACTTCTTTTGCCGAGGCACCTGGAAACGGAATAAAGACATTGGCAAAGGTCACACTAATTTGTGGTTCTTCTTCGCGCGGTGTCACGAGGATAGCAAACACACCCAGCAACAAACCTATCAACGCCAGCAGCGGTGTTATTTCAGTGGTTAAGAATTTTTGGGCTACGCGACCCGAGATCCCTAAACGTTCACTCATTCGACTTCACTTGTTGTTTAAGGTTAATACCCGCTGCAATGGGGTCAAGGGCAACTTTCTCACCTACCTCAATACCGGCATGCACTTCAACGCGGCCATCATCGTGCGACTTACCAATTCGAATATGCCTAAATGAAAATGTTTGGTCATTCCCAGAAATATACACACCCGTTACTTCACTTCGCTTCACAATCGCTTGTTGCGGAATCAACATGCGTTGTTGGGTCGCTACATCAAGCACCAATTTCACAAACATGCCAGGGTAGAGTCCATACTCACCCGGCTCAAGATCAACGCGAATTTTGAAACTATGACTAATGGGATCAGCAATAGGAAAAATAGTGATGCCGGTTGCTAAAACAGATTTTTTAATCTGGCTTACGCCTTTTTTAGAGGGTAATAAAATATGGGCGGGGCAACATTCATCACGCAACACAGAAACAAATTGTTGAGGAATTTCAGCACTGACGCGCAAGGCAGCTAACGATAAACCCGTTAATAATGCTTGTCCCAGACGTGGCGTTTCACCTACTTCAACATGACGTTTAGTGACGATACCACTATAAGGGGCACGGACAATCGTGCGTTCTAATTGCTCTTTCGCTTGACTGACACGTGCCGACGATTGTTCGCGTTTAGCTTTGGCAGTATTTAAATTTGTGGTTGCTGAATCCAACGCTGCTTTCGCCACTAATTTTTTTGCATATATCTCACTGACACGATCAAATTCTATCTGCGCGTCTTTCAAGCGAACTTGTGCTTCTTTTAAACTCGCTTGCGCTTGCTGCATCTGTGCACGTTGTGGTTTGTCACTAAAATGCAACAACACCGCACCTTTAGCAACGTAATCATTAACGTCGAAGTTCACTTTAACAATGCGATCAGAAACTTGCGCGCTAATGGTTGACTTATTCACTGCTTCAACTGTCGCATCAAAAATACGTTGTTCAGCGACTGTTTCATACTGCGCAGAAATGGTTGGGATGGTAGTGGCCGCAAAAAGCTGACTTTGAACATTGAAACAAAGAATTGCAAAGGCAAAGAAACGGCCTAACAGGAAAGTTCTTTGTTGAAAAACCACTCGCATTACGTACTCCATTACGCTTCTAGATAAGAAGCATTATATAAGTATTTAATATTACAACACTACTTATTGCTCAGAGCAAAAAAAAGGCCATGCAAGTGCATGGCCTTTTAAGCTATTGCTGTTACTAACGACTTAGAATTTCCAAGTGTAAGCAAAATCAAATGCGTTTTGAACCATCTGTATCTGAGTGCGTCCACCACCAAAGGCAACTGGGAAGGCACCAGATTGCGAACGCTCAAAGGCATGCGCATAAGTAAAGGTGATTTCGTTATCATCCTTACCATTCGGCCGGTAAGTGAAACCCGCAGTAAGATGATCTTCAACAACAGCGGTTGCTAACACATTAAAAGCAAGTTGATCATCGGGAATTGGTGAATCAGCATGATTCAATCCAAAACGATACGTAAAGTTTTGATCATGCTCATAGACAGCACCAATCTTAACCGCCGTAATACTTTCCCAGCCGAAGCCAAGTCCGTTATTGCTTCCTAACACTCCTTGGCCATTCCCGCGTGGGTTGGCACCAGTTAGCGACGGCCCATCATTAGCAATTGAGTCAACGTCACTATAATCAATATATTGAATATCCGCAGTTAAGGTCACTTTAGGTGAAATTTTGCCTGCAATACCGATAGACCAGTTAGCTGGAATATCAAAATCGCCTTGCTCAGCAAACAATTGATCATATTTATCAAATTCATCGGCGTAAATCTTTGTTGAGTAGGCGGCACCAATTGATACATTATCAAACGTACCTAACCAACCAACACGCAAACCAACACCCCAGGAAGTATCATAGCCTTGGTTAGTCAGACCTTCGTTAGCTGCCGCTGTTCCTATGCCTGCACCCGTTATAGGATTACACGAATTGTCACCTTTCAGGCTACAAAAGTTTTGTAAGCCATAAGCTTTAAATTGCTGGTAAGCAATCAACGGTGAAATACCAATCGTATGATTCTTATTAATTTCATAAGTCAGTGTTGGCGCAAAAACTAATTGGGCTAAGTCCACGCCTAAACGATCTGGAAAACCAAATAAGCTACCCGTATTAGGGCCAGCTAGTGTCGGGCTTGTGTTACCCCGATAAGAAGTGTTTAAACCGCCATTAGCATAAACTGTAATGCCGGCAGTCACTTTATCGTTGATACGTCTAACGTAACCACCAGACGGAATAATAAAACCATTTAGCTCACTGTTGGCTTTACTTGATGCGCCACCAAAGTTTGCTGTTGCCTCACGCTCCGGATTAAACAACAAAATACCAAAATCAGCAGTGCCTGCTGCTTGCGCCATGCCGGCAGGATTAACCGCTGCAGCATAAGTGTCTTGCGGTAACGCAGTGGAAGCACCTGCCACACCACGTGATTTTGCGCCATAGGCGATTGAGAAATAACCATTCGTCGCCGAAGCGGTCATGGGTACCATAAATGATGCAGCGACGGCTGTCGCAAGTAGGTGCTTACTAAATTTCATTTAGCCTCCTCCCAGAGTACAGAGAGTTATAGTTGTGTATTAATTTAGTCGTCATCAGAATTACCACAAATCAAGCATGCATTTTAACATTGTACTTGTTGCATAAAATCTACACCCCGATGCGCTTAAGCCACATCATGTGTCGCAATGCGCAGTGTGTCAACATTTTTTTGCATATTTAAAATCATTAACCCCTGTTTTTAAAGCCAATTTCAGTACGTTCTGATTTTAATATTAGAATATTATTATTTAATTTTTTACTCTGTTGACAAAAAGCAACTCAATAGCTTTTTCATTAAGAGCCCCCATGACTAAGAATAAATTTGTTTATAAGCTTAGTTATTTATAACTAATACCACTTTACATTCGCGGCTTAGCGCACCATTATTCAGCCATACAACAAAATAATAATGAATTAAGGACAAGGGGAACAACATGCCACACTCTCATCACCTTCTTAAAGGTGGCGTTTTCGCAACTACAATGGCGATAGCTGCACTATCAGGAACAGCCAATGCATCCGGTTTTGCTATCGTTGAAACCAGTACATCGGGCTTAGGCAATTCTTTTGCTGGCGGCTCAGCGGGTGCTGACGATGCGTCAACTATTTTCACTAACCCAGCCGGTTTACATTTTATTAAACGTAAAGGTGCAAAAGTTGTACTCGGTGCCAGTGTTATTGTTGGTGATATCGACTTCGATGACGAAGGATCGACAACAGTTCTAGGCCAAAACTTAAACGTTAATGATGAAGAAGGTGGTAACGGCGGAACAGTCGCGTTAGTGCCAAACTTTTATTATTCACGTGCCATTAATGATAAATGGCAATTTGGCCTTGGTGTTAATGCGCCCTTTGGATTAGCAACAGACTACGACGATGGTTTCGTTGGCCGCTATCACGCACTTGAGTCTGAAATTAAAACCGTTAACATCAATCCAACACTCGCTTACAAAGTCAATAATGACTTGAGCTTAGGCTTCGGTATCAACGTTCAATATATTGAAGCCCGCCTTACTAACGCCGTTGATTTGGGAACGATTTGTGCTGTTGGCCAGCTACAAGGTCAAGTTGCTGCGGGCACATGTAATGCCCTGGGTCTACAACCCCAAGCTGATGACTCTGAGGCTGAAGTTGAAGCAGATGATATTAGTTATGGTTTTAACTTAGGTTTAATGTGGCAAGCGAATGATGCGACCCGCATCGGTCTAGCTTACCGTTCACAGATTGACCATGATTTAGAAGGTGATATCGATTTTGATAACCCTAACGCAGGCGCAGCGATGTTTGCCTCTGCGATTAACTTAGTTGATGGCGATGCCGAAGCATCAGTTAGGTTGCCAGACACTTTCTCCGTAGGGGTGCACCATCAAGTAAACTCGGCATGGTCTGTTGTTGGTGATCTTACTTGGACAAATTGGAGCGTTCTCGACACGTTAGAGATCGAATTCGATACTGGTGCTGCTGATTCTGTAACCACCTTTGAATGGGAAGACTCATACCGCTATTCCTTCGGCGTTAACTACGCCCCAAATCAGGATTGGACTTGGCGTTTTGGCGTCGCGTACGATGAAACACCTATTTCAAGCTCAGGCAACAGAACACCTCGTTTACCTGACGGTAACCGCACATGGATCTCAGCAGGCTTTTCTTATTCGCCATCAGAGAACATGACGATTGATGCCGGTTACGCACACTTATTTTTCGATGAAGCTGACATCAACTTAAGTACAAGTGAAGCAGAAAATACCTTCCGCGGGAATTTGAATGGTACTGCCGACCTACAAGCTGATATCTTAAGCATTGGTGCACGCTGGACTTTCTAAATCTTCACTAACTATCAAGTCAGTTCTTATTATCGACAAAAAAAAGCCCGGCAATTGCCGGGCTTTTTCATGTGCGTTGCTATGATATTTAAATAAAATTAATCAAATATATAACGTAATATCTGCTTCACCAGCAAACTCGAAGAAGCTTGCTGCGCCACCAAATTCAATGTCACCGATGAAATCATCTTTGTTGAAATCGAATAAATCAACTGTCATCTGACAAGCAATCATATCAACTTCAGCTTCTTTACATAGGTCACGCAATTCTTCAACGCTCGCTACGCCTTTAGACTTCATCTTTGCTTTCATCATCATGGTCATCATGTCTTCCATGCCAGGCAATGCCTGAAACAAAGTTGGAAACCACTTATCCATCGCCATTGGCATTGGCATGCCGGGATTACCCAGCGAACTCACTTTGAGGTTCAAATCTTTACGCAATAACTGCAAACCATAAAAAGTAAAAAATATTTCTACTTTATAGCCTAATGCCGCCGCCGTTGACGCAAGAATAAAAGGTGGATAGGCCCAATCCAGCGTGCCTTTGGTTGCGATAATCGCAAGTTTCTTTTCGGACATTTGGTCTCTTCCCCTGTACGTAATATTTAATTAATCACATAAACCACAAAGAAGCTTGGTTCTGAAAAACAGAACCTTTGCACTGAAAAAAATCAATTAAGATTTTTTAATACGGAAAACGAATTTGCCGCCTTCTTCGCCAGAATCTAGTAACACGTTACCAGTCTGCTTAGAAAACGCTTCGAAATCTTTCACTGAACCAGGGTCAGTGGCAATAATTCTCAACACTTGTTCCGCTTCCATACCGGCAAGGGTTTTCTTCGCGCGTAGAATTGGTAACGGGCAGTTCAGGCCCGAAGCATCTAGTTCTTGATCAAAATCAGCCATTTTTATCTCCTTAATACTCGATAGGACAGACCTTGCTAATGAGCGCATTAGGCAAGGATATTAGAATTCAAGACTACACTTATATGTTAACTTCAGGACAAAGGCAAGTTTCTGTCTTGAAAATGTTGGAAGGCATGATACTGTCTCTATTAGTCACTGGGACTTTTTCGCAGCTAGCTATTTTTTCACTATCAAGTTGAACCACTATAGGGCCCCTGAGGTCTTAGTTAGCAACTAACATATACTGTAACGGATTCATGTATTTACGTTCATTTAAACATCTAATTTTCACTTGCTTACTCACCTTTGCTGTCAGTACTTCCGCCGATAACATCAACTTACCCGATTTTGGTGACAGCGCCGGACGACTCATTAGCCCAGAAATAGAAAATGTGATTGGACGCGAGTTTTTGCGCCAAATCAGACTCTCTGCGGCACTAGTCGACGACCCAGAAATCAACGAATATATTCGTGCGCTCGGCCAAAAATTGGCTGATAACAGCGATAACCCCTCGCAATCATTCACTTTTTTTGTTATCGATAGCCCGGATATTAATGCCTTTGCCGCGCCTGGGGGCTATATAGGTATCAATGCCGGTCTGATTCTCGCCAGCGAAACGGAAAGCGAGCTAGCTTCTGTGATGGGGCATGAAATTGCCCACGTTACCCAACGTCACTTAGCCCGTGCCATTGAAGCACAAGATCAACTTAGCATCCCCTCAATTGTCGGGCTGGTTGCTGCGCTGCTGATTGGTACCCAAAATTCCGAACTCGGTTCTGCTGCCCTTGCCGCCACCCAAGGTGCGTCCGCGCAGGCACAGCTGAATTTTATCCGCTCCAATGAAAATGAAGCTGATTTTATTGGTATCCAGACACTGGCCCGCGCAGGACTTGATCCACATGGCATGCCAGCATTCTTTGAGCGCCTGCAACAAGCGTCACGCTATTATGGACGCCCGCCTGAATTCCTCAGCACCCATCCAGTTACCGTTACACGCATCGCTAACTCACAAGCCCGAGCACGCGAATTTGGTTTTCGTCAAGTTGCTGACAGTGTTGACTACCATTTCGTCCGTGAGAAACTTCGTTTGCGTCTGAATAAGCGCGATATGGTGAAGTACTATCAGGCCGTGCTTAAAACTGGCCAGCATTCAAATCAGACAGCTTCCCAATATGCCTACTGTTTGGCCCTTGCCAGAGATGGAAATTATAAGGAAGCTGAAAAACAACTCGCGCCACTGATTAAAGCCGATCCGCAACGGCTTAATTACTTATTAGCAAGAGCCCGATTACAGATTGCGCAAGGTAACTTTCAACAAGGCATCAAGCAATACCGCCAGCTAATGAAAGACTTCCCACAAGATCACACGGTCACACTTTATTTCAGCAAAGCCTTGATCGATCTTAAACAAGGGGAAGAAGCACGTACTATTTTACACGAACATCTGCGTTTCAGAGAGGCCGATGCCGAATACTACAAACTCATGTCCTCCGCAGAAGATGCGGCCGGCTACCCGCTCGAAGCTCACCAGTCGTTAGCAGAATTCCACTATCTAAATGGTCAAACCCGCTCGGCCATTCGTCAACTTGATATTGCGCTTGGATTAAAGATTGATAATTTTTTTGAAAAGTCAAAAATCCAGGCACGCCGCGATCAACTCAAAGGCATTTCGCTCGGCGAATAGCACTTAAAAAACTGTTTTTAACTAAAGCAGAATCTTAGCATTTACTGATATAGATCCATTATTAATTTAAGCTTGCGATCCGCTTTCAACAAGGTATGCTATGGGCTACGTTGACCGCAGAGTCGCGAGTACTAAAAGAACTCAGACCTTGAAAATTTTTAATAATATTTAGGTGCTGGCAACATACGTTGTGTTTTCGGAAGATTCCGGAACTGCGAACAATTATAACTTTTATATAATATAGGTTAGGAGGAGAGCTATGCGGAAGACCGCAAAAATGATAGCCACAGCAGGTGCAGTTGCCGTTTTATTAGGTAGCTTCACAATGGCCCCACAAATCGCCGGCGCAGCAGATGCTAAAGCAGGTAAAAAAATCGCTGAAAACCGTAAAAAAGGCAATTGCTTTGCATGCCATGCTTACGAAGGCGTAAAACTTCCAGGTAATATCGGTCCACCACTCGTTGCAATGAAAGCTCGCTTCCCTGATCGCGCAAAACTGCGTGCACAGATATGGGATCCAGAAGCTAACAATGCTGACACCCTGATGCCTCCATATGGCAAACATGAAATTATTTCTAAAAAGGACATTGAGAACATTATCGATTGGCTATACACGCTTTAATCGCTAACGCTTAATTTCCAATTTTGAACTTAACAAGGTGAATACTATGCAACGCAGAACATTCCTTAAACGAGGCTTAGCAGGTAGCGCAGTGGCAGTTGCCGTTGGTGCTGGTCTGTTGACCCCACAAGCTGTCATGGCTGCATGGCCAAAAGCAGCATTCGACGCTAAAGGTGTTGACGCTACGATGACATCATTATTTGGTGGCACTGGCACAACCGATAGCAAAGACATCAAAATCAAAGCACCTGACATCGCAGAAAACGGCGCTGTTGTGCCTGTTAGCATCACTGCTAAACAATCAGGCATTGAGTCAATCTCAATTTTAGCCGCTGCCAATGGTTCGCCATTAGCTGCCAGCTTTAACTTGGGTTCAGGCGCACAAGGCTTTGTTTCAACCCGCATTAAAATGGGCAAGACCTCTAAGGTCATTGCTGTTGTGAAAGCTGGTGGAAAAGTTTACTCCACAAGCAAAGACGTTAAAGTCACTATTGGCGGCTGTGGCGGTTAATACACACCATTTTATAAGAGGAAAGAATCATGGCTAAAGGTATTAAAATTCGTGCAACTGCCAAAAAAGGCGGCACAACAGTGAAAGCATTGATGAGTCACCCAATGCACACAGGTCTTCGTAAGAATAAGAAGACTGGCAAAAAGATCCCAGCACACTTCATTCAAGAAGTGGCTTGCGAGCATAACGGCAAAACCGTTTTGACTGCACTTTGGGGACCGGCTGTTTCTAAAAACCCATACTTGTCATTCAAGTTTTCGGGTGGTGCTAAGGGCGACACAGTGAAAATTAGCTGGGTTGATAACAAGGGCGAAAAAGCGACGAAAGAAGCAACCATTCGCTAATCCCGCTGACTATTTCGGAGGAGAAAAAATCAGATGATAAAGAAAATCATAATTGCAATGACAGCTATCGGTCTTGTTGCAGGTGCCCAAATGTCAGCACAAGCTGCCCCTAAGGATGACCTGAAACGTTTCCGTGCTTACTTCAAACAGAAACTGCCTGCTGGCAAAACACTCGACGATTACGCTGACGGTATCTACGTCTTCAACCAAGATTTATACGATGGTTGGCAAGCAATCGAAGAGTTTCCTCCTTACGAGCTAGACATAGTAGCTGGTGAGAAGGAATACAAGAAAAAGTTCAAGAATGGCAAAACCTATGCAAGCTGTTTCAAAAATGGCGGTAAAGGCATTGCGCAAAACTACCCATACTTTGACGCTAAAAAAGGCATGGTTAAAACATTCGAGCTTGAACTGAATGAATGTCGCAAGAAAAATGGCATGAAACCACTGAAATACAAGAAGGGTAAAATGGCTCAGTTGTCTGCTTACCTGAAAAATACTTCACGTGGCAAACGCATCAATGTAGCAACACCAAAATCTAAAGCTGAATTAGCAGCTTATGAAGACGGTAAACAGTTCTACTTTGCTCGCCGTGGTCAATTGAACTTCTCTTGTGCTCATTGTCACTTTGATGGTGCCGGTAAATACATTCGTGCCAACATTTTGAGTGCCGGTATTGGCCAAGCGACTAACTTCCCTGTATACCGTTCTAAATGGGGTGGCCTGGGTACAATGCACCGTCGTTACGGTGGTTGTAACAAGCAAGTTCGTGCCAAACCATTTAAGGCTCAAGGTAAAGAGTACCGTAACTTAGAGTACTTCCACACCTACATGTCTAATGGCTTCCAGCTGAACGCTCCAAGTAACCGCCAGTAATACCGGTAACTACTTGAAAGAAAAGGCTCAACCTTCGGGTTGGGCCTTTTTTTATGCCCAGTTTCCCTTCCTAAGGGCGAAAACACCTGAATTTTTAGAAAGACTTTAAGATTTCTTGCAATTCAGGCCTTCTAGCCATTGAGAATCCCCCACGTTTTCAGCTAAAATTGGCTGATAAGTTTATGCTTAGTGCGCGCCACAATCATAAACAATTATAAGCTCCCTTAACTGGGAGTAATGCTTAAGCACAATACTTCCATGTGACAAAGGAACAACAATCTTATGAATATATCTCGACGAGAATTCCTGCAAATGCTGGCTGTTGCCAGTGCTGCCGGCATCAACCTGACTGGCTGTGAGCCAGGCTCAGATCAGCAGAAAGCAGTTAAAGGCCCTAAAGCCAACAAAGCGTCGAGCACCATCTATGACATGCCTCGCTTTGGTAACGTTTCTTTCATGCATTACACCGATTGTCACGCCCAGCTAATGCCTGTTCACTTCCGTGAACCAAACATTAACCTTGGTGTTGCCGGCATGTACGGCCAGCCACCACACATCGTTGGCGAGCAGTTACTGAAATTTTACGGTATCAAACCGAATACCGAACTAGCCCACGCCTTCACTTATCTCAACTTTGCAGAAGCCGCAGAGAAATACGGTAAGGTCGGTGGCTTCGCCCACATGGCGACACTTGTTAAGAACATCCGTGCAGCACGCCCTGATTCATTATTACTAGATGGTGGTGACACCTGGCAGGGTTCATGGACATCATTGCGCACTAACGCACAAGACATGATCGACGCACAGAAATTACTCGGTGTTGATGTCATGACTGGTCACTGGGAATACACCTTCGGTGCCGCCCGTGTGAAAGAAGTTATTGAGAAAGACTATGCTGGTCACATCGACTTTGTGGCACAGAACGTGGTTGATAACGAGTTTGAAGAAAATGTCTTCAAGCCATATGTTATTAAAGAACAAAACGGTATTCCGGTTGCCGTTATCGGCCAAAGTTTCCCATACACACCTATCGCTAACCCACGCTTCCTGGTCCCTGACTGGAGCTTTGGTATTCGTGACGACAGCATGCAAGAGTGGGTTGACGAAGCCCGTGAAAAAGGCGCTCAAGTGGTTGTGGTTGTTTCTCACAACGGTATGGACGTTGACCTTAAGATGGCTAGCCGCGTTACCGGTATCGATGCCATCATGGGTGGTCACACGCATGACGCCGTGCCACAGCCGGTTGAAGTCAGTAACGCTGGCGGTAAGACGCTGGTTATTAACTCTGGTTCAAACACCAAGTTCTTATCTGTGCTCGACTTTGATGTTAAGAATGGTCGCGTTAGTGATTACAAATACAAGCTACTGCCTGTGTTTGCTAACTTGCTTGAGCCTGATGCTGAAATGGCTGCTTACATCGACGGTGTTCGCAAACCATTCCTTAAAGAGCTTAACGAAGAACTGGCTGTTACTGAAGAAACACTGTATCGCCGTGGTAACTTCAACGGTACCTTTGACCAACTTATCTGTGATGCGATGGTTGAACAAAAAGATGCTGAAATCGCCTTCTCACCTGGCTTCCGCTGGGGTGTGAGTGTGATGCCTAACTCACCAATCACTTTCGACCAAGTGGCCACTCAAACTGCCATGACTTACCCGATTGTGACCGTTAACGAGTTATCAGGTGAAACGCTGAAAACAATTCTTGAAGACGTTGCTGATAACATCTTCAACGAAGACCCTTACTACCAACAAGGTGGTGACATGGTGCGTGTTGGTGGACTTAAATACACCATTGACCCACTTGCCAGCATTGGTAGCCGTATTTCTGACATGGAACTCAATGGCAAGCCAATTGAAGCCAGTCGCTCTTACAAAGTAGCCGGTTGGGCCAGTGTTCAGAAGCAAGACAGCGGCACCCCAATCTGGGAAGTTGTGTCTAACTACCTACGCGACAAGAAAGTCATTAAGAAAATTGATCTTAACGTTCCTAAAATCAAGAACGTTGCGGGTAACCCAGGTATCGCTTCTTAATCCCACCTGGCAAGCCACAAAAAAGCCTCGCATTTGCGGGGCTTTTTTTATGCCTGAAAATAGTGCCCTTTGCCTTTTCAGTGGTAACATAAAATAACAAGGTGAGGTTATGGCACAAGGAAACGCAACTCCACAATTGCCCGTGGTATTTCATGCCCACGGTATTACCAAAATTTACCGAATGGGTGAAGTACAGGTGCACGCTCTACGCGGCGTTGACCTTGACCTCTATAAAGGTGAATTCACTGTCTTACTCGGTGCCTCCGGCAGCGGTAAATCAACCTTACTTAATATCCTCGGCGGACTAGACACCCCTACCGATGGCCACGTGCTTTATGCAGACCACGATCTTACCCGTGCCACTGAAAGTGAATTAACCCAATACCGGCGTTATCACGTTGGCTTTGTGTTCCAGTTTTACAATCTTATTCCCAGTCTCACCGCGCGTGAAAACGTGGCCGTTGTGACTGAAATTGCAAAATCCCCCATGCGCCCTGAAGAAGCGCTTGAACTTGTTGATCTCAGCAACAGGCTAAATCACTTCCCGGCACAACTTTCTGGTGGTGAACAACAGCGCGTTGCCATTGCTCGTGCCATTGCGAAAAACCCAGACGTGCTGCTTTGCGATGAACCCACCGGCGCACTGGACTCGAAAACAGGAATCGTTGTTTTAGAAGCGCTGCAACGAGTGAACCAAACCTTGGGCACCACGACAGCCGTAATTACTCACAATGCGGGCATTGCTCAAATAGCCGATCGAGTGATTCATCTCACCGATGGCCGCATCAGTAAACAATACGTTAATGAATCAAAACTGGCACCGAGTGCCTTGAGTTGGTGATGAAAGCCATCGATAAAAAACTTTGGCGAGAACTGTGGGGCATGCGCGTGCAAATAATTGCCATTGCGATGGTGATTGTCAGTGGCGTGGGTATTTTTGTCATGTCTCTCAGTACCCTCAACTCATTGTATGAAACTCGTGAAACCTATTATCGTAATCACCATTTTGCACACGTTTTTGCTTCGCTTAAACGTGCACCGCTATCGCTAATAAAACGTATTGAAGAAATACCTGGGGTAAACAAAGTTGAAACCCGGGTCGTCGCTTACGTTAATCTTGATGTCAGCGATTTTAACGATCCCATCAGTGCTCATTTAATTTCGTTGCCAAATAATAGTCGTGGCCTGCTTAATCAGGTTTATCTCAAAGAAGGTCGTTTAATTGAACCCAATCGTGATAATGAAATTTTACTCAGCGAAACGTTTGCCAAAGTGCATGATTTAAAATTAGGTGATACGCTACGCGCGACCATTAATGGTCGACGGCGAAACCTTACCGTGGTTGGGCTCGCCTTATCGCCCGAATATATTTATCAAATAGCACCTGGCGCAATGTTTCCAGATTACCTTCGCTATGGTGTGCTGTGGATGTCACGCAAGCCTTTGGCTAGCGCCTATGATATGGATGGCGCCTTTAATGATGTCAGTCTAACTTTACGCCGCGGTAGTAGTCCGCAAGCTGTGATTGATAGGCTTGATACCTTGCTAAAAGATTATGGCGGCGTAGGCGCCTATGCCCGCAAAGAACAACTTTCTAACCGCTTCTTAACCGAAGAATTAAAACAACAACGTACCATGGCAACCGTGTTCCCGATTATTTTCTTTAGTGTTGCCGCTTTTTTACTTAATGTTGTCATTAGCCGCTTAATCAGCCTTGAACGTGAACAGATTGCTGCACTCAAAGCCTTTGGTTACAGCGACTGGGCCGTCGGCTTACATTACACAAAACTGGTGCTTATCATTACCGGCATCGGTGTACTGGGTGGCATTGGTGCTGGTGTCTGGATGGGCAAAGGCATGAGTAATCTCTACATGGACTTTTATAGCTTCCCCTTCATGATCTATGTACTCAAACCGCACGTCATCTTCTCTGCCGTGTTTGTTAGCGTAGTAGTGGCCATGCTAGGCACGCTCTACGCAGTGCGTAAAGCTGCACGGTTACCCCCTGCGCAAGCCTTGCGTCCTGAGCCCCCTGCCCTGTTTCATCCCACCATTGTCGAACGGCTTGGCTTGCAACGTTTCTTCTCACAACCGACGCGCATGATTTTGCGCCACATTGAGCGCCGACCAGTAAAATCATTGCTGACCACGTTAGGCATTAGCATGGCCTGCGGCACGATGATGATTGGCGGCTTTCAAGAAGGTGCTATCAATCACATGGTTGACGTGCAATACAACATGAGTCAACGTGAAGATCTCATCGCCAATTACAATGAACCCACTTCACAACGTTCACTTTATTCGCTGCAAAGCTTGCAAGGTGTTGAGCACGCTGAAGGGTTTCGCAGCATTGCGGCAAAGTTATTGTTTGAACACCGTTCCTTCCGCACTTCAGTGCAAGGTATTCAGCAAGATGGGCAGCTTATGAAATTGCTAGATACAAAATTAAATGTGATTCCACTCCCTGAGCACGGTGTTATTCTCACCGACTACTTGGCTGAGCTATTACAGATTAAAACCGGGGATAATTTAACGATCAAAGTATTGGAAGGTAGCCGACCTACTGTACAAATTCCGGTTGCCGGCACGACCAAACAATATCTGGGCGTCAATGCCTACATGCAGCGCGAGGCATTAAATAAATTATTAAAAGAAGGCAATGCTATTTCCGGTGCCTTCTTAAAAGTCGATGAGCAGTATCAAAACCAGGTCTACCGTCAGCTCAAAAACATGCCGCGCATCGCCGGCGTGGTGGAACACAAATCAGCTATTAAAGCTTTCTACGATACGTTGGCAGAAATGGTGTTGTTCTTCACATTTATCACCACGCTACTGGGGGGCAGTATTGCTTTCGGGGTGGTCTACAACAGCATGCGTATCGCCTTTTCTGAACGCAGCCGCGAATTAGCCAGCTTACGCGTATTGGGCTTCACACGTGGTGAAATCGCCTATATCCTGTTAGGCGAGCTAGGTATTCTTACATTAATCGCGATACCAATCGGCTTACTATTTGGCTATGGCTTATGTGCCTATCTGGCTTTTGAGTTTGATAGCGATCTGTATCGTATACCGCTGGTTTTAGGTATTAATGTTTATGCTTTTGCGGCACTCGTCGTGATCCTATCATCAGTTATTTCAGGGCTGATGATCTGGCGAAACCTCGGCCATCTCGATATGGTGGCTGTATTAAAAACCAAGGAATGAGTTAATGCGCACGTTATTAGGTAAGCACCCAGCTATCTTTGTCGTCATCATCGTCGTCATTGCATTACTTGTGTGGGGCTTTTGGCCACAAACAGTGCTGGTCGAAGCTGTGCCCGTCACCCGTGCCCCGCTCACTATTGATATAACTGAAGAAGGTCGTACACGAGTTATCGATCGTTACATACTTTCAGCACCAGTCGATGGCGTGGCCTGCCGCGTTCAACTCAATGTTGGCGATCCGGTTGAACAAGGGCAAACATTAATGTACATCTCACCGCTCGCCTCACAAGTACTGGATCCGCGCAGCCTGGCCCAGGCTGAAGCCAAAGTCGCTGCAGCAAAATCTGCCTTACGTGGCGCTAAAGAATTAGCCAGTGCTGCCAGCGCCGATGCAACCTTTGCAGAAAAGGAACGCAGAAGACTAAAGCGGCTCGTCGAAAAACGTTTAATTTCCAGAGAAGCGTTTGATAAAGCCGTTACCACCGCACAAATGAGCACTGCCGCAAAACGCTCTGCTGATTTTACAGTTGAAGTTGCCCGCCATGAATTAGAGGCAGCACAAACAATGTTAGGATTTTCAACTGGCAGTGGTTCTGTACAAGAAGGTGTACCTGTGCGTTCGCCCATTAATGGCAAAATTCTTAAAGTTGTGCGTGAATGCGAAGGCCCTGTTCGCACCGGTGAACCACTACTAGAAATTGGCGACCCTTCTGCGTTAGAAATCGAAGTCGATGTACTTTCGGCCGATGCGGTGAAAATTAAACCCGGTATGAAAGTAAACATTGACCGTTGGGGAGGTGAGCATCCCTTAATCGGTGTCGTGCGTACTATCGAACCAGTTGGTTTTACCAAAGTGTCTGCACTCGGTGTTGAAGAACAACGGGTACTCATTATCTCTGACTTCACATCGCCCGCCGAGTTGTGGCAACGACTTGGCGATGGTTATCGAGTAGAAGCCAGTTTTATTTTATGGCAGGAAAATGAGGTTCTGCAAGTACCAGCAAACAGTTTATTTCGCTATCAACAAGGTTGGGCTGTGTTTACTATCAAAGATAAACAAGCCATACGCAGAGAAGTAACTGTCGGACAACGTAATGGCTTGACGGCACAAATTCTTGAAGGTCTAAATGACGGCGATATTGTCATTAATCACCCCAGCGAAAATATAGAAGATGGGCGACGAATAAAGATACGCCTAACTGACTAGAGCAATATTGAAAACTAAATTTATAAGAACAAGGAAACAGCCATGAAGGCGTTATTAATTAATCCCGAAGCACAAACAATTGAGTCAATTGATATCGCGACCATTGATGATATTAAAAAATATATCGGTTTTGATACGATTATTTCTGATGGGATCGGCCCGCAAGGGGATCGTCTTTATTTCGATGAAGAATGTTTTTTACGTGGCACCAGTGGTCGGTTCCAGATTGACAATGTGGTGCCCGTATCAGGGTTTGGCATCATTATGAACTCTCCTGATGATGGTAGTACCCTGAACGATGTGATTTCTGACGTCGACAGTATTACGCAACGCACAAAATACTTATAAAAATAATAACCGGGAATAACTATGCTCATTCAAGAAGATCATGTCGATCTCAACACCCCTGTTGGCATCATGCGTACCTTTATCTTTCGCCCTATTGCTGAAAGCAAATTCCCGGGCATTGTTTTATTCGCTGAAATTTATCAAATGACTGGGCCAATTGCTCGCACCGCCAGAATGCTCGCATGCCATGGTTACGTTGTTGCCGTACCGGAAATTTACCACGACTTTGAAAAACCCGGCAGCCCCTTTGAATACAACAAAGAAGATACCGACAAAGGAAACCAATACAAAACCAATAAAGAACTCTCTTCTTATGATGATGATGCACGTGCTTGTATTAATCATTTATTAAGCCGCGATGACTGCAACGGGCGCCTTGGTAGCGTTGGTATTTGCCTTGGTGGTCACCTTAGCGTGCGCTGCGCCATGAACCCAGAGGTTCAGGCCGCGGTGAGTTTTTATGCCACTGATATTCACTCTCGAACCCTTGCTAAGGGCATGCAAGACAATACCCTTGATCGATTTAACGAGATTAAAGGTGAGATGCTCATGATCTGGGGCAAACAAGACCCGCATATTCCCCCGCAAGGCCGTCAAACTATTTACAACACCATGACCGAAGCCAACGTTAACTTCACCTGGCATGAGTTCAATGCCCAACATGCATTCATTCGTGATGAAGGTTATCGTTATAATCAGCCATTAGCTGAAATATGTAACGATATGATGTTTGAGATGTTTCATCGAGTTCTTCAACTTGGTATAAAAGAACCGGAAAGTTCAGATTCTCAGCCCTGTTAAGGCACCCTAATTAACAGATCTCTTATAAACTCAAGCAAAAAAACAAAATTTTATTTTTTTATAAACCTTTTTGGCTAATAATGATTTTCTAACCAAAAACAACATTTAATATAACTAAATGCTATTATCCTATGATAATAAACATACCAGAAGGAATAGGTAATGCATTTAGTGGCCTGCAGTAGCAATAATTTACATGGAAAGAAAACTAATTATCTAGACACCAACAAAAACAAAGGTTCGGCTAGACCATTTATTCTCTTCGCCATACTGGTAATTATTAGCTTTACCATCTTCGTCACAAAGTTCCCTCAATACATTCCTGAACTTAGCACACCCTATTCTGCCGATAACAATGTACCTAGCGAGAAAAAAGGACTTTCCTCTAACAAAAAATCACCCAGTAACAACAAAAAACCTGCAGCTCCTGTTTTGGTTAACCAATTTGTACAGAAATTCATGCCCGGAATGCACAAATTGAATGTTTCCTCATCAGAATATAAAACCGATATTTGGAATAAACAAGAAAGTAAACGACATTTTAACTACATCAAAAATCAAAAATATGATTTTATCGTTCTACCAGTACAAGATGCCGCCGCAACGCATGATCGCGTCAGTCGGATGATGTCTGCAAGGTGGATAGCCAATTCAATTCAGCAAAATAGTAACCATAAGGTCATGTCTCCTGAGTTGTTTTTGCGCTTAGTCGGCGGCAGAGCCACCCATTTTACTGAGGAAGACGTTTCACGTATCGCCACCAAAGTTGGTGCCAAAGTTGTCCATCTATTTGCAAACTCTGTCGGTCAAGGGAATCTAACTTCAAATACGGGGCCAAATGAATTAGCAAAATTAGCCGTCGTATTAAGCGACCAGAACAATAAGATCATAGAAAGCAAGATATATAAAATAAACGATCTCACAAAAGCATGGGAGTTTATTGATAACAAGCAGCAGCAGCCCAGCACTGTCAACCTAAGGTTATTAGAAAATGCTATGTTTGAGAAATCCACCCAAATAGCAAAAGATTTTGTTGATATAAAAATAATCAACAAGACACAAAGCACCACCACTGACAATCCATCGTGGAATTTACCTGTTCGACTCGACAAAATTGAAAATTTCGCATCCAATAAAGAACAGCACGCGGCCTATCTTCAACTCTTCGCTCTGCTCACACCAAAAATATTCGAATACGAACGTCGTAGACTATTTGAACGCTCTTTGTTAGCTCTGAGAGATGTCTCGGAGCATTCCATCAATTACAATTTACTGACTGCTCGAGCCTTATTTCACTTATACCGCAGGCCACAGGCAATTAAGCAGCTATCAACCGCTAAGAACTCTGCTGAAAAAGCTTTAAAAGCTTATCTTAACGGTAATTACACCTCCTTGTTGGAGCATTCAAATAAAATTGATAATCAGCTTTTGAAAGTTTCCTCATTCATAGAGTTAAATGCTTTGCATTTGCAATACGACAAAAAAACAAATATTAACCAAGCAATTGAACATTTCGACAAAAACTGGAAATTCTTATTATCAAGTGCATTCAAAGATACTGATGGCTGGTATACGCCTAATAATCTCACTTACTTTACTCAGATAAATGGCCTATTTCCTCAGTTCGATAAAACATTTTTGAAGATATTAAAAGAACAGTCTATCACTGGTGATTTAAAGGTTTACAAACAAGACATCAACATTATGGAAATCGTGTTTAATCGTACAAGCAGCTTAAACAAGAACTCTTGCTGCTCTCAGTATGCTGGTACGTTAGAAATAGCCGATGTTTGGGCACTTTATAAGAACCTGGCCCAAGCGAATGTCCTTCAAGAACTTTACCGTATCACTATATTGCAGGGAAACTATTCACATGCGATAGAGTTTTCTGAATCTATTGAGCCGGTATTTATTGGTCACCCTAGATTTATGCGTTTATACGTTGCTGCTTTATTATACGGGGGTGAAGAGCAACAAGAACCACGGCGCAGCTACTTATTTAATAAAGCGTATACCCTTTCAGAAAGCCTTAATAAAAAAGCCGGTGGTATAGACTACGACTCACTCGCCATCACAGACCTACGAAAAGACTTGCGTAGATACTTGTCTGCAGAGCAGAAAAAAACTATTGGCGTTATCGGTAGGGGGTTTTCAGGTAAGTTCTATCCCTCTAGCATCTTGTACGATCTCACCCAAGGATACTTTAGTGCACTCCCTTACACCAATAGTTCACTTTCAACACTTCATTCAGCCAAAAAATTTAAAAAAATATCTGAAGAAAAATTCTCGCAACAGTTACAAACAAGGTTTGAAGGTCATCCCGGGAAGATTGCTTACCTGGCAGATCAAGTTAATGATAATGATAACGATCAGGATAAGGCAGTAAAGTTATTACTAGATGCTATCAAAAATGGTGCCGATGAATGGAGTATTTATAATAAGTTAGCTGAGACTTACATAGAAAACAGCCAATACAGTAACGCAAAAGATGCCTATTTAAAATACCCTTACTTTAAGAAACAAGACAATATTGATCGGATCCAAATTGCCAACCAAGCCTACATTGCTGGCAGTCGACTTTTCTGGCTTGGAAGTCACAAAGAATCTCGCCCCTTATATAGTATATCTTCCTCTCAACGCACCGGTGCTGGCAGCGAATTAGCCGCACGACAACGGTTAGCGTTATTAGATGGCGACTATAATAAGGTAATCGGCTATGCCTATCAGCGCGGCCAACGATATAATGATATTTATGGTTTTCGTGATTATTTAGCCTACCTGCATATAGTTGGGTTAAATAATGATGCCGATGCTGGTTTCCGAGCATTAGCACCAAGGTTTAGGCAACCTAATTTATGGACATCACAATTTGTCGGTGATCGAATCAGCAATAAAACTTTGCCTGATATTGATACATGGCTCAAATCATTTAATAATGAAGCGACCGTAGAGCATATTAAAAACCAAACGAAACGTTATCAGGTTTTACAATCAGTCACTGATCGAGATCCGGCCTTGCTCGCCAGTACTCAATTAGTAAAACCTCAAGGTAAAGTGTTAACCAACAACCGTTTAATGCTAAAAACACCTCTTTCACGACTATTTTCCGATAAATACCTCGGTACAAACTGTGACAAAAGCCCCCCATGCGATGTGGAACAGTTAAAAATACCCTCAAGCAATATTGAAGAGTATTCGGGTTTTATCCACGCATACCAGCAACTAAACACTGGCCAATTTGAAGCTTCGTTTAAAAGTTTTATTGCTTATGACTTTTACAACAATCTCATCTTCTGGCCCAATGCGAAATATGCTCTGCCTTATTTCACTCTGTCTGCCTCGAAAGTTATATCAAAAGATGAACTTAAAAAACTTAACTTGCTAATGAAAGATAAAGAATATGGCCCAAATTTTGACACTTATCTTTCTCGCGCAGTTATTGAGGCCAAATTATCTAATACTGATCTTGCCTTATCACTATTAGATGATGCGTTTAATAACCGCCCTCACACCGGTACCAGACCTATTTTCAGTTGGTATCAAATAACTGAAATAGCCGAATGGCTTTATAAAGAAACCGGCGACAAGCGGTTTATCATAAAAGCACTTGCTTGGGCAAAACGTTATCAGGTAATACAGCCTCAGTTTGGTTGGGCTTTCGCTTTTGAGGCGAGATACAGTGAAGTAAAGAAAGACCGCATACGCGCTGCAGGCTATGCGAGCTATTTAGACAACCAGTCATTCTGGTTAAAAATGGTGCCAGCGAAGATCAAAAAATCTGGCCAAGCCTGGTGGACTAAAAACAAACCTTTCTTGCTAAAGAAAATAGAAAAAGATAAAGAAAAGAACAAGAACCAAGCTATTAATTTGGCAGCTCCATTGCTAGACAAAGTGGGCTGATAAATAAAATATAAGATCGATGGAACAATACTTAATTATTATTTTTTCTATTGCTAGTGCTGCCTTTATTGGTGGCATCGCCTGCCTAGTTATCGCCAAGCAGAAAGACAAAAAGAATTACATTATCCAGAAAGTCACACCAATATCTCTTTCACTAGTAACCCCGCGTGATGATGTGTGGCTTACCGGTTCAGCCAAATGTGAGATTCCTGCCATTGCGCCTTATTTCACCTATTCTTGCCTGTATTATAAATACACGTTAGAGGAAGAACACACCCGCACGGTTAGCAGCAAAAATGGTGGTACGCGAACTGAAACTTATTGGGAAACTATCGAAAAAGAAGAAAAAAATACTAACTTCCAACTTATCGATGGCAAAGAAAATATTACCATTCATGGCATTCAGGCTGACTTTCAACATTTATTAAAAGACGAAGACTATGTCGGCGACTACCGGCATACAGTTCACTACTACCCCTACCCTGCCGAGCTTAACGCTATCGGCAGCATCTCTGAAAACAAAACACATCTACAACCTTATGCCAACATTCCTTTAATTATTACCACCAAAAACAGAGATGAATACATAGAAAGTACTGAACGAACAGAAACGATTCTTCGCCTGTCTGGCTTAAGCCTTATCTGGCTAGGCTTAACTGGCGTGCTTTACGGTTTTTTTGATTACCAATCTTACCCCATCGAAACACAGGGCTTCTTTAAAATTTCCACGTTCACCTTTGCGCTACTACCCAGCACACTTGTTACACTCATTATCTGGTCTATTCATATCTATAACCGCTTTATTGCCTATCGAAACCGTATCAATAATGCCTGGCGCCAAGTAGATGTTGACCTAACCATGCGATATCAATTAATTCCGCAACTCGTTAATGTGGTGAAAGGTGTCATGACCCATGAAAAAAAATTACTTATTCACTTAGTCGATATACGTAATGATGCAATCAAAAGAAACCAAGCTGATAAAATTCGCACAGAAGGTCAGATGCTAAAAGCCATGAACGACGTTTTGGCACGGATTGAAGCTTACCCCACCATTAGGACAGAACCAGTAATCCAAAATCTCAATAACGAGATAATTGCTATTGAAGAAAAAATAGCCCATGGCCGCAACACCTATAACGAGGCAGTGAAAGAATATAATGATGTCATTCAAGTATTGCCCAATGCCATCATCGCCATCCCTTTAGGCTTAAAGCCCAAGGAGCATTTTACTGTCACGCTCAGTCAACGCATCACTGTCAGCGCTTCGTACTAAGGTAAGCCTTATATAAAACCACCCATAAATCAATGTATATAAGACTAAAGATTCACATACAGAGTGCCGATAACGACAAGTATTCAATCCATAGAAAATTCTTTTATGAAACAAAGAGCTCTTATTGTTGAGTCATCTCGCCTCTTCCAGAACGTGATCGAACAGATTTTTAGTAGTACTGGGGTTGAATGTCGTATTTATTCAAGCGCAAAAGAAGCCTTGGAAGCATCACATGATGATTACACATTCATTCTTGTATCGAGGACTTTGAAAGATATATCCGGAGAAATTTTTTTAAGTCAATATGCTATTCAACATAGCTTGGGAGATGCTCTTACTATTTTACTTACTTCGAGTGAAGTTAATGAAATAATGCTTGAGGCAAATAAAGCAGGCTACAAACTTGTTTTTAACAGAAAAAATATTGAATCATTGCATGACATTGTCATTAGAATACTCAACTCAAGAATTCTTGAACTTGAAGCAAATATTCTTTTTATTGAAGACTCTAAATCAATTGCTGATGTAATTTCCAGTCTATTTAGAGAAAACAAAGCCACAGTCCATCACGTAAGTCGAATAAGTGAAATGCAATCAGCTTTCAATGACAATAATTTTGACCTAGTTGTTACTGATTATCACCTGCATGATAATGAAACAGGTGATGATGTTATTTCATATGTTCGTAATATCGATAATGACGAGAAAGCCAGCACGCCAATTCTTGTTGTTTCCGGCGAAACAAACCAGGCAAAACGTATTTCATTTCTCAGAAATGGTGCTAATGATTTTATTATAAAACCCTATGATACTGATGAGTTACTTGTTCGTTCATCTAGTCTTATCAAAAATTATCGGCTACTTAAGCAATCAAGACACCAACAACAGCAACTAGCAAAGATGGCTCTTACAGATCATCTAACTGGGTTATACAATCGGCATAGCTTATATGATATTGGCCCAAAATATATAAGTAATGCTCTTCGTCACAAAACACCTCTGTCATTATTAGTTATTGATTTAGACCACTTTAAGAAAATTAATGATACCCGAGGGCATAGTGTAGGTGATCTTGTTCTCAAAGCGGTTTCTTCTGTTATGCAGACCGCTTGTCGAACAGAAGATATGGTTGCTCGTTTCGGTGGGGAAGAGTTTATTATGCTGTTATCCAGTTGCAGCATAGAACATGCTATAAAAAAAGCAGAAAACCTAAGGGTTGCCATTGAAAGCCATGAGCCTGAAGGGCTCGTTGTCACATCAAGTATTGGCGTTTCTCAATTATTAGCCGATGATAATTTCGATACTTTATTTGATCGCGCTGATAAAGCCGTTTATGAGGCAAAAGAAACAGGAAGAAATAAAGTTGTCGCTTGTCCTGAACGTTGAATGTCCGATTATAATGGAGTGCAAACATATTTATTAACGCCCTTAATATTCTAACACTCCCCTTTTTAACTACATAAGTCAAAAGCTTTGTATTGCCGATATTATTGATCTAGATCAACGTGCCTAAATAAATTCAATACTAATATGCTAATCAGACTAAGTGTTTTTTATCTTGCACTCTGCGCATCCGTACCCAGAGTTCACGTTCCAGTTTCCCATGTCGGTTCACCTCAACATGTATCTGGTTCCGAAGAAACACAGATCCCACCCGCGCAAGGAACATGCCAACGTGAATTAATGCTAGAGGAAACTAGAAAACTAATGCTCATAAGGGGGTAAGTTTTAGGGAAGATAATCAAATGATAAAAACAAGTCTATTTATTACTCTCCTTTGTTCATCTGGCTTAGTTGCTTTCTCAGTAGATGCCGCCGAGATCTTCTGTGATGCAAATGACCCGACCTTGTTAGTGGTGACAGGCTCTGTCATTACCGACCCGGCTTCGTACGGAGTACCAAGGCAACTTATCCCGGGCCCAACAACTTATACCGAACGATTAGAGTTAAAAAAAGTGTCTGCTGGTCGCAAGCTTTCCGGGTCGTGGCTAATTTCCCGTCTACTTCAGGATCAGCAAAGTCCTGCCCCGGGTGGTATGAATTTTTCGATAGCTAACAAAGTTGAAATTCTCCCTGGGCATGTTTTTGACTGTAACATGGAGATGACCGGTGCTTCATTTCAAAATGACTGTACCAGTAAAAATGTGCGGTTAAATTTTATCAATGGAAAAATTGTTCAGATAAGCACGGGCGTACAAGTTGGTTCCTATTCAGGCAATCAAGTCACCATACAATTTGGCCGTGGCAATAAACAATTCAACCCTGCACTAAAAGGTGCCTGGAACCCAAATGCGCCTCAAGAAGGAAAACACCTCAGCCTTAATATCGAATTTATTTATTCGCCAAATGAGAGCAGCGGTCGTAAACATGTTTTCAGTGAAAACAACCCCGGAGAATTAAATTTAAAATACCACGCAGTCGTCACGCCCCAAGAACACGCTGCTGACGTGGTCTGGAGCGTGCCTGACATTGGTGATTCTAATTTATCGGTCGAACCGACAACAAAACGAGGCGAACATATTGCCCTGACCTATAGCGGATTACCAAAGCGCAACAGTGACTTCGGTGAGAAATTGCTTAAGGCTTCACTCAAAGTCGACGAATGTGAGATCACAGAGCAAGAACCCTTTCAGGTTTTCTTCCCTGCCCGGCCAAGCAATAATCCGAATACCGATGATACCTTGCCTAACTGGTTTAATTATTGGGCCCAATCACCCGCCGGGCAGATTGGAGACTACGTCACCCCGATTATCACCTATGCTGAAAACCACCAAGATTGTTCATCTGGCCCTGCCTTTTTTAATGAATCTCGTCCGAAAGACATTAATATCTGCGATCTTGCCAATCTATCAACAGGTGCTTTCACCATTAATTATCCCGTCATTAGTAGAACGCCACCTTACTATCCCTTGCGAGATAACCGAACCGCCAAGTACATCGATACTTTTGCATCGGCGGTGGTGCATGAATTCGAACACCTCAAAGCCGCCTGGCACCGAAAACATGCCGTAATACCCACTGATGCCGACAATGATGGTTTGGTCGACATGATGGAACCGGGTCTTAGCTTCAACCCGACTAAGACAGTGACACATCTAGCGGCAATGGAAGCAGAAATATGGGGGTGGGCGACTAACCCGGTGAAGACTCAACTGTTTATTAACATCATGCGTGGTGTCATGGACAGCGATGAAGAATGGCTGGCCTACGAAGTGCAGGGACAATACAAATTAGGTACTTATCGCAAGTATGATTGGGCGTATCCAGGTTCACAGTGGAAGTAATACACGTCAAGTTGTTACGTCTATTCAATAAGAGGCAGCATCCAGTGAATTCAGCAACACTTGGTTTAAAAACTGTAGCATATCTCAGATATAAAAATGCCTGACATAATGGTGCTTTAATTTTTATGTAATAATAGCTTACCATTACGTTCATACACGTTATTTGTTACTTTATTGAATATAGTTTAAAAGTAAATTAGCAACTTTGCCTAAGAGCACCATCGTGAAAGATAACGCGGAAAATAAACAATACCATTCTAAAATAGTTGCTGCCGTTGATCTCGGCTCAAATAGCTTCCATATGCTCATCGCCAGTCTTGAAGACAACGGCTCACTCAAAATCATCGATAAAATCAAAGAAATGGTCCGTCTTGGCGCGGGGCTTGATCATAAGCAGCAACTCGATGAAGAGACACAGCAGCGCGCATTAGAGTGCCTGGGCAGATTCTCTCAACGGTTACAAAACATAGATAAAAACAATATACGTGTAACCGGTACAAACACGCTGCGCATGGCAAAAAACGCAAAGAAATTCACTAAACGCGCAAAACAGATATTAAACCATCACATAGACATCATCTCTGGCATTGAAGAGGCACGTCTTGTCTATCAGGGAGCTATTTACGGTTTGGCCGAATTGGGCAGCAAAAGATTAGTTATCGATATCGGTGGCGGCAGTGTTGAATTAATCATTGGCGAGAACCGTAAACCTACCCAGCTGGAAAGCGTCGATATGGGGTGTGTCAGCATCACCAAAAAGTTTTTTTCAGACGGTTTTATCAGTGAATCAGTATTAAAAAAAGCGGATATCTATGCACGTCGTAATATCTACCCTTTCCGTGAGGATTATTTAGCCTCTGGCTGGGAACAATGTGTCGGCACATCTGGCAGCATTCGTTCTATCTCAAGAGTACTTCTCATGTCTGGCATCACTGATGGCACTATCACCGATAAGGGTCTTAAACAATTACTGTTGCAGATCCGAAAGTTGAAATCGGTTGATAAAATAAAGTTTGAGGGTTTAAGCAATGAACGGCGCCCTGTATTTCTTGGCGGCCTCATCGTGCTAAGAGCTGCCTTCAAAGTGCTAAAGCTCAAGGAGATGACAGTTTCAGATGGTTCACTGCGTGAGGGATTAATGTTGGACATGGTCGGTCGTATTAAACACGAAGATATTCGCGTGTCATCCGTAGAACACATTGCCTTACGTTACGATGTACGAAAACAACATGCAGACAACGTTATTGCTTCATGCGAACATCTATACAGTGAATTGAAAGAACTCTGGGCACTGGATGATGAAAACCATTACCTGCTTTTATTATGGGCAGCACGAATGCATGAGATAGGGCTTGCCATCTCACATTCTGGTTATCATAAACACGGCGCCTATCTGGCACAGAACTCAGACATGCCAGGGTTTTCGCTACAGGAACAACAGATCATCTCGCTGCTCATCCGTTATCACCGGCAGAAATTTATAAAAGCCGACTTTAAAACCTTTTCTGGAAAGTATCGCAAGACGTTGTTCCGGCTGACGATCATCTTACGTATCGCGGTGATACTAAACCGTAGCCTACCGGGCTATCAAGAGCCTGATTACTCAATAAATGCCAAAAAGAAATCGCTAACACTACAATTTCCTGAGCACTGGTTCGATGACAACCCGTTGACCATCGCAGATTTGGAAAGCGAGATTGACTACCTCGATACAATTGGATTTAAATTAAAAATTGAGCATCTAACGTAATAGATTAATAGCAGGAACGCGGAGGTTCATTGTGAGTGACAAAAAGAAGAAGGGAAAGATGAAAAAAAAACACTATGAAGAAGAGCTGTTCAGGCTTCAGCTTGAATTGGTAAAACTTCAGGCCTGGATCAATCACACGGGGCTAAAAGTTGTCGTTCTGTTCGAAGGGCGAGATGCCGCCGGAAAAGGTGGCGTTATTAAACGAATTTCACAACATCTTAACCCGCGTATTTGTCGCGTGGCTGCGTTACCTGCACCGACCGAAAGAGAAAAGACCCAGTGGTATTTTCAACGTTACGTTCCCCACCTGCCAGCGGCGGGCGAGATGGTTCTCTTCGATCGCAGCTGGTACAACAGAGCAGGTGTCGAGAAGGTGATGGGATTTTGTAGTGATGAAGAATATCAGGAATTCATGCGTTCCTGTCCCGAGTTCGAACGTATGCTGGTTCGCTCCGGGATTATCCTGATTAAATACTGGTTCTCAGTTTCAGATGAAGAACAAGAACACCGGTTTCAGAGCCGTATCAAAGAACCACACAAACGCTGGAAACTGAGTCCAATGGATGTAGAGTCACGCGCTCGTTGGGTTGAGTACTCAAAAGCAAAGGATCAGATGTTTGCTCATACCGATATCAAACAAGCGCCCTGGTACGTGGTTAAGTCAGATGTTAAAAAATATGCCCGGCTTAACTGTATCTCGCACCTGTTGAGCTTGATTCCATACGAAGATTTGACACCAGAACCAATCAAATTACCAAAACGAGTAGAAGGTGTCGGTTATGTTAGACCGCCGATGTCTGATCAGACCTTTGTTCCAGACTCATACCCAAAATAGATATTCTGCAAAGCGTTAGTATCGATGAATAAGGGCACATTTATTGTGCCCTTACTTATTTCGTTAAGATTTGAATTTTCCCTTACGTAGGCGTTGTGCTTCCATCATCTCCAGTTCTCTTGAACCCGAGATAACAATTTCAGGATCGGGTACATAGTCCAGTTCTGGGTTGCCTCGTTCATAAGGAACTGAATTCAGTATTACTTTCATGGCGCCCAATCTGGCCAGGTGTTTATCGTTAGATCGAATCACTTTCCATGGGGCATGGGTGGTATGTGTTTTCTTTAACATCTGATACTTCACATTAGTGAAATCATCCCAGCGTTCCTGTGCCTGCACATCGATCTCACTTAACTTCCACTGACTTAGCGGGTCAGTTTTTCGCCTTTCAAACCGACGTGCCTGCTCTGGTTTGGTAACACTAAAATAGATCTTAACCAGAATAGTGCCCTGCCTGATGAGATCTTTCTCAAAACCAGTAACGCCACGATTGAAATTTTTATATTCATCATCGGTACAGAAACCAAAAACCGGCTCGACCATCGCGCGGTTATACCAACTGCGATCGAACATAACAACTTCTCCACCCTCAGGAAAATGGCGTACATACTTCTGGAAAAACCACTCACTCTTCTCACGCTCTGTTGGTTTACCTAAAGCGACAACACGGTAATGTTTTACATTCATATAACGCGTGACACGACGGATGGTACCGCCCTTCCCCGCGGCGTCTCTGCCTTCAAATAAAATAATCATGCGTGTATTAGTATCTTCAAGATACTTCTGCATTTTGATGAGTTCAGCCTGAAAAGGTTTAAGCTCTTCTTCCCTAAGGTACTTTTTGTAAGCTTTATCTTTTAACCGCTGAAGCTCTTCAACTTCTTCTGTGGTAGCCGCAACTAAATCAACAGGTTCCACATCTTGAACCAAGGTTAATTTATCTTCGGTATGGTCAATAACCGTAGTATCTTTATCGTTGCTCATATGAGACCTTTGCTAGTGTTAATGTATTTCATGATTTCTGTCGCCCACCTTCCCTTCCGGTGTTCAAACCATATGATAGACTATTAAATATAACAAACCTTAAGCAGTAGCGATTGATCTAAATCAAACTAATCTGTTCGTCCTTAGTTCCCGTGAACCTACTGGGTATACAGTGAGCCTGTAGGCTCAGAAATAGATGGCGTTAAATGTGAATCTTTCGTGTTACTGACAAGACGACATAGCTGGTCTATCGAACGTATTGCACTAGAAGATGAAATACCAGAGGTTTATAATTCTGAATCAACATCTACAGATACTAATATTTCCTACGTTCACCAATAAGAAATGAAAACTTATTAGGGTGTCAGACTTTGACTTCCTTGGAGTTCTGTCAATAACTGTACGGAATAGTGCTAAACTGGAAAAAAATAGACCACTATCGACCCAAAGCAGTCACTCGCTACATTTCAGCAGATGTCTGGTTGATACACAAAGCAGCCATTTGACTTCATATCGTGACAGGTTGGAGTCGACCTTAAGCGGGCATTAAAAAAGGGTATTGAACCCTTCATTCGGTTCTAATAACAATTAAATCGCTGAACATTTGCTTACTTCAAGCATTCTTCCCAATAAGGTTTTCCAGAAAAGCGTTCCGCAAGAAAATCTACAAACTGTCTCACCCGCTGAGACAAATGTCTTGTTGGTGGATAGATCGCATAAGCGTTGACTGACTCCGCCGCATACTCCTGCAGAATCGGAACAAGTTTTCCCGCAGCAATTTCTTCATAGGCAATAAAAGCTGGGTGACGAATAACGCCCAGACCTGCGGTCGCTGCATCGAGCATAAACAAACCATTATTTGCACTCATACTATTGTTGACCTTAACACTTACCTGCTTGCCCGCTTTATCATGGAATGACCATAGGTCTGGATGTTCCAAGTAACTATAAGTAATACAGGCATGTTCCTGTAAATCATCTGGGGTTTGCGGTTCACCGTGTTCAAGAAGATAAGCTGGGCTCGCACAAACCGGCAAAGAGATCTCTGCCAGTTTACGAGCAATCAGACTCGAATCTTTCAAATTCGCAATACGTATCCCGACATCAAAACCTTCTTGAATCAAATCCACTTCGCGATCATTAAAATCAATATCGAAATGAATGTCTGGATGTTGTCGCTGAAAATCGATAATGGCTGGCCCCAAGTGCATGACACCAAAGGTCAGTGGTACGGCAATTTTAATCTTGCCTCGAATCTCACGATGAGACTCACTAACAGAATGTTCCGCCTCGGTAAGATCATCGAGAATCTGCACACAGCGTTCATAAAAGGCGCGACCACTGTCCGTCAAACTCAACTTGCGCGTGGTGCGGTGGAATAACTCCACCCCGAGTTGTTCTTCCAGCTCAGATAAACGACGACTTACCGCCGACTTGGCCAATTGAAGCTGGCCAGCTGCGGCGGTGATCGTGCCGCTATTAACAATCTGGATAAAGGCCTGTATTTCTTCAGTTTTCAGCATATTGTTCGAATATATAGAACAATCATTTAATAAACAAGCCGTATATCCATTTTAAATGAACGTATAGACTTTATGCATCTTGATACTAACCGCATGAAGGAGCACGGACATGAAAAAACAAGAACTAGATGTTTTATTAGTAAATTCCAGCGCACAACAAGAAGCGTCGGTGACACGCCGTTTCGCCAACGAACTGCTCATTGCCCTGCAAGAACAGGATGGAAAAATGCGCATCCATGAACGTGATGTCGCCAAGGGCGTTCCCTTCGTCAATGAACAATGGGTCAATGCCAACTTCACAGATGTTGCTGAACGCACTCTCGAACAGAAAGCCACCTTGGCCTACTCCGACAGCTTGGTCGATGAACTCGTGCAAGCCGACATACTTGTTATCGCTGCACCGTTATATAACTTCTCGGTTCCGGCCAGCCTGAAGGCATGGATAGATCAAATTTCCCGTGTGGGTCGTACCTTTAATTACACCTCGGATGGCTTCGTCGGTAAGTTGCAAGGCAAAAAGGCCTACATCGTTATGGCCACCGGCGGTGCAGAACTAGGCGCTGATGATGATTACGCCAGTGGCTACCTATGCCAAATGATGAAGTTCATTGGCATCAAAGACGTCTCCTTCATCTCCGCCGAAGGCCTCATGATGGATGAAGAAAACGCGATACAACACATACGCGCACAGATTGAGCGCGTAACCAAAATGGTTGCCTGAAATAATGCAGAGCCAAGGAGCGTGATCGATGAACTATTTATCATTCATTGCCTTTTCATCCGGTATCGCCATATCAACACAGGCGGCCATGAACTCGCAGTTGGGGAGCTTGTTAAAGAACCCACTCCTTGCGACCTGTATCGCCTTTGGCACCAGCGTCATTTTCACTCTGCTCGCCGTCATGATCTATACGAAGGAATTCCCGTCGTTTGATACCATGAAGACCGTACCGGTTTACCTATGGATCACCGGTGGACTTCTCAGTGCCTTTGCCGTCTCTATGTTTTATTTCCTTATCCCACGAATGGGGATAGGCCCAATGATGTCCTTCGCACTAACAGGCCAGCTAATTGCCGCGGTTATCGCCAGTCATTATGGCTGGTTTGATCTTCCCGTGAAATTAATAACGCCGGACAAAAGCATCGGGGTTATTGCACTCCTGTTAGGTGTTGTCTTAATCAACGTGGAATAACGATATGAATACGAGTCAACTCAAGGCAGCAAATATTAAAAACCTGACCGAGCTTTGGAAAGTAATGGGCTCGATGCCCTGTGAGTCACACGGTATGGAATATGTTCAACAATCGGTAAGCTGGCCGCATCGCTGCTGGCATAGCAGTGAACAAGTTGTAAATAAAGTACCAACACTAAACCACAACCTGGAACAGCTGCCTGAAAACTGCATCATTCCGTTATGGCAATTACAAGACGCAGAAACAGAACAATTGGAAAGCACCTTGCTGAGTAATGAGTTTACGATTTCCTCAGAGCAAACTGCGATGTATCTTGACCTCAATAACTATCCTGTCGTGAAAGATCCCACCCCTTTAATACGACCCATTTTTTCACCACAGGGGGTACAGGTTTGGACAGACATCGCAGCCAATGCATTTGGCTATGAGATCGACGTCAGGGTGATCCAAAAAATTGCCCAACACCCTGATGTGCACCTATACATCGTCTATGAAGACGATCGCCCGGCAGCAACAGCGATGCTCTTTAAAACAGGTGAGGTGATCGGTCTCCACCAACTAGGCGTGCTGCCAGAATTTCGCGGCAAAGGCATTGCGCGAAGAATGATGTATGACCTTATCAACCTCTGCGCCAATACATCCAGTCGCTACATTACCCTGCAAGCATCCATCTCAGCCGAACGCCTGTATATACAACTCGGATTTACAACACAATTCAGAATTATAAATTACCAACGTTCAAACAATGCGGTAAACAAAAAGGAACAAACACTCAACTACTACTAACAGGGCCTATGTCTCCCTTGCAGTATTCACAATACTACATTTCCCATTGCCCATTGCCCGCTATCACCGAAAGCAGGCACTTATGAGCCCAAACATTATTTTTTCTTTAATTTTTTCTTATCGAATTATGTGATAGATTTATGCATCATTACTCCCTCTGGGGCTAAAATTGAAAATTTATTTGAAGTCTGCATGGATTTATTACTATTTATTGCTCCTTCTTATGTTTGTTGCGCTAGCATATGTACACTCAACGCCTCCTACAGCCAGCTTGGATACTCAAAATCTCTATTATAAAATCTTATGGCTACATTTTGTTTTAGGCGCAATAGCATTATTAATAGGGCCGATGCAGTTATCTGAAAAATTCAGAAAAGTATCCATTAGGCGACATCGAAAACTAGGGATCGCTTATATCAGTTGCGTCTTTATCAGTGGGCTTGCGGGATTCTGGATGGCGTTTAATTCAGAGCTACCAATGTTTGGCTATTCCCTAGCAATATTGGATGTAGTATGGATGTTCAGCACCGCAATGGCTCTGTATTTTGCGATAACAAAAAGAATCTCAAAGCATCAACTTTGGATGAAAAGAAGTTTTATAACGACTAATGTGTTTGTGGTGTTTCGAATTTTTATTCCTTTTGCCCTTCTGCTTACTCCCGAAGGGCAGGTTCCAGAGTACCAGTTTGCTATAACAGTTCAAATTACACTTTGGGGTATGCTGGGAATTTATGAATGGCGACGAGCAAAGATTAAACTAGGTGATCGGCAACTGCAGAAATAGTAAGTTTAACGCCATCGTCGCTACTCTTTTCTGGCTTGCTATACAGCTACAATAAAATGCATAGGCATCATCTCATGGCCGAAGGCAGACAGAACGAAAAAAAATAAGACTAGGATGGGTATAGTGACTGTTAGCGACCCGAAGCGGACATTTATAATCTTCTTTTTACACTGACCCTACTTTTTCTTTCTTGTTTTTAATTTATGATAAGATAAAAAGTCACCAATAATATGCTCAATATAAAAACACAAATAAACAAAATCATAAAAATTATTATTTTCTTTATATTTTTATATACCAACACCTTATGGTCACAGGGAGTGGCTCAAAGCTTAACGTTCAATTCAACTCTCAAGGTGGACGAAATAGGCTTCATTGATGTATGGCTTCTACGTAATGATGTTGCCAAAGTCGAAGCGTTGACAGCGAGCAATAATACGGATGACTGTATCATTGAAGGTGATCCTGATGCTCCAGAGCCTAGCCTCGAAGAAGCCATAAAAATATTAAACGCTGAAGATACTTGTAAGAAAGAAGTGCTTGCGGCTTATGAGAAATATCAGCATGCATATAATTTATTCAATGAGTCATGGTTGCCTGTTATGTATGGTGCGATACGACGGAGAGATCTGGTGGCAGAAGTTATTATGCGGCAGTGTGATACAACTACTGCGTTGGATCGAAGTAAAATTGAATCAACGTGCGATCAGGATTCTAATAAACGAAAAATTGCATTTTCTAGATTAAAAGAAATAGGTTTTTCGCCAGCTTACAAAAATCCACACGAGCCTGGTAAGAGGGTGCATGGTAGAAGAGCATTTACTTTTAAACGTAGTAATGCAAATGCATGGAATACTGATTCATTTGCTTATTTGCGACTTAATCGTAAACCGCAAACACCAGGGTATCTAACTTGGGGGCAAGAATTATATTTTGGTGGCAGCAAAGACTTTTATACAGGTCTAAAAAATTTTGACGTCCCGTGGAATGGTGCCTACATCAAACAAGAAGACAAAGAAATTGATCAGTATCTAAAGCAAGATCCTCGATGGGCCGTCTTTCTCTTACATCGTATCGGGAATCATGAATGGGTGCCTGAAGGGATGGAAAGCACTACCCATCTTCTTGATTCGTCTTGGGTAGGTCGTTACGAACTGATAAAGCGTGCTGATAATTGGATACTCCCCATGAAACCGGAAAAAGGGCATGCATTAATCGAGCGTGATGGCGAATTTATGAAAATCACTATTAAATCGGAGATAAATCGACATCCCACGAAAAGGGTTAAAAAATGTCTCCTTCGATATAGTGGCGGTTTAACTTATTACCCCGAGTTAACTGCCAACGGACAATCACCACTTAATACAATGCTTGGATACTTTTACAGTGCAGGAGCCAATAGAAGCGCAAGATCGGCATTTCCTAAGGCGGGTGCGTTTCATAAAGATGGCGCGAATAAAGAAGCCGTTAAACCATTCCATCCCAAGAAGCGCTACAAGCAGGTTCTTATGCAGTGTAAAAAGGCCGAGACAGATAGATCAGGTAGACTTCGCTTTTTATTGTTAGCAAACGATGTGCTAGTGGAATTTGGTGGAGATCATGGTCAGTTAGTAGTACGGCATTATCATAGAACCCAAAATTAGTTGATATGTCCGCTTTTGGCCGAACTCGGAAGTTGAGTTGAAAATATTTAAGGACTGCTTATGACAATAGCGGACACTCAAAATTCAAGTTCGATTGAGGCCACCACCCAAAGCGGTCATTCGGAATCTGTCCTTTTAGCACCAACTTTAGGGCTAATAACACCGAACTAAAAAGTGTAAATACTTATAAATATCGAAATAAGTGAGGTCACAGCACAGTTTTCTTTAATATTCGAAAACAGTTCTCTTAACGTTCTTTTTATTTGGGATGATGACAATGAAAACCGATGAGCTTTATCAGACCTATTTCCCCGATGTGTTTCGCTATTTGAAACGTTTTATTGCAGACGCTCAAGCTGAGGAACTTGCGCAGGAGGTCTTCATAAAAGCCAATAAAGGGATTGATTCATTCAGAGGTGATGCCAGCCTAAAAACATGGGTGTATCGCATTGCGACGAACTCGCTGCGTGATTACCTGAGAAGCAAGAGTCACCGCTATGAGAAAATAACCAAACATATTTCTGAACAGGAGCTTGAGGCGTGCCCCTGTAATAGTGATGCAGAAGGTTCTGCGGAGGAGGTCATCATCCGTAAAGAAATGAATAACTGCATTATGGAATACATACTGAGGCTGCCAGAAAACTATAGTACAGTGCTCGTACTTAGTGATATTGAAGGGCATTCAAACCAGGAAATTGCCGATATTCTCGAGCTCAGTCTGGGCACGGTAAAGATCCGGCTTCACCGGGCAAGAGCAAAACTGAAAGAAGAGCTCTCAGAAGCCTGCATATTGAACTACAACAGCAACAATGAACTTGAGTGCCAACGCCGGGAGTAAGTAATCGCTGGCTAGCTCGCTAACCCAGGTGGGATTGCCAGCCATATTATCCCGTTTCATCCGACATCTTTTTCCGTAGCAGGTGTATCCATTCGCAGCAAGATTTCGTCTATTGCATATAGTAAGGCTTGAAAGGAAGCAAACCATGAACTACAAGATAAACCGAATAAAAGCCATTGGCATCGCGATGATATCACTGCTTGCATTTCTGGTTGTTTGGTATTGGCCAGTCTACAGCGAAGTGCAAGCAATGAAAGTACATAACTACGAACAAGGAGAGCATAAAGGCGCTCTCTTTTGCGCGCAATGTCATCGCGAAATTTACGACCAATGGTCAGCTCGTTCATTACATGCTGTGGCAACGACCAGTGAGTCGTTCAAGGATTACCTAGGTAAATTTAACGATAATTATTTGTTAAACACATTTGTGACTGATGAAGTGTGTTTTGCATGTCATGGTAAAAAGGCTAGCACCGAAGGAGTTAACTGCGAGGTTTGCCATGGAACAGTAATATCGAATACACCTATCATGGAGACGCATAAGATAAAATATAAACCAGGATTAAAGGCCTTACGTGCAGAAGACTTCTGTACAAAATGCCATGATCTGAGAAGCCCCTTGTCTCAGGATGATATCTTTTCCGTACAGGCCGAATGGCGTAACAGTCACGCTGCCGAAAAGGGTGAGACGTGTCAGAGCTGTCATATGAGGAAAGACGCTGGTGGCCTTAGTTATCATGGTTTTGACTCAGCACATCGCGATGTGACAATTTATAAGAATGATGTGAAGATACAAAACGAAAGTCTGGACTTTCCATATTTTAGCCTGGAGATAGAGAATCAGCTCACCGGTCATGCAATGCCACCCAGTGGGCCAACCCGCGTTATGGTACTGGAAATAATTTTTCTCGACATGAATGGTAAAGAACAACACCGGGCACAAGAAATCTTTGCTAAAAAATTCAAGCTTATGCCATTTGCGGGGCTTTTCCCCAATAGTCTTATTAAAAACACACAACTGCAAAGTGGCGAGCTGCGACCACTTAAATTCACACTGCCCGCCTCCTTGGAAGGTAAAATAGACAAGGCGGTAGTTAGTTTGAGATTCTACGGTGTTTCAGATGAATACCAAGGCAATATTAAATACGCGCATTGGATAAGTAACCCCATACTTACTGAAGAGTTCGTATTTTGATTACACGATGTGTGCAGCTCAATTTATAGTGGCAACTCGTTCAGGCAACCGCCCTATACAGGAAAAAGGATATCCAGTGGAGCGAGAACACCTGACCCCGACTACTTGTTATGCAGTAACAATGTAAATTAACGCAAAGGAGATTTGTGATGGGACCTGAACATGCAATGTGGTGGCCTTGGGGCGGTATGTGGATATTCCCCATGATTTTTTTGTGTGTGATCATACTTGTTATATTTATGTTCGCTGGCCGATGCGGTCACAGGCCTCCTTGGTCTGGGCCAGGAAAGCATTACGGTGAAGGTGGGGAATCGGAAAGCACACTGGATATTTTGAAAAAACGATATGCCAAAGGCGAAATAACGAAAGACGAATTCGAGCAAATAAAAGAGAATATCTTAAGTTAGGTAAATACACATGCGCCTATAAGTCATTCCAGCCGGATAAGTGCTAGCGCACTTGCCGCTGAATTTTAACGTTATACCCAAATATCATGAGAACTCGATACGAACCAGATGAATAGACTACTGAAGGTAAGAAAATCTTATCTGATGAAAGCGTGTAAACAAATGGTCAGACCCTGTTTTTGGGAATGGACAACTCCCCCGTTAAGCGTAGGATGGAGTGGCTATAGACAAATAGTTATTATTAAAACGGATGTGTAATCATTATGCCAAATAAACATCTAATTTATATATTCCTGTTTCTTTCTACATCCATGCTAGTCAACGCGACAATCGCAGCGGAGTATGCAGGCTCTGAGTCCTGCTCAGAATGCCACCAAAACCAATACAATTCATTTCGGATTTCAGGACATCCCTACAAACTTTCAAAAGCTGAAGATGCGAGAAAACGACAACTGCCTGTGCCATTAGGTTATTCCTGGGATGACATCTCCTACGTAATTGGTGGCGCATACAAAAAATCCAGGTACATAGATAAGCAGGGCTACATTATTACTGCGGCAAAAGATGGCTCTGAACTCAAAACACAATATAACCTTGAAACGGGAACGTGGTCTTTCTATCACAAGGGAGAACGCAAACCCTATACCTGCGGTTCATGTCACACAACTGGCTTCAAACCCGAAGGACATCAAGGCGGTCTTCCTGGCATTAAAGGCACGTGGGTAGCAGAAGGTGTTCAATGCGAAGCATGCCATGGACCTGCTGCTGAGCATGTCAAAAGCAAAGGTAAAGCCATGCTTATTGTTGACAGATCAGCCTCCGCCTGTGGCCAATGCCATGTCAGGGGTGCAACTAATAAAATCCCGGCCAAGAAAGATTTTATACGCCACCATGAACAGTTTAATGAACTACTCGCCAGTCCGCACAATAAAATGAATTGTGTCACTTGTCATGACCCGCATAAAAAAGCACAGTTCAGCATAAAAACCAGTTGTTCTACTTGCCATTTCGTTCAATCCACTGCATTTAAGAACAGTGTCATGGAACAAGTTGGTGTGAAATGTATAGATTGCCACATGCCTCGCGCAGGGAAGTCTGCCGTTGCCAAAGATAAATTCGAAGGTGACATAAGAACACATTTATATCGAATTAATATCACCGCAGAAGCCGATATGTTCTATAAAGAAAAATCAGGTGCCAAAACAAAATCGTTTGCAAGAGACTTTATTAGTCTCGATTTCGCCTGCCTAAGTTGCCACAAAAACAAAGATAGAAAATGGGCTGCCAGTACGGCAAAGGGAATTCATTCTCGCGGTAAGTAATCCTAAAAAGCAAATGGGGTCAGTACCATTTTTGAGATTCGATTGAGGCCACCGCCGAAAGTAGACATATCAATATTCCTTTGTTGCGCAAACATTTACTTACGGCAAATTCTTACATACCAAGAATCTACCATCAGATTTCGTATACCTAACGTTACGGGATCCATTGCCTAAATTTTGTCGTCAATGTGTGGTCAACAAATAAAAAAGGCCTACCGCAAAACGGTAAGCCTTTGAAATAATGGTGGGCCGTGGGCGATTCGAACGCCCGACCATCGGATTAAAAGTCCGGTGCTCTACCAGCTGAGCTAACGGCCCAAATTATCGAAGACGGCATCATACCCAAGTTCTGAGGAATAACAAGCCCTAAAGTGCCGGTTAAGCACTTTAGGGCAAAAGAATTCCAGAAACAGGGAGTTAGATGGCTTCTAGCTTGCGCATTGCTGAAGGCAGCATGCGGAAATCAACTAATGCAGTAATGATGGATTTCATCAGTGTTGCTTCTTCTTCGTAGCACATCTTGTAGTACTGAACCTTCATGGTCATGGCTGAGCCAAACACAATCGCCGCAAATGACAGCATTGAACCAACAGCCAATGTTGAAGTACCGGTGATAGCTTGGCCAACGGTACAACCTACCGCTAGAACGCCACCAAAGCCCATTAGAACGGCGCCAATTGCATGCATGAGGAAGTCCTTGAAATCCACAAACCATTCGATACGGAAGCTACGTGAGATAAGCGCCCATAAGAATGAACCGGAGATAACACCGGCTAAGGCCATCACACCAAATGTCAGCAAGCTGTAGTTAAAACCAGATGCTGCATAGCCAAGTGATTGGCCCATTGGGTTAATGAAGGTGAATGATTGAGTAGACCATGGTGCCGCAGCAGCAGGTTTGCCTGGGCCGTCGTCCATGATGAAGTCCCAACCAGAAACAACTGCATTCAGTTTGAAGGTTTCACCGTCGAGGCTAACACCGATGTTTGAGGTAATGTACCAGGCAGCAAGGATAATGCCGCCAATCACGATGCCGGCGAAGATATTATCAAACTCTTTGCGGAACTCTGCTGATTTGAAAACAATAATCAGTAATAAGATGCCTAAGCCAGCACCAATGTATGTGCGCATAGAACCTGCATTTTCTTCACCGCCAACAATGGAGCCTAAATCTGAAGGGCCAGTCAGTGAAAGTGACATTGGACGAATCCAGTCGTAGAACAGAGCAGACATCAATGTGATGTCAGTGCCTGGGAACGGGTTAATCATAAAATAAGCGATAACACCAATAATCAGCAATACGAAGATTGATTTAAGGTTGCCGGCGCCAATACGAATCAGGGTCTTATTACCGCAACCACTGGCGAAGGTCATGCCGATACCGAACATGATGCCGCCAAGGATGTTTTCTGCGTAGGTGATCGTGCTGCCACGGTAAGGAGGGAACGTACCGTCTACACTGGCTGAGCCGGTGGCTTCAAAAATAACCACGCCTAGCATGGCGACTGCAACGGCTAAGAACCATGCGCGCATACGGCCTGAGTCGCCAATATTGACGATATCTGACACGGCACCCATGGTGCAGAAATTGGTTTTATTAACGACTGCGCCCATGATTAAGGCGAGGACAAAAATAGACCATAACAGCACGGATTGTGCCGATGCAAAATCTTCAAACAACATGTGTAGCTCCCAAATCTAAACAGTTGGTTCTGATGAACCTTATAATATAATGATGGCGCATTGTACATTGAACCCTCAGGCATGTCACACCTGAGGACTATTTTAAATAACAAATCAATGACTTAGCGGTATTTGGTGGGGTCTTCTATACCTGCTTCTGCAAAACCCGCCTGACGGATTCGGCAGGAATCACATAGGCCGCAGGCACGGCCACGGACGTCAGCGTCGTAACAAGAGATAGTGGCGGCATAATCAACGCCGAGCTCAATACCCTGGCGGATAATATCGGCTTTGCTGAGCTCAATCAGCGGGGTATGGATGTGCCATGGCTGGCCTTCTACCCCGGCCTTGGTTGCTAGGCTAGCTAACTGCTCAAAGGCTTTAATAAATTCAGGCCGACAATCTGGATAGCCCGAATAATCAACCGCGTTGACACCAATAAAGATATCCTGCGCACCGAGTACTTCAGCCCAGCCCAGCGCCAGTGATAAAAACACGGTGTTGCGAGCAGGCACATAGGTAATGGGAATCTCATCAGACGCTTCGCCCGACTTAGGCACATCGATGCAGGCTTCGGTCAGTGCCGAACCGCCAAAAGCACCTAAATCAAGATGAATGGTTTTATGTTCCGCCACGCCCAGCGCGTCGGTGACGCGTTCGGCAGCCGCTAGCTCTGAGCTGTGGCGTTGGCCATAATCAAAACTTAACGCAAAGCAGGCAAAGCCCTGCTGTTTAGCGATCGCCAACGTGGTGGCTGAATCCAGCCCACCTGAGACCAATACGATAGCTCTTGGTTTTACATCACTCATTAGTGCCCCGGCTCATCGCCCCAAAGGTATTTGTGTAACTGCACCTGCATTCTTACGGCTAAGCGATCATCCAATATCCACTGCGCTAATAATTCTGGTTTTAACGTGCCGTGCACAGGCGAAAGCAAAACTTCGCAGCGAGCAGGTAGATTGTAATGATTAATTTGTTCAACCGCCCAGTCGTAATCGGTGCGATCACAGAGCACGAATTTAAGCTGATCGTTGCGAGTCAGTAATTCGATATTACTGAGCTTATTTTTCTCACACTCACCTGAACCGGGCGTTTTTAAATCCATCACTCGTGACACGCGCGCATCGACCGTACTGATATCGATAGAACCACTGGTTTCCAGTGACACGTCATAACCGGCATCACACAAGCTAGCGAGCAGTTCAGGACAGGCTTTTTGCGCCATCGGTTCGCCGCCAGTCACGCAGACATGCTGTGCACCGTAACCGGCGACTTGTTCAACAATCGCCGGCAATTCCAACCACTCACCGCCCTGAAAAGCATACTCAGTGTCACAGTAACCACAGCGCAGCGGGCAGCCTGTCAGGCGCACGAATACCGTTGGCAAGCCAACGGTACGTGATTCACCCTGTAGGGAATGAAATATTTCGGTAATGCGCAAACGACTCATGGCCGCATGATACGGCAAGTCGGCACAAAGTTTTAGGGGGTGCCGGTGTTAATTTCTTGCAAACGTTTTTCAGCCAAACGTGCTGCGGTGCTGCTTGGGAAACGAGTACGCAATGTATTCAATATTGCCACCGCGTTGGTGGTGTCTTTCAGTTCGTGGTAGCTATAACCCAGCTTTAATAGTGCATCGGCCTGCTTAGTGCTTGCTGGGTAATTATCCAACACGGCTTTAAATTCAACAATTGCTTGCTCAAAAGCGCGTGTCACGTAGTTGGCTTCACCAATCCAATACTGGGCGTTATCAGCATAACCGCTGGCCGGATACTTAGCGATAAAGTCACGGAAGCGACTCATTGCGGGTGCGTAGCGCCCTTCTTTTAGTAAGTTAAACGCCGCACGGTAAGCAGACTCTTCGGCTACCGGATCAACAATCCCGACAGGAATTCTTGGCGTAACTGCTGGGGTACCCGTTTGTGGTCCAACCGGGACGGTAGGCGTTACTGGCACACCCGTAGCGGGCACTGTTGGCACCACGGGTGTCGTCGGAGCAACCGGGGCAACACCTGCAGATTCACGCTGGCTAAGACGGCGGTCGATATCCAGATACAGATCCTGCTGGCGCTGTTTAAGGCCGCGAATAATATGACTTTGCTCTTCAACCTCACCACGCAGCAATTGCACTTCTTGTTGCAATGCTTCGAGACGCAGATAAAGATCCACCAGACCCTGCCCTGATAATTGTTTTTCTAAACGGTTAACACGCTCGTCGAGTGTGCCATCGGCAGCAAATGCAGCCGGGCTGGCAACACTTAACAAACCCAACATCATCACAGGCATGCTGCGAAGACGAAGGTGATGAAAAACAATTTTCAATGACTGGTTCATGGTGGCCTATCTTAATTTAATAACGTTTATCGTGTTTTATACACGATCTCGACGCGGCGATTTTCCTGCCAGGATTGTTCACTGTGACCAATTTCTGCAGGTTGTTCTTCGCCGTAACTCACGGTAGTCATTTGACCGCCGGTTGAGCCTTGGAATGATAACAGCTGATAGACTGATTTGGCACGTTTCTCACCCAGCGCGATATTATATTCGCGGCTGCCACGTTCATCGGAATGACCTTCTAGTACAATGCTAGCTTGACCATTAGCGGCCATGTACTCAGCATGCGCCTGAATCACTGCACGATCACCTTCACGAATGCTGTAGCTATCGTAATCAAAGTAAACAATGCGACGAGAAAGTAATGCATCGGGGTTATCTAAAGGATGACCTTGAAATGTGCTGCCACCCTCTGCGCCGCGAGCACTTGCGCCACCGTCAGCACCAACGCCTTGTGAGGGAGTTCCCCCCTCATTGCGATCGACAACGCTGGCATTGTTTTCTTCACCACCACCTAATGTTTCACAACCCGCTAGGGCAATAGGTAACAGTGCGATCAATAATCCTTGATGAAATTTCATACTCTTCTCCTGATTCGAAAATATAATGTTATTTTTGCTAATTTATCGTGTTCGTTTCGCGGGTGACCACGCGGGTTCGCGCACATCACCTTGCTGTAATTCAAACCGTCTGTGCACTCGACCATCCACAGAAACCGCTGATAGCACACCACGGTTATTGCTGTCGGTGGCATAAATGATCATGCTGCCGTTAGGCGCAAAACTCGGCGACTCATCTAAGCGTGAATCGGTCAGTACCTGCAAGGCACCAGTGCGCAATTCGAGCACGGCGATACGGAAAATACCCCGCTCGCCGTTAACCATGGCCACCATCTTACCATCTGGGGAGAAAATGCCACGGGCATTATAATCACCTTCGAACGTCAGTCTCTTCGGCCGACCGGCAACCACCTTACCTCGGAGGTTAATCGTATATAGCTGCGCCTTGCCGCCCCGATCAGAGGTAAAGACTAACTGATCACCCTTCGGCGACCATGAAGGCTCGGTATCAATCGCCGCATGGTTGGTCACTTGGGTGAGCTTACGCGTCGCCAATTCATACAGGTAAATTTCAGGGTTGCCACTTTTTGATAAGGTCATTGCCAACAACTTACCATCCGGTGACCAAGATGGCGCATTGTTCAGTCCCTTAAAATCAGTCAGTCTCTGACGCTGACCGGTTGCAACTTGTTGAACAAAGATCTGCGGCCGACTTGCTTCAAAACTAACATAAACCAATTGTTCACCATCCGGTGACCAGGAAGGTGACATTAACGGCTTTGGAGATTCTAGAATCGTCCGCTCATTAAAGCCATCCGCATCAGAGAAGTTTAAGTTATATTGTTTTTTGCCTGCTGCTGTTTTTAACGCAGTAACGTAAGCAATGCGGGTTGAAAATGATCCGGGCTGACCAGTGAGTTGTTCATAAATAATATCGCTAATATGGTGGGCAATCGCACGCACGTCATCGCTGTTAAAAGCAAAGCGATGACCCGCTAACTGTTCACCTTTAAACACATCAAACAACTGCACCAGCACTTCGTAACGAGAAGCACCGAGTTGCTTGACCCGACCAACAACCAGACTCTCTTGATTTACTAAACGCCAATCACCAAAGCGCACACTGCCACCATCATGTGGACGCGCAATTAAATCTTTTTCCGGCATCGGGTCAAAACGACCGCTACGCGCTAAATCGGCGGCGATAATCGCACCAATTTTATAAGACAGCGGATTTTTAGTCCCACCGGTATCAAATGGCACGACCGCAATCGGTAACGCGCCTTCAACACCATCAGTAATTTCAATTGTTAGCGCAGCAAAAGAGTATGGCGCGCTTAGTAAACCAACCAACACCAATACTCTTATTATTAATACCTTAAGCATTATGCCTCCGGAGAAAAGTTAAAATCGATTTCGCGCATACGCGCTGCAATCGCAGGATCTTTAGGTAACGGCAACGGTGATGCTTTGCGCACAGCGCGTTCAACGCTTCGGTCAAAAATGTTATTACCACTACCTCTAATGACTTTCACTGATACAACATCACCGCCAGGGATAATACGCACCCGCACTTTACAGACTAAACCTTTAATCGAACCACTGGGTTTTAGCCAACGGCGGTCAACTTTCTGTTTTATCAGTACTAGATATTTTTCTATCTCGGTTTTCGCTAGCGCACTATTGCGCGCGGTTTCTTCTGCTTCGAGCTGCTTTGCCAAGGCTTGTTTACGCTGCTGTTCTTTTTTCTTTTGTTCTGCCAATTTACGTTTTCGTTCTTTGTCGGCTTTTAACTTTGCCGCTTTCTTTTTTGCCGCGACTTTTGCCAGACGTTTCTTTTCCGCTTTTTGTTTCTTCGCTAATGCTTTTTGGTCAGCTTTTGCTTTGGCTAATTTCTTTTGTTCTTGCTTACGCTTTTTCTCAACCTGTTTGCGCTTCTTTTCAGCAACTTTACTTTTCTTTTCTTCAGCGAGACGTTTTTTCTTTGCTTTAGCCAGTTTTTTCTCTTCAGCAATACGTTTCTTCTTCGCGTCGCGTTCCTGACGTTTTAATTTGGCGACGCGTTTCTTTTCTTTGCTCTTACGATTTTCATCGGCGCGTTGTAACTTTTTTAACTCCGCATCGACCTTGCTTGCATTAACGGCGACCGCATTCACGATGTTGGGTTTAACTTTTAGTGCCTTTGGTTTCGTGGTTTGATCTAAACCAACGATAACAAACACGATCAACACAAAATGCAGCGCAACCGAAAAACTAACTGCAACAGTATTTCGTTTAATGATGGCTAAAAAAGAAGAGATCAATGCGATTCCTTAACGCGGCGGTTCAGTCAGCAAGCCAACACTCGGCGCACCGGCTTTTTGAATTAAGGCCATGGCGGTCACCACCTTGCCATAGTTAACGTTGTTATCGCCACGAACGAGCACCGGCGTTCCCGGCTTGTACTTCATGACCGCAGCCACACGCTGCACCAGGGCATCATGATCAATCGGTTTTTCTTGATCGTCACCGATGCTAACAAAATAGTTACCATCAACATCAACCGTCACAATCAGTGGTTCCTGCTTATTATCTACCATTGGCTTAGAAGCCGCCTGCGGCAACTCCACAGCAACCCCTTGAGTCAGCAACGGGGTGGTCACCATGAAAATAACCAATAGCACCAACATCACATCGATGTAGGGCACCACGTTAATTTCACTGATTGGGCGTTTGCGTCTTTTCATCTCTATATAAACGTTATCAATTTAAAATCGGGTTATTTATTTGCATCGTCATGCACCTGACGCTGCAAGATAGTTGAGAACTCTTCTTTAAAGGTGTCGTAGCGCGTTTCCAGACGCTCAACATGATACACATAACGGTTGTAGGCAATCACCGCCGGAATCGCGGCGAACAACCCCATCGCCGTGGCGATCAAGGCCTCCGCAATACCGGGGGCAACACTGGCAATAGTCGCTTGCTGTTCGCCGCCAAGAGAACGGAATGAGTTCATGATTCCCCACACTGTACCGAACAAGCCAACATAGGGACTGGTTGAGCCAACCGTAGCAAGAAATGACAAGTTAGATTCGAGTTGATCCATTTCTCTTGTCAACGCAACGCGCATAGTACGGTGTGCACCTTCAAGAACCGACTCCGGCGCGATACCACCTTGTTTACGTAACCGCGCAAACTCACGAAAACCAGCTTCAAAAATAGAGGCCATGCCCGCTGCTTTTAGTCTTGCCATGCTGATGCGCTCATACATTTCACTGAGCTGGCCACCGGACCAAAATCGTTTCTCAAAATCGTCTGCGGCTTTGCGGGTGCGCTTAATATCCCGTGCTTTCTTGTAGATCATCGCCCACGACACCAGCGATGCGACCAGTAATACCAACATCACCAATTGCACCACGGCGCTGGCACCCGCAATCATGTGGTAAATGCTTAAATCCGTTTTCATGCTTGCTCTCCTGCCTCGTTCAATGCAGATATTATTGATGGGGGAATCGCGGTGGGTTTCCAACGCTCGGCATCGATACAGACAATTTGTATTTGCGCACTAGCGAGAGGAGTAGATTCCGCGGCTGATTGATGAATTGTTTGGTTAAAAATAATATTGGTCCGGGCGAATGTTTTTATTGTTGTTTTAACCTCAAGCGCATCATTGAATCGCGCAGGCTTTAGTAAGTCCATTTCTACTTTGCGTACTACAAATAACACACCTGACTGCGCAAGCAATTGATCTTGTTCAAAACCTTGTGCGCGAAATAGCTCGGTGCGAGCGCGTTCCATAAATTTCAGGTAATTGGCGTAATACACGACCCCGCCGCTGTCGGTATCTTCGTAGTAAACACGCACAGGCCATAGGAATTCAGTCACACTTTACTCATTGTTAGTATTAAGAGACAGGTATTGTATCGTTTAATTCCCTGACAATTATGTCATTCTTGTGGCAATTGCCTTCAGGCGTCTTTATCCTTGGTGGGCAAACCAAAGTGCGTATAGGCATTTTTAGTCGCCACACGACCCTTGGGAGTGCGCATTAAAAAGCCCTGCATAATCAAAAAAGGCTCAATCACATCTTCAATGGTGCCGCGTTCTTCACCAATCGCGGCGGCAAGATTGTCAACACCGACCGGGCCACCGTCAAAGTTATTAATGATGGTTAGCAATAGCTTACGGTCCATCATGTCGAAACCATTGCTATCAACACTGAGCATGGTCATGGCACTATCGGCAATCTCGGCATTCACCGTGCCATCACTTTTCACCTCTGCATAATCACGCACCCTACGTAATAAACGATTGGCAATGCGGGGTGTTCCGCGGGCTCGGCGAGCGATTTCATTGCCGCCTTCACCGTCCATTTTCACATCCAGGATATGCGCGCTGCGCTTAACAATCGTGCTTAAATCATCGGTGCTGTAGAACTCGAGTCGTTGCACAATGCCGAAACGATCTCGTAACGGAGAGGTTAATGAACCTGCTCGTGTAGTGGCACCAACTAAGGTAAAGGCGGGTAAGTCTAGTTTAATAGAACGTGCCGCTGGGCCTTCGCCAATCATGATGTCGATCTGGCGATCTTCCATCGCCGGGTAAAGCACTTCTTCTACGACTGGGCTTAAACGATGAATTTCGTCGATAAACAGCACATCATTTGGTTCTAAGTTGGTCAAAATCGCGACTAAGTCACCGGGGCGTTCTAATACCGGTCCTGAGGTTTGGCGCATGTTGACGCCCATTTCATTGGCAATGATATGTGCCAGCGTGGTCTTGCCTAAACCCGGTGGGCCAAACAATAAAACGTGATCCAGTGCTTCTTCACGCTTAATCGCCGCCTGGATAAAAATTTCCATTTGCTCGCGCACTGCCGGCTGACCGATATAATCGACCAATTTAGAGGGGCGTATCGCACGATCCAGCGCGGCATCTTCGGCGCTACTTTGGGGGGCAATGAGACGGTCTGTTTCAATCATAGTAAGGGCTATTGTTTAGTCTATTAATACCAGAGCGGCTCATTTTGCCGCACCTTGCAGCGCTTGACGAATAATTTCATCACTGGCCAGATCATTGCTGTCGACACTATTAACCATGCGACTGGCATCAGCCGGTTTATAGCCCAGCGCAATCAGCGCACTAACGGCATCTTCGACCGGATCATGCACCGGAGCCAAGGCAGCCAAGCTTGGCGAGACGGTTGAGTCACCATCAACATGCCATTTTTCCAGCACGTCACGCATTTCAACAATCAGCCGCTCAGCGGTTTTCTTCCCCACACCCGGAAGACGGGTTAGGGCTTTAGCATCACCGTTAACAATGGTTTGAATAAATTCTTCTGCGCTGATGCCGGATAAAATGGTTAAGCCCAATTTTGGCCCAACACCATTCACCTTTATTAAGGCACGAAACATCCGTCGTTCGTCTTCTTGCACAAATCCATACAGTAGTTGCGCGTCTTCTCGTACCACCATATGCGTGTGTAGCGTCACTTCAACACCGGCTTCAGGCAATTGATAAAAGGTCGACATGGGGGCTTCTACTTCATAACCCACGCCATTTATATCAATCAATAATTGCGGTGGCTGTCGCACCAGCAATGTTCCGCGCAGGCGACCTATCATCGTATTCGCCCGCCGCCAACGTGTTTGGCGCCGGGAATACCATCGAGTGTTTTTGAAGTATGCGCGTGACAAAGCGCCACGGCTAATGCGTCAGCCGCATCTTCTTGCGGGCTAGCGTTTAAATTCAAAAGTACTTGCACCATATGTTGCACCTGCGCTTTACTGGCACTGCCTTTGCCGACAACAGCCTGTTTAATAGAACGTGGTGCGTATTCAAAACAGGCCAATTGCTGTGCCACACCGGCGCAAATTGCGGCGCCACGGGCCTGACCTAATTTTAATGCTGAGTCGGCATTACGGTGCATAAAGACTTGTTCTATCGCAAACAAGTCAGGTTTAAATTCAGTGATAATTGTACCGAGTTCGGCAAAGATAGTGCCGAGACGTCCGCCCCAGTCATCGCCACTGATGCGGATACAACCACTACTAACGTAGCGGCTAGTGTTACCTTCAGATTCAATCACCCCGTAACCGGTAATGCGTGAACCTGGATCTATACCCAGTATCCGAATCATTCTTATGTCGAGCTCCCCGACCTTATTATTAACTTACAGCTGTGCCATGACTTCTTCAGAGAAGTCAGCGTTGGAATAGACATTTTGCACATCATCTAAATCTTCCAGTGCATCGACCAGTCGCATTACTTTCTCGGCGTCATCCAGTTCCAGCTCCACCGAGGTAGACGGCTTCATGGTAATTTCTGCATGTTCAGGAGTATGACCGGCTTCGACCATCGCATCTTTCACATTCATGAATTCTTCCCAGGCAGTAATGACATCCGTGCTACCGTCATCGTGACTGGTGACATCGTCTGCCCCGGCATCCAGCGCCGCCTCCATGATAACGTCTTCATCAGCATTGCTATAATGAAGCATGCCTATTTTTTCAAACAGATAAGCAACAGAACCATCAGTGCCTAAATTACCCCCGGCTTTACTGAAAGCATGACGCACTTCTGACACGGTGCGGTTAATATTGTCTGTCAGACATTCAACCATGACGGCTACCCCATTCGGGCCGTAACCTTCATAAAGCACTTCATCATAATTTTCGTCATTACCGACACCCGCGCCGCGTTTAATGGCACGTTCGATGGTGTCGCGGGTCATGTTCACGCCCAGCGCTTTATCGACTGTCGCACGGAGGCTAGGATTAGAGTCCAGATCAGCGCCGCCAGCTTTTGCGGCAACTGTTAACTCACGAATAACTTTAGTAAAAACCTTACCCCGCTTGGCATCTTGAGCTGCCTTACGGTGCTTGATATTCGCAAATTTACTATGCCCTGCCATGTCTATTCCTTAAAACTCACACCATCGAAAAAAGCTGCTCACAGTGTACCATTGCGGGCTCAGATCGTCACCGCGACATCTAAGTTCGCTATTTGCCGACTATTGCCAAAATTGCATCTCGATTAGTCCACGAACTAGCTAATTTTGCAGCCTCCAAATAGGCCAGCCAACGCTGCTGGGTGTGCTCATCTGGATTCAAACGAACTTCACTGGCTGCGTCTAACTGTAGTGAAAATACTGTTTCGTGATTATGAGTAATCTCAGGCGCATAACGCTCACGCCAAACAGATGAGATCGGAAACGTATTAGTGATACCTGTTTCGATTAAGTGTCCACGCAAGCCAGTTTCTTCTTCAAGCTCACGTTCCGCCGCGGCAAGTTCTGTTTCGCCCTCATGTAAACTACCTGTTACTGACTGCCAAAAACTTTGTGGACGCAGACGTTCAAGCATCAACACTTGTTTATCTCGGCTAAAAACAACAACCAAAACAGATTCGGGTAATTTATATTTCATACAGGTCAAATATTTTCATCTTCTGATGCAGTAACCTTATACCATTGTAAGTTCGTGTCGCCAGTTTCTTAACAAGTTAAGTCACCAATAAAAAAGCCCGGACATGCCGGGCTTTTTTTAATTACATTTGAAAAAATTATTCTTCAACAACGAGTTTGCGAATTCGTAAACTCAGTTCTTTAAGTTGTACCTCATTCACACTAGATGGCGCATCGGTTAGTAGACAACCTGCTGATTGCGTTTTAGGGAAGGCCATCACTTCGCGAATAGAGGGTACGTCAGCCATTAACATGATCAAACGATCTAAACCAAAGGCCAGACCACCATGTGGCGGGCAACCGTAGGCGAGTGCGTCAAGCAAGAAGCCAAACTTATCAGCCGCTTCTTCATCGCTGATACCCAGAATGCGGAACACGGCGGCTTGCATGTCTGGTTTATGGATACGTACAGAACCACCACCTACTTCACTACCGTTTAGAATCATGTCGTAGGCACGAGACAAGGCTTCACCTGGATTTGCTTCCAGTGCTTCAGCACTATCAACACTCGGCGCAGTGAAAGGATGATGCAATGCTTGCCAGCGACCACTGTCATGATCTTTTTCAAACATTGGGAAATCAACGACCCACAATGGACACCACTCGTCTTTCACCATGTCACGATCATGGCCGAGTTTAACCCGCAAGGCGCCGAGTGCTTCACTAACGATGTGAGCTTTATCAGCGCCGAAGAAAACGATGTCGCCGTCTTCTGCTTCAGTGCGTTTCATGATTTCAGTCAACACGTCATCGGGCAGGTTTTTAACAATCGGTGATTGCAAACCATCACGGCCAGCGGCCAGCTCATTAACCTTAATATAGGCCAACCCGCGAGCACCGTAGATGCTGACGTATTTAGTTAGGCCATCAATGTCTTTGCGTGATAACTCACAGCCTTTTGGTAAGCGTAATGCGGTAACGCGGCTATCTGGATCGTTAGCAGGCCCGGCAAAAACTTTGAAGTCGACTTCTTTCATTAAGTCGTCAACATCAATCAGTTCTAATGGAATACGCATGTCCGGCTTATCAACACCAAAACGACGAATCGCTTCTTCATGCGGCATACGCGGGAACGGGTTTGGTAATTCAATGCCCATCACTTTAGAAAACACACTGCGAATCATGTCTTCATTGATACGCATGATTTCTTCTTCGTCCAGGAACGATGTTTCAATATCGAGTTGGGTAAATTCGGGTTGGCGATCGGCGCGTAAATCTTCGTCACGGAAACAACGTACGATTTGGTAATAACGATCCATGCCGGAGACCATCAGCAACTGTTTAAATAGTTGAGGTGACTGTGGCAGTGCATAGAACTGGCCGTTGTGAACACGGCTTGGAACTAAGAAATCGCGTGCGCCTTCTGGTGTCGCCTTAGTCAAAATCGGCGTTTCAATATCCATGAAGCCTTCTGCATCAAGGTATTCACGCAATGCCGTGGTGACTTTTGAGCGCAGGCGTAAGTTAGCCAACATGTCTGGGCGACGAAGATCGATGTAACGGTAGCGCAAGCGCACTTCTTCACGTACGTCAGTTTCTTCGTCGAGAGGGAATGGAGGAGTTTTCGCACTATTAAGAATTTCTAGCTCTTGGCCAAGTACTTCAATCTTGCCGCTGGCAAGATCTTCATTGGTTGAGCCTTCGGGGCGACCACGAACCTTACCTTTAATACGCAGCACATATTCACTGCGGCAACGCTCGGCATTCGCAAATGCCTCGGCAGTGTCAGGGTCAATGACCACTTGTACCAGCCCTTCGCGGTCACGCAGGTCAATGAAAATCACCCCACCATGATCGCGGCGGCGATGAACCCAGCCACATAATTCGACTGTCGCGTCGATAAGCGTTTCGTTTACGTGACCACAATAATGACTGCGCATTGTCCCAATTCCCAACCTGATAAAAGAGCGGAATCTTAAGGGGATAGCGCCTTTTATGCAACTTCAGATGGGGGTAATTTTTGGCTATTTGCAGGTCGAGGCCACTGTGGCTCAATCATTCCTAGTGAAATGACCATTTTTAATGCTTCATCCACGCTCATTTCAAGCTCGGTCACTTCTGATTTGGGCAAAAATAGTAGAAAGCCTGAAGTCGGGTTAGGGGTCGTGGGGACATACACACTGACCAATTCTTCACCCAAGGTGTTTTGTACTTCACCTTCACTATCCCCGGTCTGAAAAGCGAGGGTATACAGTCCCTTACGTGGATACTCGATAAGCAACACTTTGCGAAAAGAGTTGCCTGAAGAAGAAAAAACGGTTTCAGCAACTTGCTTGGCGCTTTGGTAGATTGAACGTACCAGCGGTATTCGGCCTAAGATATTTTCCCATAACTGCACTAACTTGCGGCCAAATAAGTTCGCCGCAAACAGCCCTGTCACGAACATGATGATAATCATCGATATCAGCGCAACAAACACTTCGAGGTATGGGATTTCCATCCCCACCAGTACTTCCAGGCGATACTGAGGGGGCACTAGGTCGAGCATTTGCTCTACCAAACCGACTAATAATTTAATAATCAGTACTGTCACGCCAAGTGGCAGCCACACTAATAACCCAGCGATGAGATAACGACGTATCGGAGACATCTAGTCTTTCCTATGAGAGTAAAATTGCTCTGTGTTGATTAATTGAACACTGTTTAGATGCTTTTATCACTTTTTCTTTGTGCTTGAGGAGTCACCAGCAATATTTTTCTTACTGCCACTCTTAAAGTCAGTTTCATACCAACCACCGCCTTTAAGTCGAAAACCGGCAGCTGATATTTGTTTTGCAAGCTCGGGTTTTCCACATTCAGGACAATCAGTGAGAGCGTCATCGCTCATTTTTTGCAGGGCTTCGAGGCTGTGGCCACAAGCCTGACAGCAGTATTCATAAATTGGCATTGATGTATTTCCTGGCGACGTAAAATCAAAATAGTATTTGTAATCTGGCTTGCGCCTGATCGCCATTATAATGGATAAAATGCCCGCTTGGGGCGACTCGTCACAAAAAGTTGTTAAACCATGACCTCGTCAGTATCTTTGCCCGCTGCATGCGCTTGCTCACGTTTAGCATTTTCAATCGCTTTCAATAAATTCTCATGCTCAGTGACCCCTTGGCCCCGCAAATAAAGTTCGGCGGCGAGCAAAACATCCCGCAAAAACTTATTTCGATAATTGAGACTAAGCAAAGATTTAGCAATATGATGTGGGTCTTTATCCTGCTCCCGCATTATCCCAGCGATGTGCAATGCTTCTTTCAGCTCGGTTTCTGAAGGTGTGCCCATTAGAAAGCTCCCTGTAGTTATGATTAATTGCTGACTCTAAGCATAGCGCAGAAGACAAGCTGACAGTACAATCACTTAGATAAAGCGGGGTTATATGCACATCAAGTTTCTGTACAATACCTCGCTTTAGAATCAATCACCTAAGGTACTTACTATGTTGCATGGCGCGGCCACTCGACTGCCACAAAATAACCGCAACGATAAAAAAACCATCCATGCCCTGCTGCCTTACCTGTGGGATTATCGTGGCCGGGTAATCTTAGCGATGTCAGCTCTTATTCTAGCTAAGGCTGCGAATGTCATGATTCCGCTAATACTGAAGGGCATCATTGATGCGCTTAACCAACCTGACGCCGCGACCTTAGTCCTACCGATTGTTCTACTGCTTGCCTATGGCGGGTTGCGCATGAGCAGCTCACTGTTTAACGAATTACGTGATGCGATTTTTGCCCGGGTTCGCCACGGCGCAATGGCAAATGTCTCGAAAAAAGTCCATGCGCATTTGCACAAACTGTCATTACGTTTTCATTTAGATCGTAAAACAGGTGCCATCACTCGTGATATCGATCGGGGCACCCGTGCCGTCAGTTCTTTGCTGAATTATTTAGTCTTCAGTATTTTGCCGACGTTGGTTGAGATCACAATGATTGCGAGTATTTTATTTTTTTCATATAGCATCTGGTTTGTGGTGATTACCGTGATCAGTGTTGGTCTATATATGTTGTTTACCTTTAAAGTCACTGAATGGCGGATGAAATATCGGGTCAAAATGAATGAGTCTGACTCTCAGGCCAATACTTATTCGGTTGATGGTTTACTCAATTACGAAACCGTTAAGTATTTTGGTAATGAAAACTACGAACTCAATCGTTACAACGGCTCACTACAAGAATGGGAAGAAGCGGCAGTAAAAAGCCAAACGACGCTTTCTGCGCTGAACGTTGGTCAATCGATTATTATTGCTAGCGCGGTAACGCTGATTATGATTCTCGCCAGTCAGGGTGTTGTCGATGGTAGCATGAGCCTGGGTGATTTAGTGCTGGTCAATGCGTTTTTAATTCAGCTGTTTATTCCGCTTAACTTTCTCGGCATTGTTTACAGCCAGTTAAAGCACGCGCTGTCTGATATGGATTTAATGTTCAACATTACCGATGAAGATCCTGAAATCAACGATAAGGACAATGCTACTGAACTTGATGTGGGCGGCGGTGAAATCCGATTTGAACACGTTAACTTCGGCTACACCGATGAGCGTACTATCTTACACGATGTTTCTTTTACGATTGCACCAGGAAAAAAACTAGCGGTTGTTGGTGCCAGTGGTGCGGGTAAATCTACTTTATCTCGCTTATTATTTCGTTTTTACGACGTCACTGAAGGGCGTGTGTTAATCAACGGCCAAGATGTACGTGATGTCTCGCAACTCAGTCTGCGCAGCGCCATTGGTATCGTGCCGCAAGACACCGTGATGTTTAATGACACTTTGTATTACAACATTGCTTACGCAAAACCTGATGCCAGCAAAGCTGAAGTGACCCGTGCAGCTGAACTAGCGCATATCGATCATTTCATTAAAGAACTGCCAGATGGTTATGACACGATTGTTGGCGAACGTGGCTTAAAACTTTCCGGTGGTGAAAAACAACGCGTTGCAATTGCACGCACCATTTTAAAGAACCCTAAAATACTGGTGTTTGACGAAGCCACTTCAAGTCTCGACTCGGCCACCGAACAAAGCATATTAAAATCACTGCAAGAAGTGGCTGAAAATCATACCACTTTGGTCATTGCCCATCGCCTCTCAACTATCATCGACGCGGATCAAATCTTGGTCATGGAGCAAGGTCGTATCGTTGAACAAGGCAAACATGAAGTATTGCTCGAAGCTAAAGGCAATTACGCCAATATGTGGGAATTACAACAAAAGCAGCGCGATGAAGATCTAATTGCCGCACCGGCTAGTTAACCTAAACATTTAAAACAATAATATTATGACAAATTCTTCTCGTTCGATTCTTATCACCGGTTGTTCTAGCGGCATTGGCTTATGCGTTGCTGAAGGTTTGCACGCACGTGGTTATCGCGTGTTCGCCACCGCGCGAAAAACGGCTGATGTGGAAGTGCTCAAAGCAAAAGGTCTAGAGGCATTGCAATTAGATGTGGCAGATGAAGATTCTATTATCAGCGCCGTCGATGAAGTGTTGCGCCGCACAGATGGGCAATTATATGGACTATTTAATAATGGTGCATACGGCCAACCCGGTGCAGTAGAAGATTTAAGTCGTGACGTATTACGTACTCAATTTGAAACTAATTTGTTTGGCTGGCACTCGCTAACTTGTCGCGTGTTACCCACGATGCGTGCACAAGGTTATGGCCGCATTATTCAGAACAGCTCAATTTTAGGCCTCATCGCACTAAAATATCGCGGTGCCTACAATGCCAGTAAGTACGCACTTGAAGGCTTGTCTGACACCTTACGGTTAGAACTGGCTGATAGCGATATTCATGTGAGTCTGATTGAACCGGGGCCGATTCGTAGCGCATTTCGAAAAAATGCTTTTAAGGCTTTTGAAGACAACATTAATGTCGAATCCAGTGTGCACAAACCCCAGTACTTAGCGATGCAATCACGGCTACAAAAAGAAGGTGATGCCATGCCCTTCACCTTGCCACCGGAAGCCGTGCTTAAACGGGTTATTCATGCACTCGAAAGCCAGCGTCCCAAACCTCGCTATTATGTCACCTTCCCCACCTATTTATTTGGCACCCTGCGCCGTTTGTTATCATTTCGCTTACTCGACAAGATATTGCTACGGGTCTAAATTCTTTTTCATCATTAACATAAATTATCAATGGCTTAGCAAATACCCTGCTAAATAAGTGCTAAAGTTTTACCCTGAATCGGCGGCTAAAGAAGTGTATAGCCGTCACTTAGTCATAAAATTATGAATGCAGTCGATTTAGTCAAAGATGTTAACAAACTAGTCTCATTACCCGAGGTCTGCACCCGTCTGCACGATCTCATCGAGAGTCGCACTCACACCGTCCACGACATGGCGGAGCTGATCATGCAGGACCCTGATCTGAGTGCGCGCTTACTGAAAATTTCAAACAGTTCAATGTACGGCTTCCGTGGACGTATCGGCAGTATTGATCGTGCCATCACCGTCGTTGGTACCAGTGAATTATTGGTGTTGGTGCTCGCCACCTCATCAATCATGACCTTTAAAAATATTCCCAGCGAATTATTTAACATGGCATCGTATTGGCGGCACAGTGTCTACTGTGGTGTGGTCGCTAAAGTGCTTGCCAAACATTGTAATGTGCTGCACCCACAGCGCTTATTTCTTGCCGGTTTATTGCATGACATTGGCTTATTGGCACTTTGCTATTGCGAGCCGGAACTTGCCAAGCAGGTGTTCGATAAAACCCGTGATGAGAAAATTGATATCTATGAAGCCGAGCAGGAAATTCTTGGTTTTGATCATGCCGACATCGGCCGTGAACTACTTTTACAATGGGGCTTACCAGAAAATTTACCTGAAGCCGTTTACTGGCAACATCACTTAACTAAAACAGACATCCCTTCGCTAGATGCCTGTATTGTTCACTTGGCAGTAGAATACACTCACGTACTTGAAAAGACGGATGAAGATGGCCCACCTCAACACATTGAACCCATTGCCTGGAAAATGACTAAGTTAGATCCGAGCCGGATGGACATGATGTTGTTAGAAGCCGCACCCGAGTTCGAAGAAGCCCTCGGTATTATTATTCCTAACGTTTATTCTTAAAATCGAGCCGGATCTAAATGCACAGTGTAGTTACGGCGAATTAACCCTGCGCCGGTGCTGGCTTCAACAACAAACGATAAAACCGGTTCTCTGATTGGTCGAAGTGACTTCAATTCAATTACAAATTTCCCGTCAGAACCGGGAACAATTTTAAATTTCACATTACGTACAGCTTCAGTCAACGTCATACCTGATTTTTCATGAGTCTCGTTGCTGGCCAATTCCACTGTGGCATTAATTAATTCACTAGGATCTGAAGAATAAAGCGCGATTTCAGCATTAAGAGGCTGATTCAAGTCAGAACTAACGCTAATTGCCCCCAGTGACAATGCGAATGACAGCGGGGAAAAAAGCATCAACACAGCTATCAGTGTGGGGATACACGTTTTTGAGACTCGCGACTTCATGTTCTACTCCTTCAAATCACTAAAATACGGGTTTTTCCATTTCCTTGTCTTTCGAGATTCGCATAGTTCTGGTTAACTTGCAATTTTCGCTAATTATGACAGTCTGTTAACGGAATAATAACAATAATTAAAGGCTCTACTTAGCTGATGATGAATAACTGGCAACAAATACGTGAACGCGTTGAAGAACGGATTATGGCGAAAACGCCAACGAAACTGCTGCCGCGCATTCAACACGACACCTTACGAATATTTTATGCTGTCATACGCGACACATTAGAAGGTCAATTGACCCTACGCGCGATGAGTCTGGTCTACACCACGCTATTATCACTGGTGCCATTACTCGCGCTGAGTTTTTCTGTGCTGAAAGCCTTTGGGGTGCAAAGCAAAGTTGAGCCTCTGCTGTTTGATTTGCTGTCACGCATGGGTGCTCAAGGTGCTGAAATTGGCCAAACCATCATGGGCTTCGTCAATAATATTAAAGTCGGCTTACTCGGCGCCGCCGGACTAGCACTACTGTTTTATACCGTTATCTCTTTATTACAAAAGATCGAACGTTCATTAAATTTTATTTGGCGCGTTGATCATTCGCGCAATATCACGCGTAAGTTTAGTGACTACCTGAGTGTGATTCTGGTCGGGCCGGTACTCATTTTTACCGCGCTGGGTATTACTGGCTCAGTCAATAACTCCTCTATTGTCCAATCACTATCGTCAACAATGTTGATCGGTGATGCCATCCATCTAATTGGCACTTTCGTCCCCTATATATTAATTATCGCGGCTTTTACTTTTGTCTACATGTTCATGCCTAACACTCAGGTGAAATTCCGCTCTGCGCTTCTGGGTGCGACGGTGGCCGGGGTTTTATGGGAATCAACCAACTGGTTATTTGCTTCCTTTGTTGTCTCATCATCAAACTACGCAGCGATTTATTCCAGCTTTGCGATTCTGATTTTATTCATGATTTGGCTCTACCTCGGCTGGCTAATTTTACTGCTCGGCGCAGAAGTGGCTTTCTATTATCAGCATCCACGGGTATTACATTCAGCCATGGGTCGAAAATGTGCCGGATTACTCCAGCGTGAACAGATCTGCTTACAAATTATGTATCTCGTCGGTGATCATTTCTTGCAAGGCAAACCCGCCTGGAGTGAGGCGGGCCTGGCCGAAGAACTTTCTCAACCACTTGATTTAATCTCCAATAACCTTGAGCGCTTATGCGAGAACAATGTTTTATGTATTACCGGTGAACGCCCCATTACCTATATGCCAATGCAAGACATCAGCTGCTTACCAATCAGTCAAATTTTAGATGTTGCACAAGGTAGCGATAAACTCAATCAGCTTGATGGTAATAAGGCTTATCTAGCCAGTGACTTTGTCCTGACAAAAATACAAAATGCCTGTGCAGAAAGCCTGCATTCACAAACATTGAAAGATCTAGTGTTACAATTCAATAATTCAACAACAGACAAGAGTGAATCCACCAACCTCTAGGCTCCATTATGATATTAAACAAATATATACACCCTTCGTTTCAGGCTAGCATCATTGCCCTGCTATTAACCTTTGGTTTCACATCCACTGTCAGCGCAGAGAGCGTTGACCAACGTAAGCGCGCGGCACGCCACCCACAAACTACCGCTGAACAACTGACCGTACTTGCCAGAGATGAGGATTGGGAAGTACGACGTACTGTCGCCAGTAACCGTCGCGCGCCGGCCGAGTTGCTGCATTTTCTAGCGAAAGATGAAGACCAGCGAATCCGTATTACGGTCATCACCAACACTGCTACCGCTGACAAAACGCATTTATCACTGGTTAATGATCCGGTGCTAGAAGTCCGTAGTGTCTTAGCGCGATATGAATACACCACTGCAGCCGTGATGGATCAATTAGCACAAGACAAATCAGCAGAGATTCGACAGGAAGTAGCCAAAAACTGGAACACCAGTTTTGCTACCCTTGAGCGACTAATTAAAGATGACTTTTCCGATGTCAGCAACACCGCATCTCGAGAATTAACTAATCGCAAATTAAAGCAAAACGAGTAGGCCCACCTTATGAACAAAGTATTTAAGTCGTTTCAACATAGCCTGGCTATTATTATATGCGCGTCACTATTATCTGCTTGCGGTGGTGGTAATGAAAAATCTCCCGCAGCAGAAAAAGCTACTACGGATACTGACAACCCGCGTTCGTATATGAAAGTCAGAAAAGTAGATGCTGTATTTGAAGATGTACGCGATGACATTAACAGCGCTATTACCGATCTAGGCATTAAGATTAATAATGTTTCGCATATCGGTAATATGTTAAACCGCACTGCTGAAGCAGTTGGTGCGACTAAAACTGTTTACTCTCACGCAGAAGCTTTTGAGTTTTGTAGTTCAACGGTTTCTCGTGCAACGATGGAAGCCGACCCGCACAATATCGTTTTCTGTCCTTATATTGTTTATGTCTACAGCTTGAATGAAGATCCTGAACACACTTTTGTTGCTTATCGTCGTCCGCTATTAGTCGGCACGGATGAATCTAAAAAGTCATTAATGGCCGTCGAAGCACTACTGGAATCAGTGGTCGTTGAAGCGACAGAATAAATTATTAGTCTTAAAATATTGTTAGTTAGTGACTAGCTTGCTTGCTAGTCACTAATAACATCACTCACTTCTTCCCCGAACACTTCAAGACTTTCTATTACTGTCTCTCTGACATCCGGGTGGGTATCATCCAATGCTGCTCGCAGATAAGGAATTGCTTCTCTATTATCCGTTAATGATAAATAATGATATGCATCAATGCGAGTGCTGATGTTACTGTGCTGAGTCAGCTTGCCTAACTCAGCCACATAATCAGTTAACAACCCAGTCCCTTCAAGGCCTTCTATCACCGCGCCGACACCAATGCGAACACTAATACGTCGTTCATCATCTTCAAGTAAAGAGAGTAATGTGCTGACCGTGTGAGGATGCTTACGGACTAATACTTCGACCCTTGGCATCTGGCCATCACCGAGCAGGTCATCATAAAGTATCGCCAACCCTTCATCAGTCCCAGCATGCGTTATCCATGAATTTATTTCTGCTTCGGAATAGGCACCTTCAAACTCTAATTCATTCAGCGAAAACCACGGCACAGTGCGTACCCCAAGTTCAGTCGCACGTTGTGCATCAACCGCAATGTCAACCACTTCAAGACTCGCAAGTCGCCCGTCTTTCTCAGCGGTAGACAATACGTTCAATACGCCAGGACAATGCGCACAACCGGGCGCGGTGAGTAATATCGCATGCACTATTGGGGAGGTTTTATTCATACTGCCATTATAACGACTATTGGCAATATCTGCCGTTAGGATTTTTTTATAAACTTAATCGCAGTCGCGTCAGTGCTGATGAGAACAAGGCGGTGACAGAAGAATCGGCAAATGATGATTTACCAACGTTTACGAATTCTTAGACGGGGTTATCGAATGAGTAAGACCTTTTGTCGATATTGAAGCCACACATAACCAACAACGAAGCCCGTTAATACCGTCTCCACATGTTCCACCATACTTATTCGTGAAACATCTAAACCGGCACGCAATATAGCGATAATATCCCAGGCAAAAAAGAAAAGTAAATTAGTGGCAAGGTGTAACGGATCAGCATGTGCGAGCGTGGCACTAATACTACGCAACGGATTAAACGAAACAGGATCATACACCAGTTGTTCATCCAACCAAGTTGGTGCAGTGGCTCGATAAGCGTCGTAGTGACGCTGCAAAAAATCAAAATAAACGTTTGCATCTGCCTTAACACTGGAAGTGTAAGGTACTCACAATGAACCTGTTAAGGTTCTGTGAGATAACATAATGGAGCACGTAAGAATTCTTTGCCACAGACAATCAGTCAACTAGAAAGTTTGAGGAACGGCGTGTTGGTTTTGTTTTTAGATAAGCGTGATTAAAAATTATTTAAAAGCAAATAGTGTGCGACAACGTCCCCAAATTATGTGCCGCTGTTTCGCGTTGTTCTGCATTGCCTTCACGGTACGCTTCACTGTGTAACTGGCGCGCTTTAATCAAATCGCAACGAACTCCCCAACCATTACGGTACATTTCGCCTAAGTTTATCTTGGCACCTACATGACCTTGGGCAATCGCTTTTTTGTACCACTTTACGGCTAGTTTGTTGTTGTGTTCAGTGCCACGGCCTTTTTCGTAGGCAAGTGCAACACCAAACTGACCAAAGGCATTACCAGCATCAGCGGATTTTTTATACCACTGAAAAGCAAGAGAAAAGTTTTTTTCAATACCATAACCGTTATAGTATGATCTACCAAGGTTTGAATATGCCTTAACAGAACCTTTTTTAGCTGCTAAATGATACAACTTAACGGCTTTAACTTTATCAGTTTTTACCCCAAGCCCATCAGTGTACATAGTACCTAGCGCATTAATGCCATCTGGGTCACCTTTATTCGCTGATTGTTTCCAGTAATTAACCGCTGCTTGATAATTATTACGATTAAAAGCTTGTATACCTTTTTGATATAAACTGTCTGCAACTGCTTGGGCAGAAAATCCCATCAAACAAGTAACAAGTAGTATCCTTACTAACAGTCCTGAATCTTTTATATTTCCCATCACAAAGCCTTCTCGTCTAATTACCTATCACTTGTCCCACCATCACCACCCTTCCCAAGCGACATCGCCCCACGCTGCGTAGCACTAGAAGCTTGCGAACTAGCACCCCCAGCAGTAGACAACATCTTCTGCTCACCCATGTCACCGTGGTAATCACTGCCACCGACCCAACTAAAGAACCATTTAGGTAACTCGTAGATTAAGCCAAAGCATTTGTAACACACCGATATCATGATACTGGTGTAAATTATCATTAAGCCTGCTGCCGCTATCACGTTGCTACCGTCTTCATGCATGATGACCATAGTGTCCCAGATGGTGTAGTTAACGAACCAGGCTATGACTCTAAATAAAACCATCGCTGCAATCAACCCCAGCACCATTAAAAAGGGTCTGGCTAAAAGCCCCGCCACCATCCAGTAACCTTGTGTGCCTTTGCCAGCGGCGGAGTGACCTTCGGGGTGGGCGTGCATGATGGCCCACAGGGGTGCCGCAATGACGGCTTCAACCACATAAATTAAATACGCTAGCATGCCACTGACCCAGAGCATGTAGGGTAATGATGGCAGCACGAACGCGAGGACGATACCGAGTGAGATAAACGACAACACGATAACAGAGAGTAAGGTGGCGTTGATGTTGTCCTTTGACTTCGAGGCACCGCCGACTTTTTTAAGCACGTCGCCAAGGCTGTTGGTGATGTCTTTGCTGTCATCAGGGTTAACGATGTAGTTGGATAACAGCTGGATAATGCTTGAGCCAATGTCGCGCATGGCGAGCAGTGGGTCAACATCAACGCCCCTGACTTTGCCTTCGGTAATGTTGATGTTGGTCTCGCGCATTTTAGTGGTGATGCTGGTCACCAGTGACTGGATTTCTGAGGACTCTGTGCCGCTTTTGCCGCCCGCGTTTTTATTCAGCACGCGAAAGGCGTCGGGGTGGCGTTTGGCGCTTAACAGTGCGGTGTCGAGCAGGTTAAGTTGGCGAATGAATTCGTCTTTGTAGCCCGCGAAACCGTTTTTAGTGGTGTTGCCACAGCTGCCTTTGGCGGAGCGGAACGGGTCACAGAACTTTTTGGTCGACAGTTCGTGCACGGTGCTGGTGTAGGCTTCGGACCAGCTGGCAATTTTCCAGTAGTAGGTGCCGCCTAAACCCCAGCCGCCTTTGACGGCGTCGTTACCAAAGTCCTGGGCGATTTTTTCGCCACTGGTGATGGTGCTTTTAGGGGTTTGTTGTTCAAACGCGGAGGCGCCGCCTTCGTAGTCGGCTAAGGTGTTGAAGAAATCCAGTAATACGCGGTTGTAGGTTTCTCGATCGGCGTCATTAAAGGCTTCACCAAATTCAGTGTCAGCGCTGGTGGCAATTTTGTCTGACAGTGGCAGCAGTGCGTCCCACAGGGTATTTAGCGCACCGTCATAACGGCTGTAGAATTTTTGGCGGATGCGGGTCACTTCTAAGTCGTTGCCGCTAATCTCGGTGGTGACGGTGAGGTTGCCACAGTCGCCATAGATCTCTTGGCCGCTTTCACCGCCTGTTGATACAGCACCGGCTTTGTAGGTGACGGTAATGCGGGTACTGCCATCGGTCACGTTAGTGATGTTGGTGTTGTCGATGTTGTTGCGATACAGTCCTCGGCCTTCGTCATTTAACAAGGTGTGTTTGCGTTGTAGTTTGATGCACACCTGACTGCGCAGGACGCTTTCACCGAGATCGTAGATGCCGGGATCGGGGAGTAGTTGCACAATAGGGGCGGTGGCGATGAGTTTGATGGCGGATTCCCAAACTACATTGGCGACACTTGCGCCGAGCATGGCCACCCCTAGAATTAAGGTTTGTACCAGTGCCAGGCCGCCTAACGACTGGATTGGGCTGATCATGCCGATGCCCACCGCGGCGCGTAACGGGATCCAGATCGAGGACCATTGCCTGCCAAGTACTTCGCCATCATGGGCGGTGTTGATGATGCCAATAAAGGCGGTGTAGCCAATCAGTAAGGTGCCGACAAATAAGGTGATCCAGGTCATCACGGTGACCAGATTGGTGAGCACAGTCCGCTTACCGTCAGAGTCACCGGTCGTGCCATCGCCCCAAATGTTGTCACGAATGTCTGCAACAAAACTGCCAAAGGTTTTTTCTAATAAAATGTAGGAGACATCGGTTTCAGACAAGGGTGGCACATCACCCGGATCGGTGAGGTTACCTTCGCCGGTATAAGAGATTGAGCCATCCTTTTCTGGGAGAGCCGCCAGTGCCGTGGACGCAAACGCAAGCCAGATCAGACTCGCTAATAAAATAAGTATGGCAAAGTGACGTTGGCGATGGTGGTTGCGCTACAGTTTGATACAGATCTGACTGCGTAGTATGCTTTCGCCTAGATCGTAAATTCCGGGATCGCCTTGAGCCGAGTAAGAAAATTTTTACATTTATTCAACTCAATTTTACACAGCGAAAATGAGTTTTGTAACTATCACAATATCGGTTAACTTAGATATACTGGATAATACTGAAAGCGTCCACTTGCATAGTGATAGGCTGCAGTCGGCCGATACTGTTGAAAAACTCGAAATTTTTTGGAGTAAAAATTATTGCCGATAATTATTTTACTCTAGTAACTGAGATTGCGGCAACATTAAAGCTTACTTGAGACCGCTTACGACGATTTGGCAACATTGCAACTGTCTCCCTATATGCGTTAAACAATAAACTCTGACAGACACTTAAATTTATGCCGAATCTTTAAAACAGAGTTTTTCAACAGTATCGGCCCAAAGAGGTCTATCAGAAACACCTAATTTAGAACTAAGATTTGTTAAAGGCCATCATTCAATTTATGTATTAATATGACGCTAAATAAGTAATCGTAATATCCAATAATTCACATGTTAGGCGACATGTCGCCTAATAAGGTAAAAGATTGTTTCTGTTAACGCCTAAGTACCTACATTGAATTACGTTAACTGACTACGGTACTCTCGTACAAATTTTATATATTAGATAAAATACCAACGACAAAGGAACTGATGTGGTTATTGATAAAGTTGTTATTGAGAATTTCAAAGGGTTTAAGGAGCGGTTTACACTATCCTTAAATATCGGTTTAAATATCATTGTCGGTGATAATGAAGCTGGTAAATCCACCATACTTGAAGCCATTAATTTAGCTCTCACTGGGCTGTATAATGGTCGCTATTTGCGAAATGACCTAACCCAGTATTTATTTAATAATGAGGCTGTCGATGAATACTTGGCGAGCCTTCCCACCGATAACCCCCTCCCCCCTCCAAGGATACTAATTGAGTTATATCTCAGTGGTGAGGAAAGACCATTTTTAAAAGGTACAAAGAATACGGACGGTGCTGATTGTAGCGGTGTTTTTTTAAAGGTTGAATTCGACGAATCATACCAAGCTGTCTACAAAGAACTCATCAAAGCTGGTGATCTCAAAACCCTACCAATTGAATATTACCATATCGTCTGTAAAGGCTTTTCAAGAGACCCTATTACACCAAGGAACATTCCCCTAAAATCTGCCTTCATCGACTCATCAAGCACGAAGTTTTCTAACGGCTCCGATGTCTATATCAGCAGAATTGTAAAAGAGCTTTTAACCCCAGAAGAAATAGTCAACATTTCTCAGTCACACCGAGAGATGAAAGAGAGCTTTATGGGCAACGAGTCGATACAGGCAATCAACGATAAACTAACCACAGCCTCAAAGGTAACGGAAAAAACTGTCTCAATATCAGTTGAGCTCTCATCTAAAAATGCTTGGGAGAGTAGTTTAACCACCTACCTCGAAGACATACCATTTCATTACATCGGTAAAGGCGAGCAAAGCATTATAAAAACTAACCTTGCCTTAGCTCATAACAAATCCAAAGAAGCTAATGTAATCCTGTTAGAAGAGCCTGAGAACCACTTGTCCCACAGCAAGCTCAACGAGCTAATTCAATCGGTTAAAGCAAGCTGTGCTGAAAAACAAATCATCGTAACAACTCATAGTAGCTTTGTAGCCAACAAGCTGGGACTGGACAGCCTTACTTTGTTGAACGATAGAAAATCAGTAAAAATGGACGGCTTGTCATTAGCTACAAAAACCTTCTTTGAAAAAATACAAGGTTATGACACTCTCAGGCTAATCTTATGTGATAAAGCAATCTTGGTTGAAGGCGACTCGGACGAACTTGTCGTTCAAAAAGCTTATATGACAGCTAATGGCGGGAAGCTACCCATTGAAGATCGTATTGATGTTATTTCTGTTGGGATGTCGTTTTTACGGTTCCTCGAAATAGCTGACAAGATTTCTCAAAGAGTTTGTGTTGTCACGGACAATGACGGTAATACCAATGCTCTCCTAAAAAAATACAAAAACTATTTGGGCGACAATGCCAAGCCTAATATAACAATACATTATGATGCAGTTATCGATACTGGGAAATTGATGATTGGAGATAGCAAATTCAAATACAACACCCTTGAACCCAAATTCCTGAAAGCAAACGGTTTTGAACACACGAATAAAATACTTGGAGTTGAATATGATGATATTGATGACCTACATAAGTATATGAAGTCAAACAAAACAGATTGTGCATTAAAGATTTATGATAGTGCTGAGGTAATAACCTACCCAGACTATATCACTGAGGCTATTACCGATGGCTAATGATTTAATCATTGCCTCTGCTGGATCGGGCAAGACAACCGCTCTTGTTGAAAAGGCAATCGAGAAAGCGAATACTGGTGAGACGGTGCTTATTACTACCTTCACAGAAGCTTGTGAAGCGGAAATAAAAAACAAACTGGTTACGGAAAGTAACGGCTACATTCCTGATAACATCACAATACAGACTTGGTTTTCATTCTTAATAAAACACGGAGCTAAGCCTTATCAAGATTATGTCATTGACACTGAGATTACAGGTTTGATTCTCGTAAGCGGTAAATCAGGTTTACGATGTGAAACTGAAGACGGTAAAAAGGTCTATTGGGGTGAAGCTAAAAACCCATATGAATTCTATTTCTCGAAGAGTGGGAAAATATATTCTGATAAGTTAGCAAAGTTTGTAATTCGGTGTAACAAAGATTCAGGCGGAAAAGTAATCGACCGATTATCGCAATGTTTTGACAATATATTTATTGATGAAGTCCAAGACTTAGCTGGCTATGACTTGGAGATACTTAAAGAGCTATTCAATTGCCAATCAAGTATATTGCTGGTTGGTGATCCTCGGCAAGCAACCTACTCGACTAACAATGCACAGAAAAATGCACAGTATAAAAAATCCGAGATAGTTAATTTCTTTTCCGACGACACTATCAAGATAGACACAGACGATAAATCATTAACGGTTAATCATCGTTGCTCACCACAGATATGTGACTATTCAAATACACTTTACCCTGATTTCCCAGAATCCGCTTCTGGGAATGAAACAGTAACAGGACACGACGGTATTATCATAGTTGACAATTCTCATATTGAATCATACTTAAATGAATATAGCCCTGTTCAGCTTAGACACTCAGTTACGAAACAGGTTAATCCTGACTTCCCTGTATACACCTTTGGAAAATCAAAAGGATTAACTTTTGATAGAGTCTTGATATATCCCACAGCCCCGATATTCAAATGGCTGATAAGCTCGGAGAACGAGCTTAAAGGAATATCAAGAGCTGGATTCTATGTAGCTCTTACGAGAGCAAGGTATAGTGTAGCTATTGTTCTAGAGCCAAAGCAATACAAAAAAATCAAAGGGATTCCAGTATATTGAAGCTGTATTCATCAAAAATAATAAGGGAACAACTACATAATAAATCAAAGCACGCTGATTTTTCAGGGCTGTTGTTTGAGACGTTGAATGCCTGCTTTTCGAAACTGTCCTGACTCGGGACGAGCAGTATATGCATAATACGTGACCGAAAATGATTTAAAGGTCGTGCTTTAAAGCATTCAGATTACCCTCTGCTATGCGCCTTTGTTCAGCATTACCTTCCCGATAAGCCTCTTGATATAACCGATGTGCTTCATAGCCACTACGTTTAACGCCCCAGCCGTTGGAGTACATATTACCTAAACTGATCATTGCACTGACATTACCTTGCGCCACCGCTTTTTTGTACCACTTAACGGCTAGTTTGTTGTTGTGTTCAGTGCCTCGGCCTTTTTCGTAGGCAAGTGCAACACCAAACTGCCCACCAGGATTACCTGCTTTAGCAGATTTTTTGTACCATTTAAAGGCAAGAACATAATCCTGCTTAACACCCTCGCCATTATAATACATGGTTCCTAAGCTTAACTGGGCCTTATGCGAACCTTTGTTAGCAGCGGCTTTATACAACTTAACTGCCTTTTTATTATCTTCAACTACCCCTTGACCATTGTCATACAATACCGCCAACGCATTCAAGCCTCTTCGATCACCTTTATCCGCAAGCCAAGACCACTGTTTGAGTGCTATTTCAAAATCGTTTCTGTTGTATGCAGATTTACCAACGTTATAAGCATTATCTAAAGCCGTGTCGGCTGAAACCATACCTACTGGAATAAAAAATGTCAGAGCAAGTATCAAAAAAAACCGTATTTTATTTACCCCTTTATTAAATAAAAGATACATTAAACTCCTCCTTTCCCAGTACTCTCACCACCCTTAATCGACATCGCCCCACGCTGCGCCGCACTAGAAGCTTGCGAACTAGCACCCCCAGCAGTAGACAACATCTTCTGCTCACCCATGTCACCGTGGTAATCACTGCCACCGACCCAACTAAAGAACCATTTAGGTAACTCGTAGATTAAGCCAAAGCATTTGTAACACACCGATATCATGATACTGGTGTAAATTATCATTAAGCCTGCTGCCGCTATCACGTTGCTACCGTCTTCATGCATGATGACCATAGTGTCCCAGATGGTGTAGTTAACGAACCAGGCTATGACTCTAAATAAAACCATCGCTGCAATCAACCCCAGCACCATTAAAAAGGGTCTGGCTAAAAGCCCCGCCACCATCCAGTAACCTTGTGTGCCTTTGCCAGCGGCGGAGTGACCTTCGGGGTGGGCGTGCATGATGGCCCACAGGGGTGCCGCAATGACGGCTTCAACCACATAAATTAAATACGCTAGCATGCCACTGACCCAGAGCATGTAGGGTAATGATGGCAGCACGAACGCGAGGACGATACCGAGTGAGATAAACGACAACACGATAACAGAGAGTAAGGTGGCGTTGATGTTGTCCTTTGACTTCGAGGCACCGCCGACTTTTTTAAGCACGTCGCCAAGGCTGTTGGTGATGTCTTTGCTGTCATCAGGGTTAACGATGTAGTTGGATAACAGCTGGATAATGCTTGAGCCAATGTCGCGCATGGCGAGCAGTGGGTCAACATCAACGCCCCTGACTTTGCCTTCGGTAATGTTGATGTTGGTCTCGCGCATTTTAGTGGTGATGCTGGTCACCAGTGACTGGATTTCTGAGGACTCTGTGCCGCTTTTGCCGCCCGCGTTTTTATTCAGCACGCGAAAGGCGTCGGGGTGGCGTTTGGCGCTTAACAGTGCGGTGTCGAGCAGGTTAAGTTGGCGAATGAATTCGTCTTTGTAGCCCGCGAAACCGTTTTTAGTGGTGTTGCCACAGCTGCCTTTGGCGGAGCGGAACGGGTCACAGAACTTTTTGGTCGACAGTTCGTGCACGGTGCTGGTGTAGGCTTCGGACCAGCTGGCAATTTTCCAGTAGTAGGTGCCGCCTAAACCCCAGCCGCCTTTGACGGCGTCGTTACCAAAGTCCTGGGCGATTTTTTCGCCACTGGTGATGGTGCTTTTAGGGGTTTGTTGTTCAAACGCGGAGGCGCCGCCTTCGTAGTCGGCTAAGGTGTTGAAGAAATCCAGTAATACGCGGTTGTAGGTTTCTCGATCGGCGTCATTAAAGGCTTCACCAAATTCAGTGTCAGCGCTGGTGGCAATTTTGTCTGACAGTGGCAGCAGTGCGTCCCACAGGGTATTTAGCGCACCGTCATAACGGCTGTAGAATTTTTGGCGGATGCGGGTCACTTCTAAGTCGTTGCCGCTAATCTCGGTGGTGACGGTGAGGTTGCCACAGTCGCCATAGATCTCTTGGCCGCTTTCACCGCCTGTTGATACAGCACCGGCTTTGTAGGTGACGGTAATGCGGGTACTGCCATCGGTCACGTTAGTGATGTTGGTGTTGTCGATGTTGTTGCGATACAGTCCTCGGCCTTCGTCATTTAACAAGGTGTGTTTGCGTTGTAGTTTGATGCACACCTGACTGCGCAGGACGCTTTCACCGAGATCGTAGATGCCGGGATCGGGGAGTAGTTGCACAATAGGGGCGGTGGCGATGAGTTTGATGGCGGATTCCCAAACTACATTGGCGACACTTGCGCCGAGCATGGCCACCCCTAGAATTAAGGTTTGTACCAGTGCCAGGCCGCCTAACGACTGGATTGGGCTGATCATGCCGATGCCCACCGCGGCGCGTAACGGGATCCAGATCGAGGACCATTGCCTGCCAAGTACTTCGCCATCATGGGCGGTGTTGATGATGCCAATAAAGGCGGTGTAGCCAATCAGTAAGGTGCCGACAAATAAGGTGATCCAGGTCATCACGGTGACCAGATTGGTGAGCACAGTCCGCTTACCGTCAGAGTCACCGGTCGTGCCATCGCCCCAAATGTTGTCACGAATGTCTGCAACAAAACTGCCAAAGGTTTTTTCTAATAAAATGTAGGAGACATCGGTTTCAGACAAGGGTGGCACATCACCCGGATCGGTGAGGTTACCTTCGCCGGTATAAGAGATTGAGCCATCCTTTTCTGGGAGAGCCGCCAGTGCCGTGGTCGCAAACGCAAGCCAGAGCAGACTCGCTAATAAAATAAGTATGGCAAAGTGACGTTGGCGATGGTGGTTGCGCTGAATGTCCTGATTCATGGAGGCTTCCCGTTTCCCGTTTATTTTTCCCTTAGTACCATGATAGCCAGTGTCTTGGAATAGACCAAGCCTGAGGGGGGGGGTAACTCGCGCAGATCGACAATTATGCGTGATTTAAGTATTAAATTGGCATACATGCCAATCTTTGATGTTTGATGATAGGTGCTTGGTATCGAATAGGATTAAGCATGCTGGTTTAACTTATCTTAGTTAGTGGATATTCTGAATTATCACCAGCCTGCTTGTAAATATCGTTGCCCGTTATTCAGTATTTGTTTTTTCCATGCTACGGTAGTCGCATGTTATTGATCCCGTATAAAATTAATTTAAAACTAAATAACAGGCCCGTTGTTACTTACGTCGTTATCGTCTTGTGTTTGATGGTTTTCGCATTGCAATTGATTAACAGAGAAAATGTAAACAGCGCTGTTTTAGATTATTGCCAAACACTCAATAATGGCGCCAGCCTTGAACATGAACCGCTCGATGTTTTGTTGTTGTCAGTGAGCCAATGCGCGACGCTTATAAAAAGTTTTAATTCTGTTGGCGGCATTGAAAGAATGCATAACGAATTTATGACCATTGCCAATGAAAACAAAGAGGGCTTTACTCAGGCTGAGATAGTTAAGTACACCCGTTTGATACAGACACATTACACTGAATATTTATCGGTTGCGCCAATAGACTTTGAACAACAGTTTGTTTATTTACCTGACACGTTTAACCCTCTGCGAAGTCTTACTTCACAATTCCTACATGATGGTTGGCTGCATCTCATCGGCAACCTTATTTTCTTTTTAGCCTTTGCATCGGCAATTGAATGTTTTGTGGCGAATGCTTATCGGTTTACTTTGTTGTTAATAGCCATTGCTTTATGTTGCAGCGTAGCCAATTCGGTTGCAGCGCTATTAACTGAGTGGAATGCGCCAAGTATGGGGCTTTCTGGTGTGGTAATGGGCATGATTGGTACGTCTGCCGCCATGATGCCAAAGGTTCAAATGCGTACATTGTTATTATTTCTGTGGCGTATCTCTGTGCCGGTTTGGGTGCTAGCAATATGGTTCGTTGGCTGGGATTTCTGGTCAGTCGTTAATACCGGCGACAGTTCTACTCGCCTTAGTTTGGTGACGCATTTAGCAGGAGGTATAACGGGTTACCTTATTGGTTATCTGTGGTGTAAACGCCAACCTGATATAACGCTAACCAATACACCTATCTAGTGATGAGTAAAAAGTGCTTTTAAGTTTTATTTTACCTGCCTTGTGTTTTTTCAGCGACAGCCTCACCATTTTATAAACTTTTCTCTGCAAACAATATAAAAATTGCCCACTACGGCAAAATTAGTCATTGATATAAAGCATCACCAAAAAGGTCCTTCACTAGGCAGACTTACAGTGCCTTACCCGCTATGATTACCTTTTAAAGGAAAGTGATATTGTTGCGGTCTGTCGCTACAATATCATTCTAAGGATAGGGACATCATGCTCGTGCATCACCGTTTCAACTTCATCGCGTTATTACTGACCCTCTGTGTTTTCGTGCTCGGTATTAGCGCCGCGAGTGCTGAAACACTGTCGCCTTATGAACAGAAATTTGTGACCCCAACCAAAAGAGGTGTTTTCCATAAAGACCGTAATGTCTGGGTTTACACCTCCAGTTTTGCTAAACGTTTTGGTATGCCAACGCAATGGATTGATGACAGTTTAACCGGCGCTGAAGCTATCGCCTACCGCACTAAATTTACGGATGGGCTTAGTTGTGGTTTTTCAGGTAACCCTGACTCTTGCATTAACAGTTACCAATGTGCGTTCGATATTTATTTAACCGACGAAGACAGTGCCAACTTGCCATGGAAAAATGATCAACAACAGGGCTTTGCACAACGCGAGATATACCGTTCGGCACGATTTATGACCTTATCAAAACAAGATGATAGGCGTTATAACAAAGTCCGCAAACGCTGGGGGGTTGATACCAGTGTTGGTGGGCTGCAATCTATTGTTTATGTGTTTGGCGAACCAATTAAAAAATCCCTTGTGACCGGCTCTGGAACAATGCGAGCAATTGAATTTGATCGTGAAACACTGCCAGGACTAGATTATTTACAACTAACCTCTTGCCTGATAATTAATGAAACCGACCGCGTAGGGTTTTGGTTCTCAACACCTAAAAACTGGAGTATTACTAAAACCGGCAAAGCCCTTCATAAAGTTAGCGTGCCTGATAGTTTTATGCACCGCGCTAAAGCCAGTTATGAACAACGCGGTAAACCCCAAAGTCTGTCAACAAAAGTACTTAAACGACCCAAAGCACCAACAGTCACACCCCTGAACACTGACGATGATATTGATCTATACGGCGACACATGGAATGAGTAAAAAACACGGAGGTTAATATAATGGCAAATGAAATTGAACTCAGCATGTTGGCAACGGATGTCTATAAGAGTAAAGATGAAAGAGCTGGTTTTGGTCGCTTTGAACGACTGGATGAAGGTGTTGATAATGAAAAAACTGGCTTACGTTTACAGGCCTACGTAGATGAAGATACCAAAGAGATTGTGTTTGCCATAGGCGGTACAGACGAATACAAAGACTGGACTGGGCCGAATAAAGACTTTCTGCTGGGCGGCTACGACGAACAGTTTAAACAAGCCGTTGAAAAAGCGCACGAGCTTTCTACAGATACAAAATATGAAGGGTACACCTTTTCTACTACCGGCCACTCGCTCGGCGGCGGTGTTGCACAGTTATTAAGCCATACCTTTGGCTGGAACGGGATTTCTACCGATGCCCCCGGTGCCAGCCGCATCATTACCAATCAAGACTATCTTGATCACCTTAATGAGCGAGGAATCACCCCCACCGGCCCCGGTCAGTTTATCAACTTTAGTGAACGCTTTAGTCTCATCTCTCATGTACCGTTTACCGAGCACATTGGGGAGGTGATGCAGTTTAATTTAGTTAGTGATGCCGGCAAATGGTTGCAAGGCGGCTTGATCGCCATTGGCACGCCGCTGGCGGCCACCATAGGGGCGTATATGGTCGCTAATGATTTGTTGGATCAACATGATAAATTTAATTTTCCAAAATATTTCATGAGTGAATTAAACCCGGATGTGATGGGTGATTATACTTATGAGAATGGCAAATGGTATGGACCCTCACAAGAAATGGCCGATGATTTAGAACAGGATGGTACCCCCGAGCGAGTCGAAATGGATGCCGATGTGGCGCAAGCACTGGATGCTAAACGTGAGCTGTTATTAAAAGTCACTGAAGATCAAAAAACCACCCCGCTATTACAGCTCAGTGCCACCCCGCCGCCTATTGATAATGATATTAACAACCAGCCTGAGGTGACGTTAGTGACGATGGGTAATCGTAGTAGCGTCAGCGCTAATGAGAACATGGCCGTGACAGAAGAACCGGCAAATGATTTATCATCGTTTACGCCGTCTTAAAAACATTGGTGTTTTTAAGACTGTTAACTTATTACAGCATTATATCAATTAAAATCAATAAGTTAAAGATATGTTATACTTAGCTAAGATTGTTTTTATGTCATAGAGTAGGTGAATTATGTCCACTGCCAAAGATGTTTTGAAAGAAGCTATTCAGCTTAAGCCAACCGAAAAGGTAAAGTTAGTCGATCAATTGATAACAAGCCTAGATAAACCTGATAAAGACATCGACAAGTTGTGGGCAAAAGAAGCAGAGTCCAGATTAGATGCCTATAAGTCAGGAAAGCTTAAAGTCATTTCACTGGAAGAAGTCTTATCTAAATATAAATGAAAATAACATTTTTAGAAGAAGCACAATACGAACTAGATGAGGCAATTGAATATTACAATTTACAATCTCCTGGTTTAGGCCAACAGTTTCTCCAAGAGATACTAAATACTCTTGACAGAGTCGCTAGCTTTCCTCAAGCATGGCATCCACTTTCAGAACATACCAAGCGTTGCCAGACAGCAAGATTTCCATATGGTTTAATTTACTCTTTTTTAGAAAACGAGATATTAATAATTTCAGTTTCTAATTTACATAGAGAGCCGAACCATTGGAAGCACAGAGAAAAATAAGGGCATTTGATCGGGATATCCCATTACTAATCGCCTCACTCATGCGAAGCGACCACTTATTAATATATGGTGACATTATGTCTTGGTGATATACAAAAACCGAGACTAGAAAACCTTTGAGGCAAAAATAGTTACGTCTTTTTTATAAACTTATTGCCATCGGTAAGATAAAAAATTGCTCTCTGTGGCAAAAAGTTATTGCGGATGCAAAACATAACGAGAAATAGCGTAAACAAGCAGACTAAGATTGCACTAACCGCTATTATTAACATATAAGGGAAAAGAGCAACATTATCGCCACCACACATCCAGGGATAGGAAAATCATGCACGTGCATTATCGTTTCAACAGCTTCGCGTTATTACTGACCCTCTGTGTTTTCGTGCTCGGCACTAGCGCCGCGAGTGCAGAAACTCTTTCGCCTTATGAACAGAAATTTGTCACCCCAACCAAAAGAGGTGTGTTCCATAAAGATCGTAATGTCTGGGTTTACACCTCTAGTTTTGCCAAGCGCTTTGGTATGCCCACGCAGTGGATTGATGACAGTTTAACCGGCGCCGAGGCCATCGCTTATCGCACTAAATTTACTGATGGGCTTAGTTGTGGTTTTTCGGGTGATATCAATTCTTGTGTTGCCAGTTATGATTGTTCGTTCGATCTTTATTTATCCGATGAAGACAGTGCCAACTTACCGTGGAAAAATGATCAGGCGCAGGGTTTGATACTTCGTAAGATATACCGTTCGGCAGGTTTTCTGATCTTATCAAAACAAGATGATGAAAATTATGACAAGGTACGCAAACGCTGGGGAGCGGACACTAGCCTTGGTGGACTGCAATCTGTTGTTTATGTGTTTGGCAAACCGATTGATGAATACCTTGTCTCAGGACAGGGGCCGGCACGCCCCGTAGAGTTTGATCGTGAGACGTTACCGGGATTAGATTATTTACAGTTGGACTCATGTTCAGCGATTGATAAAACCCACCAGGTAGGATTTTGGTTTTTAACGCTTAAAAACAGAAGTTTTATGGAAACGGGAAAAGCATTGCATAAAGTTAGTGTACCCGACAGTTTTATGCACCGCGCCAAAAACAGTTATGACAACCGCGGTAACCCACAAAGTCTGTCAACAAAAGTACTTAAGCGCATCAACGAGGGAAAATCCCCCGGCATTAAACCCTCGAAACAAAAAGTTATCAATGACGACAATGATAACAATCTCTATGACGACTATTGAGACAAGTAAAACAAACACGGAGGTTTGAAAAATGGCAAATGAAATTGAACTCAGTATGCTGGCAACGGATGCCTATAATAAAAACGGTGAGCGTGACGGCTTTGGTCACTTTGAGCCATTAGATAAAGGCATTGATAATAAAACAACCGGTCTGCGTTTACAGGCCTATGTGGATAACGACACCAAAGAGATTGTATTTGCCATTGGCGGTACAGACGAATACAAAGACTGGACTGGGCCGAATAAAGACTTTGTGCTAGGCGGTTATGACGAGCAATTTAAACAAGCACTTGAAGAAGCACATAAGCTTTCTCAAGATCTAAAATACAGTGAGTATTCCTTTTCTACCACTGGCCATTCGCTCGGTGGCGGTGTGGCACAAATGCTTAGCCACACCTTTGGCTGGAACGGTTTATCAACCGACGCGCCTGGTGCCAGCCGAATCATTACCAATCAAGATTATCTTGATCACCTTAATGAGCTAGGAATCACCCCCACCGGTCCCGGTCAGTTTATCAACTTTAGTGAACGCTTTAGTCTCATCTCTCATGTACCGTTTACCGAGCACATTGGGGAGGTGATGCAGTTTAATTTAGTTAGTGATGCCGGCAAATGGTTGCAAGGCGGCTTGATCGCCATTGGCACGCCGCTGGCGGCCACCATAGGGGCGTATATGGTCGCTAATGATTTGTTGGATCAACATGATAAATTTAATTTTCCAAAATATTTCATGAGTGAATTAAACCCGGATATGATTGGTGATTATACCTATGAGAATGGCAAATGGTATG